>OCHJ01000036.1_pt1 | contig 240072 bp, 171 predicted proteins | sample 1538381 | NCBI WGS metagenome assembly OCHJ01 (sample SAMN04571688, study PRJEB22368) | human gut metagenome | biome: human gut; material: stool | host: Homo sapiens | place: Luxembourg | collected 2012-06-29 | reverse complement strand
AAAGTGGTATGGACTTTGAATAACAAGCAAGATATAGATAAAGTTTCTGCTGCATATTATCTGGAGGATTTCCGTTTGCCCGCTTCGAAATAGAAAATACCTTTTGGATGTGTGTCATTTTTTGAGCTTGTTATGAAAAAGGAGTATAATAAGATAGGTATAGTAGCCGGTCCGTGCAGTGCGGAAAACCGCGGGCAGATGTTGGAAACGGCAAAAGGTTTGAAGAATATTGGTGTTGGAACGATACGTGCAGGACTATGGAAGCCCCGTTCCCGTTTCGGAACATTCGAAGGAGTGGGGGAACACGGATTGGTATGGCTCAATGAGATACAACAGGAATTGGGTCTGAAAGTGATGACCGAAGTTGCATTACCTTCCCATGTGGAGGCGGTGATGAAGGCCGGTATCGATATGGTATGGATTGGAGCGCGTACTTCTGTCAATCCATTCATGATACATGAGTTGGCAGAAGCGTTGAAGGGCTGTGATATTCCGGTATGGATAAAGAATCCGGTGTGCCCCGATGTCGAATTATGGATAGGTGCGGTGGAACGTCTTCAACATGCGGGCTTGAAGGACATCCGTATTATTCACCGCGGTTTTTGTACAGTCGGTCATCATCCCTATCGCAACGCTCCTCTTTGGGAGTTGGCAGAGGATTTCCGTACTCGTTTTCCCGGTATGCCTTTTTATTGCGATCCGAGTCATATAGCAGGAAAACGTGAATTGGTGCCGTCCGTTTGCGAGAAAGCTTTATCTTTGCACATTGACGGGTTGTTTATCGAATCGCATTGCTGTCCGCAAGAGGCTTTGTCCGATTCTTCCCAGCAACTGACACCGGTTGCATTGTCCGGATTACTGGATTCATTACACGTTTCGATAGAAAAATAATTGATGAAAAAATACTTCTCCCCCCTTAAACGTCTGTTTGTGTCATGGCGTTTTACATTGATACTGTTGGTGATATATGCAGTTTCATTGTCTGCGGCTACATTTATAGAGAAAACACATGGAACTCCGGTTGCTAAGGAATTGGTTTATAACCAGCCGGTTTTCTACTTGCTGCAACTGCTGATGGTGGTACAGTTTATAGCGACAAGTGTACGTATGCGTTTGTGGCGACAGGGTAAGTATGGCATCTTACTGCTCCATGTGGCATTCGTAGTGATTTTGGCAGGCGCTTTGATTACGAATCTGTTCGGTTTTGAAGGTATTGTTCATATCCGTGAGGGAGAAACCACTTCATTGTTGCGCCAGCCTCATGGTACACGTGAACTTCCTTTCTCTCTCCGACTGGATGATTTCAAACTGGTACGCTATCCGGGTTCTAACAGTCCGTCTTCTTTTGAAAGTTTTTTAGTTATTTCTTCGGACAAAGGTACACGTGAGGAACACATTTATATGAATAAAGTGATTTATGAACAAGGATACCGGATTTATCAGTCTTCCTACGACACCGATGAACGGGGTACTATTCTATCTGTAAATCATGATAATTGGGGAACAGCTGTTACGTATGTCGGCTATTTGTTGCTGCTTGCCGGTATGCTTTTGACTTTGTTTGATTCGAAGTCCCGCTTCCGTCGACTTGCCATGCAATTGCGCCAAACGCTTCCGTTGCTGTTGTTTTGCAGTTTTCCTCTCCCTCTGGCTGCACAGGACGGTGCAACTCATTGTTTACATGAGAATACTATCCCTGCCGATCATGCTGAGGTATGGGGACGTATGCAGGTTCAGTGTTCCACAGGACGTATCGAACCGGTGAATACATATACCTCTAAACTGCTTCGTAAACTCTATCGTGACGACAGTTTCGGGGGATTGCGCTCGGAGCAGGTTATTTTAGGTTTTCTGATAAACCCTGCATACTGGGGAAACGTGCCTCTTATTCGCCAGTCCAATACGGAATTGGCTGAGAAGCTGGCGCTACCTTCGGATAAGTATCTCCGTTTCTTTGATTTGTTTGATGAAGAGGGGAGGTATGTCATTGCGGAGGCGGTAGATAGCGCCTATTCGCATCCTGCAGCCAAACGTTCGCGCATGGAGAAAGATTTGTTGAAATTGGATGAGAAAGTCAACATTCTCTACTCCTTGCAACAAGGCGGGATGTTTGCCCTTTTTCCTTTGCCGGACAGCAAGGAAGGAAAGTGGTATTCGCCCGGTGACGATTTGTCCGCATTCTCCGGTAAGGATTCGATGTTTGTCTCCAAAATCTTTTATTGGTATACGGAAGAGGCAGGTAATGCCTTGCAGACGCAAGACTGGGCTGCGGCTGACGAAGTGCTTTCCATGATAAATGTGTACCAGCAGAAAAGGAATACAGCCGGTCTACTGACAGACAGACAAGTGGCATGGGAACTTTTTTATAACCGTTCCGATTTGTTTTTCCAGTCATCGATGGGATATATGAGTGCGGGCTTGCTGTTACTTTTATTTTCTGTATGGTATTTGTTGAAGTCCAAACGTTGGTTGAAGCGGATTACGGTTGTCCTGACGGTTATGGTTGTGGTGTTGTTTTTGCTGCATACCTTCGGCATCGGTGTCCGTTGGTACATATCAGGACGTGCTCCTTGGGCCAATGCATACGAATCCATGATTTATGTAGCGTGGGCCACGGCTTTGGCGGGTATTCTGTTCATGCGCCGTTCTACCATGACTTTGGCTTTGGCAGCCTTTTTTGCGGGGATTATCCTGTTTGTGGCTAATCTCAATTTTATGGATCCGGAAATCACTCCTCTGGTTCCGGTATTGAAATCCTATTGGCTGATGATTCATGTAGCGGTTATCACGGCAAGTTACGGTTTCTTCGGGATGAGTTTTCTGTTGGGATTGTTGTCATTGGGTTTTATGGCAGCAGGCAGGACAACCGCTGTATTACAAACTCATGTACGTGCATTGCGCCTTATCAACGAGATGTCACTGCATATCGGATTGTATTTGCTTACAGCGGGTATTTTTCTGGGAGCTGTCTGGGCCAATGAATCTTGGGGACGTTATTGGGGATGGGATCCGAAAGAAACGTGGGCGCTTATTACCATGATTGTCTATGCTTTTGTTCTTCATGCACGTTTCATACCGTCGTTAAGTTCGGACTACGTGTTCAATGTGATGTCTGTTTTTGCATTGTCTTCCGTACTGATGACCTATTTCGGAGTGAATTATTACTTGTCGGGGTTGCATTCCTACGGAAGCGGTGATGTACCGCCGGGACTGTATGCTGTCTTTGCCGTATTCGGTGCCGCTTTCTTATTGGCTCTTTATGTGGCTATAGGCAAAAAAAAATGCCAATAAAAGATTGCGGCATCGAATGATGTCCTCTATATTTACGGTACGTACAATTAAAAAAGATGCTTTTAGGGTACATGAAAGATTATTTGTTAATCAGTCAGTTATTATTCATAATCCTTTCTATCTGTTTCCAATTGTCTGTCGCATCATTGGTTTGTATACTTCCTGGAGTACTCCTTCCTTCCCGTATGTATTTTTGCAATAACTCTTTTAGCTCTTTCACTATTTCAGGATATTCCGAATATACATTTTTGCTTTCTGTCGGGTCTGTTTTCATGTTATAAAGCTGTATCGGTGGCAAGGTTGCAATCACTTCCTTGTCGGTTCCGGGTCTGGGAAAACTCCAACCGCCGGAGCTGGGTGAGCACAGTAGTTTCCAATCTCCTTTACGAATGGCAAACTCTCCGCGAATGGAATGGTGTACGGTGGCTTCGCGAATCGTTACCGGATGATTGGGGTTTTGGATAAGGGGAAGAATGTTATAGCTGTCTTCCGCTTCGTTGTCTTTGATTCTATAATTGTTCAATGCGGCAAAAGTAGCATAGAAATCATTCAGACAGATGGTTTGTGCACATCGGCCTTTGCCTGCCTTGTCTCCCCATTCTACAATGGTCGGTACCCGATGCCCCCGTCGAAGAGGTCTGCTTTCGTTCCCCGCCAAATATAGTTGGGATGATGTCCTTGGGCTTCCATGTGAGCTATGTCGACAGCAGGAGAACAGCCATTGTCGGCGATGAACACCAATAATGTATTGTCTGCGATACCGTTGCGTTGCAGTGCTTCCCGGATTTGTCCCACCACATCGTCTACCATGAGTACGAAATCGCCATAGTCTCCCAAGCCTGTTCTGCCTTTGAATCTCTCGTCCGGGAGAATCGGTGTATGAGGTGCGGGGAGAGGCAGGTATAGGAAGAAAGGCCGTTCACTTCCGGCTTGTTGGTCAATATATCTCACTGCCCGCTTGGTGAGGTTGGGCAGGCAGTCTTGGTGTGTGAAATCATTGCCGATAGCTCCTTTTCGCCAGAACGCAGGCTTTTTCCCGGCCGATATCGTATCTATGTGTGTCGTGGTGGCATGGCGGTTTTCTACATAGACGTAGGGTGGCATGTCTAAAGAACCGCAAAAGCCATAGAAATAGTCGAATCCCAAATCGACGGGGCCATTGCTGATAGGTAGGATGTAATCTACATCTTTTTCGTCCAGGGCTTTTGCGTTGGGCTTTTCATGTCCGGCTTTCGTTCCCCAATTCCATCCTAAATGCCATTTGCCGATACAGGCGGTGGTATATCCGTTGGATTTCAGCATAGAGGCCATTGTACTGCGGGTAGTCGGGATGATAGGGCGTGAGTAACCGTACAATACATCGCTTTTCAACAGAGAACGCCAGTTGTAACGTCCGGTCAGAATGCCGTATCGGGTAGGTGTACTGACGGCGGAAGAAGAGTGTGCGTCTGTAAAAGTGACACCGTTGGCTGCCATTCTGTCGATATTTGATGTTTGGATACGGGATTTCTCATTAAGTGCGGACACATCTCCGTAACCCATATCGTCTGCAAGTATAAAGACGATGTTCGGTTTTTGTTGCGGAGAGGCAGTTGAGGTTTTAGTCGCTTGTCCGGAAGCGGATTGTGATAATATAGACAAAGGTAATAATCCTAAAAGTGAAATGTGTTTCATATTATTCATGTTCAGTAAGAACCGGTTACTGGAAACCTATCTTTAGTTTATTTTTCTATTATCATTTTTCCCTATCAGGCGTATTAGTAACTGTACTTGAATACTTGAGATGATTCCCGTAAGGGAAACCATAGGTAAATAACTCTTGTTAGAATTCGTAACCTAATGTTTGTTTTCGGCCGTTTACGCTCACTTCCACTTCTAACTTATCATCTGTGGCATTTTTTATGGATGCCGATATTTTCGTTGATTTTTTCACTTGTTTCTGCGGATAAATGACAGTAACATAGCGTACGGTTTCACCGGTCGTTTTCTCTACGTTGAATGCTATGGCCGGACGTTGGGTACGTTGGCGGTAAGCAATGGAGTACCAGCCCTCTTCTTCCACCATTTGCATCTTGTCGGGACCAAAACAACGAAGCAGTACATTGCTGCTTCCGGGGTAGCGTGTGGAGAGTTGTCCTTTAGCCTTGTCAAGGTCTACTTTACCGTCGCAGAGTTGATAGTGAAGGTTTACATTACCGGCAGCATTACCGATGGCTTCATCGACGATGACGAAATAACTGTTGTCTACAAAAAACACGGAACGCCGATGCGTCAACTCTTTATAACTCGGATTTTCAGTGACGAATACTTGGGCATTGGGCAGCGTCTTCCATAATTTGGTGACGGATTGGGTGGTTTCTATGTTTTTGTTGTCAAGTGTCAGAGTATTGTGTACTGCTGTCTGGCGAAACCAGTTACGTTGTTTCCATACTTCCTCATCGCCGCCGTAGATGAACGAACCGGAATCGGGAAAGAGGTTTTTACCGTTAAACCATAATTCGAAAGTTCCATTGTCGGGTTGGCAATGCCATTCGCCTTCCGGTCCGGCTTTCAATATCATTACTGTGGCATCTTGTTTCCAACTGTTGCGGAAAGTAAAGAAACCGGAAGTTTTGGAAGCGTGACAAAGCTGCGAGGGTTCCTTACCTTCTTTACCTTGTGTGGCAAAGTAACGTAGCTGCTCGTCTTCCGGGAAAAGCATCGACCAGTGCCGGAAATTCCGTACAAGGCTGAATGGTTCTGCACGGCGGGCATCGCTGAAGCAGGGGAAAGTATAATCGGGAAAGTAAGTGTGCATAGCGAACAGCATCATTTTTTTGATGGTATTGACAAATGATTCGGGAAATTCGTTTCCATAACCGTTTTGTCGGGCCATGTTGAGCGCATTGCTGAAGATACTGATACAGCCTCCATGATAGCCTAAGTCCAATTCATATTGTCCGCCGTCATCATATATCTGTTTCTTGATTTCACGGTTTAAGATGCCGATACCGCTTTTGCGCCAATTGGGAGCTTCTATAAATTCGGGGAAGAAAATTCCGGCGCAAAGCACATATTGGGCTTCAAACAAAAGATGATTGCCTTGTTGTGAGTAATTGACTATGGTGTGGTGGGCATGTTTGGAGTAGTTCACTAAAAAATCGGTAAGAAATTCCGGCGTAAAGGCCTGAGAGTGTAGAAATAGCGTGAATTGGTTGATTTGGTCTTGCAGACGACCGCTTGCTTCCAACGGCCGCCATGCAAAGCGTACATTTTCCGCTAATCCTTTTACACCATCTACGTCATATATTTCATATAAAACGGGGTCAATCTGTTGCAGAGGATTTTTCTTTATCCAATCCACAAACTGGTATGTCCACTCCTTGGCATATTTTTCATCTTTAGTCAGCCAATAAGCCTTACCCATAGGAGTGAACCACTTGTGGCGATGGAGCTGCCAGCGGAGTTCGTTATCTCTTACCGGCCAATACTGCCAATTGATATCCTTACCATAGTTATATGAGGGCTGATAACCGTTGTGTACGAAGAATGTGTGCTGTAAAGCATCATCCGCCCATTTTTGTTGGGTAGGACTGATTGTGATGTTTTCTAAATCCAGGAAAGGATTGACTACACCTGTACGTTGACGATAGTACTTCAATAATTCTTGAGAAGCTTCCTTGAATTTATCTTCGTAGTAGGCCTTTTTTACTTTCTCCAATCCGGGATAGTCCAGGTTGAGTAGTGAAAATACTTCTTTGTTAAGCAATTGTGCCTGCATAGTTCCAAAGGATAAAACACAAGCTAATAAAAAGATAATGAATTTCATAGTTATATTGTTTTTGTACAATACAAAGTAAATGAAATTAATGGCGTTGCAGATTCACAGGTGTTGAAAATAAAAATGTTGTAGTTTAAATGTATTTCATTTTTGTTGAACGACGTTTTAATTTTGTATAGATTAGCTAAAGTGAACTATTCTCATCACTTGTCACTTTCTATGTAATTAGTTAAGAATGAAATTGTTATAGAGTGATAATAACGTGATGAGGAGTGATGACTGAAAGTTAGTCATCACTCCATAAATATGAAATATTATAACTTGACAATTCGATACACAACTCCCTTATTGGTATGTTTTCCTTCTATATCGTTCTTTTTCAGTATCCTTCCGAAGTATTTTGCATATCCTTCTGTCGGCTTTATTGTACCGTTTTTTGCATGCAGAATTTCCAAAATCTGTATCGGCGACATCCACTCTCCCTCTTCCCCTTCTTGCGGTAAACGGAAATGACAATGGAACAACTGCTCAATCGGACTGATTTGCTCGAATTCCCGGTTATTTTCTTTCAGAACGGCTTCATTCTTGTCATTAAACCAGTATCTTTCGCCGCTGCGTATCGCTTGCATGGCTTGTGCATACAACTGGCGGTAGTTTATCGTCACGTTCGTATCAATGGGAGCAGTTACTTCCACACATACAAAACGGCGGCTGCCGCTGCTGTCCGTCAGCAGGTCTTTGTGGTTACTCGTCCCGATGAACGAGGCATACCGCCTTATCTCCTGGATACTGCTTCCATAGGGCTTGCGCAGGTTGGCTACGGGTTTTTGCAGAAGGTGTTTCAGAAAGCCTTGCTGATGGATGCTCACCTGGTCGAACTCGTCGATGTTCACCAGCAGAAAACGTCCCAGGTACATTTCCGCATCGCGTTTACTGCCGAAATCCAGACTGTCGGTATAGCCGAAGCGAAGTTCGGGAGGAAGGATGATGCGGCAGAAAGTGGACTTGCGGTAACCCTGTGCACCTATCAGTAGCGGTGATGTGCTGTTGGCGTGCATCCTGTTACCCAGTCCGCGCCAATGCGCCACCATGTTCAGAAACCAACGATAGAACAGCTCACGCCAATACGGATTGTTGCAGGGTACAAGTCCGGCAAGCGCACGTATGCGGTCTTTGCCGTCCCAACGGCCTACGCCGCACAGGTACTCTTCCACTGGATTGTACAGCGGCACGCGGTTAGAGGTCAGGTAGCGGTTCACATCCCTGTCCCACACACGCAATCCCTCTTGCAGGGCATCCATGGCCACGCTGTTGCGCGCTCGCTGGTCCATTACATGAAAATAGAAGTGGATGGAGTCACGTTGGCGATATTCCAAATCACCCATTAGCTGGTTGTACCGGAATTCGTAACGGCGTTCCATGAACTCGTTCAGTTTCAGCATCGTGTCCTGTTCGGGAGTCAGCACGGATTTTCTGCCGAATCCCCGGCACTCGCGGTAGAGATTGTGCAGTGCCGTACGTACCGTCTGTTCTTCTGCCTGCCGTCGGTAGTGCATCATTACCTGCCGGACGGCTTCCTCTTCGGGGATGCCGCTTTTGAAGCATTGCTCGCCTATGGAGATGAGCAGCGGGTGAAAATCATCCCGGTCGCGCTGCCAGTTCTCCACTTCGTCCAGCGCACGCCCCAGGGCTGTTTCAAACAGCAGAGTGAAAGTCTGCGAGGAGTCGAATCCCGGCTGCAACCGCTTTAAAGGGTTGTTTTCCGCCAATTTTCGTTGGTTGAATGTCCGCTCGCCGGGCATCGTCACGGGTTGTTCGAGACAGAAAGGTACAGCATCGGGGGCAAAGTAAGGCGTTTCATCCAGCGTCATGCGGAAAGTATCGGCAGGCGAGGGTTCTTTCAACGTTACGGGAAACGGAAGCAGGGGCTGGTAACATTGTACCGCCATGCGGTAAGCATGCGCATGGAACAGGCTGATTTCTTCTTCCCGCTGCGGAAGTTTGCCGTTCGGCAAGGCAAACAGCGCCCATATCTTCACACTCCGTCCGCTGCTTCCTGCGAAAGCCGCATAGGTTTGGGGAAGAAGTGCCGCCTGTTCTTTCACCAGTTCCGTTTCGGACATGCCGGATAGACCGCTCACTTCCAACAGTACAATACCGTTGTAGCGTTTCATTCGCCGTTCGCCCTCGCGGCTGCGTCCGTACTCCATAGCGGGGCATATGCGGGGAAGCTTGTCGATATGTCCGTAGGTTCCGCCGCTGCCATGGTTTGTATATTCGAGCATGGTGCGTAATGCACTGACATGTCCGGGCTTGGTTTCCGACTTGATTCTGGTAATAAATGCGGCTGTATCGCAGGTGCTGATACTTTCCGTGCCCGCGTTACGGTTTTCCTTGATAAAGGTTATTCTCATCCGGTGTTGGTTGTTTGGAAAAATTTAGTGGAGATAAGAGCGTTTCTCTTAGACTCTGCAAGATACGCATAAAACGGGCCGGAAGCAAGCAAATCCGCCCTTTTGTTTTAAGATTTTGCCAGCATTTATCTCCGGAAATAAATGGAAATAATTGGAAAACAAACCGTTGAAAACTTGACTTTTCCTAATGGATTTTGTATCTTTACAAGGTGTAAAACCCCGTTTTGCAATTGCGGGCCGAAGAGCCTTCATATGCGGGCCCCACAGCCCGCAGCCGGCAACCGCCGGGCCTGCAACTGCAAAACGGGGTTTTACTATAAGCATAACGGCATTTTGCATGGTCCGGACAAATAAAAACAACGAAGCAAAGCGTTATTTATCTTCCTACTTTTCCCGAACGGACCGCGGAGAATATCCGAATTTATGCGGCCGAATGGCGTAAGCTACCGATACAACAGGATTTTCAATTATTACATAACTAAAAAAACAGAACGACAATGGCAGCAGAGTATGATTTCCAAAGAAAGCCCAACCCGAAAGGAGACGGCGAATTACAACCCATGTATCCCCGCATCGTGAACAAGGGGACTATCACCGGCAAACGTCTGGTCAGCGATATTTCACAGGCAACCAGTTTTACTCCCGGAGACGTCGAGGGAGTGCTTGCTGCATTGGAAAGCCGCATCTCCTATTACCTTTCCGAAGGGCATCATGTACAGTTGGGCAATATGGGACATTTCTCGGCGGGACTGACAGCGCGTCCTGTCATGGACAAGAAGGAAATCCATGCGCAGACGATATTTTTCGGCAAGGTGCATTTCCGCGTATCGCCCGGCTTCCGGAAACAGTGTGCCGGATTTGTGGAACGTGTAAGGGCAGGGTATGGCTTCCGGCACAGTGAGGATATCAGCGGTGCGGAACGTTACCGCAGACTGTGCGCGTTTTTGGATGCAAATCCTTTCATTACGCGCAAGGATTACAGCGGAATTACGGGACTTTTGAAGAACAAGGCGTTGAATGACCTCAATTTATTGGTGGAGAAAGGTATTTTAACAACATTGGGGCAAGGGTCGCATAAAGTGTATGTAAGGTCTGTAAATCAGAGTGTTGCAGAGTAGAATATAGCGGAATGTACTTGAAAAACAGTGACGACCAACATTCGGTCGTCACTGTTATAACTGCTCTTGTAACCACTCAACCGTCATATTACCAGTTAATTGACCTTAAAAGTGATGAGTGATGATAAATGTGTTATTATTTGTCGGTTAAGCTAGTATTTCTTATATTTATATACCTATTGAATTTTTCCGGTAGGAAGTGCCGCTCTGTCTTCCATCTCTTGGGTTTTCCACAATCCATTGATTTTGTCGTAAAGGATGGAAGAATATTTGTATTTACATTCATATTTCTTGTCGTTGATAGGCAATTTCTTTTTCCCATAACCGAATGTGGCTTTTGAGTCCTTGTTATGGATATATAAACTTGCCGGATGCTTGGCATTCAGTTCTGCTTCGATAATCCAGTTTCCGCATTGGAATCTGTTTTGGGATTGCTCTATGTCCACAACTTTGTTACCGTCCGCCTCTACCTGAATAATAGTAAGAATACGGTTATTTTTGCAGGGGGTGAAACCTGCTGTCAATGACCAGGGAGCGGTGAAATCTTCACCGCGCGTCGCTATTTTCTCATTGGGAGGAGCAACGAAATTATCGGTCTGTGTGATAACGCATTGCTGCTCGCAGAACAGACGGGCAACAGATTTATACCGACTTTTTGGGTTTTGTGTTATCAGTGTAGCGGTGGACTCGTCTATATCGAACTTCACGGGACTGTGGAGCATCCAATCCCATCTGACGGCTTTTTCTGCTTCCAGTTCATCGTAAATTACTACAATATTAGGATGGAGTAGGAAGATATGACGGCGGTATTTCTTCAAAGGAGTCTCTCCGAAGCCGTTTTCGCGTGACTGCTCCAACTTGTGGGTTGCGAAATTCTTCTGCCACATAGGATATTCGCTGATGCCGCAATAAGCATTGGAAGCATCTCCCAAGGCATATGATATGTGCTCTCCGTTGAACATACGTACGATATTGCCATATGCACGGGTGGTGAAAGGCTGTCCGATACCGTCTACCAATATCGTGTTATGGGCGCGGGTGTGCCGGTAAGACAACAGATTGTGCGGGTCGGCAAAGTTCATGTAATGTCCCACAGCGTGATATATGGCTTTTCCGCCATAATGCAGGTTGAAGGCATTCTGATTAGAGTGTGTATGGCTGCCGGAACCGAAAGGACTGGAACGGAAGCTCAGGCTGATATTGTGTTTGTAGTCTTTCAGATTGCTGTTGGCAATCATCTCTCCGCTGTCCTTGAACCATACGGCTTTGGGGGCATCGGCTGGCAATTCGGACTGTTGCGGACGTTGCTTGCCGCTTGCCATGCGGAACAGACGCGTTTCCGATTCGTTTTTGTAGCGGTCGTTTATGGAGGAGTACCAGGTGGCATAGGGATCGCCGGTGGTACGTGCCATAAAATCGGCAAAGGCACTGCGGATGCGCAGAGGTTTGGGATTAGTCTTTTCGTGTCCGTCACCGAAACCGGCGCTTAACGATTCGGGTTGCCAACTGTACAGCATGCCGATACCGACATTCTTATACCAAGGGTGCTGCATGAAGTCTGTTCCAGTCAGATGGCTGAACAAAGTAGCTACATATGCCAATGTAACGCTGTTGGCACTGAAATAGCTTGTTCCATTGTGCCATGAGCCGTCGCGGTTAAATCCGGATGCCGGGGCGCGGGCTGTCCATAGTTCGTAGCTGTATTCCAGGTATTCTTTGGCAAGGGGGTATTTGTCGTACATCACCAAAGCTCCCTGCAGGAGATGGCGGAAGGTGAACTGCCAGAAATGATTGTCGAAGATATGGGTTTCTTCTTTACATAGGATATGTTTCAGGTAATAACGCGACAATACATCCATTACAATCGTTTCGATTTGCTTGCGTTCCTGCGGGGTGAAGCGGTCGTAGCAGTTGTCGTAAGTGCAGGCCAGGGTATATACCAATTCGCCGGCGTTGAAGTCGTTGTTGATAACCCGTTGGTCGGGTTCTACGGCTAGCAGATAACGTATGTTCTGTACCATTTTATTGGCATAGTTGTCTTGTTGCAGCATTTGATAAGCCGTGTTCAGTTTGTCGCAGGCCATATACATACGGGCAATCTGTCTGTATGGTTTGGTATCATTGGCATAATTCTCACTAAGCGCATCCCGCGAATCGCTAATCATATTTTCAAACTCCGGGTGCGAACGCACGTTTTTGCGCGCTTCTTTCAGACTGTTGTTCAGGAAACAATAGATGCGGGGAGAGTCTTTGGGGATGTTATTAAGAAATACACTGAACGGTGGTGTGACAAATTGAGGAACGTCATCGCTTACGGTGAAACTGTAGGTCTTGCTCCAGGGAAACTCCTTGCCGGCTTTATCTACCGAACGCACACGCCAGTACCATGTTCCGTTTTCCAGTATCTTATGAGGATTGAACATGCACCAGGGCGACGGTTTGGAGAGTATTGTACTCTCATCCGTAAAATCCTTGCTTTTTGAAAGATTGAATTGCAGGAAATCCGATTGCTTTATGCTTTGGGGCACTAACAAAGGCGATGGGTTTATATATAAAGTGTGTTCGCGTTGCGGGAATGGAGTCTCGCGTTCATTCTCATGTATGCGGGTAATGTTACCGGCATACATGCAGGTTGCTACCAGGCTGAATACCCATGCTATTACAATGTGTTTTTTCATTATAAATTATGCTTGATGTTTTAAAAGATGATAATTAACTGGTTGCAAAAGTAAGTTGTTCATATAAAAAAGAGGAGTGAAAGCGTTTCAGTGTTTGCCAAGATGGTATAAAACGCTTTCAGTCTTGTTGAAGGTTCTTTTAAATCTGTATAAAGCAGAGCAGAACCGGCAATTTCCTATATTTGGAAGACAGACAACCGAAGTATTTTTACCAAACGATTGTTAGCTATGCTATAAAGATACTTTTTAAATATCCGATAGAGTTACTTTGAATACATAAGCGTATTCTCCTGCCGGGCGAGAGGGCATTGTAATGGATAAACCGTTTATATCCTGCGTCCAATTCACTGTCTCTCCTGAAGCAAGGAAAGAGACCGATTGTATGTTCCGTATCTTTTTACTATTGAGATGCCGTATCTTAAGTATTGCTCCGTTTCCCGGCCAGTCCATCGCAAAGACGTATATTGTATTCTTTTTGGTAGTAAAACGTATGTCTTTGGCTGTGAATGCATATAAATAGTCCGCATACTGCTGTTGGTGGGCTTTGGCGGAAAAATTACCTTCGCCGTATACTGTGAAAGGGCGGGTATCATAGATGGCCTCACCATTCAGTTTTAGCCAGTTACCTATTTTCATAAGTTCATTCCGGAATGTTTCGGGCAAACTGCCGTCAGGACGAAGGCCTACATTGAGCATCATATTACCGTTCTTGCTGACAATATCTATCAGGTTATCTACAATTTGTCCTGCTGTCATGCGCAGTTTATCTTTTGCTTCTCCTTGTACGGCTGAACTCATACCGGCATCTCCTCCCTCATCGTTGATGTTCAGGGAATTTCCCATATAGAACCAGCCGGGGTTGATTGTGGTGTCCACCAGAAACGGGTTCTTTTGTAAATCGTCTTCGCCGGAACATTCACGGTCCAGCGTATATCCGGCCCTTTCTCGCTTAATGGTGAGTACGCCTTTTTGTACACCTTTCTGTGAAAGGTTTTTATTATAGAAGTGTGCCGCCAACTGCTGACCATAGATGCCGTTGGGAAGCGGGCCGTCAAAATAGAGTAATTCGGGTTCGTATTTATCTATCAGCTCTTTAGTCCTGAGATACCATGACTGGGCGAATTCCGGTTCCAGCCGCATGATACGGTCGGGGGTACGCTTGCCGTATAATCCCTCGTAGGCGGGGTTCATATAGTCGTAGGGTATACCGGCATACGGACCTTCCGGGTCGGCATTGCTACCTTGGTAGAACATATGCTCGTGGCAGTAATTGCTAAGGTGGGAGGAGATGGCAAAATGGACACCTGCCTTTTTACATGCTTTCTGCCATGCACCCACGATGTCCAGCTTGGGACCCATATTTACGGAATTCCAGGGTTGATGACTTGAGTCGTACAAGTCGAAATTATCATGGTGAACAGCCATTACGCCGATAAATCTGGCTCCGATTTCTTTGTAAAAGGCAGCCAACGAGTCTGCATTGAATTTGCCGGCTTTCCACATCGGTATGAAATCTTTATAACCGAATTTGGAAGGATGACCGTACTTTTTCAGGTGATACTGGTATACTTTGGGTGCAAGTGCTCTGTAGCCCAGTATGGGATACTTGCGTAAGCTGGAGTCCGGTTCCTGATACCAGTACATCCATCTGCCGTAATGACCGTCATAACCGGGGATGGAGTTGATGCCCCAGTGCATGTAGATGCCGAACTTGGCATTGCGAAACCATTCGGGACATTGGTAATGTGCAGCAATGGATTCTTCGGTGGGCTTTATGGGACCCGGAGCGATGTTGAAGTTGAAGGTCGCTGCACTCGGATTGATAAGGGTATCTTGCCCGAAATCCTCTTGTTGGGCTTGTGCGGTGGCAAGCGTGAAGCATAAAAGGATGGATAGTAATGTTTTTATATTCATGGTAGATTCTTGTTTTACAACTACTGATTGGATAGTACTAAAAAAAAGAGGATAGGTTATAATGTAGGTTTTATCCGGTTGCATTATAAGATATCCTCTTTCAGATAGGATTATGTGGGGTTATTTATATCGGGCGGTATCCCACCATACGCGAACAGATAATCCGTCTCCCTGACCACCGTTCAAGGCTGGATCTGTTGCATACTCCTTATTGTTGTTTATTTCATTGTCTACATAACGGAGTTTCTTGATGAATTCACCGTTTGCCGGATTAATTGTAGGCTCCAGACTTTGCTTCACCGGACTTAACTTGGGATAACCGGTACGGCGGAATTCAGCCCAAGCTTCTTCCGAATTAGGATAGATTCCGAGCCATTTCTGAGTTATGATTCTCTCCAGATTGGCTTCAAAGCCATCAGCATCGTTCCATGCCACATTTCCTTGTGTGATGTAGTCGTCGTCATAATCTTTGGTGTAAGAATCTTTAGGGGCTTTAGCTCTCATTTCTTCGAATGAGGCACGGATACCGTTTTCATAGTTTGTCTGGGCATCTCCTGCTCCTTGCCAACCTCTCAAAGCAGCTTCGGCTTTCAGGAAACATACTTCCGAGTAATTCATCAATCCCAGGGGAGTGGGGTCAGCAGCTGTATTGGGTTTTGAAACTTTGTCTCCTTGATTGGCGGAATTCCAATCATATCCCCACATATATCCCCAAATACCGGAATTGTGGCTGTTGTCATATTCTTCCAATGAAAGTTCTGTAACAGGTACACCATTGGGGACTCCTTTCCATTGTACGGCATTGTTATCTTCTCCTTTTACCCATGCTTGGCTCTGTGAAAGAATCAAAGTAAGGCGCGGGTCGGCTACGGCACCGTAATTCTGTAACATATTTACCATTGTTTCACTGGCTCTGGCTTCATCCACGGTCAAACTGTATAACAATGGATTGAGCCAACGGTTGGGCTGGGGAGGAGTTACGCCGGCATTGTCTGCATTGGATGCCAAAAGTGCTTCTTTCAAGGCAAGTTCACCTTCGGTCCGGGCCTTTTCCGGATCGATGAATGAGAGACGTATAGCTGCACGCAAACGTAATGAGTTGGCAAGCTTTATCCATTTGTCCACATCACCTTGGTAAATTAGATCTTCGGTAGAGTATTTTAACTGCTCGCTCTTTTTCTGCTTTAATTCGTCAACAGCTTCGGTCAGTTCCTTAAATACATCGTAATAGATATCTTTTTGGCTGTCGTAGGGGATTAAAGTTTCGCCTTTTCCAGCCTGGAAGTAGGGAATATCTCCGAATGTGTCTGTCATGCGTATAGTACTTATCGCTAAGTTAATGCGCATAATCTGGTACATGTCGTTGTATTCCGGGTGCTTTTCCACTGTGGGTTCGATTTCCCGGATTCTTTTTACCATTTGCTGGTAGTAGGGAGTCCAGAGCCCGCGTTCCGCCCAGGAACTATTGAATACATAATTATCTGAAGTGAAAGCACTGCTCGTGTTTGCCATATATTGGCAATAGAGGAAAGAATATAAGAGTGCAGCTCTCTGATAGTCACCATAAACGATATGAAATCCGTGATATTGCATGTATGGCAATGACAAATCGGGAGATATTTCGCTAACGGCCAATGGATCTTTATTCATATCCTCAAATCCATTTGTACAGCTGCTGATAGTGGCAGCGGTAAGTAGTGTAATTAGAATTTTATGTAATTTCATAATAGTGTCTTTTTAGAATTTTACGTTAAGTGAGAAACCGATAGTTCTTGTTGACGGAAGAGCGGCAAGCTCGAAAGCCTGGAACACATCCTGACTGTTTTGTGCGAACTCGGCATTTACGGGAGCAGCCTTATAGATGTTGAACAAGTCACGTCCTACCAAGGAAACCTTAACATTGGTAATTGGAGTATTTTTGAACCACATTTGCGGCAAAGTGTAACCGATGGAAAGTTCACGCAGCTTCACGTAAGTGGCGTCATGCAGGAATTCTTCTCCTACAGGATAAGTACCGGCTATGGTTGCATAATATTCCTGAGCCGTAATCTGTTTGGTGTTTTCTTGACCGGTTGATTCCACGATACCATTTACTACCATACCGTCACGTCCGTTCAGTGTACGCTTTGAGTTTCCGGCCCCAGTGGCGTAAGCATCGGTCATAGAGAGGAACTGACCACCGTATCTGACATCGATAAGAGCATTGAGCACAAGATTCTTCCAGCTTAATGTAGTTCCGAAAGAGCCTGTCCATTCGGGCATCATGTTACCGATAACCTTTTCGGATTTTGTATCGATAAGAGGAAGACCGGCATCGCTTACCAGAATCCGTCCATCTTTGTTTCTCTTATAAGCGGTAGATACGATATCACCGAATTTGCCCCCTTCGTCAATAACTACTTTACCTACACGTACATTGTTTGTGAGCGGGAACACATAGCGTTTGTTCTTTTCGTCCAGTTCTATGTTGCGTGTTGTATTTTTACCCCAGTTCAATGTTACATCCCAACGCCAGTCTTTTGTTTGTACAGGAGTACCGGTAATCATCAATTCAATACCTTTACTCTCCATTTTTCCGGCGTTGATTTTCTTGCTACCATATCCGGAAGAAGTAGGAACCGTCATGGATAGAATCTGGTCGGTGGTTGTAGATTTATAGTATGTGAAGTCAATACCTAAGCGGTTGCTGAACATACGGTAATCCACACCAAATTCCCATGATACTGTCTTTTCCGGTTTGAGGTCGGCAAGGGGATAAGTATTTGAACTGCTACCTACGGTATTGTTACCTAAAGCTTCCAATGTATATACATTGTAGAGTGAGTAAGGATCTGTGTCGTTACCTACTTGGGCGATAGAACCGCGTACTTTCAGGAAATACTCTTTAGGCAGTTCGAATATGTCTGACAAAATACCGCTTAAACTGGCGGAAGGATAGAAATAAGACCAATTGGATGAGGGTAAGGTGGACGACCAGTCGTTTCGTGCTGTAACATCCAGAAAAGCGTACCCCTTATATCCCAGTGTGGCATTTCCTAAAACAGAATTAATACGTTTTGAAGAGAAATCCTGTATTGCCAGTTTACTTTCACCGTTACTCAGCGCTACGAAGTTTGGAATAATAGCTTTGCCACTTTCACCTGCGAGTGACTTGAACTTATTATAATTTGTTGCGACACCGATATTGGCTGTAACCGAGAAATCCTTGAAGCGTTTGTCGAAATTCAGCATTAAGTCTGCATTGAACTCTTCTCTGGCAGTGTTTGTGATAGTCATCAAATCTTTAGGATTTTCAGCTTTTGCATGATAGGGCATATAGGTTTCCACATTGTCCGAAATACGGTCTATACCGACTCTACCGGTAACTTTCAAATAGTCGGTGATGTTGCCCACTACAGTGATTTGTCCTTGGAAACGGTCTCTGTTCAATTCATTCCCGTTACCTTTTTCTATGAATCCATAGGGATTTCTATATTCAGTGTCTTCTCCGTGCCAGTTTACAACATAGCCGTCAAGCCCTATAGGATTCTGTAAATCTTGCAGACGGATATTTCTTGGCATCCGGATGAGATGTGACCATGTACTGGTATAGAAAGTTTCAGGACGGTTCTTGACTTTTTCGCGGAAATAAGCTACTTTACCGCCAATGGTCAGATACTTGTTTTTGATTTCTACGTTTAAGTTGTAATTCTGCTTGTTCATGGATTCATTGGGCAGAATACCTTGATTGCGGGTATCGGTGAAAGAAAAACGGGCGTTCATTTTATCATTTCCACCGGTAGCGCTGATAGAGTTTGTATAGTTCAGGGCTGTACGGAAAAACTCGTCAATAATATCTTTTTGAGGTAACATGGCGTATTCTTTATAAGAGTCGTCACCATAGAACTCCTTACGCCAGTTAGGAATGATTTGTCCGGTCATCTTAGGTCCCCATGAGCCGGCAGCTTCAAGTGTATATTGCCCATTGGTTCCCTGGCCATATACGTCTTGAAATTCGTAGGAGTCGTAGGCTTTACTCATAGAAACATAGCCGTTGTATTCCAGTTGCAATTTTCCTTCCTTACCTTTTTTCGTTGTGATGACAATTGCACCACTTTGTGCTCTGGAGCCGTATAGAGCAGCTGCGTTAGCTCCTTTCAAAACGGAAATGCTTTCAATATCGTCAGGGTTGATATCGGCTGCTCCGGAAGAATAGGCAAATTGAGTGTTGCTGTTGGAGCTGTCTAAGACAGGAAGTCCGTCAACTACCCAAAGTGGTGAGTTATTACCACTCAACGAGTTAAGACCACGGAGAATTACACGGGTCGGACCACCCACACCGCTACCGGATTGTGAAATCTGGACACCGGCTACTTTACCTTGCAACAGGTTGGATACACTACTGGAACGATTTTCAGAAAAGACATCAGTCTTGACTTCCTGCATGGCATAACCTAACGCTTTCTTTTCACGTTTGATACCCAATGCGGTTACTACTACTTCATCCAACATTTCGGTATCTTCTTTCAGATTGATGGTGAAAGACGTTTTTCCTTTTATTGATAACTCTTGGGTAACATATCCTACAAAGGAGACAACCAAGGTTCCGTCTTCCGGTGCATCAAAACTGAATTTTCCGTCCATATCTGTAATGGCACCGATGGTAGTTCCTTTTATGGATACATTTGCACCGATAACTGGGCCGAAATTGTCATTTACCACACCTGAGATTCTTTTGTTCTGCAAAATGCTCTCAACGGATTCCGTTTCTTTCATTAAAGTAAATTCGTTGATTGTCGCATAACTATGGATGCAACAAGCACTGGTCAGCAACGAAAGCATTAGCATTTGTTTCATGTGATTTTTCTTGTTCTTCATAATACTTAAGTTAATTGATAAATTTCTTCTTTACATTTATTAAGTAATCGTGTAAAGAATCTAAGTTTAACGCAAACAAAAGTATATAATTAATATAAAAAACGCTTATAATAATGTTAAATGAGCTGTTACTAAAGTAGAAAGTGCTTTCATTTCTGTAGAAAGCACTTTCAAAATTGTATAGATATGTTTTATTTTACCGATTGTTTCCTTTCAACATAATTATTTTCGTCTCATCTTTGCAGAATTTCTTATAATTCTTTTGAATATCTATTTCCCGTATTCGGACGGTAAACAACCGAAGTATTTCTTGAAGCAGGTAGAAAAATAGGAGGGGGTATTAAATCCTACCATTGTACTGATTTCAGCTATAGAGAGTCGGCCTTCTTTTAACAACTTACATGCATGGTTAAAACGCATTTTACGGATAAAGTCATTGGTGGATTCTCCAGTCAACGCTTTCATCTTTAAATGCAGGTTGGAACGGCTCATGCACATTTCGCGGGCGAAGTCATCAGTGGAGAATGATACATTGTCCATGTTCTTTTCCATGATTGCCACGGCTTTTTTTAGCAACTCTTCGTCCAGGTTATTGAGTGCCACTTTACCAGGGTCTATGTTCAATGATTTGGAGTAGTGCTCGATTGCACGATAGCGTGTACGGAACAGATTTTTTATCTTGGTTTTAATCACTGTAATGGAGAAAGGTTTGGGGATATAGTCGTCTGCACCTACTTGTAGTCCTTCCAGTTGCTCTTTCAAATCAGTCTTGGCAGATAGAATGATAATAGGGATGTGGCAGGTACTCAGATTCTGTTTTATCTGCTTGCAGAGTTGTAATCCATCCATTACAGGCATCATGACATCCGTGAGGATGAGATCTATTTCTTGTTCTTTGATAATAGCCAAAGCTTCTTCCCCGTTTCCTGCTTTTAGGATGTGGAAAAATTTACCCAATTCATTATTCAGGTATTGTTGGATATCCGTATTGTCTTCTACTATCAGGACGGTTTCTTTACAGTTTTTGCTATTTTCTGTCGTATTTTGTTCTTCCTCCGATTCTTGTCGCTCTTCTTCTTCTTCATTTACTATGTCGATAATGTACATGCCCTGGTTGTTGGTGGTATATACTTGTTGTTCATTTTCAGTTTCGTTGCCGGAAGTTTTTTCTTCCGGTGAATAAACGGATTCTTCCGTAGGCAGATAGACGGAGAAAGTACTTCCTAAACCCTCCCGGCTTTCCAACTCGATACGGCCGTGGTGCAGTTCGACAAGGCGTTGCACTAATGACAGTCCGATACCACTGCCCAAATGTTCGTTGTCTATCTGATAGAATCGTTCGAATATTTTTCCTTGTTTGTCTATGGGAATTCCGCTTCCGGTATCTTTTACTTGTAGTAGCAGTTTTTTCCCTATTTGCTTCAATGTGACAGTGATGCTTTTACCTTCATCTGTATATTTAAAAGCATTAGACAACAGATTGTTAACTATCAGTTCCAGATAATTAGGATCGCAAAGAATCTTTTCTCCTTCTACTTCAGATAAGAAATTATAGGTTATTTTTTTACGCCGTGCCAGGTTTTCATAGAATAGGAAGTCTTTTTCTATAACCTCATGAATGGGAGTATATTGAACATTGAGGTTGAATACTCCAAGTTCTGCGCGCCTATAGTCCATTAGCTGGTTTACTAAATACAGCAAACGATTGGTGTTTTTCTGTACATGCTCCAATTGCTTGTGCAGCCATTTATCATTTACCTGATTCAGCATCTCCTGCACAGGAGCGGTAATAAGAGTAAGAGGGGTACGTAACTCATGTGATATATTGATGAAGAAACGCAACTTCATTTCGTTTACTTCTTTTTGTTTTTCCTTGTCCATACGTTCCATCTGTAACTTTGCTTCCATGCTTTTACGCATCCAGAAGTAACGGACCACAAAGATGGTGGCTGCAATGAAAACAGAGATGAAAATAAGTACAGCCCACCATGTTTTGTACCACACGGGCAGTATAGTTATTTTCAACTCTGTAGGCTGTTCGTTCCATTTACCGTCGCTGTTAGCCGCTTTTACTAAGAACGTATAGGTCCCTGCCGGCAGGTTAGAATATGATACCGTACGATGTATAGACGATTGATACCAGTCTTTATCATATCCTTTTAACATGTAAGCAAAAGTATTATGATTTCCTGATATGTAGTTGGATACCACAAAATCCAGTGAAAACATGGATTGTTCTGCTGTTAGGGTGATACTTCGAGTTTCACTGATATCTTTTTGGAGTATCCCGGTATCATCGTTAGGATATATCGTTTTATTGAAAACACCTAATCGGGTAATAACAACGGGCGGAGTGTAAGGATTGTCTGCGATTTGTTCGGGATGAAAAGTGGTAATGCCATTGATACCGCCGAGATATATTTGTCCGTCTGCCATTTGACAATATGCATTACCGGTGAACTGGTTACTTTGCAGTCCGTCATGATTGGTATAATTACGGAATTTTTCTGTTTTCGGTTGAAAGCAACTCAGCCCTTTGTTTGTACTTAGCCACAATCTACCTGTTGAGTCTTCTAAAATACCGTGTACCACATTATTAGGAAGGCCGTGATAGGTTGTATATTGTCTGAGTTCTTTTTTGTTTTCATCGAAACGCCAGATACCACTTCGCGTACCTATCCAAAATATACCATTATGTGCTTCATGTATACAGTTGACAGCTTTATAGGAAAGAGGAGAGTCCTTGGGTAATAGATGGCTGTCGAGTAATCCGTTACCTTGTTCTGTATATACGGACACTCCTTTTTCGCCGGCGAGCCAAAGGCGTTGTTTACTATCACGTTTCAGGTAAGTAAATTGGTTCTCTGCTAAAGGTTGCCCGTTTATTTGCCGGGCAATATTTTTGAAAGTTTTGGTTTGAGGATTATAGCGAAGAAGTTGGGTCATTCCGGTCAGCCATAACTCTCCGTTTTCTGTAGGTTGTATGTCATATATATTTTTTATTCTATCGCTATGATATACGTCTATATGTCCTGATTTTCGATTTAATACATTAAGTCCTCCCGTATGAGTACCAATATACACCAGATCATTTGTTTCGTCTATATATATGGATTTTATATCATTGGATTTGAGTCCTTCTTTTTTTGTGTATTGTTTGAAAATACCGGTTTGGGGATTATAATAATTCACTCCGCCATTGTTCGTACCTATCCATATGCCTTTTTGGCTGTCTTCTTTAATGCATCCTATAATATTACTGTTTAATGAATTCTTTTTTGCTGTGAATTGTATATTATGGAATCGGTTCTTTAAAGGATGGTAATAGTTTACTCCACCGAAATAAGTTCCCAACCACATTCCACCTTGAGAATCCATGAATATATCCAAAACTGATGTGTGTGAAAGGCTTCCGCTAATTTCCAGATTACTAGTATAACTGCTGAATGAATCGGTGTCTTCATTATAAATATTCAATGCATTGATAGTTCCTATCCACAAAGTGTTTTCTGAATCGAGTGTGAGCGAGCGGATATAATTGGAACTGATACAACCTTGTTTTTCGGGACAATTGGCATAGTGGGTTACATTACGAGTCACCATATTTATTTTATATAATCCGTCACCTTCTGTTCCTACCCATAAACAAACGGGGGATTGTTGTAAAATGGAGAAAATTTGTTTGTCTTTTAATTCGTTGGATAATATGTTTTCTACTGTGTTTTTAGAAATAGAATAGATATAAACACCTTTGTAACTTCCGATATAAATACAATCTCCTTGTCTGTAGATAATACTCGGTTGGATTTTCGCAAGTGAAGGATGTAACGGCTTGTCGGAGAATTTCTGTGTTTCTGTATTGAATATAAACAAACCTTTTCTTTTGTTTGAAAAAAGGAGCAGTTGCCTTTCATCGATTTCAACAATATCATAGACAGCTAAGTCTTTATTGTCTTTTGAATAAGTAAAATTATGAAATTGGTCTTGGGAGGCATCGTAAAGTGACAGCCCTTTTTCTGTTCCTGCCCATACCCTTCCTTGTGTATCTACAATACATGCTCTGATTACATCACTGCCGATACTATTAGGGTTTTGTTCATCGTGCCGGTAGATTGTAAAATTGTAACCGTCGTATTTATTTAATCCATCGTGAGTGGCAAACCACATGTGACCTTGTTTGTCTTGAGCTATATCAAAGACGGTGTTTTGAGATAATCCTTCATTTACACCAATATGGATAAAATTGTTATGATTCGGTTGTTGTGCATGAAGAAGATATATAAACATCCAAGAAAAGAGGAGGGATAAGATGGATTTTGCCATGATTCATTGATTGATAAGGTTTCCAAAGCAAAGATAGAAATAAATCTTCATTTTACCAAAGAATGGTAAAAATGAAAATCCCTTATTGATGACATGTGGTATAAGAGTACGAATTTTACAGTTTCATCACTTTGTATAACTCTTTTCCATTGAGAAGTTGCAAATATCTCAGTAATTCTTCTATGTAATAATAGTCTGCATAGGATAGTGTACTGTCCAGTTCACTGTTACGCAAAAAGTTACCGGTAGCGTGCATCAGGATAAAGTTCTTATGCGTTCCGGGTTTTGCCAGATAAGTGGAAGAGAAAAGGCTTTTCAGTTGTCTTTCCCCTGCATCAAAATATTTTTCGACTTGATTGGAATAAGTACTGAGTTCCATGAGTGCCGATGCCATAATGGCTGCTACTGACGCATCACGCATTTTAGAACGTTCGGGGGCAGAATAATCCCAATAAGGTATCATATCTTCAGGCATATTGGGATGGCTGAGTAGGAAGTATGGCTCTTTTCATATAGGATTTGTTTTTTGGAGTATGGGTATCTTTCCTTTTGGAATACCTTTATTTTGGCGTACATTTGTTCTGCGATTTCAGGATACTGCGCTGCTACATTATTACTTTCCTTGGGATCGCTTTCTATGTCGAAGAGGGCAAGGCCGATGTTGCCGCCTTTGGTAATCTGTTTGCCTTTAATTCTTGTTACTTCTTGGGAATATTCACAGTTATCGGAGTGGCTGCATATAAATCCGATTGATAGTTATATTTTTCTGCATCACGGCTGTCGGGTAGTTCCACTGTAATCTTACTGCCTTTACCTTCCGGGATTACTGTCACATTTTCACCTTTCAACGGATATATTCCTTTGGTCCGGTAGGTGTAAGCTCCTGCCGGCAGTTTGACGGATATACTGAATGTCAGAGTTCGTTTTTGGCCGTCTGGTATAGGGTTATTGATGGACAATACCCACTCTGTACCGCTGTCATGCAACATTATTTGTGTGACATCCTCGGAAGTTACTGTAGTATTGCCGATGGAAATGGTTCCGGGTTTGAAAAAAGCATATTGCCAGATTTTATCTGTATCTGAATATACAGCATGTGCTGCACCTTCTTTAGTAACGAACCCAAAATCTCTCAGTAGCTCTTTTACGCGTTCCGGCATTTCTTCTGCACTGACATTGGGGAGTTGTACATAACGGTAGGAATTATCCCAAACTTTTCCGGGGTCGGTTCCATGACTTACGGCAATGATGAAATTAGGTCTTTTGTCGGCTATTGTGCGGTCGGTGATATTTATTTCTTTACCGCTTTTTATCTGTAATGACAGTTTTTTTGCCGGTAAGATAACATATCCTTTGTTACCTTGATGCAACCAGCATACATCTTTTATTTCTTTTGCAATGTCCACGGATTGTTCGGGGACTATAGTCTGTATTTCTCCGTCAGTATACCAGGTTAATGGACTGTTCAAGGCTGATTGGTCGATGAAAGTTACGATTTCTTTTCCTTGTCCCGGACGCAGACGGGATACATTGCTTCCTAAAGAAATGATTTTGTCTTCGATGAAGTGGTAGCTTTTGAAAGCGGTGGCAGAACTGTATGTTTCTTGGGGGAGATGATGATATATACCCATACCGGTTTTACCGTCGGCCAATACGCCTGAAATTTTGTTCAACCCTGGCAGTGAAGCTTGTGCGTGTCCTAACGGCATCGGATCGGTACGCCATTCTTCCGTCAGTCCCGGCAGGGCATGCCAGTCGAAGTTACACAATACACGGTCGGAGTATTCATCTCCTTTTGTTTTTACTTGTAGGATACCGTATCCCATGTGCCATGAACGGCGAACATCTTTTTTAAAGTCTTCCGCTCCTACGGTACGCTCTGATTTTAACTTCAATGAGGTATAGAAAGGTGTTTCGTTTTCTCCTCTGCGATGCACTATGTATTCTTGCACCCAGTAAGCGTCTGTACCCGAATATTCATAAGTGTTGTTTTGTAATTGCTGGCAAATATCGGTTAGTCGTTCCTCATCTTTCAATTTTGTACTTTTGCTTCGTGCATTCAGCATGGATTTTACCGCTTTGGAATATGTTTTGATTACGAATTTATGCATATCGTCCAAGAAAGAACGTCCGGCAACCAAGAAGTCCATACGTTGCTTATAGAATAACTTTGGATAGATATTTAGCAGGCGATCCAGTTGAAACTGATAATATTGGTCATCTATTTTAAAGTCAGTGTCTTTAAAGTACTCGTATCCGCTATTACAGTCGGTCAACCATTCAAAGCCATAAGCGACCATTACCATGTCCGTCCCTTTATCGGTATGATGGGAAACGCTGCCATCGGGTTGAAATCCTGACTGTATGTATTTGTGGGCTACGATATTGTATTTGGTCATCCAACGGCTGACATCCGCTACTACTCCATGCGGACTCCAACCCGGTGAGAAACTAAAATCTTTGAACGGTTTGTCGTGGTAGAAATCGCTGTACCAATACTGTACATAAGTCAGCGGACGATTGTAGTCTGCCCAAATGATGGGTAGTGCAAGCATTGTACGTGAACGGTGACCGAGGTTGGCATCCGCCCATGCACCTGAAGAATAGATGGTATCTTGTAATTCTCTCCAACGACCTTCAGGATTGTCAATGGCACGGCGGCTTTTTATTTCGGCAAAAAAGATTTGCAGGTAACGTATTAAAGAATTGTGTAGTCCCATACATATCTTATCTTGTTTCTTCATGCCAGCCAGTAATTCAGGCATTAAGTGTAGGACAGGCACTACCAGCGGATCGGTCAATGTCCATTGATGGGTAGGCGTTTGCATTCCTGCCATTTTGTGCGCTTGCAGCATACTGAATCCGTCACCGGTACAGTTTCCGATTGGTTTTCCATCTATCATGATATCATTACCTTCTACGGGTACGGAGTTGGTGTAGGTCAATATTGCCTGATATAAGGTTTCTCTTAGTTCTTTTCGCTTTTCAGGGTTACCTTTCGGACCGTACACTTTGGAAGTGGCATAAGAATAACCCAGCCCGCCTATTTGGTTGGCGACTTTTGCCCAATCATATTCAATGGTCCCGCTTGGGGCATGGTCGTTGGCAGGGTCAATTTTGAATACATAATCTTGTGGACGCCCTTGATAACACTTTTCCAGTCCGGCAAATTTCCAGTCATTGTTTTTAAGTTCGTCAATCTTGGCAGCTACTTCGTCATCGGAGTATTTGATACGTCCGTACAGCCGTTGGTTGTTAAGTGTACCGGGAGTGTAGCGTTCATAAAACAGGCTCCATAATGTCTTCTTTACAACTTTTACGGTAATATTAAACTTTTTCAATTGCTTGTCTCCGTCTTTCAGGGCTATGGTCAAACAATGGTTGGCAGGCATACTTCCTGTATTTTTCCCTTTGGCTACGGTTAACACTCCCATAATACGTTTTGATAAATCGTATCGGGTTTCCAGGTTGAACAATCCGTTTGTTTGTGTGAGAATTTCAAAATGGTATCCGGCAGGGATGGGATTGGTCAATACATCTTTATTCCTTTCCAAATGAATACGACCGATTACTTCAGTTTTTTCCGGACTGTTTGTAGGAATATCAAAATAACCGGCAAAAACTTTTTCCTGTACTGCTGCAAGTAGTAGAGTGGGAAATGCTATTAGAATGACTAACAAGAATAGGAGTTTGTTTTTCATAATATTATCTATATTATATTTCTATAATTACAAATATAGGTAATGCAATCGAATAATGTTTTTAAATATGTTGAAATTACTTATATAGTTGTTTAATCTAAATGATAGATAATAAGGAGATATAATGACTTTCTACAGTCAACCATTGGCTGGTCAACATTCGCTTCTAAAAGGAACAGACCGAAATAGAAGTCTGTCAGTACTTCCATTTCGGTCTGTTGATACTAAAAAGTGGTGAATGCGATTACTCTTCTATAATTACGCGGAATCCTACATTGAATACACGTTGATAAGGATAGAAACCTTTACGTGAGTGTGAGGTTGAGAATTTGGGACGTTCGATGTATGAACCACCACGTACTACCTTGTATTCGGATGTTGCTTTGGCATCTTCTTTATAAGGATAAGGGATATAGTCCGAACGCGTCCATTCCGCTACATTGCCGTGCATACAGTACAGACCGAAAGGATTGGCTTCGTACTTTTTGCCGCCAATCTGCACAAGTTCGCCATCATCTACGCTTTCTTCTTTGGGCAGATAGGTGTAGTATTTATACCATGGATTGTCGGGAGACATCGGTTTGGGGTCTACACCGGCTACGGCAAAGAGCAGGGTAGTTTTGTCGGCCAGATTGTCTTTTTTGCCGAAATCACTGTTCTTTGTGCCATACCAGAAATCGGTATCACTTCCTGCACGGCATGCCCATTCCCATTGTGCTTCAGTGGGTAGGGTGATTTTCAATCCTGTTTTTTCACTGAGCTTCTTACAATATTCCATGGCGTCGTTATAGCTTACACGTATTACCGGTTGCTGCGGTTCGTTGGCCGGATAGCCTTGTACCACATGGTCTTTCCACTGTTGGTCTACGTAACGGCTGTCATGTTCGGGGAAAATGACATTATATTGCTGGTTGGTGATTTCGAGCTCGCCCATCCAGAAAGCTTTATCTACTGTTACTTTAGAGGTAGGATATGCATCGGGTTCACCGTTGTAGCTACCCATTACGAATTTTCCGGCTGGGATACGTACGAAGTTCAGTTTCACGCCCGGAGCAATTTCTATGCTTTTACGGGTTTCGCTACCGGCTTCTGCTTGTTTGTTTTTTGCTACTTCTGCATCGAAAGGCCAACCGGATACTTTCAGGTTTTTGGCTTTAACCGGTTTTTCCGCTGCCGGCATTACGGGAGTGATTTCTCCTTGTCCTTTAAGATAAGTTGCATAATCGGCTATCTCTTTTTTCCAATCCACTCCGGCACCGTTGGCATATTTGTCGGTAAGTTCCTTACGACGTTTTATCTGGTCGAATCCTTTGTATGGCAGGTACTTCAGGACATTGGCATTAAAATATCCTTTATCGGGTGCGTTATAGTCGATCCAATTGTACAGTTTACGCCATTCGGCATCGGTCAGTTGCACATTGTAATGTCCTTTCTTTAACATTCTCACCAGTTCACTGGTGTTGGGATGATATTCATAAGGTTGTAATACCACCATGTCGCCTTCACCGCCCTGCCGATGTATGTAGGGGTGTAGGTTTAGATAAGAAGTGCCGTAACCCAGTTTGTCCTTTTTACCGCCGCGGAAATCGAATGCTTTGTCTCCGTTATGGCAGGCAATACATGCACGGTCAAGAATCGGCTGTACTTCAAGGTCGAAAGTGAAAGAGCGAGTACCACCTTCGGGCGGAGTCAGTTTGTGAGCATCTTTTTGTGAGGCCATTACACGTTTGGGGATAGGAATCTGGTTTTGGTCCTCATGGCAACCGATACAAGATACTACCTCACCCGGCTGTCCGGTAAGCCAGCTACGCATCCATTGAACGGCTACCCCGTCTTTGTCGATCGGTTGGATAGAGATAGGGGTATTGGCCGGTACTTTGAAGATGGCGGAACCGTCTTCTTCGACAGGTACGGTACCAAGCAGACGTTTGATGTCCCAGCCGGATTGGATACCATGCCAGTTGTGGTCTGATTTGGTATTTACATAAGCGTATTCGTAAGCATGCAGGCGCAGTGATTTGACAGTACCGCGTGGAATACCGCGCAGACCTTCGCCTTCATAGATATCCTGAATGAAGATTGTAGCTTCTTTATCGTTCAATTTTACACGGTCGGGAATAGCAGGCGGAGTCGGTCTTTTTGTTACAAGGGTAGGACTGATAAAACCTTCTCCTTCCATTTCCATCAGGCAGGTCACGTTGTCGTATATGTCTACCAGATAGATACCCCATAAAGACTCCTTGGAGAGTTTGGCAGCAACGAGAAAATATTTGTCGCTCAGCGGGGTTGGTTTGATAAACTGCGGCCATACGCCGTCTACAAGCCGGTCTTTGATAACTTCTTTAATCGGACGGTTACGGTGGGGGATTTCCTGTGTCATACCGGATACGCTTTTACGTCCCTTGCTCGGATCGAACAGTATGAGACGGCCTGAACGTGCGACACCGTGGTGCCCCGAAATAATTCCCACAAATGCCGAACCGTGTCCGGGTAACGGTTGGATGTCGAATGTGCTGTTGGGGAACATTGCACCACTGCCATAAAGCGCCTTGTTTTCCGTACCGTCAGGATTCATGTGCATTACGATGCGGGAGTAGTAGTGGGTAAGGTCGGTATATTCCCAGCGAGTGTACATTACGCGACCGTTGTTCATTACTACGGGATTCCAGTTGGCATCCTGGTCGAAAGTAATTCGTCGCAGATTGCCGGTTTGCGGAGTATAGAGTACGAGGTTACCCACAGGGTCGCTTCCGTTGACGCAGGGAACACCCTGATAACCGATATTGGAAATGGCCAGGATACGTCCGTCGGGCAGATAGGTTCCATCGTAGAATTCAAGGTCGGGTTCTTCATTCTTGATAAGTTCTTTCAGTCCGCTTCCATCCAGTTTGACTTCAAAAATATTCCAGCGTTTATCGTTACGGGTTTGGGTGAACATCACACGGTCACCGTCCCAATGAAGACGCAGGTCGGCGATGGATGAACCGTTAGTGGGCTTGTACACCTGACGCATCCGAATGTTTTCGCCACGGAGGTTGGAGAGTTCTACGATTTCAGCATCAAAGCCGCTGCGGCGTGCAGATTCCTGATTGCTCCAGTTATTGGACTGGGTTCCAAGTTCGGGAGTCATTATGTCACGGGCTCTCGTACCTATTTTATAACGGGCGGCTACAATCCTGTCACTGTCCAGTAGCGGATTGCCGAGCAGAATGGCACGACGGTTACTCAATGCTTTTTGTGCTGTTGCAATGGCTTGGGGATTGTTGTTGTATATCCCGTCGAAACCTTTGGCTGCAAGAGCCAGTACCTCATCATACATAGGTTGGTATTTGGCAACGTCAAAACCTTTTTGTTTCTGTAAGTCGGCGTAAGCCAGTTTCAAGGCCGGTATATTGAACCATTGTAGTTCGGCTTGCAGGTTGACGATGGTATTTAGTTCTTTCAGTAGATTCAGATAGGCTTTAGTGCGTTCTTCACCTTCTACCATGGTTTCTATTTCTTTAACCCGGTTGGAGAAGAAACTATTATTCTTCAAGCTTTTAAGAAGTTTGTTAACAGCTTCTTTCTCGATGATTTCGCTTTCATTGACAAGCCATGTTTCAATATTACCGAAATGATTTGCCAGTATGGCGGTTTCAACAGGATATTGTGCAGCAAGGCTTTTTCCTGTATCGGTAGGATTCAGACCGAGAGCTTTGAAATACACACTTCCGCCCTGTGCACGGTCGTCAACCCCCACTTCGGCTTCAAAGCGGATATATTTATCGCTGAGGTCATATACCAACATACCTTCGGCACTGCATAATATACCGTGGTCATATTTTTGTTGGGCAATATAGATGTATTTATTGGCTATATCACGGTTCTTGCGAGGAGATTTCCAACCTGATACGCCATATTCGTAATCGAGTTTGTCCAGCCATACTTGCTTACCGTCTTTGGTTATCAGGCGTGCGTTGGCCCATATTCCATGGTCGTTGCTGTTACCGTCTGCTCCACCGGTGGTTACTAATACAAGCTTTTTCATACCTTCCACATTTACGGTGAAATGTTCCGGCTTTTGTCCTTTTCGTATCCAGGAAGAAGATACGGACATTTTTTTTTCTTTCAGCTTGGTTTGTATCTCTGTTTTAGCTTTTACAGTTGCGTCAAGCCAAGAGATAACTTTTTTCCCTCTGGCGGATATAGTTCCGGCTGAGGAAAGAAGTATGCAAGTTACTAAAATAAAATTTTTGTACTTCATGGTCTTTTTGATTAAGTTTAGAATTTATTTCTGAGTTAAACGTGCTTTTCATTTCGCAAAGGTAAAGAAATAGCCTTGTTTTGAGTTTTAAACCTGTCCAATGTAGTGTTGATTTCGTCTTATTTTTTATTTCATGTATTACTAAAAAAGAAGAAATAGGAAGATTTTGTATTATTAATGATAAAGAGGCATTAAAAACAATGGCAACTGAAAGAGAATCCTTTAACCTTTCAGTTGCCATTATTATTTGAGTATCGAAAGACTTGTTTGGAGAGAAGTCGGGTTGTTAAAAACTTCCCGGATTAGATTTCCAGTTCCGGAACCTCATCCTTCAACTCGGTCTTTTTGCCGTTATCATGTATCACGGTTGCGCCGTAATCCTTGTAACTGACGCTTGCATCGCAGTCTTTACGCGTGTTGCGTACTTCGAAAGAAGGCTTTCCGGCGGTGGATATGTTTGCTTGGATATTCCAGTCACCAATTTGTATACTACCATCTTTCAGTTTGCGGGGAGCGGCTTGTGCGTTTTCCGCATCATTGTCTTTGGCATGTGTGTACACAATTGTAGCGAAGCGGTATACTTTCTGTTTGTCCGATGTTGCGGTGAAGTGCCAGTGGTTGGGATAGGGTGCGAAGTGTCCCTTCTCATCGGCACGCAGCCAGTTGACGGCAGGAACGAAGAACCGGGAAGTCGTATCCGTTTCCAGCGTTCCGGAGGAGAAGAGATAGGCATCGGACGCACCGTCCTTGCTGGTGGCCCGTATGTGTACGTATTCCCGGGTCTTGTCCACATTCATGGGGTTGGTAACTGTATGTAGCAGGTAGCTCCAGGTCACGGGTTCTTCGGCTTCCAGCTCGTCGTATATAAAGGAATAACCGCTTTTGCCTAAAGTTACGATGTGGCGGCGGAAGATTTTCAGGCCGGTATCGTCCCAACCGTTTTCAGGGGAAAATTCCAGGTTGCTCTGTTCGCCGCGTAGCAGCCAGAGCGGTGAGATAACCTTTCCGTAAGCATTGGAAGCATCGCCTGCCACATAGCTGATATTGTCGCTGACATAGTAACGGGGAATCCAGCCGTAACCTTCCGTTCCGATGCGTTGTCCCATGCCGTTCACCAGAATGGTGTTGTGGGCGCGGGTGGCGCGGTGGCAGTAAACGCCGTGTATGTCGGTAAAGCTGGTATGGTGTCCGCTACTGTAAAAGAGCGACTGGCCGTTCCAGAAAGTATTGAAAGCATTCTGGTTGGCTATGGCGTGCGAGGTACTGCCGTAAGGACTGCTGCGGAAGCTGAGCATGGCGCTTTTGCGGGTATCGTCCAGGTTGGTGGAGAACGAGGCCAGTCCGCTCTGCGGGAATACATGTCCCATGGGAAGGTCTTTCAAACCCGGCCCGTCCGGCAAGGGCTTGTCGCATTGCAGGCGGAACCATGCGAGGCCGCCGGCTTTCGAGGTGCTTCCCTGTTCGAGTATGTCGGGCTGGCGGGCGCTGATGTGGCGCACGTAATCTGCGGCAAATGTATTGCCGGTCATACGCGCCAGAGCATCGGCGTAGCCAACACGCGTACCGCTCGGGGTAAGTATCTTCTGGTGCGAGCTGCCGTTGCCGCCCGATTTTGAGAATGGCGGCTGCTGGTAGATGACGTACAGGGCATTTCCCTGATACCAGGGGTCGGAGAAATAGTTGAAGCCGGTGAGGCGGGTATAGAAATAGGGCACTTCTACAAGTGTACGGATGTTGACGTGGAAGTAGGAGTCGCCGTTGTGCCAGGCTCCGTCCTTGTTCAGGCCGGGAAAGCGGGCGAGCCACAGGTTATAGCAATAGTCCGTCCACGCATCGGCTTCGGGCAGTTCACCGTAAACGGTAAAGGCTGCCATGGTGAGGATGCGGAAAGTCATCTGCCACACATGGTTGTCGGCGATGTGGTTTTCCAGGCGGTTGATATCGTGCATGTACATGCTGTTGCCGAATTCTTTTATTTCGTTCAGCAGGAATCTGCGCGTGGCATCGTCCAGAACATCGTACAGTGCGTCGTATGCCATGGAGCAGAGCGAAAGCAGGGTGGCTTCGTTGAAGTCGCCCACCACGTTTTTGTTGTCTCCCCAAGTGGCCATCTCCTTGACGCGCTTCACGGCTTCGTCGGCATAGCGGCGGTCTTTGGTGAGCAGGTAGGCGCGGATAAGTACGTCGGTATTCGCTTCTTCGCTGTCGATGATGCGGCGGCTTTCGCGGGTGAGCATGGCATTTTTCTGCATTTCGTTGGTCAGCCCTTTTGCCAGGTCCGAGTTAATGTCGTTTACCGACTTCATCGGGGTGGCGAGTACTTTGTCGGCACGTTTGAGGTAAGTCTTACGTTCGGTTTTGCCCTCACTGCGCTTTATGAAACCGTCCCATTCGTCTCTGTCGAGCCATACGCGGGGGTGGTGGGCAGGCAGGTTCTTAAGTACGGCATCCAGTGCGGGCGGGCAGAATTTCCGGGGATTGTTCTTTACCGTAAATTGCAGCGTATCGCTCCATTCGGTCTTTCCGTCCGTAACATAGCCGTATTGCCAGTACCATGTGCCCGGAGCCAAATCTTGTTTGGGGTTGAAGAACGGCCAGCGCGTCTCGGCTTGTACAGTCGTTTCCGGCTTGAATGCCGGAGTTTGCGAGTAGCGCAGGAAGTAGCGTAGCTTGCTTTTGTCTGTTTCTTTTTTAGGGGTGTTCTCTTCCGCACCGTCCAGTCCGCTTCGCAGGATGTTGAGGCCTGCCGGCAGCGGCCATTGGAAAGACACGGCACGGTCGCTGATTTCAGCGCCGTCCAGCGGTGAGGGAGTTGCACGCATTTCGTGCATCAGCGTTGTGCCGGTGAGCCTGATGGTGGCTTCTCCGGCCGTTTGCGCCTGTGCAGTGGCTGCAAGACTGAAGAAAATGATGGTGGATACTATTTTGTTCATATACAGCGTTATATAAGTTTATTGATTCCTGGTCTGATGGCGGATTAATGTTTGGTTGCTTTTGTGAGCACCTTTCCCGGTACGTCGTGCAATTTGGGACGCGTCGGTCTGATTTTATGGCTATTCATGAATTTCTCAAGAATATCACGATGTTCCTGCGCCACTTTCGTATAGGCGTTCTCCATCATCAGGTTTCTTGTCTCGCCCCGGTCGTTCTGCATGTCGAACAATTGTTCGCGGTGTCTTCCTTTGTCGTACAATACATATTTGTAGCGTGCGGTGCGTACCATCCAGCCCCGTGTCTTGCTGCCGTCGAATTGTGTTTCGGTAATGACATACTCCTGGTGGGGAGCTTGCGGATTGCCTTCTTCGGCTATTTTGCGGAACGACTTTCCGTCAGCATCTTCCGGCAGTTTGGCGCCTGTCCAGTCGCAAACGGTAGCGAAGAAGTCTACACCGTTACTGATGAGCTGCGGCAGCTTCGTGCCGGCATGTTTCTTGCCGGGCAGGGTTACGATGAACGGGATGTTTACCACTTCCTCGTACAGGGCCGATTTCTGGTTCCAGTGGTGGGCGCCTATTCCGTCTCCGTGGTCGCTGGAGAAGATAACGACGGTATTCTCCCACAAGTTATTCTTGTCGATGGCGTCTACAATCTTGCCGATTTCACGGTCTACTTTCTCTACGAGGCGGTAGTATGTGTAGCGGTACATACGCCAGTCTTCGGGGGTGAAAGTGGCGGTGGGGTAGACGTTGAAATTGTTTTCCCTTTCTTTCTCGATGACATCGGCATCGTACGGGTTCTTGGCAAAGTTAGGGGGAAGTCCCGGACAATTGCGTATTTCGGGTATGTCCAGGTTGCCGTAGGGAAGATTCTGGCTGCGTGCATATTCGCAGATATTATGCGGATTGTCATAAGAAGCTACCAGGAAGAAAGGCTTGTCGTGTTTGCGCGAAAGGAATTCCACACAGGCCTCTGCCAGTCCGTCATCGCTGTGTTTGTAAATTTGGTCGAATCCTCGCACTTTATCCGGAATATCGAGTTCGGGCACATGCCATTTGCCGCCGTAGGCGCATTCGTATCCTGCATTTTTTACCAGTGTGCCCAGTGTCCGTGTCTGGAGCGATTCTTGTAGCGGAGCACCGTTGACCAACAGTCCTGTTGTGCCTGGGTAGCATCCTGTAAACATGGCGCCGCGTGAAGGGCCGCTGAGCGGTGCGGTACAGTAAGCATTCTGGAACATGATACCGGCGGCAGCCAGTCTGTCCAGATTGGGTGTGTGCAAGTCCGGGTTTCCGGCACAGCTCATGGCGTTTGCCGTATGCTGGTCGGTGAAGATGTAGATGATGTTGGGACGTTCGGCAGCGTGTGCCATTGACGTACTGAGCAGGGATAGGCAGGCTATGTGCTTCACTGAGATTCGTTTTACCATATTATTAGTTTTATAATTGTTTTTTCGGAGACTGTTCCTCGATTGCTAAATTACGCCTTTTTCCATGTATCTGCGGACTCTAATGTTTTTTTTATGGTACGGAATGTTTATTTGATTGCTAATTTTGTATAGTTCTGTTTTAATTTTGTGCTAAAAGAGGGATACGGAGGCACTGAAACGCGGGGAGGAATGTGAACGCGGAGATGCGGAAACACAGAGCAGGAGAGGGGATAGGGAGAGGAACAGCCTTACATGAAAAGAGCCGTTTTTAAGACTCTGTGTCTCTGCATCTCTGTGTCTGAAACAAGAACAACTTCCTTCCCCGGCTCGCTTAATCGAATTTTTGCATTATCTTTGCATTGCCTAAAAAAGAAAAGCGAATGATAGTTTGTATTGCCGAAAAGCCTTCCGTGGCGCGTGACATAGCCGATGTACTCGGAGCGAAAGATAAGAAAGACGGGTACATCGAGGGAAACGGATACCAGGTGACCTGGACGTTCGGGCATCTCTGTACCCTTAAGGAACCGCACGAATACACACCCAACTGGAAGTCGTGGAGCTTGGGCAGCCTGCCTATGGTTCCGCCCCGTTTCGGCATCAAGCTTATCAGCAACCCTACCTACGAACGCCAGTTCCACGTAATCGAGAACCTCATGCAGCATGCCGACATGATTATAAACTGCGGTGATGCCGGACAGGAGGGAGAGCTGATTCAGCGTTGGGTGATGCAGAAAGCCGGTGCGCGTTGTCCGGTGAAGCGTCTGTGGATTTCCTCGCTGACGGAAGAAGCCATCCGCGAAGGGTTTGCCAAACTGAGGGATGCGTCCGATTTCCAGCCGTTGTACGAGGCGGGGCTTTCGCGTGCCATCGGCGACTGGCTGCTGGGCATGAACGCCACCCGTCTGTACACCATGAAGTACGGGCAGAACCGGCAGGTACTTTCCATCGGACGTGTGCAGACGCCTACGCTCGCGCTCATCGTAAACCGACAGCTCGAAATACAGAACTTCGTTCCCAAGCAATACTGGGAACTGAAGACGGTGTATCGCGACACCACCTTCTCCGCCATTCTCCGCAAGAGCGATGAGGAACTGGTGCTGGAAGCGGAAAAACAGAAAGAAGGGGCAACCGCCAAAGCTGCCAAACCCGAAGATAACCGGGGAATAGAACCTATCACAGACCGGGAGCGGGGTGAGGCTTTGCTGGAACGGATAAAGAATTCTCCTTTTACCATAACGAACGTCACCCGCAAGAACGGGAAAGAGGCGCCGCCCCGTTTGTTCGACTTGACTTCCCTGCAGGTGGAGTGCAACCGGAAATTCGCTTTCTCCGCCGATGAGACGCTGAAAACCATCCAGTCGCTTTACGAAAAGAAAGTAACGACCTATCCGCGTGTAGATACCACTTTCCTGAGTGACGACATCTATCCCAAATGTCCCGGCATACTGAAGGGACTGCGCGATTACCAGGCATTGACTGCTCCGTTGGACGGGGCTACTCTGCCGAAGTCGAAGAAGGTGTTCGATAACTCGAAAGTGACGGACCACCATGCCATCATTCCTACCGGCCAGCCGCCCCAGAACCTGACGGATATGGAGCGCCGCGTATTCGACCTGATTGCACGCCGTTTCATTGCCGTGTTCTATCCGGACTGTCTGTTCGCTACAACCACCGTAATAGGCGAGGTGGAGCAGATAGAGTTTAAGGTTTCGGGCAAGCAGATACTGGAACCCGGCTGGCGTGTGGTATTCGGCACGCCCTCGGCACAGTCGCAGGAGGAAAAAGAGGAGAAGGGCGGCGAAGAAGAGAATGTGCTCCCCGCCTTTGTGGTGGGAGAGAGCGGCCCGCACCTGCCCGACCTGTACGAGAAGTGGACGCAACCGCCGCGTCCGTACACCGAAGCCACCTTGCTGCGCGCCATGGAAACTGCCGGCAAGCTGGTGGACAACGACGAACTGCGCGATGCCTTGAAAGAGAACGGTATCGGCCGTCCTTCCACGCGTGCCGCCATTATCGAGACGCTCTTCAAGCGCAACTATATCCGTAAGGAGAAAAAGAACCTGATAGCTACCCCTACGGGTGTGGAACTGATTCAGATTATCCACGAAGAGTTGTTGAAATCTGCCGAACTGACGGGTATATGGGAAAAGAAGTTGCGTGAAATAGAGAAGCGTACCTACAATGCCGGACAGTTTTTGGAGGAGTTGAAGCAGATGGTATCGGAGATTGTGATGAGTGTACTTTCCGATAACAGCAACCGTCATATTACGATACAGGCTCCCGTGCCGGAAAAGGGTAAGGGAGAAAAAGCCGCTGCCGCATCCGATAAACCGAAGAAAGAACCGAAGAAAAGAGCGCCGCGGAAGTCTGCAACGAAGAAAACGGAGCAGGCGGCCGGTGAGAAGCAATCTGCCGATGCGTTGGTAGGACAGCCTTGCCCGCTTTGCGGAAAAGGAACGGTTATTAAAGGAAAAACGGCTTACGGTTGTTCCGAATGGAAAAGCGGTTGTACATTCCGCAAGCCGTTCGAGTAAAGTTATATCCGGTTATAATCCTTTTTCGGCTATATATTTCCACAAGGGAGCGGCCATTAACGCTTGCTTTATCTCTCCTTTTTGCAGCAGTTCCTTTACTTCTGCAAGCGTAAGCAGATGTACGCTGAGGCTTTCCGTATCTTCCAAATGCTGTTCCGAAATCTTTTCCACACCGGTAGCTAGGAAGCAATACGTAATGTTGGTATGGGTACTCGGGTTGGGGGATATTTGCATGTATTCCTGCCAACTGCCATTACCGTAGCCGGTTTCCTCGAGCAGCTCCCGCTGTGCGGAAGCCAGCGGGGAGGCATCTTCTTTCTCGCATACACCGGCACAAAGTTCGTACGATGTCTGTTGCAGACCATGCCGGTACTGACGGATAAAAACGAATTGTCCGTCGCTCGTAACAGCGATTGTGTTTACCCAGTCGGGATATTCCAATATATAATATGAAGGAATATGGTTGCCGTTCGGTAATACTAGATGATCTTTGCGTACAGTGAGCCATGGGGCCCTGTGCAGGTATTCGCTGGAAATGACTTCCCAGGGTTTATCGGAATCGTTCATCGGTTTCATCGCTTTTCCGGTTTCAGTAGTTCAGATGGAATTCAACAACCGCCTCGATTCCTTTGCGCAGTATATCCAGCGGAATGTTCTCGTTGGGAGAATGGATGGCGTTGGACTCCAGACCGAATCCCATCAGTATGGTTTTGATGCCCAATACCTGCTCGAATGTGGAGATAATGGGAATGCTGCCACCACGACGTACTGCTAACGGTTTCCTGCCGAAAGCTTTGGCGAAGCCTTTCTCCGCAGCCTGGTATGCCGGGAGCGTAATGGGGCATACGTATCCCTGCCCGCCGTGCATGGGGGTGACTTTTACCTGTACGGTATCGGGGGCGATAGCCATGATGTAATCGGCAAACAGTTGCGAAATCTTGTGATGATCCTGATGCGGAACCAGTCGGCAGGATACTTTGGCGTATGCCTTGGAGGGCAGTACGGTTTTAGAGCCTTCGCCCGTATAACCGCCCCAGATGCCGCATACATCGAAAGACGGACGGCAACTGTTGCGCTCCAGCGTGCTGTATCCTTTTTCGCCGAAAAGGGCGTTTACGCCGATAGCCTTTTTGTATTTCTCCTCGTCGAACGGGATGTGCGCTATCATTTCACGTTCCGCCTGCGGCACTTCTTCCACATCGTCGTAGAAGCCGGGAACGGTGATGCGTCCGTCGGCATCCGTCACCTTGCTTATCATTCCGCAAAGCACATTGATGGGGTTGGCCACCGCACCGCCGAAATGTCCGGAGTGCAGGTCGCGGTTCGGACCGGTCACCTCTATCTCCCAATAGGCAAGTCCGCGCAGACCGGTAGTCAGCGAGGGAAGGTCTGCACCCAGCATGCTGGTGTCGGACACGAGGATTACGTCGGCTTTCAGCAGCTCTTTGTGTTCCCGGCAGAAGCCTTCGAGGCTGGGCGAGCCAATCTCTTCCTCTCCTTCAAAGATGAACTTGACGTTATGAGTCAGCAGGTTGTTCTTTACCAGATATTCAAAAGCCTTTACCTGAATGAAGGACTGTCCTTTGTCATCGTCCGCACCACGCGCCCAGATGTGGCCGTCGCGTACTTCGGGCTCGAAGGGATTGCTTTTCCAGAGTTCCAGCGGTTCGGCGGGCATTACGTCGTAGTGTGCGTATATCAATACGGTTTTGGCTTTCGGGTCTACAATCTTCTGTCCGAATACGATGGGATTACCAGCCGAAGGCATTACCAGTGCTTCGTCTGCGCCGGCGGCGAGCAGCAGTTGCGCCCAGCGTTCGGCACACGCCAGCATGTCGTCGTGGTGTTCGGGTTTGGCACTGATGCTGGGGATGCGGATAAGGCTGAACAGCTCTTCCAGCATTCCGGATTCGTTCTCTGCGATATATTTCTTTATTTCCATAATAATAATGTGAAATGATGAGGTGATATCCTATCACTTTATCACCTGTTTGTTATAATTGTGTAGTACGGTCAATCAAGTAGAAATCGAGCAGGGTCATGGCTGCCATGGCTTCCACGATGGGCACGGCGCGGGGCAGTACGCAGGGGTCGTGACGTCCGCGGGCTTTGAGGGTGGTGTCCACGCCGTCCATGTTTACGGTGTGCTGTTCCATGAGCACGGTTGCCACGGGTTTGAAGGCTACGCGGAAGTAGATGTCCTGTCCGTTGCTGATGCCGCCCTGAATGCCGCCGGAGTGGTTGGTATGCGTTTCGATGCGTCCGTTGTTGTTATAGAACACGTCGTTCTGTTCGGAGCCTTTCATCTTCAGTCCTTTGAAGCCTTCGCCGTATTCAAACGCTTTTGCGGCGTTGATGCTGAGCATGCCGGCAGCAAGGGCGGATTGGAGTTTGCCGTAAACGGGTTGTCCCAGTCCGATGGGGCATCCTTTGATAACGCAGGTCACCACGCCGCCGATGGTATCGCCTTCGCCCTTTATCTTGAAGATAAGCTCTTCCATTTCTTTGGCTTTCTCCGGGTCGGGGCAACGCACCGGGTTGGTATCAATCAGGTCGAGGTCGTAGGCGGTATAGTTTTCTTCCAGTTTGATGGGACCTACCTGCGAGGTGTATGCGGTGATGCGGATGCCAAGCTGTTTCAAGGCGAGTTTTGCCAATGCGCCTGCCACTACGCGCGAAATGGTTTCGCGTGCCGATGAGCGTCCGCCGCCACGGTGGTCGCGTATTCCGTATTTTACATTATATGTATAGTCGGCGTGCGAGGGGCGGTACACTTCTTTCAGGTTGTTATAGTCGTTGGAGTGTTGGTTCTCGTTCCACACGATGAATCCGATGGGGCATCCGGTGGACTTGCCCTCGAAGATGCCGGAAAGGAATTCCACCTTGTCGGATTCTTTGCGTGAGGTAGTGATGCGTGATTGCCCCGGTCGCCGGCGGTCGAGCTCCGATTGTACGAAGTCCATATCGATGGTGATTCCTGCGGGGAATCCGTCTATTACGCCGCCTATGCCTTTACCGTGTGATTCTCCGAAACTGGTAAGGCGGAGAATATTGCCGAATGAGTTGAACATATCAATTGCTTTAAGGGTTTATAATGAGGTTAATGTGCCAGTTTGCCTTGTTATAAAAGGCTTTGACTTTATAAAGGTAACAATTTTTTTTGTAAAACGTTTCAAAAATGACAATAAATCTTTTATTTCCCGACTTTTAGAGAATAAAAATACTGTTTGAAACCGTATCTTTTTGCGGAAACATGTAAGAGTATTTAATAATGTAAAGAATGCTTATAATTCTTCCTATATGAAAAAAAGGACATCTATTTTTTATTAAAGACCTTGTTTAAAGGCTTTAAAAACTGTTATTTTGCACCCTCGATATAAAAGAGAATATTAACTAACCCTTAACTATGTAGGGATTTTATTAACTAAACAAGTATTTGTATGAAGAAAAATTTGTTTTATTTATTCGCATTGATTTGTTCAATGAGTTTATTTACCGCTTGTAGCGATGATGATGAGGCGCCGGATTATTCTAAGGTCATTGAAAGTGAGATGGCCGGTAACTATAAAGGTACATTGACTGTAACAGTAGAGGGAACTACAATGCCTTCAGAACCTCAAAAAATAAAGATTGAAAAGGCCGGTCCTTCTGCTATAAATCTCTCTTTGGCCAATTTTAGCTTTATGGGAATTACTATCGGTGATGTAGAGTTAAAGAATTGTGCATTATCTCAAAATGGTAATGTATATACATTTACCGGTACTCAAGATTTAAAGGTTGATGCCTTGTCTTGTACAATCAATGCCAAAGGTACTATTGCAAATAGTGCTGTAAAGGTAGATATGGATATTGATGCTACTGTAGGCGGCTTGAAGCAGAGTGTAAAAGTTGTATACGAGGGTACTCGCCTGACAGGTTCTGAAAGTAGTGAGGCAAAGATTACGGCTTTTTCTTTCGATATGTCCAATGAGGCGAATGCGATTGTAATTGAGCAACCGGTTATTAATGAGGATAATACGATTACATTCAGAGTCAATGAGGAAGAAGTTGAAAAGAATGCAGATGCTTTGAAGAACTTGGTTCCTACTTTTACTATTTCTGATAAGGCTACTTCTTCTGTAGAAAGTGGTAAGGCTATGAATCTTTCATCAGATGTGACTATTGCTGTGACAGCGGAAGATGGTACAATAGTGGAGTATGTAGTGAAATCTCCGACTAAAAATGCTGTGATGAAGTTTACTTTTGATGAATGGGAAGAACTTCAATCTGACTTTGGAGCTTATCCAGCTCCAAAGTCGAAAAATAATGTACTTGCGACTTCCAACCCAGGTGCTGCCATGCTTCATTCCTTTAATCAACTAACAGAATGGCCGGCTTTAGAAGATGTTCAAGGAGTCTCCGGTAGTGCGGCCAAATTGGTGACGCTTGATACAAGAAAGACTGCTGCAGCTATAATGGGTGCTGGTATAACCTCTGGTTCTTTATTCACTGGTAGATTTGCGTTTGGTGAAGGAAGTACTACAATTGAATATACAAAATTTGGAGTCTTGTATCCTAAAAAACCTTTATTCTTTAAAGGGGTTTATAAATTTACCCCAGGACATCCTTTTATTGAAACACATAAAAAATCAGGCTTTCCACAATATGAATTTATAGAGACAGATGCTATAGACGAGTGTGCTATTCAAGCAGTTCTTTATACAATAACATCAGAAGATGAAACTTTAGATGGTACTAATATTGATAGTGACGATGAAAGAATTGTAGCAAGAGCTCGGTTGGAAGATGGAACAGCTAAGGATGATTGGACTCCTTTCAATCTTGAATTTAAATGGAAAGAAGGCGCAGCTTATGATGCTACAAAAACATATAAGTTAGCAATCGTATGTTCTTCAAGTAAGGATGGTGCTAATTTCAATGGTGCGGCTAATAGTACTTTAATCGTTGACGAACTTGAAGTTATAGGAGAATAACTTAATTTATGTAGTATAGTTGTTTTTCAAGACAATAATAACTATATTAAAAGTAACCTATTATATAAGAACGGATTATCTATTTATTGAAGAATAGATATCCGTTCTTTTTTATATATGTAGTATAGAAACAACATCCTTTTTGGACTGAGATTAAAACTTGTGTTGTTCTAAGCGATGTTGACTGAGTAAAGGCCTACTTGAGAGTTGTAAAGGTCAACTTTAGCACCGTAAAGTTCTACTTGAGGGGATGAATACTATGAAACATAGGCAAACAGCATCTTTACGGTAACCTGAAAAAAGTATATTGTAAGTATAACATAAGTACCGCTCTTTGGTATCTCATGTACCAAGCATTGCTACTAACGGAATGCCCCCGTATAAAAAAAAGAGGATGTCTCAAACTGAAGTGACCCCTAAAAGTTGGACAGGTTAAACATTATCCCTTAATAGAAAGAGTCCTGTATTGCACCGGACTCTTTCCATTTAACCGGGCCTTTATTCTTTTATTGTTATAATATTCGATATAGTAATCTAAAGCCTTTATAAAGGCTTCGGCCGATTCAAATTTCGGCACTATAAAATATTTTGTGTAAATGTAAAATACGGGATTCAGTATGGGTTCCGTATTTTACATTTACACAAAATATTTTATAGTGCCAGTTATAATGGAGGAACTACCTCAAATATATTTTAAGACAGTCTCTTCATTCATTTTATTTATTTGCAGTAGTAATGATAATGGCTCCATTGCTTCCTTTTGCCCCATAAATGGAACCATCTTTCTGTATTTCAATTTTATCAATATCATTAACAGCTATACTATTATTTACTTCATTACTATTTTCGTACAAAGTGTTATCTACTACAAATAAAGGCTCATTATCTAAATCTAACGATGTCCCCCCTCTTATTGTTATCTTATTGCCATTAACTGTTACTCCAGGAATAGTGCCACCTTTAAATATATCATATATATTATTAGCTGATAACTTTTGTATTTGTTCTCGGGTTAAAACGTTAGAGCTGTAAACCGTACGAATTTTCCTCGAATACTCTCTTTTTATCTCTTTTTCCCCATTGAACAATGTAAAAAATTTCTTTTCTATTTTGATAGATACTTGAGATAATTTTTCTACAGGAATCACTGCTTCTTCTCTTCTAGAAACAGAAATAACCAATGTATCTTTAGAGTTTATTCCTGAGAAGAAAAATAACCCCATTTTATCGGTTTTTACACTTTCTGTTGTATTTTTTCTCCAGACTTTCATTCCTTTTATAGGATTTTGCTTGGCATTAATAATGATACCTTTAAAATCCTGTGCCGAAATAGCCATACCGGACAATAGTATCACACTTAATATAAACAGTCTTTGTTTCATTATTATATAACTTTAGAGAGGACTTTTTACTATTTCAGCATTTCAAAATTTGAAGCATGAGCATCGTCCATATATACTACAGGAATATTCTTTCCAGCATTACCATTAGGAAAATAAACTTCCCAGTTGTTAACAGACATACGACCTTCACAAGCATTTAAAGTACGAACTTCTTTTAAAAGATTACTCTTTAATACTTCTTCTCCTGCTAAATGTACAAAGATTGTTTCATTCTCATCCACTGACATTGAAACTGTTTGGTAAAGTTTCGGTACAAAAGTATTCATTGTATTCATCATGTGATATTCTGTATACGAAGATTTTTTCCCATCTGTAGCAACATATTCAACCATGATTCGTAGATTATAATCTTCAGTACCTTCCACAGTCTCCGTAGCACCACCAAGCAGGTCAGTATCAGCGACTTTAGGGTAATTAGAGCCATTCTTCAGTTTACCCGGATACCATGACAATCTAATTTGACTTACATAAGCATTATTATTAGAAGGATCTAAACGCATATTCCAACGATATTCTAAAGTGGGTTGGCCTTTTTTCTTTCCAACCGTAATTGAATCCATATTAGGAACATTAGACTCAAATCCTAATTTCATGCGGGTACTGAAAGGAGTATACAATGTTTTATCATCGAAAGAACGACGAGCTGATCTATTCACTTCTCCAGAAGAATTGACTTTTACTTGTAAATACTGATTAGATTCAGATTCTTTCTTAAGAGCAGATTTCACTGTCTTGCTGTCGATAGTTAGAGAATGAGGCATCTTTTCAAACTTATCAAAATAGTAAGATGTAACATTCATTTTATGTGAGCGCACCTGGGTTTCTCCTCCTACTGTGGCACGACAGGTTATTGTATAAGTTCCCGGAGAACTTGGAGCTTTCCAAGTCATCTCATTCAGTCCTTGTGGCTGGGTTAAGATTCCACCATCGCAAGACCATTCATAATTTGTATGCCATAAGTCACTGGAGCGTACACACATCCAAACTTTTACTTTTTGGTTACAATAAAACTCATCTCCATCTGCACTAAGTGACTCTATTTCAATAAAATCTTTTTCACCGCAACCTGTCAGCGAGCAAGAACACAAAACGAAAAATAAGAATTGATAAATATATTTCATAATTATAGTCATTTAAATGTTATTTCAGATTCAATTAATCTTTAACTGGATAATCTAACCAACTATCCAATACATGCATATACGAACCATCTGAATTATAAAGATTTGATGTCCTGGGTTTTATGGTAGACTTATAATGTCCATCGAAATTATTGAAGACAATATTAGGATTACGGTCTTTTAATATGTACATATTTACCTTTTGAGCAGGATCAGTTGATAAGGTTTCAAACCAGGTAGGTTCAATCGGCATATTTGTAAATGTATACGCACCTTTTACGATATGATAAAGTAGAAATTCTTTAACTTGTTCTTTGGGATACACGGTCATTGAATTAGGAGCATAAGATACTAATTCACCTGTTGTTTCATCGGTGTAAGTTATTTGATGAGTTTGAAAATAACTTTGATCATCTGTTGTTGTTGAGTTGAAAGCTTGGTCTGTCAACAATAGGTAAGTCATTCCTGAACGTTTAAACTCGTTTTCAACACCAGCATACAAAATAGCCTCTTCTAATATAGAAAACAAATCATTTCGTGATTGAATGAATTCAAAAGCAGACATGTTTACTTTATTGCTTGGCATACCAGCATTATAATCATAGTCGTAAGAGTCTTGATAATCCAGTCCAAAAAGTTCGCAACTTGTTAGAAAGAACGGACATAATAACAAGATTAATGCTGTCTTATAATATTTCAGTTTCATTGTATTATATTCTTTATTATTTATAATTAACGTTCGCTATAGGGCTTATTCTGATCACCCAACAACGCACTATTTGATTCGAACTCTCCATAATGTATGGGCCAATATTGAGTTCCCATATCGCCAAATCCTGTAACAGTAACTCCTGCTTCTTCTTGGCGTGCAGAATAAATAGGATCCATAACTTCAAATAAACGTCCCGTACGCATCAAATCAAACCAACGATAGCCTTCTCCCCACAATTCCAATTGTCTTTCTTGCAGGATAATATTTTCTACTTCGTTTACATTATTCACATCGGAAACTTCTTGTTTAGAATCTTTCAGATAACCAACACGACTACGAATTGTATTTACAATCTCTAATGCACCATTTCCATCTCCCAGTTGATTTAATGCTTCTGCACGTAATAACATAATATTTGCCATACGCATCATAATCAATGAGAATTCACTGTCAGTGGTATTCATAACTTTGAAATAAGATTTATATACCTTATTTTCTGAATCATATTCTCTTTCCGGATCAATATCACTATATTTGATACATTTATTTACATATTCAGCACCTGATGTATAGCTGGCATACGTTATAGGAACTCGTGATGCTTTATAGTAAATACCAACAGTATCAAGAGTATTCCAAAAACGAGCATCACTACCCATACCAGAGCGCAGGCGATCAATAAATTCATTAAAAATATCTTGAGACATCTTATAACCGTTATTGGTATTAGATGCACCTAATTGACTTGGCCATCCACTCAAAGCTCCATCGGTTTCATAATCCCATGACATTGCAAAGATCACTTCTTTGGAATCAGCAGAATTAGTGAAAATATTTTTCCATTCCACTTCTCCATTAGATAAACCTAAAGAAGCGTGTCCAACGAAATAATCAGAGGCGATCAATGCATTGTTATAATCTTTGTACCACATATAAACTTCGGTCAATAAAGCATGCATAGCATCCTTTCCTAAATAAAACTTATCACTGGGATCTGAAATTTCAAAATAGGAAAGCGCTTTATTAATATCATCCAATATTTGTGTTTTTACTTCTTCTAAAGAAGCTCGAGGAATAGCAATATTATTTAAAGAACCATCCCAACTTGTCTTAATAATCGGCATTTTTCCCCATACACGAGTTCCCCAAAAGTACATGTAAGCACGCATGGCATAACATTGTCCGATATAAGGAGCATATTCTGATTCCAAAATATTTGGAATCGTCGGATATTTTTCAATACCAATGTTACATCTGGAAATACAAGTATAAAAGGGCTTCCAACTAGCATCTCCCATGTTAGGCATCAAAGCATTCATGTATATCTTTGAGTCGGCATAACTTGTAGTTGTAACATTGTCAGAACGGACATCTCCAAAAAGGATTTGTCTTTTATTTAAAGCATCTTGAAAACTATCATAAATACCAGCATTCCAATTTTTCATTTCAGCTTTGTCTTTAAAATAGCTGGTAGGCGACAAATCTGAAACAGGGTCTCTATCTAAAAAACTTTCACAACTGGAGAAAGTTAAAAGGCCTATAATTGCTAAAAATATATACTTTTTCATTATGAATTATTTATTAGAATCCAATATTAAATCCGAAACCAAATTCACGTTTACGAGGATATTTAGAGTTATCTTTACCTGGTTTTAAAACACTACCACCCAACTCTGGATCATAACCTGTATAATTGGTCCAAGTTAATAAATTGTTACCATAAACATAGGCTTGTATCGAACGAATAGGAGTTTTCGTCAAAAACTTCTCATCTAATGTATAGCTTAAACGAAGAGATTGTAAACGTATAAATGTAGCATCTTCCAAAAATTGGTCACTCAAACTCATAGAGTGGTTATTTGTTTTACGTTCTTTTGAATTCAACGCATACCAACTTGTAATTTCACCTGGATATTTCCATCCTTGTCTAATATATTCAGGAGTTTGTTTATGAGTATTTCCACCCCAAGCAGAGTAATAACGTTTCAAATCATTCCAAACTTTTCCACCCCAGCTAACATAAAAATTAAATGAAAGTGAGAAGTTGTTGTAATTCAACGTATTACTCCAGGAACCATACCAGTCAGGATTGGCTTCTCCCAATTCCGTTTGGTCATTAGAGTTAATAACATCATCCAGTTCTCCATTCTCATCAGGTTTATTATACCAGATGACATCACCACCACCAGCAATTACTCCATTAACTTTCATTTGAGCAACCTTACCTGTATATTCGGTACCGTCAGCATTTAAGTATTTTATCAAAGTAGGTTGTCCATTCAGACCAATTACTACGTTACCGTCATTATCACGTTTAAATACCGGAGTTAAACGAGTCTTATAATCTTGTGTCCAAGCATTACTTGCATCATATTCATATACTCCCATGTTTTTATAACCATAAAACAAACCGGCTGGTCTACCTGCTGCAATTAGCCATGCATCATCAATATAATCTTCACGAGATAGATCAATAATCTTATTCTTATTTTTCCACCAGTTTACAGTAGTACTCCAACTGAAATCACGTGTTCTGATAGGTGTCGCTGTTACAGACAATTCAACACCTTTATTTTCAATACTTGCTAAGTTTACACGCATATTATCATATCCAGTAGTACTTGGAAGATTATAATCAGAGAGCAAATCACTGGTTCGTTTTATATAGTAATCACCCACAAACATGATACGTCCATTCAGGAAACTTAAATCGATACCGATATTTGTTTGTTTGGTCTGCTCCCATTTCAAATCCGGATTACCATATTTAGAACTGGGAACTATACCACCTATTCCATTGTAATACTGAGAACCTGCAACATACACTGTTTTAGATTCATAACGTCCAATCTTATCATTTCCTGTAATACCATAGCTGGCACGTATCTTAGCATCTGTCAGAACAGAATTTGCCCAATACATAAACGGCTCGTCAGAGATACGCCATGCAGCCGATACGGAGGGGAAAGTACCCCAACGATTGTTCTTACCAAAACGGGAAGAACCATCAAAACGAAGATTACCCGTTAAGGTATAACGGCTTTTCCAACTATAAACTACACGACCAAAAACACTGGACATTGCTTCTTCCCAACCGATTGTTTTTATTTTACCTACATCCTTTACTGTAGCCATATTCATATAATGAATATCCTCAGACAAAAAGAAAGAACCGGCGATATTATATGCCAACTGATTACTTACTTCAAAACTACTACCAACCATAGCATTTAATGAATGATTATTTGCAATGGTCTTATTAAAATTCAAATAAGCTTCACCCGCATATTTCCATGTCTGTTCGGATTTATCTTCTCCTGTATTTTTACCATTATCACTACCCTCTAAATATTTGGAAGAGAATTTCAAATTTCTAAATGAAGTATAGTCTGCAGAAATATTTGCATCCAATCTTAACCAAGGAGTAAATGTCCAAGTTAACCCTTGATAGAAATTACCCCTGTAAGTAGTACGTTCATCTAGCTTTTGTTGTAATTCTGCAATCGGATTTCTTCGACCACCGGATGAATAATAGGGAATCAATTCTCCATCAGGATACCAAATAATCATATCAGGGTCACGTCTCATTGCATCTTGCAATACCGTTTCTTTAATGTTATTGACTTTATTATAACTTAAGCGAACGCGAGTCGTAAACTTAATATTTTTCCAAGGTTCGTAATCTGCATTGATATTTGCTGTATATTTATCATTGCCTGATTCTAAAATAACACCTTTTTCTCCTACATAATTTAAAGATGCACGATATTTGAATCCTTTAGAACCACCACTGATTTGAACACTTGCATCATCACGTCCACCAGTACGGAACAGTAAATCCTGATAGTAATAATTAGTAGTGTACTGCATACCGACGGAGTCTGCACGTGCCGAAAACTTCTCTAATGTTTTAGCGGGATTATTAAGATCTGATGCAGCCATACTCAGACGGCTTTCAAAAGCATTTACTTGAGGCAACTTACGAGCTACTGTATAAAAAGAATGTTGATAACGAGCTTCTACACTCGGTTTTCCGGATTCTCCAGATTTAGTAGTAATCAATATTACACCATTTGCAGAACGTGCACCATAGATAGCCGCAGATGCAGCATCTTTCATGACATCAACTTGCTTAATATCATTCGGTGAAATATCATCTATATTGTCTACCACTACACCGTCTACTACATACAAAGGAGCTACACCTGCATCACTAAATGTGGAAGCACCACGAATTGAAACAAATGAAGATGCTCCCGGAGCACCTGAATTTGAAACAATTTGCATACCGGGAGCTGCCCCTTGTAATGCATCCATAACATTAACTACATTTTTCTCCTCCAAGACCTTAGCATCAACGGAAGTCATTGAACCGGATATATGTTTCTTACTCATAGAACCATATCCTACAACTACAACTTCATCCAAAGTCTGAGTGTCTTCTTGCAGTGTAATACGCATTTTTTGGCCTGTAGCAACTTGTGTTATATCTTTATAGCCGATATAACTAAATTTCAAGGTTGCGCCTTTATTGCATTGAATAGAAAAATTACCGTCAATGTCCGTTATAACTCCATTAGTACCATTAACGACTGTTACTGTTACACCAATCATTGGTTCGTCATTTTGGTCTATGACAACTCCTGTTTGTGTAATAGTTTGAGCCATAAGATTGGTATTCCAAACTAATATCGATAGAGCCAAAAACACACTCCCCATCATGAAAGTTTCTTTTATTTTCATTTGAATAAATTAAAAATTAGACTTAAATTAACCAAGTTTTTTCTACAAAATAGATTTTAAAATAATTAAACTTTTATTTTCTTCTACATAATATTACATTTTTAAGATTAAACATTTATGTTATTTTAATTTGACAACACAAATAAATAAGAATATATTGAATTTAAATTTAAGAATTGTATCAAATACTATCAAAAATATTTCAATATACATGTTAATTTCCAATAATCAATATTCTATATTAAACTTAAGATGCCATTCTTTTAATCTGTGTAGTAGTTATCGAATCGTTAATTGTTCAATATATAAAGGAACATGGAAAAGCATTTGTTAATTCCGTCCCTCCCATGTTCTATTTGATTCATCTATAAAACACCCAGAATATTTTTATCTATTCATCCTGAGATTATAATTCTTACTGGATCTTTATGAATCTATTTCTTTATCTGTTGACTACAAAGTTTCTTATCTGGCATTCTGTTTTCTCTCCTTTTCCTATTCGGATGGTCAAGGTATGTTGTCCCGGCTTTAGATTTTTGGAGAACATATATACCCAAGGGAGATATACTTTATTACTCCAGGCCGTGTGGGTTTTTATCTTACGGAACGGTTTTCCATCAATACTATATTCCAATATGCCTGCATTGGGGCCTGCTACACAAAAGATTCCGATAGCTTTTCCCGTAAAGTCCAGCTTTAAAGACGCACCGGCTTCTTTGGCTTCCAGCATAGGTACTTGTACAAAACTGTTGCGGGTGGATGCTTTTGGAGTTGGAGCAGGCTTCCAGCTTTCTACATACTTAAATCCATCGAGTTCCGTTGCTTCCCGGATATCGATAAAGGCGCCTTGCGAGTAGCTTAGTTGGTCTAATGGTCTACCGGGTAGGCTGTGAGCCTGTATTCTTTGAGACTCCATACTTTGTTGCTCACTATCGAACAGGTTCCCGATAGCTTTGGCATAGAAAGTATGACCGAACAGCGAGGGGTGTGTACCGCCGAATTGTTCCCAGATGAACTCTTTGTCTCTCAATCTTTCTGCAATTTCTTGGGCCAGATTTATAGAGGTGATACGGTAGTAATTGGCTACGCGTTCATGGTTCATGATGACATCGGGCTGTATTCCCAGCTCCAGCATTTTCAAGAACGGGGCATAAACGAAATGTAACATGATAATGTCCATATTCGGGCTTACTTGGCGTGCATGGCGAACAATGCCTTCCATACCCCGTACCTGATCTTCCGGAGAAAACTTATTCGTATGGTCATTGACTGCTGCTTCTACAAACAGTAAATCCGGTGTCCCTTTCTGTAGAATATCATTTTCAAAACGGAAGGCATGCGGGGTGGAGCCTGTAGAGCCGATTCCAGCATCTATAAACTTGAATACTGTATCGGGAAAACGCTTTCTCAAGTCTTCCTGAACCATATTTCTCCATCCTTTCATTTCTGTAATGGAACCGCCTAAAAAGGCTACACATCCTTTCTTTTCGTGAGCAAACTTGTAAAAGGAGTTTGCCAGACTGCCTCGTCGGACAATATAATGTCCTATTTCTTTTTGTGAAGTATTTGATGCGGATGCCGCAGCCACTTTGTTTCCTGTTCCGATGAATAGTAAATTGAATAGAATAAACAATAGAGTTGTTTTATGATACATACGATTAAATTTTATGTGATACATACGGTTGTTTTTCTTTCATAATCCCTTCTATCTGTTTCCAATTGTCTGTCGCATCATTGGTTTGTATACTTCCTGGCGTACTTCTTCCTTCCCGTATGTATTTTTGCAATAATTCTTTTAGCTCTTTCACTATTTCAGGATATTCCGAATACATATTTTTACTTTCTGCCGGGTCTGTTTTCACGTTATAAAGCTGTATCAGTGGCAAGGTTGCAATCACTTCCTTGTTGGTTCCGGGTCTGGGAAAACTCCAACCGCCGGAGCTGGGTGAGCACAGTAGTTTCCAATCTCCTTTACGAATGGCAAACTCTCCGCGAATGGAATGGTGTACGGTGGCTTCGCGAATCGTTACCGGATGATTGGGGTTTTGGATAAGGGGAAGAATGTTATAGCTGTCTTCCGCTTCGTTGTCTTTGATTCTATAATTGTTCAATGCGGCAAAAGTAGCATAGAAATCATTCAGACAGATGGTTTGTGCACATCGGCCTTTGCCTGCCTTGTCTCCCCATTCTACAATGGTCGGTACCCGATGCCCCCGTCGAAGAGGTCTGCTTTCGTTCCCCGCCAAATATAGTTGGGATGATGTCCTTGGGCTTCCATGTGAGCTATGTCGACAGCAGGAGAACAGCCATTGTCGGCGATGAACACCAATAATGTATTGTCTGCGATACCGTTGCGTTGCAGTGCTTCCCGGATTTGTCCCACCACATCGTCTACCATGAGTACGAAATCGCCATAGTCTCCCAAGCCTGTTCTGCCTTTGAATCTCTCGTCCGGGAGAATCGGTGTATGAGGTGCGGGGAGAGGCAGGTATAGGAAGAAAGGCCGTTCACTTCCGGCTTGTTGGTCAATATATCTCACTGCCCGCTTGGTGAGGTTGGGCAGGCAGTCTTGGTGTGTGAAATCATTGCCGATAGCTCCTTTTCGCCAGAACGCAGGCTTTTTCCCGGCCGATATCGTATCTATGTGTGTCGTGGTGGCATGGCGGTTTTCTACATAGACGTAGGGTGGCATGTCTAAAGAACCGCAAAAGCCATAGAAATAGTCGAATCCCAAATCGACGGGGCCATTGCTGATAGGTAGGATGTAATCTACATCTTTTTCGTCCAGGGCTTTTGCGTTGGGCTTTTCATGTCCGGCTTTCGTTCCCCAATTCCATCCTAAATGCCATTTGCCGATACAGGCGGTGGTATATCCGTTGGATTTCAGCATAGAGGCCATTGTACTGCGGGTAGTCGGGATGATAGGGCGTGAGTAACCGTACAATACATCGCTTTTCAACAGAGAACGCCAGTTGTAACGTCCGGTCAGAATGCCGTATCGGGTAGGTGTACTGACGGCGGAAGAAGAGTGTGCGTCTGTAAAAGTGACACCGTTGGCTGCCATTCTGTCGATATTTGATGTTTGGATACGGGATTTCTCATTAAGTGCGGACACATCTCCGTAACCCATATCGTCTGCAAGTATAAAGACGATGTTCGGTTTTTGTTGCGGAGAGGCAGTTGAGGTTTTAGTCGCTTGTCCGGAAGCGGATTGCGATAATATAGACAAAGGTAATAATCCTAAAAGTGAAATGTGTTTCATGTTATTTATGGTATTTATGAGCATCGGTTGTTTAAAATTTATCAGTCATGTACCTCTGGATTAGGGTTGGTATTCTGCTCATAGATCTTGAAGTCAGCCAGATACAACGATTCATCCTTAATGCCGCTTGTCGGGAACTTGCCTTCAGGGCCTTCTGTCAGTTTTCCTCCGTAGCTGCGATAGATTCCGTATTTGCTACGGATGTTTTTAGCTCCTTTTCTCCACATGTCAATGTGCTCGAATGATTTTTCTACCAGTACCTTATGATCGCTCATGCGTTCCATTTTGATAGAAAAGAAACCATCGTGTGTGTATCGCATCTGTGTAGTGACTTGTATCCACTCATCTTCGAAATCGCTCAACGGGAGGTTGTCGATAATAGTCCCCTTATTAGTTGCTGAAACATCTCCATTATGAATTACCTGAACACGAGAATTCTTTCCATTTGTATCGCTGGCACGGAGAGAGATGGTAATAACGGGAGAACCGTTGTTTCCCTCCTGTGCCTTCAATTGATGAATATGGGTAAAATTTTTTGTTGGCCGGAATCCGGTTGGAATCTTGAACTTCCATTCCAATTTCTGTTCTTCTTCCCAATTGCCGTTTACTCTGTAATCCGTATCCTTGGTACGGGTTTTCATTTCATTACGTTGTCGATCCTTTCTCTCTCCACGGTCACCGTCTAAAATAAGGATATTTCCTTCTTCATCGGCGGAAGCGTGTATATTGAACTTGAACACATCGTATCCTAATGTTTCGTCTTTTACCACTTCAATATGTACTCCGTCTAGATGGTCGTTACTTTCGGCGTTATTGGGATGTTCTGAATATTCAAATTTGAATTGTTTCATGTAATTGTTTATCACTTCCCATTCGGATTCTGCCAGAGAAGCTTCTGCATTCATGGATGTCTGCAGTTTCCATTTTTCTTCTGCAGGCTTTTCACCGGCCTGCTGCGTTATTAGGACCGTCTTTTTCAATGTGCCAGAATGGAATGTGACTTGAGCTGTACGTTCTTCTGTAGTTTTGTTAGTTTCTACTGTAACTTGAACAGTATGTTTGTTCTGTTCATCTAAGGAACAACGAAACCACTCAACTTCCTTGTCAGTCTGTAAATACCAATCCGAAGTAGCTTTCACAGTAATAATAGCCGTGCCTCCCATTTCCTCGAAGGTCAGTGTTTCTGGAGTTACGTTCAATACAGATTCCGATTGAGATGTCTCTCCATCAGAACAACTGTTACCGATTATCAAGACAAGTATTGTCAGTATAATTGAATTTAAAATATTTCTTCTCATAATATTTCACTAAAACAGATTAAATAAATAGTTATACTTTTCCAGGCAAAAATAAAAATCTCTAAGTAGGCGGTGGTGACCGCCCGCCTAGAGATACAACTCTTTTATTCCATAAATAGAAGGAATCAGTCTTCAATGATTACCCGGAAGCCTACGTTAAAGATACGCTGGTAGGGCAGGAAACCTTTGCGGGAATAAGACGTAGAGTATTTAGACCGTTCAATGAATGAGCCGCCCCTTACGACTTTACATTCGGATTCCTGTTCTTCATTTTCTGCCTTGTAGGGATAGGGCACGTAGTTGGAACGGGTCCATTCGCAGACATTTCCGTGCATGTTGTACAGACCGAATGAATTGGCTTCGTACTGTTTTCCGCCAATCTGTACCAAATTACCATCATCCACCGTTTCGTCCTTGGGTAGGAAAGTATAGTGTTTGTACATAGCATGGCTGGGAGACATCGGTTTTGGATCAACACCGGCTACGGCAAACAGTAACGTGGTTTTGTCAGCCAGGTTGTCCTTCTTGCCAAAGTCCGTTCCCATGTCTCCATACCAAAAGTCAGTACTGCTTCCGGCCCGGCAGGCCCATTCCCATTGTGCCTCAGTAGGCAGTGTAACCTTTAGCCCCGTCTTCTGGCTCAAAGCCTGGCAGAAAGCTATCGCATCGTTGTAACTGACGCGAATAACCGGTTGTTCGGGATTGTTGGCCGGATACCCCTGTACAACGTGATCTTTCCACTGCTGGTCAATGAAACGACTGTCATGCTCGGGGAAGAATACATTGTATTGTTCGTTGGTAGTTTCCAGTTCGGCCATCCAGAAACCTTTGTCTACTTTTACTTTGGCTGTAGGATATGTATCTGAAGGACCATCATAACTACCCATGACAAACTGTCCGGCTGGGATGCGTACAAAGCTCATGCGGATACCAGGTGCCAGTTCAATGGTTTTCCGGATTTCTCCTTCAGCTTCCTGTTTACTTTGAGCGGTAGCCGCATCGAATGGCCAGCCTTTCACTTTCAGTTCCTTGACTTTCACTTCTTTTTCAGGTTCGGGCATTTCAGGTTTGATTTCACCCTTATTTTTCAGATAGGAAGCATAATCGCTCAGTTCCTTTTTCCAGTCCACACTACTTCCACCGGCATATTTATCGGCCAACTCCATGCGACGTGTATAGTCGCTGAATCCTTTGTAGGGTGTGTTGTGCATGGCATCACAATCAAAATATCCCTTGTCCGGTGCATTATAATCAATCCAGTTGTACAAAGTCCGCCATTCTTTCTCGGTCAGCTTCACGTTGTGGTGTCCGCGTTTCAAAAGACGTATCAGTTCGCTGGTATTCGGATGATACTCGTAAGGTTGAAGTACCACCATGTCACCTTCACCACCCTGGCGATGGATATACGGATGGAAATTCAGATAAGATGTGCCGTAACCAAACTGGTCTTTCTTGCCACCTCTCAGGTCGAAGGCTTTCTCTCCGTTGTGGCAAGCGATGCAGGCACGATCCAAGATAGGCTGAATTTCCAAGTCGAAAGTGAATGAACGTACTCCTCCTTCCGGCAGAGTAATTTCGCTGGGGACTTTTTGCGAAGCGATAACCCGTTTGGGAATGGCTATCTGATTCTGGTTTTCATGGCATCCGATACAGGATACTACCTCGCCCGGTTGGCCGGTTACCCAACTTCGCATCCATTGGATGGCTACGCCGTCTTTGTCTACGGGTTGGATAGAAATCGGCGTGTTGGCTGGAGCTTTGAAGATAACAGAACCGTCTTTTTCTACCGGTACGGTACCCAGCAAACGCTTGATGTCCCAACCCGACTGGATGCCGTGCCAGTTATGGTCAGATTTTTTGGAAATATACGCATATTCATAAGCATGTAAACGGAGTTCCTTGACTGTTCCGCGGGGAATTCCGCGCAGACCCTCACCCTCATAAATGTCCTGAATGAAGAAAGTGGATTCCTTCTGGTCTAACTTCACTTTGTCTGGAATGGTGGGAGGAGTAGCTACTTTTCGAACAAGAATAGGGCTGATAAACCCTTCTCCTTCAGCCTCGGCAATACAAGTCACATTATCGAATACGTCTACCAGATAAATACCCCACAAGGACTGAGGAGTCAGCTTGGCAGCTACAAGAAAATATTTGTCGTTCAATGCCGTTGGTTTGATGAACTGAGGCCATACACCGTCTACCAGTCTATCCTTGATTTCTTCCTTGACCGGAATGTTACGATGAGGGATTTCCTGTACGATACCCGCCACGTTCTTTCGTCCGCGGCTAGGATCGAAAATAATCATCCGGCCCGAACGAGCTATTCCATGGTGTCCCGAAATGATGCCGACAAAAGCCGACCCTGTTCCGGGTAGGGGCTGTACATCGAACGTACTGTTGGGGAACATGGAACCACTGCCATACAGGGCCTTGTTCTCAGTACCGTCGGGATTCATATGCATCACGATACGCGAATAGTAGTGAGTTAAGTCCGTATACTCCCAGCGGGTATACATTACACGTCCGTTATTCATTACAACAGGATTCCAGTTGCCATCCTGGTCGAAAGTCAATCGGCGGAGACTCTTCTCTTGAGGTGTGTAGAGAACCATATTACCCACCGGATTACTGCCACTCAGACAGGGCACACGGTGGTAACCGATATTCGAATTGGCAATGATACGTCCATCAGGCAGATACGTACCGTCAAAGAATTCCAAATCCGGTTCATCGTTTTCAATCAGCGGATGGAAACCGGTGCCATCCAACTTTACTTCGAAGATATTCCACCGGCGGTCGTTCCTCAGTTGGGTAAACATAACCCGGTCACCATCCCAGTGAAGTCGGAGATCAGATATAGGTGATGTATTTGCAGGCTTGTAGAGTTCACGCATTTGAATATCGCCACGTAATCCGGTCAGTTCAACAATAGAAGCCTTGAAACCGCCCCGACTGGCCGATCCCTGGTTGGACCAGTTGTTATTCTGTGTACCCATTTGAGGAGCCATAGCATTACGGTCGTTCTCGCCCAATATGTAACGTGCGGCTACAATCCGGTCGATATCCAGTAGCGGATTGGCCAACAGAATATCCCGTTTCAGTTGTAGAGCTTTCTCTGCATTTGCCATCGCCCGGGCATCACCTTGATAAATACCTCCGAAACCTTGAGCAGCCAGGTGTTTCAGTTCGTTGTACATCGACAGATAACGGGCTGCATCAAAAGAAGCGTTCTTTTTCATATCATCCAATGCCAGACCTACGGCTTCCGGGTTTAACCAAGCCAGTTTCATTTGCAGGTCCAACGTCCGGTGTAGTTCATCAATCAGTCCGAGAACTGCTTTTAGCTGTTTTCTATAATCTGTTTCTGCCTCTATTTGCTTCAGCTTATTGCGATAGAAGTTCGGTGTCTGAAGCGAGTCGATGAGTACTTGGGCTACGGTAGTCTCGTAGGAGATACGGGGAGCCACCATCCAGTACTCCACGTCTGTCAACAGTTTCTTAATCCCGGCATAAGCCTCAGGGTTTTCTTGTTTGAAACGGGAGAAATTTGTTGTGGGATCGAAGTCCAGCACACCGAAGTAAGCACTGCCACCGGTTCCGGCATCATCAATTCCCACTTTCGACTCAAAACGAATATAATTGCCATCCAGCTGGTAAACCAACAGACCGTTGGCCGGATTGAGCAGAGCATGGTTAAACTTCTCTTTGGCAATGGCCAATGCACCACCTTTTATATTTTTGTTTTTTTCTACCTTTTGTTTCGAAGGAGTACTGTATTCCAACTCGTCCAACCACACATAAGTACCATCTGCTTTTTGTAGGCGAGCACCGGCCCATACGGCGTGATCGTTCTTCGTACCGTCAGCCCCGCCCCGGGTGAGCAGCACCAACAACTTTTTTCCCTGAAGGTCCGCTGACAAAGCGGAAGCAGGATTTTTGTACTTAATCCAATCCGACACGACCGGTACAGAAGTACCGGACAAGCGGGACTGTAAGTTGATTTTGGTCTCAATGGCCTGGTCCATCCAATTCTTCTTGATTACCTGCTGCTGGCCATATACAGGAGAAGACAATCCCCATAATAAGATTCCCAGTGATAAATAAATAGGTTTCATGATATTTTTATATAGTTGTACCGCTTGGTAAAAGCGGTACTGGTTTGATAAATTCGTTCGGAGAGTCTTAACGATGAGTATCTACGTAACGCAGACAGTTGCGGGCTGCCGGATACCAAGAGGGACCTGCATCGTGCAAGCAGTCATTGATTCGTTCGTCCTCTTTACGTTTCAGTTCTGTTGGAAATGACACGGAAGTAAAACCGGTGCGGACACTTTCGTAAGGCACTTGTTCCAGACTTTTGCCATCGGCAAAGGCCCATCGGTTGTCTGCCCATCGAAAACCGAGCAGTAACGTATCAGCACGGCTGATTTTCAACTGGGGGACTTTTCCGCCATACAGGTTATTATCCATATGAACATTACGTGGGAACTTGTCACCACGTCCCGAACCGAGATCGAGAGTACAATCCAGAAAAACATTACGGGCAATATTCACATTCTCCACGCGGTGATACGAGGTAAGCGGTTCCCGTCGTATATCTGTGGTGGGAGTAGGACGTTCGAATACCCCCATTCGCACCAAAAGACCAAAATCTGCTACATCCTTTACGTAGTTGTCATAGACGGTATGTCCCTGGTTGATGATACGGATGCCAGCCGTTCCACGCAGACCGTGCCCGATGAAGGTATTGGATTCTATCACGTTATAGTGTCCATGACGGCAGACTAATCCACCACGTGACTCATAGAACAGATTACGACGGACTATATTGTGGCAGGATTTTACCGAGATAATCTCGTTCTCGCCGCTACATCGGAAAAAGAGGTTGTCCTCCACCTTTGTCCGCGACTCCAGTTGGGAAGACCAGGAATGACCGATGCGTATGATTTCCGCTCCGTTACCTCCGAAAGGAAGGCGCTCATCGAAGATGTTGTGATCAATGGCATGATTGTTCAGGTGGTTAAGTTCATCCAACCAGACCTGTATGACCAAACCGCCCACCCTTTTACCGCCGAAATAGCAGTGGTCAATACGGTTATTAGTACCCCGTAGTCCTACCCAGTATTCATCACCTTGTCCCGGACGGCTGCCGTGTGCAGGATTGTTGCATTCGTCCACCACGCAGTTTGTCATCCGGCAGTCGTGGGCATGCGGACCACCTTTTTGTGATTGAAAACTAATCATCTCATGCTTCTCGGGCCACGCTCCACGAAAACAAAGGCCCTCCATCCATAAGTGTTCACCATAAACTTTCAGTGTCAATTTGCCAGAGATAACAGCTTTCCCGGGATGCATAGCCCGCCACACAATGGGATGGTTCCGGGTTCCGGTTCCGGTGAAATGCACTTCGCCTAAATGCTCATAGACACCGTCCGCCAATAAAAGAGTATCTCCTGCTTCCAGTTTACCATGCAACAGACGTTTCAGCGTAACGATATCCTGTGGTGAACAATGGTACTCTCGGGCCACAATCGTACACAATGGAAGTGTTAAAAACAGAAAAAGCGGAAAGTTCTTCAAGCAATGTAAGATAGAATGTATTTTGTTCATAGTAATATGTAATACAGATGAATTTGTAATCGAAAGCTAAAGTAGACAAAAAACAGATTTTCAGTTGTCAGTTTTGTATCAAAAATTATCAATGGTGTGCCAGAAGACTATCTCTTTTCAGTTTTTCCAGCCTTCTGGCACCGGTATCATGCTGTTACGGTTGAGAGTGATAGAGTCGCCCTGTCTGTTTGCGGAGTTTCAATTGAGCGTCAAACAAAGACTGTGGCGTTACCGTTTCACCGGGTTTCACCCAAATACCATCCGGGCGACCCTTGTAGGCACCGGCATACTTGGTACCTTTTGTACCAATACTATAATTATTGGCCGATACCCAAGGATTCTGTACACAAACTTTGGCTCCTTTACAGTTCCACAACACCTGATTCGCTCCTGCCCAACCGTGACCGCTCCCCATTTCGCCACGGTCTTGTACGTTGATTTGTCCGTCGGAATTGATATTGTCATATAACGTACCCACATTCCAGCGATGATGGGGACCACTATCTGAATGGGTTTGGCGGCATGTTACACGGACAAAGGCATTCGGCCCGCAACCACGACTACCTGTCACGCAGTCGTGGCGGCCTTCCGTGGCCTCACAGTCGATGATGAGACACTGCTGTGCCGCACTGATACAGAAGGAGTAGCGGTTACCACCTGTAATGACGGATTTTGCATCGAGACACTTGCAATCGCGTACCGTGACGTATCGCGCACCGCTCTTTAGTTCTACTAACCCGTAACCAAAGTAACGACTCGTGACATCCCTTACCCAACAATGTTCGGCTTTATCTATCGTGATGGCTGTCCAACCGTGCTCATTGTCCGTGTCCGAGGCATATTCGCTCTCTATCAAGAGGTTTTCCACTCCACAACCATGAATACGACCCGTGTATGAGGCCTTAAATACTGCGCCACCGCCATAGTTCTCCTCTATGGCCATCATGACGGGATTATCGAAATGCAACGTATCTCCCAAGATGTGCGTAATACGGCGTTCGGCCATCACATTGTAACTTTTAGGATTCCACTGAGAAGCTCCACCGGGAATCTGATCCATTTTCAGGTCGTGAATCCAGTTCAAGGTACCGGGGCGGAAGATGACTACGTTGTCACCTACTTGAAAGGTTTCGGGATTGCTGACCACCACCCAAAAGCGGCCCACGGGGACATATTTCTCCACGATGTTCATATTTGAAGTAGAATTTGGAGAGAGTTTACCACTACCGGAGAAAGCAATCAGCGTATACTTTTCTCGTTTCGTGGCAATGAGTTTCGTGGCATCACCTTCTCCACGGAGTACCACGTTGTTTGCTTTGACATTCAGTGTGTTTCCTATCTTATAGATACCCGCTTTCAGAAGGATGGCCCCACCACCTTGGGTGGAGACGGTATTGATGGCATTTTGTATCAGTTCCGTGGCGTCGGAACCGTTAGCCGGAGCAGTCAGTGTCTGGGCTATCGAAACATTGGGGATGTCCTGTTCACTACCCATGTAACCTATATGACTGAAGTCCGGTATAATATTACCCCGTTCGTCCGTTAAAGCTTGAAGAGGAATATTTGACTCTACTTGCGGATAAGAGATGGAGGAAGTAGTTGCTTGTCCTGCTTTTTGAACAATGGTGACAATCGTTTCCTGACCACCACCTTTGAAAACGAACCGCGCCGTGCGAGTTTCGCTTGTGTGGTTGGCTTTGCCTACGAGGACTACTTGCATCAGGTTAGCCTGATTCAGGCTATCCTTACACCAAAGGTTACCTTCGCACTGCTCTATCTGCCAAGGTGTAGCACATTCCACAGTCAGCAGGGCCGTATCGCCTTCGGCAGCAAAGGATAACGAATCGGGGGTTACGCGGATAGCAGACTGTTCCGCTCCTGGCTTGTCATCAGAGCAACTGACTATTACTGTTACTCCCAGTATTGCTAAGAGGACAGTAAGTAAAGTTTGATATGTTTTCATGTATCTATTGAAATATGGAGTTATAAAAAAGGGCCGCCTTCCGGTATAGGCAGAAGCGGCCCGAAAGAATAATCTGCATTACAGTGGATTGTAGTTTTCGCTACTTCCACTGTAGCTACTTTACCACAACGGGTTTTGCACCAAATTGGGCGATTTCTCTACCTCGTTGTGTGGGATGGGATAGAGATACATGGCTCGAGTCCAGTTATACTTACGAGCTTCGATACGGCGGAAGAAAGAGTTCGGGTCATTAGGCTTCAGATTGGATTTCCCCTTCACATTCATACCGTAACATACACTTTGGTCGGCTTCTTCGCCAGGACCGCAAATCATCCAGCGACGCACATCGAAGTAACGCTGTCCTTCGGTGAAAAGTTCTACCTGCCGTTCACGACGGATAGCGTAGGCTTGCGCTTCGTAGTTACCGATGACACCGGTCTTGGCGCCTGTTGCATCCAATTCCTGGTAACCGGGAATACCAGCACGCTCACGTACGAAGTCGATGTACTTGATGATGTTGGGGTCCGTGGGATCCACTTCGTTACAAGCTTCTGCATAATACAAGTAGAAATCGGCTAGACGGAAGATGATAGACGGACGAGACCAGGACTTGTTGTTTGAGCCGGTATTAAGCAGAGTATGATTACAACGCTTGTACAGATAATAGCCTGTAAAGTGCTGACGGTCGTAGTTACTGTCGTCATTCGGGTCTCCCCAGCCCATTTTGACGGTATATCCCTTCTTAGGTTGGAGGTGCCAGCTTTTGCCATGGTAAGTAATGGCCTGATAGAAACGAGGTTCGCGATTGACGTACATATTGAAGATACCCTTATCAACTTGCGGTTGTTTCTGAGCGCAGGGGTTATTGATGTCTGTGAATCCTGTCTCGTTATAATCGGGATCCTCGTGGATATCCAGTCCTTTGTCAGTGAAGAAGGCATCAACCATCTGCTGGGACACACCCAATCCGGCATTACCACCATAAATGTCGCGCGGAGTGCAGCGGCGGTCCAAATCTTCGGACTTGTTCACAGTATTCAGGTTGCTCTTGCTGCTGGCCCAAATGATTTCCTTGTTGTAGTCTTGGAAAAGCTGGTAGACGGATTCACTGGGATTTTTACTACCATCTTTATTGTAGACCTCAAAAAGTTCGTATCCATTGTTTTTAGCGAAGGTGAGAAACTCTTCCAAGTGTTGCTTGGCTATATTCCACTTGTTTCGGTTCTCGGTAGGGAAGAGCTGCTTTCCATCGGGGTTACGTAACTCCAGCGCCTCGGGATATCCTCCGTTGAAGAGTTTACTGGCGGCATAGACCCACAGTTTTGCTCTCAGGGCTAGAACAACGGCACGGGTAGGACGTACCATCTCATTCATATTTTCCTTAACTTCGCCTGTTGCCTCGTCCGTGTAGCGTAGAGTGTGTGGTAATATATCATCATCCAATACTTTCTGGAGCAGATCGTCGATAAACTTCACTGTCTCATCCACTGAAGCGCGCGGATAGTCGAAGGAAAATTTGTTCTCATCCACAATTTCCGAAACGATGGGCACGGGTCCATACAATTCGAATAGCGAGAAGTAGGCATAGGCGATGAAGAACTCAGCTTCGGATTTCATGCGGTTGATATCACCCTCAGTCAGGTTCTGTTTATCTTCTATATTTCCCAACGGCTTGGCTCGTTCCAAGAAGATATAAGCCTGACGGATGTACTTGTACATGTCGTTGATGCGATGGAAATGAGCATTGCTGGCGGTAAATCCGTTTTCCATTTCCGTACGGCAGTAAGAATAAGCGCAGGTCAGTTCATTGCTCATGCAAGGCCATGGGTTCTGGAACCCATTGGGCTTCATGAACATCTGTGAATATTCCGAAATACAGTTATAGATGTTGGCATGCCATCCTTTGGTGTAACCCACATTGTCGAACACCTGCTCTATGGTCAGGTTACTGGCCAATTCGTCAGACACATCGAGATAATCGGTGCAAGACGAGAGACACAGACTTCCACCTACAAGGGCGGAGAAAAGTATGCTTCTTGTTTTCATTGTCATAACATTTAAATGATTAGGTTTAAAATCCGAGTTCCAGACCGAAAGTCCAAGTCATGTTGAGAGGATATTTTTGTCCTCCATTAGCACTTCCCAATTCGGGATCCCACATCTTAATGTCGTCCCACACTGCGATATTGGTACCTTGGGCATAGATGCGGGCCCGCTTAATCCAGTGACGAGACAACAGTTTACTGTCGAATTCATATCCCAGCTCAATGTTCTTCAAGCGGAGGAAGTTGCCACTACGATACCACCACGTACTGTTCATACTGTTGTGACTGTAGTTGTCCGGACGCAAGCGAGGAAACATGACATTTTGGTTGTAAGGGTCGTTGCTACTCCAATGGCTCTTCAGTACTTCTTTACGAACAGCTTGCATATCACCATCCTGGAAGGGGATGAAACTACCGCTCTTAATATTGATGGAAGCATTAGCCACTCCTTGGAAGAACACGCCGGCATAGAAACCTTTCCACTCACCGGACAGACCGAAACCATAGACCCACTCGGGATTGGGAGAGTAGAATCCATTATCGTATGTACGGTCGTAGTCATCTATCACTTTGTCACCGTTCAGGTCGCGATACTTGATGTCACCCGGCATAACGGAAGCAGCCGGTTTAGGTAACCCTTCTTTCAGCGTATAAGTTTTGGCACCGGTAGCAGGATCAGCAACTACATCGAAATCATCGGGGGTATAAAGTCCATCGGCAATGTAGAGGATGGGAGTACTCATACTGTGTCCGGTATAGGTTTGGTAGGCATACATGGGTGGTACTTCATCATACTCGATAATCTTATTTTTGGCATAAGTCACATTACCACGGAAAATAAGCATCACTTTATCGATGTTCTGTTTGAAAACGATATTACCGTCAAATCCCTTATTGCTCACCTTACCGAAATTCTGCCAGGGAGCTTCGCGGAAACCGCTCATGGCATTAATGGTCTTCCGTTGCATCAGGATGTTTCGGCGGTCGTTTTTGAAGAAGTCCACACTCAAGTCAATTTGTCCACGTAACAGACCGAGATCAATACCCACATTCTTTTTCTCTTCTATTTCCCATGATAAGAACGGAGCTGCAAGCAAACCTTCGATGACACCGCTACCTTGTCCATTGGTTCCACCGCCGCCTACACCAACCTTGAATCCGAAGTTGTAGCCACTACTACTGCTGTTCATGGTACCTCGATAGGGAAAACGGTCACCGCCTACATCATCGTTACCAGTAAGACCGTAGGAGGCACGTAATTTCAGTTTGTTAATGATTTCCTCCGTTCCTTCCATGAACTTCTCGTTACTGATGTACCAAGCACCACCCACGGCAGGAAAAATACCGTAACGATGACCTTTTGCAAAGTTTTCGGAACCGGTCAGACCAAAACTGGCTTCCAACATATAACGGTTATCATAACCATATGAAGCACGGGCCACCCAACTTTGTTTTTTGTAAGGCAGACCGCTTCCCTGAGTCTGACGGTCCTTTTGCATGTAGAGGAACATACCATGTACATCATGTACTTCGTTAAATGTACGGTCATAATTCAAAGATGCTTCCAGATAAATCTGCTTTGTACCATGGGTACCGTTACTACTGGGGTCAGTCAAATTGGGTTTTCCCTCATTGATCAGTTCATAATACTTCTCTCCGTCACTGTTCAATCTCATCTGATAGATAGTCGGTGTTTTGGTACGTTTGGTAGAGGAATCGTAGCTGGCATCGAAACTACCCGTCAGTTTCAGGCTCAATCCCTTAGTAATGAAGTCCAGTTTCTGTTTCAGGGTAATCTTACTTTGGATAAAGGCATCCCAGTCACGAGTATAGCCCGATTCATTTAGCATATTGTAAGGTTGCTGCTGGCTACCACCATTGTACATATCCGTTTCCGAAAATGTTCCATCCGAATAATAGAGGGGAATCTTATGCGGAGAGTTGGAGAACATGTGGCTAAAGATATCATCTGAACTGTATCCAGGATACGTAGATTCCATATACTGGCCGCTCATGTCCACAGACAAGTCGGTGGTCTTGGTTACAGCAATATCAATGTTGGAACGGATATTGTAGCGACTTAGATTGATATTGGCATCATATTTGTCGATAGCCTTAGAGTCGAAGATACCTGCTTCATTGTAGAAAGCACCGGACACAAAGTATTTCACCCGTTCCGAACCTCCCCGCAGGTTTACTGTGACACGTTCATTGTGAGTCCAGTCTTTCATCAGACTCAACCAATCAGCATCCGGATAGAGGTCTGGGTCGGCATGGGTACGGTACTTTTCCAATACCTCGTCCGACCAGGGTTTTGTCCAGACATTCGGATTACCTAAACTCTCCCAAGTAGCTTCATTGAAAAGACTTAGGTAGTCGTAGGAACCCAGCATCTCCGGCATTCGGGTGGGAGTTACCATACTGAACTCGGCACGTACATCCAATGTAGGCTTCTGCGATTGGCCGCGTTTGGTTGTAATCAATACAACACCGTTGGCACCTTCAGCACCGTAGACTGCCGTAGCAGCAGCATCCTTCAGTACTGTAAAAGTTTCGATTTCATCTGGAGTCAAATCATTCATCGAACGGGGAATACCATCCACTAACACCAACGGATCGGTACCTCCGGCAAAGGAGCTCATACCACGAATCCAGAAACTGGAATTGTCTTTACCCGGTTCACCGGAACGCTGTACAGCCAATACACCGGCAATCTGACCTGCGATGTTGTTTGACAGATTACGTCCCGGTAGTTGTAATTCGCTGGAGGAAATAGTGTTGACAGAAGATACCATACTTTCTTTCTTCTGCTGACCATAACCGATAACCACCACATCTCCCAGGCCTACAGAAGCTTCCATCATGCGGATATTGATGACAGGTTCGCCTTTATACCTCTGTTCTTCGGTATTGAATCCGATGAAGCGAAATTCAATAACATCCCCCACTTTCACTCCTTTCAATGTGTACCGTCCGTTGATATCAGTTGTTACACCCGTAGTTGTACCTTTTATAATAATGGTAGCACCAATAATAGGGTTACCGTCTACATCGGTCAACAATCCGGTAACAGTCTTTTTTTGTTGCCGGACAGCTTGCGGAGCAGATGTCTCTATCGCTGTCCGTAATGTTTCATATTCGTCTGCAGCCCATAGAATATTTCCTTCCCAAACGGGGAAAGCTACCAGTGTAGCTAACAGAATTTTCTTGTACTTATCTAAAGTATACAAATTTTTCAGGTAAGTGTTTCTCATGTTTTTTATTAGTTATTAGTTTAATCATACAAAAATCATTCTTTATTCTTTCTTCGGTGCTCAATTAAATTAAGAAGTGTCATTCATACATCTAAAGTTTTTAAGGGAAAAGACTTACTTCACTAGAAAAAATCTTGTTTCTCTAATTTATTATTCCATATGGAATTATTTTTGCTTATAAACAAATGTAAAATTAGATAACGATTATATTTTTTATTATAAAATACAAATCAAAAACTTATAATTTTGAACCAAAAATGTAAAAAGTGAAGGAACTATGAGGATTATTTCCACCTTACTTCGATTAAATTAGTTCCGTATGTCTTGTCCTGAAATCAGTTGACTACAAAGTCTTTTATTTGGCATTCTGTTTTTTCTCCTTTTTCCATTCGAATAGTTAAGGTGTGTTGTCCCGGCTTTAGATTTTTGGAGAACATATATACCTAGGGAAGATATACTTTATTACTCCAGACTGTGTGAGTTTTCTTCTTGCGGGACGGTTTCTTATCGATACTATATCTGCTACACAAAAAATCCAATAGCTTTTCTCGTAAAGTTCAGCTTTAAAGATATACCAGATTCTTGGCTTCCAGCATAGGTACTCGTACAAAACCGTTGCGGGTGGATACTTTTGGGGAAGAGTTGGTTCCAATTTTCTACATACTTAAATCCATAGAGTTCCGTTGCTACCCGGATATCTATAAAGGAGCTCTGCGAGTAATTTAGTTGGTCTAATGGTTTGTCGGGTAGGCTGTGAATGAGACTCTATACTCTGTCACTCACTATCGAACAGATTTTCGATTGCTTTGGCATAGAAAGTATGACCGAACTGCGAGGGATGCGTACCACCGATTTTTTTCAGGTAAACTCTTTGTTGCTCAATCTCTTTGCAATTTCTTGGGTCAGGTTTATAGAGGTGATGCGGTAGTAATAGGCCACGTATTCATGATTCATGGTGACATCGGGTTGGATTCCCTGATCCTGTATTTTCAAGAACGGGGTATAAACGAAATGTAACATGATAATATCCATATTTGGGCTTACCTGGCGTGCATGGCGAACAATGCCTTCCATACCCCGTACCTGATCTTCCGGAGAAAACTTATTCGTATGGTCATTGACAGCTACCTCTACAAACAATAAGTTCGGTATCCCTTTCTGTAGAATATCATTTTCAAAACGGAAGGTATACGGAGTGGAGTCTGTAGAGCCGATACCGATGTCTATAAACTTGAATTCTGTATCGGGAAAACGCTTTCTCAAGTCTTCCTAAACCATATTCCTCCATCCTTTCTTTTCGTGAGCAAACTTGTAAAAGGAGTTTGTCTGACTGCCTCGTTGGACATATGGTGCCTTGTCTCTTTTTGTGAAGTACTTGATGCGGATGCCGCAGCTATTCTGTTTTCGGTGCCTATGAACAGCAGGCTGAATAAAATTAATAATAGTGTTGTTTTGTGATACGTAAAATAATTAGATTCTTATGTTGTATGTACGATTAATATTTCTTGTTATAAACATGCTATTGTTATTTGTTCCATTTCCATTTCTAAATTTCCCCTTCTTTCAAATCGTTTGTTTGTAAATAATTGCCGTTATACTAAATACGGCATTTATTACTCAGCAATGATTTGACGGAAGCATCTACGGTTTGTCCGTTTTTCTATTTCACAGCTACTTTAAATCCACCACAGGCTTTCAACCCAAAGAATTCACCATTCTTCCAATCGGAAGGTAAGAAAGGAAGTAACTGAATGACGTAGCTATCGTAGTCGCATACATGACTTTGCAATAGTATTTCGGCTATGCCGGCTATAGTTCCGAAATTGGCGTCAATCTGGGAAGGCGGGCATTTCGTGAAGGTTCGGGTTGGTACATTTGGTTATGACATCATCCAAATTATCCTTTGCTTTTTCTGCCTGATGCAAACGGGCGTATTGACTGATTGCCCAAGTAGAACTCCAACTGACATATCCTCGACAATGTCGGATACGGTAATCCAATGATTTATTAGCGGCTTCTGCCAGCTCAGGAGTTTGAAGTATATTGATTTGTGAACCCGGGTGGACGGTAAGTAAGTGAGATATGTGCCGATGACCAGGTTTTACTTTCGGAAACTTATCGGCCTATTCCATGATACGTCCGTCAGCCCCTGTTTTCGTACCCGCCAGGCGTTTTTTAGCATCAGCAACCTGACGGGTGAAATTGTCATTGATTAATAACTCGCGAGAAACCATGGCAAAATCGTCAAATAACTGCCAGATGGTTTGTTGTTCATGAGCAGGTTCCATACTGAACTGACTACAGCTCTACCATCGGGTACTATAAATGAATTTTCCAGCGAAACTGCAGAACCTGAAACTAATTCTTTTGTTTTTGGATTTTTAACCAACCAATCCATATAAAACTTAACTGCTCCTTTCAGTATCGGATACATCTTTCGTAGAAAATCTTTATCACCCGTAAATCGGTAATGTTCACCGATATATTGACAAATCCATGCTGAAGCTCCGGTATGCATACCCCATGAAGCGCTTTCGCCTGGAGAAGTATATTTCCATACATTGGTGATAGGATGTACCCCGTGTCCTCTTATAGAAGTTTGTATGGTAGGTCTGTTGCTTTTTGGTCAATGTCAAATCCGACATCATTTGTCGGACAAGGGGTGCGTGCATCTAACAAAAAGACTCTAATCTTGTAAGTAATTGAAATAGAATAGTTAATTAAAAACAAATATTATCCGATTATTTAGATAGCAACATAGAAGAAGCAAGTAGGAGAAAAATAAGTATATTTGCTGTAAAAGGAAAATAAGACTATTGCGTGAGACTAGCCTCACGCAATAGTCAACTCTAAACAGGATTAGGACAATCCAATCGTTAATGTAAATAATATAGACAACCCTATATAGGATTTTAATAATAATCAGTTAACTTCGTTGAAGATGACACAAAGTGGCGACCAAAAATCGGTCGTCACTGTATATAAGCTTGTCGTCACCAGATAACTCCTTCGTCCTTAATGTATTAAGACGAAAAGTGACGAGTGACGACAAAAAACGAAAAAATCTTGTTTAGAATGCATACCCAAATCCTAAGTTCAGATAGATAGGATACATATTAAACGTTATCGTATCGAAGTCTTTCTGGAAGATATTGTTTAATCCCCACGTTACATCAGCATGCACGGTGAGATGCTTGAACGCTTTCCATTCGCCCCCGAATTGGATACCCCACTGGAACTTACGCAGCTCGTTGGAGAAATCGTAAGTTGCGATGCTTTCACCGGTAAACTCCACTTTGGAACCGGTCTGGTCGGGCGTGCGCAAGTGACCCTCGTACACGTGTCCGGAGAAGTTGCCTTCCAGCAGATAGGAGAAGTACGGACCTGCCGATACTATCCAGCGCTTGCTGATGCGGTAATCGGCAAGGATGGGAATGGTGAGATAGGAGTTTTTTACTTTGGTTTTGACTCCACCCGTCCAAAGACCTGCCAGCTCTCCGCCGTTGGTATTGATGATTTTCATACCGTAGTTCTTTACGGTGGCTTCGGTAGTCATGTTCTTGTTCTCCAACCGCAGTCCCAGGGTAAGTCCCCACTTTTTCTTTTCGTCGAACCACTTGGTGGCATTACCTTCGATGGCAATGGCGATGCCCGGTGCGTAGCTGTCTATCTTGCGTATCTCCTTGGGCAGGGGAATGGGAGATGTACCGCCGATATTGAATCCGGCTTTAATGTTGTATTCCCAACCGTGCAGATAGGAGTTGATAAGACTTTTGTTTCTCTCTTCTTGTGCCTGTACGTTGGCTACCATTGCCAGCAGTACGGCTATCGTGCAAATAAAATGATGCTTTTTCATATTCTATAATCAGATTTCTTCGCTTATAAGTTCTAATTCGTCTACGTATAATGTGCTGCCGACTGCCCCTTTAAAGTACGCGCCTTTCACGCTGGAGGAGAGGACGATACTTAATTTGTACTTGCCGTCCTGCAGTTTCGACTTGTTTATCTCTTTACCGTTCATAGGTTCGAAAGGTAACTCGAATGCTGTCCATTCATCGGTTTCTACAGCGGCCTCTTCACTGATTTGGGCTTTGGCTACGATGTTTTCGGAAGTCAGGCTGTTGCTGCCGTCCAGCATAAAGGAGTTCTCGTTTGCTTCGTACAGTATGGCGTAAATGTCGAAACGGTCTTTCATGTCTTTCTGTACTTCGCCTTCATCGGTATAAACTTCTCCTGCCTTGAATTTGAAGTAACCCTTCAACGCTATGGGGCGTTTGTAATACTGTATGCCGAACTTGGTGGCACGCAGAGGATCTTTCAGTGCGTTTGCCAGGTCGAAGGAACCGATAAACAGGTTTCCGGCGGCAATATACATTTGCACCATGGCTCCGAAACTTCCGGTGTCGCAAGTGGTCAGTTTCAGTCCGTTGCCGCGGTAGCCGTCGGCAACCTGCTGCGTAGGATAGCCGGTGCGGTTGTCTGTCATGCCGGTAAGTTTGTAGCCGGGGTTGCCGCTGGACCATTGCGCTACGCGTGAAACACTGGTTGAAGTTCCGGGTTCGAATTCGTAGAAAATGTCGTATTCAGTACCGGCAGAGGGAAGCAGGTCTTCGAAATGGAATGTTTCCGGCATTTCGGCAGGTACTACTTTTACGGTATAGGTAGCGGTCCATTCGCCGTCTTCGGAAGTGACGGTGAAGGTGCGGGAGTGAGACTCGTTGCTGAAATCGTAATTGTTAAGGATGTCATTCGGTGAATGTTCGTCCGCCTTGATGGTAGCACCGTCGGGCAGCGTAAACAGCAGTTGCTGTTTGGCAAGGTTTGCCCCTTTATGTACATATATGTTTATTTCTTTAGAGTCACTGTTGATGTGAGCCAATTGTACATCCGCGCCTGTACAGGCGTCAATGGCTGCTTCGGAGTTGAGCGCTTCGTCTTGTATGCAGGACGAAACGGCTAAGGCAAGCATGAGAGCAGTAGTCCACTTCTTAAAATTCATATCCTTCTTTTTTGAATGTTGATAAATAAATACAGTTTAGCAGTTTGCAAAAATACGCTATTATTTTGTAATAACAGGTACAAGAAGAAAAAAGTGCGGTAAACTCTGGTATTTATTTGTTATTCCGTATATCTTTGTATAAAGATTGAATAAAAATATATATGGTATGACTGAAGCCGAAAGAAAACAAATAATTGCTTTGGTACAGCGCGAAGTAGTTCCTGCCATTGGCTGTACGGAACCCATTGCTGTTGCCTTATGTGTGGCGAAAGCAACCGAAACCTTGGGTGCAAAGCCGGAGAAAATAGATGTCTTGTTGAGTGCCAATATCCTGAAGAACGCAATGGGAGTGGGCATTCCCGGCACAGGTATGATTGGACTGCCCATAGCTATAGCCCTGGGAGCGCTGATAGGTAAGTCGGAGTATCAGTTGGAAGTGCTGAAAGACAGCAATCCTGCCGCCGTAGAAGAGGGAAAACGCTTTATCGGCGAAAAGCGCATCGATATATCGCTGAAAAAGAATATCACGGAAAAGCTTTATATCGAGGTGTGCTGCAAATCCGGCGGGAATAAAGCCACTGCCATTATAGCCGGCGGCCATACCACCTTTATATATATAGCCCGTGACGGCGATGTCCTTTTAAACAAGCAAAGTGCGGGTTGCGGAGAAGAGGAGGCGCAAGTCGCAGGCCTGACCTTGCGGAAGGTATATGACTTTGCCATGAATGCCCCGCTGGACGAAATCCGTTTTATCCTTGAAACCGCCCGTTTGAATAAAGCCGCCGCCGAACGTTCTTTCGACGGGAACTACGGTCATGGACTGGGCAGAATGTTACGTGGCAATTATGAACACAAGATTTTGGGCGACAGCGTATTCTCCCATATCCTTTCTTACACGTCCGGTGCATGCGATGCCCGTATGGCAGGTGCTATGATACCGGTAATGAGTAATTCGGGCAGTGGAAACCAGGGTATTTCCGCTACATTGCCCGTGCTGGTCTATGCCGAGGAGAACGGCAAATCGGAAGAAGAGTTGATCCGTGCCCTCATGCTCAGCCATCTGACCGTGATTTATATCAAGCAAAGTCTGGGACGCCTGTCTGCCCTGTGCGGTTGCGTAGTAGCCGCCACCGGCTCCAGTTGCGGCATTACCTGGCTCATGGGCGGTACTTACGAACAAGTATCCTTTGCCGTCCAAAACATGATTGCCAACCTTACCGGAATGATTTGCGACGGCGCCAAACCCAGTTGCGCCTTAAAAGTAACTACCGGCGTCTCTACCGCCGTCCTCTCCGCCATCATGGCTATGGAAAACCGTTGCGTTACTTCCGTCGAAGGAATTATTGATGAAGATGTAGACCAAAGTATCCGAAACCTCACGAAGATAGGCTCCAAAGGAATGAATGAAACCGACAAAGTTGTCCTGGAAATAATGACAAGTAAGTGATTAGGGGTTAGTGATTAGTGATTAATGGTTAGCGATTAATCGCAGCATTATGAATATGTGCCATTGATAAACCAAATCACCACCTCTTAATCACTAACCACTAATCGCTAACCCTTAATCACTAACCCTTAATCACTAACCGTTAACTACAGCATTCGCTGCTACAGTCTCCGCAGTTGCATCCGCCACCGCATCCGCCGCTGCATCCGCCACCGCTCATCATGCGTGCCATTTCCGACAGTTCGTCGTTGGTGGCAGGACGGTTTTCGGTGATTTCACCTACGAAGTTCAGGTCGCAGCCTGCCAGGGGGTGATTCATGTCCATTACTACTACATCGTCCTTTACTTCGACTACGCTTCCGTTGATACGTTGGCCTTCCGAGGTCATCAAGGGGATTACGGCGCCTTCTACTACGCGTTCGCTGTCGAACTTGCCTTCTATCTCGAAGATGTTTTTGGGGAGGTCGATGACATGCTCCTCGTCATACTCGCCGTAAGCCTCTTCGGCTTTGATTGTAAAGTCGAATTTATCGCCTTTGTTCAGGTCTTTCACCTGGTTTTCGAAAGATTCCAATGTGAGGCCCAGTCCCGATATGAATTGGAACGGGTGCTCTGCGGGAGCTTCTTCTGTGAACTCTTTTTCTCCGTTTTCGATTGTGTACAACTTATATGCTAAGGTGATGTACTTGTTTTCTACTGTTTCCATTAATTTGTTATTTCTTATTAGTAAATACTGCATTGTCTGTTTTGACAATGCGCAAAGATACGAATATTTTGCTTCGGGAGAGGAAGCGTCCCGGTAATTTTCAGATTATTAAGTGCTTTGTAAGTGTTTGGCATTACTTCTGCAAAGTATCCGAATCGTTTTATGGATAACCGTCAAGTGATAAAATAAGATTTTAAAGCATGGTTTCCTTACGATTATTCATGTTTATATCTTTTTTTTCTTCAATTTGTTTGGAGATTATAAAAAAGCATTTACCTTTGCAGCATAAATAACGGATAAGAGAATAATAAAGATAATTTAGTTATGAACCTGCATACATCCATAAACCTGGCAGTCCTGCATATTATTCGCGTCGTGGTGGTGGCATCAAGAGCGTGAGAAAGGTTGTGTATGTATTTGTACGGTAAAGATATTTATAGTAAGCCTTTCTCATTACGGTGAGAAAGGCTTTTTTCATAAAAGGAGACAGATAAGATGAAACATCAGTTACGCAGTTCGTTCAGCACACAAGGCCGCCGTATGGCAGGTGCCCGCGCGTTGTGGACGGCCAACGGCATGAAGAAAGAACAGATGGGAAAGCCCATAATCGCGATAGTCAACTCTTTTACCCAGTTTGTGCCGGGACATGTGCATCTGCACGAGATAGGTCAGTTTGTAAAGGAAGAGATAGAAAAGCAAGGCTGCTTTGCCGCCGAATTCAACACGATTGCCATTGACGACGGCATTGCGATGGGGCATGACGGTATGCTGTACTCGTTGCCCTCGCGCGACATCATAGCCGACAGCGTGGAGTATATGGTGAATGCACATAAGGCGGATGCCATGGTGTGCATCAGCAATTGCGACAAGATTACTCCGGGTATGCTTATGGCTGCGATGAGGCTGAATATCCCTACGGTGTTTGTTTCCGGCGGTCCTATGGAAGCCGGGGAGTGGAACGGACAGCATCTCGACTTGATTGATGCGATGATTAAGTCGGCCGACAACAGCGTGAGCGATGCGGAGGTTGCCAAGATTGAACAGCATGCCTGTCCCACCTGCGGATGCTGTTCGGGTATGTTTACCGCCAATTCCATGAACTGCCTGAACGAAGCTATCGGTCTGGCTCTTCCGGGTAACGGTACGATTGTGGCTACCCACGCAAACCGCAAGCAACTGTTTAAGGACGCTGCCAGGCTGATTGTTGAAAACGCTTATAAGTATTATGAGGAAGGAGACGAAAGTGTGCTCCCCCGCAGCATTGCCACCCGCGAGGCGTTCCTGAATGCGATGACGCTGGATATTGCAATGGGCGGTTCTACCAATACGGTGCTTCACCTGCTGGCGGTGGCCCATGAAGCCGGAGCGGACTTCACGATGGACGACATAGATATGCTGTCGCGCAAAACGCCCTGCCTGTGTAAAGTTGCTCCCAATACCCAAAAATATCATGTACAGGATGTAAACCGTGCCGGCGGCATCGTTGCCATTATGGGCGAACTTGCCAAAGGCGGATTGGTGGACACGGCCGTACGCCGCGTAGACGGAATGACGCTGGCCGAGGAGATAGACAGGTATTGCATCACCGGCCCGAACGTCTGTGAGGAGGCGGTCAGGAAATATTCCAGTGCCGCTGCCGGAAAGTTTAATCTGGCACTCGGTTCGCAGGATACTTATTATAAGGAATTGGACACCGACCGTGCCGAAGGTTGTATCCGCGACCTGCAGCATGCTTACAGCAAGGACGGCGGACTGGCTGTACTGAAAGGAAATATAGCGCAGGACGGCTGCGTGGTAAAAACGGCGGGAGTGGATGAAAGCATCTGGAAGTTTACCGGTCCTGCCAAAGTATTCGACTCGCAGGAAGCTGCGTGCGACGGTATTCTGGGTGGAAAGGTTGTCAGCGGCGATGTCGTTGTCATCACTCACGAAGGTCCGAAAGGCGGCCCGGGCATGCAGGAAATGCTTTATCCCACTTCGTATATCAAATCCCGTCATTTGGGCAAGGAGTGTGCGCTGATTACCGACGGACGCTTCAGTGGCGGCACTTCCGGACTGAGCATCGGACATATCTCTCCCGAAGCTGCTGCCGGAGGCAATATCGGTAAGATTCAGGACGGTGACATCATCGAAATAGATATACCGAACCGCTCTATCAATGTGAAACTGACGGATGAGGAACTGGCTGCCCGTCCCATGACGCCGGTAACCCGCGACCGCCAGGTGTCGAAAGCATTGAAAGCGTATGCAAGTATGGTAAGCTCGGCTGATAAAGGGGCTGTGAGACTGATAGAATAATTGGGAATTCCGTACCCGAAAAACAATAATAAATAGATATGGAAAACTTAATAACAGGCGCAGAAGCATTGATGCGCTCTCTGGAGCATCAGGGAGTAAAGACCATTTTCGGTTATCCGGGTGGCAGCATCATGCCGGTATTCGATGCCTTGTACGATCACCGGAAGAATTTGAATCACATCCTGGTTCGGCACGAACAGGGGGCTACTCATGCTGCACAAGGCTTTGCACGTGTGTCGGGCGAGGTCGGCGTATGTCTGGTTACCAGCGGTCCGGGCGCTACGAATACCATTACAGGTATTGCAGATGCCATGATAGACAGCACACCGGTTGTTGTCATTGCCGGACAGGTGGCTACGGGATTTCTCGGAACGGATGCCTTTCAGGAAGTGGATTTGGTAGGCATTACGCAGCCTATCACGAAGTGGAGTTACCAGATTCGCCGTGCGGAAGATGTGGCATGGGCGGTGGCCCGCGCTTTCTATATCGCACGGAGCGGACGTCCCGGTCCGGTGGTACTGGATTTTGCCAAGAATGCCCAGGTGGATAAGACGGAATACACGCCTGTCGAAGTGGATTATGTACGCAGCTATCTGCCTGTGCCCGAAATGGAACCGGATGCCATACAACAAGCCGCCGAACTGATAAATGCGGCGGAGCGTCCGTTGGTATTGGTGGGGCAGGGCGTGGAACTCGGTAATGCGCAGAACGAATTGCGTGCTTTCATCGAAAAGGCGGATATGCCTGCGGGATGTACGCTGCTGGGGCTTTCGGCATTGCCCACGGCTCATCCTCTGAATAAAGGCATGCTGGGTATGCACGGCAATCTGGGACCGAATATCAATACCAATAAATGCGATGTGCTGATTGCAGTGGGTATGCGCTTTGACGACCGTGTTACGGGCAAGCTGGCTACGTATGCGTCGCAGGCGAAAATAATCCACTTCGACATCGACCCGGCGGAGATAGACAAGAACGTAAAGACGGATGTGGCCGTATTGGGCAACTGTAAGGAGACTCTTGCCGCAGTAACCGAATTGCTGAAACCTGCCGGACATAAAGAGTGGCTGGATAGCTTCCTGCCCTACGAGCAGATGGAAGAGGAGAAGGTTATCCGTCCCGAACTGCATCCGGCAGGAGATAAGTTGAGCATGGGTGAAGTGGTGCGTGCCGTCAGCGAGGCTACGGACAATGAGGCTGTTTTGGTAACGGATGTAGGTCAGAACCAGATGATGTCCGCCCGTTACTTTAAGTATAGCAAGGAACGCAGCATCGTCACTTCCGGCGGCTTGGGCACAATGGGATTCGGTCTTCCTGCCGCTATCGGCGCTACTTTCGGTCGCCCCGACCGCACGGTTTGCGTCTTTATGGGTGACGGCGGTTTGCAGATGAACCTGCAGGAGCTGGGTACGGTAATGGAACAGAAAGCGCCCGTCAAGATGATTTTGCTGAACAATAACTTCCTCGGTAATGTTCGTCAATGGCAGGCCATGTTCTTCAACCGCCGCTATTCGTTCACTCCGATGATGAATCCCGACTATATGAAGATTGCTTCCGCCTACGAAATTCCGGCACGTCGGGTATTTACCCGCGAGGAATTGGCGAAAGCCATCGGTGAGATGATTGCAACAGACGGCCCGTTCCTGCTGGAAGCTTGCGTAGAGGAGGAAGGAAATGTGATGCCGATGACACCGCCGGGCGGTTCGGTGAACCAGATGTTGCTGGAATGTTAGAGAATTATGAATTATAATTAAACCAACGTGGACAAGACATTATATACAATCATCGTTCATTCGGAAAACTTTGCAGGTTTGCTGAATCAGGTAACGGCTGTATTTACCCGCCGGCAAATCAATATCGAGAGTTTGAACGTTTCGGCATCCTCTATCAAGGGGGTACATAAATATACCATTACAGCCTGGACGGATAAGGATACTATCGAGAAGGTGACGAAGCAAATCACCAAAAAAATAGATGTGCTGCAGGCGCACTATTTCACGGACGATGAAATCTACCAGCATGAGATTGCGCTGTATAAGATAACGACCCCCATACTGGAAGAGAAACCGGAAGTGTCCAAAATCATCCGTAAATACAACGCGCGCATCGTGGAGGTGAACTCCGTGTTCTCCATTGTAGAAAAGAACGGCATGAGCGAGGAGATAACCAACCTCTATGAAGAGCTGAGTGCTTTGGAGTGCGTACTCCAATTTGTACGTTCCGGCCGCGTGGCCATCACGACAAGCTGTTTTGAACGCGTAAACGAATATCTGGCGGACCGTGAAGCAAAATACCGCCGGAGTAAAGAACAAGAAGGACTATGAGCGAGAATAACAAGATAGGAACTTATAAGTTTGTAGCCGAACCGTTCCATGTGGACTTTACCGGCCGCCTGACAATGGGTGTGCTTGGCAACCATCTGCTGAACTGTGCAGGGTTTCATGCCACGGAACGCGGTTTCGGTATTGCTACCTTGAATGAGGACAATTATACGTGGGTGCTTTCCCGCCTGGCTGTCGAGTTGGATGAAATGCCGTATCAATACGAGGATTTTTCTATCCGGACGTGGGTGGAAAACGTGTACCGTCTCTTCACCGACCGTAACTTTGCCATTATCGACAAAGACGGAAAGAAGATAGGGTATGCCCGTTCCGTATGGGCGATGATTAGCCTCAATACCCGTAAACCCGCCGACCTGCTGGCTTTGCATGGCGGCAGTATCGTGGATTATGTGTGCGACGAGCCTTGCCCCATCGAGAAGCCCTCGCGTATAAAAGTGACTTCTACGGAACCGGCTTCTTCCCTGAATGCCAAATATAGCGATATTGATATTAACGGACATGTGAACAGCATTCGCTATATCGAGCATATTCTTGATTTGTTTCCGATAGAGTTGTATAAGGAGAGCCGCATCCGCCGTTTCGAAATGGCATATGTGGCGGAGAGCTATTACGGTGACGAGCTTACCTTTTATAAGGACTATGTAGGAAACGGCACGTATGATATAGAAGTAAGAAAGAATGGCGGCGAAGCGGTTTGCCGTTCTAAAGTGATATTTGTAGAGAAATAATTTATTAATCAATCGGTTGGCATAAGCCACAAATAAAAATTAAAACTAAAAAATGGCACAATTGAATTTTGGCGGTGTTATTGAAAATGTAATGACCCGCGAAGAGTTTCCTTTGGAAAAAGCACGTGAGATTTTAAAGGATGAGACAATCGCAGTTATCGGTTACGGTGTACAGGGTCCCGGTCAGGCTTGCAACCTGCGCGACAATGGCTTCAACGTTATCGTAGGCCAGCGTCAGGGTAAGACTTATGAGAAGGCGGTTGCAGACGGATGGGTTCCGGGCGAGACGTTGTTCAGCATCGAGGATGCTTGCCAGAAAGGTACTATCGTTATGTGTCTGTTGTCGGATGCGGCTGTAATGTCCGTATGGCCTACTATCAAGCCGTTCTTGACTCCCGGAAAGGCTCTTTACTTCTCTCACGGTTTCGCTATTACCTGGAGCGACCGTACGGGTGTGGTTCCTCCCACGAATATTGATGTTATTATGGTTGCCCCCAAAGGTTCGGGTACGTCACTGCGTACAATGTTCCTCGAAGGCCGTGGCTTGAACTCTTCTTACGCTATTTATCAGGATGCTACGGGCAAGGCTTTGGACAGAACGCTTGCATTGGGTATCGGCATCGGTTCCGGTTATCTGTTTGAAACTACTTTCATCCGTGAAGCAACTTCCGACCTGACCGGTGAACGCGGTTCTTTGATGGGTGCTATCCAGGGATTGCTGTTGGCTCAGTACGAGGTGTTGCGTGAAAACGGCCATACTCCGTCGGAAGCGTTCAATGAAACGGTTGAAGAGCTGACCCAGTCATTGATGCCGTTGTTTGCAAAGAACGGTATGGACTGGATGTATGCCAACTGTTCCACTACTGCCCAACGCGGTGCGCTTGACTGGATGGGCCCGTTCCATGATGCCATCAAGCCGGTTGTACAGAAACTGTATCAGAGCGTGAAGTCCGGTAACGAAGCCCAGATTTCCATCGACAGCAATTCCAAACCCGACTATCGCGAGAAACTGAACGAAGAGCTGAAAGCATTGCGTGAAAGCGAAATGTGGCAGACAGCCGTAACGGTTCGCAAACTCCGTCCGGAAAACAACTGATTTCCGGTGTAAATCGGAGAATGACAAAGGGGGTGTGTCAAAATACGCTTGATGATTTCGTATCTGAAAAGAAACAAATGGCAAGCGAATTTTAGTTTTGACATACCCTCTTTTCCATTACTTATCATTAATTGTCCTTACATATTCAAGCAGTTTCTTGTAGAAAGCATGGTGGCTTAGCGTAGCCGCTTCTCCCAGGATAACCAATTTCATGCGTGCCCTTGTTATCGCCACATTCATTCTGCGTAAGTCGTTCAGAAAGCCGATTTGCCCTTCTTCATTGGCACGCACCAGACTGATAAAGATTACATCACGTTCCTGTCCCTGAAATCCGTCGACGGTATTGACTGTTATCAGACTGCGGTAGGGACGTAGCGAAGCACTGCCTTTTATTTTTCCCCGCAAGTATTGCACTTGTGCTTTGTAAGGTGAGATGAGTCCGAAGTCGATACGTTCTTCGAGAATCCGGTTTCCGCCTATCCGTTGGATGTACGCTTCCAGCTCTTTCAGCAATAAGCCTGCTTCCTCTTTGTTGATACGCCCGAAGGTTTCTCCGACAAATTCTTCCTTGAAATCCATTTCGGATGTGTCGAGCCATGTAACGGGAGTATCCCAATCCAATATTCCCCGGTGACGTATTTCGGGAGCAGCTTCCAGCTCTCCGCCGTAAAACCAGTCTGATGAGAAGCGCATGATGTCTTCGTGCATGCGATATTGTACTTTCAATAAAGATACGGCAGACGGCTTGCCGGCTACGACTTTTTCCATTAAAGTCCGTTCCAGCCCGCCACGTGCGGCTTCGTAACATTTGATGGTAGGCGGAAGCTGGCAATGGTCTCCTGCCAATACTATACGGTCTGCTTTACGGATGGCTATCCAGCAGGCGGCTTCCAGGGCTTGGGCGGCTTCGTCGATAAACAGTGTGCCGAAACGGCGTCCGTTTAAAAGGCGGTGATTGCTGCTTACAAGTGTGGAGGCTATGACGTGGGCGCTGTCGAACAACTCACTGTTGATTTGTATTTCCAGTGTGGTGGCACGGTCACGCAGACGGCTCATACGGTTGCGTATCCCTTCGCGTTCATCGTAACTGCCGCGGCGGGATTTGCCGCCCAATAGCCTCAGTTCTTTACGGATACTCCATAATTCGGGATAAAGCGGATGATTTTCGAAACGGCGTTCATAAGTGAAAGAGAGCATTTTGTCGTTGACGCGTGTGGGGTTGCCGATTCGTAGCACATTCACGCCTCTGTCCACCAGCTTTTCGGAAATCCAGTCGACAGCCATATTGCTTTGGGCGCATACCAATACTTGGGGTTCGCGGTGCAGGGTTTCGTAAATGGCTTCTACAAGCGTGGTGGTTTTGCCTGTTCCCGGAGGCCCGTGTACAATGGCTACATCGCGGGCGCATAGCACTTTATTGACGGCGCTCTCCTGAGTGGAGTTCAACCAGGGGAAGCGTACCGGATAAAGCTCACGGAAACCGGTTTTGACCGTACCCAACAGGATATCCCGCAATTCGGCAAGCCGGTTGCCTTTTGCACGCAGGACATCTTCCAGTGCCTCGAACATCGTGCGGTAAGAAGTTTCGTCGAAATAAAGCTGGACTCCGAGATTATCTGCGGATTGTATATCCATAATAGCTCCGGCACCGGGCATAATCACTACCATGCGTGCTTCGTCAGCATAACTGACGGTGGCTGTAAAATTGAAGTAAGTGATTTTACCGTCGGCGGATTGCCGGAAGAAACAGACGGGGCGTCCGAACTCAAAGTTATGTTCTATATCGAGGTTCTCGGTATGTGTAATTTCTATTACTAATTGATTCAACGAGTTATAGTAACTTCGGCCCGGTGAGGCAGGATACCAGCAAACTCCCCGCTTGACTTTTCGGGCGACGCCCATGTTCTCTGTTTGTCGCTTGAATTCTTCTTTTTCGTATTCATATTCCATACGCAACAGAAGCTGTTGTCGTTGGAGGTGTATAATAGGACTGTTTGTATCTTGTTCTTTCATACCTGCAAAGGTAATAAATCTCAGCCTTTAGGGGAAGAAATGCTTTATTTTGTTAAACTTTTCCTTATTATGATTTGTTTATTGTATTAATTTGTAATATTTACAATATTGAATTTTTTAAAAAGAGTGGTTATGGTATATGATTTAGCAATGCTTAAAGCGTTTTATACACTTTATGAGGGGAAAATAGAACGCATTCGGACGATATTGCAACGTCCGTTGACTTTAGCGGAAAAAATCTTGTATGCTCATTTGTACGATGAGAAGAATGTGAAAGACTATAAACGCGGCGAAGACTATGTGAACTTTCGGCCCGACCGTGTGGCTATGCAGGATGCAACTGCACAGATGGCATTATTACAGTTTATGAATGCAGGACGTGATGAGGTGGCTGTTCCTTCGACCGTACATTGCGACCATCTGATTCAGGCTTATAAAGGAGCGAAAGAAGATATTGCCACTGCAACCAAAACGAATGAGGAGGTGTATAATTTTCTTCGGGATGTTTCTTCCCGTTACGGCATCGGTTTCTGGCAACCCGGGGCAGGTATCATCCATCAGGTGGTGTTGGAAAACTATGCTTTTCCCGGCGGCATGATGGTAGGTACCGATTCTCATACCCCGAACGCCGGCGGTTTGGGAATGGTAGCTATCGGTGTCGGCGGTGCTGATGCGGTGGATGTGATGACAGGTATGGAATGGGAGTTGAAGATGCCCCGCTTGATTGGCGTGCGCCTCACTGGAAAATTAAACGGATGGGCTGCTCCTAAAGATGTTATCTTGAAACTGGCAGGGATTTTGACTGTAAAAGGTGGAACAAATGCCATTATCGAATATTTCGGTCCGGGTACTGCTTCACTTTCAGCTACCGGAAAGGCTACGATTTGCAACATGGGTGCGGAAGTGGGAGCTACGACTTCTCTTTTCCCTTATGATGAGCGTATGGCTGCCTATCTGAAAGCTACCGGACGTGCGGAAGTGGCAGATATGGCTACTGCCGTTGCCGAAGGACTTCGTGCCGATGATGAAGTAGTTGCCAATCCGGAGAAATACTATGACCGTATTATCGACATAGACCTTTCCACATTGGAGCCTTATATCAACGGACCGTTTACTCCGGATGCCGCCACGCCTGTTTCGGAGTTTGCCGAGAAGGTTTTGAAGAACGGCTATCCCCGTAAGATGGAGGTAGGGCTTATCGGTTCCTGTACCAATTCATCCTACCAGGATTTGAGCCGTGCGGTGTCTTTGGCGCATCAGGTAACAGAGAAGCGGTTGCATGCGGCTGCTCCGCTGATTGTCAATCCGGGTTCGGAACGCATACGTGCAACCGCAGAGCGTGACGGCATGATTGACGCTTTTGAAAAAATAGGCGCTACAATTATGGCAAATGCCTGCGGCCCTTGTATCGGACAATGGAAGCGTGTGACCGATGATCCTACTCGTAAGAATTCTATTGTGACTTCTTTCAACCGGAACTTTGCCAAGCGTGCGGATGGAAATCCGAATACGTATGCCTTTGTTGCCTCTCCCGAACTGACAATGGCATTGACCATTGCCGGAGATTTGTGTTTCAATCCGCTGAAAGATACATTGCTCAATGCCGATGGCGAACAGGTTAAACTCTCCGAACCAACGGGTGAAGAGCTGCCGCCGGAAGGATTTACGGCAGGGAGCGAGGGGTATGTCGCGCCTTCCCATGCAAAGACGGATATTGCGGTGGCTCCCCAGTCGCAACGCCTGCAACTGCTTGCTCCTTTCCCGGCTTGGGACGGAGAGGATTTGCTGAATATGCCTCTGCTGATTAAAACGCAGGGTAAGTGTACCACCGATCATATCTCGATGGCAGGTCCGTGGCTTCGTTTCCGCGGGCATTTGGAGAATATTTCGGATAATATGCTGATGGGGGCTGTGAATGCCTTTAACGGAGAAACGAATAAAGTGTGGAACCGTTCTACAAATACGTACGGAACGGTGTCCGGTACAGCCAAACTGTATAAGTCCGAAGGGATTCCTTCCATTGTCGTTGCCGAAGAAAACTATGGCGAGGGTTCCAGCCGTGAACATGCCGCTATGGAACCGCGTTTCCTGAATGTACGTGTCATACTGGCAAAGAGCTTTGCACGTATCCACGAGACGAATTTGAAGAAACAGGGCATGCTGGCGCTGACCTTTACCGATAAGGCGGATTATGATAAAATTCGGGAGCACGACTTGCTTTCCGTTGTCGGCTTGAAAGACTTTGCTCCGGGACGTAACCTGAAAGTGGTGCTTCATCACGAGGACGGCAGCAAGGAGAGCTTCGAAGTACAACATACGTATAATGAACAGCAGATAGGCTGGTTCCGTGCCGGCTCTGCATTAAATGCACGATAGAATATGGAAAAGATTACTGTACCTTTTATTACAGGTGACGGAGTAGGGGCAGAGGTCACTCCGTCCATGCAGGCTGTGGTGGATGCAGCCTTGAAGAAAGCCTATGGAGACGGCCGGAGTATCGGATGGAAAGAAGTGCTGGCAGGTGAGCGGGCATTTAATGAAACGGGTTCCTGGTTGCCGGAAGAAACGATGGAAGCATTCCGCACTTATAAGGTAGGTATTAAGGGGCCGTTGACTACACCGGTCGGCGGCGGTATCCGTTCGCTGAACGTGGCGTTGCGCCAGACACTCGATTTGTATGTGTGCCTGCGTCCCGTGCGTTGGTATAAAGGCGTAGTTTCGCCGGTGAAAGAACCGCAGAAGGTAAACATGTGCGTATTCCGTGAGAATACGGAAGATATCTACGCCGGCATCGAATGGGAAGCCGGAACACCGGAAGCCGAAAAGTTCTATCGCTTCCTGCATGATGAGATGGGCGTGACCAAGGTGCGTTTTCCCGAAACTTCATCTTTTGGCGTGAAACCTGTGTCTAAAGAGGGAACGGAGCGGCTGGTGCGTGCGGCTTGCCGTTATGCGCTCGAAAACGGTCTGCCCTCTGTAACGCTGGTACACAAAGGCAATATCATGAAGTTTACCGAAGGCGGCTTCAAGAAATGGGGCTATGAGCTGGCGGAGCGTGAGTTTGGAAAAGATATAGCGGAGGGACGTCTTGTTGTTAAGGATTGCATTGCCGATGCCTTTTTGCAGAATACCTTGCTTGTTCCCGAAGAATATTCGGTCATTGCCACTCTGAATTTGAACGGTGATTATATTTCCGACCAGTTGGCTGCTATGGTGGGCGGCATCGGTATCGCTCCGGGAGCCAACATCAATTACAGGACGGGGCATGCCATTTTTGAGGCCACTCATGGCACGGCTCCCAATATTGCCGGAAAAGACATTGTGAATCCGTGTTCCATGATTCTTTCGGCGGTGATGATGCTCGAACATCTGGGTTGGAAAGAGGCCGCCTTGCTGATAGAGGAAGCACTGGAGAAGAGTTTCACAGAAGGTCGTGCTACAGTCGATTTGGCCCGCTTCATGCAGGGTGGTGTCCCGTTGTCTACATCGGCTTTTACACGGGAAATCGTGAACAGGATAGAAACTTCCGCAAATAATTCCCCCATAAACCAGACAAAATAAAAATATTATGAAGAAAGAATATTTGATTTACAAACTTTCCGAAGACCTGAAAGAAGCGACCCGGATTGAGAACGAACTGTTCAAGAAGTTTGATGTGAAGCGCGGATTGCGTAATGAAGACGGTACAGGTGTGCTGGTTGGGCTCACCAAGATTGGCAACGTAGTGGGGTACGAGCGCATTCCGGGCGGAGGTCTGAAGCCTATTCCGGGCAAATTGTTCTACCGTGGCTACGACCTTGAGGATTTGGCACATGCCATTCTCAAGGAGAAACGTTTCGGCTTTGAAGAAGTGGCGTATCTGCTGCTTTCAGGCCGTTTGCCCGATAGGGAGGAACTGGCTTCTTTCCGTGAGCTGATTAACGATAATATGCCGTTGGAACAGAAAACGAAGATGAACATCATCGAGCTTGAAGGGAATAATATAATGAATATCCTGGCGCGAAGCGTGCTCGAGATGTATCGCTTTGACCCGAATGCCGATGATACGTCGCGCGATAATCTGATGCGCCAGAGCATAGACCTTATTTCGAAGTTCCCCACCATCATAGCCTATGCTTTCAATATGCTTCGCCATGCCACTCACGGCCGTTCGTTGCATATCCGGCATCCACAGGAGAATCTTTCTCTCGCGGAGAATTTCCTGTATATGCTGAAAAAGGATTATACGGAACTGGATGCCCGTACCCTTGACCTGTTGCTGGTGTTGCAGGCGGAGCATGGCGGCGGTAACAACTCTACGTTCACCGTACGCGTAACGTCCTCTACCGGAACTGATACCTATTCTGCCATCGCTGCGGGCATCGGTTCCCTGAAAGGCCCGCTTCACGGTGGCGCCAATATCCAGGTTACCGACATGTTCCACCATTTGCAGGAGAATATCCGGGATTGGACGAATGTAGACGAGATTGACACTTATTTCACCCGTATGCTGAACAAGGAGGTATATAACAAGACGGGATTGATATACGGTATCGGACATGCCGTCTACACCATTTCAGACCCTCGTGCCATACTTTTAAAGGAACTTGCCCGCGACCTTGCCCGCGAGAAAGGGAAAGAGCGTGAGTTTGCTTTCCTTGAATTGCTGGAAGAGCGAGCTATCGAAGTTTTCGGCCGTGTGAAGAACAACGGCAAGACGGTTTCGAGCAATGTGGATTTTTACTCCGGTTTCGTATATGAAATGATCGGGCTGCCGCAGGAAATATTTACTCCGCTGTTTGCCATGGCGCGTATCGTGGGCTGGTGTGCACATCGCAATGAAGAGTTGAACTTCGAAGGTAAGCGCATTATTCGTCCGGCATATAAGAATGTATTGGAAGAAGTAGCATACATTCCTATTAAGAAGCGGTAGATCCGTTTCAAAGCACAGACCTCGGATTGCCGAGTCGTATAAGGTATCGTTGTTGCGGTTGGAAAGCCGGACAGCGATACCTTATTCATTTTCCCGTGGCGGAACGGATAAACATCCACGCTCTTTGCGTTATCCGTTTCTGTATGTTTTTGATAATTGCTGCGGGAAAACGATTTGATTGTTACAGGTTTTCCCTATATTTGTCACACTTAAACAAAAGAACATGAGCGAAGAAGGGTTTCATCTGTTTTTGGGAGTGATGTGCGTCATTGCGCTTTTTGTGTTCATCGCTCTTTATTTCGTCAAAGCCGGATATGGGATGTTCCGTACCGCATCGTGGGGATATTCCATTAGTAACAAGGCGGCGTGGGTATTGATGGAAGCGCCGGTCTTTATCGTTATGTTTTGGTTGTGGGGCAGGAGCGGGGCAGGCTTTGCCGTGCCGGTATATCTTTTCTTCCTGCTGTTCCAGCTACACTATTTCCAAAGGTCGTTTATTTTTCCTTTTCTGCTGAAAGGAAAAAGCCGGATGCCGGTAACTATTATGATGATGGGCATTGTATTTAATGTACTGAACGGAATGATGCAGGCTGGCGGTCTGTTTTACTTTGCTTCCGAAGGGATGTATTCCGGTGGTTGGGCTTATTTGCTGAAGACCCATGCGTGGTCGGGGCTTCTGTTGTTTTTTGCCGGTATGCTTATCAATCTTCATTCCGACCATGTGATTCGCCATTTGCGTAAGCCGGGCGACACGAATCATTACCTTCCTGAGAAAGGTCTTTATCGCTATGTCACTTCTGCCAACTATTTCGGTGAATTGGTAGAATGGACCGGTTTTGCCATACTTACTGCTTCGCCTGCCGCATGGGTGTTTGTGTGGTGGACTTTTGCCAATCTCGTTCCCCGTGCCAATGCCATTTACGGCCGTTACCGGAAAGAATTCGGTGATGAGGCGGTAGGAAAACGCAAGCGTATCATACCTTATATCTATTGAAAGGACAAACCATAAATCATAAATCAGGAAACTATCACATGGAATCAAAATTATTCACTCCGGTTACTTTCGGACCGCTGACATTGCGCAACCGTACCATCCGTTCGGCTGCTTTTGAAAGTATGTGTCCCGGAAATGCTCCTTCGGACATGTTGCTCGATTATCACCGTTCGGTTGCGGCAGGAGGCATCGGTATGACTACTGTGGCTTATGCGGCCGTTACTCAGAGCGGGCTTTCTTTTGACCGCCAGTTGTGGATGCGCCCTGAAATAATTCCGGGGCTTCGCAAGCTGACCGATGCGATACATGCAGAAGGTGCTGCTGCCGGAATCCAGTTGGGGCATTGCGGAAACATGTCCCATAAGAGTATTTGCGGGTGTACCCCGGTCGGTGCCAGCAGCGGTTTCAACCTGTATTCACCTACTTTTGTGCGTGGTTTGCGTGCCGGTGAACTGCCGGAGATGGCACGTGCTTACGGAAAGGCGGTGAATCTGGCCCGTGAGGCGGGATTTGATGCAGTGGAAATTCATGCCGGACATGGCTACCTTATCAGCCAGTTCCTTTCGCCTTCGACCAATCATCGTAAAGATGAATTTGGCGGTTCTCTGGAAAACCGCATGCGCTTTATGGATATGGTGATGGATGAAGTGATGAAGGCTGCCGGCAGCGATATGGCAGTGCTTGTGAAGATGAACATGCGTGACGGTTTCCGGGGCGGCATGGAGATAGATGAGACGATGCAAGTGGCCAAGCGTCTTGAATGCTCGGGCGCACATGGATTGGTATTGAGCGGTGGTTTTGTAAGTAAAGCGCCTATGTATGTAATGCGTGGGGAAATGCCGATTCGCAGCATGACACATTATATGACATGCTGGTGGCTGAAGTATGGAGTACGTATGGCGGGCAGGTGGATGATACCGTCTGTGCCATTCAAAGAAGCCTATTTCCTGGAAGACGCCCTGAAGTTCCGTGCAGAGCTGAGTATGCCGTTGATATATGTAGGCGGACTGGTGTCGCGTGCCAAGATAGATGAGGTGCTGGACAATGGTTTTGAGGCTGTACAGATGGCACGCGCCCTACTTAACGAACCGGGCTTTGTGAACCGTATGCGCAAGGAGGAGAATGCCCGTTGCAGCTGTAGGCATAGTAATTACTGCATAGCCCGGATGTATTCCATAGAAATGGCTTGTCATCAGCATTTGCAGGAAGAACTGCCTGCCTGCTTGAAAAAGGAGATAGAGAAAATAGAAGAGAAGGGGTGATTGAATCTTTCTTATTATTGGCAATTTATACTTGGTAAACATGAAACTTGCTATCATAACCGGTGCAGACGGTGGTATGGGAACGGAAATAACCCGTGCTGTGGCTACAGCCGGATATAAAATAATCATGGCCTGTTACCGTCCGGAAAAAGCGGAAAGGGTAAGGGATATGCTGGTGCATGACACCGGTAACCCATATATTGAGGTATTGGGCATTGACTTAGCTTCGCTTGCATCTGTGGCGGCTTTTGCCGAAAGAATGTTGAAAAGGGGGGATACCGTCAGTCTGCTGATGAATAATGCCGGAACAATGGAAACAGGGCGTCACATCACTGAGGATGGTTTGGAACGTACGGTGAGTGTTAATTATGTTGCTCCTTATTTGCTGACACGCAAACTTATTCCTCTGATGGAAAAAGGGAGCCGTATTGTCAATATGGTGTCTTGTACTTATGCCATAGGGCGTCTCGACTTTCCGGATTTCTTCCATCTTGGAAAGAGAGGAGGTTTCTGGCGCATTCCTGTTTATAGCAATACGAAACTGGCTTTGACCTTGTTTACCGTTAATCTGGCGAATCGGGTCAAGGAAAAAGGGATTGTGGTGAATGCGGCCGATCCGGGTATCGTATCTACCGATATAATAACGATGCACATGTGGTTCGACCCGCTGACAGATATCTTATTCCGGCCTTTTATCCGTGCTCCCCGGCAAGGAGCTGCAACAGCCGTTCATCTGCTGCTGGATGAGGATGCCGGAAAACGTACGGGAACTTTAAATGCGAGTTGCCGTCCCAAGCATCTTTCCGGGAAGTATACCCGCCATGTACAGATGCAGGAGTTGTGGAACAGGACGGAGAAGATTGTGGAGAAGTGGTTATAAATCCTCAAAAAACGGATAGAACACTTGTTGAGAAAAATTTAAAGAACCTCTTGCATTATGATAATTTTTAAGGCACGGAGTACATGGATTTCACGGTTCCGGTTTACAAGAACCATGAAATCTGTGCACTCCGTGCCTGAAAGAAAATGTTAAAACCACTTCGGCCCTCTTGGGCTTATCCTATCGGGACTTTATTAAATGGAAAGTTCCCTCAGTACATTAACCAGGTCTTTCTTGATCGGCTTGTCGTTTTTGATGGCTTTCGTGAAAGGTACATAAACCACTTCATCGTGTTCTATGCCTATCATCACATTACGTTGTCCTTCCATGATGGCGTCGATTGCGGCAGCACCCAATCGGCTGGCAAGGATACGGTCGTGTGCCGTAGGACTGCCGCCACGCTGCAAGTGTCCGAGGATTGTGACGCGTACGTCGTATTGGGGATATTCGTTTTTCACACGTTCTGCATAGTGCATTGCACCACCGGTCAGTTCACTTTCGGCAACGAGCACGATGCTGCTGTTCTTAGACTTCCGGAAACCGTTCTTGATGAACTCTTCCAATTGGTCCACTTCCGTGCTGAATTCCGGTATGATGGCAGCCTCGGCTCCGGATGCGATAGCGCCGTTCAAGGCAAGGAAACCGGCATCGCGTCCCATAACCTCGACGAAGAAAAGACGTTCGTGAGAAGTTGCGGTGTCGCGGATTTTGTCTACGGCATCCAAAATCGTATTCAGGGCGGTGTCGTAACCGATTGTGGTATCCGTTCCGTACAGGTCGTTGTCGATGGTTCCCGGCAGACCGATACAGGGCACATCAAATTCCTGCGCAAAGATGCGTGCACCGGACAGAGAGCCGTCGCCACCGATAACCACCAGGGCATCGATACCCTCTTTCTTCATGTTATCGTATGCTATCTGCCGTCCTTCGGGCGTGGTAAACTCTTTACAGCGTGCTGTTTTCAGGATAGTACCGCCCAATTGGATGATGTTACTTACATTCTGGCTTTTGAATTCTTTGATTTCACCGGTTACCAAGCCTTTGTAACCTCTATATATGCCTTTAACCTGAAGTCCGTTGTAGATAGCCGCACGTGTTACCGCACGGATAGCCGCATTCATTCCCGGAGCGTCGCCGCCCGATGTTAAAATACCGATACACTTAATTGTTCCCATAACAATCTCTTTATTTAGTGTTAATAATTACCTTAAAAAATCTGCTCGCAAAGATAACAAAAGCTTTTTAAATTCGTGATTTTATTGCCTTGGATATTTCTTCCATCAGCCATTTGGGAGTGGAAGTGGCTCCACAAATACCAATGGACTCTGTGCCAATGAGTAACCGGTTGTCTATCTCTTCCGCACTGTCGATAAGGTGCGAGTTGGGATTTACCTTCTTGCATTCGTTGAACAGGATTTTTCCATTGGAACTTTTCTTGCCGCTGACGAAGAATACCAAATCGTGCGAAGCTGCGAATTTCCGGATGTTGGGAATGCGGTTGGCTACTTGCCGGCATATGGTGTCGTAATATTCGAAAGTGACATCGGAGGATATATGTTCCTTTATGTATTCCACGATTTTTTGAAATTCATCCAGCGACTTGGTGGTTTGCGAGTAGAGGCGTATGCTCTTGCTGAAATCAAGTGACTTGGCTTCTTCCAGCTTTTCTATAACAATTGCTTTTCCTGTGGTTTGCCCCACTAGTCCCAGGACTTCTGCATGTCCGTTCTTTCCGTATATGACGATTTGTTTGTCCTCATTGTCTTCCTGGATATACTCCTGCTTGATTTTCTTTTGTAAGCGGAGAACCACCGGACAAGTGGCGTCGATTATTTCAATATTGTTGCGCCTGGCGGTTATATAGGTTTCGGGCGGTTCGCCGTGTGCCCGCAATAAAACTTTGGCATTATGCAGGCGATTGAACTCCTCGTGGTTGATGGTGATAAGCCCCATTGCTTTCAAGCGCTCCACTTCACGGCTGTTGTGCACAATGTCTCCCAAACAGTATAATGTTCCGCTTTTGGATAACTCTTCTTCTGCTTTATTGATTGCGGTAACTACCCCGAAGCAGAAGCCGGAACCTTCGTCTATTTCCACTTTTGCCATATTGCAGCTTTTTGCGTTATGATTTGCACACTTTTTCGAACTGTTCTGCCAGCCATTCCTTTTGTTGGGAAATGGTCATGTGGCTGTTGTCGAGCAGCAGTGCGTCGTCGGCTTTGCGGAGCGGACTCACTTCCCTGTTCTGGTCTATATAATCCCTCTGCTTCACATTCTCCAGGATTTCGTCGAAACCGGCTTCCTCTCCTTTGGCTTTCAGTTCATCGTATCTGCGCTGTGCACGGATTTCGGGAGAGGCAGTTACGAATATCTTAAGTTCGGCATCCGGAAATACGGTAGTGCCGATGTCGCGACCGTCCATGACAATGCCTTTGGCTTTGCCCATTTCCTGTTGCTGGGCCACCATTGCTTCGCGTACAAAGTCGAGGGCGGCAATGGGACTGACGCGGGAGGATACTTCCATTGTGCGGATTTTCTTTTCCACATTGATGCCGTTCAGGTAGGTGTCGGGACGTCCCGTTTCCGGGTTCAGCTGAAAGGATATGCGGATGCTGTTGATCTGCTTTTTCAGTTTTTCCGTATCGATGCCCTCGGCTGTGAAGATACCGTTCTCCATACTATATAAAGTGACGGCACGGTACATGGCTCCGCTGTCGATATAGATATAGCCGATTTCACGGGCGAGGTCCTTGGCCATTGTGCTTTTTCCGCACGAAGAGAAGCCGTCGATTGCGATTGTTATCTTTTTCATATGAAATGATTTTATACCATAATTTATATAGGAATCTCTCTCTCGGTAGATTTTTTTGAACGTTTCATTTAAAATTCTTGCCAAAGATACGGTATTTTTAAAATATCTCGTTACTTTTGCGCTACAAAAGCTGACGAAGGCTTTTGAAGAATTAAAAAAATAAAAATGCCTTGCTTATTGTGTAAAAAAACACAGCCGGGCAAGAACAATCGTGGGAAAAGTGCTATATTTGCCCAAAATGAGAAACACTAATAATTATAGTATAAATTATGGAAATTAAAAAGACACCTAAGGCAGACTTGGAGAACAAAAAGTCGACTTGGCTGCTTGTCGGTTACGTGATTGTGCTCGCGTTTATGTTCGTTGCATTCGAATGGACAAAACGTGATATCAAGATTGATACGAGCCAGGCAATTACCGACCTTGTATTTGAAGAGGAAATCATTCCGATTACGGAACAACCCGAGCAGGTGGCTCCACCGCCCCCCGAAGCTCCGTCGATTGCAGAAACCCTGACAATCGTGGATGACGACGCAGATGTGGAGGAAACCACGATAGCTACATCTGAAGAAACCAATCAGGCTGTGGAAATCAAATATGTTCCCGTAGCTGTTGAAGAGGAAGAACCGGAAGAACAAACTATCTTCGAGGTAGTAGAACAGATGCCGGAATTCCCTAACGGTGGTATGGCTGGTTTGATGCAGTATTTGAGCAAGAACATCAAATATCCTACTATCGCTCAGGAAAACGGAACTCAAGGTCGTGTAACCGTACAGTTCGTTGTTAACAGAGACGGTAGTATCGTAGATGCTAAAGTGCTTAGAGGTGTTGACCCGTATTTGGATAAAGAGGCAATCCGTGTGATCAGCTCCATGCCGAAATGGAAACCGGGTATGCAGCGTGGTAAAGCGGTACGTGTTAAATACACAGTGCCTGTGATGTTCCGCTTGCAGTAATTTTGTTTTTTTTAGTTAATATATTTAAATATCGCGTAAAGAGGTTGCTTTTAGGCAGCCTCTTTTCATTCTCTGCCATTCCTAATTTGAAATACTTATGTTTACAGCTTCCGAACTTCTCGATAAAATAAATTCCCATATTGCGGATTTGCAGTTTGAACGTACTCCGAAAGGGTTGTACGACCCGGTTGCCTATGTTTTGTCCATGGGTGGAAAAAGAATTCGCCCCGTGCTGATGCTGATGGCTTATAATCTTTATAAGGAGGATGTCAGACCGGTATTCTCACCGGCAACAGGCATCGAGGTCTATCATAATTATACATTGCTGCATGACGACCTGATGGACCGTGCCGATAAACGCCGCGGAAAAGAAACGGTGCATAAGGTATGGAATGATAATACGGCTATCCTTTCGGGTGACGCAATGTTGGTGCTGGCTTATCAGTTTATGGCGCAATGTCCGGCCGAACACTTGAAGGCTGTGATGGATTTGTTCAGCCTGACGGCTCTTGAAATTTGCGAAGGTCAGCAGATGGATATGGATTTTGAGCAGCGGAGCGATGTGAAGGAGGAGGAATACTTGGAGATGATTCGTCTGAAAACATCCGTGCTGCTGGCGGCAAGTTTGAAAATCGGAGCATTGTTGGGCGGTGCCTCTGCTGAAGATGCGGAACGGCTGTATGACTTTGGCATGAATATGGGTGTCGCTTTTCAGCTGAAAGACGATTTGCTGGATGTGTACGGTGATACTGCCGTATTTGGTAAAAATATAGGTGGGGATATCCTGTGCAACAAGAAAACCTATATGTTGATAAAGGCCTTGGAACATGCGGATAAGGAGCAGGCTGCGCAATTGAAGCATTGGATAACCGTTACGGACTTTGACCCGGCTGAGAAAATAGAGGCTGTAACCGGTTTGTATAACCGGATAGGGGTTAAACTCCTTTGTGAAAACAAAATGTCGGAATATAACAATAAGGCTTTGGAAAGCCTGGCTGCCGTGAATGTGACGGCTGAGAGGAAAAGAGAACTGGATAAGCTTATAAAGGAGTTGATGTACCGGGAAGTGTAATTGTCAGTAGCCGATAAGAATGCCTTACAGAAGATTACCAAATACAGATCAGGCAAGAATACGTGCGTTGAAAGCCGTTGTTGCCAAAGGTGACACATATAATGTGTATGATTTGGCTGTGTCTCTGAAGGTACTTACGGATGCCCGGAATTTCCTGGTAAAGTTTGAAGCGGCGCATTCGTATTATGTGGAATGTTTTGAGCGTCAGTCAAAGGCGGGACGTAAGCATCAGGCAAATGTAAAGACTGCCCGTCTTTACATATCGCATTTTATCCAGGTACTGAATCTGGCAGTGATTCGTTCGGAGGTGCGTACCGTTCATAAGGAGTTCTACGGCTTGGATATGAGAAACAATAATGTTCCGGATTTGTCTACGGAGGCAGCCCTTGCAGAGTGGGGACGTAAAATAGTGGAAGGCGAGAGCCGGCGCATTTCTCAGGGCGGAATTCCTATTTATAATCCTACCATTGCCAAAGTCAGGGTACATTATGATATTTTCATGGAGAGCTACGAGAAACAGAGGAACTTGCAGGCGCTGACAGCGCGTAGTCTGGAAACTCTTGCTTCCATGCGCTCCGAAGCCGATGCTCTGATTCTGGATATCTGGAACCAGGTGGAGCGGAAATACGCAGAGGTTATGCCGAATGAAAAACGTCTGGAGTTGTGTCGCGCTTATGGCTTGATTTATTATTACCGTACCGGTGAAAAAGAAGAGATTGCAAAATGAAATTAGTAGATTCACATTCCCACCTTTTTTTGGAGGACTTCCAATCGGATTTGCCGCAGGTGATGATGCGCGCCCGGGAAGCAGGAGTCACCCATATTTTTATGCCCAATATAGACAGTACCACTATTGAACCCATGCTTAAGGTCTGTTCGGAGTACAAGGGGTATTGTTTTCCGATGATAGGGCTGCATCCCACTTCTGTGGATGCCGGTTATGAGAAGGAACTGGCTGTTGTGGCCGGACATCTGGCAATGCCGGACGGTTATGTCGCAATCGGTGAAATAGGCATGGATCTTTATTGGGATAAAACTTACCTGAAGGAACAGCAGATTGCCTTTGAACGGCAGGTGCGGTGGGCGTTGGAGTATGGATTACCCGTAGTGATTCATTGCCGGGAGGCGTTCGACTATATATATGATATATTGAAACCGTATAAAACGTCTTCTCTAAGGGGGATTTTCCATAGTTTTACGGGAACACGGGAAGAGGCATTCCGTATGCTGGAGTTTTCTAATTTCTTCATTGGGATTAACGGTGTGGTGACATTTAAGAAATCGGGATTGCCGGAAGTTTTGCAAAATATCCCCTTGGAACGGATTGTTCTTGAAACCGATTCTCCCTATCTAACTCCCGTGCCGAACCGGGGTAAAAGAAACGAGAGTGCGAATGTAAAGGATACTCTGTTAAAAGTAGCGGAAATATACGGAAATTCGCCTGAAGAAATAGGCCGTATCACTTCTGAAAACGCTTTAAAAGTGTTTGGAATGCTCAAATAACGTTCCGAAGATTTTAAAGTTTATTAATTTTGAGATTTTCTTGCGGATAAAACTTTGAGAATGCAGTGGAAGAACAAAAAAAAGAATACATTTGTAGCTGAAAACGCTCGCGGTTCGCATTTTTTTTGTAATTTGCACCCGATTTCAGAACAGATGTTGATTGGAGAGATGCTCGAGTGGTTGAAGAGGCACGCCTGGAAAGCGTGTATACCCCTAAAGGGTATCCGGGGTTCGAATCCCCGTCTCTCCGCAGTGTGATGAAATGAAGATAAAACAACAAATTATAATAAATAAATTAATTAATTAATCTTAAAAATTAGACACACAATGAAAAAGTTATTTGCAATTGTTGCTGTGATGGGAGTCTTAACATTTGGCTCAACTCAACTTGCTCAGGCTCAAGATGCTCCTGCTGCTGAACAAACAGAACAAGCTGCTCCTGCAGCACAAGCAGCTCCTGCTGATGAAGCTGCCGCTCCTGTTGTAGCTGAAGAAGGCGGTATTCACAAAGAAATCAAGACTAAATTTATTGAAGGTACTGCATCTTTCATGAGTTTGGTTGCCATCGCATTGGTTATCGGTCTTGCTTTCTGTATCGAGCGTATCATTTACCTGAGTTTGGCTGAAATCAACACCAAGAAGTTTATTGCCGCTATCGAAGCTGCTTTGGAAAAAGGTGATGTTGAAGCTGCCAAAGACATTGCACGCAACACAAGAGGTCCTATCGCTTCTATCTACTATCAGGGTTTGATGAGAATCGATCAGGGTATCGATGTAGTTGAAAAGTCAGTTGTATCTTACGGTGGTGTACAGGCTGGTTACCTGGAAAAAGGTTGCTCTTGGATCACACTGTTTATCGCAATGGCTCCGTCATTAGGATTCTTGGGTACTGTAATCGGTATGGTGCAGGCATTTGATAAGATCCAACAAGTAGGTGATATCTCTCCGACGGTTGTAGCAGGTGGTATGAAGGTTGCCTTGATTACAACTATCTTCGGTTTGATCGTTGCTTTGATTCTGCAGGTATTCTATAACTATATCCTGTCTAAGATTGAAGCTTTGACCAGCGAAATGGAAGATTCTTCTATCTCACTGTTGGATATGGTTATCAAATATGACTTGAAATACAAAAAATAAGTAAAATGGCTAAGTTATCATATAAAGTATCATACTACGTACTGTACGTAATGTTCGCTGCCATTCTGGTAGTGTTGGGCTTGTTCTACTTCGGTGGAGATGCTCAGGGCGATGCAGTACTTATGAGCGTTGACTCTGAAATGTGGCAACCCGCCCAAACCGATGCACTGCTCTTCTTGATGTACGGTTTGTTTGGTATCGCTGTCGTTGCTACAGTGGCTGCTTTCCTGTTCCAGTTCGGAACTGCCTTGAAAGATAATCCGGGAAATGCATTGAAGTCTTTGATCGGTGTAATCGTATTGGTTGCAGTTGTTGTTATAGCATGGGCTATGGGTAGTGATGAACCGCTTAATATCCCGGGTTATGACGGTACGGACAATGTTCCGTTCTGGTTGAAGATCACTGATATGTTCCTTTATTCTATCTACATCCTGTTTGGTGCAACAGTGCTTGCTATCATCTTTAGTAGTATTAAGAAGAAATTATCATAATCAATTGAGATAACTCAATTTAAAGAGTAATTACAATGGCAAAAGGAAAAAGAAAAGTTCCTGATATTAACTCAAGTTCTACGGCGGATATTGCTTTCCTGTTGTTGATCTTCTTCTTGATTACAACGTCAATGGATACTGACCGTGGTTTGGCAAGACGTTTGCCGCCACCACCGGAGCAGAACCAAAAGAATGACGATATTAAGTTGAAGGAACGCAACGTGTTGCAGGTCTTCTTGAATATGAACGACCAGTTGATGTGCGGAAACGATTATATCACAACAGATCAGTTACGTGCTAAAGCAAAAGAATTTATTGCCAATCCGTATAACGATGAAACCAAACCGGAAAAACATGCAAAGGATATTCCTTTCTTTGGTAACATGATGATTACGGAAAAGCATGTAATTTCTTTACGTTGCGACCGTGGTTCTTCTTATAAGGCATATCTTGCTGTACAAAACGAGCTGGTTGCAGCATACAATGAGTTACGTGATGAGTTGGCTCAGGAAAAATGGCAAAAGAACTATGTTGATTTGAATGACGATCAACAAAAAGCAATTCGTGACATTTATCCTCAGAAGATCTCTGAGGCAGAACCTAAAAAATACGGAGATAAGAAGTAATGGGAAAATTTAATAAGACTGGTAAAAAAGAAATGCCGGCGTTGAACACTTCTTCTCTGCCTGACCTTATCTTCACCCTGTTGTTCTTCTTCATGATTGTAACAACTATGCGTGAGGTAACATTAAAGGTTGAGTTTAAGGTTCCGCAAGCTACAGAGTTGGAAAAACTTGAAAAGAAGTCTTTGGTTACGTTTATCTATGTAGGAAAACCTACTGCTGAATTCCGTAAGAAATTAGGTAATGAAAGCCGTATCCAGTTGAATGACAGTTATGCTGAAGTTGCAGCAATCCAAGACTATATTATTGGTGAACGTGCCAGTATGAAGGAAGAGGATCAGCCGCAGATGACAGTGTCTTTGAAAGTTGACCAAGATACGAAAATGGGTATCGTAACAGATATCAAAGAGGCTCTTCGTAAAGCGTATGCATTGAAGATTAACTATTCTGCGCAGCCGCGTCAGTAAAGTTAGTTCAGACTATATTGAATAAAGGTCGCCTGTTTTTACAAGCGACCTTTATTTTATTATGTATGGGAACCTTGAAAGAATGAGTGTTCCTATTTATTTAGTGTTGTATACTTCCCGATAGATGCACTTTTTAACCTGTTCGAAGTCTTTATCGCATTCTAAATCGCCATAAGCCATTAATAGCATGGGAAGGTAATCATCTCCGGATTTATAAGGCGGTTGCATGTACGGCTTTTCCCATAATGTAAAACCTTGCCGTTTGTAGAAATTGATTCGGCGTATTGCCATTTCTTCTTCCGGCATTTCCACTTCCAGGATAATGGGTTTCTTTAGCTGGTGGCATAAATGGTTTAAAACGTTTTTGCCATGGCCTCCATTGCGTTGAGACGGGTCAATGGCAAAATGCTCTACATAGCAGAAATGTCCGAAATCCCAGTAGGTAATAAAGCCTACCGGAGTATTTTGATGGAGAATAATGTTACAGTAAAAATGCGGTTTGCTATCTGTATAATTACGCAATTCTTCCAATGGACGATATTCTTCAGAAGGGAAAGAAGCAGTCATCAACTGCTCCATGTACTTGTACAAGGCTGCATCTGTGGTGGTGATGCGTTGAAATTTAATCATAAGCAGGTTCTTTAAAATTTGTTTTTTTATTCGGTATAAAACTCAATAATTCTGCGAAGAGCGCGTTGGCACACAGGGCAGAAAGCCGGATATTCATTGGTGCGCATGCGGCAATTCTCTGCCGGTCGGAAGATCCCTTTCGCTGAATAACCGCCGCCTTCATACACGCCTGTCGGATAGTTTTCGCTTACCTCTGCCGGAGTGGGAACGGGAGTATTTTCACTAAGCATGTCCTTCCACTTGGCTGCAAAGTCCACTTGTGTACTGATGTTCTGCTCCCACGGTTCTATATCCAAGGGATAGGTATCGGTCATAACATCATTATCATAGAAGTATTCATCGGCAAGTCCGCCGAAACTGTGTCCGAATTCATGTACTACTACCGGCCGGAACATCGGATGATGGGCTGTTGTGAGGGTGTATGAGTTATAGATACCGCCACCGCCATATTCTTCTGTATTAGCCAATATGATAATGTGTTCATAGGGTATTCCGGCTAAAGCATCATGAATTGCTTTTACGCGTGATGTTGTTAAATAACGGTCGGAATAGAACGTGCTGAAATGTGAACCGAAGGCAGTATGTTTCCACTCGTTCAATCTTGGCACGCTGACTCCGCTATCTGTGGAAGGACTGGCTACGGCTACTACATTGAACCGTTTCTTCATAGATTTGAAAGGTTCGTGGTCGAAAATGCTTTTGCAAGCGATATCTGCATCTTCATAGAATGTCTGCATTTCTTGGAGTGTATATCCTTCTGCAAGAATGGCTACATCGATGCACTTTTCCGGACTATCGTTGTGCAGCAGGTATTTATGCGGTGTGATGTGTGAATTTCCTTTTTGCTCTATCAATACATCGTTTGGATGCACGATGTGTTTCATGGACGCGCGGACATTGCGGCGTGGGTCGAGCAGGGTTATTTCTATTTCAACCGGCTGAAGCGGGTAGGGAAGGAGAAATGTATTTTCAAATCCTTTAGTTACATTCCGGGCTTCGTCCGTTTCCAGCCATTCCTGGAAGAGTGAGGAGAAAGAGGTAGTATAAATAGTCTTTCCGCTGGCTGCATTGCGCATAACAATCTGTCCGTTGCCTTGCAACGGGAGTTCCGCCAGATGATGCTTTCTTCCTGCCCAGGTGGGGAGAGCGGATAACCCGTCCAGACAGATAGCTTGCCCGGATGCATTGCCGTTAAAGATATAATCGACGCGAAGGGTTTTATCTGCAAAATGGTCGGCAAAGACTTGTGCGCGGGTAGATGCTACGGCTATTAAACAGAGTAAGAATAAGATATGCTTTTTCATGTCCATAATAATTTAATCATTTCACAAATATACGATTTTTGTCTGTATTCCCCTGCATGTATGATTATTCTCTTTTTAGCAAGAAAAGTTATAATTCGTATTTTTATTCATGAAAAAATCGCTAACTTTGCACATTGCCGTAGCGGAATACGGTAAAATAATTTATTTAATTAATTATTGAGATTAGAAATGGGACATCATCAATTGGATACTTTAGACGAGCAGATATTGCAGCTGATTGCCGATAATGCGCGTATTCCTTTCCTCGAAGTTGCCAGAGCTTGTAATGTATCCGGAGCAGCTATTCACCAACGTATTCAGAAACTGACAAATCTGGGTATATTGAAAGGGTCGGAATATGTTATAGATCCGGAAAAGATAGGATATGAGACTTGTGCGTATATCGGAATCTATTTAAAAGATCCCGCAACTTTTGATGCCGTGACAAAAGCGCTGGAAGCCATTCCTGAAATCGTGGAATGTCACTTTACTACCGGTAAATACGATATGTTTATTAAGCTGTATGCACGGAACAATCATCATTTGCTGAGCATTATTCATGATAAATTGCAACCGTTGGGGTTGTCTCGTACAGAAACGTTGATTTCATTCCACGAGGCAATTAAACGTCAGATGCCGATAGTGATAGACGATGAGGATGAATAATCCTACCGGTTATCGGCGGATATAATTGACAAAAGCATAAGGGCAGGGATGCTTTTCATCTATAGGATGGGATTCCCTGCTTTTTTCTTGCCATATTTCAGGGGTTACTTCCGGAAAGTAGGCATCTGCTTGAGGAGCTTCGGCATCTATCTCTGTCAGGCAGAGTGCGTCTGCCAATGGCAAAGCCTGGCGGTATACGCTGGCTCCGCCTATAATATAGATTTGTTCATCCTGTTCACAGTGCTTCAAAGCTTCTTCAAGAGAAGGAAAGATTTCCGCACCCGGACATAGGGTGTCGGGACGGGTAGACAATACAATATTGCGTCGGTTTGGCAAAGCTCCTTTAGGGAGTGATTCGAATGTTTTCCGTCCCATGATGATGGTGTTCCCGGTAGTAAGCGCTTTGAAACGTTTCAAGTCATTGGGAAGCCAGAATAACAGTTTGTTTTCATAACCGATAGCCATGTGTCGGTCTACTGCGGCGATAATGCTAATCATATTGTCTGATGTAATCAAGTGGTCTTTTAATGATAGAAGATACTTTCTTTCCTATACCGCTACTTTTCCGGCAATATGCGGGTGAGGATTGTAATTGACCAATTCAAAGTCCTCATACTTGAAATCGAATATGTTTTTTACATCCGGATTTATTTTCATTTGCGGAAGTGTCCGCGGCTCACGGCTCAGTTGGAGTTTCACTTGTTCCAAGTGGTTCAGATAGATATGTGCATCTCCCAGGGTATGTACAAAATCCCCGGCTTTCAATCCCGTAACTTGGGCTACCATTTGCAAGAGCAATGCGTACGATGCGATATTGAAAGGTACTCCCAGAAAAATATCCGCACTGCGTTGGTAAAGTTGCAGACTGAGTCGTCCGTTGGCTACATAAAACTGAAAGAATGCATGGCAAGGCGGCAGATTCATGTTGTCCAAATCGCCGACGTTCCAGGCACTCACTATGATACGGCGTGAATCGGGGTTGTGCTTGATTGTTTCCACCGCTTCACTGATTTGGTCGATGGTTCCGCCTTTGTAATCCGGCCACGAACGCCATTGGTAACCGTAGATATGCCCCAAATCTCCATTCTCATCGGCCCATTCATTCCAGATGCGTACCCCGTTCTCTTGCAGGTATTTTACGTTTGTATCGCCTTTCAGGAACCAGAGCAGTTCGTGGATAATGGATTTCAAATGAAGTTTCTTGGTAGTCAGACAAGGGAAGCCCTCGTCCATATTGAAACGCATCTGGTGTCCGAATACGCTGATTGTACCGGTTCCAGTGCGGTCGCTTTTTTCTATGCCTTCAGTCAGTACACGGTTGAGTAAGTCTAAATATTGTTTCATGGAGTTACTTATTAAAAGCCTTGCCAAAGGTAGGCAAAGTTCTCGGTATATTGAAAATTTGCGCTATAAAAGATTTACAGGAAAGGAGTCAGCAGATTTCCTACCCAGCCGAGAAACTTTTTCCAGCCGGAGCGCTTTTTCCACATCTCGGGCGTGAGCAAGGTACTGTTCTTTTTGTCCCTCTCGAACATGCTGTTCAACTGGTTCGTTGTTGAAGGGTCGAAGATGAAAGCATTGGTCTCATAATCGTAGCGCAAGCTGCGGCTGTTGAGGTTTGCAGTGCCTACCGTACAGAAAGTGCTGTCTACCATCATTACTTTGGAATGGTGAAATCCGTCCTTGAACAAGTAAATTTTGGCTCCCCGTTTCATCAATTTATGTGCGATATAAAAAGAGGCTTCGGGCGTAAAGGGAATATCCGATACAGCCGGTATCATAATCTCCACTTCCGTACCTTTCTTTAACGCTTTCTTGATAGCCTTACGGATGGATTTCGTCGGAACGAAGTAGGGGTTTACTATCTGGATATTTTTTTGAGCGGCTTCTATCGAAACGGCATAGGCATGGCTGATAGACCGGGGTGTTTCCCGCGGGGTACGGTCTACTATTGCAATCTCCTCGGCTATACTGTCCGGAAATTGGGGCAGGTTGGGGAAGTATGCCGGGCCGCCGATGTGTTGTCCGGTTTCCCTGTTCCACATAGTCAGGAAGATACCTTGCAGGTAACGTACGGCATCCCCTTCTATGTGCATGTGTATGTCGTGCCATTTACCGATTTTAGGCAAGCCGTTGATGTAATAGTCGGCAATATTCATCCCGCCCGTATAGCCGATTTTTCCGTCGATAACCACTATCTTCCGGTGGTCGCGGTGCATGGCATGGTTGATATAGGGAAAGGTGATGGGGTCGAACTTGACGAGTTCGATGCCGCGTGCCTTTATCGCCTGCAAATGATGTTTTTTCAACGGCTGGTTATTGGACCAGTTGCCGAACGCATCGAACATGGCACGTACCTCTACACCTTCTTTTACCTTTTCTGCCAGTAAATCGAAAAGGGCATTGGCGATGGAGTCGTTACGGAAATTGAAATATTCCAAATGAATGTGGTGCCGGGCATGGCGGATAGTTTCGAATAAATCAATAAACTTTTCACGACCGGTCATCAATAGTTCGACTTTATTGTTGTAAGTCAGCGGTATTTCCATATCTTGCATGTAGTTCATTACAAGAGAATCGCTGGTATTTTGCGCTCGGACGCTTCCAATAAAAAATGTAAATAATATGATGAATGAAATCTGTCTCAAAACTTTATAAGTTTATTTAGTTTTATGAGTTCGCAAATATACAATATATCATTGAGATATGTTCATTTGTTTATAAAAAAATCAACCCTTACCTTTTATTAACAAGGTAGGGGTTGATTGTATTGTTCTGTAAGGAAGTTTATTTATTCTATGAGGAAATTACCGTTTGCGATTTCCAAAGCGTTTAAGCCAATGAACATATTTTGCGATAGAGCAGGAAGAGTAATACTATGCCCGCAACCAATAAAGATTTGGGATCAAGTTCGGTGACCCCGCTTTGGGCAGCGGCGGTGAGTGTTTCACGAAGTGTACCCAATACCTGTTGCAATCCGTCGAAAACAAAGAACAGCACTAATGCCAGCGTGAAACAGAACGTAACCCATACTTGTGAAATCCGTCGGGTACGGTCGGGCAAATGGCGCATCACACGGCGGGTGAAGCCATTGTCGGGTATTTCCTGCCGGTTTTCGGCAAAGAAATCAATCAGGAGTTTATCATTGTTTTCCGTCATAACCATTTTGTTTTAAGTAGGTAGCCATTTTTTCTTTGGCCCGCGACAGGTGGCTTTTTACTGTTCCTGTCGGGTAGCCGGTAATGTCTGCAATCTTTTCTATACTTTGGTCTTCCATATAAAAAAGAGTGATACAGGTCCGTTCCGTTTCTTTCAGCATATTCAGCGCACGGTAAATGTCCATGTGCCGCCCTATGTCGTTTTGCTGCGTACTGTATTGAGCGTCTACCCGGAGTGTTTCCAGACTGTCGGTCTCCTTACGGGTGCGAAGATAATCATAAAATACATTATAAGCAATACGGTAGAGCCAGGTGGAGAAACTGGACAGGTTTTTGAATGAGGAGAGATTGGTGTATGCTTTAATGAATGTATCTTGCGCCAGGTCATCGCTCAATTCGCTGTCGCCACAAGTCAGGTGCAGAAAAAAACGCCGTACGGACGACTGATACTTTCCTACTAACCGGTCGAAGGCCCTGGTGTTGCGAAACACCACGACCTGTGCGACTAACGATATATCATTGAGCTGACTCATTTTTCTGCATTCTTTTCCGGAAAGACGGTTCTTGCATTATCGGATTTATCATTGCTTTTAGGGGCTCTGTCTTGCTGCGTATAGTAGATGACGAGCTGTCCGAAGCCTGTGAACATGACAAGCAGGCCTATGCAGCCAAGTCCGAATTCTTCGGTAATGGCCCAGAGGAATATGAACAGCCCGATACCGACGAACACATTCTTGATTCCTTTACTGCGGATATCTGTCGAATCGGCTTCTTTAAACAGATTTTCCGGCAGCGGTTGTCCGCTGACTAATGCTTGTTCCACCAGGCGGTATTTGGCCTTCCGGTTTTTGTAGCGGAAGAAAAAGATAATGAATACGATGATTAAAGGAAAGCCGAAAACGAACACAATGGCTGTAATCGCAATGACTGCGTCTCTCGTAGCATGTCCGATATTCCAGCCGAAATCGTAAGCACTGCTATGATGCTTGTAATCATCGTCACTTTCTGAGTTACTGTTTGAACTGTTTTCGTAAGTCATGATGCTAAGGGTGTCCGTGACGGCTTTTCCGTCAATCACGGTATCCTTCAATTCTATGACTCTTTGTTTGTTTCCCAGACTGTCATTCTCCGTAACGGTCCGGTTCTTTCCTTGTGCCAATGTGCAAAGCATTAAGGCGGTTGTCAGTGCGAAGATAATGCGTTTCATAATCATGCTGTTTTTTGTTTTTATAGGTTTCTTTGTGTGTTAGACGTACCCATTTGCTTGGAAAGTTGCAAAGAGACGATATTTTTTTTAGAAAAGCTATTATCGACCGCAAAATATTTATACTACCTTTGCGTATTTAAAAAGTAAAACCTATGGAACTACCCGTTTCTTTTGCAGACTATACCCGCACTCTTTTGGGAGATGAGGATTATAAGGAATTAGTGACTTCTTTGGAATCGGAGCAATCCGTCAGCATCCGGTTGAATCCGCTGAAACCTTTTGCTTTCCGCTCCGGAGAACATGCCGTTCCCTGGTGTACTTCCGGTTTTTACCTGGAAGAACGCCCGACATTTACTTTTGATCCCTTGTTCCATGCGGGCTGTTATTATGTGCAGGAAGCCTCATCCATGTTTGTTGAACAGGCTCTGAAGCAGTATATGGGTGAGGAACCGGTAGTGATGCTCGATCTTTGCGCCGCTCCGGGCGGTAAGTCGACGCATATCCGAAGCCTCCTTCCCGACAATAGTCTGCTGATAGCCAATGAGGTTATCCGCAACCGCTCTCAGATACTTGCCGAGAATCTGACCAAGTGGGGGCATCCCGATGTGGTGGTTACCAATAGCGATCCGTCGGACTTTACACCGCTGGAAGATTTCTTCGACGTGATATTGACGGACGTGCCCTGCTCCGGTGAGGGTATGTTCCGCAAAGACCCTGTTGCCATAAGCGAGTGGAGCCCGGAGAATGTGGAAATCTGCCGGCAGCGGCAGCGGAGGATTATTGCGGATATCTGGCCTTGTCTGAAACCGGGCGGCATATTGATATATAGCACTTGTACTTATAACACAAAGGAAAACGAAGAAAACATCCGTTGGATAAGGGATGAATTCGGTGCAGAGGTGCTTCCGCTCGATGTTGCGGAAGAGTGGAATATAACGGGTAACTTGTTGCAGGGAGAATCCTTTCCCGTTTATCGTTTCCTGCCTCATAAGACGCAGGGAGAGGGCTTCTTTCTGGCAGTTCTCCGGAAGTCGGGCATGAGCGTCCGAAACTCCGGGGATAAGCAACTCATTTCCCTGGCAATTGCTCCTGAAACTCCAGGGCTTAGAGCAGAAAAGTCCAGGGAAAAGGGACGTAAAGTCCAGGGAAAAGGGAAGCAAACTCCGGGACTTTCCAAGGAGCAGCTTGCGATATTGCAGAAGTGGATTTTTACTGCGGATAAGTATGAGTTTATCCAGAAAGGCGGCAATGTCAGCGCTTTCCCAAAATGTTATATTCCGGAACTGTCTGCATTGCAGTCGTCCTTACGTATTGTACAGGCTGGATTGGAGATTGCCGGACAGAAAGGCAAGGATTGGATTCCCTGTCATGCCTTGGCTGTGAGCGGGATATTGGTATCGGATGCTTTCCCTTGTGAAGAAATATCGTATGAACAGGCCATTGCCTATTTACGCAAAGAGGCTGTCACCCTTTCGGATGCAGCCCCTCGCGGAGTTGTTTTGCTGACATATAAGCATGTGCCTCTCGGCTTTGTCAAGAATATAGGTAACCGTGCCAATAATCTTTATCCGCAGGAGTGGCGTATCCGTAGCGGCTATTTGCCGGAGACGGTGGTGAAAGTGCATTCTTGACTTGATTCCACCTTCATCACAGTTCGTTCTTATATATCCGCGCCATTGCTTTCTGGTATTGGTTTTCCAGTTGCAGGAGATTTGTTTTGCTTTGGTAAACGACCGAAACTTCGACGAAATACTCTATCATACTGATTTGTCCGCCTACAAGAGCCTGTTTCAGTAAAGTCAGGTCCTGCTGTTCCTGAAAGGTCCGTTTGTATTCCTGCATGGAAGCGTCCAGGTTACGGGCTTCTTCGTAGAGCTGCCATAATTCGGAGCTTGCTTTTACTCTTGCATTATCTTTCTGGAAGTCGATGTTCATGGCTTGGGCTTTGGCTATCTTCACTTTTCCTTTATTTGAGAACAGCGGGAAAGAGAAGCCTACGACAACACCGTTCAGCGGATGTCCCGATTCGGTATTGCGACGATAGCCCAACTCCAGTTTCGGCAGCCACCCTTGCTTGCTTGCTGAAATGAACTTGCGGGCTGCGGCGCTTTCGCTGTCGAATGATTGCAGAGAGGGATCGGCGGCAAGCAGTTCGCTGCATACCCGATGGAAATCGGTTGGCAACGGAACCAGGGGATAGTCCGTCAGTCCGAGGGCTTTGGCGGTAGATACGGCGGGGCCGTCGGGGAAGGGACGCCCGGGAGTGAGCGGCTGGTTGCCGTTCAATACCAGCAGTTCCTTGATCTTATTGTTCAGGGCAGTACTGTTCATGCGCGATTCGGTACGTACGTTCAACAGTTCCAGATTGATTTTATTTGTTTCCAGGGCATTGGCATCTCCCATAGCCAGCCGTTTGGCATACATGGCGGCCAGCTCCTCTGCATTCTTCAGCCGTGCATCGAGCAACTCCTGCTGGTGTTGCAGCATGATGATGTCCAGACACACTTCTTTGGCTTGCAGCAATATCTGCTGGCGCATGGTTGCCGCCTGTGCATCCAGTGCTCCGGTTTTGAGACGGTTCATCTTTCCTCTTGTTATGTATAAGGTGGGAAAGTCGAAGCTTTGGGAAACCACCATTTCCCCTACGGTTTCATCGCTGTTTTTAGAGTCCCAGAGATGGGCGTATGAGAGGGTGGGATCCGGCAGGTTGTTCTCGGTCCTGCTCTCCAGCTTCTGTGATGAGATAAGTTGTGCATTGGCTTGCAACTCCTTGTTGTTGGCTTCTATCTGACGAAGCACGGAGTCAATGCCGGTTTCCTGCGCCCTCATCCCCATGCAGGCGAGGATGGTGGCGGTGAATATAAATAGTTGCTTCATATCTTCTGTTATTAAGTTTTTTATTGATCGTTATAACGGGATGGCTGTCCGGTCATTACGAGTGCATCTCTTCTTTCTTTCCGTGCATCATCAGGTAAACAATCGGAATGATGAAACCGTTCAGGAAAGTGGAAGTCAGCAATCCGCCCAGAATAACTTTTGCCATGGGACTTTGTATTTCATTGCCGGGCAGGTCGCCGCTGAGTGCCAATGGAATCAATGCAAGCGCACTGGACAGTGCCGTCATCAGGATAGGATTCAAACGGTCCAGCGAACCGCGTATCACGCTGTCGTACACACCGTATCCCTCTTCCTGCTGCAAGTGGTTGTAATGACTGATGAGCAGCATACCGTTTCGGGTGGCGATACCGAAGAGCGAGATAAAGCCGATGATAGCCGGAATACTGACTTCGCCCGTTGTGACGAGCAGGGCGAATACACCGCCAATCAGTGCCAAAGGCAGGTTGATAAGGATAATCGCACTTTCCTTTACGCTACGGAACTCATGGTACAGCAGCAGGAATATCACTACGATAGACATGAATGAAGTCAAAGCCAATGTGCGGCTTGCAGCCTGTTCGCTTTCAAACTGGCCGCCGTATTCGATGTGATAGCCTTCCGGCAGTTTTACCGAGGCGTCCACACGCTCTTGTATGTCGTTTACCACGCTGCGCAGGTCGCGGTCGGCAACGTTGGCGGAGATTACGATTTTCCGTTTCACGTTCTCGCGGCTGATAGTGTTAGGTCCCATTGCCGAGCGTACTTCCGCTACATAGTTCAGCGGTATCTTTTGTCCGTTGCCGGTATCAAGCATCAGGTTACGTATCTTTTCCATCTCATCCCGCAAATCATCCTTTACGCGTACGGTGAGGTCGAAACTTTTTCCTTTCTCATATACCTGGGATACGGTTTCGCCGGCAAGGCATACGTTGACAAACTCCGAAAACTCCGGCAAGGAGATGCCGTATTTGGCAAGCACTTCCCGTTTGGGAGCGATGATAAGCTGCGGACGTTCAATCTGTTGCTCCACGTTCAGGTCGGCAATGCCGGGAATGTCCTGAATGGTATTCTTTATCTCATTGCCCAAAGCGAACATGCGGTTCAAATCGTCGCCGAACAGTTTAATGGCTATATTGGCTTTCGTACCCGACAGCATGGCATCGATACGGTGGCTGATAGGCTGGCCGATTTCCACATTGGCGCCTACAATTGTACCCAGTTTTTCACGTACATCGGCCACCAGCTCGCTGCGCGAACGGTCTTTCAGCTCGAACGGAGCTTCGATTTCCGATACGTTCACGCCTAAGGCATGTTCATCCAGTTCGGCACGTCCCGTCTTACGGGCTACGGTTTGTATTTCGGGGATGGAAAGCAGTAGTTCTTCGGCACGATGTCCCATCTTGTCGCTCTCTTCCAGTGAAATGCCCGGCAGGGATGATATGTTGATTGTGAACGAACCTTCGTTGAACGGCGGCAGGAACGAGCGTCCCAATGTGAAGAAGCAGGCAAGCGCCACTGCAAACAGACCGATGGTTCCGCCCAATACGCTCTTCTTATGACCCAGCACAAAAGCAAGCGCTGCACCGTACCACTCTTTCATCTTGCGTGCTACGGGCGAATCGCCGGTGGAACGCTTTTCGTCTTTTATCTTTTCTTTGCCCAGCAGGTAGGAACACAATACAGGTGTCACCGTCAGTGCCACAACCGTAGAAGCTGCCAATGCCACGATGAAGGCAATGCCCAAAGGTACAAGCATACGGCCTTCCATGCCGCTCAGGAAAAACAGAGGAACGAAGCTTACCACGATGATGAGTGTGGAGTTCAGGATAGGCATACGCACTTCTTTGGAAGCATTGAATACGACTTCCAGTATCGGCAGGCGTTCCGCTTCCGGTTTCATCCGGTTCTCCCGCAAGCGTTTGTACACGTTCTCCACATCGACAATGGCATCGTCCACCAGCGAACCGATGGCGATTGCCATACCGCCGAGGCTCATTGTGTTGATGGTGAATCCCATATAGTGCAACGCCAGCAGCGAAGCTATCAGCGATAAGGGAAGCGTCACCAATGAGATTACGGTAGTCCGTACGTTGGCAAGGAACAGGAACAGTACGATAACAACGAATATACCGCCTTCAAACAGTGATTTCTGTACGTTGCCGATGGAACTTTCTATAAAGCGGCTTTGCCTGAAAATATCGGTGCTGACTTTTACATCGGGCGGCAGGTTCTTCTGTAAGTCCTTGAGGGATGTTTCCAGTTTGTCGGTCAGTTCAAGCGTGCTTGTGGCGGGTTGCTTGGTCACAGTCAGCAGTACGGCGGGCTTGCCGCGTTCGGAAGCCGTACCCAGCTTCGGCAGTTTGGCTCCGATACGTACATCGGCAATGTCTTCCAGCAAAATGGGGGAAGCGGAATACGGAGCATTGGAAGTTGCTGGCTGGACACTGCCGTCCTGCAATTTGACAACAGCCTTTGCCAGTTGCTCCACCCGGTCGGTGGAGATGACACCGCGCACGATGTATTCGTTTCCGTATTCATAAAGCACTCCGCCGTTGGCGTTCAGATTCATTTCACGCGTAACGTTCATCACTTCGGTAAGGGTTACGCCATAATGCCGCATCCGTTCCGGGTCGAGTTGAATCTGATACTCTTTGATGTCGCCGCCAAGTACGGCAACTTGCGCCACGCCGCCGGTAGAAAGAAGGCGTGGACGGATAGTCCAGTCGGCTATGGTGCGCAGGTCGAGCATGGAAGTCGAGTCGGCGGTAAGTCCTACAATCAGCATCTCGCCTAAGATAGACGATTGCGGGCCAAGCGTAGGCTTGCCTACATTGGAGGGAAGGGACTCACTGACAACCGCCAGTTTCTCGCTTACAATCTGGCGTGCCAGGTAGACATCCGTTTCCCAGTCGAACTCAACCCATACAACGGAAAACCCGTTGGTGGAAGAAGAACGTACCCGGCGTACTCCCGTAGCACCGTTTACAGCCGTTTCAACAGGAAAAGTAACCAACTGTTCCACTTCCTCGGCTGCCATACCGTTGGCTTCGGTCATGATAACCACGGTTGGCGCATTCAGGTCGGGAAACACATCCACTTCCGTGTGCATTGCGGTATACGTACCGCCTATCAGCAGCAGTACCGATGCCACCAGCACCAGTATGCGGTTCTGAAGAGAGAAATGTATTATCTTGTTTAACATGACTGTACTGTTTAGTGTTCGTGGCTATGTGCCGGAATTGCATTGGTAGCGCCTGCAAGTTTCACCTGATAAGCGCCTTGAGTCACCACTTTGTCGCCTGCCTTGATTCCGGAAAGGATTTGTACCCGTTCGCCGTTATCGGCTCCAAGAGTGACCAGTTGTTTCTTGTATCCTTCCTCATCCACTTGCAGGTATACGAAGAAGCTGCCTTGTTCCTCGGTCAGAGCCGTATGGGGGAGTGAAATAACGTTCTCCATAGGCGAGGAGAGCAGGAATATCTCGACAAATGAGCCGGGAATGATATCTCCTTTGTTGTCGAATTCAAAAGTGACGGGCACATAATAACCGTTATCGCCCGATGCCTTTCCGTAAGAAAGCAGGCGGCCGTTCAGGCCTTTCAGTGTATATACCTTATTATTGTAGGGAGTACAGAAGTTGGCGGAACCGATGGTGCGGAGATACGGATAGTATTTTTCCGAAACATCGGCGCGCAGGAACAGTCTGCGGTTTTGAGTGATGCTTACGAGCGGCTGCCCCACGGTTACATAATCGCCTTCCTTTACCAACAGGTTTTTCACGTATCCGCTGATGGGAGAGGTTACCGCCTGTCCTTGGGCCGAATGGTTCTTGGCAACGGCTTCATAGCTGATACGGGCATTCTCATACGTCTGTCGGGCTTGAGCAAAGTCTTTCTCCGAAACGATTTTATTGGGGAGAAGTTCTTTCATCCGTTCATACTCTTTTCGGGCTGTTTCGTAAGCGATGCGCGCTCTTTGTACGGGGTCGCCGTCCGCCATATTCTTGGACGAAAGCATCACGAGGGGAGTACCTTTGCCGACACTCATGCCCTCTATGACTTTTCCGTGAAAAGAAACGACACCTGCCACGGTAGCTACGGCAACGCTTTCGTCGCCTTGTGCAGCCATAACCTGCCCGCTGGTTTTAATCACCTGATTGAAAACGCCCGGTTCGATGGTGCTTACGGCTACTCCGGCAGCCTGCGCTTTGGCCGGGGGCAATATGATTTCGTCGCTATGTGCGGCAACGGTTTCCTCACCGTGGTGGTGTCCGTCGTCATGGTGGTGTCCGGGACCTTCGTTTTCATGGTCGTGCCCTTCGTGGTCATGTCCCGCATGGGCGTGTTCTTCCGTTTCGTGATTGTGTCCTTCACCGGACTTGCTGTTGCAGGAGCCTAACAGGAATAATCCTATGACTCCCATGAATAGAATTTTCTTCATGATAATTGTTTTTGTCCTTACTTGTTTGGAAATGCAAAATTAGAGAATGGTCGGTGCAACCGGGTTGCATACATTCCTGTGCCGGCAGGATAACCGTTTCCGGCAACTATCGGTCAAGCAAGGACGGAAGGGGGCGCACGAAGCCCTGTGGCACGTGTGATGAACGTGCCGTGAAGAGATTCCAGGTAGACAAACTCTTGCCTGATACCCGTTTCCTCGGGCAGAGCCAGGAATTTGAGAAGCGGTTCGGTAAATAATGTGTTCACCCACACGAAACACGGATGTAGGTTACTGTTGTCCGAGTTGGGTGTCTGTTGGAAGAAATGGGTGGTCATGCATCCGGTGTCGCAGCAGCAATGTTCGCTGCAAGGGCCCTGATGCTGGCAGCACCCGTCGGACGGCAGGTCGTTTTTCATGCAGATTATGCCGTCTTCGTGGTGATGATGGGGAATGACAGGTACTATCAGCATAATCATGCTGATGAAGAACAGAAAGTATGCAATGTACCTTTTCGTTTTCATCCTTCTCTCTTTGATTGGTCGCAAAGATAGAAGTTAATCACTTAACTGCCAAACCCAAGATGCTAAAAAGCCTTGAATAAATCATTTAATCCTTCGCTCATACTGGGATGCGTAAAGATGAAATCCCGCAGAATGCTGTAATGCAAATCATTCTTCATGGCAAGCGATACTAAATTAATGACTTCGGGCGCATCGATACAAAACAGGGTGCAGCCTATTATGCGTCCCGTATGTGCGTTGACAATGGCTTTCATCATACCGTCTATCTGCTGCAAGGTACGGGCACGCGGTATGGCGGCAGCCGGCAACCGGGACACTTGAAGCGAATAACCGCGTTTTACGGCTTCCTCTTCGGTCATGCCGATATGCGCCAACGGCGGATCTGTAAAAATGACATATGGAACCGGAATCCTGTCATCGGTCTTTCGCTTTTTATTGCCGAACAACCGGTTGGTGATAATGCGGAAATCATCCAGGGATAAATAGTCATACAAGGCTCCGCCTCTTACGTCTCCCATAGCCCATATATGCGGGGCGGTGGTCTGAAGATGTTCATTGACGATGACAGCTCCCCGGGTGTCGGTCCGTATGCCGGCTGTGTGCAGGTTGAGGCCGTCGGTCATCGGTCTGCGTCCGGTGGCAAGCAGCAGTGCGTTTCCTTCCCAAAAATAGGGGGTATTGTCGGAATTGTCCGTATAGGTCAATGTTATGCCATCGGCAGTGTCGTATACGGACAGGGCATAGGCGTTCAAACGTATCTCGATGCCTTTCCTTTTCAGAGATTCCAGCATGGATTCCGCAATGTCCCGGTCAGCTTTGGGCATAAAGCGGCTGCCCGTTTCCAGTAACGTGACTTTGCTTCCAAACCCCGCATACATGGTGGCAAACTCCATTCCGATAGCGCCGGCGCCGAGAATGAGCAGGCGCCCGGGAAGTTTGCTCTGTTGGAGTAGCGTTTCGCTGGTGAATACATGCTTGCTTGCGTCGATTCCTTTCACGGCGGGCAGGATAGGGGTAGCTCCCGTATTGATAAAAACTTCCTTTCCTTTAAGGAGAATTTCCTTTTTATCGTGCGAGACGACCTTTACCGTATCGTCAGATACAAAAGATGCCGTACCGTCATACAACGTAATATTGGGGTGCTCCTTGATACGCTCGTGATTCTTGTCCCGCAAGAATGATACGAGCTTGTTTTTCCGCCTTATGGCGAGTGCATAATATTTGGCCTGATTGCCGTAGTCGTCCCGGTAGAGCCGTTCGGCCTGTTCCGATTCGTAAATCAGCGCTTTGGTGGGTATACACCCTACATTCACACATGTTCCCCCGTACATCTGCGGAGAACGTTCGATGATTGCCACTTTCCAGTTGCGGTTGGCGAGTTCGGCAGCCAGCAGTTTTCCGCCTTTGCCGAACCCTATGATGATAGCGTCATATTGTTTCATTTCATTCGTAATTAGGAATTTGTGGCAATGAAACAATAGGAACTGTTTGTTTGTTGCGGGAAGTAAGTTAATGAAAGTTTACCGTTCCAGTTCGCGAAGCGAATCCATTTTCTTCTTTTCGAGGAATTCATAGATGCCGCTCAGGTGCTCAGTCACCCGCTTGTTGCCGAACTCGTACACTTTGCTCACCAGTCCGTCCAGGAAGTCACGGTCGTGGCTCACAAGTATCAGTGTACCGTCAAAGTCCATGAGTGCCTGTTTCAGAATATCTTTGGTCTTCATATCCAGGTGGTTGGTAGGCTCGTCCAGAATTAGCAGGTTTACGGGTTCCAGCAGCAGCTTAATCATGGCAAGGCGTGTACGCTCGCCACCGGACAGCACTTTCACTTTCTTCATGGACTCTTCCGGTCCGCCGAACATGAAAGCTCCCAGCAGGTCGCGAATCTTGTTGCGGATTTCTCCTTTGGCTACGTCGTCGATGGTTTGGAATACGGTCAGGTTCTCATCCAGCAAGGATGCCTGGTTTTGGGCGAAATAGCCTATTTGTACATTGTGTCCGATGGTAAGCGTTCCTTCGTGTTCTATTTCTCCCATGATACATTTTACCAATGTGGACTTACCTTCGCCGTTCTTGCCTACGAAAGCCACTTTGTCGCCTCTCTCTATAGTGAGGTTGGCATTCTTGAACACGACATGGTCGCCGTATGTCTTTCCTACGTTCTCCATAATCACCGGATAATTGCCGGAGCGCGGCGAGGGCGGGAATTTCAGCCGCAATGCCGAAGTATCTTCTTCGTCCACTTCCAGAAGCACCAGCTTTTCCAGCATCTTGACGCGGCTCTGCACTTGCAGGGTTTTGGAATAGGTTCCCTTGAAGCGCTCGATGAATTCTTTGGTTTCGGCGATGAACTTCTGTTGGTCGTCGTATGCCTTTTGTTGCTGTTCGCGCCGCTCTTTGCGGAGCTCCAGGTATTTGGAGTAGTTTACTTTATAGTCGTAGATTCGTCCCATGGTCACTTCAATGGTACGGGTCGTGATGTTATCCACAAACTTGCGGTCGTGGCTGATGACGATGACGGCTTTCCCATTGTTGATAAGGAACTCTTCCAGCCATTGGATGGACTCGATGTCGAGGTGGTTGGTAGGCTCGTCCAGCAGCAGTACGTCAGGTTTTTGCAGCAACAGTTTGGCAAGCTCGATGCGCATGCGCCAGCCACCGCTGAAATCACTTGTCTGGCGGTTGAAGTCCTCTCTGGTGAATCCGAGGCCGAGCAATGCCTTTTCAACGTCCTCTTCGTAATTGGTGGCGTCGATGGCATAAAACTTCTCGCTTAGGGCAGACACCTGTTCGATAAGCTCCATGTAACTGTCGCTTTCGTAGTCGGTACGGGTCTCCAGTTCCTTGTTCATGCGGTCTATCTCAGCTTCCATCTCGTGCAGGTGGGCAAAGGCCTGTGCCGTTTCCTGAAAGACGGTACGTCCGTCTTCCGTCATCAGATGCTGGGGCAGATAGGCGATGACACAATCTTTCGGTGCGGAGATTTTGCCGCGGGTGGGCTGCCGCACTCCGGCGAGTATTTTAAGTAATGTACTTTTTCCGGCTCCGTTCTTTCCCATGAGGGCGATACGGTCTTTTTCGTTGATTACGAAGGATATGTCACTGAATAAGGTTGTGCCGCCGAATTCTACGGCGAGTCCGTCAATAGAAATCATTATGTCGTTTTTAAAAATAAGGTGCAAAGATAATGCAAATATATTATTTTTTATACCTTTGTCTCGGACAAACAATAATACAGGTTATGGAAATCGATAATCAATCGGTAGATTACCGTCCGCTCATCCTTGTTGCGGAAGACGATGATAGTAACTTTAAGTTGATAAAGGCTATTATAGGGAGAAAGTGTGAGATAATGTGGGCGAAGAACGGTGAGGAGATTGTCTCTTTGTTTCGTGAATACCGTGACAGGGCGGATGCAATACTGATGGATATTAAGATGCCTGTAATGAATGGTTTGGAAGCTACGCAAATTATACGCCGGGAAGGCGGAACATTGCCTGTTATCATGCAAACGGCCTATGCTTTCTCTACCGACCGTGAAAATGCCATAAAGAGCGGTGCTTCGGAAGTATTGGTAAAGCCCATTACATTGAGCACCTTGCGCAACTGCTTGAGCAGTTACCTTCCCCGACTGGAATGGTAGGCTTTCCGCAATGAAAAGATAACTGTATCTTAGGGTTTGTTTATATTTTGATTAAAGAGTTATATAGCTTGCTATACTCCTCATAAAGACAGAAAAACATCCTCACAAAGAATTCTCAAAAGAATGCTGAACAAAAATTAAGCAGGTTCTGAACAAAATTTCTATTCTTTTGTTAATGAAGTCTAACCAAAATTTAACGGAATGAATAGTAAACTGCGCTTTTTGTTAATATCACTGTTTATATTCTTCGTGGCAGCATTACAGGCTTCAGCAGACGGTGATATCCGTGTATCGGGCGTTGTGATGTCGGAAGGAGAACCTTTGCCGGGAGCATCGGTATTGGTGAAAGGTACTCACAACGGAACGGTAACTGACGTTGACGGGAAATATACCCTTACCGTACCGGCGGACGGTACGCTGGTCTTTAGCTTTATCGGACTGAAAACTACAGAACAGAAAGTCAATGGACGCACAGTTGTCAATGCGGAATTGCTTCCGGACAGCGAACAACTGGATGAGGTAATGGTGGTGGCTTATGCCACTGCCAAGAAGTATAGCTTTACGGGAGCGGCTTCCACGGTAAAGGGGAGCGAGATTGCCAAGATGCAGGTGTCCAATGTGTCGCGTGCGCTCGAAGGTACGGTTTCCGGACTTCAGGCAAGTGCGCCCAGCGGCCAGCCGGGTACGGATGCTGAAATACGTATTCGCGGTATCGGCTCTATCAATGCGTCGAGCGCCCCGCTTTATGTGGTGGACGGCGTCCCTTTCGACGGTAGCATCAACTCCATTAATCCGGAAGATATAGCTTCGCTGACGGTACTGAAAGATGCCGCTTCGGCTGCTCTCTACGGTTCGCGGGGAGCCAACGGTGTCATTATCATAACTACCAAGCAGGGACATACCGACTCGAAAACCACGGTCAGCATCAATGCCAGCTTCGGTGGTTCCAACCGGGCTATCCGCGATTACGACCGTGTCGGAACCAATCAGTACTTCGAACTCTATTGGGAAGCTTTGCGCAACCAATATGCTCTGAATTCGGATAAATATACTCCGCAGACCGCAGCTGCCCAAGCCTCGAAAGACCTGGTAGGCAAGCTGATGGGCGGCGGCCCTAATCCCTACGGACCCAACTATCCGCAACCTGTAGGTACGGACGGCAAACTGCTTGCCGGCGCTACTCCGCTTTGGAATGTGGATTGGCAGAAGGAAATGGAACAACAGGCATTGCGTACGGAAGTCGGATTGAATGTTTCCGGTGGCGGAAAGACCAACCAGTACTATTTCTCGGCCGGCTATCTGAACGACAAGGGTATTGCCCTTGAGTCCGGTTACCAACGCTTCAACTTGCGTTCCAACATTTCGAGCGAGATAACCCGTTGGTTGCGTGGCGGTGTGAATATGAGCTATGCCCACTCCATACAGAACTATCCGGTTTCGTCCGATGCCAAAACGAGCAATGTCATTAACGCCGGACGTCTAATGCCCGATTTTTATCCTGTGTATGAGATGAATGCCGACGGCACATACAAACTCGACTCGGAAGGAAAGCGGATTTACGACTTCGGTTCCTACCGGCCGTCGGGCGCTACAGCCAACTGGAACCTGCCTGCAACCTTACCCAATGATAAATCCGAGCGTATGCGGGACGAGTTCTCCGGACGTACTTTCCTTGAGGTCACTTTCCTTGAAGGGTTGAAATTCAAGACCAGCTTCAACTTCGACCTGATAGACTACAATACGCTGGATTATACCAATCCCAAAATTGGCCCTGCCGTCAATACGGGCGGCGGAGCAAGCCGCGAATATACCCGTACCTTCTCATGGACATGGAATAATATCGTGACCTACGATAAGACTTTCGGCGAGCACCACTTCAATATCCTTGCCGGACAAGAGGCTTACTCTTACCGTTACGATGTGTTGCAGGCGGCACGAAGCAACATGGCTGTGCCCGATATGCCGGAACTGGCTGTCGGTTCGCTTGTAACCGCAGGCACGGGCTATCGCATCGATTATTCACTGTTAGGCTATCTTATCAATGCCCAATATGACTACCGGAGCAAGTATTTCTTCTCCGCTTCCTACCGTCGCGACGGTTCCTCGCGTTTCGCACCGGGTACACGCTGGGGCAATTTCTGGTCGTTGGGAGCTTCGTGGCGCATAGACCGCGAAGCGTTCATGCAGAATACCGCCGACTGGCTTTCCGCCCTGACCTTAAAGGCCAGTTATGGCGCGCAGGGCAATGACAACCTGGGTACGTATTATGCCAGCAGCGGACTGTATTCTATCGTTTCACAGGCAGGTGAGAATGCTTTGGTGTCCGACCGTCTTGCAACGCCCGATTTGAAATGGGAGACTAACCTCAACCTCAATGTAGGTATCGACTTTTCATTGTTCGATAACCGTTTCTCCGGTTCGTTCGATTTCTTCCAGCGCCGTTCCAAAGACCTGCTGTATTCCCGTCCGTTGGCAACTTCCCTGGGTTATACTTCTATGGACGAGAATATAGGTGCTTTAAAGAATACGGGCTTTGAAATAGACCTCAAAGGAACGCTTATACACACCCGTGACTTTATGTGGCGTATGGGAGTCAACCTTACGCACTACAAGAACGTGGTGACCGACCTTCCGCTGAAAGACATGCCCGTTACCGGAGTTACCCGCCTGAAGGAAGGGCGTTCGGTCTATGACTTCTATCTGCGCGAATGGGCAGGGGTAGACCCGGACAACGGCGACCCGCTGTGGTATAAGAACGTGAAGGATGAGCAGGGCAATATCACCGGACGCACCACCACCAATGACTATGCTCAGGCTGATTATTACTATGTGGACAAATCCTCGCTCCCTAAGGTGTATGGCGGGTTCAACACCGCTTTCTCATACAAGGGTTTTGAGTTATCCGCCATCTTTGCCTACAGCATAGGCGGTTATATCGTAGACCGTGACATTACGATGCTGTGGAGCAACGGAAGCAATCCGGGACGTGCCTGGTCTACCGAGATACTGAAACGCTGGACGCCGGAAAACCGCTACACGGACGTGCCGGCCTTGAAAACAGTGTCCAATAACTGGAACTCCAACTCCACCCGCAATCTGTTCAACAATTCGTATCTGCGGATGAAGAACATCACGCTGTCCTACAACTTCCCGCAGCCGTTGATAAAGAAAATCAGCCTGAACAGCCTGCAACTTTTTGTACAGGCGGACAACCTGCTGACTTTCTCCAAGAATCAGGGACTGGACCCGGAGCAGGGCATCACAGGACTGACCTATTACCGTTATCCTGCCATGCGTTCCATTTCGGGCGGGCTTAATGTTTCATTCTAAATCACTGTTAACAATGAATACTTTCCTTAAAAATACAGCAATCCTCGCAGTGGGATTATTATCCGTCTTGTCCTCGTGCAGCGGAGACTTTCTCGACAACAAACCTACGGACGCCGTAGATTCGGGGATCGTCCCCGTACCTTCCAATGCCGGACGTATCTTCAACGGTGCATGGTATAACTTGTTTGAGTACAGCAGTACGTATGCCAATATCGGCTATCGTGCCCTGATGTTGCAGGACGACATGATGGCGGACGATGTGGTGTCGCGTCCAATGTATGGTTTCAACTCATCCTACCAGTTTAACGATGTGGGGATGCCGGCCAACAACCGCACCGCATTTGCCTGGTATCTGATGTACAAGACTATCGACAATTGCAATACCGCCATTTCCATTACCGTGACCGGTGATGATAATACGGCCGATTTCCGCCATTCCCAGGGGCAAGCCTACGCTTTGCGGGCTTTCTGTTATCTGCATCTGGCTCAGCACTACCAGTTTACTTACCTGAAAGATCCTTCCGCACCGGCTGTTCCTCTTTATACGGAACCTACCGCCTCTACGACAGAGCCCAAAGGGAAGGCTACCCTGGAAGAGATATATACGCAGATATTCAAAGACCTGAATAAGGCTAAGGAGCTTCTTGAAGGGTATGTCCGTCCGGACGACAAATCCAAGTTCAAGCCGGATGTAAGTGTTGTCAACGGATTGCTGGCACGTGCCTGTTTGCTTACCGGACAATGGAATGAAGCCGCCGGGGCTGCACTTGAGGCGGCTGAAGGATATACTTTGATGACGGATGCCAAAACGTATATGGGCTTTAACGACATATCCAATACCGAGTGGATGTGGGGGCATCCCCAATCTGTGAGTCAGTCCGACGCCAGTTATAATTTCTATTATATTGATGTGGTGACTCCTGATGCGTATAACAGTTTTATGGCCGACCCGCACTTTAAGGACATTTTCGAAACGGGGGATATCCGTCTGGAGCTGTTCCAGTGGATGCGCGAAGGCTATTTGGGTTATCGCAAGTTCCGCATCCGTGCCGACCAGACCGGTGATATCGTCGTGATGCGTTCCGCCGAGATGTATCTGATAGCTGCGGAAGCACTGGCTCGTGAAGGACGGTTGGAGGAAGCTGTGAAGCCGTTGAACACATTGCGTAATGCCCGCGGACTTGCCGATTATGACCTGGCAGGCAAGACGCAGGAACGGCTTGTCGATGATATTCTGCTGGAACGTCGCCGCGAATTGTGGGGTGAGGGATTCGGCATTACCGATATTCTCCGTACGCAACGTTCGGTAGAACGCATGCCGTTGACGAAAGAGGAAGCGGAGCAAACGTACGATTGCTGGCAGCAGGGAGATACTTATAGGGAATATAACCCCGAAGGTCATTGGTTCACTTCCTTTCCCGACGGAACGAAGTTTGTGCCGAACAGTGTGTATTATCTGTATGCCATTCCGGAAAAGGAGACGAATGCGAATCCTAATCTATAGGAGAGGGGTGTTGGGAAGTGATTGATGTTTTTTAGGCACGGATTACGCGGATTACACGGAAAAAGAATAAAATAAATCCGTGTAATCCGCGTAATCCGTGCCTAAAAATAGTACCCTGAATAGTGCGTAACCGGCATATCTTCAGATTTGTTACTCCGTCTTCTTACTTTCTCTTTCCTGCATTTTGCGTTTTACGAACTCAATCTTCAGGTTGGCCTCTTCCATATTCTTCTTGATTTCCGTGATGGAAGACAGCAGTTGCGCCAGTTCATAGACAGCTGCCACCGCCTTGCGGTCGTTCGGTGTCATGACAGTGGCATAGGAACGTTCGCCAAGATAGTGTACGCGGATATTCTTGTCTTTATTCAGATTGAGGAAAGCGATTACATTACCGTCTTCGCCCAGTTTATAGTCCGCTTTCTCTATCTTCTCGCCCAAATCGGTTGTTTCATAGCTGTCTTTGGAAGCCGGGGTTTCGGCAAAACTGCCGTCGGGTGCAGTGACTTTCACTGCGAGGTGATGGATGTTATGCGGGCCGCAATAGATGGAAGTCATGCTCATCACTCCGGTTTCATCTACCTGAAAGCGCAGGTAAGAGCGGTGCAGGTTCTTTTCTATTACTTGTGAGGGATGCAGGTAATTACCGATTTTTTGATATTCGGCATCTTTCTCGAAAGTATAATTCTTCTTGATGGTATCCACCTCTTTTTGTTTTTCCTGAAGCATACTGTCGAGGTAGACCAGCGTTTTCTCCTGTTCTTTCAGTTCCACCTGCTGCATCAGTCCGATACCCTCGCGGCGTGTTTCAAAGGCCTTCGGATAGAGTATCTTGATGCTGTCAATCTGAATCTTCGCTTCGCTGTAATCTCCGCGTTCAAACGCTTCGCGGGCTGCCTGGAGTTTCTCTCCTGCTTTTTTCTCTACATTGCTGCAAGAGAAGAGCGTGCAGCAGAGGCACGCAAGGAATGCTGCTTTCTTCATAATTTTCATTCTTGATGTTAGTGGGGGCAAAAATAAAAAATAATATCCGTATCTTTGCACCCTCAAAATGATTTATTGACAAATGATTGAATTGACGACAGAAGAACTGAAGCAGCGTTTCAGTGACAGCATATTTAAGCGGATTTCCGAAACAGCGGATGAATTGGGACTGGAGTGCTACGTAGTCGGCGGCTACGTGCGCGACATATTCCTGCAGCGTCCTTCCAAAGATATCGATGTGGTAGTAGTGGGCAGCGGCATTGTAATGGCCGAGGCGCTTGCCAGGCGTTTGGGTCGCGGCGCGCATCTTTCTGTTTTCAAGAATTTCGGGACGGCGCAGTTAAAGTATCACGGCACGGAAGTGGAGTTTGTGGGTGCACGTAAGGAGTCCTACACGCACGATTCGCGCAAACCGATTGTTGAGGACGGCTCGCTGGAAGACGACCAGAACCGCCGGGATTTTACTATCAATGCCTTGGCGGTCTGCCTGAACAGTCAGCGTTACGGCGAACTGGTAGACCCTTTCGGCGGAATGGCGGATATGAAGGAGAAGACCATCCGCACGCCGCTCGACCCGGACATTACCTTCAGCGACGACCCTCTGCGCATGATGCGTTGTATCCGCTTTGCCACCCAACTGAATTTCTATATCGACGATGATACGTTCGAATCCTTATGCCGCAACAAAGAGCGCATCTCCATCATATCCAAAGAGCGCATTGCAGACGAGCTGAACAAGATTCTGCTCTCTCCCGTCCCGTCCAAAGGATTTATAGACTTGGACCGTTCGGGCCTGTTGCAGCTCATCTTCCCGGAACTGGTTGCCTTGCAAGGCGTTGAAACCCGTAATGGCAGAGCGCATAAGGACAACTTCTACCATACGCTCGAAGTGCTCGATAATATCAGCAAAAAGACCGATAACCTCTGGCTGCGCTGGGCAGCCCTTCTGCACGATATAGCCAAACCGGCGACCAAACGCTGGGAACCTCGTGCCGGGTGGACATTCCACAACCATAACTTCATCGGCGAGAAGATGATACCCGATATCTTCCGGAGAATGAAGCTTCCCATGAATGAGAAGATGAAATACGTGCAGAAGCTGGTAGGACTGCACATGCGTCCCATAGTGATAGCGGATGATGTGGTGACCGACTCGGCCGTACGCCGCCTGCTGTTTGAGGCTGGCGATGATATAGACGACCTCATGACCTTGTGTGAGGCCGATATCACTTCCAAGAACATGGAGCGCAAGCAGCGCTTTCTGAACAACTTCCAACTAGTGCGTCAGAAACTGAAGGACTTGGAAGAGCGCGACCGTATCCGTAACTTCCAGCCTCCTGTCAGCGGTGAGGAGATTATGAAAACATTCAATCTCCCCCCCTGCCAGCAAGTGGGTGCATTGAAGAGTGCTATTAAGGATGCCATATTGGACGGCGTCATTCCCAATGAGTATGAAGCTGCCCGCGCGTTTATGCTGCAACGGGCGGAGAAAATGGGGCTGAAATAGGCTCCGGCACTCTATGGAAAAAAACAGGGAGTGTGTCAAAATTCAACTTTGAGGAGATAAATTTTTAACTTGAAATTTGCACATTCTGAAAGAATTGAGGAAAGGGTCGTATCATAACTCTCAAAGTGGAGTTTGATACGACCCTTTTAAAGGTTATAATTACAATCTGTAACTTTTCAGAGGCTCATTTTAGTTTTGACAACCTCTTAGCAAAATGTATATTGCTTAACTTTCGGTTGATAAAGGAATGTCCTTACTCTTCCGCCTGGAATTTTCGGCTCACCTTCATCAGGTTGATGGAGTAGGTCACAATATTCTGTGCTTCCTGTATCATCGTCAGATACACCATGCTTACCTTAATGCTGCCGGACTGGCTTTGAATGCGCTGTAACTCTTCGCGTTTCAGGTGGGCGAGCTGGCCGTTCAGGTCGTTGGCTTTGTGTATATCTTCCTCGAAGTTATTGTAGTTGTTGTTCTCCAGCTTGTGGCGGCACACCTGCAACAGGTAAACGATGTCTTCCGTTACATCGGCAAACTCGCCTTTCTGGATGGTGTCGAGCGGTTTGAAGTTATTGTCGATATGCTCCAGACACGGTTCGCAAAGACGTCCCACACTATATACCAGTTCGCTGGCAAAGTCATTGCCCTGGTAGTAGTAAAGTCCTTTTTCGAGCACCGTATTGTTGTCCAGGCGGCACATGGCAAGCGTACCGGTACGTTTCATCTGTTTAATCAGTTGTTTCTCGAACTTCACGGAACCCATTGCCCGGCGCAGTCCGCGCAGGTTTTCGTGAAGGAAAGCGGTAACGGTGCGTTCGAAGTTATCTTCCGTAAATTCCAGTATTTTGCCCAATTCCTCACGGGTGTGCTTGCGCAGCAATTCCAGAATCTCCATGTTGTCCGTGCTCTGCATCAGTTGCTTGATGGTAGCGTTTCCTTTTTCCTTCTCTTTGCGCTTCTTGTACATTACCTGGCTGCGTATCAGCATGAATACTGCCAGACCGATAAGGGCGATGATAGCAATTGTACCGCCGAAATGAATTACGAAGGTAACGAAGAAGCAGATGGTAAATGCCGCTCCGGCAGTGATGAACCAGCCGCCGATAACGCTCAGTACGCCGGTGATACGGAACACGGCGGAGTCGCGTCCCCAGGCGCGGTCGGCAAGGGAAGTACCCATAGCCACCATAAAAGTAACGTAAGTGGTGGAGAGCGGGAGTTTCAGTGAAGTACCCAGGGCAATGAGCAGGCCGGCAAGTACCAGATTGATGGAGGCACGTACCAAGTCGAACGCCGCACCGTCGGCAATGATGGCTTCGTCCTTTTGGAAACGGGTCTCAATCCAGCGTTTGCCGCTTTCGGGCATCACTTTGGAAAGTCCGTTGGCTATCGTCATACTGAAACGTACCAGTGTACGTGCTATGGGAGTGCTGCCGAAACTCTCTTCACCTTCGTCCTGGCGGGAGAGGTCGACGGAAGTCTTGATTACATTGTGTGCTTTCTTGGATGTGCACAGCGCATATACCATGATGGCGCCCGCACCGATAAGGAAGTACCACGGCGTTTTGGCAGGGCCGAGCAGTGAGGTCATCAGGAAGCCGTCGGGACCTGCGGCAGTGCCGTTGGTCGTATAGTCGATGAAAGAGGAGTAACCGGCAAGGGGCACACCTATGAAGTTCACCAAGTCGTTGCCGGCAAAGGCGAGGGCGAGGGCGAAGGTACCCAGAAGAACCACTATCTTGAATACGTTTACCTTGCACCAGTGCAGCACCTGCATCAATATGGTGAAGAACACGAAGAAGCAACCGATGAGCATAGCAGTGTTCTCCTGTATCCAGTGCTTGTTTTCGGGAGTCATGAAAGAGCTGTCCTTCAAGCCTTTTATCAGCATGAAGTAGATGATGGAAGTAGCTGCGATACCGCCGAAGATACCGATGCTGTACTTCATCTTTTTGGTGTAGTTGAAGGTGAAGACGATACGTGCCAGCCATTGCACCAGCATACCGAAGAAGAAGGCGATGGCTACGGATACGAATATCGCCATGATAACGGACAATGCCTTGTCTGTGTTGATAAGATCGCCCAGTCCGAGCGTATCGCTGCCGTACACTTTGATGAGGGCGAGGGCAAAGGTTCCGCCCAGCAGCTCAAAGACCATGGATACGGTGGTGGACGTCGGCATTCCCATGGTGTTGAATACATCCAGCAGTACCACGTCTGTCAGCATCACTGCCAACAGGATGCACATGATTTCCGCAAAATAAAAATGCTCCGGCTGGTAGATACCGTGACGGGCAATGTCCATCATGCCGTTGGAGAGGGCAGCGCCGATGAATACACCGATACCTGCTATAAACAGTATCGTCTTGAAAGATGCTGCTTTGGCTCCGACAGCAGATTGTAGAAAGTTAACCGCATCATTACTGACACCCACGACGAGGTCGAAGACCGCGAGGACGAACAGGAAGATGACAATGCATAAGTAGATAGTTTCCATAACATGTATTTTATTTCCGGTTGCAAAGGAACGTGTTTCGTGTTGCAGGGAAATGTCATATATGTTACAGAAATGTTACAAACTTCTCTCTCAACTTTCCACTTTCAGTTCTCCGCTTTTCAGGTATTCGTAGAAAGTATATTGCGCCCGTACTTTCTCCTTTTGCGGACGGGCTGATTTCCAGCGGTTACGCAGGTGGTCGTCCACAAAGCAGGCTTTGCGCTTGTCCGAGAGCTGGATGGAAAGCATGTCCGACAGTTCCCGTTTCAAATCCGGGTCCAGAATTGGGGTTACAGCCTCTATGCGGCGATACAGGTTCCGGCGCATCCAGTCCGGCGAACCGAGGAAAAGTTTCGGCTTCCCGCCGTTGCCGAAGTACCACACGCGGGCATGTTCCAGAAATGTATCCACAATACGTGTTACACGGATGTTACGGCTGTACTTCCGTCCGGGAATGAGGCAGCAGATACCCCGTACAATAAGGTCTATCCTGACTCCGGCCTGCGAGGCTTCGTACAGGCGGTCTATCATGGCGGGGTCTTGCAAGGCGTTCATTTTGAGTATAATCCTTCCTTGTTTTCCGCTTTTCGCCAGTTCTATTTCATGGTCGATGAGGCGGTTCAGTTCGGAAATCAGGTTGAAGCGTGCCACCAGCAGGCGGTGGAACACGGGATTTTCCTTGCCCTGAAAAGTGCGGAACAGGTTGTGCAGGTCGTTTACGAGTATGGGGTTGCAGGTGAACAGACCGGAGTCGGCATAGAGCGTGGCGGTCTTTTCGTTGAAATTTCCGGTGCTGATGTAGGCATAGCTGGGCAGTTTGTGACCTTGTCTGTCGCGGCGCAGCACAAGGGCTACTTTGGCATGTACCTTCAGTCCGGGCAGGCTGAACAGGATATTGATACCGGCGGCTTTCATCATCTCGGCGGTGGCAAGGTTGTTCTCCTCGTCAAAACGGGCTTTCAGCTCTACGAAAACGGTTACTTTCTTACCGTTCTGTGCGGCGGCTATCAGGGTGTTGATAACTGCGGAGTTTTCCGCAACGCGGTATTGGGTTACCATGATTTCGCGCACGGTGGGTTCGTGTACGGCTTCGTACAGGAAATGGATGAAGTGCTCGAAAGAGTGGTACGGGTAGTGCAACAGCAGGTCTTTTTTCTCCACATACCGGAAGATGGACTCCCGCTCGTCCAGGCAGGTCAGCTTCATGGGCTGAGGCTTGCGGATGGGGCGCACGGCATTGTTCGGATTGGGCAGATGCCGCAGGTCTTCCATATTGAGGTGTTTGTCGCCCGGAACCAGTTCCTGGCGGTTGATGCGGAAGGCATCTACAAGGAAGTCCAGAAAATCGTCGGGCATGGCGCGGTCGTACACAAAACGGCAGACGGCTCCTATCTTGCGTTTTTTCACTTTGCTTTTCACCTGCTCTATAATTTCGGAAGTGTTGGCGGACTCGTCTATCAGTATGTCCGCATCCCGCGAAATCTTGATGCAGTAGCTGCTGTCCACATCGTAGCCGGGGAATATCGTGTCGATATTGGCTTTGATGATGTCCTCGATGAACATCAGGTAGTAGTTCTTCCCGTGCTTGGGCAGCTCGATGAAGCGGGGCACTTTGCTGTAGGGCAGCTTCATCACGAAGTATTGGGGAGTTCTTCCTTTGTTTGCTTGTCCCTCTGTGCCCTTGTCTCCTTTCGGATACAGTCGTATGGCAAGGTACAGGCGGTTGTCGCGCAGGAACGATATTACCTTGTCCTTGCTGACGGGTACGGGAGAGAGATACGGAAAGATTTCCTCCCGGAAGAAGCTCCGAAGGAATTCTTTATGGAAAGGCTCTACGTTGCGGCTCTGGTAGAAGATGATGTGCTGTTGCCGCAGGGCGGGCAGTATTTTCTGTTCGTAGATGCGGATACGCTCTTCCAGTTGGCGGTTCACCTCTTCGTTGATTTCGGACACCAGTTGCATGGCGGACTGCACACTCTCTTCATCGCTGTGTGCGGCGCCGGTGGCAATGGCCTTATGGTCGGCTACACGTATTTTGTAGAACTCTTCCAGGTTGGACGAGTATATGGATATAAAGTTGATGCGCTCGTACAGCGGCAGTGTATCGTCTTCCGCTTCCAGCAATACCCGGTAGTTGAATGACAGCCAACTGATGTCGCGCTTGAAATATCTGCTCTCCATAAATAAGATTAGGTTTATTTTCCAAATATAGCTACCTTTGCACATATAAACAAATGAAAAATGACAAAAGTTGGTTTACTGTCGGATACGCACGGGTATTGGGATGAGAAGTATTTGCAGTACTTCGAGCCGTGCGATGAAATATGGCATGCAGGTGACATCGGTACGTTGGAAGTGGCACAGAAGCTGGCGGCTTTCCGTCCGTTCCGTGCGGTGTATGGCAACATAGACGGGCAGGATCTGCGCCGGCTCTATCCGCAGGTGCTCCGCTTTACGGTAGACGGCGCCGAGGTGCTGATGAAACATATCGGCGGCTATCCCGGCAAATACGATCCGTCCATACAGGGAAGCATCCTGGTGCATCCGCCCAAGCTGTTCATCAGCGGTCATTCGCATATATTGAAGGTGAAGTTCGACAAGACACTGGGCATGCTTCATATAAACCCCGGCGCAGCGGGCATTTACGGCTTTCATAAAGTGCGTACCATGGTGCGTTTCGTTGTGGACAACGGTGTGTTCAAAGACCTTGAAGTCATAGAGCTTGCCGGCTGATTTTGACTTTATTATTTTGTCATGTCAGAACTTTTTCAGAACTTTGTGCCCTGAATAGCAACGAGAGCCGTGGGGCATTGTCCTCCTTCTTATTTTATTCTACATTTGAAGTCAATCCAATAAAGAACTGAAATATGAAAGGAATTATTCTTGCAGGTGGCAGCGCCACTCGTCTCTATCCATTGTCAAAGGCTATCTCCAAGCAGATTATGCCGGTCTACGACAAACCCATGATTTACTACCCCCTTTCCACATTGATGCTGGCGGGAATACGTGAAGTGCTGATTATCTCCACTCCGCGCGACTTACCCATGTTTCGCGATTTGTTAGGAACAGGCGAGGAGCTTGGCATGTCTTTTTCTTATAAGATACAGGAAAAGCCCAACGGACTGGCACAGGCTTTCGTGCTCGGAGCGGAATTTCTGAACGGTGAGCCGGGATGCCTTATTCTGGGCGATAATATGTTCTATGGTCAGGGCTTTTCCGCCATGTTGAAGCGTGCCGCTTCTATCGAGAAGGGTGCATGTATCTTCGGTTATTATGTAAAAGACCCGCGTGCATACGGCGTGGTAGAGTTCGATGCCGACGGCAAGGCCATTTCTCTGGAAGAGAAACCGGCACAGCCCAAGAGCAATTATGCGGTTCCCGGTTTGTACTTCTACGATTCTACTGTAACGGAAAAGGCCGCCGCCTTGAAGCCTTCCGCCCGCGGTGAATATGAAATAACCGACCTCAACCGTCTTTATCTGGAAGAAGGAACGCTGAAAGTGGAACTCTTCGGACGTGGATTCGCCTGGTTGGATACGGGTAATTGCGACAGCCTGCTCGAAGCAAGCAATTTCGTTGCCACCATACAGAACCGTCAGGGATTCCGTGTGAGCTGTATTGAGGAGATAGCATGGCGCAAAGGCTGGATAGATGTAGACCAGCTCCATCGTCTCGGTGAACAGCTTGGAAAAACCGAATACGGCAAATATCTGATGGAACTTGCAGACTCGTACCGCTGACAAGAAACATGTGACTTCTCTATTTCTTAATTTTTAATTCTCAATTTTTAATTTATGAAGACTTATCTTGTAACCGGTGCTGCCGGTTTTATCGGAGCTAATTATATAAAGTATATTCTGGCAAAGCACGACGATATAAAAGTTGTAATATTGGATGCCCTGACCTATGCGGGCAATTTAGGTACTATTGCCAAGGACATCGATGATGAACGTTGCTTCTTCGTGAAAGGCGACATTTGCGACCGTATCCTTGCCGATGAACTGTTTGCCAAATATAAATTCGATTATGTGGTGAACTTCGCAGCCGAAAGCCATGTAGACCGCAGTATCGAGAATCCGCAACTGTTCCTTATGACCAACATTCTGGGTACTCAGAATCTGCTGGATGCCGCCCGTCGTGCATGGGTGACGGGCAAGGACGAGTCAGGCTATCCTACCTGGCGTAACGGAGTGCGCTATCATCAGGTATCTACGGACGAGGTTTACGGTTCGCTGGGAGCGGAAGGCTTCTTCACGGAGAAGACCCCGCTGTGTCCGCATAGCCCGTACAGCGCTTCCAAGACCAGTGCCGATATGGTGGTGATGGCCTATCACGATACCTACAAAATGCCTGTTACCATCACCCGCTGTTCCAATAACTACGGCCCGTATCACTTCCCGGAAAAACTGATTCCGCTGATTATAAAGAATATCCTTGAAGGCAAGAACCTGCCGGTGTACGGTGACGGCAGCAATGTACGCGATTGGCTGTACGTGGAAGACCACTGCAAGGCCATCGACCTTGTGGTGCGCAAAGGCGTGGAAGGTGAGGTTTATAACGTAGGCGGCCATAACGAAAAGACCAATCTGGAGATTGTGAAACTGACTATCGCTACTATCCGCCGTCTCATGGAAGAGGAGCCGAAATACCGTGCAGTCCTGAAAAAGCAAGTGAAAGATGCCGACGGACAGATTGACATCAGTTGGATAAACGAAGATCTGATAACGTTCGTGAAGGACCGCCTCGGTCATGACCAGCGTTATGCCATCGACCCCACCAAGATAACGGATGCCTTAGGCTGGTATCCCGAAACAAAATTTGAAGTGGGTATCGTTAAGACCATCGAATGGTATCTGAATAATCAGGACTGGGTGGAAGAAGTTACCAGCGGCGATTATCAGAAGTACTACGAAAGAATGTACGGAAAGAAATAACCGTTACAGAATAAAGGCAAGGCTTAGCAACAAGCCGAAGAACAGCATATTACGTGAGGTTTCACCTAATATGCTGTTCAGTTTTTTACCGCTTCGTATGGCTGCCATTCTGCGCCAGGTCAGCACATGCAGGCAGAGGTAGACGCAGGGAGCCCAGATAAAGGCAAGCGGCTCTATTTTGCCGGTATAAACAAACCATAGGCTGAGCAAGGCGGCTGCCACGCCTAATCCCAGATACAGGTAACGGCCGAAAGGTTCGCCGAAACGGACAATCAGCGTACGTTTGCCGCTGAGGGCGTCCTGTTCCCGGTCGCGGTAGTTGTTTACGACCAGCAAGGTGTCTATTACCAGGCCGCAGATGAACGAGGCTACCCATACGTCGGCCGTAATGACGTGGGCTTGTACGTAATAAGTTCCGCCTACGGGGATAAAGCCGAAGAAAACCAGTACGAGCAAGTCACCCCAGCCTTTGTAGGAGAGTAAGGTGGTGTATAGGAAAGCGAATATTACGCAGAGCAATCCCAGCAGTATCAGTTCCCAACCGCCGTGAGGCAATTGTCCCCAGCACTGCTGCAAGAGTGTGCAACCTATGAGGCAGGAGAATATGAGCATGCCTGCTATCCCCCGTTTCATGGCTGTGGGAGTAATCCAGCCTTGTGCGCAGGCACGTTCGGGGCCGAGGCGGTCTGCACGGTCACTGCCTTTCAGGTAATCGTAAAGGTCGTTGATGAAATTGGCGGCAATCTGCATGCCGCAGGCAAACAGCGCACATAACAGCGCCGGTATGATGTTGAATGCTTCATCGGCAAATGCCAGGGCGGAACCTGTCAATACGGGAATAACGGCTCCCGTCAGTGTCTTGGGACGGGCGGCAAGTATCCATGCGTGGAACGAGTTGGTAGCTATTGCTTTCATGTCGTACTTTTAGAAAGTTATACTACAAAGATAGCGAAAGGATTTGTTATCTTTGCACTGCTATTCGGGTAAAATTATTCATTGCGTCAAACAATAAAGATAAATCTATGGCTCAGGCACTGTTTTATAGAGGGTTCGGGAGACTGCTGTTTTTTTCTTTTCCGGTATTGCTGTTCTTTTCATCGTGCCGGTCTGCGCGTAATTTTACCTCGCCTCTTCCCGGTGAGTATTCTGTCCGGATATCCGGATTTCCGGCATCCGGATATAAGAATGTGAAGCGCATCAGGCAGTATGAGTTTGCACACCGTGATGTTCCTGCCGCATTCGACGGTTGCAGGCTGGCTTTTGTCTCGGATTTGCACTACCGTAGTTTGCTGAAAGAGAAAGGGCTGAAGGACATCACCCGCCTGTTGAATGATTTGCAGGTCGATGCCCTGCTGATAGGTGGTGACCTGCATGAGGGCTGCGAGTATGTTCCGGCTGTGATTGCGGCATTGGGAGCTGTGAAAACGCCTTTGGGCACTTATGCCGTTCTTGGAAACAATGATTATGAGGCTTGTTACGATGATATTCTAAAGGAAATGGAGCGTCAGGGCATTCGCTTGCTGGAGCATAAAGCGGATACTTTGAAGCGGAATGGTGAGCGGATTGTGATAGCCGGGGTGCGCAATCCTTTCAATCTTGAACGGAACGGGCAGTCGCCCACGCTTTCCCTCTCTCCCGATGACTTCGTCATATTGCTGACGCATACTCCCGATTATGCCGAAGATGTTCCCATAACCAATGCCGACCTTGTGCTTGCAGGACATACGCACGGCGGGCAGGTAACGCTGTTCGGGCTGTATGCTCCTGTAGTTCCTTCTCGTTACGGGCAGCGTTTTCTGAAAGGGATAAGGACCAATTCCGAGAAGCAACCTGTCATCATAACAAACGGTATCGGAACTTCTAGTAAGAATCTGCGGTTGTTTGCACCAAGTGAGGTGGTAGTCCTGACACTGAGAAAGTTATAAGCGTATTTATATTTGTGCCAAGCTTGTGGCACAACCGTGCCTATTAAATGGCACAACTGTGCCACCCTAAAAACACAATTATGCTGTCAGGGTGGAATAGCTGGAAGATGCCTCTTGCGTCATCATTCTGATATTACAAACAGATGATGGTGCTGCTGAAAACGTAAAATGGGTATATCCTGCGTTTTATAAGTAAGGATTTACTTCTACATCTTGAGGCTTTTCTTCTACGGTGTCGTCAACCGAAATTCCCATGTCAATTCTGCCGCTGGCGCTGGTTTTTATATTCAGTTTATACCATTTTGCCGCCTCAAGCTGAATGGTTTGCGTTGCTGTACGCACATTGCCTTTATATGTACCGGAAACGGTGCATTTCAGATTAGGATTTTTACTGTCGATGTTAAAAAACGCTGCGTCGTATGTACTGTTGCATTTGCCGTTACTGTCGAAAGTGATGATCCGTGAAGGTTCCGCTTCTGTAGAAACCTCAACGGTATAACCATTGAAGACTTGTGCAAAGACTTCGTCATAGGCAATACTTACTTTGGCATTGGCCATAGTGCAGGTTACTTTGACGTTGCTTATTTCATTGGTTCTGACTTCAAAAGGAGCGCTTGTTCCGAAGTAACGTATTTGTCCCACTCCGTCATTAGCGGATTGTCCAACCTCTTCCGTGCAGCTTTCAGCCGTAACTGTGTAGCCGCTTCCTATGGGGAAGATGAAGGTGGTGTTCTTAAAGGTCAGAAAGTTGGTTGACTCTAATTTCACATTGCCGTTTTGGAGGACTTGTATGTTGTAGTCCTTCGCATCCGTTTCCGTAAGGTCTGTTACCGTGCGGGTGCTTACTTCGATTTCAGGAGCAGTGGAGTTTTCCAGAGTGAGATTAATCTGTCCGCATTCTTGTACCGGTTCATCATTATTGGTGCAGGCTGCCGCAATCAGCGCAATTCCTGCTAAAGCTAAAAGTTTCTTCATTGTTATAATTGGGGTTTAATTATTCGTAAATTAGTTCGACTTCGTCAATATATAATTGGCTTCCAATAAACATAGGCATTGCATCATCAGTATTGTTATGAAACTTGGATACCTCAGTATTACTACCTGACTCAAATATTATTTCAAGATGAGTCGCCGGAGTCCTAAAATTACCGTGGTAATTAATATCTAATGAAACCTTTTCTTCTTGATATTCAGAATGGTAAGGCTTCGCTAATTGAGCATCGCCTATTATATCTTCGCCATTATATATTTTTATAGAAATAATAGGTGCATCATTACCTTTAGGGGTATATTTATAATAGAAAGCTAATGCAGATGGTCTTGAACTGTGACTAAAGCTAATTTTATCTGTAAACAATCGCCCTATAGCTATATGGCTTGGACTTCCAGGAGCAGTTAATAGTCCACCTTTAATGCCATATCCACTTGTCATTATTCTGGCACATTGACCATTCTTTGCATCAGAATCAGGTCGAGTTCCTGAACGAGAACTCCAACTATAAATATAACCTTTATTACTGGGGCACTTGGTTGAATTGTTAGTTCTCCACCAACTATTTGTTTCATTCTTGTCAGGATAGAACTCATATACGGCACCTCGACCATTACTCCCAAAGAGACCTCCGCCTCCTCCCCACTTGTCATTATCAGCTCCTGCAGTAATAGAACTTTGGTCTAAATTACCATTGGGAATTACAGTAGAAGTTTCTGTTGTGAAACTTACTGGTGTTGTTATTATTTTATCACCTAATCGAGCGCGTATTTTATATTTAGTATTTTCTGTAAGTTTGGTAATTATGATTTCATCTTGGTTATCGTTGCTTTGTATACTTGTAGCTGTGCTCCAATCAGAAGTACTTGCAGAGATTATCTCATAAATAATACCTTGAGGTGTCGGTATAATATTACCTTTTGAATCCTTTGCTATTGCAGGAGTTATATAAAGTCTTTTAGCCCACGCTCCATTTTGCTGTTCCGGTAAGGTCAATGTAGGTAACGTGGTGTTGCAATTTATGTTATAAACCATCTTGGCTTCTACATTTAAACTACCTATATTCTTTACAATGTCAACATTAGCCTTATTTTGTCCTTTTAATGAAAGGATATAGGGGGTATCTCCTGGTAATACGTAGAGTGCTTCTTCATTGGCAACAGATATTTCTTCTTCGTTGTATGCTACATAGAATGTAGGAGCGGTATTGTAGTGGCTGATTAAATCTTGAGGTATATTAGGAATGATTATAGCATTTGCTAAAGAAACTGTTACGCTTACATTTTCAGTCTCGTTCTCGGTAAGTACAATGGAAGCAGTTCCTTCATAATAAGGTGTTGTACTCATTTGTAGTCTTGTCCCATAATGTGCCTTTACAGTATAGGTTGCAGCAAAAAGTTCAACTCCATTTTTATAATGGTCTAAATTACCAGTTTCGATAATATCACCCAATGGGTCGATTATATCTATGATAATATTTGATTTATCAAGTTCGGGGAGAGAAAAAGCACGGGTTTCCGCTTCTATTGATATTTCAACATCCCCCAATATCAGACGTCCTTTGCCTTTAGACATCTGTTCCTCTTCTTGACAAGCTGTCAAAAAGAGAGGAAGCAGACTACAAAGTAATGCTATATGTCTAAATATTCCGTTTCTCATTTCTTCTTATTCTTTTCAATAGTCATAATCCAAACTAAACTCATCTACGTGAAGTGTGCTTCCTCTGCCCCCTACGAAGTAGTCGCCATATTTACTTGCCGAGCATACGATGACAATGTAGGTCGGTACACGGTTAGTAACACGGTAGTCCAGATTCAATTCGAACTTTTTGTATTCCGTTACCGTTGTTCCGCTGTACATTTCGGCATAGGCGATGATATGCTCGTCGTTTTTGTCAAACAGCTTTCTGTTGGTAGGGCGGGTGCGTATCTCTATCGGCTCCGTCCAATCGCCCAAAGCGATGTATATGGCACATGTATCGGGCTTTCCCTTGTAATTTTGGAAACGCGTATAGTCCTGGCTGCCTTCGGCTGGCAAGTCTGTAATAGGTGCGGTGGTATATTTGTAGTATCCTTTCAATTTTGTCGGGCGGCCTGTAAATGGCTGGCCGAAGTTCAAAATACCGTTTGTACCGTCCACCTTGATGAACTTTCCCGTAAACAGGTTGCCGGCAGCAAATTTCACGATTACATTCTTCGATTCCAGCCTGGCTGCTTTGCCGCTTCCGGCAGCGGTGTCATCGGTGGGGGTGGAATTGCTCTGACTGGCTGTGGTAACGCCTATATTGCCGGTATCCCAAAATGGCGTACTATTTTCTTCCCAGGGGTTTGCCACTTTGCCATCCATGCTCCAATAATCGAAAGAAGCATTGGGCAATTCTATTGCTGCTGTAGTGGTGAAGGTCTTTTCCGTACTTATGGAAGTTCCCGAATATGCACGGCAGACATAGGCGGTCGATGCTTTCAGGTGAGGAATGCGGGCCGAGAAACTGCCACCGGTCGTTATCATATAGGAAGCATCCACTTTCTGCCACTCTTCAGAGGTTGCCTCACGTATTTCGAAGCCGTTGTCTTCGCCTTCAAGCCCCTCTCCATACAGCCAGGCTACATTAACCCAACCGTCTGCCGATGTTATCTTGACAGCATCTGTTTCGAACACATTGAGTGTCCAGTCTTCCAGTATATCTCGGTAAGTGACGATTACGATTTGCGGTTGTCCGCCTGTAAAGTTCATTACTGTGGCGTTGCCATCGTATCCGTGTATGGTGGAGCCGGTAGGTCCTAACTTTAGTTCTTTGATTTTAATTTTGGACAAATCCTGCTCTTTGCTTACATAGGCAATGGCTCTTCTCTCTTTTTCGTTTACATAGAAAATGGCCTCACCGATTTGGCCTTCTACAACAAAACGGCGGTCGATAGGCTGTTTGGCTATGATTTTCCACGGATAATCCTGGTAGAGGGACAGGATAACCGTTTGAGGATTTGTCAGGTCGAAAGTCGTGTCCGGACGTAAGATGCTTCTTGCACCTTCCGTCATTTCCACTTTCCTGATATATACTTTCTTCATATTTACGGTATCGGCAAGGGTCACTGTCACTGTACGGTTCTCCGTACTGATAACTGCTCCTGTAGTTTCCCCCTCTACTTCGAGCGCAGTGATGTCGAGCTTTATAATAGGATAGGGTACATTGTTCTCTATACAGGAGCTCAGCAGCCCTGCCAATATCAGGAACAGTCCGGTTGCATATGTTTTTATTTTCTTCATGTATCTTACAGGCAAAGTGTAATTCCTATATTTATGTTGAACAAGTTTATTTTGAAGTCGGCGCCGCTGGCAGTGCGTTTGCCTGTTTCACCTTCATTGTTCTTCTGTTTTTCTATTCTGTACTTGAAGCCGACAACACCGAATGACATCTCGGCGCATACATTCTCCATGATGAATACGGCAACACCGGGATTCAAACCCAGATGTATCTCGTGTATGGTGGTTTCCGTGCGTTGCAATGCTTCGTCCTTGCCACGGGTGAAAGTGCTGCTGCCATTGTTGTAGGAAAGCGAACTCTCATTGAAGAATCCGAAGCGCTTGCCTCTGTCCAGTCCCACATACGAACGGTGGAACAGTGCGATGCTATACGAGTCTTCCGAATAGCGTATGTCTTTGAGGTCGAAACTCAAATCGTCGTCAATGTTTAGCGATATGTTGCCCAGGTCGGCTACGGTGTGGTTATACCCGGCTTTGAGTCCGACTATGACATTGTCCTTGAATGCATAACCTACAAATGGTCTGACGGATATTGTACGGAAGTTGCAATCAAAGTCTTTTATCAATGAGAACAGCATCCGGCTGTCTTCGCCGTCATAATTGATATAGGAGAACGTAAGTCCGCCTACCCATTTCTTTTTGGGTATAAAACGGTAATTGATAATTCCCCGGTCGAAGCGTCCGACCGGTTTGGTATAGATAATTTCCGAACTGTCCGGTTGAGTCGCTTCAACAGCCGGTCGTTCAATGTATATCGTGTCGTGTACATAAACTGTCCGTACCCGTAACGAGTCGTGCGCTTGGGATAACACTTCCTGCGTTTCTTGTGCCCGGACTGTTTCCATACCCACCATGATGCACACCATATATATAAGTAACTTCTTCATCCTTAATTATAAATAAAAGGCCAGTCCCAGACCTATGGAAAACAGGTTTATCTTAAAATTGGCGCTACTTGACGAATGTTCGCCTTGATACACCTGGTTGGTTGTCTGTTTGGTTTTACTGAAGTTCAATCCAAGCACACCGATACTGACTTCTACTGCAGTATAGTTGTTGATGAATGCCACAATGCCCGGTGCTGCTCCGATGCTCATGCCGGTGGTTGTGGCGAAAGTTCCGGTGACCGACTCGTCCTTTCCGTTTATTACTCTGGATTGACTGCCCGACCATTCCAGCTGGGTTTCGTTAAAGAGTGCAAACCGCTTGCTTTTGCCCAAACTGATGTAGTTGCGCAGTATCAGCATACCTGAATATGTGTGTTTCAACTGATACAGGTCGTTGATGTCAAACTGATTGTCATCATCGATATTCAGCGTCAGGCCATCTATCTTTATCAATGAACGGCTGTAGGCAAACCGGCCTCCGGCCGCTATATTGTCTTTAAACGCATAGCATACCAGGGGACTGACTTTGAATGTATAGCCGTCGGATTTGAATCCGTCGATAATCAGGAACTGGTAGTTATCCTCGGTATGTTCGGAGTAAGATATCGAACTGCCTGCTATCCATTGGCCTTTGGGAACAAATGTGCTTTGTTCGATTTGGCGTTTGAATTCTTGCGCTTGGATTTTACCGCCTGCGATAGCTGCCAGGGCTAATGTTATGATGATTGCTTTTTGTCTCACTTCACAGATGTTTTTATTCATAAACTAATTCGAAGTCGTCGAGCCACATCGTACTTCCTGTTCCGCCACTGAAATAATCGCCGTACTTACTGGATGAGGCTACGATGATGATAGCTGTCGGCTTCCGGTTGGTATAACGGTACTCTACCGGAATGTTGAATTCAATCATTCCTTCTCCTTCTGTCGAAGATGTGAAGTCCTTTTCACCATAACCTATGATATACTCGCTGTTGACATCGAACAGTTGTGCGCTGCCCGGAGTCTTATAGTTGGTTCTGACTATTACAGGCCATGTCTCTCCGTTGTATGTTTCGCCGGGCCAGTTGCCCAATACGATAAAGATGCTTCCTATATCCGGATCGCCTTTGTCGATAAATTCGCAACTGTTGTCGTAGTTCACGGTATTGGATTGGTAGCGGACATATCCGCGCAATGCCGTAGGACGGGATTCGAACGGACGTCCCCAGCCCAGTACACCATTACCTACGACACCATCCATATTGGTAGCCAGGTATTTGCCGGAAAATACATTGCCGGCTGCAAACTGCCCGATGCCTAACATGCTGGCGAATTTGGATTCCAGTTTGGCTGAGTAGCTACCGCCATGCTTTACAGAACCGTCCGCGGTGGTTATATCCGTTCCGGCTTTTTGTGAACCGTGGTTGCCGGTATCCCAGAACATCGTTCCGCCGGATTCGTATACATAGGTCGGCTTGGAACCATGCCACTTCTCAAACCCGGCATTGGGAAGTTGGGCGGCTTTCTCCGTAGTGAATCTGCAAACCACGGAAGATGCCTTTTCTCCGGCAACCGCTACATATTCATAGGTGGTAGCCACTTTCAGGCCGGTGATGGCAGCTGTCATTTCTTTACCGTTCAACACAGCTTCCACTTCCTTCCAGTCGGACGAGCCGGTTATCTGGTAACGGAATATCAAGGGATCGGATGTTTCTTTCATCAGACCGCCCCGCAAGACTGCTTTCGATGTCCATATGTCACCTTCTGCAACCTCTTTGGTCAGCACCACTGCATCGGAAGCGGATATGGATAATACCCCCTCATTGGTGCGGTTGCGGACATCGGTAGCATGTAATATTATGTTATAAGTCCCTTCTTTTGCTGTGATATGTTTCATTAAACCGTCTGAAAATGTCACACGCATCGTACCGACATCGCTGCCGGTATTGTATTCGGATTTGTATGACAGGCCGGAAGCTTCCAAACGCCCCCTTTCCATTTCCGTCAGTCTCATGAGGTTCATCCGGACGGGAAGTCCGCATTGTGCGAATTGTTCGCAGTACATGGACAGTTCATTGAGTACGGATGTACTTGTTACGGTATACGATAATTCCGTTCCCATGCCTACTTCATAGAATGCGGAAGAGGTTATATCGAAGTTTTCGCCGCGGAAGATAGGTCGTTGATAAATCTGTACTTCATCGGTTATTTCTCTTATCGGATTGGCGTTGACACTGACTTTTACCGTACCGCCACCGTCTGCGTAGTCTGTCGGTATGAAGTTGAAGGACAAGTCGTAGCGATAGGCGGATTGTGCATCCGGAATGTTTCCTTCTTTTGTATAGCTTTTTCCGTTGGGCATGGTTGCTTCCAGATGCCATTGCAGCTTAGTATTGCCCGCCGGCAGCATGTAGTAGCCGATGGAGTCTTTGGTTTCGGGAAGATAATCTAAAGTGCCGTCTGCAGTGGATACCGTAACTTTATAGGTTTGGAATACGGAGCTCAATGCTTCATCATATTTTACGGCAACTACCGTGTTGGCGATGCCGCAAGTCAGCTCCAGGTTGGTAACTTCGCCGCTGTTAATGTGGAAGGGACGTTCTTCTTTATAGTATACAGTTTCGAAAGAAGCGGGTACTGAGTCGCCTGCCGTAACAAGGGCTGTGTAGCTGCCGGCAGAGAGGTAAAGCGCTTCCGGAAGTTCGTTTACTCCTTTGTACCGGCGGACGGTTCCCTTTTCATTAAGGATGCCGATTGTGCAGTGGCGTTGTAAAGAATCCTGTAATTCATCGGTCATAGAACGGGTTGTAACTTTCACCTGGTCGGTTACATCTACTTTTAAATGAAGCATTCCCTCTCCGTTCAAGGTATCCTTTTCCGAACAGGCGATAAATGAAATCACTGTTATGGCTGTCAGATAATATTTGAAGTATCTCTTTGGCATTGTGCTTTGCTTAATTTACGATAAGGGCTAATATTGCGGATGCCGTGTTTCCTTTGCCATCCGTAACCTTTAGATTGAATCTGTGGGTTCCGGGAAAGCCCACCAATAATCCTGTAAATCCACTGATATCAAAGTCAATATCGGTTTTATCGGTAACTTTATCCCCATAGGGTAGACCTAAGTTCTGGAGTATTCCGATTAACGCTCCCGGGTTTGCCAGGTCAAAGTCGGTGAGTCCCAAATCGGAAATGGCATTTGCAAAATCGGTACTGCTGGACGTTATTCCTATTTCTAAATTCCGGATACCTTCCGGTACCGCTATTTTTACAATTACGGGATAGGGATTGTCCGTTGAGACACCGGGTGGTATGGTTATACTCTGGGTAATATCGAAATCTTTGCCGGTGATTGCCGGTTTGGTTCCGGGACTCGGTTCGGGATTCGGTTCGGGTTCGGGTAGCGGCTCTTCTTCTCCCGGGGCTATGGTTATGTCTTTCTCTACAACCTCACATGTTGCATCTATCTGGATGTCGACCTTTCCAATCTCTCCATTGTCGCCGTCACCACCGCTGTTTTGTTTCATCGAATATTTAATGATACGTTCTTCACCGGGAAGGACGTCGATGAAGGCTTTGGACATCGTAACTTTCTCTCCTTGAATGGTTGCGCTGAGGTCGGCAATCAGAATGTTGGTTTCACCGATGGATTTGAAATATCCTGCACGTGTTTCGTCTTTTGCATATTCCAAACGCCCTTCACCAACGGATACCTGGACTTTGGAGTCTTCATCCAACAACTTTTGAAGTTCGCTGTCATAGGCTATTCTTACCTTGATATTATTCAAGGTACAAACCAGTTCTTTAAGATCCGTTACCGTATTTTCAGTAATTTCAAAATCCTGTTTGGAGAAGTAATAGGGCTTTTCGAACTCTGCCGGTTGTACTTCGTGAGACATGGCTGTGATACTGTAATGGCTTACCTTTAGCGTGAATATTTCGGGCATCTCGCTGTATTTCCACTCTTGCACCATTTTTCCTTCTTTATCCATATCGTAAATGCGGATGATGAAATTGTCGGTATTGATTCCTGCACGGGTAACTGTAGTAGCTGTTTTCTCGTCTACGGAGACTTTTAATGCAGACAGTCCTATTTGACCTTCGGCACGATTGTCTATGTCGTCAGGACCTTTTTGGGCGTTTCCCCATTGTTCGCGTTCGCATGAAGAGAATGCCAGAGTAAACAGGGTGTTTGATTTCTTCATATTTTGTTATTCATATATAAGTTCTAAATCGTCTATTTTGAGGCGGCTGCCTAAATGGGTGGTCCAGCCTGTTGCACAATCTGTCAAATCAATTGTTCCGGCTTTCTGTAAATCGTCACTGCCGAAAGAGGTTTTGGTTGTTGATAGAATATTGACATATATGTCAGTTGCTTTTTCCATATTTCCTTGGTAGTCGAGGTTGATATATGCTTCCTGATATTCGCTGTCTGCAGAACTTGCGGCTTCTGATATGTACGAGCCGCCTGCTATGACTTTATTCCCGTTGCGTATCTCGATTTCAACTTTAAAGTTGTCTGTCTGATAGGGAGTGTATTTATACCAGAATTTCATTCCGTAGGGTCTGGAGGTGAAAGGATGTCCAGTTGTTACGGTCTCTTTCTTGTCACTCCAATTATAGGTCCCTATGAATAAGCGTCCTGCTTTTGCTCCCTCGGGGTACATCGTGACAGGGGTACTCGAATATCCTCCGCCGGAACCGGCTGTGTGAATCTCCGCTGCTTTAGCACCGCTTTTTGCGTCTTTTACATAGATAACGGCCGGACAGGTTGTTGTCTGTACCGGTGCCACAACCCATGCTTGGGAATATTTGTTGTTTGTATTCCACCATATATCAGTAGCACCTTTAGTATAAGGGTAATAAAAATAGTGGGTGAAATCTCCAAAAGTCCCAGCAGACCACCGTGTATCGGAATCTGTATGCCAGTCTTCAAAACCGGAATTGGGTATCTGTAGTGCTTCTTCGGTTTTTACGGATACTTCATTCTTGACGGTAATTGTATTGGTTCCATCTATTACGGCTTTAAATATGTAATCGGTGCCAGGCTCTAATCCGCTAACCTCAACCGCATTTTTTATTTTTTCTTGTGATGGAGAAAACCAGTCTCCTGACGCTTTTCTGCATTTTACGGTAATATCCTTAACCGTCTTCAGATATTCGGTTGTTCCTTCCGTGTCTCCAACCAAATAGAGAGTGGCTTTTTTAGCCCATACATCCCCTTCGGGAGCAGTCAGGGAACAGGATGATTCACCGATTCCTACTGTCACGGTCTTTTCTTTATCTCCCGCAATTACTTTTATCTGTTGAGGTTCCTGCAACCCGTCTTTGAACGTGATGGTTACTTGGTGCGTATCTTTGTCGCTCTCTATGCTTGTAGGAACTAAAGGTTGCCAATAGCCGTATGCTTGATATTGATAGCTGACTTTGGATATGTCCCCTTTCAAAATGACGGTCAGCAGTATGGTAGTGCTTCCACGTTCGGCATTCATAGGCTTGGCTACGTCAAAACCATTAGGCAGAGATTTGATTTTGAGTACCAATGGCTCTTTGTTTACTTTACTCAATTTGTCTGTTGCGGTCAAGGTAAATGTATTTTCTTCGTCTGTTTCCGAATGAGATATATTGACCAGTACTTTTGTGAAGTCCAATATTGCCATTTTATCGACATTGGCACTTAATCCTTTTAACTCCAGCCCCAGATCTTGTAATGTGGTAAGCATGCCTGGTTCCGGATTTACCAGATCAATCTCGGCAGGCCATCCCTTGCTTAACAGAGAAGGAGAGCGGGTTGTCAAGACACATTTGGATATTCCGCCACGCGCCGTCAGCAAGGCTGATAAAGGGGATTCGGGTTCTGTCCATTCCGTTAACTCCCGGGCAACTCCCGGTTCAAATCCTGTTGGCGTAAAGAACGGTGGCTGTGTGTTCAAGGCATCGTCCGAAATATCTATGGTTATCGGCACTCTTTCCGTTTCGTCCGTGAATGATACATCCAATTCCGTACCCCCTGCTTGTACGTCAAATTTCAGACGGTAATGCTGGCGTGCCTTTGCATTCTCTATGGTAGCGGCTTCAAATGTGACTTTGTTTCCTTGTTGTTTGCTTCCTGACAGGTAAATGCTTATCTTGCCAGGCTTTACGTATGCGGCCCTTGTTTCATTCTTGTCGAACGAGATGTCCGTACTGCCGGCAGGGCGTATGTTTACGGTGTAGTCTGTAAAATATTTTTTGAAAAGTTCCGTGTATTCTGTTGTAACTTTTACATTGGCAAGATAACATATGACCGATATGTTTGTACTTTCGTTCTTTTTTATGGAGAACTCTTTTGCTCCTTCGTAGTAAGGGGCTTCAAAACCTTGGGTTTCTATGTTTCCATAAGTGGCCTTTAGTGTATAGTTGCCGGCTGCAATTTCTGTTCCGTCTGTAAAGTCGGCATACCTGTTCCAGGTAAGTTGTACGTTATTATTTTGAAGAACGGCAATTGAGAAGTCGTTGATGTCGGGTAATGTCTCTTCATCAGCGGTAGCACGTGTTACCATGTTTTCTACATTTGTATCAACTGCTAATTTCAGATTAAGTCTGCCCTGGTTTGCAGTTTGTTCATTCTCCCGCTCACATCCGGTCAATGTAATACATATTACTGTAAACAGGGTTAGAAAAGTTGTATATTTTTTACCCATTAACAACAGTGTTTGGTTATCTTTTTACCTGCTAATTCTTGAAGTCGGGTACAAAAATATGTTTTTTAGATGAGATAATTAGCGCTTATCGCCTTGTTTTGCAGTTATAAATGAAAAATGGGACATCATTTGTCCCATTTTTCTCAAAAAAAGAACAGTTGATTAATCTGGCTTTAATCTTGTTTTAGACATAAAATCTTATCGTGAGGGTAGCAATACTACTCCCTGTTTCTTCTTTCCGTCCATTTTGGCGGTTATAGGATGTTCAAAGTGCACGTGACGCAGGTATTTGGACTCATATACAGCAGGTTGTGCATTCAGAAAGTCTTGATTATACACACCGTCATTCATGAAAGCATTGATTGTGAAATAGCCTACTCCGAATGAAGTCAGGTTCTGAAAAAAGTGTGTTCCCTGGCTAGGATCGACACGATAGTTCGTCAGTCCTGCTTCTACAATGATACGCGCTGCACTGATGTGGGGCCATTTAACGGGAATACCGAGCCAGGTATCACTGCTGCCCCAACGTCCCGGTCCTATCAGTACATAGTTCTTGCCCTCGTCCAAAAATTGCTGGTTCAATTTTTCTATCTCCCAGGCTATTTCCTGATTGTAGGAAGCGCTGTAGTTGTCGGTCTTTACATAAATTACATCCTGTAATTCATTCATTATGCCATGCCCTAATGAATTATTGGATCGTAGCAGCAGTTTTTCATCGGGAATGGCTGTGAGGTCCTCGTCAAGCATTTCCTTGCTGTCGACAATCGGACGTATTTGCAACAGATAGAACGTCCCGGTCTTGTCCTTTTCACGGTTCATGGTAGCTGCAAATTCGATTTCTACAGGACGGCGCATTTCCTGCTGTCCGTATTTCAATGCCAATTGCAAAATGCGGGGCAGAGGAAATACATCATGCTGCAAGATATTGGCGAAGGTGATAACCTTGCGTCCGCCCGGATATAAACCGTCACGGATTATCTGGTCGTAAGGGTCGTAGGTGGAAGCTATATATTTGAGAGAACCGTCTTTCTCGGCCTCTTTTACGTGTAATTTCAATAGGTTGAAACCATCGTCAATGGAGAAGTCATGTCCGGCGTTACGCAGGTCGAGTGCATAAAAACGTGTTTGGGTTTCTTTGAGCGCAATCTCCATTTCGCTGGTTTGCAGAACTTGGTTGGGGTGATAGGGGGAGAACCGGAGAGTCATACCGCCGTCTACGATATATTTGCCCAGCCCGAGTGCCAGGTTGACAATACCCTCTTCAGCTTTTTCGTCTCCGATAGGATAATAGTTGAGCGAACGCGCCACGCCCGACATGGACGGGTAATAACGGTCGCCATACTGGTTGCCGACCACTTCTTGCAGGATTACGGCCATTTTCTCCTGGTCGATAACATTGCTTGTGGCTTGCATATAAGCCTTTGAATCGCGGAAATATACAGAAGCGTAAACTCCCTTGATTGCATCGCTGAGCATACGGAGCATTTCATACTTATCGTCCAGATAAGGAATCATATAAGTATTGTATATACCGGCGAAAGGTTGGTAATGCGAGTCTTCCAATAGTGAGGAAGAGCGGATGGCAATAGGTGATTTTACCACATCGAAGAAAGTGAAAAAGTCCTCAACCAGACGGTCGGGCAGTTTGGCTTTCAGAAAGTAGCGGAGAATCACATCGTCGTCGGCATCGGACAAGGCTATCTGATACAGGTTGTTAGTCTCCATGAATTCATCGAACACATCCGTACACAGTACTACCGTTTTGGGTATGGCAACGCGGGCATTTTCAAATTCGTCGAATTCCGGATGATGTTTCACCATGTTGTCAATGAATGCCAGGCCACGGCCTTTGCCGCCCAGTGAACCGTCGCCGATACGGGCAAAGTTCGAGTAACGGTCGAAACGGTCGCGTTTGAAAACAGCTACCACACCCTGGTTTTTCATCTTGCGGTACTTTACAATTGCTTCAAAGATGATTTTGCGGTGGGCATCCACATCCTGAAGACTGTTCCACGTAATAGGTTTCAAGAACTCGCCAATGGGAAACATGGCGCGTGAATAGAGCCAGCGGCTCACATGGTTGCGGCTGATATGATAGAGGAACGATTCTGCCGGTACGGCAAAGAGGATATTCTGAAGTTCTTTCAGATTCTTGACGCGGGCAATCTCTTCCAGTGTGTCGGGGTTGCGGAAGATAAAGTCGCCGAAACCGAAATTGTCCGATACGATACGGCGCAGGTCTACGTCCATTTTCTTTGAATTCTTATCGATAAAAGCCGCATCGTATTTGGCTGCGTACGACACGTTCTCCGATTCGGACGATTGTATAATCAATGGAACAAACGGGTCTTCTTTCCGTATGGCGGCACACAGCTTGATACCAGCGAGTGCGTCTTTCTCACCGCGTTCAACGCGAGGGAAGCGGACGTCGGTGATAACTCCCAGTATGTTGTTCTTGTATTTTTCGTATATGCCGATTGCTTCGTTGTAGGTACGTGCAAGGACGATTTTAGGACGTCCTCTCATACGTAGCGTACGTTGGTGGGCATTCAATGCTTCAGTGGAAAACTCCTGGCTCTGTTTCAATACAAATTTATAAAGATTGGGCAGGATAGAGGAGTAGAAACGGATACCGTCTTCTACCAGAAGAATAATCTGTACGCCCACTTCACTGACGTCGTGCTCCAGATTCATCTTGTCCTCTATCAGCTTGATGATGGAAACCAGCAAGTCGGTGTTCCCCAGCCAGCAGAAGATATAATCGAACGAACTGAGATCCTCGTTGGCAATGCGTTTGGTGATGCCGTGGCTGAACGGGGTCAGAATTACCATAGGGATGTGCTCGTATTGTGCCTTGATGGTTCGCGCTACGTCAAATCCTTCATTATCTCCCGTTCCCGGCATACATATAATAAGGTCGTATGGCATGGACGATAGTTGGGACAATGCTTCCTCGCAAGTAGATACCTGTGTAAAGCGCGGCGGATAGCGCAGGGAGAGTGAAGTATATTCATTAAAGATTTTTTCGTCGATACGGCCGTCGTCTTCCAGCATGAAAGCATCATAAGGATTGGCGATTAAAAGCACATTGAAGATACGTCGCGTCATGAGGTTGGCAAACTGCGTATCTTTGAAATAGAGCTGGTTTAATTTAAACTTACTGAGCATGTTTTCTCATGGTTTATTAGTTCGGAGGACAAAAGTAGCAATTTAAATGAAGAATGAGGAATGAAGGATAAAGAATTACCTTTGCAAGCTGTTTATACAGTTGTCCCCTGCTTTTTTGTTTGTTGTTCTTTTATATTCTATGTGATTTGACGTTTTATCATTATTTAATCAAAATATTGCTGCAATGTTTAGGTGTTTTGAAAAGTTTTCCTATATTTGCAGTGTTGTTTATTGACATTTTGTTCAGGCAACAAATAGTTAACAAGGTAATAACCTTTAAAACGTAATATTATGAATATCGAACGTATCATGTCCTCTTTGGAGGCAAAGCATCCCGGCGAGTCTGAATATCTTCAAGCCGTAAAGGAAGTACTTCTTTCTATCGAAGATATCTACAATCAGCATCCTGAGTTCGAGAAAGCGAAAATCATAGAACGGTTGGTTGAACCCGATCGTATTTTTACTTTCCGTGTTACGTGGGTGGATGATAAAGGCGAGGTGCAGACTAATCTCGGTTATCGCGTACAGTTCAATAATGCTATCGGCCCGTACAAAGGCGGTATTCGTTTCCACGCTTCAGTAAACCTCTCTATCTTGAAGTTCTTGGGGTTTGAACAGACTTTCAAGAATGCTTTGACCACTCTGCCTATGGGTGGCGGTAAAGGCGGTTCCGATTTCTCTCCGCGCGGTAAGAGCGATGCGGAAGTGATGCGTTTCTGTCAGGCTTTCATGTTGGAATTGTGGCGTCACCTCGGTCCGGATATGGACGTACCCGCCGGTGATATTGGTGTAGGTGGTCGTGAAGTGGGCTATATGTTCGGTATGTATAAGAAACTGACACGCGAATTTACAGGAACTTTCACGGGTAAAGGTCTGGAATTCGGCGGTTCATTGATACGTCCCGAAGCAACCGGTTTCGGTGGATTGTATTTTGTAAACCAGATGCTGGAAACCAAAGGTATAGATATCAAGGGTAAGACGGTTGCTATCTCCGGTTTCGGAAATGTGGCTTGGGGTGCAGCTACCAAGGCTACCCAGTTGGGTGCTAAGGTCATTACGATTTCCGGTCCCGACGGTTATATCTATGACCCGAACGGCATCAGTGGCAAGAAGATAGATTATATGTTGGAACTCCGTGCATCGGGCAATGATATCGTAGCTCCGTATGCCGATGAATTCCCCGGCTCTACTTTCGTTCCCGGCAAACGTCCGTGGGAGGTGAAAGCCGATATTGCTTTGCCTTGTGCAACGCAGAATGAGTTGAATGGGGAAGATGCACAGCATCTGATTGATAATAAGGTGACTTGTGTGGGCGAAATCTCCAATATGGGATGTACCCCCGAAGCTATCGACCTCTTTATTGAAAACAAGATTATGTATGCACCGGGTAAGGCTGTGAATGCAGGCGGTGTGGCTACCAGCGGATTGGAAATGTCACAGAATGCAATGCATCTCAGTTGGAGTGCGGCTGAGGTAGACGAGAAACTTCATGCCATTATGCACGGTATCCATGCTCAGTGCGTGAAATACGGAACAGAACCCGACGGCTACATCAACTACGTGAAGGGTGCTAATATCGCCGGCTTCATGAAAGTAGCCCACGCCATGATGGGTCAGGGAATTATCTAAGGAAAAACTTTGTTTAGTTGTATTTGTATTTGTGGTTTGTGCTGCCTGCGCCTGTGAAGGTGCAGGCAGCACTTTTTTACTATTTGTGGGTATTATTGTTTTTAATATAGTTATTTATCGGTATTGTGCCAGCTACCTGTGCGATCTAACTTTGCAGCGTGAAAATTAATTTATTAACGCTAAAAAGGAATAAGCTAAAATGAAAATTAAAGATGTATTGGTCATGGCGGCCATCGGTTTATTAGGAGCAGCATGCAGTGATGACGATAATAAGGGTAGTCAATGGGGAGACGGAGTTGGAGGTACGAAAACGAATCTGGATGTATCTGCCTATGATAAATGGACTTATGTAAATCTGAAAACCGGAGAAACGGAAATACATCCGGATACAAGCGAATGGATTTATACGGATGGTTCGGTAAGCGAGCCAAAAGCGAAGGAAACTATCGGTATCGAATGGCATATCGCCATACACCGTTATGAGATAAAAACAAACGGTGGCATGGTTTTCGATACGGAGAAAACAAATATGAATGAAATTACGGAGTTGCCTGAAGGAGACTATAAAGCGGATGAAAACATAACAAACGAGGATAAAGAATATGCCATCATCACCGATATGAGCAAAATGATGCAAGGCAACGTCGGTTACGCCAAGACTGCAACTGTGAACAAAGTGTTGTGCAGTTGGGTGAAAAAGACGGAGACAGGTAGTATGCCTCCTACTATTTATGAACCGACAATGCATGTGATAGTTTTGAAGTGTAAGGACGGTAGTTGGGCGAAGCTTCAATTTACAGTTGCGGGAAACTCTGAAACGAATAAGAGCGGTTTTGTTACATTCAATTACGAATTTATCCCGATTAAATAAGAATGAGACGGGTTCTTTGTTCCTTACTTTTTTTGCTGGCAGCGGCAGTGCCCACTGTCTTTGCGGAGGAAGTGGACGAAAGGGATAGCAACCGTTATCGCTATTCCATATTGGGAGATGTTGTAGATGAAAACGGGCTGCCAATGCCTGGAGCTACGGTTAGGGTGCTGGAAACTACTTTCGGAGCAGGCACGGATAGCGACGGTGAATTTGTTATCCATTTGGAAAATGCGAAAGAATATACGCTGTTGGTTTCATTCATAGGATACGAATCTCAGGAAGTAAAAGCGGTTCCGGCTGTACGTCCGCCGCGACTGCATATCCGATTGGTTCCTTCTTCTAATCAACTGAATGATGTAGTGGTAACCGGTTCGTTTGTTGCAAAACCGTTGAAAGAGGTACCTGTACTGACGCGTGTAATATCTCAAAAGGAGATTCAGGCACTCAATCCGATGAATGTCGAAACTTTGCTGCAATACGAACTGCCGGGTTTGCAGATTGGATATAATTCCATGAGTCAGATGCCTGAGATATCTTATCAAGGCATGGACGGAGAGTATATGCTGTTTTTGATAGACGGCGAACGCGTAAGTGGGGAAGGAGCCGACCATAATGTTGATTTTACCCGTTTCAATGTAGACGATATCGAACGTATAGAAGTCATTAAGGGAGCCCAGTCCACAATCTATGGTTCCAATGCATTGGGTGGAGTCATCAATATCATTACAAAGACCGCTAATCGTCCCTTTAGCGGAAATTTGAATGCACGTTATGCCGGTTCCAACGGACAGAAATATACAGCTTCTACCGGTGTGAAGAAAAATCGTCTTACTTCTTATACCAGCCTTACCTATCGTACAAAAGATACTTATGAGATAGGTGATGAGGTAGGTAAGACCACCGTAACGGAAGGAAGTGACGGTTCTTCGGCAGAGAAGCAGGCAGATGCCGGTTCCACCACGGTCTACGGATACAACATTTGGGATTTTTTGCAGAAAATAGGCTATACCTGCAATGAAAAGCTAAATGCGGATTTGAAAGGTTCGTTTTACCGCAATAAACGGGACAAGCGTGTGGGCAAGATGTACCAGGACATATTCCTTGATTATACCTTGAACGGTAAGGTAACATATCTTCCCGGAGAAAAACAGCAACTTGTAATAGGATATATTTATGATAATTATCAGAAGAACCAGGACTATTTCTTATCCGGAAAGAAAACTACGGATTACCGTAATATCAAGCAGACACCGCGTATCGATTATACCGGAACATTCGGCAAGCATACTGTCAGTGTCGGGTTCGAAGGTGACTTTGAGTACCTGAAACATTATATGCTGGAAGACAGCTCCCATGTTAACAACCAGTTGTACGCTTTCTATGCGCAGGAAGACTGGGATATCCTCGATGAGCTGAATATCGTGGCGGGAGTACGTGCCGACTATCATGAGAAATATCATTGGCATGTCACTCCGAAGGTTTCTTTACTGTGGCATTTTTGCGACCATGTCTCTTTCCGTGCCGGTTATGCACAAGGATTCCGTTCGCCTTCTCTGAAAGAACTCTACCAGGCATACGATATGGGTGGTATGGGTTGGTTCATGCTGTACGGTAATCCGGATTTGAAACCGGAAACCAGCAATCAAGTCTCTCTGTCCGGCGAGTTTACCAAGAGAGGGCTGAACATGTCGGTTTCTTTTGCCCACAACCGTTTCAGGAACAAGATAGCCTATATGTCATTGGGCGACGGTTCGAGCGACATGCAATATGTAAATGCCGATAACGCCAAAACTACGGCCTTGGAGACAATTTTGCGCTACCGTTTTGGTTTCGGGCTGATATTGACTGGTTCTTATGCTTATACGAACGATTATGAAGAGGTTGACGGACGGAATACTTCTTTGGTGCGCCCGCATACGGCAACTTTCAATGCTATGTATTCGCATAAGTTCGGAAAGATAGGTTTTAACTGTTCGCTGAACGGGCAGTGGGGGGCAAAGTTCGATACTTATACAAGAAACCAAAATGATGACGGTACTTATGCGTATGAAATAACCACTTACGATGCACGTACGATGTGTTCGTTGAATACCGGAGTTACCCTTCCGAAAGGCATATCCCTCAATCTGGGTATCGATAACCTGTTCAATTATAAAGACAAGGCTGCCGATAGTTCCCTGCAGGTTCCGCAAAAAGGAATCAGTGTAATAGGAACCGTAAATCTTAATATTGCAGATATGTTCGGGTTATAAATCTTAAAATATCGATATGAAGAAAAAACAACTATTGGGGAGCGGCTGTGCGGCCGTCCTCGTGTTGCTGCTTATAGGTATCTGGAACTTATGGTTCAGTTCTACAAGAGTAGCATTTGTCAATTACCAAGTTATCAGTCTCGGACAAATATCCAAGGCTAATGATAATTCATTTATAAAGATAGCAGAAGTCAGTACCGACGAACTGGATAAACTGGATAAACTGACTTCCTACGACATGGTATTTATCAATGCCATGGGGATGAGAATAACGGAAGAACAGCGTGCGCAGATACAGAAGGCTGCTGACGGCGGCTTGCCCATTCTGACCACTTCCGCCACCAATCCTGCCAATGAGATAATTTCGCTGGACTCTATCCAGGCCGACACTTTGAGAAGTTATCTGGGGAATGGCGGGCGCCGTAACTACCGTAGTATGCTGAATTATGTACGTAAGCATATCGACGGCAAGCTTATTTCGGTAGACGAACCTGAAGCTGTAACAGAACGTTCCAATGATATGATATATCATGCCGACCCGAAGAAGCCGGATGATGAAGAACTCGGTTTCAATACGATAGCCGGATACAATGCTTTCCTGCAGGAAAACGGGCTGTTGCAAGAGGGAGCTCCCCGTATCATAATCACTGGTATGATGGGCGAACCGGCAGACCTTATCCGGAAACTGGAGGAGACGGGTAATGTCGTTTATCCGGTACGGAGTATGAAAGGCTTCATTGGCAGGCACCAAATTGATTCGGTATCCCCCTCGGCAGTCATCAATATGGCGCACGGGCGCATGGGAGACTATATCGTGGATTACTTGACACAACAGAATATCCCGTTGTTTACTCCGCTGAATGTAAACCGGCTCGTAGAAGAGTGGGAGAACGACAAAATGGGAATGAGCGGCGGATTTCTCTCGCAAAGTGTCGTAACCCCCGAAATAGACGGGGCTATCCGTCCTTTCGCTTTGTTCGGACATTATAGGGATGAAGAAGGATTGCAGCATGCTTTTGCCATTCCCGAGCGTTTGGAAACTTTTGTAGAGACGGTGAATAACTATATCAAGTTGCAGAACAAGCCCAATAATGAAAAGCGCGTGGCGATTTATTATTATAAAGGCCCGGGACAGAACGCAATGGCTGCTGCCGGTATGGAAGTTGCCCCTTCGCTTTACAACCTATTGCTGCATTTGAAGAAAGAAGGGTATAAGGTAGACGGCTTGCCGGCATCCTCCAAAGAACTGGAACGTATGATACAAGCACAGGGAGCTGTGTTCGGAACGTATGCGGAAGGAGCTTTCGACAACTTCATGAAGAACGGGCATCCCGAACTGATTACCAAAGAACAGTACGAAAGTTGGGTAAGGAAAGTACTCAGGCCGGAAAAATATGCGGAAGTCGTATCTTCCTTCGGAGAATTTCCCGGTGAGTATATGGCTACCGGCGACGGACGTCTGGGAGTTGCCCGCTTACAGTTCGGGAATGTGGTGTTGCTGCCGCAAAATGCCGCCGGAAAGGGAGACAATGCGTTTAAGATTGTTCATGGTACGGATGCCGCACCTCCTCACACTTATATTGCATCTTATTTGTGGACGCAGTTCGGTTTTAAGGCCGATGCGTTGATTCATTTCGGTACTCATGGCAGTCTGGAATTTACACCGAAAAAGCAGGTTGCTTTGAGTAGTAACGACTGGTCCGACCGGCTGGTAGGCGCTTTGCCTCATTTCTATATTTATTCGATAGGAAATGTGGGAGAAGGTATGATAGCCAAACGCAGGGCATATGCAGGCTTGCAGTCTTACCTCACCCCTCCGTTCCTCGAGAGCAGTGTCCGTGGTATCTATCGTGAACTTGTGGAGAAAATTAAGATATACAATAATGCTGTCAGTGCTTGTTCTAACGGTGCGCACGAACAGGAATCCCGGAAAGATATGCGTAGCGAAGTCGATTTGCGCCGTGCTTCTTTGGCTGTGAAGGCAGCGGCGGTGAAGCTGGGTATTCACCGCGAGCTGGAACTGGACAGCGTACTCACCGTTCCTTATACGGAAGATGAGATTTTGCGTATCGAGAACTTTGCCGAGGAACTGGCTACGGAGAAAATAACGGGACAGCTTTATACAATGGGCGTTCCTTATGAAGATGCGCGCATCAGGAGCAGCGTGTACGCCATGGCTACCGAACCGATTGCATACAGTCTGCTTGCCCTGGACAAACTCCGCAAACGCGCCGACGAAAAAACGGTGAAACACCGCGCTTTGTTCACACAGCATTATCTGAATCCTGCCCGTACTTTAGTAACCCGGTTGCTGGCTAATCCGGCTTTGGGAACGGACGAGCTCATCTGCCGTGTGGCGGATATCACGCCCGACGAACTTGCCAAAGCCCGGAAGATGGAAAAATCGCGTAATGCGCCGCAGGGCATGATGGCGATGATGATGGCTGTGGGAGGCGGAGAGAAAGCCCCAATGAAGAAAATGCCTTCTTCCGTAGAATATACCAAAGAAGAAATCACTTTTGCTTTGGCAGTCATGGAAGTCGAGCGCACAATTAAAAATGTCGGAGAATATAAAAAGGCACTTATAGAAAGTCCGGAAAAAGAACTGCTCAGCATGACGAATGCATTGAACGGCGGATATACCCAGCCTTCACCGGGGGGTGACCCGATAGTAAATCCCAATACCTTGCCTACCGGACGCAACCTCTACGGAATCAATGCAGAGGCTACCCCGAGCGAGGCGGCATGGGAGAAAGGCATACAGTTGGCAAATAATACAATCGAGATGTATAAACGCCGGCACAATGATAGCATTCCCCGTAAAGTAAGCTATACGCTGTGGAGCGGCGAGTTCATCGAGACGGAAGGAGCCACTATCGCCCAGATACTCTATATGCTGGGTGTGGAACCTCTGCGGGATGCTTTCGGCCGTGTTACGGATTTGAAACTCATCCCCTCGAAAGAGCTGGGACGCCCGCGTATCGATGTGGTAGTACAGACGAGCGGGCAGTTGAGGGACATCGCAGCTTCCCGCCTGTTCCTTATTAACCGAGCGGTTGAAATGGCTGCCCATGCAAAAGACGACCAGTACGAAAATCAGGTTGCTGCCGGAGTGGTCGAAGCAGAACGGGTATTGATAGAAAAAGGCCTGACTCCTAAAGACGCCAGGGAGGTTTCGACATTCCGCGTGTTCGGAGGAGTGAACGGTGGTTACGGAACCGGTATCCAGGGTATGGTGATGAGTGGTGACCGTTGGGAGAGCGAGAAAGAAATAGCAGATACCTATTTGAACAATATGGGTGCTTACTATGGTAGTGAAAAGAACTGGGAAGCCTTCCGTCAATTCGCTTTCGAAGCTGCGCTGACACGTACGGATGCGGTTATACAGCCTCGCCAGAGTAATACGTGGGGAGCATTGAGCCTCGACCACGTGTACGAGTTTATGGGCGGGCTCAACCTGGCTGTTCGTAATGTGACGGGAAAAGACCCGGATGCTTACCTGAGCGATTACCGCAATCGCAACAACTTCCGCATGCAGGAGGTCAAGGAGGCTATCGGAGTGGAGAGCCGTACGACTATCTTCAACCCTACCTATATCAAGGAGAAAATGAAAGGAGAAGCAGGTGCTGCGAATACATTTGCCGAGATTGTACAAAACACATATGGCTGGAATGTGATGAAGCCCAAAGCTATCGATAAGGAAATGTGGGATGAGATATATAATGTGTACGTAAAGGATAAGTTCGGCCTGGGCTTGCATGAATATTTCGAGCAACAGAATCCGGCAGCTTTGGAGGAGATGACTGCTGTTATGCTGGAGACGGTGCGCAAGGGAATGTGGAAAGCCAGCGAGCAGCAAGTGGCCGATATAGCTAAGTTGCATACCGATTTGGTAAACAAGTACAAACCCTCCTGTTCCGGCTTTGTTTGCGACAATGCCAAGTTAAGGCAGTTCATTGCTTCGAAAACCGATGTGCAGGCAGCGGCGGAATATAAGAAAAACATCACCCAGATACGCGAAGCTGCCGCATCCGATGACAAGAAAGGGATGGTGATGAAAAAAGAGGAGATGGCTTCTGCCGCAGAAGAACAGACCAATGTACTGAGCAATACGATAGTCGGTTTGGTAGTAGTGCTTGCTATCGTCGTACTGCTGTTGCTCGTCCGTCATCGTCGTAAAAAACTACAGGAATAATGGAAACGGTTGTTTTTGTACTTATGATATTGGTTTGCTTCAACTTCATGTTGAAGCAAACTTATCGTAAATTAAGGTCGGTGCTGGTAATATCCGTCATCTGTGCCTTGTTCGTAGGGCTGATGTGGCCTTATGCTATCGAGCAGTCCAAAACCCAGATTGCCGACTGGCTGGCTAATCCTGCACTGATGCTCGATACCTCCGTTGTACTGAGCGTGGAAGTGGTTCTGCAGATGACCTTCTGCATGCTGGCTGCACATATCCAAAGTGCCGGACCTGTGAAGAAGCGTGTGCTATGGGCTTATAAGGCACTGCGCTGGTTTCCGGGTATTTTAGTCTTTCCGGTACTGTTCTGCGGCTTGGTCGCATTGATATTCTCCTTCCCCGGGGTATCCTTTTCCCTGATTGCCTGGAGCATGGCAGCGGCGGTATTCGTATTGATACCTGCCGGGAGCTTCCTTTTGCGCTGGTTACTGCCCGAAAAAGAACTTCGGCTGGAATTGCTTTTCCTCGCCAATGCCCTGATTGCTATTTTGGGAATTATCGCTACTGTCAACGGCCGTACGGCAGTGAAAGGAATAGACGAGGTAGACTGGGGAGCGTTGGCAGACTTGACAATCCTGCTTGTTGCTGGTGCATTGGTCGGAATGATTTTAAGAAAAGTGAAATTGAAAAGACAAACTAACTAATTAAATAAAAATTATGAATTACATTTCAGACATTCTCTATTGGATATCTACAGGGCTTCTGGTTCCTGTTATCGTATTGTTGATTATTCTTTTCGGACGTTCGGTCTTGCTCCTCGGAAACTTTTTCGGGCAATATCTGGCTATCCGTAAGACCGATGCCCTGCTGCGCAAGGAGTTGGATGCACTGACCCCTGAAACAGTTTCGGAGCTGGGCGGACACCTCTCCAAGAAGAACAACTCTTTGGTGGTTGCTTACATTCACCGTATTATCGAGATGAAAGATAGTCCGGCGCACGTGCAGCGCCTGCTTGCCGATTTTGAGATAGCGGCGGATAAAGATTTGGCAATATCCAAGACTCTAACCAAAATGGGACCGATGTTGGGATTAATGGGAACGCTGATTCCAATGGGTCCGGCACTTGTAGGGCTTTCTACCGGCGACATTGCCTCGATGGCCTACAATATGCAGGTGGCATTTGCCACTACGGTTGTCGGGCTGTTCTCCAGTGCTATCGGGTTTATAACACAGCAAGTCAAGCAGCGTTGGTATTTGCAGGATATGACTAATCTCGAATTTCTCTCTGAATTGTTAAACCAAAATCAAAAAGAATAATGAAAAGGCGTTTGCTGAGAAAAGAAGAAGATAGCGACCCGATGAGTGTGGTAAGCAATCTTTTCGATGTGGCAATGGTATTTGCCGTAGCACTTATGGTTGCATTGGTGAGCCGTTACAATATGACCGAGATGTTCAGTCAGGAAGATTTCACTATGGTAAAGAATCCCGGAAAAGAGAACATGGAGATTATTACGAAAGAAGGTCAGAAAATCAATAAATATACTCCGTCGGAGAATCAGGATGCCAAAAGCGGTAAAAAAGGCAAAAAGGTAGGGATTGCTTATGAGTTGGATAACGGCGAGATTATTTATGTGCCCGAAGAGTAATTCCATTGCACCTAAAATTATTACCTTTGCTGCTCGAAATTTATAAATAACTAAGAGATGTTACAACCGGAATTGAAATTAAGACGTGATAAGATACGTGCCCTCATGGCCCAACAAGGTATCGATGCGGCACTTATTACCTGCAATGTAAACTTAATCTATACGTATGGTTGCGTAGTAAGCGGCTATTTATACCTGCCGTTGAATGCTCCTGCGCGTTTGTTCATAAAGCGCCCTAACGATATTGAGGGCGAGCATATTCATCCTATCCGTAAGCCGGAGCAAATAACCGGATTATTGAAAGAATGCGGTCTTCCTTTGCCGGTCAAGTTGATGCTGGAGGGTGATGAACTACCCTTTACGGAATATAATCGTTTGGCTGCCTGCTTTCCCGAAACAGAGGTCGTGCCTTGCGGCACTGCGTTGATTCGTCAGGCACGAAGCGTAAAAACTCCGATGGAAATCGAAATGTTCCGTCGTTCCGGAGCTGCCCATACAAAGGCATACGAACAGATTCCCTCGGTTTATCAGCCGGGAATGACCGACCGTCAATTATCAGTTGAAATAGAGCGGTTGATGCGTCTGGAAGGTTGTCTGGGTATTTTCCGCGTATTCGGACAGAGTATGGAAATCTTCATGGGAAGTCTTTTGGCCGGTGACAATGCGGCGGTTCCTTCTCCGTATGATTTTGCATTGGGCGGCAAAGGGCTTGATCCTTCATTGCCCGGTGGCGTGAGCGGCACTCTCTTGCAAGCGGGGCAATGTTTCATGGTGGATATGGGTGGAAACTTCTATGGTTACATGGGCGATATGAGCCGTGTGTTCTCCATTGGCAAGTTGCCGGAACAGGCCTATGCTGCACATCAGACATGTTTAGAAATACAAGAGGAGATTGTGGTAATGGCAAAACCGGGAACTGTTTGTGAAGATATGTATAACAAGGCTATTGAAATAGTAACGAAAGCCGGTTTTGCGGATTATTTTATGGGAGTAGACCAAAAGGCAAAATTCATAGGGCATGGCATTGGTTTGGAAATAAATGAAATGCCTGTATTGGCTCCTCGTATGAAGCAGGAATTGGAACCGGGTATGGTTTTTGCTTTGGAACCCAAGATTGTTTTACCCGGTATAGGTCCTGTCGGCATTGAAAACTCATGGGCAGTAACCACCGACGGCCTTGAGAAACTGACTTTGTGCAAAGAAGAAATCATAGAATTATGATGGATAATTAGTGGTTAGCGATTAGTGGTTAGTGGTTAGTGATTAGGTTGGTAATTACGTCGCATGACAGTCGCTAATCGTTAACCGCTAATCACTAATCACTAACCGCTTACTTCACCCTTCTGTTTAATTGGTTATTAGCCTTGGACGGTTTTGATTTTCCGATTCTTTTTCCTGTCGGTTTGGCTTTTTTATTCCGGTTAGGGTGCGATTGTGCGTTTTTATTCCCCTTCATAATATTCACATAGATAATAACGGGCGATAAAGTCCCAATTTTGCTGTAGTATTTCTTTGCCGTTGTCAAATGGAAATTGTACATCGGGTAATATTCCTTTGAGCATACCGTACTTTATTAAGTCGAACGGGCAGGCTCCCGGGCGGCAAAAGAGTTTGTAGCCTTCGGCAGCAGCGCGTTTGGCATTGTACATCGGGTTGTGCTCTTCACAAAAATAGGCAGCTACGTCGTGGGCTATTAGCATACCTTTGGCATTGGCGTATATTACGAATTCTTTCTTGTACTGTAAGTCAGGGAGTAAAGCAGAAGGGGTATTTTCCCATTTTAGAACTTCAACAAAGAACTTGCAGAGTTCTTTATAGGTAGCAAAATATAATAAAGGTTTGCCACCGCTGTATTCCAGACAATGCTCCACATCCTTGCTCAGTTTTGTTTCAGGAGTGATTTCGGGAAGAGGAACAAAGGGCATATCTAACAAATCCGGTCCCATTACCCATAAAAAAGAAGAAGTTTTTTCATTGATAGGCGCTTCTTCAAATTTTTCGTCCATCATTTTATAAGCTTCCTGAGCTAAAGCCAACAAGTCCTTATCATACGGATTTTGTAACGTATATTCATCCGGTCCATAGAGTGCAAAGTGTGATTTTAATGTCCACAGTACAAATGCTATATCTTCCGGATTGATTTCATCGGGGATGTAGCTGTCGGATAGCGGATAGAAGGGAAGGTAGGTATTATACTGTTTGTAGTATAATTCGGTGAATGTCTTCCAACCGCCGGTCTGGGCAATTACATCCTGAAAATACATAGTGAGTGAGACTGTGGCATCTTTCTGCGCATAGTCATCTTCCTTGAATAGAGGAGATTGCTTTACTAACGATAGGATACTTGCTGAAAAATTGAGATACCATTGGTCGCCGGGTAGTACACGTGTACGTTCGTTGGCAGCCAACCATTGTTTCATGGGAATAGGAACTGGCTTCATTGCTTGTTTACTTTTAATGTATGAATAATATGTATGGACTATAATCTTTTCAGAGCCAGTTTGATAACCTGTTCTACTGGTGCATTGGCATCTTCCTTCAAAATAGCCGTTACTACTTTTTGTGAAGGAGCTTGTGCAAATCCCAGCATTGTAAGGGCGGCTACGGCTTCTTCTTGTACTTGTGCATTGGCGGCGGTAAAGGCAGGACCGGTTATGTCAACCGCTCCGGAAGCCATTCCACAGGTTTTTATTTTGTCTTTTAAATCGACTATCACACGCTGGGCTGTTTTTAAACCGATTCCTTTCACCGTTTTCAGCAAGTTGGCATTCTCCGTGCTGATAACATTTATTAATTCGGAAGGCGATAAAGCCGAAAGAATCATGCGGGCCGTATTGCCGCCGATGCCTGATACGGAAATCAGCAGAAGGAACAGCTCACGTTCTTGCTTGTCTGCAAAACCATAAAGGATATAGGCGTCTTCGCGGATAGCTTCATAGATATATAGCTTGCAGCTTTTCTTTCCTTGTATGGCAGCATATGTGTTCAGGGAAATATTTACGGCATATCCCAAACCGTTACAGTCTATAGTTGCGCTTGCCGGACTCAGCTCGGCAATTTCACCTTTAATGTATTCTATCATATGATTATTATTCCTAATTCTGCGAATGTAGGAATTATTATTGACTTTAAGAGTTTGTTTAACAATAAATGTATCATATGCAAAGGGTATTTCTGCTTTTTGCTCAAACAATCAACTTATTATGCTTGAAGCAATGATATAAATAATAAATTTTAGAAAAATGTAATGATAAGTCATCAAGGAAATATTGAGTTTACGAAAAAATATAAATCGTAGGTAATGTAGAATGTTTTTTGGAGATACTTATAAGCTACTTATTGCTCATATAGGCTTATATTCGACTTGGCAGATGGAAAAATTAAATTTATATCTATGAAGAGTGTTGCTGAATAAAAAATGGGAGGTGATTATAAATAAAAGAACTATCTTTGCTCCATGAAAATCTAATTTTATGAAATACTTATTTTTTACTATACTATATATTTTGTGTGTTGTGTCAATACCTTTGTATGCATCTAATGTAGAAATTAGTTCATTATTAATGAGGTTGGATTCTTTGATTGCTCAAAAAGACGTATTTATTATAGCCAAAGAAAATAAAATTGCTCAATTACAAAAACAAAAAAAAGAGGTTAGAACATTAGAAGAACGCTATTGGCTAAATAAAACACTCTATGACGAATATTTTGTATATAATGCAGATTCTGCTATGATGTATGTAGAACAGAATCTAAATATAGCATCTGAATTAGGAAAAAACGAGTGGGTATTGGAGTGGAGGATAAAGAAATCTTTTTTATTGTCGGCAACGGGATTACTCAAAGAAGCATCAGACGAACTTCAATATGTTTCAAGTGATTTACTTTCTCAAAAGTTGAAAGTGGAATATTATGATCAAATGATGTTTTTATATTCTCATTTTGGGCAGTATTCAGGAGGGGATAATTCAGAAATGCGTGAGGGATATTATCTGAAAGAAAAATGTTATCAAGACTCTATTTATGCAACGGTAACTCCTAAAGATCCATTTTATCTGTGGTATAAAGGATGGAAATTTCGGGGTTCGGTCGGGGTGGAATCGGTAAAAGAAGAACTTTTGCAAGAGGTGACTACTTCGGCATTGGAAACTCGCCGGGATGCAATGAATGCTTATATATTGGCATGTTTGTATCTTGATGCTGGAGAAAAAGACAATTATTTAAAATTTATGATATGTTCGGGAATAGCTGATGTGCGAACTGCTAATAAGGATATTGCTTCTTTAGAGGAACTGGCAAAGGTGTTGTTTGATTTGGGAGATATAGATCGTGCTTATAACTATATAAACTATTGTTTACAAAACGCTCAGCTTTATCGGAACAGAGTACGCATGGTAAATATTGCAAAGGTGCAGGATGACATTCGCCAAGCTTATCAGGAACGCAGTCGGGAACAGAAAAGCCGCTTACATTTCTTTTTGGTAATAACTTGTGTATTATCTATTGTTTTATTGTTGGCTGTTCTTTACATTTTGAAGCAAATGAAACGTCTTTCTTATTCGCGCAGTCAATTGAATGAGGCAAATGTATTATTAAATAAACATATAGAAGAACTTTCATTGGCACATACTAAATTGGCTGAAGCAAACGAACAATTGCAGTTACTGAATGAACAATTGAAAGAAACAAATAGAAAACTCAGAGAGTCCAATTATGTAAAGGAGGAATATATCGGCTATGTTTTTGCTATTTGTTCAAATTACATCAGCAAACTCGACGAATTTCGTAAGAATATTAATCGGAAGATAAAAGCAAAACAAATAGATGATATAAAAGCTTTGACTGATACACCTATAATGGCTCAAAATGAACTGAAAGAGTTTTATCATAATTTTGATGCTATCTTCCTGCATGTTTATCCTGATTTTATAAGGGATTTTAATGCGTTATTACAACCGGATGCACAGATAGTATTGAAAGAAGGGCAACTGTTGAATACAGAACTCCGTATTTATGCATTAGTGCGATTAGGAATTAATGATAGTGTGAAGATTGCGGATTTCTTGCATTGTTCTCCACAAACTGTTTATAATAATCGATTGAAGATGCGTAACAAGGCGATTATTCCCAAAGAGGATTTTGCCAGTACAGTAATGGCATTAGGAAGGATGCGATAATGAGTGGAAAAAGCTTTCTATCTCATAGTACACGAAATATTTGATTGTCGAAATATAATAGTGTTGGCTTGGTGTACAAGAAGTTTTAATGAAGTGTTGAAAAGTAAGCCTCAATAAAGTACATATTGTATATAAAGAAACTCTTCTTATCAACTTTGTACTTGTCAATAGGAAGAGTTTTCTATTTTATAGGATTCTAACTAAACCTCAATCGGATTTTCATTGGATTTATTCAATTCCCAAACCATTTGGCAGCAAGTCTTGAACATTTATACTGGAGTTTTTTAATAAATAGTTTGAAAGTTGAGCTATAACATAAGTATTCGATTCTTATAAAAAGGAATAAACTTTCCTCTTTTCATTTTTATAGTTTACTTTATTTATAATTTTTTTGAGGCTAATTTGTTGAAAAATAATAAAATAGTAAGTATATCAATTTACTTTTTGATTTTACCATTCTATACGATTCTGTAAGTTATACCTTAATTTTGCATTAAAGAAAATTGCAATAAGCAGTGTATTAACTTAATAATTTAATTTATGAAAAATAATTTTTTAAAGCAAAATCGAACAAGGAAGGTCATGTTATTCATGTGCCTATTGTTCTTGTTTTCGCTGGAGACATTTGCTCAGAAATTAACAGTGAAAGGTATTGTGAAAGATGTTTTCGGTGAAGCTGTCATTGGGGCAACTGTATTAGTAGTAAATGATGATACCTCTACTGGTACTGTTACGGATATTGATGGGAATTTTATTTTGGAAAATGTGCCCGATGGTTCTATGCTTGAGGTACGTTATATAGGATATATATCCCAAAGGCAAAAAGTCGAGGGAAATAAGTTTCTTGTTTTTTCTTTAAAAGAAGATTCCAAAACGTTGGACGAAGTAGTAGTGGTAGGTTATGGTGTACAAAAAAAATCAGTTGTAACTGCTTCCATCGCTAAGGTTGATTCCGAAACATTGACTCAGACAGCTCCCACTCGTATGGATAATGCGCTACGTGGTCTTGCTTCTGGTGTGCAGGTGATAGCAGGAGACGGTCAGCCGGGATCAGGCACTCGTGTGCGTGTGCGCGGTATCGGTACTATTAATAATTCAGATCCTCTTTATATTGTAGATGGTATGCCAATAAGCGGAGGTATTGATAACATTAATCCAGCCGATATAGAATCTATTGAAGTTTTAAAAGATGCAGCTTCTGGTGCAGTTTATGGTGCACGTGCTGCAAACGGTGTGGTATTGGTGACTACAAAGAAAGGCAAAATGGGAAAAGCACAAGTTTCTTACAATGCATCATTCGGTTGGCAGTCTGCTTGGCGCAAGCGCGATATGTTAAATGCTGCCGAGTATGCTACATTAATGAACGAGGCTTGTGCTTCCTCTGGTCGTGATGCAATGTTCGCTGATCCTGCATCATTGGGCGAGGGAACAGATTGGCAGGATGTCCTCTTTAATAATGGAGCTCCTGTACAAAACCATCAGTTAAGCTTGAGTGGAGCAACAGACCGTGTCAACTACTATTTCTCGCTAGGATATTACAATCAAGAAGGTATTATTGGTGGTGATTATGATGCATCTAATTATAATCGTTTGTCTTTCCGTAGCAATACAGAATATACAGTATTTGATGAAAGCAAAAGCCGTAATTGGCTGAAATCATTGAAATTTACGTTGAATGCTTCTTATTCTCGTATTAATAGTCGTGGTATTACTGCGGGTTCGTTGACCGGTTCTGTATTGGGTGATGCATTGTTTATGGATCCTACTATGCCAGTTTATGCAGAAAGTGAAGACCAATTACAATCTTATGACCGTAACAAGTACGGTGAGCCTATTTATGATAAAAAGAGTGGGAAGTTGCTTGCAATGCCAAGTTCGGACTTTAATGAATTGGCCAATCCGTTGGCACGTTTGTCTAGAAATCAAAACGGTAAAAATAATTCAGACAAGATAATTGCCAATATGGCTTTGGATTTTAATGTTTGGGATAATTTGCATTATAAGTTCTCATGGGGTTCCGATTTAGCTTTCTGGGGATATGATAACTGGTGGGAGCCTGCTTATCTGAACAAGAATGCAACAACCGATAATTCAGGGGTAAGTTCACAAATGAACCGTGGTTATAATTGGCAGATTGAAAACGTTTTGACATATGATAAGAGCTTTGAACAACACTCTTTTAATGTTGTATTGGGACAATCGGCTTCTCGATATACTAGTCGTGCTTTGAATGGAACACGCTACGATTTACCTGCGTACTTGGATGACAAGGCTAATATAGATTTTGCGACAGGATTGGCTTCAGATGGAAAACAAACCAATAGCGGTGGTTTAGGAGACCCGAATTCACTTGCTTCTTATTTTGGCCGTTTGAGTTATAACTATGCAGAACGTTATATGTTACAATTTACAGTGCGACGTGATGGTTCTTCCCGTTTCGGTTCGAACAACAAATGGGGAACATTCCCTTCTGTGTCATTAGGTTGGAATATTACTAACGAATCATTCTTGGAAAAACGTCCAGATTGGTGGACAAATACTAAAGTGCGCCTGAGTTGGGGTAAGAACGGTAATGAAAATATCGGTAATTTCCGTTATACGGCTAATGTGGCTACAGGCAATAACTACCCTTTTGGTGCAAACGGGAATTCAGTTCTCATTATGGGATCCAAACCGACTGGTACTCCTAATGCAGATTTGAAATGGGAAGAATCGGAACAGTTTGATGCAGGTTTGGATTTTGGATTTTTTAACAATTCGCTTACGTTTACAGTAGATTATTTCTATAAGAAGACAAACGGTATGCTGAAAGAAATGGCTATTCCGTCTTATTTAGGAGAATCCAAGCCTTGGGGTAATGTGGGTACAATGAAGAACTCGGGAGTGGAATTGGAACTGGGTTATAAAATAAATAGAGGCGATTTTGATTTTGGTACGAATCTGAATGTTTCTTATATTAAGAATGAATTGGTAGACTTAGGTAATGCGGATGGTTTCGAATCGAAAGACAATGTACATCAGATAGGTAATGTAAGTCGTGCAGAGAATGGGCAACCTTATCCATTCTTTTACGGATGGAGTACGAACGGAATTTTGCAAAATGAATCAGAGGCCGATGCTTATAATAAACAATATGGACAGTCTGCTGTACCGGGTGATGTTCGCTTTGTTGATTATAACAGAGATGGTGCCTTAACAGATGATGATATGCATAATATTGGTAATGGTTATCCGAAAGTAACATTCGGCTGGAATTTCAATGCATCCTATAAGAATTTTGATTTTAGCATGCTGATTTCCGGTGCATTTGGAGGAAAAATAGCTGATGTGACTCGTCGTTTGGACTGTGATTATGTGAATTTACCTGCAGAATTTATGGATCGTTGGCATGGTGAAGGTACTAGTAACAAGATACCACGCTTTACTTTTCCAGGTAAAGACTCAAACCGGAATTGGGGACGTTTCTCGGACTTGTACATCCATAATGGCGACTATGCAAGAATCAAGAATATTCAGTTAGGCTATACATTGCCAGCTACATTAACCCGTAAGTTCTTTGTATCAAGACTACGTTTGTATGTATCTGCTGAAAACCTCTTTACTTTTACAGGTTATAAAGGGCTTGATCCTGAATTGGCGAATGATGCAGCACCAGGTATCGACCGTGGTTATTATCCGCAAGCACGTACTTACACTGTTGGATTCAATCTTAATTTCTAATGGATAAAATAAAGGAAATATGAAAAATATTAAATTATATAGCATGGCAATAGCCGCTTCTATGGCATTAGGATTAACCTCTTGCGGTGAAGATTTTTTGAGTGAAGAACCATCAAGCAAACTTCCTTTGGATGGGTATTATAATTCAGAATCACGTGTGCTGGAAGCAGCTGTAGCAAGTTATGACCCTTTACATTGGTTCGATTACTTTTCTGGTTATGCACCATTGAACCTGGTATGGGATTCCATGGGTGATGATTTCTATGTGGGAGGTAGTTCTACAACCGATCAAAGCCAGATTCACTTGATATCACAATATAAGTCCGAATCTCGGAATAGTATTGAAGGTGCGTGGACAGCAGCCTATTCGGGTATTAATCGTTCTATTCGTTTAATTGATGATGCTACGGCATTGGAAAGTTTAGAGGAAAATACTCGTCAATCATTTATTGACGAAGGGCGTACACTTCGTGCTTGGTATTACCTGATGCTGTGGAAAACTTGGGGTAATGTTCCTTTTTATATGGAGAATTTGACTTTCCCTTATATTGCAAAGCAATTAAAGGCTGATGACATTTATGCCAATATTATAGTGGATTTGGAGGAAGTTTTGGAAAACAAATCTTTACCTATGAAACGCCCGGATGAATGGGCAGGACGTATGACGTGGGCCGCAGCTGCAATGATCTATGCAGATTATGTTATGTATCAAAAAGATGAGGCTCGCTATGGTAAAGCATTGGGGTATATGAAAGATATTATTATTTCCAATCAATATGACCTGGTAGCAGGCGCGGATTACGATCACTTGTTTGATTATGCGCATGAATGGAATAAGGAGATAATTATGGATGTGAACTACCAATGCAAAGGTGGTACTCGTGATTGGGGAAGTGCTAATGCTCCTGGTGGAACAGTGCTTCCTGCTATGATTGGCGTTGATGGTTTGTCTTATAATGGTGCTTCTGGTGATTTTATTGGCGGATGGGGGTTTGGAACCGTATCGAAAGAAGTGTATGATGCTTTTGAAGAGGGTGATTTACGCCGTGATATAGCTTTACTGAATATGGATAAGTATATGGAGGACAAGTGGAATAATGAAGGTATTCGAGTTACCTATAACGGTCGTTATCAGAATACTGGTATTTTCCTTCGCAAATATTTGGGGCGCCCTGGGGGAACAGAAGGAGCAATTGCTTCCAGTGACTTGAATTGGGAAAACAATCTTCACCTCTATCGGTATGCTGAAACCTTGTTGAATGCCGCAGAATTGGCATTGGCTGTTGGGGATGGTTCCGCACAAGGTTATTTCGATCAGGTTCGTAGCCGTGCAGGCTTGGAATCCAAACCGGTAAGTGTAGATAACATTTTGGCAGAACGACGCGTAGAGTTTGTTGGTGAAGGTAAACGTTATTTTGATCTCGTTCGTACGGGAAAAGCTGCTTCCGTATTGAAAACCGGAGGTGGTGTAGTTTTACAAACCAAGCGTACGTTGGAAGAGGACGGAACATTCAAAGGTACCTGTACATGGGGAGGGCAGGCTATTCCAGAACGTCAGGATTGGGAAGAAAGTAAAAAGTATCTGCCTATTCCTCAAAGCGAGATTGAAGCAGCTCAAGGTACTATTATACAGAATCCATATTAATTGGACGGATATTATAAATGTTTAAATAAAAACGTATAGGGGGATTCTATCAGATGAGGTAAGAAGATTGGTATTAGATTAGATAGAATTCCCTCTTTTTTTAATGCAGCAATGAAACGACAATTGAGATTTATTTTAGCGGGGATATTGATGTTTTCTTCTCTTATTGCTTGTAATGGAGGAGGAAATGTAAATGATCCTATGGAAGAACAGGTAGAGAAGTTATTGGGACAAATGACGCTCCGGGAGAAAATAGGACAAATGCATCAAGTGAGTCCGGGAAACATTAATGAAGTGATGACGCAACTGGAAAATGGAGAAATAGGTTCGATGCTGAATGTAACTAACCCTGATATGGTGAATCAGATACAGGAAATTGCTATGAAGAAATCACGATTGGGAATTCCTGTCCTAATGTCACGTGATGTGATTCATGGATATAAGACAATCTTTCCTATTCCATTGGGGCAGGCAGCGACTTTTAATCCGTTGATTGTAGAAGAAGGTGCTCGTGTAGCGGCTGTAGAGGCATCTGCTGATGGTATTCGTTGGACATTTGCTCCGATGATTGATGTTTCACGCGATGCTCGCTGGGGACGTATGGCAGAAAGCTACGGTGAAGATTCTTATTTGAATGCAGTTATGGGGGTAGCTGCGGTGAAAGGTTTTCAGGGAGATTCATTGAACAGACCGACATCGATTGCTGCTTGTGCAAAACATTTTGTGGGCTATGGAGCAGCTGAGGCAGGCAAGGACTATAATTCTACTTTCATTACGGAACGTATGTTGCGAAATACCTATCTTCCTCCTTTTGAAGCAGTGGCTAAGGCAGGATGTGCAACTTTTATGACTTCATTTAATGACAATGATGGTGTACCTTCTACAGGAAACAGTTTTATTCTGAAAGATGTGCTTCGTAAAGAATGGAAGTACGATGGTATGGTGGTAACGGACTGGGCATCAGCAACAGAGATGGTGGCACATGGATTCTGTAAAGATCGTAAGGAGGCTGCAGAAAAGGCTGTGAATGCGGGTGTCGATATGGAGATGGTAAGTGGTTCTTTCATCGAACATTTAGAGTCGTTGGTAAAAGAAGGAAAGGTTTCTGAAACAAATGTTGATGAGGCTGTTCGCAACATCTTGCGTTTGAAATTCCGTTTAGGATTGTTTGAAAATCCATATGTATCGACTGCACAATCTGTAAAGTACGCACCGGAGCATTTGGCTAAGGCGAAAGTAGCAGCGGAACAATCTGTCATCTTATTGAAGAATATTGAGGAAGTATTGCCATTAGGTAAAAGGGTTCATACTATTGCAGTAGTAGGTCCTATGGCTGATGCGCCTCACGATCAGTTGGGTACATGGGTGTTTGATGGTGAAAAAACGCATACGCAGACTCCATTGAAAGCTTTGCGTGAAATGTATGGCAGCGAAGTTCGAATTATTTACGAACAAGGGCTGGCTTATAGCCGTGACAAGCGTACAGATGGTATTGCAAAAGCCGTAGCAGCTGCCCGTCAGGCAGATGTTGTATTGGCATTCGTAGGTGAAGAAGCAATTCTTTCTGGAGAAGCGCATTCATTGGCAGATCTGGATTTGCGTGGTGCTCAGAAGCAATTAATCGATGCGTTATCCAAAATAGACAAACCGTTGGTGACAGTTATTATGGCGGGCAGGCCATTGACAATTGCCGAGGAAGTGGAGAAATCGGATGCTGTGCTCTATTCGTTCCATCCGGGAACAATGGGTGGTCCGGCATTGGCGGATATTCTGTTTGGTAAAGTAGTGCCGAGCGGAAAGACGCCTGTCACTTTTCCAAAGATGGTAGGACAATTGCCTATATATTATGCGCACAACCATACGGGACGTGCACCAAGTGGAAAAGAAACCTTGATAGACGATATTCCGTTAGAGGCCGGACAAACATCCTTGGGGTGTTCCTCTTTCTATATGGATGCCGGATTCGGACCTCTGTTTCCTTTCGGTTACGGATTGTCTTACACTACATTTGCGTACGACAAATTGCACTTATCCGCTGATACACTGAGAATGAACGAAATATTAACAATTACTGCGAATTTAACAAACACCGGAAAATATGCCGGAACAGAAATCGTTCAATTATATGTTTGTGATAAGGTCAGTTCCGTCACTCGTCCAGTGAAAGAATTGAAAGGTTTCCAACGTATTGCTTTGCAGCCGGGTGAAACAAAAACCGTTACGTTTGAACTACCTATAAGTGATTTGGCTTTTTGGAATATAGATATGAAAAAAGTAGTGGAGCCGGGAGAGTTTACCTTGTGGATCGGAACTAATAGTAGTGATGGACTTTCTGCTGATTTTGAAGTGTTAAATTAATTTAGATAAGTATGAAATATTATATATTCTCAGTATTATTTGCAATAGGTACACTATTTTCCTGCCAGTCTCGAAATGTACAAACAGAAAATGAAACACCCATTTCCGAAGCTTTTGTACGTGTGTCTGGGCAAGATTTAATTCAGCCGGATGGTAATAAGCTTTTTATCAAGGGAACAAATTTAGGAAATTGGCTTAATCCAGAAGGATATATGTTTGGATTTAATAAGACTAATTCTGGTCATTTTATCAATGAAATGTTTTGTCAAATGGTAGGGCCGGATTTTACAGCGGAATTTTGGAAACGTTTCAAGGACAACTACATAACCCGCAAGGACGTGGAGTTTATTGCAGCTACGGGTGCGAATACTATTCGGTTGCCTTTCCATTATAAACTCTTCACGGATGAAGACTATATGGGACTGAAAAGTAATCAAGACGGGTTTGCGAGGATAGATAGTGTAGTAACTTGGTGTCGTGACAATGGTTTGTATCTCATCTTGGATATGCATGATGCGCCGGGTGGACAGACAGGAGATAATATTGACGACAGTTACGGGTATCCTTGGTTGTTTGACAGTGAAGAAAGTCAGTTATTGTTCTGTGATATCTGGCGTAAAATAGCTGATTACTATAAGAATGAAACAGTTATTTTAGGCTATGAACTGATAAACGAACCGATTGCTCCCTATTTTGAGAACATGGAAGAATTGAACAGTAAATTGGAAACCGTACATAAACGTGCTGTAAAAGCTATTCGTGAGGTAGACAATAATCACATTATCTTGCTGGGAGGAGCACAATGGAATGGTAATTTTAAGCTTTTTACGGATTCCAAGTATGATGACAAACTGATGTATACTTGTCATCGATATGGCGGGGAGCCGACTCGGGAAGCGATTCAAGAAATCATACATTTCCGTGATAGTGTAAATCTGCCGATGTACATGGGAGAAATTGGGCACAACACAGATGAATGGCAAACAGCTTTTTGTAAAGTTTTGGAAGAAAACAATATCGGTTATACGTTTTGGCCCTATAAGAAAATAGAGAAATCCTGTTTTATGGGCATCCGAGAGCCTGAAAACTGGGAACAGGTGATAGCCTTTTCGGAAGCACCGAGAAGTACTTATAAAGAAATACGCGATGCACGTCCGGTTCAGGATATAGTCCGTAAAGCGATGAATGATTTTATAGAAAATAGTAAATGTGAGAACAACATACCCCAAACCGGATATATTCGTTCTTTAGGGTTGGATGTTGTTGATATTTCAAATAAAGAATAATATGTTATGAAGAAGATAATTGTAACGGGAATCTTTTCGGTTGTATTTACTGGTAGCGCGTTGGCGCAGTCTTTTCCTGTCTATTTGGATGAGACAAAACTTATAGAAGAAAGAATAGAGGATGTGTTGGATCGTATGTCATTGGAAGAAAAAGTGGCAATGACTCATGCGCAGTCTAAATTCAGTTCACCCGGGGTTGCCCGTTTAGGTATCCCTGAAGTATGGATGACAGACGGACCTCATGGTATTCGTCCTGAAGTCTTGTGGGATGAATGGAATCAGGCGGGTTGGACTAATGACTCATGTGTGGCATTTCCTGCACTTACTTGTTTAGCTGCTACCTGGAATCCTGAAGTTTCTTTGTTATATGGAAAGAGTATTGGTGAAGAAGCACGCTATCGTAATAAAACCGTACTGTTGGGACCTGGAATCAATATTTACCGTACCCCACTTAATGGACGTAACTTTGAGTACATGGGTGAAGATCCTTATTTGGCAGGAAAAATGGTAGTGCCTTACGTGCAAGGTGTACAGCAGAATGGAGTAGCAGCATGTGTGAAACATTATGCGTTAAACAATCAGGAGGTCAACCGAAATACAACCAATGCGATAGTTGATGACCGTGCTTTGTATGAGATTTATCTACCTGCATTTAAGGCTGCAGTACAGGAGGGAAAGGCATGGGCTATTATGGGATCTTATAATTTATATAAGGGACAACATGCATGTCATAACCAGTACTTGTTAAATGATATTCTGAAAGGCGAGTGGGAATTTGATGGTGTAGTGGTTTCGGATTGGGGAGGTGTGCATAACACGGAAGAGGCTATTCACAATGGATTGGATCTGGAGTTCGGAAGTTGGACAAATGGTCTTTCAAATGGAGCAAGTAATGCATATGATAATTATTATTTGGCACAACCCTATTTGAAGTTGATAAAAGAAGGAAAAGTGGGTACCAAGGAGCTGGACGATAAAGTGCGCCGTATCCTTCGCTTGATTTATCGTACCACAATGAATCGTAACCGTCCCTACGGTGCATTATGTTCCGAGGCACATTTTGCAGCAGCCCGTCACATTGCTGAAGAAGGTATTGTATTGTTACAGAATAGGAATAATACGCTGCCTATAGATTTGAACAAAGTGAAAAAAATAGCTGTCATCGGTGAAAATGCACTCAAAATGATGACCGTTGGAGGAGGTAGTTCTTCATTAAAGGTAAAATATGAACTTTCCCCTTTGGATGGTATCAGAAATAGAGTAGGGGATAAGGCTGAAGTTGTATATGCTCGCGGATATGTAGGTGATCCTTCAGGGGAATACAATGGTGTCAAATCCGGTCAGAATCTGGAGGATAACCGTTCGCCGGAGGAATTAATGGCCGAAGCTGTACAGGTGGCTAAAGAAGCTGATTATGTCATTTTTATCGGCGGATTAAATAAGAGCACATATCAGGATTGTGAGGATGCAGATCGTAAGGAGTTAGGCTTACCGTACGGACAAGATGCTGTGATTTCGGCTTTGGCACATGTGAATAGGAATCTTGTTGTTGTCAATATTTCGGGCAATGCCGTAGCCATGCCTTGGGTTAAGGAAGTACCGTCTATAGTTCAGGCTTGGTTTTTAGGTACGGAAGCCGGTAATGCTATTGCTTCAATTTTGATGGGTGATGTCAATCCTTCAGGAAAGCTGCCCTTTACTTTCCCGGTTTCATTGGCTGATGTGGGTGCACATAAATTGGGTGAATATCCTGGAACTCCCAGAAATGACGGAAGTAATATTGTAGATGAAAAATACAATGAAAGCATTTTTGTTGGTTATAGGTGGACTGATAAAGAAAAGATAACTCCTCTGTTTCCCTTTGGGCATGGTTTGAGTTATACTTCTTATAAATATGGCAAAGCTGTAATAGATAAGAATATAATGGGGGATGATGAAGTACTTACTGTCACTGTTCCTATTACCAATATAGGTATGCGTGCAGGTTCGGAAATCGTTCAGATGTATATCAGTGACTTGAAATCGTCATTACCTCGTCCGGTGAAAGAATTGAAAGGATTCAGCAAGGTAAGTTTAGAACCGGGAGAGACTAAAAAAGTGACGTTTACCATTAATAAAGAGGCATTGAGCTTCTTTGACGATGTACGGCACGAATGGATTGCGGAACCTGGAATATTTAAGGCAATCATAGCAGCTTCTGCAACCGATATACGTTCTTCTGTGATTTTTGAATACAAATAGCCAAAAGTTATCGTGATATAAAATATCCAATTGCCCGTCATTGATAAAATTCATATCAATGATGGGCTTTTTCGGATATAAAGAACTTCTTATTTTGAATTGAAAGTTTTATTATTGACCGTTATTTTTTATTTTCGAATAGCTCTTTAGTCTCTAAAAAAAGAAAAACTCTGTGAAACTTGAGGGCTTCTATAGTTAAGTTATAAATTAAAATGCTTACTTTTGCGCTCATAAAATAGAAAGTTGATAACTAAAACCGATAAAAAGATGAAAAAAGTAAGAGCAGCCATCGTGGGTTATGGCAATATCGGACATTTTGTACTTGAGGCATTACAGGCAGCTCCTGATTTCGAAATCGCAGGAGTAGTACGTCGTGCAGGGGCAGAGAACCGTCCTGCAGAATTGAGTGAATATTCCGTAGTGAAAGATATCAAAGAGTTGAAGGATGTGGATGTGGCCATCCTTTGTACTCCTACGCGTAGCGTTGAGAAATATGCTAAAGAGATATTGGCACTTGGCATCCATACAGTGGACAGCTTCGATATTCATACCGGCATTCCGGCATTGCGCCGTACACTGGATGCTGAGGCAAAAGCACATAACACTGTTTCTATTATTTCTGCCGGTTGGGATCCGGGAAGCGATTCTGTTGTGCGTACCTTGCTGGAGGCTATTGCGCCGAAGGGAATTACCTATACCAACTTCGGTCCGGGTATGAGTATGGGACATACGGTGGCAGTAAAGGCTATCGAGGGTGTAAAAGCCGCTCTTTCAATGACGATTCCTACCGGTACGGGCATACATCGCCGTATGGTCTACATCGAACTGAACGATGGTTACGAATTTGACAAAGTAGCTGCCGCCATCAAAGCCGATCCGTATTTTGTAAATGACGAAACGCATGTGAAACTTGTTCCGAGCGTAGATGCACTGCTTGATATGGGACACGGTGTAAACCTGACCCGTAAGGGTGTTTCCGGAAAAACACAGAACCAACTGTTCGAATTCAACATGCGCATCAATAACCCGGCGCTTACTGCGCAAGTGCTGGTATGTGTGGCACGTGCTGCAATGCGTCAGCAACCGGGTTGCTATACAATGGTTGAGATTCCGGTTATCGACCTTCTGCCGGGCGACCGTGAAGAGTGGATTGCACACCTGGTATAAAAATATAAAAAAACAGATGGTGCGTTTATATGGAATGCACCATCTGTTACTACTGAACGCATCGTCTGTTATAGTCAAACAGACGATGTGTTTTTTATATCCTAACCATCAGAAGAAGAATCTGAGCACATCATTGAAGTTAGCCCAAATCAGCAAGCCGAACAATAGGAACATACCTACCATTTGAGCACGCTCCATAAACTTATCGCTGGGTTTGCGACGTGCTACAATCTCGTAGATGAGGAATAGGACATGTCCGCCGTCCAATGCCGGAATAGGCAGAATGTTCATGAAAGCAAGGATGATTGAAAGGAATGCCGTCATGTACCAGAACTGATACCAGTCCCATGTTGCAGGGAAGATGCTGCCGATTGTTCCGAAACCGCCAAGTTGTTTGGCGCCCTCTTTAGAGAAAAGATACTTCATCTGGCTGACATAACCTTTCAGCGTATTTACTCCCAGGGTAACCCCGGCCGGGATAGATGCGAAGAAACTATATTCTTTCTTGACAACGGGCAACAGCTTGTTTGTCTGCAGGGATGCAGCGACACCGATTTGATATAAAGAATCTGTAGTCAGCTTTACGGTATCTGCTACCCCCGCTCTGACGTAAGTCAGGGTGAGAAGGCGGCTGGTACTGTCGTTGGCTGCTTTTTGGCGATTCAGCATTTCTTCCTTAAAGTCGAAGTAAGCGATGTTACGTCCATCCAATTGAGTGATGCTGTCACCCGGTTGTAATCCGGCAAGTGCGGCAGGTTGTCCCGGCATAATGCTGTCGATGACAAACGGATAGCGGAATGAGGCGAAACGGACACTGTCGGCAAGCAGGCGTTCCATCATATCTTCGGGGATGTACACGGATACTTCCTGCCCGTTACGCAATACGCTGACCTGACGTGCATCGACGATGCTTGTCAGCATGTCGCCACCATAGCGTTCAAAAGGTACGCCGTCGGCGGATACCAATATATCGCCGTCACGGAAACCGATTGCTTTAGCCGTTTCATTAAAGTCCATACCCAGCGGGGCTTTCTGTAAAGGTACATATTCATCTCCCCACGCAAAGAGTATCATGGAGTAGATGAACAATGCCAACAGGAAATTGAACAGTACGCCGCCTATCATAATCAGCAGACGCTGCCATGCCGGTTTGGCGCGGAATTCCCACGGTTGCATGGGCTGTTTCATCTGTTCGGTATCCATAGACTCGTCTATCATACCTGCAATTTTGACGTACCCGCCTAAAGGCAACCAGCCGATACCATATTCCGTTTCACTGTTTTTCGGTTTGAATTTGAACAAGGTGAACCACGGGTCAAAGAACAAACAGAATTTTTCCACTCGTGTCTTAAATAAACGAGCGAAGAGGAAGTGCCCGCCTTCATGGATTATTACGAGCAATGAAAGGCTCATTATAAGTTGCAGGGCACGGATCAAGAATGTTTCCATCTAATTATTTACTATTTTATTATTTGCAATTTAATTTTTAACTATCAATTCTTTTGCTATTCGTCTGGCTTCTGCGTCAGTTGCCACATAGTCTTCGTAAGCAGGTTTTTGTATAAAGGATACGCGCGCCATTGTCTTCTCGATTACGTCGCTCATGCCGAGGAATGATATTTCGTCCCGTAGGAAAGCGGCTACCACCACCTCATTGGCTGCATTGACGATACATGGCATGTTTCCTGCACGGTGCAGCGCTTCGTATGCCAGCGCCAGGTTGCGGAAACGTTTCGTATCCGGCTGCTCGAATGTCAGGTCCGTGCACAATTTGAAGTCCAGCCGGGGGAAAGACGCTTTCAGGCGTTCCGGATAGGAGAATGCGTACTGAATGGGCAGGCGCATATCCGGCATTCCCAACTGCGCTTTCACTGCTCCGTCCTCAAACTGCACCATTGAGTGAATGACGGATTGCGGATGTACCACTACTTCTATCTGGTCGGGGCGTACACCGAACAGCCATTTTGCTTCAATCACTTCAAACCCCTTGTTCATCATGGAAGCGGAGTCTATTGTAATTTTGGCTCCCATGTCCCAATTGGGGTGCTTCAAAGCCTGTGCCTTGGTTACGGTGGCAAGCTGCTCCATTGTACAGGTACGGAACGGGCCGCCGGAAGCTGTCAGTATAACTTTCTCGACAGGGTTACCCATTTCTCCGGCTAAACACTGGAACACGGCAGAATGTTCGGAGTCTACCGGCAAGATGGGAGTACCGCTGAAACGTGCCAGGTCGTTGATAAGCTCGCCCGCCACGACTAATGTCTCCTTGTTGGCGAGGGCTATTGTCTTGCGTGCACGGATTGCGTTCATAGTCGGTTTCAGCCCGGCATAGCCTACCATGGCTGTCAGTACCATGTCGATAGGTTTTTCCGCCACAATCTGGCATAAGGCCTCTTCGCCGGCATACACTTTGATGGGTAGGTCGGCAAGTGCGTCTTTCAGTTGTTGATATTTCGTTTCGTTTGCTATTACCACTGCTTCAGGCTTGAACTTGCGTGCCTGGGCAATCAAATCCTCCACCCGGTTGTTGGCTGTCAGTACATAGGCTTCGTATCGGTCGGGATGTTCCTCTATGACCTGTAATGCCTGTGTACCGATAGAGCCGGTAGAGCCAAGTATGGCAATTTGTTTCTTCATCAGTCTTATAATTTATGCTTTCAGGTTTATATCTTATACTTAATGCTTTATACTTTTAAAATACGATATAGAGTTCCGGGTTTACCGCCCTTCCTTTGTGCCACAGTTCGAAGTGCAGGTGCGGTCCGGTAGTCAGTTGTCCGCTGTTGCCTACCAGGGCAATGGCTTCTCCGCCTTTTACGGTGTCGCCTTCGCGTTTCAACAAAGAGCCGCAGTGCTTGTAGACGGATACGAAATCCTGGTTATGCTGTACCTCTATCAAATAGCCGGTTTCGGCTGTATAGGTACTCAGAATGACCGTTCCGTCCAGGGTTGCCAATACGCTTTCTCCCGGATTGGCGGCTATATCCGTTCCGAAGTGCCTCTTTTCGGCATTGAAAGGAGATGAAATCATGCCGCGGGTGGGGCGGTAGAATATCAGTCCGTCTACTTCGGGACGTGAGGCGATGCTCGTCAGGTTGTATTTTTCCGTTTCCTCGTACTGTTTGCGGAATTCAGCCTCGCGTTGCGTTCGTTCCATAAGCGAATCTTCCCGTACGGTAGTCAGGGAGTCGATGGAATGGACAGTGTCGGTTTTGATTTTACCCAGAAAGATGTCCTGGATATTCATTATGTACAGATTCTGCCTGTCTACGAGTTGCTGGAGCGAGTCTACACGCAGGGCATTCTCCACGACCTGCGCACGAATTTCACTGTTCATGTATCCGGGCAGGTAATTGCGCAACGGGGTAAAGGCAACAATCAAAGAGGCAATCAGAAAGAGTACCGTCAGTACGGAAAGCAATACGGAGATTCCGTTCAGTTTGGACACACGTAAGGTGACAATATCCTCAAGGGTATTCTCGTTCGTAATGGTCAGTCTGTATTTGAACTTGATATTACTCCAAAAGGCTTTTCTTCTTTTTTTCTTCTTATTTGCTGCCACTTATAAACTTTCTATTTATAATTTGAACTTTGCGTTTCGCGCCTTATTCACGCTTCTTCCGTATCGTCTAAAGCAAGTAATCCTTCCGGCAGGTCCACCGTGATAACCTTATGCTTCTGGTCGATGTCCATAATGAAATCTTCCTGTGCCGGAATCAGCAATTCTTCTCCTTTATAATCTACCACGAACAGAGTGTTGATGGTAGAGGTGTCCACATCCGTCACTTCACCCAGTTGGCCGTGGTGTACTTCTTCCATACGGAAACCGACGAAGAAATCCCAACTGAGTTCTCCCGGTCCGGCTCCTTCGGCATGCTTCACGGGAAAATAAACCTCAATGTTGGTAAACATCCGTGCGCGTTCTGCCGTATCCACTCCTTCAAGTTTGACGAGAGCCGTAGTGTCTGAGCGGAAACGATATTCTTCGATAAAGAACGGTACGAATATACCGTCCAACAAGCAGATGAGACATTCGGCCTCTACACGGTCGAAAATATCATCCGTAAAGGTGAATGACAATTCTCCGTGAATGCCATGAGGTTTGTTGAATATACCTATTTTATATACTTCTTCTTTTCGTATCATATCGTTTTATCGCCTTGTCTGTTGCTTGTCACTTCCTTATATTCTCGTTATTCTTGCTCCGATTGCATTCAGCCGTCCTTCTATATTCTGATACCCCCGGTCTATCTGCTCGATGTTATGAATACGGCTGATGCCGTCGGCGCTCATGGCGGCTATCAGCAGAGCAATACCGGCACGGATATCCGGGGACGTCATATTGCCGCCACGCAGTTTGAAGCCGTGATTATGTCCGATTACTACGGCGCGGTGCGGGTCGCACAGAATGATTTGCGCTCCCATGTCTATCAGTTTGTCCACGAAGAAGAGGCGGCTTTCAAACATCTTCTGATGAATCAGCACGCTGCCTTTCGCCTGTGTGGCAACTACCAGCAGTACGCTCAGCAAGTCCGGCGTCAGTCCGGGCCAGGGCGCATCGGCTATTGTCATGATAGAACCGTCAATGAAGGATTCTATCTGATAAGTATCCTGGGCAGGCACATAAATATCATCGCCCCGTTGTTCCATTTTGATGCCCAAACGTCGGAAACTGTCGGGGATGATACCTAAGTTTTCGTGCGAAACGTTCTTGATAGTCAGCTCGCTTTTCGTCATGGCTGCCATGCCGATGAAGCTTCCCACTTCAATCATGTCCGGAAGAACGGTATGCTCTGTTCCGTGCAGTTCGTCCACTCCCTCGATGGTGAGCAGATTGGAAGCGATACCTTCTATCTTTGCACCCATGCGGTTCAGCATCCGGCATAGCTGTTGTATGTAAGGCTCGCAGGCGGCATTGTAAATGGTTGTTTTACCTTTGGCCAATACTGCTGCCATTACGATATTGGCAGTGCCCGTTACAGATGCTTCGTCCAGCAACATATAGCTGCCTTGCAACTGCCGGGCGGATATTTCGTAAACTTCCCGTCTTTCATTGTAAACGAATTCGGCACCTAAATTCCGTATGCCGATGAAATGGGTGTCCAAACGGCGGCGGCCTATCTTGTCTCCGCCCGGTTTGGAAATCATAGCCTTGCCAAAGCGTGCCACCATCGGTCCTACGAGCATGACCGAACCGCGCAGGCTGGAGCATCTTTTCAGGAATTCATCGCTCTCCAGATAGGCAAAATCAACATTGGCTGCTTGAAAGCTATATGTATCGATGCCTTTTTTCGATACGTTCACTCCCATATCCCGCATCAACTGAATCAGGTTGTTCACATCCAGGATGTCCGGTATGTTGTGCACCGTCACCTCTTCGGCTGTGAGCAGGGTGGCGCAGATAATCTGCAGCACCTCGTTCTTCGCTCCTTGAGGATAAATGTCTCCGGAAAGGCTGTGTCCGCCTTCTATTACAAATGAAGCCATGAAATAGTGGTTAGTAGTTAGTGATTAGCGATTAACGGTTAGTGATTAGGGTAGCGTGGTGATGTCCTATGATATTAACCGTTAATCGCTAATCACTAACCGCTATTTTAGTATTTTCTTTTATTATTTCTGTTGTTGTTTCTGTTGTTCTGGTTATTCATCTTCGGACGATAATTCTGTTCGATCCGTTCGGCCATAAGGCGGAGAAGGCTGTCGGTCATCTGCAGTTTGCCGCCGGACAGTTCTGCGAGGTCGTCCGCTATTTTGCGGTCGTCGACAGTATCTTTATTCCAGGACATATAGTCTTTCTTCATGTGGTTGCATATCAGTGCAACGAGGTTCTGCTTCTCGTCACCTTCGGGAAAGTCGATGGCTTTCTTAATCAGCACTTCCAGGGTACGGCCGTAGTGGCGGTAACGTATTTTGGTGCTGGGATAAGGAACGGTTTCCGGTTTGGTTATCAGGTTGTCTTTGCGGATAACTTCGTATGGATAGTCGATGTCCAGCTTGAAGTCCGCCATGATGGCAAGATGATCCCACAGCTTATGCTTGAAATCGGGTATGTCGCGAAGGTGGGGAAACATGTTTCCCATGATGTTGATAATGGTATTTGCACAACGCTGGCGCTCGGAGCGGTCTTCGATTGTAAGTGCATGGTCTACCATATTCTGGATGCTGCGCCCGTATTCGGGCAAAGGCATCCGCTTTTGTTGAGTATTATATTGCATATCCTTTAGAATTAGCGGTTGGTTATTAGTGGTTAGTGATTAGCGGTTAGTGGTTAATGATTAATGATTAGTGATTAGTGATTAGTGATTAGTGATTAATGCTATACGGTCCAATTGCGCAGCCCGCTAATTGCTAATCGCTAATCACTAACCGCTAACCACTAATCGCTATAAAAGTTTTTTCGGTTGGCTTGCTACGAATTCTTTCAAGTAGAACGGTTCGAAGTAGGCAACGTCTTTAAAATCTTTTTCGGCTATAGCTTTTTCTGCCAGCGGGAACATCATGCTTGCCAGCGGACGGATGCCGTCGATGAAATGGGCGTTGGGATGCACAATCTTTTCCTTGCACTTGGCTGCACCGTCGCCGAAGAAATATACGGGCTGCTTGTCCAGAAACTCCTGATAGGAATTTTCGTCCACAATGTCTGCCGCAATGTTGCGTACCGGTTTCAGTGCGCGGTCGTAAACGGCGGCGTACACTTCCATGCGGCGGGCATCAATCATGGGGCACAACAGGGCGTCTTCCGGTAGCTCATCGTGATAGAGCAGTACCGGAACGCATTGCACTTTCAGGGTGGGAAGCCCGATGAGGGGCAGGTTGCGCCCGTAACATACACCTTTTGCCATAGACACACCGATGCGTAGCCCTGTGTACGAACCGGGACCGCAACTTACGGCAACGGCATCCAGCGGCATGGCGTGGCTGTCGGCAAATGACAGGGCTTCGTCTACGAATACGCCCAGCGATACGGCGTGTGAAGGCCCGTTCAGGTCTTCTTTTTTGAAAACGTTCTGTCCGTCCTCGCTCACGGCTACGGAGCAGGCCGAAGTGGATGTTTCAATATGCAAGATACATGACATAACTTCTATTCTGATTTTTATTGTGGCAAATTTACGTGATTTGTTTCGATTACACAAGTTGTTTGCTGAATGGTTTGTCGTTGCATTCCTGATTCATTGATTAAATTGCCGGCTGCTTGCTTGCATCTGTTCAGAAAATTAGCGAATATTGCATACTAAGTTGTGCATGCGATATTTGTCTATTGCTCAAATTATTCTCAGTGAATGCAATAAATAATCAGTGAGAATAGCTATCTTTGTCGCATAAAACTATACATTATGATACAATCTATGACGGGCTACGGCAAAGCAACAGCCGAACTGTCCGATAAGAAAATCAATATTGAAATTAAGTCGCTTAACAGCAAAGCGATGGATTTATCTGCCCGTATCGCTCCGCTTTACAGGGAAAAGGAAATGGAAATCCGTAACGAAATATCCAAAATGCTGGAACGGGGCAAGGTCGATTTCAGCCTTTGGATTGAGAAGAAAGATGCGGAACAACTGGCCACTCCTATCAATCAGGAATTGGTGGAGGCTTATTACAAACGGATTAAGGAAATTTCTGCGGCAGCCGGTATTCCTGAACCTGCCGACTGGTTTGCCACGCTGCTCCGTATGCCGGATGTAATGACGAAGAATGAGACTCAGGAGCTGAGCGATGAGGAATGGGCAGTGGTGCATGCGGCAGTGGAAGAGGCTATCAATCATCTGATAGACTTCCGCAAGCAGGAGGGCGCAGCGCTCGAAAAGAAATTCCGTGAGAAGATAGAGAATATAGCACGGTTGCTCGAATCGGTGACTCCCTACGAGCAGGAACGGGTAGGCAAGGTAAAGGACCGTATCACCGATGCGCTTGAAAAGACATTGAGTGTGGATTACGACAAGAACCGTTTGGAACAGGAACTTATCTACTACATCGAGAAACTCGATATCAACGAAGAAAAGCAACGTCTTTCCAATCACCTGAAATACTTTATCAGCACGCTCGAAAGCGGGAGCGGACAAGGTAAGAAGCTGGGCTTCATCGCACAGGAAATGGGTCGCGAAATCAATACGCTGGGCAGCAAGTCCAATCATGCCGAAATGCAGAAGATTGTAGTGCAGATGAAGGACGAGCTGGAGCAAATCAAGGAACAGGTCCTGAACGTGATGTAAGGAACCGGTTCCGGACGTTGCATAAATTTATGATAAGTTTGCTTCAACATGAAGTTAAAGCAAACCAATTAGAGGATTAAATAGTAAACCGTTAAATAGTAAATACCACAGATGGGTAAACTGATTATATTTTCCGCCCCCTCCGGGTCGGGCAAGTCCACAATTATCAACTATCTGTTGACGCAGAACCTGAATCTGGCTTTCTCTATTTCGGCAACCAGCCGTCCGCCGCGCGGCACGGAGCAGAACGGGGTGGAGTATTTCTTTCTCACTCCCGATGAGTTCCGGAGCCGCATAGCCAACGATGAGTTCCTGGAATACGAGGAAGTGTATCAGGACCGCTTCTACGGAACACTGAAAGCACAGGTGGAAAAGCAATTGGCTGCCGGACAGAATGTTGTATTCGATGTAGATGTAGTGGGCGGTTGCAATATCAAGAAGTTCTACGGTGAGCGTGCTTTGTCCGTTTTCATCCAGCCGCCTTCGGTGGAGGAGCTTCGCAAACGCTTGATAGGCCGCGGCACGGATGCTCCCGAAGTTATCGAGAGCCGTGTGGCGAAGGCCGAATACGAGCTTGGCTTTGCACCGAAATTCGATACGGTCATTGTAAACGATGATTTGGAAACGGCTAAAGCAGAGGCATTGAAAGTGATAACCCAATTCCTGAACCGATGAAGCAGACGAAAGGCAGAAATCTGTCGCCGAGAGCCAATAAGGTCCTCTTAGTCCTGAATATCGTTCTGTTTTTGGGAGCTATCGTCTTGGCTATATTGAATGCTGACCTGAAGGAGTACACTCCGGCTGCGGCCATGCTTATTGTGATGTTCATAAGCGGCGTAAATATTTACGGCTGTTGGAAACGCCTGAAAGGAAAGCTTTGATACCATAGCCTTCTGTATTTTTTTAATTCTTAATTTTCAATTTATCAAGTGGATATAGGCATTTTCAGCGGTTCGTTCAATCCGGTACATATCGGACATCTGGCGCTTGCCAACTATCTTTGTGAATACGAAGGGTTGGACGAGGTGTGGTTCATGGTGACTCCGCATAATCCGCTGAAAGAAGAAGCCTCTCTGATGAGCGATGAATTCCGTCTGAAGCTGGTGCAGCTTGCCATTGGAGGCTATCCCAAGTTCCGGGCTTCCGATTTCGAGTTCCATCTGCCGCGTCCGTCTTATACCGTGCATACGCTTGATAAATTGAAACAGACTTATCCGCAAGACACTTTCCACCTTATTATAGGTTCCGACAACTGGAAGCTTTTCTCCCGGTGGTATCAGTCGGAGCGTATTCTTGCGGAAAACTTTATTCTTATTTACCCCCGTCCCGGTTATGAGGTGGACGGGAATACTTTACCTCAAAATGTAAAACTGGCCTCTTCGCCCACATTCGAAATAAGTTCTACCTTTATCCGCCAGGCGATGGAAGAGGGCAGGGACGTGCGTTATTTCCTGCATCCGGCTGTCTATGAAGCGTTGAGACAAACTAATCTGTAAAATAAATGAATGACTTGGAAAATTTACAGGCGCCCCACAACTTCGGTGTATGTGCCTCTGCCTGTTGTACGAAACGCTTTACCTGCCTGCGCTATATAGCCTTGCAGAATGCTTCCCTGCAATATCCGTTCCTGCCTACGCTTACTCCCCGGAAGCTGGAGTCGATGAAAGGAAAGTGTGAATATTACCGTCCGAATACGCCGGTGCGTTATGCCCGCGGCTTCACCCGGGTGGCAGAGTTGCTCACGGTTCGGGTGGCGGGCACATTCCGTTTGCGGCTTATTTCCTACTTCGGGCGTAAGAACTATTACCTTGCCCGTAAAGGAGAGTACCTTATCAATCCTGCTGCCCAGCAATACATTATCAGCCAGGCAGAAGCTCTCGGCCTGCGGCTTGATGACTACTTTGACGAGTATGTAGAACGGTATGACTGGTAGGGATAACCGGTTGAAATGCAACGCAATGTAGTTTCCCCACGGCGGGAACTCCGGTTTCCTTAGGGGGAAACGTCAGTTTCCTATGGTAGAAACTTCAGTTTCCCTGCAGGGAAATTCGGGTTTCCTTAAAGGGGAACGGGCGTTTCCTTAAGGGAAACATCCGTCTCCTCCGGTGGAAACGGAAATGGGCTTACTCAAGGCATTCGTCGAGGTCGCGTATAATCTGCTCTTTGTCCATGTGCTGGCCGATGAAGACTATCTTTTGCATGCGGTCTCCGTACTTTTCGTCCCAGTCGCGCATCAGTCCGGGTTCTTGACGCATCAGTTCAATCAGGTCTTCTTCGGGGGCTGTGGCATACCACAGCCCGGCTTCGGTCAGTTGTTTCTGCGTGCCTGCCTGTTCAAAAAGGTAGGACATGTCGCGGTTGTGGCTGAAATAGCATACGCCTTTGGCACGGATGATGTTGCGGCTCCATCTGGTGGCGATGAAATGGTCGAATTTGTGAATGTCGAATGCCGGACGGCGGTAGTAAACGAAAGTACCGATGCCGTATTCTTCCACTTCGCCCCCTTCGTGATGGTGATGGTGTCCGTGCTCTTCGTGATGATGCTCGTGCTCTTCGTGGTGATGTTCATGTTCTTCATGATGATGCTCATGCCCTTCTTCGTGGTGATGATGTCCGTGCGCTTCTTTTTCTTCCTCTTCGGTGGCTGGTTTCTCTATCCCGCGAATCCATCCTGCCGAGGTAGCCACGCGTTCGAAGTCGAACAGGTCTGTATGGATAATCTTCTTTAAATCCACATCCGCGTAATTGCATTCGATGATTTCGGCTGCGGGTTGCAGGGTACGTATAATCTGCTTGATACGTTCCAGCTCTTCGGGTTTTACTTCCGCTGCCTTGTTCAGAAGAATGATATTACAGAATTCAATCTGCTGGATGATAAGATTTTCAATGTCTTCCTCGTCAATCCCTTTTCGGGTGAGGTCGTTGCCGCAGGCGAACTCGTCTTGCAGGCGCAGGGCGTCCACTACGGTGGTGATGCAGTCCAGGCGGCAGATGCCGTATTGGGTGTACATGCCGCCCAGGCGGGGAATGGAGCAGATGGTCTGTGCGATAGGTTCGGGTTCGCAGATGCCGCTGGCTTCGATAACGATATAGTCGAAACGTTCCATCCGCATGATTTCGCCTATTTGCTCTATCAGGTCCGTTTTCAGCGTGCAGCAGATGCAGCCGTTTTGAAGCGCAACGAGGCTTTCGTCTTTCTTGCCCACGATGCCGCCCTTTTGGATGAGGTCCGCGTCAATGTTTACCTCGCCTATGTCATTGACGATAACTGCGAATCTGATGCCTTGTTTATTGGCGAGAATATGGTTTACTAACGTTGTTTTACCGCTGCCCAGATAACCGGTGAGGAGCAGTACGGGAATTTCTTTTGTTGTCATATCTGTTATTGGTTTTTATTTGCTGTTATTGACGAACCGTACGGTTGCATTCATCAACGCGGCATTGACGGGCAGTGAAGGATTATTGTACACTGCCATTTGTTGCTGCGGTGTGGTGCTCTCGCAATCTTTCAGCACATGGTTCATTTTGTCTATCAGAACGAGTTCTGCCTTGGGAGATGCTTTTTTCAGCAGCATTGCATCCTCTTCCTTTACCTGAATATCGTTTTTGCCTTGAAGAATCAGCACGGGCATTTTCAGGGAAGCGATGACGGTCTGCGGATTGTATTTATACCAGGAGATGAGGTAGGGCTGTACGGAAGGGCGGAACAGCGCCTGCAGATAGGCAGGGACTTGCGCCACCTCTTCTCCGTTTCTTAACGAGCGGTTGATGTCCGCCACTTCTTTCCGTATGGACTCCGGCATCATTTGGGCAGCCACTTGCTTTTCTATGATTTCGTATGCCGGACTGCCTGCGCCGGCAATGGAAATGAAACTCTTTACTGTGGGGCGGCTCTGGCAGGCAAGCATGCCGATGAGCGAGCCTTCGCTATGTCCGGCCACTGTGATGCCGGTGAAGCGTTTGTCTTTGGCAAGAAAGTCTATCCAGCCCGTCACATCGTTTACATAATCCTCGAAGCGGAGTTTGGACTCTTCTTTGCCTGCTGCGGCGCTGCCGGCTATGCCGCGTTTGTCGAAACGGAGCGAGGCGATGCCTTTCTGTGCCAGTCCCTCGGCAAGGAATTTCAGCGAATTGTTTTTCATCATGGGATTGTTGCCGTCCATGTCGGTAGGGCCGGAACCGGCGATAAGCAGCACTACGGGACAGGTTGTGGCATTGGCAGGCAGGAGAAGTCTGCCTTTGATGTCGCCGGTAGCGGTGCTTAATGTTACAGGACTTTCTTCGGATGTGAGAGGCTGCGCCTGGCAGTAAGGTTGGAGAAACAGGACGCAACTGAATAGAAGGAGAAGTAATCGTTTCATATCATTTACTTTTTGGTTTTTGGAAAACGGAAGTAAATGTAAACAATATTATCAGATAAAAAAAGAGGAAAGCATGTCAAAATTCGGATAAATCTTACATGCTTTCCTCTTATTATACCGTAACAATCATCCTGCTTACAGGATACCTTGTGACATCATTGCCTTGGCTACTTTCATAAATCCGGCAACGTTGGCGCCCTTTACGTAATTTACGTAACCGTCGGCTTCCGTTCCGTACTGCACGCAAGCCTCGTGAATGTTCTTCATGATGCTTTTCAGCTTTTCGTCCACTTCTTCGGCGCTCCAGCCCAGTTTAATGGAGTTCTGGGTCATTTCGAGGCCCGATACCGATACACCGCCGGCATTGGCGGCCTTGCCCGGAGCATACAGAATCTTGGCTTCCTGGAACACTTTGATAGCTTCGGGAGTAGAAGGCATGTTTGCACCTTCGGATACTGCCATTACACCGTTGGCGATAAGTTTCTTGGCATCGTCACCGTTGATTTCATTCTGAGTGGCAGAAGGCAGAGCGATGTCTGCTTTTTCACCCCAGGGACGTGCACCTTCCACATACTTAACGCCCGGATATTGCTCTGCATATTCGCGGATGCGTCCACGGTAGAGGTTCTTGAGTTCCATGATGTAATCCAGCTTTTCACGGTCGATACCTGCGGGGTCGTATATGTAACCGTCGGAATCGGACATTGTCAGGACTTTGCCACCCATCTCCAGTACTTTCTCGGCAGTGTACTGAGCCACGTTGCCCGAACCGGAAATCAGGCAGGTCTTGCCCTTGAGGTCTGTACCTTTGGTTTTCAGCATTTCCAGCAAGAAGTAGATGTTGCCGTAACCCGTGGCTTCCGGACGAATCAGCGAGCCGCCGAATTCGCGGCCTTTTCCCGTAAAGGTTCCGGTAAACTCGTGAGCCAGTTTCTTGTACATGCCGAACATGAAACCTACTTCGCGGCCGCCTACACCGATGTCACCAGCAGGAACGTCGGTCTCGGGACCGATGTGGCGCCACAGCTCCAGCATGAAAGCCTGAACGAAACGCATCACCTCTGCATTTGACTTGCCGCGCGGAGAGAAGTCCGAACCGCCCTTACCGCCACCCATAGGCAGGGTAGTCAGCGAGTTTTTGAAAGTCTGTTCGAAAGCAAGGAATTTCAGAATGGAGAGGTTCACGGAAGCGTGGAAACGGATACCGCCTTTGTACGGACCGATGGCGTTGTTGTGTTGTACACGGTAACCCATGTTGGTTTGTACGTTCCCCTTGTCATCCACCCAAGTAACACGGAACTGGTAAACGCGATCGGGGATGCAAAGACGTTCAATCAGATTGGCTTTGTCGAACTCCGGATGTTTGTTGTACTCTTCTTCAATGGTAGAAAGCACTTCTTCTACTGCCTGATGATACTCCGGTTCATTGGGGAACCGTCTTTTCAAATCTTCTAATACCTTAGCTGCATTCATAATCTATTTCTTTTATTGGGTTTGCATATTTATATTGTAAGGCGGTGATACGGTAGCGCCTTACCTCTTGTTGCGGTTGCAAAAGTAAACATAAAAATGATACAAGCAAACAATTTATAAATAAAATACGGGATAAAACAACAAAAATGTTGTTTTATCTCGTAAAAATGAATAAAAAGATATTATTTATTTCCTTTTGAGCGCTTTTATTACAGGAATGAATACCAATGCTGCTGAAATGGCAAGTGTCAGGATAATTGGTCCGTCAATCCGTTCGGCGGTTGTCAGTACTATGTAGCAAAGCGCTGCCCAAAGAAGCGTGATGCAAACGATTTGAAATCTGGAAAATTGCCTTTTCATTTGCCTGCTTTCTTTTTGTCCACAATGGCGTCGATAACGGCTACTGCGGTAATGTTTACTATATCGCGCACGGAGCTTTCAAAATCGGTAAAGTGGATAGGCTTGTTCAGTCCCATCTGTATCGGGCCGATGAGTTCGGAGTCCATATCCATCGACTGCAACAGTTTGTATGCGGAGTTGGCGGAACTCAGGTTCGGGAAGATAAGCGTATTCACATCCTTTCCTTTCAGACGGGTAAACGGATACTTGGCATCGCGCAGTTCGCGGTTCATGGCAAAGTTCACCTGCATTTCGCCGTCGATGGCAAGGTCGGGATAGTTGCGCTGCATGTAATCCACGGCTTCGTGCACGCTTACCGGACTTCCTTCCTTGTCCGTACCGAAGTTGGAGTAGCTCAGCATGGCCATAACGGGAGTATGGTTGAAGAAGCGTACGGTATACTCCGACAGTTTGGCGATGTCTATCAGTGTTTCCGCATTGGGATGGCGGTTGATAAGCGTATCGGCAAGGAAGTACGTGCCTTTCTTGGAGTTGAGGATGTGCATTGTGCCGAAGTGCTTGAATTCCGGACGGATGCCGATTACTTCTTTGGCCACCTTGATGGTGTTGCTGTACTTGGTGTACAATCCGGTGATGAAAGCGTCGGCCTCACCGGTTTCCACCATCATCATGCCGAAGTAGTTGCGCTCGAACATCTTGTCGTTGGCCTCTTCGTAGGTGACGCCTTCGCGGGCGCGCTTTTCGGAAAGGATACGTGCGTAACGTTCGCGGCGTTCCGATTCGTTGGGATGGCGCAGGTTTACGATTTCAATGCCTTCGAGGCTGAGGTCGAGTTCTTTTGCCAGCTTCTCGATAGCTTCGTCATTGCCTAATATGATGGGATGGCAGATACCTTCGGCCTTGGCCTCAACGGCAGCTTTCAGCATATTGGGGTGAATGCCTTCGGCAAATACCACACGTTGCGGGTTGCGGCGGGCGGTGTCGTAGAGCTGGCGGGTGAGCTTGCTTTCATAGCCCATCAGCTCGCGCAGTTGCAGGCGGTAGGCATCCCAGTCTGCAATGTGCTTGCGGGCCACACCGCTGTCCATGGCGGCTTTTGCCACGGCGCAGGACACTTCGGTGATGAGGCGCGGGTCTACCGGTTTCGGGATGAAGTATTCCGGACCGAAGGTGAAGTTGTTCACATGGTAGGCTTCGTTCACCACGTCGGGTACGGGTTGTTTGGCAAGATTGGCGATGGCGTGTACGGCAGCAATCTTCATCTCTTCGTTGATGGCCTTTGCCTGCGTATCGAGTGCGCCGCGGAAGATATAGGGGAAGCCGATAACGTTGTTAATCTGGTTCGGATAGTCGGAACGGCCGGTAGACATCAGTACGTCCGGACGCGCTGCCATGGCATCTTCGTAGGATATTTCCGGAGTAGGGTTGGCAAGGGCGAATACAATGGGGTGGTCGGCCATGCTGCGTACCATATCCTGCGTCAGTACATTGCCTTTGGACAGGCCGAGGAATACGTCGGCGCCTTTGATGGCTTCGGCAAGGGTATGCACGTCGCGGCGGTCGGTTGCAAAGTAACGCTTCTGTTCGGTCAGGTTCTCGCGGTCGCTGGTGATGACGCCTTTGCTGTCCAGCATCAGGATGTTTTCGCGGCGTGCGCCGAGCGATTCGTACAGTTTGGTGCATGAGGTGGCGGAAGCGCCTGCGCCGTTCACTACGATTCTTACGTCTTCAATCTTCTTGCCTGCCACTTCCAGTGCGTTCAGCAGTCCGGCGCTGGAGATGATGGCCGTACCATGCTGGTCGTCGTGCATCACCGGAATATCAAGTTCTTCTTTCAGCCGGCGTTCTATTTCAAAACATTCGGGAGCCTTGATGTCTTCCAGGTTGATACCGCCGAACGTGGGGGCAATTGCCTTGACTGCTTCGATAAACTTGTCGGGGTTTTTCTCGTTCACTTCGATATCGAATACATCGATGCCGGCATAGATTTTGAACAACAGCCCTTTTCCTTCCATAACGGGCTTTCCGCTGAGCGCGCCTATGTCGCCCAGACCGAGAACGGCGGTTCCGTTGGAGATTACAGCTACCAGATTGCCTTTAGCTGTATATTTATATGCGTCCTGCGGGTTCTTCTCGATTTCGAGGCACGGTTCTGCAACGCCCGGAGAATAAGCGAGTGAAAGGTCGGTTTGTGTACTGTAGGGCTTGGTGGGCACTACTTCAATTTTTCCCGGTTTGCCTTGCGAGTGATAGAGCAAGGCAGCTTCTTTGGTTATCTTAGCCATGGTAGATTAGTTAAATTTGTTATGATTTGGTCGCAAATTTAGAGATAAAAGTTCTAATTTGTAGTCTGTATCGGATAATTTCTATTAGAATTATCAGTAAATAAACTAAAAATGCTTATTTTTGGCAATAGATTTAAGTATTACCCCCAATTATTAACTTAACACAGTTGTTTTATGAAGATTTTTAAACTTCCTCTTGCAGGATTATTGTTTTGCACCGCGCCGTTGCTGGCAGGATGCGGAACGAGTGACAAACCCGAAGCTCCGGTTTCCCTGACTTGGGAAATGGGTACGGGTAATGCGGAACCCGGATATTATGAGAACTCTTTTGTTCTTAAAAACATCTCCGGCGCTCCTCTTCCCCGAAATTGGACAATCTATTATTCGCAACTTCCCCGCAATGTGAAGCAGGTAGGAAATCCTGCCGTTAAGGTGGAACCGGTGAACGGAAACTTCTTTAAGATGTATCCGACGGAAAGCTTTACTCCGTTGGCTCCGGGCGATTCCATGCGTATCACTTTTCTGTGTTCTTACAAGATAGACCGGAATTCGCACGCGCCTGAGGGCACGTATTGGGTGGCTACGGCAGACGGTAAGGAAAGCAGTCCGCTTCCCGTAACGCTGAATACGCTTGCGTTACCCTCGCCGGAGTCACTGCCCGGCTATCCGGATGCAACTAAAATATACGAATCGAATCTTCGTTTGGAGAACGTATCGGCTTTGCAACCATGGGATATATTGCCGTCGGTAAAGAAAGCGACGTCTGCCGAAGGCGCTGTTGTGCTGGATGGCAAGGTGGCTTTGGCTTATCCGGACGCGTATGCCGCTGAGGCAAGGTTGCTGAAAGAGAAGCTATCCGCTCTGTACGGCTTGGAAGTAGTGGATAAAGCTCCCGTTACGATTGCTTTGGAAACCTTGGCCGACAAGGCAAAAGCTGTGAACGATGAATACTATGATATGGTTATAGACAGCGACCGGATAAAGATTAGCGCCGCCACTCCGCACGGAGTTTTCAACGGTACGCAAACCTTGCTGGCGATGCTGAAAGGTAAAGAAGCGCCGTACCGGCTGGACGCTATGTCTGTGGAAGATTATCCCGACCTTCTGTATCGCGGGCAGATGGTAGACATTGCCCGCAACTTCACTACCGTAGACAATCTGAAAAAGCTGGTGGACGTTTTCGCTTCTTACAAAATGAATGTACTCCATTTCCATTTTTCGGATGATGAGGCATGGCGTCTGGAAATTCCGGGACTGGAAGAGCTGACCGCCGTGGGCGGCCGCCGCGGACATACCACCGACGAGAGCCGTTGTCTCTATCCGTGCTATGACGGCGGTTACGACCCGGATGCCGCAACCGTAGGCAACGGATATTACTCCCGTGAGGACTTTATCGGTCTGTTGCGCTATGCTGCCGAAAGACATATCCGCGTCATACCGGAAATAGAATCTCCCGGACATGCCCGTGCGGCTATCGTTTCCATGAAAGCGCGTTATAATAAGTATAAGGACACGGATGTGGAAAAGGCCGCCGAATATCTGCTGAGTGAGCCGGAAGATACTTCCCGTTACGCATCCGTACAGTATTATACGGACAATGTGATAAATGTGGCCATGCCCTCTACTTATCGCTTTATGGAGAAAGTGATTCAGGAACTTGCGGCTATGTACAGGGAAGCCGGCGTACCGCTGGCTACGGTGCATCTTGGCGGCGATGAAGTGGCGCGCGGCGTATGGCTGGGTTCCCCAAAATGTCAGGCGTTGATGAAAGAGAAAGGAATGACGAAACCGCATGACTTGGCAGAGCATTTCATCACGCAGATGGCAGACATCATGCAAAGGAACGGACTGAAATTCAGCGGTTGGCAGGAAGTTGCTTTGGGGCATACCGAAGAGGCGCACCGGCAATTGCGGACTCAGGCGGCGGGCGTGTACTGCTGGAATACGGTTCCGGGATACGATGAGGTGGTATATCAGATTGCCAATAACGGCTATCCGGTGATTCTCTGTAATGTGGGCAATTTCTATATGGATATGGCGTACAACGGGCATCCCGACGAGCGCGGGCTCGATTGGGGCGGTTATGTGGATGAGTCAGTCTCTTTCTCCATGCTTCCTTTCAGCATCTATCGTTCGTTGCGTACGGACGGTGCAGGCAATCCCGTCGATTTGGATGCAGCGGAAAAGGGAAAAACTGTTCTGACGGCAGAGGGGCGAAAGAATATCCTGGGTGTGCAAGGCCAGTTGTTTGCCGAAACAATCCGTAGCTTTAACGGTGTGGAATACCTTCTTTTCCCGAAAATCATGGGACTGGCAGAGCGTGGCTGGAATGCTTATCCGGCATGGGAAGAACTGCGGGGTGCACAGGAACAGCAAGCCTTCAACAAAGCGTTGGCGTTGTATTATGAAAAAATCAGCGATATGGAAATGCCTTATTGGGCAAGGAACGGTATCAATTTCCGCCTGCCTCATCCGGGATTGTTGGTGAAGGACGGTAAGCTTTATGCCAACGTTGCCATTCGAGGTGCTGAAATACGTTACACAACAGATGGTTCGGAACCGGATGCCCAATCCGCTTTGTGGGAAGCGCCCGTGCCGTGCCATGCTCCGGTAGTGAAGGCAAAGACCTTCTGTCAGGGTAAGGAAAGCCTGCCGATAACATTGAAAACTGAATAATAATGAAACGCATCATCCGTTGAGGCTGAATGTATGATTGAACAGCCCTCGACAGATGATGCGTTTCACTTGAACAGATGATGCTTACGCGTTCAGCGCCTGTTCTATATCTGCGATGATATCATCCGCATTTTCAATACCCACCGAGAAACGGATGAGGTCGGGGCGGATACCGGCTTCCAACAGTTGCTCGTCAGAGAGCTGGCGGTGCGTATGGCTGGCAGGATGGAGCACGCAGGTACGTGCATCGGCAACGTGAGTTACGATAGCTGCCAGCTTCAACGAGTCCATAAACTTGATAGACACCTCGCGGCCGCCTTTCAGTCCGAAAGAGATAACGCCGCAGGAGCCGTTGGGCATGTACTTCTGTGCCAATGCGTAATACTTGTTGTCGGGCAGTCCGCAATAGTTCACCCATGCCACTTTGTCGTTTTTGGAAAGGTATTCGGCTACTTTTTGGGCATTGCCGCAGTGTTGCGGCATGCGCAGGTGCAGAGTTTCCAGACCGAGGTTCAGCAAGAACGCATTCTGCGGAGACTGGATGCTGCCGAGGTCGCGCATCAGTTGCGCCGTTGCTTTAGTGATGTAAGCCAGTTTGCCGAAAGCTTTTGTATAAGTCAGCCCGTGATACGATTCGTCCGGTGTGCAGAGACCGGGGAATTTGTCGGCATGTGCTTCCCAGTCGAAATTGCCGCTGTCTACAACTGCTCCGCCTACGCTGGTGGCGTGTCCGTCCATGTATTTGGTAGTGGAGTGGACTACTATATCGGCTCCCCATTCAAACGGGCGGCAGTTGATAGGAGTGGGGAAAGTATTGTCTACAATCAAAGGTACTCCGTGCTTGTGGGCGATACGGGCGAACTTTTCGATGTCGAGAACTTCCAGCGTAGGGTTGGAGATTGTTTCGCCGAACAGGGCTTTGGTGTTCGGACGGAAAGCGGCGGAGATTTCCTCTTCGGGCGCATCGGGGTTGACAAACGTTACATCGACACCCAGTTTTTTCATTGTCACGCCAAACAGGTTGAACGTTCCGCCATAGATAGTGGATGAGCATACGAAGTGGTCGCCTGCCTGGCAGATGTTGAAGATAGCATAGAAATTCGCTGCCTGTCCGCTCGATGTCAGCATGGCGGCTACACCGCCTTCGAGGGCGGCTATCTTGGCTGCAACGGCATCGTTCGTAGGATTCTGCAGACGGGTGTAGAAGTAACCGCTGTCTTCGAGGTCGAACAGACGCGCCATTTGCTCGCTGGTATCGTATTTGAAAGTTGTACTTTGATAAATGGGGAGTACGCGGGGTTCTCCCTTTTTAGGAGTCCACCCTGCCTGTACGCACAGTGTCTCCGGCTTGAATTGCTTTGCCATAATGCTATCTGTATTTAGAGTTTCTTTTCTTTAAAACACGTAAGTTGTCGCAAAAGTAGGGAAAAAAATATAATTTTGTGCGCGCGAATGGTAAAATGCTATAATTTAGCAGTTGAAAATCTGCTGCCGATACGAAATAAATGACGAATAACGGGAATATGAAACGTATATTTTGCTTGCTTGCTGTTCTCTTCTGTACTTTTCTTCTTTTGGATGTCTCTGCTCAGGGAGAATATGCCACACCCAAATCGGGCGAGGGTATTTCGTCTTTTCTGGAACGGAACAAACGTCCGGGAAAAGCCTACTATAATGAGTTTATGAAGCTGAATGAAAAACGTCTGCGTGGAAAAGAGGAACTGCGATTGGGCGTGAAATATGTGTTGCCGCCCTTGAAGAAAGGGACTTCTGCCTCCGTTTCGCCCAAAGCTGTTGCCGGTAAAAAGAGAGTGGTTCGCGAACGGCTGTTCGGGAAGAAGTTGGCCGATGTGCCAGTGACGTCCAACCGCTTGCAGGGTGCTTGCTTCTATGTGGTCAGCGGGCATGGCGGTCCCGATCCCGGAGCTATCGGAAAAATAGGAAAGGTGGAATTGCACGAGGATGAATATGCCTATGATGTTGCCTTGCGCCTTGCCCGTAACCTGATGCAGGAAGGCGCGGAAGTGCATATCATCATTCAGGATGCCAAAGACGGGATTCGCGACAGCCGCTACCTTTCCAACAGTAAGCGGGAAACGTGCATGGGCGATGCCATTCCGCTGAATCAGGTAGCCCGCCTGCAACAGCGTTGCACCAAAATCAATGAACTCTACCGGAAAGACCGTAGGAGGTATAAGTATTGCCGGGCTATATTCTTGCATGTGGACAGCCGCAGTAGGAGTGCGCAGACGGACGTATTCTTTTACCATGCTCCGAAAAGCGTGTCGGGAAAGAAACTGGCGGTTACCATGAAAGAAACTTTCGAATCGAAATATGACAAACATCAGCCCAATCGCGGATTTGAAGGGACTGTCAGTTCGCGTAACCTCTACGTGTTGCTGCAAGCCGCTCCGGTTTCGGTTTTCGTTGAACTGGGCAATATCCAGAATACGTTCGACCAGCGCCGTTTCGTTATCAGTTCCAACCGCCAGGCTCTGGCAAAGTGGATGACGGAAGGGTTTATTGCGGACTATAAGCAGGTGAAGTAGGGGTGTTTGTCTGTTTCGTAAGGTATGGTTTCTCATTCCGGACATAATGAAGAATGACGAACCCATACCTTACATATTTTAATTTATTCTATCGGAATATAGATTTCTGTCAGTAACTCATCCGGTGCAGTATCAGCCGGATTATTCAGGTATCGTTCGGCACTGGCTTCATCTCTGAATGTACATTCCATTTCAGGGATGTATTTTCCATAGATTGTGTCGTACACACTTTGCAGGTGTTCGTACGAACCCTTATACAGGAATATGGCATAGCGTCCTGCCGGGAGTTGCTTGAAGCCGATATTGCCTTTCGGAGTTACGGCGGCAGGCATAACCATGCATACATCGGTACGCAGTTTCTCTATCGGGGTCACTTTAGGGTCGTCATGAAAAATACAGTAAGGCATCACTTCTCCCATTGGCAGCTTTTCCTCTTGGACAAATTGTTGAAGGCGCATCCACGTGCCGCAATAATCATTTAGTTTATAGTCTCCGAACAATCGGATATAAATCACATTTCGGACCGGAAGTTCTTTGATTTCCCGTTTCAGTTTGAGTTCCGGACGGATAATAGCTGGTTTCATAATTACAAAGTTTTTATTGTTACGATATTCTAAAGGTGAAATTCCGTAGAACTGCTTGAACACTTTAGACAATGACGAGGAAGACGAATAACCGATGCGATAAGCAATGTCGGCTATCGGCAAATCGGTGTAGCGCAATAACCGTGCTGCCGTTTCGGTACGTGTCCGGACAATAAACGTACCTACGGGTTCGCCCAAAAAAGCCTTCATAATGCGGTGGAAATAGAATGGAGAGAAATGGGAAATCTTGGCCAGCGATTTCAGGTCGATTTCTTCTCCGAGGTGGAGATTGATGTAATCCACCACTGCATTCACACACTTCTGATACTCTTCCCGGGTTGTCTTTTTGGTTTCCATATATTCTATCGGTTTGTTCACGATGCAAAAATAAGGGGAAAAAGGGATAGGGGACTTGTCCGATGTTGCTATAAATGTGGTTTGCCGCATATTTGTTGGACGGGAGTTCGTTAATAATCATTGTTTGTTTTATCTGAAAAGACAAAACATATGTAATTTTGCAGCGGATTATATTGTATAAATAGCTTTTGAAAGAGTATATGAAAGACGCTTTTCTTACTTTAGGGCGTGGTGTAGGCCAGGTGATGTTTCAGAACAATGCGCTGTCGGGGTTATTGATGCTGGCAGGTATCCTTCTGAATTCCTGGCAAATGGCCTTGCTGGCGATTGCGGGTAATGTTGTAAGTACACTAACGGCTTGTCTTTCCGGTTACAGTCGCGAAGATATAAGGAACGGGCTTTACGGGTTTAACGGTACTTTGGTGGGAATAGCAATCGGAGTATTTATGCCGGTTTCTGTAGCTTCTTTCTCATTGTTGGTTGCAGGTGCGTGCTTATCCGCTTGGATAGCCCGTCTTTTCAGCTTGCAGCGGTGGGTGCCGGGATTTACCGCTCCTTTCATCCTTTCGGTGTGGATATTGTTGGCTGCTTGCAGAGGGATGATGCCGTCTTTGCTATTGCCTTCCGGAAATGCAGTGACAGCCCAGTCACTCTCTTTTTTGCAGGCTTTTTGTCTGAACATCGGTCAGGTGATGTTTCAGGGGAATACAGTATTGGCAGGAGTGCTCTTCCTGTTGGGTATCATGGTTAATTCCCGTATCAATGGCTTTTATGCTGCATTGGGAGCGGGGCTTCCCATTCCGTTCGCTCTGCTGTTGGGAGTGGATGATGCTGTTTTGAATGCCGGATTGATGGGATATAACGGAGTGTTGTGCGCCATTGCTTTGGGAGATAAAACATGGAAAGGCGGCGCGTGGGCCACAGTGGCTGTATTGCTGTCCGTCTTACTCCAGATAGGCGGTATGAAGTGGGGAATAACAACCCTCACCGCACCGTTCGTTGCTGCTGTATGGATAGTGGCAGGGTGCAGGGCGGGATGGAAAAATAGAAATAGAAACTGAAAATTGCTGAATATTACAAAGTATGACCGAGAAAACCCGATTGCAGCTCTTGGCGTGGGCAAGAGAATATCATTGTGCAGCCTTTATACAAGGTGATCCTGTTCAGTTTCCGCATCGGTATATGCAGAAACAGGATATTGAGGTTAGCGGCTTGCTCACAGCTATAATGAGTTTTGGCAACCGCAGGCAGATATTGAAGAAAGCGGACGGACTGCATGGTTTAATGGGAGCTTCACCCTACCGGTATGTCTTGTCCTGCAGGTGGAAAGAAGATTTCCTGCCTACAGATAGGAGTAGCTTTTACCGTATGCTTTCCCATGCGGATTTTTATACTTACTTTGCCCGGCTGCACGCCGCCTATACCCGTTTTGATAGTTTGGAAGATGCCTTGTCGGTTTATCCGGGTACACCGATGGAGAAGCTGTGTGCATTTCTGGAAGTTTCAGCCAAGAGCCCTCAAAAGAAACTGAATATGTTTCTGCGGTGGATGATACGGAAAGAGTCGGAAGTGGATTTCGGCATTTGGAAGAGCTTCGACCGTCGCGATTTGCTGATTCCTTTGGATACGCACGTTTGCAGGGTGGCTTATCTTTTGGGGCTTACCGATACGGAAACATTCTCTCTGAAGAATGCGCGGAACATAACCGAGGCTTTGGCGGAAGTCTTTCCGGACGACCCCTGTTTGGGAGATTTCGCATTGTTCGGCAGCGGGGTAAACGGAGTGCTGTAAGATTGGGCTTTGTCTTACCAGTCTATCTCCTCAATGCCTTTGCTCCGTAAATAATCGTTGGCCTTGCTGAAGTGCCTGCAACCGAAGAAACCGTATTCGGCGGAACGGGGTGAAGGATGGACGGTTGTCAGAATAAGATGCTTGCTGCTGTCTATCAAGGCTGCCTTTTCTTTGGCATAAGCTCCCCAAAGCATGAATACGAGATGTTCCCGTTCATCACTTAATTTCTTGATTACCGCATCTGTGAAAGTTTCCCAGCCCATGTTGCGGTGCGAACCGGTTTCGTGGGCGCGTACCGTAAGGACAGAGTTCATGGAGAATACTCCCTGAGCCACCCAGCGGTCCAGATTGCCGGAAGTAGGAATCGGTTTGCCCAAGTCTCGATGTATCTCCTTGAATATATTGGCGAGTGATCCCGGTATGGCTACTCCTTCCGGTACGGAAAAGCATATCCCGTAATATTGTCCGGGGTTGGGGTAGGGATCTTGTCCTAAGATAACCACTTTTACTTTTTCAAAAGGGCATGAGTTGAAAACATGAAAGATAAGGTGTCCCGGCGGCAGCACGTTGGCACGTCCGTATTCGCTTTTCACAAATGATACCAATTTTTCAAAGTAGGGCTTGTCGAATTCTTCTTGTAAACGTTGCCGCCAGCTCTCTTCTATTTTGACTTTCATAGGATACTGCATCTAAATACGATGCAACAAATGTACAAATAATCTCTGTGGGTACGTATGTGTTTTGCGGATAAAAAAATTCCGATTCGTCACGAACCGGAATTCTTTCTTTAATGAGATTTACATTTAGAAAAGACTATTCTTTGACAATTTCGCCTTTTTCGTTTAAAAGCGTTTCCGCTTCCTGACCGTCTTGGGTGACGATGATGATTTTGTAGAGTGTGGTCTCTTCCGTTTCTTTTACGTAGGCTTCTTTTACAGATGCACCTTCATAATCTTTGGCTAATGTCTGCATAACAGCCTGTGGCAATTCTGTCGGGTCGATTTTCACAAATTCGTCTTGCGGAACTTGTGCTTCTGCCACGATTGCTGATGAGTTGTTTACTTCCTGTGCGAATACTACAGAACTTCCTGTTCCTAAAACCATTACTAATGCTGCTAATACCTTTTTCATAACTTTCTGATTTTTAGTGAATATTTGGGGTTATCATCTCTAACACTTATCATAGGACAAATAGAGTGCCAAACTGTATTGGTTGTCGGTATATGCTTGATTCACAGATGTATTGTGCGAAGTTATCCCAAAAAGTCCAATGTAGAAATATGTAGAGTGTTGTAGAAACGGGTAACACATTTGAGGAATAATTACACAGAATCTTAACGGACTTCTTATTTATTCTATATAAATTTGCGCCATACTTAAAATAGATATGAATATGCTTAGACTGAATGTTTTTATTCAAGTGAGTGCGGATAACCGTGCTGCTGTGATGGAAGCTGCAAAAGAACTGGTAGCTTGTTCCCTGAAAGATAACGGTTGCATTGCTTATGACATCTTTGAAAGTGCAACCCGTGAAGATGTCCTTATGATTTGCGAAACATGGAAAGATGAGGAGTCTTTGGCTGCACACGAAAAGGCGGCGCATTTTGTGACTTTGGTTCCTAAAATACAAAGCCTTGCTTCTATGAAACTGGAGAAATTCAGCTTCTGATAATAAACAATATTATTTGAAAAAGTCAACCATTGCGTTGACTTTTTTGTTTTTTACTTCATATATGGTAAATGGTATGAAGCAAATAATCTTTATTTTTGTAATGCTAATAAGTTGTCTGTCCTGTGTCGGTAAATCGACCGGTCAGGCGGAAAGGAGAAACGATATGAAGTCAATGAAAGAAATTTATCTGGCAGGCGGATGTTTCTGGGGAACCGAACATTTCCTGAAGCAAATAGAAGGTGTAGAAGTTACCCAAGTGGGATATGCAAACGGAAATATAGCCAATCCTACCTATCAGCAAGTCTGTACAGGTACTACGGACTTTGCCGAAACCGTAAAAGTACAGTATGATTCTGATAAGGTGACCCTGCCTTTTCTTATCGACCTTTATTTCAAGACAATTGACCCTACCAGTCTGAACCGTCAGGGAAATGACTGTGGTACTCAGTATCGCACAGGCATTTATTATACCGATACAGCCGATCTGCCTGTTATCCGTGAAACCGTTAGCCGTCTGGCTGCCAACTACACCCGTCCGATGGAAGTGGAAATTGAGCCGTTGAAGAATTTTTATCCGGCAGAAGAGTATCATCAAGATTATCTGGATAAAAATCCGGGCGGCTACTGTCATATCAATCCTGCGCTATTCGACCTGGCGCGTAAAGCAAAGATGAAGAAACCGGTGGCGGCTTACAGTAAGCCCGATGATGCAACTTTGCGTTCGCAACTCACCGCAGAACAGTATGCCGTTACTCAGAAAAACGCCACCGAACCACCTTTCCGTAATGCCTACTGGGATGAACACCGTCCGGGCATCTATGTGGATATTACTACGGGTGAGCCTTTGTTCGTCTCTACCGATAAGTTCGATTCCGGTTGCGGATGGCCCAGTTTCTCCAAGCCGATTGACCGCAAGCTGATTCAGGAGAAAGCAGATACCACTCACGGAATGGTACGTACGGAAGTCCGTAGTAAAACAGGTGATGCCCATTTGGGACATGTCTTTACAGATGGTCCTGCCGATAAAGGCGGATTGCGTTATTGCATCAACAGCGCCTCTTTGCGCTTTATCCCTAAAGAGAAGATGCAGGCAGAAGGATATGGTGAATATTTAGAACTGGTAAAATAATACACAATGGACATATTATTACTAAGTAATGAGGATACATGCCGCAGCCGTATCGCACAAGAACTCCTGCACACATTTGGCAGAGGAATGAATATTTCTACGGCAGGAGTTATGGAAGGAAATTGCGTTCCCGATGTCGTATGTAATGTGATGGAGCAAAACGGTTACGGCATATCGCGTAAAAAGCCTTCCGGTGTCGGAGTATATGCGCATCGGTCATGGGACTATGTTGTTACCCTGTGTAAAGAAGCTGAGGAAGAACTGAGCTTCCTCACCCTCAATGCCAAACGGCAGGTGCATTTTAACTTTGAAGACCCTTTTAAAAATCGTTTTCAAAGCGAGGGTGAACAGGAGCAACAAATAGCAACCCTCTATGAAACAATGTATCGGCAACTGTACGAGTTCTATCGCGATGAGTTGAGCGAGCAACTATTGCCCCGTTGTACGTGCGGTGCAAATACTTATTGCCGTTGCGAATAGCTTTTTTTTGACTGCTTACGCTATTCAATCTTTGTCCGAATATCATGTTCTTCCGGGATTCTTCTTTTTTCAGTAAAGGGGAGCGGTATTTATAAGTATGATTTAATTATAAATATCCGGATATAAAATAGTCAATGCCTTATAAAGGTTTGTCTCTTTTACAATAGTCTCCTCTTTATTATCAAGTTTGATTCCCGGTTCTTTCTGGCATAGATACGTTCTCATGCTTTGGCCTTCTTTTGTATGGAAATTATCTAAAGCCATATCAATGTATCCCCAATAATTATTTAAGGGATGATTGGATGCACTGCGTATACTGTTTATACGTGATTTCCAATTAGGATGATTGGTAAAAGTAATGCGGTTGTTCCTGATATCTTCAATCAGGCACACTGCCTGGATAATACTACTAGTTAATATTTCTTTTAAATCGATGTTTAGTGTGTTGTCGAATAGTTTGTCTAAACAATAAAGCCTCATTTTCGTAGCATTTGTCAGGCTATTGTCTTTTTGCCAATCTTCCGTTTTTTTGTGCCTGTATCCTAACTCCCATAATAGAAGTAGAAATTCCGGATGATATATTCTTCCTACTTCCAGCCCTGTTTGTAACTTGTGAAGTGTATTGGGGGCGTGTATGGCATCTCTAATTTCATTAGCTTCCTCTTTTATCAGTAGGTTGAGTATGGAAGAAGAGTGTTTGTGATCAGCGAGGTAAAACAATGCCTCAAGGAATTCTTCGTGGGGAAATGTATGCCATAGTGTATTGATTTTCTCTTCAGCAGTAGCACCGGCTATGTGATGATATCCCCAAACCGGACGTTCTTTCTCTATACTTATGCTTAATGTTTCCAACATATCTGACAGTTCGGTTTTATGAAAGAGGGAGATGGCCGTTTGGTAAGGGTCGGGCTGTTCGTCTTCTAAGAAACAGACAGCCGGTACTTGCAATTGAGGATAGAGCAGCTTTAATATTTTGTATTCTTTAGGTTTCTTCCATGCTATGATTTCATTTTTATCTAATTTGTTGTGTTTTCTTAGGAATGACTCTGCCTTGTAAACCTCTTCCCATTTACCGCTTTGTTTGAGTGCTGCCTCACAAAATATCCAATGATTTTTGTAATGGGTTATTGCGTTATTAGCGATACATACCCATACATTGGTTTGAAAACTGAAATACTCGGGTTTGTTGGAAAGTAATGCTTCAATCGTATAAATTGTTCCTGAAAGGTCCACTCCGGAAGTAATTAGAGTTGTTATTAGTTCAGCTTGCCCTTCCTGATACAATTTGAATGCTAACCTGGAGAAAGTAGCATAATATTTATAGGTGTCGGTGGGGAACTGCTCTTTCATGATTTTTCTATCTTCATAAGTAATTTGATAACCACACTCGAGCAATTTTATTAAGTCCTGGACACCGTAAGGGTAGTTGTTTATGAATTCTTGGATTATGCTGTGTCCGTTTTTCTTTTCACAAGGCAGCTCCGACTGGAATATGTTTTTATTGTTAGTTGAATTATCCATCGTTTATATAATTTGAATTTGCTATTTAATGAGTGTAAAAGTATAAAAATAAAGTGTTTATTTTCTTATTGCGGCATTTATTTTTCATGATGTACGGAATGTTTGGAGAGCAGATATTAAATAATGTGTTATTTGCTCTCAAAAGAGCTGATAATCTGCCGACTGATATATATGGGGCTTTTAAACAAAAACAGTTGTTCGGAGTTTACTCGAACAACTGTTTTTGTACTCTTGTATTTTAATCCCTCATGTTTTGAGGGCAGGCATTGTCAATCGTCGATATCGATTACTCTCATTTGAGAGTCGAATGTAATTTCCCAACGATTGGACAATTTTATCTCATATTCATTATGATCGAATTCTATTTCGAGAATTCTTGCATCCGGATAGTTGGTCTTTACATAATTACGGATTGCTTCCGGTACAACTTGTGCGGGAACTTCACTTTGTCTACACCGTACTTCCTTCCACTCTCCCGCTTTATCGAATTCTACTTTCTCTCCATTTGTAAAGACTACATCATAGCTTTTGTAGAATACTCCCGATTCCATTTTGGCTAATGCCACTTTATGGTTTTTGAAATAAGTCTTGATAAATGTCTGCGCTTTTGCCGGTAACTGGTTTACCTGTATCGGTTTATCGTTATCTGCCATTACCATTGTGTGCACTGCAAACATACAAACTAACATCATAATAAACTTTTTCATACTTCTTTATTTTTAATGATTAGTACTTTATTTGTTTTCGTATTGCAAAGATGGGAAAGGAATCTGGAAAGAATTGGGAAAAACAGAAAAAAGTCTGATTTTTTATTTGGGTGTTTGTTTTGTGCTTTTGTAATCAAGAATGCTTATTCTTTATTTGTAAATATTTGTTTGAACTAAATATTACTTTATTTTTGCAGGTGGTTTATTGCGAGCCACATCTGTACCGAGATAATGAAGCTCCCTGAAACACCTTCATAGATGATGAATAATGATATAGAAGCAGTTTGTTATGACAATGAAAATATTAAATAGGTTTATAGATGACTGTGTGAATGTTTTTCAATATAGGTTCATGGACACCTTTCAATACTTTAAAGAAAGGAACAAGAATAAATATTTGGGAGACAGGTTTGAAGAGTGGGTTGTGAAAAATTCTAATATCAGTAAAGATGGATGTTCCGACTTGGATACAGGAAAAATATTCTGGCGGCTTCTGGATTGGCGAGGTGATAAATATGTTGAGGGATACCGGCCTCTGTCTTCTTCATCTCCGGATTTGTTATTGGAATGTGCTGTAGATAGGAGCAGGATTTATAAGGTCGGAGAGATAATAGCCGTAGAATGTAAATGGAGAAGTAAAGTTGGATTTTATCTTGACAGGAAGGATATTGAGAAGTACGAGGTATATATGAATATTAACCAACTGAACCGTCCGATAAAAAGTCTGTTTTACGTTTTTGGCTTTGGATGGGTTAATGATGCTCCGGAGCACGTTTATGTGGTTCCTGCACGGGAATTATACGATTATAACAAGGACACCGGTCAGGTAACGTTTCCTGCCAAAGAAGGTGAAAGCGAGAAGCTGGAACGGTTGAAGCGTTTTAAAAAGAAGGATAATAGATGTTTGATGTATATAGAGTAACCTTTATTTAATTTATTTTCTGCTATTCTCTTCCATGACACTCAATGCAAATTTTATGATGAAGAGAAGCACCACTCCTATTACGGCATACATCGACAATATGAATAAGGAAAACATTACCGGGAAATAGATTACACATACCGATAGAAGACGTTTACCGCTCTGCCGTAGCGCGGTAACGAATTGGATGAATTGAATGACAACCATAATAACGGCATATACCAGTGAAAGTGCCGTCATAAAGTGCCAGAAGCCGAAGTCGAAACATAACGCTCCCCATATGTTATTCTTGGGAAACATATCCAGCGGACTGCTGAATGGGATTTTGATAATCATCACTACCAATGGAACAAGAATAGCGTATAAGGAATAGCTTAAATCCATAGGCACTGCTTTACGTCCTATCCAGGACAGCACATTCTTGAACAATATAAACTCTTGATATACGACAAACATGCTTCCCAGAAGTATCAGCGCCATATTTCCCAGATTATTTTCTATTAATTGAAGCGATGATAGCATCCCTGCCCGTGAGTGAATCATCCAGGCGAAAATACACACGGTCATGGAGAGAAGGGTAGCAAGTGATATTCTGTTGAATGCTTTCCACGAAAGATACTCACCATTCGAAAAATGTGCTGTAAAATTCAGTACCGTTGCCAGAATTGTCAGGGCAGAAAGTGTTGCCGGAAAGATATACTGTGAGTCAATCATAGTTAAAATTTTGGTAAGGTCATTAACAAAAAATCCTTGAATTTCATTGAAATTCAAGGATTACATCATTTCTTAAAAAGTGGTGCCACCAGGAATCGAACCGGGGACACAAGGATTTTCAGTCCTTTGCTCTACCAACTGAGCTATGGCACCATTTTTATCTCTTTTGCGGTTGCAAAGGTAGTGAAAGTTTTGGACTATGCAAGAGGTTAGGAAATAAAAAACGCTGATAATTCTCTATATGGTTAATTATCAGCGTATATTTTTTAGAGGAGTATGGAATAAATCCGTTATTTATGCCTTCTTCTTTTATTTTATTCTTGAGGTTTTGTCATTTTCGGATTTCTATTTGATATCCTCTTTTCCCTGGTTTTGGGGCATTTTGTCTATTCAACCTCTTCCTGCTGAGCGGCAGATTCCTCTTTAAGCGGATTCCAGCCCTGTGCTTTCAGTTCAAATTCCTGTCCGTCGCGGCTGATGAGGGCACAACCCAGTTCCGGTTTAGTAATATGACCTATCAGCTTAATGCCTTCCATTTCGGAAACCTTTTCATGGTCGGCAATGGGCACGGTGAACAGCAGTTCGTAATCCTCGCCGCCGTTGAGGGCGCAAGTCGTCAGGTTCATGTTGAACTCCTCTGCCATGACGGCCGTTTGGTAGTCGATGGGAATATGCTCCTCATAGATGCGGCAACCGACCTTGCTTTGCGTGCAGATATGCAGTAACTCCGAGGATAGGCCGTCGGAAACATCCATCATGGAAGTAGGCTGAATACCTTCTTTAGCCAACTTCTGAATAATGTCGCGGCGGGCTTCCGGTTTCAGTTGCCGTTCCAGCAGATACTCTTTGCCAGCGAAATCAGGTTGTAAATCTTTGTCACCCCCTTTAAGGACGCTCTTCTCACGTTCCAGCAGTTGCAAGCCCATATAGGCTGCACCTAAGTCGCCGGAAACACAGATAAGGTCAGTCTCTTTGGCGCCGTTGCGATAAACAACCTTTCCTTTCTCACCTTCACCGATACAAGTGATGCTGATTGTGAGTCCCGTATAGGAAGAAGAGGTATCACCGCCTACAATATCCACTCCGTATTCCTCACAGGCAAGGCGGATGCCGGCATACAACTCTTCCATATCCTCTACGCTGAAACGTTTGGACAGTCCCAGCGAAACGGTGATTTGCCGGGGTGTACCGTTCATGGCATATATATCGGAAAAATTTACTACGGCCGATTTATATCCCAAATGTTTCAAAGGTACATACGTCAAATCGAAATGTACGCCTTCCAGTAACAAATCGGTGGTTACCAGCACTTCTTTGTCCGCCGGGTAGGAGAGGACGGCGGCATCATCCCCGATGCCGTACCGGCTTGATTCGTTTTTTAATTCGATACTCTCGGTCAGGTGGCGGATGAGGCCGAACTCACCGAGAGTTGCTATTTCTGTTCTCATCTTAATTAGTTGAAAGGTTAAAGTTGATAGTTAAAAGCGAATAGTTACCGCGTATTTACACTGCACGGCAACTTTCAACTCCCGACTATCAACTTTCAACCATTTATTTACTTACGCTCTGTTAATCAACTCCCTCATAATCTCCGTCATCTTCGGCTGTGCGGCATCCGCAGCTTTCTGCACTTCTTCGTGGGAAACCTCTACAATCTTGCCTTCCACACCTAAGTCCGTGATAACCGATACGCCGAACACTTTGATACCGCAGTGGTTCGCTACGATTACTTCGGGAACGGTAGACATACCTACCGCATCCGCACCCAGGATACGGAACATCTTGTATTCCGCCGGAGTTTCAAACGTAGGCCCTTGCGTACCGATGTACACACCGTGCTGCACCTTGATACCCTTTTCAGCGGCAATTGCATCCGCCTTGCGGATAAGCTCTTTATCGTACGCCTCGCTCATGTCCGGGAAGCGCGGGCCATACGGAATATTCCTGCCGTGCAGCGGATGTTCGGGGAAGAAATTGATGTGATCGGTGATAATCATCAGGTCGCCGATTTCAAAATCGGGATTCGTACCGCCGCTGGCATTAGAAACAAACAAGGTCTTGATACCCAGTTCCCGCATTACACGTACCGGGAAGGTCACTTCCTTCATGGAATATCCCTCATAGAAGTGGAAGCGTCCTTGCATGGCCATAATATCCTTATTACCCAGCTTGCCGAAAATCAGTTTGCCGCTGTGTCCCTCTACCGTAGAAACGGGGAAGTTGGGAATATCCTCATACTTTATTTCATACTTCTCGGTAATCTCACCTGCAAGGCTGCCAAGTCCGGTTCCGAGGATAATTGCTGTCTCAGGATGCGTGTGCATCTTACCTTTCAGATAAGCTGCGGTTTCTTGAATACGTTCTAACATAGCCAATAATGTTTTGGTTAAATATATATTGTTGATTTTGTAAAAACTCTATTTCGATGGGAAGCACATAAATGTACGGCTTCAGCGTTTCGTTCAGGTTGGGATGGCTCTTCAGTCGGGTAGCATCTTTTTCTGTCGTGATAATCAGCCTGTTGTTTCCCTTCAACAGGTTAAATTGTTTCTCGATGAGCTGCAAGTCTTTCTCGCCGAAGTCATGGTGGTCGCCGAACTCCAGCAGGCTGACGCTGGGGGTGTAGGATTTCACTTCTTCCACCAGTGGGGCGGGAGAGGCGATGCCCGTAACGAGTAGCACCTGTTCGTCTCCGGTGCAGGTAATTCTGCCTTTTGCCTTTTCGGGAAACAGTGGCATCAGCGAGCCATAGCGGAACCTGGAGAAATACAATTGCTGGTACGGATACAGATTCAACCTTTTGGTGATGATGTTGAAATCTATCGGCTTGATATCATCCGGGCACTTCGTTACAATGACTATCTGGGCGCGGTTTTTCCCGCAGGCGGGTTCGCGCAGTCTTCCGGCAGGCAACAGGGCGTCGTCACACAGCAACCGGTGATAGTCGGTCAGCAGGATATTCATTCCTGCCTTTACATGGCGATGCTGGAAGGCATCGTCCAGTAACACTGCATCCACGGCGGGATTCTTCAATGTAAGCAACTGCTCGATGCCGTGACAGCGGTTTTCATCTACCGCTACCCGTATATCCGGAAACTTGCTCTTTATCTGATAGGGTTCGTCGCCGATTTTCTGTACGCTGCTTTCGGCGGTTGCCAGTATGTAACCTTTGCTCTTCCGTTTGTATCCGCGGCTCAGTGTGGCTACGTTTATGCCCTCATTCTGCAATAACTTTATCAGATACTCCGTATGCGGCGTTTTGCCCGTTCCACCTACGGCGATGTTGCCTACACATATCACAGGAACGTCAAAACTCCTTGACCGGAGCCAGCCCCAGTCAAAGAGTTTGTTTCGCAAGCACACCCCTGCCCCGTAGAGCCAGGACAAGGGATATAGCCAATGATGTATTTTTACGGATGCATCTTTCATTTAAATTTATTGTATGTTCAGTTCAAACGGTACGCGTGCCTGTATGCGGTCTATCTTGTCGAAGTTCTCGATGATGCTGAACTGACGGTACATATCGCTCATTTTGCCGTTCAGCATGCGCCCCTTGATATAATTTCCGGGATTCGTATTCATCAGGCTTTCCAAGAAACCCTCTTTCTTCGGATAACTCATTACGGTGTAAGCGTCTACACCTGCTTTTGCAATGGCAATCTCCAACGCCTTGTCCAGGCCGCCCAATTCGTCCACCAGTCCCAGTTCTTTGGCGGTGCTTCCGGTCCATACACGGCCTTGCGCTATCTTGTCCAGTTCTTCCATACTGATGCCGCGTCCGTCGGAGCAGCGGGTCAGGAAGAGTTCGTAGCCGTTGTTGACGTACATCTGCATCAATCCCTTTTCACCGTCGTTCATGGGGCGGGTCAGGTTGCCGAAGTCGGCATACGGGTTGGTCTTTACTACGTCGAAGCTCACACCCAGTTTCTCCGTCAGCCCTTTGGCGTTGGGCATCATTCCGAAGATGCCGATAGAGCCGGTCAGTGTGGTAGGTTCGGCAACGATGGTATCGGCATTGCAGGAGATGTAGTAACCGCCCGATGCGGCATAATCGCCCATGGATACGATTACCGGTTTCTCCTTTTTCAGTTGGTTTACGGCGTACCATATTTGTTCGGAACCGTATGCGCTGCCGCCCGGAGAGTTCACACGCAGCACTACGGCTTTTACATTTTCGTTATCTTTCAGCTTACGCAGGTCTTTGATAACCTTTTCGGAGTTGATACCCTCGTCGGTAGAGGCGGACGAACCGCCGTCAATCTCACCATACGCATAATATACGGCAATTACGTTTCCGCTCTTGTCTCTGGGCACGTTCTTTTTCACGTTTATCATGTCCTGAATGCCCAGTATCGGCATGTTGTCGTCCTTGTCGATGCCTGCCAGGTTTTTCAGGTAGTCGCGTACATCATTCTTATATATTAAGGTGTCCACCAGTCCGTTCTTCACGCTTTCCTCTGCGGGGTAAAACATCAGCATGCGGTCGGCTTCCTTGTTCAATGCCTCTACGGACAGGTTGCGCGATTCGGCAACGGCGCTCGTAATCTGTCCCCAGATGGAAGACAGGTATACATTTATCTGCTCGCGGTTGGCTGCACTCATTTCGGTGGAGATAAACGGTTCTACTGCCGATTTGTATGTACCCACCTTAAACACCTGCATCTCCACGCCCACTTTCTCCAATAAATCCTTGAAGAACATAGGAGTAGCTGCCAGTCCCCGCCATTCGAGCATACCTTGCGGGTTCAGCAGGACTTTATCGGCCACGCTGGACAGGTAGTATAACCCCTGCGTATAGGCATCACCGTAGGCCACGACAAACTTACCCGATTCCTTGAAGTCTTTCAGAGCATTGCGAATCTCTTCCAGCGAGGCGAACCCCGCTCCCAGTGAAGTAGCCTGAATATAAATACCTTTGATATCCTCGTTCTCTTTCGCTTTCTTGATAGAAGAGAGAATATCGTCCAGACCGTATGTCTTGTAATCATCCTTCATAATAAGGTCCAGTGGGTTTTCCTGGCTGCGTTCGGCCAGTGTACCGTTCAAGTCCAGCATCATGACGGAGTTCTTACGTACTTGCGTTTCCGATTCCGAGGATGAAACCATACTGAAAACTACGAGAATACTGATGAAAAACAACACAACGCTCGATATAACAATACCGGTTACGGTGGCGAGCGTAAATTTCAAGAAATCTTTCATTGTCTTATTGTTTTTGGGTATGCTAACTTTTCAAGCTAACAAAGATAAATAATTAGGTTGATATTTTCCCTATCTGTCGCATGAATTTTCAGTTTGTCACATGGGGGGCTTTTATTCTGCATTTAAAACAATCCCCCCTCTCATTTGTTGCTAAAACAATTTTTTTATTCATTATTTTAGTAACAAGTTCTGTGTTTAGGTGCAAAATGTGTACTTTTACGCAGGCAGTAATGCTTAATTGGTAAATGAACTTACAAAACAAGAAGAAAAAGTTGAGTATTCGTGTTGTCATACATCCTTGTAAAGCGAGCGCAGCGGGAGTTTACTCCCTTGCGATTCGCGTGCTGTACTGCCGTAAGAAGAAAGAATACTCTTTGGGGTGGCGGGTCCACGAATCGAATTACCGGCGGGATGCCGACCGGGTGGTTTATTCGTCCGAGGGTATCCTCACCCGTAGGGAAGTGAGCCTCGTCAACCGTCTTATCAGGAACGAGAAAGAAGACCTGGTCAGGAACTACCGTCTGCTGGAGAGAACCGATCCCGGCTTTACGCTGGAGCGCCTCATGCTGAAACACCGGAAGGAGCAGTACGACCAGAGTGTGGATAAATTCATCCTGCAATACATCGATACCCTGCTCGAAGAGGGGAAGCAAAGCACTGCCGCTTCCTACACAAGCGGGCTGTACTCGCTGTTGCGCTTTTGCAGTTTGAGGAAAATCAACTTCAAAGACATCGACTATGTGTTCGTCACGGACTATATACACTACCTGCGCATGCGCGGCATTTCGGAGAACAGCATCCACATGTACCTCAGCAATTTCCGGGCGGTGTACAATAAGGCACGCAAGCAAGGCATCAGGGTATGTGGCGAAAATCCCTTTGCCGGGCTGAACGTGCGCAGGCAGGAAACGGTGAAACGGGCGTTGAGCAAGGAAGAGATAGCGCTCATCGCTTCGGCCGACCTGCGGCGGTATCCCCAGTTGGAAGCGGCGCGCGACCTGTTCATGTTCAGTTTCTACTGCCGGGGCATGTCCTTCGTCGATGTAATCCGTCTCAAGCACGACGGCATTGTGCGCGACACGATATTCTACACCCGCAGCAAAACCGGGCAACGGTTGCAGATAGGACTGCTGCCCGCCATGAAGGAGATTATTGAAAAATACAGGACATCCGGCCCGTACATTTTTCCTTATATTCACGGGCAGTCACCGCGAGATGCCTACACGCAATACCGCTACTCTTTGGGCACGGTCAACCGTTACCTCAAACGCTTGGGCACATTGCTCAACATAGGCATTCCGCTCACCACTTATGTGGCGCGGCACTCGTGGGCCACCATAGCCAAGAATGAAGGTATCCCGATATCCTTAATCAGTGAGGGACTGGGACATACGTCCGAAAAGACAACCCAAATCTACCTGAATTCCTTTGCGGTCGATACCCTGAACAAGGTCAATGAAAACGTGGCGGATGCCGTATCGGATTGTATTAAAAATGCAGGTGAAAAATTCATCTGTCTACATAACACAGATAAAAACTAAGAAACGACTCAAATAAACCGGACTTTTCTACTTGCTTTCGCTATATATACTTTATCCCTGTGCTTTGATACTGCAAAGGTAGAGGATATTTTTGGATATTGCGTTATCCGAATCCGTCAATCAGTTATCCAAATTAACCAATCTGTTATCCAAAATTGCAAAACGTTGAATATCAGTACCTATTTTTGCTGCTTTTTTTTGATTTCCTGCTTTAATTCGCTGGGCGAGCAGCCGAAATTGTTCTTGCAATACTTGTTGAAACCGGCTGCGGAGCTGAAGCCCAACTCGTATGCCACCTCTTTTATAGAGATGAAATCGTAATTGAGCCGGGATAGTATTTCCTTGTTTTTTTGTTTCTGAAGCCAGGATTGAACGGTTTCTCCAAACTCTTGCGTGAACTTGCGGTGAAGTTCGGAACCGCTCATGCCCAACAATTCTGCCAGCTCTTGTTTGCTGCGCACCCGGTCTTTGTGTTTGAGAACGGCTGCCTTGAAGTCTACCTCGATTCCCATTATAGGGTAGAGGAGTTGGATTATTTCGCTCTTTGTGTAGGCTGTGCGGAAGATGATGAACAACTCGCGCTCTTTGAGTTCGTGCAGGTGCTTGCAGTTGACGCCCGCCTGGAGATAGGACTCCAGCAGGTGCAGGAACATGTCCAGAGGGGCACGTACGGAAAGCGGTTCGAAGCATAGGGGTGTGTGCTGGGCTTTGTCTAAATAGCTGCTAAGCATGTGCTTGTCGCACAGCGAGATTGCATCGTGAAAGAATGACAGACTGATGTATGTGCCCGGCTGGATAACCGTGCCCGTGTAATGGGATGAAAGGGGAATGAAGATGAATTCGCCCGCACGGACTCTTGTTTCTTCCTTGCTGTCTTTGGTGATACTGACTTCGCCTGACAAAATAAATATCAGGTGGTTGGCCTTAATCTCTTGTTGCCGGTTGTCGAAATGTTCTCCCGAAGCAGCTTCTTTCAGTGCGAAACCGGCGTCTTCCTCGGTCTTGTAGTTCACGCATGAGGTGTGTTCTTTAATGTAGTTCAGCTCCATTTTATGTACTCGATTTAAAGTTAATAATTTCGTTGTTTTATCACCATGTTTCATTTTTTGTTTCAGAAAAACGGATGTATCGAAGCAAAGGCTTGATTGTCATTTTGTCATTTATAACGGCATGTTGAGTTTCTTTTGTTGGTGTTTAAAGGGGGAAACTCTTCATTACTGCGTGTATTTTAAGGACAGAATGGTATCAGACCGAAGTTCCGATACATCCTCGTTTTTCTTTTTGTTTCAGGAAAATCGTTCATGCCGGATAGCATTGAAACGGTTTTCCTTTTTTAATTACTTGATTACTAATGAAATGTACATTAATAATCTGTTTTATGTAAACAGATGAAATTTCTAAAAGCAGCAAAAGGAAAATTAACCTATATAAACAAGTAAAAGATTACGAATAAAACAAAAGAGAATATGCGAAAGAATTTTACGATTTTCATGATTACCCTATTTATTGCGCTTCTGTCCGGAACGGCTTCGGCGCAACGTTTTGCAGTGAAAAGTAATTTGTTGTACGACATCACCTCTACCATTAATCTCGGAGTAGAGTATAAGGTAGCTCCCCGTTGGACGCTCGAAATGTCTGCCAACTACAATCCGTGGAGCTTCTCGGACAATAAGAAGATGAAACTCTGGATGCTCCAGCCCGAAGCACGCTATTGGCTGTGCAGCGGTTTCTCCGGTCACTTCTTCGGAGCGCACCTGCTGGGCGGAGAGTTCAACTACGGCGGTATGCTTCCCTTCGGCATCACCCCTTCATCATCCGGGTTGGGCAGCAAGCGCTACCAGGGTTGGATGGCGGGAGCCGGAATAGGCTACGGATACAACTGGGCGCTGGGCAAGCGCTGGAACCTGGAAGCCACGTTAGGAGTGGGGTACATCCATTTCGGATACGACCGCTTCGAGTGCAAGACCTGCGGCGGCAAGCTGGGCAGCGGCAGCAAGAACTACCTGGGCCCCACCAAGGCAGGCATCTCCCTTATCTATATAATAAAGTAACGGACCGCGAAGCGGAAGATTATGAAATATTGTGTGCTATTATGTGGACTGCTGCTGATGCAGGCAGTCGGTTTATCGGCTAAGGAACGGGCACGGTTGCAGGCAGATGGCGTGAACATCAGCCGTAGCGGCGACAGCGTGCACGTATCCTTCAGGCTGAGGGTAGAAAGATTGACTAAGGATTACATTTTGAGAGTTACCCCGTTGCTGTATGGGAAAGACGGGCAGCATGCTGTGCTTCCGCCATTGGAGTACGGCAGCCGCATGGCACAGATTGTTGAGTGGAGAGAAAAAAGAGTGAAAGAAAAGCGGAAATCTGTCTCTGCATACCACAAGGCGGGAGAAACGGTTGCCTATACCTTCGCCCTTCCCTACGGGGAATGGATGAATGGCGCTTCCCTGCGTTTGGATGCAAAGAGCAAAGGGTGTTGCAGCGAAGAAATGCTGCCGCCCGTGCTCTTGGCAGCGGATGTAGCGCTCATTGCTCCCGTCGAACAGCCCGTGCCTGTAATGCCCGAATTGGTTCCGGCTCCCATTGTAGAGACTGTTGCCGAACAGTTGGCGCAGGAGAACACCTTCCTCGAAGAGTGGACGGGAAGCACCAGGAGCGATGAGGCTTCCGTTGCCGACGATACGGAAACGGCGTTGGCCATTCATTTCCCGATAGGAAAGTGGGAGGTTCTGCCCGATTACGAAAACAACCATATTGCTTTGGATCATCTCGTATCCGTCCTCAACAAGATTGCCGGAGCGAAGGACTCACGCATTGCCAGAATTCTTGTGGTGGGAGCGGCTTCGCCCGACGGCTCTACAAAGCAGAATGAATACCTTGCCGGTAAGCGTGCACAGGCATTGACCGATTATATTGCGAGTTACACCGCCCTTTCTCCCTCTCTGTTCGAGATAAGCAATATCGGCGTGGCATGGAATGCCCTGCGCGCTCTGATTGCCGACAGCGATATGGCGGGCAGGCAGCAGGTACTGAACATTATCGATACCGTTCCGGTATGGGATGCCACCAGGAACACCGGCCGTTTGGGGCTTATCATGCAACTGAATCAAGGCAAGACCTATGAGTATATGAAACGGCACTTCTTTCCGAAGCTTCGTAATGCAGGATATATAAAGGTGTTTTATGAAGCGCAACCGTAGATTGAAAGCTTGAAACGACAGTAAACATACCAATTTTATTAATATTTATTTAAAACAACTAAGAAAATGAAGAAGATTAATTTATTAGCAGTGGCTCTTGCAGCCTTTACCATGTTTTCATGCTCCAACGAGGAGATTGCCGATTTGGGCAGCAATGCTCCGGGCGAAAAGGCTACTCTCACCATTAAGGTGGAAGGAGAAGGTAATAATGTAGCGCAGTCAAGAGCTATAGGCACTACTACAACCGATGTTACGATTAACAACTACATCGTATTCCTTTTCCGTGAGGGCGGTGCTTTGGACTGTCCGCCTTTTTATAGTTCTTCCAGTGCGGCGGCTACGATCACCAACGGTTCAACTGCTGCCAAGACTGCTTATGTAGTGGCAAATGTCGGTAGATTGGCCAGCAGCCCTTTTGCTAATGTAACAACGGAAGCTGAACTTAAGGCCGTTGCCGGTGACTTGATGGCCAGTAACAACACGGCCAGCCAGACCAGAAATAACCTTTGGATGTCCGGTACAAGCAATGTCACCTTCTCCGGTACAAGCGGTACGGTTACTGTGCCATTAAGTTTCGTTGCAGCCAAGATTGAACTTATTGTTAAGGACAACCGTTCCAATCTCACCGGTAGTGGTAGTATTACGATTGCAGACGAAAAGGTTGTATTGCTGTATGCAGGTAAAAGCGGAAAATTCTTTGGAACAACAGCCGAAAAGGTTGCTCAAACCGCTTTCTATTCGGGTGATGCCTCTTATCCGGGTTTTAATTCAAACAGTGTCACAGTATCTACTGCCTTGGCAGATAATGTAAGCGGTTTCTCAGCTAACACAGCTGGCGTTGTATTCAATCATTTCTATACTTTCGGAAACAACGGTGCGACTCAACCGACAATTCTTGCCATTCAGTCTAAAAAAACGGTAAACGGCTCTGCTGAAACCATTTACTACCCCATTCAGTTCTCGACAGGCGATGCAGGATACACCATCGAGCCGGGTAAGCATTACACTGTAACCCTTACTTTGAGAGGTGACGTAAATGCCGGTGAAGGCGGTGGTACTACCGATCCTGAACAGCCGTTGGTTAATTCATCAATAAGAATTTCTGTAACGGCAGCCTCATGGAGTCCCGTAACCGTAAACAAAACGTTTAATTAATTTGATTGCAGACGTTCATCTTATTCTTTAAAGCTGCACCGAAAGGCGGGTATGTTTCCCGTGCCCGCCTTTCATTTCACTCATGCCATTGATAAAATTCAATAACTAAAAACAATACTAACCATCAATTAAAAAAAACAATTCATGCAGAATAACAAATTCCATTATTGCCTGCACATACTGCCTATCTTGTTCTTTATGGCATTTGTATCTGCAAGCTGCATCAAGGACGACCAAGGCGATTGTCCTGATCCCGGTACTCCCAGTACTCCCGGCTTTTCCTTGGAGGTAAAGGCTTTCGATGCCGATGGCGGAAGCCTTGGCGATGAGACTATAAAAGACCTGACGCTCTATATATTCGATGCCGATAAAGCATTGCTCGACACCCGCAACGTCCTCCTTTCGGAAACCGTGACCCTGGACTATCCCGGACACGATAACCTGACACTGGTGGCGTGGGGCAATGGTAAACAAGGCGCTCAGTCGATGCCCGCATTGAAAGAGGGCGACCACTTAGAGACGGCATTCGTGTCGCTCATCCAAACCCGGACAACCTTACCCGTGGCAGGCTCGCCTGACGACCTGTTCTATGGCACTATAGATATAACCTCCGCTGCCGGTGCTTCTGCCAAGGAATTCCCCTTGCGTCGCAAAGTCTCCGGGGTAGCCATTACGGCGCGCCACCTCAGAGAGTATGTAGGCAGCACCGAAGGCGAGTACTACTACATCGTGCGCAAAACCACCGATAAGCTCGATTTCTACGGCAAGCCCAACGGCACGGAAGTAAGCTACCGCCCCCAGGCGGCATTCAATGACAACGGCGAATTCGTATCCCCTGCTTTCAATATCTTCCCCACCGAAGCGGACATCAAGATAGATATCTACCACCGCGACGTGCTGAAAACCACCGTAATTGCCGACAGCAACGGTAATCCCCTGCGTGTGGCGGAAGGCAGGCTGCTCAATGTACTGGTAGACTTTCAGGGAGCTGTAAACGTAGACATCAGCGTCACCGACTGGGGCAAGCAGGATATATGGAAAGAAATTTGATAGCTATATAATGATGTAGCAACCGGATAAAATTAAAAATAAAAGTTGATTTAGATGAAAAAGATAATAATTCTGTATTTTCTCGGTGCACTGCTCCTTTCGGGGTGTATGCGCGATGAGTTCGATACTACACGTGTGGAAGAAGGCATTGCTGCACGTGTCAGTCTGAGAGTGCTGCTGCCCGATATGGACGGCGCAGTCAGTGCGGGCAATACCCGCACCTCTGCCAACACCCGCGCTGTCGATGCCGATGTGGAGAATCGGCTGGACAGCCTGCGCGTACTGGTATTCAACAGCAGCGGCAAGATAGTAACCAACCGCAAATACACGGCACAGTCCGACGGATCGCTTTCGTCTCTCCAGATAGACACCTGGTCGGGCAATAACCTTACATTCTGCTTTGTGGCTAACAGTAGGGACGATCTGGACAACCGGCTGGCTGTCGTCACTTCCTACAACGATCTGCGTGAATTCATGGTAACGGCTTCCAGCTTGAACTTCGGTCTGAGCGACACCGGGGCTCTTATTATGACTGCCATTGTGGAGAACGTAAACGTGCAGCCGGGTACCGATACTATTAGTGACCCGATACAGCTTCAATTCCTTGCGGCAAAACTCACGCTCACGGTTACCGACGCGACCCCTGATGGACATACTGTCACCATTCTTGGATGGGACGTACAGGATGTTCCGGCACGCAGCTATCTTTTTCCCGATAGTCAAGATGCCAATCCCGCTCCGGAAGGAGGTGCTGATAAAGAAGAATACTGGCTGACAACCGCGTCGGATTATCCTTTCGAGGTCGAGCAGAATAAAAGCGCTTCTCAAACGCTCTACCTCTTCGAGAACCGCAGGGGCGGACGTGTGTCAAGGTCACTGCCTGGTACCGACGAGCGATATCCGAATATGGCTCTGGACGATACCGACCACCGCGGCAAGGCATGGTTCAAACCCCGACGCGCCACTGCCGTTGTCATTAATGCCATACACAGGGCCGGCACCCAATCCGAACTGATAAAGGCATACATCTATCTGGGCCATGACAACCACAGCGATTACAATGTTCTTCGCGGGAGTCACTATACATTCAACATCACGGTGTATGGAATCAACGATATCAAGATAGATACAAACGTGGATTCCAAGGCAGGCGATTTCTTCGTGGATTACGGCGACAACCTGCGAATGGACGCGCACCCCGACTTCCGCGTCATGCGTATGCATGCTGCCGGTGGCACGGGAACGATGGAGATAATCGACTCGGAAGGCAGAACCTATAACGATCCGTCATTTAGTGCTACCTGGCTCAAAATCTCTCCGTTGAACCTGATGTACCACCAGGTGAAGCAGCAGGCACCCAATGATGAGTGGCAGCAGGCTTCGGAACCTTCTAGCAAATTCGTGCGCCCCAAGTACATTCCGCACAAGAGTGACCGGGCGAAGCTGACTCAACAAGGCATAAGCGGCTGGAACGCCATTCCTGCCGGTAAGGAGGATGACGATGTGATGTCCCTTGACGATGCCACCTACCGCATGTGCTATAAAATTACGGACCTGCCTTTCGGCAATACCTCTACGGTCACCAACCAAACCCTATACGTCTATGCCGATGACTATCCGGTGAGAGACGGTTTCCGCTCTGCAAAGGTACGCTTCTCGTTCTACAAGGATGGGGGAGACCCGAATCAGCCGGAAATCCGTGACTTCAACATCAGCCAGGATGGGTATCTCTCTTTCTATACGGATGATGATAACCAGTATGCCGGACTGTATATCCTCAATCAGGACGGAACACCGAGCGACGTCAAGCAGCGCATGGTGCTGGAGAGGTATCCGGAGTACCGCATGACGATGAATCCGGGTATCGACCCTTCGGTGCAGAATATAAACAGTATGCAATGGGGATTTGCCTACTATAAAGTATATATCACTAATAACTTTGATAAATTCCGCAACGGTAGGTTCGTGACAGCGGAGTCGGTATATCAGGATCTTACGCGGGTGGATAACGAGCCTGATAATTTCGGAATTTACCCGAATTCGTACCGGAATATGTTCGGTAACGGGTTGGACGGCAATCTGGCGGCTATACCGGCCTATACCGGAAGGACTTCCGGCGCACCTTATTATCTTCCCGACCCCACTGCGAATATTTATCACCCCATATACAAGACTTCCGCCGCCCGTTACTGCCACGAAAAGAATCGCGACCTGAACGGCAACGGTATTCTCGAACCATCTGAGATTCATTGGTATATGCCGTCGCAGAAGGAGCTGCTCCTGATGGCTATTTCCCTTCCCCGGAGCGAATATCAGTTTGCGGGATATGACGCGCTTATGTCTTCTACCGAGTTGGAAGAAAGGCACATGAGTCACGTAACGGTCGGCATGAAAGATTCTTATCCTTTTGCGTACAGCAATAGGCAGCTCAAGTCATCACAGACTTTTGCAGTCCGCTGTTGCAGGGTGTTGAGATAAGAGTGCGGAAATGAGCACATGGTTATATCGAAATGAAATTGTAATAAGTATGATGATGAGAAATATAAAAACGCTATGTATGATGCTGGTTTGCCTCACGGCAACCGTGGGCTATGCCCAGGAGGTATTGGTGGAAAACGGGAAGATTATCATAGACGCTTCCGCCATACCGAATACCCGGGTGAAGAAAGCGCGGGCTACTGACGGAACAAACATTGCTCGCGGCACGAACACTGCCTCGAATATCAGCTCCGTGGTGAGCGATGATAAAGTGTATTATAAGTTCGAACTGTCGCGAGAACGCTTCACCGGCTTTTGGCTGTTTGCCGTAAACCGCTGTAGGAATCTTACCGACGACGGCGGTGGCTGGCGCTTGCCCACCTACAAGGAAGCAGCGCTGATTTACATCCTGTGGCCGGAACTGACGAAGGCGGGCCTGACGGATGTTGCCGGAGGCACGGGCACGGACGCGGGCGGAGACGGAACCACACTTCCGTATGTGACCTACGATGATAATGGCACTATTCAAAGGGTTGACAAAAGACGTACGGGTAATTATTACCGTTGCATACGCGACCTTGATTGATAGCCCACTCGTCTGAAATTTAGAATCAGGCGATAGAATTTGAATGATAACAGATTAATAGAACCCGAAAACAATCCCTATGTTATGAATAAAAAAGGTTTGTCCCGACTTTGTTCGTGTTTTTGTTTGTTTGCACACAAAGGGATATGCTACGGAATCGCTTGCGGAGGCGTCCTGTTTTTAGCGATTTTCGTAGCCGTTTTCGGCTTTCCTGTATGGGTGTCCGAGCTTTTCGAGAAGCGGATGGAGGCACGCAGGAAAAATAGAGTAGTGAACGCCGGCAGATGAATGATAATCGGCAGATGAATATTGAGTGAGAGCCGGCAGATAGATGAATGACAGATAACAGAAGTATTGATAGTTTTAATAATTGATAACCCGTAATGAAGAATCCTAGAAAAGAAACACGTGATGTCATAGCCAAGCACGTCCGTTGGACCGAAGCATTGCGCGTAGTACGTGCTTACCATCCTGAGGTAACCATTATCCTGCCCCAGGAGAAAATTCAGATTTATCCCGGCGACGATGTGCGGGGCATGATTACCCCTGCCGTCGGCGTCATCCGCCATGCACTCGATGCAGGAGTGTGGCAGTGGCACGGATACACTGCCGAGTCGCGCGTGAAGCAGGTACGCACCCTGCTCAGCCATTACTTCCATTATCACGAGAACAGCATCCATCCGGCAGAACTCGACCTGATGATTGAAGATTTGCTGTTTGTGCATAAAGCCTGAGGAGAATTTCCTAAAGTGAGAATCGAACCTGTTTGTGGTAAAGGTCATTTTTAACCGAATTATTTATGCGTATCTCAAGAGTAATTTTTATTTGCTGCTTTCTTCTGCCGTTCTTGGCTTCTTGCACCCGGGACGAAATAGAAGACAATAGTTATCCGTTATCCGAATATGACGGCACGGGTGTTTTGTTTCGCTTAAAGGCAGAGTCTTTTGACGATACGGGTTCCGCTACCCGCACCCTGGATTTGACCGCATCTTTCGATACTCTTTGTGCCTATATTCTCAAAGAGGATCAAATAGACATTAACTGTGAAGTTAAATTCCCCGATCCTGCAACAGTGATGGTGGAAGGGCTCGAAACCGGAACCTACAGCCTTCTTATATTGGCCATGAAAGGCAACTATGAAGAGGATGGAGCCCGGATACATAAAATAGAGAAGAGTTCCTCACCGTGGCTGTCTTTTCCTGAAAATACATCGGCGAAGCCTCTGAAAGCCCAATATTATTATACGAACCACAAGTTCTCGGTAATAAACGGAAAAATCAAGATAGAGGAAATACGCATTCCCCAAGCTGTAGGGATGGTTTCTTTCGATGTACAATACAAAAGCGATTACGTGCGCAAATCGGTTCACGACTGTCAATTTATTCCCTCGGAAGACAGCAGGAGCTATTCTGCCCTGCATGCAGATGGCAGCCATTCGGGACAGCGAAGCATAGCATCCTTCTCTTTATCGGAACAAAAACAGTTCTTATTTTTCCCTACCGCAAAAGATGGTTTTTCCGGTCAAGTAGTAGTAAATACAATAAATCACCGAAAGGAAAGTGTTGGCACGGAATATGATACAAAGGCAACCTTAGATGCCGCCAAGCATTCTACCGTACATGTACAGGCTGTACATCCGGAAGACAATGTGGGTACTAACCTTGCCGATGAGCTTACTTCTCTAAATTATTATACGATTCTAAGTGATGAAGAACCTGCTTCTGTCTATGCCAATGCAAATCAGCGGTCATTTCGTATAGCCGAACCTTTGCAGATAAATATGGAGAAAGATAGTCTGCACATGAGATTTTATTCTCCCGTAGGCATAAAAGAGGTTACAGTCATGGCAAAAAGTCCGACTATGGATGAATATGTGGAGTTTGTTTACATTGCCAACATTCCGGCATTTGCCGACATTAAGACATCGATAAAGGTATTGGAGAAAGGAGTGTACCGCACTGAATCAGGGAAAGTCCAACAATTTTCAGCAGAAGAGATGAAGCCGTCTTCCTTGAGTTTTAAGATAGCTTGCAAAGACCCGTATTGGACTAAGATTTCCCGGATAAAAGCGAAATGGTACATTAAATTCGTACTTAACGGAGGAAATCCCGTAACAGGTGTTCCCAACAAGAACTGGCGGGGAATACGCCCCGTACATTGCAGGGAAGCTGTTGCACTCTTTTTGAATATCGGATATATGTGTACGCTGGAAAACTTCCAGAAGCGGATTTCGACGTTCCAAGGAGTACTTCTTGACAATAACAAGAATGCAGTTGACACATCTAAGATTATATCCAGGCTGGAAAACCTTTCCGGATTCGACATCGGACTTGTATATGCAGGCAATGGTGTAGCCGGATTAGGTGGGGGTAGAACATGGGGAGTCTATCAGAAATCTTTCCTTTATCATTACGAGAACAGCGGCGGATGTTGTACCACTATTTTTCATGAATTAGGTCATTGTTTAGGCTACAGCCATAATAGCACCATGACATACGGACAGTGGGCGTCGGGATGTGCCGATGTGTTCTACAAGAATAACATAAAAGATTTTCCCGTCAATTCCCACACAATATTAAAATCAAGAAGTAATCCTAATATCTACTAATAATTATGAAACATTTGTCTGTTATTATATCTGCATTATTTTCAATACTTTGCATCGGATGCATTAAGGAGGATTATGATATTGGAAAAACAAATGATGTTCAGAATGAGCATTCGCTCCGGCTTTTGGTCTATACACCGACTTCGGAAACTGTTTATAGTACGGAACTGCCGGGAAACATAGAGGCTTATCTGTTCAAAGAGGGAGTTCTGTCCGACGTTTACAAAAGTCTGACAGTGGATAAGAACGGATACACTACAATCAGCTCGTTGGCCGAAGGAGAGCAAATCTATTTCTTTGTAAACACCGGTAATCTGCTGAATGGAATCACACAGGAAATAGGCCGATTGAAAGAGGCCGAACTGCTTGCCACTACAATACTCTCTGCCTCTCCTCAGGCAGATGGAGAGAAACCGGTGATGACCGGAAAGGCAGACTTAACCGGAAGCCAGGAGAGTACCACCCAAGTATTGCTTACACGGGCCATTGCCAGAGTAGACTTAAACATAGCTGACGATGCCGACATACAAATCAATAGGATAAGTATGGATAACATACATCGTGAAGCATTCCTGCTTCCGCAAAATCCGGTCAGTTCGCCGTCCGGTGCAGCATTGGCAAAAATAGACACTACATTCAATACCCCGTTGAAGCCGGGTGAATATGCCGGATTGGTCCACCTGTATGAACAAGTGGGGGACGGTATTCCTGTGGAGCTGCATGGAACCCTTGAAGGCGATCCTGTCACACTTTCACTGGCACTGCCTAACACAATCCATAGAAACCACATTTATAAAATAAAGTTATTTAGCGGAGACAGTTCTAATTTGCAGGCAAGCATATCCGTGGAAAATGAAAGTTGGGAAGTAGAAGAAACTATCACGGCAAAACCTTCTACCAATATTTTGGTTAATAGTGAACTTTCTACTTTGGCTGAAGGGGCATATGTAAGTGCAACAAAAGATACGGTTTACCTCCCGAGCAGAGAGTCAACGTCAATACTTGTACTGGATAAGGTGCCGGAAGATGCAGAATTCACAATTGATGGAACAACAGCCTCCATTACTCCGTATACGGAAACTCGTGCCGACCTTCAAGGGAAAAAGTTCTTGGTACGCAATTCTTGGAAAAAGCCGGGTACTAAGACGGAATATATGTACCTGAATATGCACAGCAAGAGGCATCCGGACTACTACAGTGGCCGGCTGGTAATTGTCCAGTCCAATGCAACGACCTTCAAGGGAGAATTGTATAATCATCTTACAAACACTCCTCCCTATAACATTCATTTCAATAAATATGTCGACAGTGCTTTAGGTCGGATAGAGGTACCTAAGAACTATGAGGTTAGTGTCAGTGGTGGCAGTTGGCTAAGGGCGATACCCCAAGGAGACGGAGTTTATGAGATTCAGGCAGGCTACAAGCCTAACGATCCGGAGGCCAATGGTAGCACTCAGGAGGGTTTGCTCACCGTGAACGGCCCGAATGGCATACATGAAACATACACCGTTACCCGGCTGAATCGCGGCTTGCCTGTTGTCCTTATGGGTGACACTTACTGGTGTCGTTTCAACTTACGAGGAAACTCAAAGAGTTTCGACGACCAGATAACCGTCAGTGAATCTGAAACAATAGGTGATCTGTCTGCCTATTTTGCCTCTTGTTCTGACGAGGATTTTGTACGTTTAACCGGCAGTCAGTACAAAGGGCGTTATACGCAGGGAATGAATTTAAAGTATGACGCATCCGTCCCGCGTTTCTATTTCGATTCGTATGAGTCGCTCCAGAATCCGGCAATCATAGGGAATGGATCGGTAAGCAGCCATTGTCCGGAAGGATACCAGCTTCCTACGTCGAGAGATTTTGAGCTTTTGCTAAAGTCGGGGACTATTAATTACACGCTTAATGGCGCACCGGTAAATTACACTACGGGTAGTGGAAGACCGGCCGTTATTTCAGCCCATAGCCGAGGAAATGTAGCGTGGGAGGGAGGTCTCCTTGCAACAGCCAATTACATTCAAATTGCTTTTGACGAAAACAATTTGGTCTTGGGAGGATTCGGTCATCAATATAATTCTTCAAACTCAGTTGCTGCAAAGGTAATGTGGGCAACCATAAGTGGAGGGCACCAAAGCTGGACTCATACAGGGACTACAGCCAAGGTGGAAGAACATAATGTAAACAAATCCCGTACGATTCGCTGCATTAAGACGTCACCGGCCTTTATAATAGAAGAATAATTCGGTGTTAATTTTTGGTGGCTTTGCTTTAGTATGGTACAACGGTTGAATGTGTGTCAAAACTAAAATCCGCTTACTATTTGTTTCTTTTTTAGGCACGGATTACGCGGAAAACACGGATTTTCTTTGTTCTTTTTCCGTGAAATCCGCGAAATCCGTGCCTAAAAGAAATAGCCGCGCATATAGGAAAATATATCAGTAATGATTTATAATGGAATATATCAGTTATTGTTATTTCTGCAGCCTGTCAATCAATGCTGTTTTCACTACCTCGTATCCTTCTTGTGGGTTAAAATGCTCATCAGGACGGAGCAATTGTTTGGTATCTCCTAAAAATTCCTCATCTTGCATTTTATCTTCCATATTAATGATAAACTCCTTGTATGTAGGAATGTGATCCACCACAAAATCCATATACAGATTATAACATTTTAGTACATTTACGATATTAATCTCTTTTGTTGTCAGTGCTTTATACAAATCGTACAAATCTCTTCCTTTTCTTCTTTGATATAATGCTCTGAGTTTTGTGCCTACAAGCTCATCAAGTTGGTAAGTAAGCACATCGCATTTTCCTTTGTACCATTTATTTGAAACGGAAAATGGAATTTTCTGCATAGGTAGCACATTGAAATGTTCCTTACAGTTTATTTCTATCTTTAAATGAATAGGAACAACCGGAGGTATTTCGGACTCCATTCTGAATATTAAAGTATTATTGTTCCTCTTTTGCTTAATCTTTGGCTCTCCGAGAAATGATAAGGCTTCTCTAATATGATCGTAAGTTTCTTTTATTGGCTCTGCTGTAACCTGTACAAGGTCAATATCCTCACTATATCTGGGCTGAGGAGAAAGGTATAGTTTATGCAAGGCCGTGCCACCGCGAAAAGCAAGATGAGATGCCAGATATTCATCTTTATATATTTCTGTTAAGGCTCTACAAATAAGTAAGTCTTGCTCTACTTGTTCTGAGTCGGTCCATGGAACAGTTTCATTCCATTCTCTAATTGCAAATTCGGGTATCATTCGTCTACTTCTATTTCTTGGTTAATGATTACTTTCCATTTTTTTTCTATTTCACAGTCCAGTGTAGATTTACCTATCTTGAACGGTATTTTCCTCATCGGGAGGGAAGAGGTCTTAGCTTTAAGCTTATCTGCAAGTTCTTCTCTCTCCAAAACATATTCTAATATATATCCCAATCTTTGATATGTAGGAGTTGATGTAAGGTTGAAGAAATCTTCGTCTAATCTGTCGAAATCAATGCTATCTATCAATTCATTTAGTACGGTACATACCCTATTTAATCCGCCTACATATTTTTCATTCTCAATTAAATCAATTGCAGTCAATTCTGGCGAGGACACATTTACATAGCCTGATTGAGCTTTATGTTTCCGTATGAATTTTTCCGGTATGTTTTTCTTTGAGAAGAAAAGAATAGAAGTTCCTGTTTTTGTGGTATTTCTCAATTTGGGAGCCTCTGTTGTCACGGAGAAAGTTTGAGCTCTTTGATGTGATGCTCCATAGAACGATGCTGCATTAAGTAAACTGATATAGTATTCTTTTCTTAAGAATACCATTAACGCGTCAATATAAAATACAGGCGGGATAATCGCTTTCAAAGCATATTCAATCGGCATGATAACATAAAACCCTTTCCAGGGAGAAATAATTTTTTTCTTTATAGTTAAGCGATATAACGAAGTACTGATATAGGCATTACCAAATTGAGGAAAATTCTTTTGAACTTCCTCAATAGTGAAAGTGTAATACCCTCTCATCTCTTTTTCTTCAATCCAGTCTGATAAGCTTTGTTCTTTCATGTGCTCTGCAATATAATTGCAAAGATAATCATTTTCTGATGATAAATGCAATTCTATTGCTTTAATTCCGTGTATTTTTCTCACCACCGGAGTCTCTGTTTCACAACCATTAATTCAGTGAAATAAAATACGTACTTTCCTTTCTAATTGTTTGTAAAGTAAATATTTACATGATTTTACGTGTAAATATTTACTTTTCATGCCTCTTTGTTATTTAATATTTTTGTGTATTCATCGTGCATTGGGGCAGTGAAACGCTTCCGGGCGGTGTGGTATAAATTTTAAACAATTAGAAAGAATAATGAAATCAATGAAAACACATCGTCTGTCAGGGGCGGACACATCGTCTGTTACACTCGTATACATCATCCGTAGGGGTGGAACGCATCATCGGTTCTGCCGCTCTGCGTCGCCGTTCCGTACCGCTACGCCGTAGATATACGATAGTATATCTTATCTTCTATTGAATTATATTGTGTACGCTGCGTGGCCGGAAGCATGGCCGCCGCGCGTGCATAACCGGTTGACGTAAAGGCATGTGCCGTGACCGCCGGAGCGGTCGTTTTCCGGTTTCGACATTTATCAATATTTATCTGTAACTTTAGTATGAAAAACAATTTGCTTAGAATGGGCTATGTCATGGTTTCGCGTGCATTGCTACAAGAGATTTGCGAGAAAAAAGGTGCGGCATGCTGCGAGGAAGAAGCCTTCCTGCGGGTGCTGACAAACGTCAACTTCAAGCCTGCCGTAGTATTCTGCAACGGAGCCGGGGTGCAGTGTGCCCGTGGAGAGTCCGTCATCACTTTTATGGGCTGGGCGGACATATTCGGCTGGACAAGGGCGCGTACCCGGCGCTTTTTCGACCGGTGCTTCGCTGCAGGACTTATCGAGCGCGTGCCGGGCTGTTGCCCCAGCCACATCCATGTGCCCGGCTATGATGCCTGGACGGGACAGCCGGCATCCATTGGGAAGGTTATGAACGCTGCCGGCAGCTTTTCCGCCGCTGCCGCCCCCGTTGCCGCCAAGTCGAAATCTTCCGCCGCTTTCGAAGAGTCGCTGAAGGAGTTTCTTGCCTATTATGGCCGCACCACCCACCTGCCGGTGGAGAACGGCAGCTATGTCCGCGCCCTTTGGAAAAAACTCTCCACCCGCGAGCGAGAACTTGCCTACCGGAAAGTGGAAGATTATTATTTCAGCCTGAACAATACGCATTTCTGCTACCAGGCTGCCAAATATCTGGAATATAGAATCTTTGAAAACGAATTTGTCAATTAATCGCCCTTTTACCCTTATGGCAGAAATCCTCAATCCTCATGATGCCGACCTGGAGTCGGTAATCTTAGGCGCTTGTCTCGCCGAAAGTACCGCTATGGTGCTTGTAAGCGGGAAGCTGTGCCCCGAAATGTTTTACGAAGCGAAGTATGGCGAAATCTTTGCCGCCCTGCTTGCCATGCACCGCGCGGGCAAGGCGATAGACATCATTACGGTGCGTGCCGAGCTTGCCGCCCGTGGCAAACTGGAGTTCGTGGGCGGCGCCTTCGAACTGGCGCGTCTGTTGGGCAGGGTGGCATCGTCCGCCCACCTGGAGTATCATGCGCTTATCTTGCGCGGCATGTATATCCGGCGCGAGATGATTAGCGGCCTGCATCGTCTGCTTGCCGTAGCCGCCGATGAGTCGGTGGATTTGGGCGATGCTCTGGCCGGACTGCATCAGCTTATCGAACACCTGGAAGGTAAAACCGACTTTGCCGGCTGCCTGCGCGACATGGACCGCCTGATGCTGGATACCCTTAGGCAAATGGACGGCAGGGTGGCGAACAACCGCAACGGAATTACCGGCATCCCCACCGGCCTGCGCGACCTCGACAGGCTCACTGCCGGCTGGCAGCGGGGCGATCTGCACATCATAGCCGCCCGTCCTTCGGTGGGCAAGACCGCCTTTGCCCTGCATCTGGCACTGGCGGCGGGACGTGCCGGGAAGCAGGTGTTGGTGAACAGCCTCGAAATGCAGGGCGAAAGGCTGGGTGACCGCTGGCTCTGCGCACAGGCTGCCTCGCTGGATGCCGGACACCTCAAAAGCGGGCAACTCAGCGCCGACGAGCAGCAACAGGCTCTGGAAGCCGCCCGGCAACTGTCGTGCCTGCCTGTGTATGTGGACGACAACCCGAAGGCGAGCATGGATCATATCCGCTCGTCGGCTCTGCTGCAAAAGAGCAAGGGGCATTGCGACCTGCTGATTATCGACTATCTGCAACTCTGTGATATGAAGTCGGAACAGAAGAACCGCAACCGTGAGCAGGAAGTGGCGGAAGCGAGCCGTAAGGCAAAGCTGATAGCCAAGGAGCTGGATATTCCCGTTATCCTGCTTTGCCAGTTGAACCGTGAGTGCGAGATGCGTGCCGACAAGCGGCCTGCACTGAGCGACCTCAGAGAGAGCGGCGCCATCGAGCAGGATGCCGATGTGGTGATGTTGCTCTATCGTCCCGCACTGTACGGACTGACGTCCGAGCGCAAGAGCAAATTCCCTTCCGAAGGGTTGGGCATGGTGATTCTTGCCAAGCACCGCAACGGTGAAACGGGAGATGTATATTTCGGGCATAACCCCACGTTGACGAAGATTGGCGAGTACGAACCCACACTGGAGTGGATAGCGAGAAACGCACGCTCTTCCTGTTAGAAAAAAACTTCGCTTTTACCGGAAAATAAATGGCAAAATACTTGACTTTGCCTCTCTGATTTCGTATCTTTGTGATGTGCTCGAGAAGGGAAGTAATTATTGGATAAGGCGCCTTAAATCTTTTGTTTGTTGTGTGGCCCGGGCTTTTTCTTTTAAGAATTTTATTTACTGTTTTTTTAAATCTAAACCTAAACTTTATTTTTATGGATGTACTTGTAGAACGCTTTCAGCGTCGTAGAATCGTGAGCGATAAAAGCTCTCCCATGTTGTATTATCTCCGTCAGAAACCCAAAACGTGCGGAACGGTGGATATTGATGTCCTCGCCGCCAGTATTCAGAAGAACTGCGCCATGACAAAAGGCGATGTGAAGCACGTGATAGAGGCTCTTGTGGAAGAGATTCAGGCGAACCTTGCCAACGGCGACAAGGTGAAGCTGAACCAGCTCGGCACGCTTCACATGACGTTCCGCTGTCCGGGTGTGGAGAAGTCGGAAGACTGCACGGTGAGGAATATCTCCAAAGTGAATATCCGCTTTGTGCCCGACAAGGAGCTGAAGCTTGTGAACGGCAGTACGGCTGCCACCCGCAGCCCGGCAAATGTGGCTTTCTCGCTGGACAAGCCTGCGGACGGCAGTTCTTCCGGTGGTAGCGGCGGCAATAGCGGCGAAGAGGAGAATCCGCTCGGATAGTCGGTTTCCTGCTGATTTCCGGATTTTTTTTCATCCCGTTTTCCTTTTTTATGCGGAACAGCATTCGGGCACGCCCTTATCATAGTTTTTAACCTAACCCTTAATTTAAATCTTATGGCAACAAAATCAAACTGGTGGGACAAGCTCCTTAAAATCGTAATCGCCGTAGCTTCGGCTGTTTTAGGCGCTTTAGGCATGAACGCGATGCCCGCCTGATTGTACTTCATACGTAAATTACGTACTTAATTCTTAAGTTACTTAACTTTATACTTAATAAAAGTGAGATTTATCAACCTCATCGTCATCCACTGTTCCGCTACCCGCTGTGACCGTAGCTACACCGAACATGACTTGACAACAGACCACCTGCGCCGGGGCTTCTCCGGCGCAGGTTATCACTATTACATCCGCAGGAACGGCGATATAAAGACGCTCCGTCCCATGACACAGCCCGGTGCGCATGTCCGCGGCTACAACGCCCACAGTTTGGGCATCTGCTACGAAGGCGGACTCGATGCGTACGGACATCCTGCCGATACCCGCACCGATTTTCAGAAACACTCCCTGCGGGTGCTCGTAATGCTGTTGCTGCGCGATTATCCCGGCAGCCGCCTCTGCGGCCACCGCGACCTCAGTCCCGACCTGAACGGCAACGGCGAGATAGAACCCGAAGAGTGGATAAAGGAGTGTCCCTGCTTCGATGCGGCTGCGATTGTGCGGGAAGCAGCGCCGCCTAATCCGGGGTGTGCGGGGTGAGGGGAGATGTTTTTTCAGTCTTTCCAGTTTCTTTCCAGATTTGCCCCATACTTTTGTGGCATGAGAAGAGGTTGTATCAATGAAGCCTCTTATGGTAAAGAGAAAAACAGTGTCTTGAATTTATAAATGAAAAAAAGAATGATTATGAAAAAACATTTGTTTGCCATGGTTTGTATGGCTGTGAGTTTGTGGAGTTGCAGTAACGACGATGCACCTGTTGTCGGTGGTCCGGAAAACGGTAAGGTGAGTGCCGAGGCGCAGGCTGCTTTGTTTCAGCTCTATCCGAATGCTACCGATGTAAACTGGTCGGTGAAAGGAGAGTATGTGGTGGCGGATTTCAATATGGCGGCTACCCGTGCGGCAGCAGGCGAATATGCGGCCTGGTTCGACAATGCCGGCCGGTGGTACATGACGACGGACAGTGAAATCCTCTTCGACCAGTTACCCGCAGAAGTGAAAACCGCTTTCGGCGAGAGCGAGTACTCCGCATGGACCGTCGACGAGGTGGAACGGATTCAGCGCAATGGCCTGGAAGATGTCTATGTGATTGAAGTGAAGAATACGGTAGACGGCGTGGCAACTGAAATCGACCTTTATTATTCGAAGGACGGCGTACTGGTGAAAAAACTGGTTGACATGGACGAAGATTATGATTACAGCGATTACATCCCCGTAGCTCCGGCCACAGGTGTGGACGCGTTCCTGAAAGCGAACTTCCCCAATGCCCGCATTCTGGACATCGACCGTGAGGATAACATGACGGAAGTGGAAATTCTGGATGGAAAGGTAGTGCGCGAACTGCTGTTTGACGGGACGGGCAACTGGCTGTTTACCAAGACCGAAATGAGCTATGCCGCATTGCCCGCTGTGGTGAAACAGGCGTTGGACGCTTCTGAATATGCCGGTTACCGGGTGGACGATGTAGACCATTATGTAACTTCGGCAGAGGAATATTACCGCCTCGAACTGGAGTCTGTCATGGGTGACGTGAAAGTAAAGATTACCGCCACCGGCGAATTGTCGCCGATGGAGCAGAACCCTGCCGGACCCGGAAATAACACCGGCGGCATACTGACCGACAAAATCAAGGAGTTCATCACTCAGAAATATGCGGGAGCGCGTATCATCGAATCCGATATGGAGAAAGGCATGACGGAAGTGGAAATTTTTCACGAAGGACGTGAGAAAGATGTGTACTTCAACGGTGCGCAGGATTGGGTGAGAACCGAATGGGGTGTGCGGGTGAATGAACTTCCCGCGGCTGTGCTCGATGTTATCAGAAAAACGTATGCGGATTATAGGATAGATGATGCGGATTATGTGGAAACACGTACCGAATCGTATTATCTGGTGGAACTGGAACGGGGAGAAAGCGAAGTCAATCTGCGTATTCTTCCAAACGGAACGATTCTTTAATGGCGTGATTCTTTAAACGAAAATGGCTTTGACAGCCTCTGATATGTGCGCGCGTACGGGCGCGCATATATTATATTGTGTACCTCTTTTCATCCCTTTCTCCTTTCTGCTGGCGTTCAAAAAAAATATGTTCTTCAACATGTTTATCAATCAGCGTGTTACGAAAAAGTTTTCATATTCCGTGTAAAAAATTCCCTTATATATTTGGTGTGTATGTTATAAAGTCCTACTTTTGCACCCGCTTTCGAGAACGGGAGCAGCGATG
>OCHJ01000035.1_pt1 | contig 240109 bp, 200 predicted proteins | sample 1538381 | NCBI WGS metagenome assembly OCHJ01 (sample SAMN04571688, study PRJEB22368) | human gut metagenome | biome: human gut; material: stool | host: Homo sapiens | place: Luxembourg | collected 2012-06-29 | reverse complement strand
GAGCGGAAAACGAGACTCGAACTCGCGACCCTAACCTTGGCAAGGTTATGCTCTACCAACTGAGCTATTTCCGCGATTGCGGATGCAAAGGTAGATATTTTCCTTAAACCTGCAAACATTCCGCAGACTTTTTTCACACAGAAAAGTGTACATTTTCGCCAGGCATACAAGCAGACTTTTGATTATCAACTCATTCGGCCACGATAATCTTCATAAGAAAATTGCTTGAAAACTTCAGCTTTTCCTTCTTTTGTCCACATTGCAATGGCCGGATGGTGAATTCCATTGAACATATTCGTCTTTACAGTGGTGTAATGTATCATGTCCTCAAAGACGATTCTCTCCCCTATCTGCAGCTCATGGTCGAAACTCCACAGTCCCATATAGTCGCCGCTTAGGCAGGAGTTTCCTCCAAGACGATAGACATAAGGACCCGCATCACCCATCTCCGCTCCACGCACCGCAGGCTGATAGGGCATCTCCAGGCAATCCGGCATGTGGCACGTAAAGCTAACGTTGAGAATGGCAGTACGAATGCCGCGGTTTTCCACGATGTCCACTATCTCCGAGCTCAGCACACCGGTCTGCCAAGTGAAAGCGGAACCGGGCTCAAGAATGATTTGAAGATGCGAATAGCGTCCCTTCAAGCCCTGCAACAGACGGACAAGATGCTCTACATCATAATCCTTACGCGTCATCAGATGCCCGCCTCCTAAATTCAACCACTTAATCTGTGAGAACCAGCGGGAGAATTTTCCTTCCAAGTGCTCCAATGTGTGTTCCAGTTCGTAGGAAGAAGACTCGCAATGACAATGACAGTGAAAACCTTCAATACCCACCGGAAGTTCTTCGGGAAGCGGGTCGGCCATTACACCGAAGCGAGTACCGGGTGCGCAGGGATTATAAAGCTCCGTTTCCACCTCAGAGTATTCGGGATTGATACGGATACCGCAGGAAATGCCGCTTCCCTCCGCCACCACTACCGGATAAAAGCGGTGGAACTGCGAAAGCGAATTGAAAGTGATATGGCTGCTGCACCGCATTATCTCCGGAAAATCGGCCTCGGTATAGGCAGGCGAGTACGTATGTGCCTTACTTCCGAACTCCTCCAATGCCAGACGGGCTTCGTAGACGGAACTTGCCGTAGAGTGGTCTATATACTCCCTGAAAATGGGAAAAGAACGCCACATGGCAAATGATTTGAAAGCGAGGATTATCTCCACACCTGCGCGGTCGGCCACACTTTTTATCAGTGCGAGGTTCTTTCTCAGCAATCCTTCTTCCATAATATAGCAGGGAGAAGGGAAAAGGGAAAAGTCTTTATTTGTCATTTTATATATATTTTTTTTACCATTTATGATTCCATCCTAATAAACACGCCACAAGGGGTTGACAAGCCCTCTCCAACGATTTAGTAAAACTTCGGAGAAGATTTACTAAATCGTCCTCCTCATTTTAGTAATTCTCCGGGGAATATTTAGTAAAACAGATGCCGCCCTTCTGCAAAGTCATTCTTTTGTAAACAATATTCATCACCATATAACTTTGAAACGCGCGAAGCGCAGCAAAAGTTGTTTGTCTCCCGCATTCTTGAAGCGGATGGTGGCTTTCGCATTGTCTCCTTCGCCCTCCACTTTCAAAACTTCACCCAGGCCGAAACGTTCGTGCTCTATCAATTGTCCCTGCTGTACACGATTGGCAGACCCGCCGGCAGAAGGCGATGTACTTGCCGTATTTGCAGAAGGCGCCACCCGTTTCAGGTTACGTGGAACAGTCGGCGCAATAATCTGCTGTTTCGGTCGTACAGACACACGCTCTTTTCCTCCATACGGAGCATCTTCCCTATCAGGCGCAAAACCTCTGGCGTTCTCCCTGCGGAAAGCGGCGGCTTCCTCCTCTACCCTGCGGAACATTCCCGCATCCTGAGGCAGACGCAGGAAACGTATATCTATATCCTTCAGGAAACGGCTGGGACTGCCAAACTCCATCTTGCCATATCGGAAACGCGTCTTTGCATACGATAGGAAACAGTGTTCTTCAGCACGTGTGATGGCTACATAGAACAGCCGCCGTTCTTCCTCCAATGCCCGGGGAGAGTCACCCACCATGCCGCTGGGAAAAAGATTCTCCTCCATCCCCACTACAAACACATTCTTGAACTCCAATCCCTTGGCCGAATGTACAGTCATCAGGGTTATCTCCTCATCGTCCCCATCCTTATCCGAATCCTGGTCGGTAAGAAGGGAAACTTCCGAAAGGAAGTCACCCAACAACACGTTCGGGTTTCCTTCCTCCTGCCGTTGGGCACAAAAATCACTCATACCGTTCACCAGCTCCTCTATATTCTCCTTACGGCTCAGATTCTCGGGAGAGTTGTCCTGACACACATCATTGATGATGCCCGATTGGCGAATAATGTCGGCACCGATCTCGTAGGCATTCTTCTCCGCAGCATCTGTGATAAAGGCGGATATAAGTTCGCGGAATGCCTGCAACTTTCCCACCGTACCTTTATTGAAGTTCAAGCCATACGCCAACGGCTCACAAAGCACGGTCCACAAACTTACATTGTGCCCGGTGGCGGCAGCAATGATTTTTCCCACTGTCGTATCTCCGATACCACGCGCAGGATAATTGATAATACGCTTGAAAGCCTCTTCATCATTGGGATTCACTATCAGACGGAAGTAAGCGATTACATCTTTGATTTCCTTGCGTTGATAGAACGACAAGCCTCCGTAAATACGGTAAGGCATACTGCGTTTGCGCATGGCTTCCTCAAAGATACGGCTCTGCGCATTGGTACGGTAGAGTATCGCAAAATCAGAGTAGGCATAGCGCTTTTCACGCCGCAGTTCAGCTATCTTATTCACCACAATATCCCCTTCTTCCACATCACTGTATGCCTGGTACACACCAATGGCCTCTCCCTTCTCCTTTTCCGAGAACACTTCCTTGCGTATCTGCCACTGGTTCTTTTCTATCAGGCTGTTGGCCGCGCGGACAATGGTCTGGGTGGAACGGTAATTCTGCTCCAGCTTGAAGACCTTCGTATCGGGATATACTTTCGTAAAGTAGAGAATATTGTCAATATCGGCACCACGGAAGGAGTAGATACTCTGTGCATCATCCCCCACCACACAGACATGCTGATGGTTCTTGGCAAGTTGCAGCACGATGCTGTGCTGTGCAAAATTGGTATCCTGATACTCATCTACCAGAATGTAACGGAACTGGTCCTGATAACGCGCCAACACCTCGGGGTGGTCCCGGAACAGCAGGAATGTGTAGAACAGCAAATCGTCGAAGTCCATCGCATCTGCCTGCCGGCAACGCTCCCAATATCTCTGGTAGATGTCGCGAAGCGCCGGAACCTTGGCTGCACGGTCTCCTTCGTAAGCCTCCTTGTTGTTGGCATAGCCTGCCGGAGAAACCAGATGATTCTTGGCATTCGAGATACGCGCCTGCACCATCCCCGGCTTGTACACTTTCTCATCCAGCCCCATTTCCTTGATAATGGAACGTATCAAGCTTTTACTGTCTGCCGTATCGTAAATGGTAAACTGCGAAGTGAAGCCGATATACCCGGCCTCGACATGCAGAATGCGCAGGAACATGGAGTGAAAGGTTCCCATCCACAGATGGCGCGCCCTCTCCGGCCCCACCTGACGGGCTATACGCTCCTTCATTTCGCGCGCCGCCTTGTTGGTAAAGGTCAATGCCAGAATGTTCCAAGGCTGGTAGCCATTCTCCAGCAGATAAGCAATCTTGTAGGTCAGCACGCGCGTCTTTCCCGAACCGGCACCGGCTATCACCAGTGACGGACCGTCATTGTATAACACCGCGTTCCGTTGTCCTTCGTTCAGTTCCTCTATATAATCGGGCATATCCGTATAATCTTAAAATGATGATATTTTTTCTTCCTTTGTTTTTACGGAGGCAAAGATAAAAAAAGCTTCGGAGACGTACGAACATTTCTATAGGTTATAGTGTTTATATAGTAAAGTTCCAAAATTAAATAATTGAAACTTATGAATACAATATTAACGATTTTAATGATAACAGTTATGACTTACGAAATGCCAAAACTTCCCTACACCAACAATGCACTGGAACCTGTAATCAGTCAGCAAACCATAGATTACCACTACGGTAAACATCTGCAAACCTACGTGAACAACCTCAACAACCTCGTTCCGGGAACGGAATTTGAAGGCAAAGACCTGGTAACCATTGTTGCCACAGCACCGGACGGTGCCATCTTCAACAATGCAGGACAAGTGTTGAACCACACATTATACTTCTTACAGTTTGCTCCGAAGCCTGCCCACAGCGAGCCTACCGGCAAGCTGGCAGAAGCCATCAAACGCGACTTCGGCAGCTTTGAGAATTTCAAGAAGGAATTCAACGCGGCAGCTGTCGGCTTGTTCGGCTCCGGATGGGCTTGGTTGTCTGCCGACAAGAACGGCAAACTCCACATCACCAAAGAAGCCAACGGTAGCAATCCGGTACGCGCCGGTCTTGTTCCGCTACTCGGATTCGACGTGTGGGAACATGCCTACTATCTTGATTACCAGAACCGCCGTGCCGACCATGTGAACGAACTGTGGAGCATCATCGACTGGGATGTAGTAGGTAAAAGACTGAAATAAGCAACAAGGTCCCACTAAACATGTTAATGACGCATTCTTGAGCAACTAAGGTTCAAGAATGCGTTTTCTTGTTTAAAATAGCCATCTAACATATTTTAAAGAAATTCTTTGGCTTCTACCATAAGTATTCATTAACTTTGCTAAACTTAAAAGTTAAACAAAAGAAATGAAACTCATCGTAGTAACAGCACCCACATTTTTTGTGGAAGAAGACAAGATTATCACGGCACTATTCGAAGAGGGGCTGGATATTCTACATCTGAGGAAGCCGGAAACTCCCGCCATGTATTCAGAACGGCTTTTAACGCTGATACCCGAAAAATACCATAAGCGCATCATTACCCATGAGCACTTCTACCTGCAGGAAGAGTTCAGCCTGATGGGGATTCATCTAAACACCCGCAATCCCAAAGAGCCCCACGACTATTCGGGCCACATCAGTTGCACCTGCCATTCACTGGACGAAGTGCAGAACAAGAAGCATTTCTATGACTATCTGTTCCTAAGCCCGATATATAATTGCATCACAAAGTCCGGAGTCACGTCCGGCTTCACAGCCGAAGAGTTGCGGCAAGCAGGAAAAAGTAAGGTCATAGACAGTAGAGTCATGGCTTTGGGAGGCATTACTCCCGACAACATACTGGAGATTAAGGATTACGGATTCGGTGGTGCCGTTGTAATGGGTGACTTATGGAATAAATTCAATGCCTGCACCGACCGCGATTATCTGGAAGTAATCCGCCACTTCAAGAAGTTGAAGAAAATGGCTGATTGAGCCTTCTTGGACTGGCAAATCAAAATTTACCGTACTCTTTGTATTCAATACCGGCAGGCAACGTGAAATAGAAGGTGGAGCCTTCCCCTTTCTTAGACTCCACACCGATACCTCCCCCATAGTGCTCCACAATAGATTTGGTGATGGAAAGCCCCAACCCCGTACCTTTGATATTGTAGTTCATCTTCACAAACCGTTCAAAGATGGCATGTCTTCCCACTTCATCGATACCACAGCCTGTATCTGCCACATAAAAATAGAAGTTATGGTTGCTCAATCTCCTGCAACCGATTTTCACACTGCCCATCTCCGTAAACTTCAAGGCGTTCCTCACCAAGTTACCTATGACTTGGGCAAAACGCACGCGGTCCACCACCAAACGGCATTGAGGCAACCGTTCTACAAACTCCACCTGAATGCCCGTGGGATGCGAGCGCATATTCTCCGTCGTACAGACTTCATCAATCAGCGCGTTTACATCCACTTCTCCATCGTTATATTCCAGAGTATTTGCCTCAATCTTCGAGTAGTCCAGCAAGTCATTGACCAGTTGCAGCAGCGAGTCCTTGTTATCATTAATCTCCTTCAGAAAAGCCATACGGGTTTCTCTGTCCAGATCATCCATTTCGGCAAGCATAGTTGTAAAGCCTACAATGGCATTCAAAGGAGTACGAATTTCGTGAGTCATATTAGCGATGAAAGCATTCTTCAGCTGGTTGGATTCTTCGGCAACCTCATTGATGCGCTGCAACGTCTTCAACCTTTTGCTCTTGCTGATGGAAATGATTATCATGATGACCAAAAGCAGAATGACAATTATCCCAAAACTATATACCAATGCTTCATTATTCTGATAGAAGTCATTCGTCCAAACATCGTATGCTGCCGTAATTGTCAATATCATCGTTTTTTGCTTGCTTATTGGAAACTATAAAATTATGGGAAGCAAATATACTAAAGAAAATACAAATAAATTAATAGAAACTACAGTTTTTTCCAACAAAATAGGCCGCATGCCATTACCAAGTAAAGCATGCAGCCCATAAATGTCATTATTCAGTATTATTGAAATCAGCCTTCAATGGCAGCCTGCGCCACTTCTATACTCATATAACTATCAGTAAGTTAAGTTATATTTGTAAGTGTTTTGTAAGTGATTTCTCACCCTTAACGCAAGGTTTTAAGTATAGTCCGCATTTAGTTCTCGATTGCAGCTTGCGCCACTTTAATGCGCATCTGATTATCAGTGTATTCCATGCGCTTTGTACGTGGTTTGTAAGTTCCTGATGGATTGACCTTGTACATCTTTATCTTCTAATAAAGAATGGGAACTACCTGCAAACGAGTGCTAACCATTGTTGTATCTGTAATAGAGCACTATATATTCATTGATAATGTCCTTCTTTTATTATTACCTCCTTTCCTTTAAGAGTTCTATGATTGCGTCCTTATCCTTTAGATTGGAATCAAGACGGGTTATTTGCGCATTCAAGCTATCAATCTGCTCTTTCAGGAGCTTGATAGTCTCTTTCTGGCTGTCAACCTCGGACTGTGCCTTTGTCAGCTGGGCGGCAAGTTCCGCATCACCAATGTTGTTGTGGGCGTTGCCCTCCAATGTCACAGCCGCAAGATATGCGGATATTTGATGTTGGACGGGACAAAACAGCGTGAAGAAATTAAAGCCTAAAGCCTCACTGACCTTAATAAGGCGTTTGGTTTCCATTGTCTCCCTCTCCAATATACGGTTGACATGCTGTTGTGGCACACCGATTTTCCTGCCAAGCTCGGACTTACTCAATCCAAGCTCGTTGCGGCGTTTCTCGATTGCCTCACCTACATGTACGTTTTTTATGTCTATATCCATAGGGCAAAGTCAATAATTAGACCTTAAACATTAAATAGTCAAACAAATATTTGTGTATATAAACCATTTTATGTTACTTTGCAGGTGTAATACACTATATTAGTGGGTACAAAATTAAACATTAAATATTAAACATCCAAAGATTATGGCAGAAAACTTGGAAAAAATTCGCCCTGCACTTACTGCCCTCGAAGTAGGCGGTACAGTCACATTCCCCATTTCAAGACTGAAAAGCGTCCGCACGCAAGCCTCCGAACTGGGAGCTATTTATAACAGACAGTTCAAAACCAAGACAAACAGGGAAAACCAAACAATAACCGTTAAACGTATCATATAGGGAATATGGCATTCATGCAGTTTTTAGACCGCCTTATTCCGTATGACATCTTTCTGAATGACCTCGCTGCAAGAATCGTAAAGATTTTGAAGTCAGACAACAACGATCCAGAATTTATCAGTCAAAGAAAGGCTTATGAAATTTTTGGCCGTCGCAATGTCGAAAGATGGAGACGTATGGGAAAAGTAGTGGCATACAAAAGACCTGGCAAGGTCGAGTACAGGACGGCCGACTTGCGCCTGTTGCAGCGTACCGTTCAAGACTATTTCGACAAAGACATTACGAAAGATGAACTGGAATGACGGTAAAAAGGCGAGTATTCAAACAATATTATGGCTATGTTGACAGTAAGAACTGCCCCGTCAATGTGGCAAACAAACATATTTATGGGGCTGTTCATCATGAATTTATAGCTAATGAAGGAATTAAAACCTACTTGTGACCCTAATGGGGTCTATTCAGTTAAACGGACTTGTGCCGAATTGGGCATAAGCCACAAGACATTACGCAAGTACAGGGAGCGCGGTTATATCAGGCCGATCAACCCTGACAATGTTTGCCGCCCGAAATATTTGGGGCAGTCAATCATAGACTGTTGGAATATCTTAATCGCATTATGATCAGTGAATCGACCATTAGCAAGGTCAGGGAACTTTCCATCGAAGATGTCCTCCGTCCATACGTCAAACTTTCAAGAAAAGGTTCGGCTCTGATGGGGCTTTGTCCTTTCCATGAGGAACGGACAGGTTCATTCTCTGTCTCTCCGGCAAAGAATCTTTTCCATTGCTTCAGCTGTAACCGTGGCGGCGACGCAATTACCTTCATCATGGAGAAGGAGGGACTTTCATTCATGGATGCAGTCCGATTCATTGCCAAACATCATAATATCCCAATAGAATACACACAGGAAGAATATAATGAGAAACAAATGGCCGAAGAAAAGCACAGGGAATCTCTCCTTGTCGCTTTGGATTATATACAGGCCTACTTTTTGAAGTGTCTGAGGACAACAGATAATATAGAGTGCAAACAGGCCCGTGACTATGCCTATGGCAGATGGCCGGAAGAGTTCTGTTCCGTGGCTGGTATCGGATATGCTCCAGTAGATGGAAACCTCTTTATTGACTATTGCCAAAAAAGGTCGCTTAATGAAGAAGCACTCTTTGAGTTGGGAATGCTCAAACGCGGAGAGGACGGACACATTTATGCCATGTTTCGGCAACGAATCATGATACCTATCAGGAACAGATGGGGGCGTATCATCGCTTATACGGCAAGATACATCGGCCACAATCCCAAAGCTCCGAAATACATCAATTCTTCCACCAGTCCGGTTTACTCCAAAGGGGAAACCCTGTTCGGCATCGACAGGGCAAGCCGCCAACGTAACGCTGACTACTTTATCATAGTGGAAGGCGCACCCGATGTGTTGCGGATGCAGTCTGTCGGATTTGACAATACCGTGGCCGCACTGGGTACCGCATGGACGGACAGCCAGTTTGAACAGCTCAAAAAGAACACATCATCCTTATGTTTCATTCCCGATTCAGATGTGGCAGAAGGCAAACCATACGGTGCCGGCTTTGAGGCGGTCATGGCGAACGGTGCGATGGCAATCAGGAAAGGGTTTCATGTGACGGTCAGGGAACTTCCGTTTGCCAAAGCCTCGGTTGTCGATGAAAATATACCGTCCGAAGATACTTTCCAAGTGAAGTTTGTCAAAAATGATGCGGACAGTTTCATCAAGAGTAAAGAGGATTACACCTCGCTGGCAGAGAAGCATTTCATCATCTGGCTGGCTCAAAAACGCTTCCTTGTCGCTTCTTCATTGGTGGAAGAGCGGAAATGCGTGGCCGAAATAGCAGACCTGATGCGTTATGTAAAGGATCAGCTTGTCTTTGACCTGTGCATCGAACAGCTGGCCAAGCTGCACGGCAAGGTGAAGCTGTGGCGTGATGCCGTCGCACAGGCGCGTGGGGAAGCCCGGAAAAGGAATGAACGGCTTGCGCCCATGAATGAAATGCAACGAGATGCCGAATTATTGCGGCAGTTCGGCCTGTTTGTAAGGGAGAACTGCTACTATGCCACCGGCGACGATGACGAGGAGCCGGCAAGAATCTCCAACTTCATCATGGAACCGCTGTTCCACATTGAGGACGAGAGCAATGGAACACGTATCTTCCGGATGCGGAACATGTACAACATGTGCCGTGTCATCGAGCTGAAAGAGTCCGAGCTTTGTTCGTTGAGTAACTTTCAGCAAAAGGTCGGCTCTTTGGGCAACTATGTGTGGTTGGCCAAGATTGACAAGCTCAACCGCGTCAAGGAATATCTCTACTCGAAAACCGACACAGCAGAGCGCATACGGAAATTAGGTTGGAACGACACGGAAGGTTTCTTCGCCTTTGGCAACGGCATTTTGACGGACGGAACTTTCAGGGAGGTGGATGAATTAGGTATTGTAAGGGGTATCAACAGCAAGGCTTTTTACATTCCTGCCACGTCCAAAATCTATATCCATAATCAGGAAATCTTCCAGTTTGAGCGGTTGATCGTGCATGAGAACCGCAACGGCGTAAAACTTTACGACTATGTGGCAAGGTTGGTGGAAGTGTTCGGCGAGAATGCAATCATCGCCTTTTCTTACCTGCTGTCCACCCTGTTCCGTGACATCATATTCCGGCGTACCCGGCATTTTCCCATCCTGAACCTTTTCGGAGAGAAGGGAACGGGCAAGACCACCCTTGCCACCTCCCTCCAGTCATTCTTCTTGCACGGTGTTGACCCTCCCAACCTCGGTGTCACCTCTGTACCGGCCATGAACGACCGGGTGTCACAAGCCGTCAACACCCTTGTTGTATTGGACGAGTACAAAAATGACCTTGACATCCGTAAGATAGCCTACCTCAAAGGTCTTTGGGGTGGCGGTGGCCAGACTAAGAAGAACACAAGTACGGACGGAATGGCGGCCCAGACCATCGTCACTACCGGCGTGGCACTTTGCGGACAGGACAAGCCCACGCAGGACATGGCACTTTACACTCGTGTCATCTTCCTTGCTTTCTCTAAGACATCGTTCAACCAGGCGGAGAAAAGAAATTATGAGGATTTGGTGGCTCTCTGCAATTTGGGGCTGACCCATCTGGCGGTCGAGATATTGAACCATAGGGAACTGTTTGAAAAGAACTTTCCTGAAATATATGCCATCACCAAACGGGAACTGGCGACAAAACTGGAGAACGAAACGATCCATGACCGCATCTTCGGCAACTGGGTCATCCCGTTGGCCACGTTCCGTGCATTGGAGACTGTCATCCACGTACCTTTCAGTTATACGGGGCTGTTTGAAACAGCACTCAGGGGTATTCGCAACCAGAACGAGCTGGCGCAGGAAAGCTCCGAAATTGCCGACTTCTGGAATATGCTGCAAGGATTCCAGACATCAGGGAAATGTATCGAAAAAGCGCATTACCGCATACGGTACTTGAAATCCTTCCGTCCCATATCCGTCAAGGAAGACATTGAGTTCAAGGAAGCCCGTCCAATCCTCTATCTGAATATGGCGGCAGTGGCTTCCCTGTTCAACAGCCGGAACATGAACGCCACCGCCAACCGTTCCAACTGGTCAACCATCATGTCCTACCTAAAATCCCATTCCTCGTACCTTGGTTTGAAGCAGGACAGGTTCACCATTCTCCAGCCCGGCGGATTACCGGACTACATGATAGAAGTTGTCAATGGTGAACAAGTCAGGAAAGTCAAGGTAAACCGCCCAAAAGCGTTGTGCTTTGATTACCTGCAATTAAAGGATGCTTTCGGACTGGATCTTGAAACGGAAGTCGTGCCTGACAGTCTGGACTTGTCGGAAGACAATCTTTCCGATTCAACCCCTTCCGATACCACACCTCCCGTTCAGGAGGATTTACCATTCTAAATGATGAAATAATGAAGAACGAAGGACTTGACAAATTAAAAAACGAAGCGGTGAACGCTTTGGTGCGTTGGGGTAAAACCGGACTGGGTTTATATTCCATGCGCAATGCAGTCAATACCTACATGAAGGCTTGCGGTGCTGACAACATCCCCTTTGACGGTATAAACGGCATCAGAGAAAAAAGAAAAATAGTATCGGACGGTTTGCTAATCCATTGCGTTGCACCTTTATCCAGAGAACAGCTCTACAAAGTGGAAATGGAATTGGATCAAATTACCAATAGTACAACTCAAATAAAACCGCGATTCAAAAGGTAATATGAGGTCAGAAAAGGTATTAAATCCAAAATTCTACGGAAAATCCGCAGAAAATGCGAAATTATTTTTGAAATGCCAGATTAAAAGTTTATTTTTGCGGAAAAGAAGCAGAAGTATGATATTAAATTTGGAATTTCAGAACTATCGTTCGTTTAAGGGCACTTGTTCATTCACAACAGAACCGTCCTCTTCCAAGGCAAAGATCGATAATCTTTGTGAGGTCGAGACTAATGCGGAGGGGAATAAGAAAGCATTGAAGATTTCTTTAATCTATGGAGCTAACGCATCCGGTAAAACCAACATCGTAAAATTCCTGTACGGATTTAGACGTTGGGTTTTGAATTTAGATAACCGGGTCGGTGACGATATTGCATTGTACCAACCTTTTAAGTTTGACAGTTCAACGGCCAATGCACCTACCACGTTCTTTATTGAATTTATTACGCAAAAAATAAGGTACAAGTACGAAATAAGTTTCAATCGGCTACAAATAGAATCTGAATCTCTGTTATACTATCCCAACGGGAAGCAAACGCAACTTTATGAACGTGTTACACTTTTGGAAGATAAGGAATCCGATACTATTAAGTTCGGAGCAAGCCTTTCCACTTCCAAACCTTTCAAGGTATTCAAAAACCAACTGCTGATTTCCAAGTTCTTAAAAGATACTCCTTGTGAGCCTATAACAAATGCAGCCAAATACATGGCCGATATGGTCATCTCGAACGGATTTCACGAAGATACGATGCTCGGAGAAGACAAGGAAATGGTCAGGTGGCTGTATTCCCGTCCAGAGAACAAAATGATGCTTGCCGAGTTCCTGGCCTTTGCCGATACCGGTATGGCCGGCTTTCATTTGGAGAAGCGAAGTGACGGCGTGGAAGTTACAAGCCAGCACGGATTGTACAATAATGGTGAGGATATAGGCGAAACAGCCGATTTACCAATGAAAGAAGAATCGTTCGGCACAAGGTCTTTGTTCATTATCGGATGTCACATCCTACAGGCCCTGCAAAGTGGTAGTCCGTTTTTCATAGACGAGATGGATTCCGGCCTGCATTCTTATATAACCCAACTGATTGTAGATATATTCAGGAATGAGAGAATAAACAAGTATAATTCCCAACTGATTTTCACGACACATGATGTAAATCTGCTTGACCAGAATACCATACGCAAGGATCAGGTTTGGTTTACGGAGAAAGACAAATATGGTGTATCAGAAATGTTTTCCTTGTCAGATTTTGACGATGTAAGGGAAGATACTTTGTTTGCAAAATGGTATCTGAACAATAAGTTCGGCGGTGTCCCATCATTGCAACCTTTGGAAAAATTATTTGTAGGCGATGGCAAGAAATAACCGGAACATACGCCACAGCAAATATGTCATAAGAATCGTGTGTGAGGGTGACAAGACCGAACCATTGTTCTTCACAAGCCTGTGTGCCCTGTATTGTAAAGACAATGACCTGATAGATGTACGCACCATTCCGCAGCCATTTATTCCTACAAATGAAGAAATGGAACAAACTTCCAGAGGATGCTACAAAGGGAAGAAACGTAAAGTCAAGACTGGCGGAAATGAACTTGCGGAAGAGACTATTGCCGGAGTTCCACCCTTGAAATGGGTATTGTATGCCCGGAAAATCTTGTCAGAAGGTGTGGATGAGTCTTGGGCAGTCTATGATAAAGACGAACACCCCAAACACGAGGAAGCTTTTGTTGAAGCAAACAGGATAATTGACGGCAAAAAAGTAAACATTGCATTTTCAAGCCGTAGTTTTGAATATTATTTGCTACTCCATTTCGAGTACATCTATTATCGTTTTGAGGAAACCGAATGCGGTGAAAGGATTAAAGGCAATAAACACATCTATGAGTGTGGAACAGGAAAATATCCGGATAAAGACTGTGGTGGTCGGGTGTGCATTAACGGCTATGCACGGAAACATGGTTATTGGAAAGAGACAAAATCATCTGTTTCCACATTTCCACTTGTCAGAGACAATCTGATAAAAGGTATGGTCAATGCTTGCAGACTAAGAACGGAAAGCGATGCTAAGACTGCGGAGCCTATATATAAAAGGAATCCTTATACGAATGTGGATATCCTCGTTGGCAAACTGATTGGAAAAGAAACAGTTTGTTATGGCAATACATTTACATACAAAGAGCATAGAACTGATTGGTCTGTCAGGTTTTATGACAACAAACTAAGCATAACGAACAATAAGAGCGGCTCTGAACTGTTCGGGAAAGGCATGTTTACCGTATATGACTGGGAAAAAAGAACGACAAAAGAATTAAACGAGAAAACGTTGCTTTTGTCTCCCCAAGAGAGTTTGTTGCTATCCTGTAAATTAGAATCAAATCAGGTGATTTCTATTAAGGTGGATTCTGGAAAAGAAATATTGTTGTTACCTAAATTTGCCATATAAAAATTTAATCTCCGATTGTTGCGAAAGTTCTGCAAAAATTAATGATTAAATTAGCCTACAAGAAGGTCATCTACCATGGATGACCTTTTTCATTAGTGCATTTCCAAATATAATATGCACCTATTTCAACGGTGACACCGTTGACAAAGCATAAAAATCCTCATATCAACGACTTCCTATAAGAAAATTGCGTTGACAAACATTGACAAAGGTAGTCATTATCGGAAATACTGGAAAAATCGAAGCCAAACGTTGACAAGACATAGACTATTATTCTAAATTCTTTTTCTAAGAAAAGAGATAAAATATTGTATAGCAATCGCTTTTGTAATGGCTATTTGGATAGATGGTATGTTAGCTCGCTTGTCAACGCTGTCAACACTCAAACATATAGGCTTCTATTTCTGCGAATGTGCATTTCTGCATAAATCGGATATATAATGCAGCCTTTTCTTCGTGTCAGTTCATACATTGGAACAATTTATCATAAATTATCCGATTATCTCCTTGATATTCCAATATTTGACGTATTGTATCCCAATCGTTTTGCTTTTACCTTTATGGCAAAAATGAATGCCATGATGGACTTACATAAATTATTTGGAGAGATTATCCCGGAACAAATCTATTCGGTAAGTGAGGCAGCACGCTATTTTGGCGTACACCGATGTACAATATACGCTTATATCGGTCATCCTGAAAAGCCATTACCATTTACGCGGTTTCCCAATCAAGCGAAACTCCTATTCCAAGGAAGGGATTTGATAGCCTATAAAGCCAATGGACTTCCCAAAAGAGGACGCAAACGGAAAAAATGATATTCCATGATGCCGTTTGCACACCTCTTAGTTAAGTTCATTATTGAGAACTTGGAACGAAGCGTTCCCGCTTTCGATAAGCCCCAACAAGTCATAGACGAGCAGCCATACTTCGGCACGGATATTATCCATGTCGGCCACAGCTTGCTGATAACGGGATGGTGAAACCGCCCCTGATTGTATCATCCATTCAACTGCACAAGTCTCCGGGTCTATTGCATCTGCAAATGATATAATCTCACAGATAAGGTTTTCCTCCTTACCATATTCCGTTTCAACGGTGAAACAAAAGGGTACGCCACTAAGCGTTTGCCTCCGGAACTCAATTATCCAAATTCCATCCTGCTCTTTGTGGAACACACGCCAGCCATTTCCGACCGCTGTATCAAACAAATTCCAATATTCCATAGCACATAGATAATGTCAGCCGTAGCATTTGTTGCCACGACTGACGGATTCATACTCAATCTTCAAATCTTGCAAGGAAACGCTGTAATCGGTTGTCTTGAAGTTGTTTTAATGGGGTCGGCCGAAAGTCTTGTTGCTGTCTGACTTGTAACTTGCCATACCCCTGTTTGGTCAAGTCAAGCTCCACTTCCGAAAGCTCGTTCAGCGAGATATAGCCATACTCGTCCTCCATCAGTCCGATGACTATGCCAAAAAGGATGGTATCATTCCCTTCTACTTCTCCTTCAAGGATAAACCATCGGGCAGAACCAAGAATAAACACTGCACGGCAAACCGCTTCTTTTCCCTTGCCGTCCTGGGAGTAAAGCGGAAAACCTTTCAAGGCTTCCGCTAATTCAGATGTCATTAACCTGCACATATCAATCAAATTCTATTTCGTCCTCATATACTTCTGTCTCTGCACCGCTGCTGAACTGCACAATAAAGCCTCTTGCTGTTTTGGCTACTATTGTGCCACGGTGATAGCCACGCCACGGTGTATTAAGCTCACATTGCCGTCCGTATTCGGGAAAATCATATTCGTCATTCATGATACTTTTCTTTTAGTTGATAATTCGGGTCAAAGATGATATTACTTTCAATCAGATGACGGTACGCTTCCGAGGCAAGCCGTGACGCCCACTCATTGCGCTCGTCATAGAACCCTTTTTGATAGTTGTATGCCAACTGTCGAATGAAACCCATGAACACCTTGAACATCTGCTGCTGGAGATAACGGTGTGCTCTGGTAAGCTCCTTGCCAGTCTTCTCTGCGGAACACATCCGTCCATTAACGAAGTTCGTAAACTCTTTGGTAAAAGCCTTGTCTTGTTCGGAGATAGCCTCTCCTGGAAATTCCTGATAGTCCATAATCTATAGTTTTAGAAAGTTGCCTGATGGTAGATTTGTGGCTCTGCTGATACATTATAAACATAGCTGCCACAACGCACTAATAGACATTTATAACCGTAATACAGTTTTTTCATGCCTCTTACGCTTCCAGTCTTATGAAAGTTGGGAAATCGGCTGATGCCCACTCTCATTCCCTGTTCGATAGTCATTCTTTTTATTCGCATAATCTTTGTTTTTAGAGTTCAATTTTTTCCCTTTTGTGAAGCTCTTTTGAGCTTCTTGGTCGGGAGAACCGTTTTTCGTGCGCTTCCTACACTACGGACAAAAGGGGGATAAGGCAAGTATGAGGTCAGAGAGCGCGGACGGAATACCCAAATTTTGGAGATACGAGAAAATTTGTGGAAGGCTGCCGGCAAGCCCTCCGACCGAAAATGACAATGGTACTTGATGTTCCTCCTGTCCGTAGTAATTTTGCACGTAATAACGGTATCGAGCAAGAAGCACCAATAATCCTCACTATTAAGGTGTTCCCTTATATTTCTGTGAGCAAAGCAATCGTTTTCAGAATAATCCTTCCGATTAATTATCAATGTGAGAACCTTTGAAGTGGAATGAAATGGAGCCTCAAAGGTTCTCTCTTTGGATAGTATTTCACTTTTTCAAATAGTCTGTAATTATACTATTGACAGTTTTACTTGATGTCTTTGACTTGAAGTGAAACTGTCCTTCAAATTTTCTTTGACAAATACAAACAGGCTATTGCCTAATACATTACGTTTCTAATCGGTAGTAAAAAGACAAGAATCGGATTATATTCTGTTAAATATCAAATATTAGACAGTTATTTCAATTATAATTGCTACCTTTGTAAAATAGCACGAATTTATCTGAAAAATGAGCCAATAAATAAAAATAAAATATTTAGAAGAAGTTTCATAAGAGATGTCCTTGATTGTAGTGTGGTATGGTTTGGCTGACCTTCAGATAACTGCAAGAGAGGACTTTTTTGATTGCAATGACTTTCAACGATATACTACATAAATTTAGATCGGAGTCCTTTACACAAAAGGATAAAGGAACCCAATTTGAACGTTTGATGCGCTCTTGGCTGCTTTCAGACCCTCGGTATTCCAACCTCACTAAAGTATGGCTGTGGGATGATTTTCCAAGCCGTGCAGATCTTGGTGGAAAGGATACAGGCATCGATCTTGTTGCACGTACCGAAGAAGGTGATTATTGGGCGATCCAATGTAAATGCTACAAGGAGGATTCAGTTATTGACAAGCCAGCTGTAGATTCGTTCCTTGCAACATCAAGCCGCCAATTCAAAGATCCAGAGACTTTGCAAACGACTTCATTTGCAAAACGGATGTGGATTTCAACGACAAACCATTGGGGAAAGAATGCCGAAGATGCAATACAAAATCAGAATCCTCCTTTCAACAGGGTCGGACTTGTAGATTTACAGAACTCTCCAGTTGATTGGCAACTGCTCATTGATGGCCTCAAAGGTAAAGAGGCTATGCTTCCGGGCAAACAGCCACGTGAGCACCAGCTGAGAGCTATGTCTGCCGCACATGCTTATTTTCAAGATCATGACAGGGGAAAACTTATCATGGCTTGCGGTACTGGAAAGACATATACGGCATTAAAAATAGCGGAAGATTTACTGAACAATAAGGGATTGGTACTTTTCATGGTGCCCTCTATTTCTCTTTTAGGGCAAAGTTTGAATGCATGGTGTGCAGATGCAGTAAATCCAATTAAGGGCATTTGTATCTGTTCAGACAGTCGTGCTTCACGCAAAATTAAGAAAGACTTTGATGATACGCAAGACAGTATCGTTGACCTTGCTGTTCCGGCTACGACAAACCCCAAGAGTATTGCAAAGCAGTTGAAATTGTATAGGAACCATAACGGACTGACGGTTGTTTTTTCAACATACCAATCCATAGAAGCTATACATGCAGCCCAACATGAAATCCTCAAAGAAACTGCTGGAACGTATGGGAAATTCGACCTTATCGTTTGCGATGAAGCACACCGGACAACTGGCGTGAAACTTTCAGATAGAGACGAAAGCAACTTTACGAAAATACATGATGCAGAATATATCAAAGGCAACAAACGCCTTTATATGACCGCAACCCCTCGGTTGTATGGGCAATCCGCAAAGATTAAAGCATCCGAAAAAGATGCGATACTTTGCTCGATGGATGACTCTAAACTTTACGGAGAGGAGTTTTTCAGGGTTAATTTCTCATACGCAGTTGAGCATGGCCTTTTAACGGACTACAAGGTTCTTGTACTTACAGTGAATGAGGATGACTTACCTGACAATATCCTTTCAGATATAAAAGACCCTAATAATGTCGAATTAAATTTTGACGACACATCAAAGTTAATCGGTATTGTAAATGGCCTTTCCAAAATCATTCGTGGTGATAAGCACGCAACATGGGATGCAGATCCAACGGTGATGCACAGAGCTATCGCTTTTTGCTCAGCCATTGGAAACAATCATTCACCCGGTACTTCGGTTAATACAGCAGAAGTATTACCGACTATTTGCGAGAAGTATCGCGATTCCATTAGTACGGAAGAGCGAGAGCATGTTGTCGAAGTACAGGCCCGTCATATCGACGGTTCAATGAACTCACAAGCACGTAATGAGCAGCTGGCATGGCTTGCAGATGAAAATATAGGTGAAAATGAATGCCGTGTACTTACAAATGTCCGTTGTCTTTCCGAAGGTATAGATGTACCGGCTCTTGATGCCGTTTTATTTCTCTCCTCACGCAATTCACAAGTTGATGTTGTACAGTCTGTTGGCCGCGTTATGCGAAATTTCCGCAAGGGACAACCTGACGAAAAAAAGTACGGATATATCATTATTCCCATAGTAGTGCCATCAGACGTTAAGCCAGAAGACGCATTGAATAACAACACTTATTTTTCAACAGTGTGGAGTATTCTTAATGCACTACGTTCACATGATGACCATTTTAATGCAGAAGTCAACAAGATTGCACTCAACAAGAACAAGACATCAAAAGTTGTCGTTGGAGGGCCGGGCATAGGTCATAATGCTATTTCAGACAAGCAAGACCAACAAGACGCACAGCACATTGAAGATGCAGAAGTTGCACGCCAATTACAACTTCGCTTTGGGGAAATGCAATCCGGCATATATGCCAAGCTTGTAGAAAAATGTGGTGATCGGCTTTATTGGGAAAACTGGTCTAAAAAGGTCGGTCTTATCGCAAAGAAATTCATAGAACGAATTTCTAAGCTCGTATCTACAGTGCCTGCAATTAAGTCTGAATTTGATATATTCGTGAAAGGCTTGCAGAACAACCTAAATCCATCCGTGGATGATGGTCAAGCTATTGAAATGTTGGCACAACACCTAATTTCTCAACCTGTTTTTGATGCTTTATTCGCGGATTATAACTTCGTAAACAACAATGCAGTCAGCCACTCTATGCACAAAATGATAGAGCAACTGGAAACTGTTGGTGGCTTTGAGAAGGACACCACAGAGCTTGAATCTTTTTACGAATCCGTGCGCGTTAATGTTGGTAATATAGATAATTTGGAGGGAAAGCAAACCATTATCAAGAACCTATATGAAAAGTTCTTCAAAGGTGCTTTTCCTCTGACAGTTGAAAAACTCGGCATTGTCTATACGCCAGTTGAGTGTGTTGATTTCATCATTCACTCTGTCAATGACATTTTGAAACGGGAATTTAACACATCCCTTTCAGATGAAAATGTACACATTCTTGATCCATTCACAGGAACTGGTACATTCATCACACGCCTACTCCAATCAGGACTTATTAAGCCCGAAGACATGGAACGCAAATATCGCAATGAAATACATTGCAATGAAATAGTTTTGCTTGCCTATTACATTGCCGATGTAAATATTGAAGCAGTATATCATGACCTGATGAAGCCAGATCACTATGTGAACTATGACGGAATTTGCCTAACAGATACTTTCCAACTTGCCGAAACCAAACAACAATCACTATCACAAGAATTTTTCAAAGAAAATTCAGAAGGTGTTTTGAGACAAAAAAATGCTCCAATCCGTGTTATTATGGGTAATCCTCCATATTCGGTAGGACAAAAGTCAGCTAATGATAATGCTGCAAATATGACTTATCCCATATTGGATAAACGAATTTCTGATACTTATGCAGCAAAATCCTCAGCTAATTTAACGAAAGCATTATATGATAGTTATATTAAAGCTTTTAGATGGGCTACAGACCGCATTGCAGACAATTCAGATGGAGGCATAGTGGCATTTATTAGTAATGGTTCATGGCTTGACGGTAATGCTCAAGATGGCTTCCGTGCCTGTCTTGAATCTGAATTTTCCGATATCTATGTGTTAAATCTTCGAGGAAATCAACGTACAAGTGGGGAGTTATCTCGCAAAGAAGGTGGAAAGATTTTTGGAGGAGGTTCTCGTACACCTATAACGATTACAATCCTTGTTAAGAATCCTGCGAAAAATAGTAAAGCTGCTACAATTCACTATCATGACATAGGAGATTATCTGACTCGTGAGCAGAAGCTAAATTTTGTCAAAAGATTCAAGTCAGTACATGGTCGTACTCTTGATTGGAAAATAATTAATCCAACTGAAAGGCATGATTGGATTAATCAACGCGATGGATTGTTTGACACTCTTATTCCTATTAATTCTACCAATAGTAGAAATAGTTCTATGGCAGAATCGTTCTTTGTTTTGAATGGACCTGCAGTTGCAACTGGAAGAGATTCATGGACCTATAATTTTTCTATGGAAAAATGTAGAAAAAATATTTCGGATATGATAAAATGCTATAATGAATGCTTACTTTCTGGCATAGAGAATACTGATGCAGAGAAAATTAGCTGGACAGCAGGACTTAAATCTTCATTTAAGAAAGGTCAGACTATCTTATATTCTAAAACCGATTTTGTAATATCCTTATATAGGCCTTTTTGCAAATATTATCTGTATTATAATAGGGATGTTATTGAACGTCCTGGATTACAAGCCGCATTTTTTAGAGGTGACAACCTAATTATTGGATTTAGTTCAGCAAAGACTCCATCCCCTTTAATTAGTGATCATATTTGCGATTACCACATGAACGGGGATACGCAATGCTTTCCTCTTTATTGGTATGAAGAGCGAAAAGACATTCAAGGTTCACTTTTTGACACAGATGAATCAAATGACCGTTATAAAAGACATGACGGCATAACTGACTGGATTCTAAAAGAAGTACGTAAACGCTTCGGCAATTCCAAAGCTATCACTAAAGAACATATCTTCTATTATGTCTATGGTATCTTGCATTCTCCACAGTACCATGAACGCTTCGCAGCTGACCTTAAGAAATCTCTTCCACGTATTCCTATCGTTGATAATGTGGAGGACTTCATGGCTTTCTATAAGGCAGGAAAAGCTCTTGCCGATTTACACTTAAATTACGAGCAAGTTCCCCCTTGCCCTGATGTTACTCCAAAGGTCGCTGATGCTGTGTTTGAGGAAGAGTCTGCTGAAAAGCCTTTCGCTTACACTAAGTACAGTCATTTCTTTGTAGATAAGATGACATTCCACAAAGTTAGAAATGAAAAAGGTAAACTTGTTCCTGATAAATCACGTATCATTTACAATGATCATATTACAATAGAGAATATTCCGGCGAAAGCCTATGAATATATAGTCAACGGTAAATCGGCTATAGAATGGATTATGGAGCGATATGCTGTTTCTCAGGATTCAAAATCTCTCATTATAAATGATCCTAATGAGTGGAGTCGTGAACATAAGAATCCTACTTACATTTACGACCTCCTTCTCTCGGTAATAAATCTTTCGGTTCAGACAGTTGACATAGTTAACTCACTTCCGAAACTGAAATTCTAACATTAAAATATATAGAATAATGGCATTATCAACAGAAATGATTCTTACCCTTCAACAGTTAGATGGAGTTGGTAATAAAACGATATTCAAAATTGCGGATCAAGCAAGCACTCCCATTACGACAATGGAAAGCCTGTGCAAATTTTGGAAAAGTCTTAAAGGGAAAAAGCTGCAATCCATTACTGCAGATGACTTGGAAGACGCACATAGAGTAGCGTTACGTATTATTTCAAAAAGTAAAAGTGAAAATGTTGGCATAATGTCATTTTATGAAAGCATTTTCCCAGAGGTCTTGAAATCTTGCGTAAACGAAGAAGGCAAATTAGACCCGCCCATACTTCTCTATTACAGGGGTAATCTTGATGTATTAAAAAAGCCCGGAATTGCAGTCATTGGAACCAGAGAGCCTACTCGAAATGGCATTTTGGCAGGAAAACATTTTTCAGGTGAATTTGCCAAACGAGGGTATAACATCGTCTCAGGTCTTGCCATTGGATGCGATACCACAGGACATCAGGGTGCATTAGCCGTAGGAGGAGCTACTACTGCATTTTTGGCTAATGGTCTTGATTGGGATTCAATATATCCCAAAGAAAACCTCGATTTGGCAAAGGAGATCGTTGTAAAAGAAGGCTTGCTATTAAGTGAATACCCTGTTGGCCAAAGTTGCGGAAGATACGGTTTGGTTGCAAGAGATAGATTGCAAGCTGGCCTATCTTATGCTACTGTCATAGTCCAAACAGGTGTAAAGGGGGGAACTATGCACGCTGTGAATGCAACTATTCAATCTAAAAAGCCTCTTTTTGCAGTAGAGTATAAGACAGATGAAGACACTTCTAATGAAAAAGTTCAAGGTAACATTAAACTTGTGAAGGAACAGAAGGCTTATGCTCTCCGTTCTACTGGTATAGATGATGCCTGTTCTATCATTGAAAAAGCTCATAAGATTATCAATACAGTTCAGCAACAATCACTTTTTTAGTAAAGGTCATTATTGAGTTTATTGTTTTATCACGAGAAAGACGAATCATTAAACAGTTGGATATGTACAATTATTATTATCTTAAAGAATATCTTCCAAAGAGATACAGTGCTGACATTCAACAGGAAGAGGATAGAAAAATAGTCTATGCTTTCAAAAATGGAGAACTTTCAGAAAGTATCAAGAAAGATTTTCTCGATAAAATAAAAGAGATTACCAGCAATTCAAAGAGCGGATGGGTAGTCTGCTTTATTCCTGGTTCTGCAGAGCAAAAGACATCCATAAGATTTTCTAAGCTAGCAGATGCTATCCGAAAAGAAGGATACTCTGTTGAGCAAAAAGTCATATTTAATAAATATGACAAAGATGCAGGTTATCTTACAGGAAAAACCGGCAATCCAATTGAATCATTTGGATTTGACGAAACTGGAATCGTGAACAAGAATGTTCTTTTAATAGATGATGTTATCACAAGAGGCACGACATTCAATTTAACAGCAGATAAATTGAAATCACTTGGTGCAAAAAATGTGACAGGTCTCTTTTTGGCACACACGATCAATCCTGATTACAGCTCATGCTATGAAGAACCGTATAATGAGGAGCCAGACTATGACCCTTATGAAGAAGAAGAAACATATGAAAGGTATAACGGCTCATATGCGCAAGACGTTGAAGGTTGGAGTGACCAAGATATAGACGATGTATTTGATGGTGATCCAGATGCGTACTGGAATATTGATTAGAATAAAATCTATTGTTGACAGGTAAAAAACAGCCAAATTAGTAACAATGAGTTAATGATTATGAGAAGTATAATTTTCGATATGGACTTGACATTGGTTGATACCACATGTTTAGAAGAGCTACGACACAGAAGGGAATGGAGTCAGGTATATAACTTGATTCCCAAAACATCAATGTATGCAGGCATGGCTGATGTTTTAGAAGTTATCCGTAAGCATAACATTAAAACAGCCATTGTCAGTACATCCCCACGTCCTTATATAGAGCGACTAATAGCTTTTTATAATATTCCAGCCCAATACATCGTGAGTTATCATGATGCAAAGCCAATAAAGCCACATCCTGCTCCGATGTTAAAAGCACTCGAACTTATGGAAGTCTCAGCCAAGCAAGCTATTTCTTTTGGCGACAGAGTTATTGATATTCAGGCATCTAATGATGCAGGCATTGAAAGTGTGGCTTGTTTTTGGGGAACAAAAGAAAAGAGCGAGTTGTTACAATCTGGCTATTCTCATGCGATTGTTAGACCTGATGAGATATTAACCTTGATAAGATAATCAATATGGGTATATTTGATAGTATTCTAGGCTTCCTTAATCCTGAGGTTATTTCTACATACAATGATTTGGTAAATAACCACTCTGAAGCATTTCGCAGATGGCAGGGCAAACAGATTGTAGGCACTCTTTCTAGTTATTTTGATTTCCGCCCAACATATAATGATAAATTGTATGTTGTAAATCATAAAAAAGAAATTTTGGATTTTGAGAAAATCATTGCTGAAGAAAAGGCGTATGCCAAGCGTAAGCAAGATGTTATCCAAGCCGCTTCTCTATATCCACACGCATTTTATGCGTTAGTTAAAAAACTTTCTCTTAATGATATACCCGGAGTTTCTGTAACATTACCTGGTAAAAGGAAAAGCAAATATGCCATTCGCCTTGAAAATGAAGCAAAATTGAAAAAAGTAGAAAATTCCGTCCCTCTTATAAATCCAATGTGCAAAATTGCATGGGAATCCTTGCAATCTTGTGACTTAAATCGAATTAGAGAAAAATACTTTCCCCAAGCATATATAAATAGAACCGCACCTCGTTCAATAGAAAATTTAGACAAAGAAGAATACGAGAAAATTTATCTACATATTAGCGAGTTGCGTATGGATGAAGATCGTATTAAAGCTGAGCTAAGAAAAGAAGATTTACAGATTCAATATGAAGATGAAGTATTAGCCAATGAAAGAAGAAAAAAATTTCATGAAAGTTTCTTGATATTTTCACAGCGTAGTCAAAGTGATACAGAATATTTGTGCCTCCATTTAAGCGAGTTAGATGCTTATGCGTTGAAATGCATAGATGAAGAGTATGCTAAAATCGCAAGACAATATCCATTTGGGCTTTCCGCATACAAACGTCAAAACATATATGGAAATGACAAAGAAATAATTATTCATAAGATAGATGAAATACAAAAACTAGATGTTGCACAAAGAAAGTATAATCAACTAAAAAAGAAATACCCCAGAGGACTACCAGCCCTTGAAAGATATTATACATATGATGATGGAAAAAATAGTGCTGATTTATCAATATATGAGATCGTAGAGCGTGAAGACGAAATTTGTCTTTTTGAAAAATCTGCCGATGAAGCCTCCTTCTATGAAAAATGGATACATTCACAAGAGGAATATGCTGCAGAATGTAGAAAACTTGTGCCTAAAATACTTTCAGATTACGGGTGCTACATTTATGAGATACCATTTGAAATTTTAAAAGTAAACGGTGAAAAAGGAAGCGGACTATACAAGGTATGGAATTTATTCAATTCGGGATATAGCGAGGTTGATGGCGTAGATTTAAGTTATTTCCCTACCTACAAAAGTAATAAGGAAAATTTGCCTCAATTTTATAGAAAGCAGCGTTATTTCATCCAAAGAGTATATGATGATTTATTAGATTTTATAGGAAAACTAAGTGAGATTTATAAAAAAGATGAGAATATAAAAATAGTATTTGCCATTGATGAACTTTTGACAAAGGATGTAGCAAACTATCATTTTAAATATTTAATGGAACAACTCAACATAAGAGGTATTCCGTATGGATTTATCAATCCATCGCCTATTTCTGTTGAGGATCAAGTTCGTTATGTCGTTATTGATTTGATTTCTACTGTCAGTCGAATGAAAGAAAACTGTCAGACATTAATCAATCTCAAAAGAAACTGCCGTAAAGATTGCTTAAAGAAAGGTCGCTATGACTGTTATACGGATATAGTGTACATTTCTCTATTAAAAGGCTTTGAAAAAGAGGAAATTGTAAATGCTACAGAGAGGAAAATAAAAGAAAAAGCCAAACAAGAAGCTGAAAGAATTAAACGGGAGGAAGAAGAAAAGAAGCGCATTGAAGAGGAAAAAAGAAAAGCGGAAGAAGCTGAAAGACTTAGAAAATTAGAAGAAGAAAGAATACGTTTGGAAGAATACAAACGGCAACAGGACATCAGTAATTTAAAGTCTTATGTATCTTCGTGGCCACAACCCAATCGTTCTACTCTTCATTGCTTTTCACTCTATTACTATTATCCTACGACTTGCGACTGGGACGCATCTGAAAGGGAATGGGATATAAGAAATTTAATCTGGGATTTTAAGGCAAACCCCAATAGGCCACAATCTGATTTAGAAATTCAGAGCAGACATAAAAGATCGATGAATGAAATACTTCCTTTATTAAGGCGAGTAATAAATAAGTATTTTGGAAGCATGGCTTCTAAACTTACACTTGTTTGCATTCCGTCATCCAAGAAAATTGTCACGGAAAGAAGATACAAAGACTTTTCTGAAAATCTTTGTTCTTTGACCGACATGAAAAATGGCTATGATTATGTTTATATTTTGAATGAAGGTGAGGCTAAACATTTGGGAGGAGTTGCCCAAGCCCAATTTAGTATAAACTCAGAATATTTTAGGGATAAATATATTATACTATTTGACGATGTAATTACATCTGGAAGATCAATGGAAAATTTCAAGAGACTTTTGGAAGTTTCAGGAGCAAAAGTAATAGCAGGTTTGTCTATTGGAAAAACAAGACATGAAAGAGAATTTTCACAACCTATAGATAACATATGAATGCAGAATTTGCTAAAACATTAAAAAGGAGATTATATCCTTTATATGAGAGCCTTATACAATCTGTAAAAGGCTTTTCATATTCCAAGGCTTTTTTCTGTATGCAGTGGGGACGTAACTTTCCTGAGACTGAACATGCAGGCATTCTGTTTGTAGGAAGAGCTACAAATGGATGGATTACTGACGAAGAAGATATTGATGTGTTATTTGGAAATACTGCTGATAGGATCTTTAATAGAGATGACCAGATGCAGTGGGTAGAAAACTCTGAGGGAAATAGCAAGGGTTACAACTCACGTCGGTCTGCATTCTGGAGGGTTATAAAAAGAGTCTCTGAATATTATTACCCAGAAAATTGGTCAAGCTATATAGCATGGAGTAATGTTTGCAAGGTAGCGCCATTCAATGGAGGTAATCCAAATGACGAACTGTATTATGCACAATTAGAAAATTGTCAAAAAATATTAGAAATAGAAATTGAACAACTTTCTCCCAGGATTATTGTATTCTTAACAGGTAAAAACTGGGTTGATGATTTTCTATCATATCTAAATCAGGAAAATTACGATCAAGCCATTGAATGTAAATCATGGGGAAAATACAAATCTACAGCTTACTTAATTAAGAATACAATTATGATTTGTTCCGAACACCCACAAGGGAAAAAGGAAAACTTACATTCAAAAGCGATAATAGATATAATTAATGATTTGAAATGAGTTTACTACAATACATATTACCAATTCAAAACACCAACTACGTAGATGGTTGTGGTTTTCTAATTGATGGGTATTTCATTACTTCTGGGCACGTAATAAGGGATTCTGAAAATCCCTTTATTATTTTATCAAAAGGGAAACGTTATCTTACGCAGCCCTCGTTTTATGAAGTTAATGAACAGGATGCCTCAAAATATGACCTTGCAGTATTCTCCATGCCAGAAGTGAAAAGCGAACTTAAACTGTACAATGGCGTTATTGAAAGTGGAATGAAATTAAAGAGTATAAGTTTCAAAACAAGTACGTCTGGATTTGATTTAATTGAGTGTGATGCTTTTATAGAGTGTTATAAGCAAGAAAATTATTTTGGGGCATTAACAAACACACATCTTAAAGCAGGTTGTAGTGGAAGTCCAGCCATTATAGGTAACGAAGTTGTAGGTGTTCTAACAAAGGGAAATAATAATGGGAATAACAAGCCATGTAACAATATGCTACCTATTAATTTCTGTCTGTTTTTATCATCCAAAGCCATACATAGAATAATATGAATGAAATCATAAAACAAGAGTCCTCTTCTGTTCCACAGAACATCTATAAACCTTCGGAAATTATTGGTATATTCAATTCCGTTTTAGCAAGACAATCTGTTAATGCTCAGATTGTATATCTGCGTGGTATCTATCTGGCAAATCAAAAACAAGGGAATTGGGCATATTGCTATGACTCTTTAAGAGATGAAGATAGCCAAGAAGAACTCACGCTACGGCTAACCCAACAACAGAGAGAGAACTTGAAGAACGGAAATCTCGTAAGTGTAGGCGGTATCCTAAATCGAAATATCTCATCCAAAGGATTCATTCAAATTGTACTAAATGTTAGTCGCATTGAAATTGTAAAAGAGCAAGCCATAAGCGAGGATGAAATTAAACAGTCTGAATTAAGGCAGAAGAAGTCATCAATAGGATTTAAGAATGTCGATGCTGTCATTGAAAATTTGCTATTAACAGACCAACGTCCTAAGATAGCACTAATTTTCGCTGAAACATCAATTACTATGAGTGATTTTGAGGCAGGGATTAATGCTGCACGCACTGCTATTGATTTTGAAGAATACAGGGTTAGTTTCTCTAATTCAGCAGAATTAGTGACACAGCTTAGAAAGGTTGATAAATTACAATATGATATAATTGCTATTGTAAGAGGCGGTGGTGGAGGAATCGAGAAATTGGATGACCTTAAAGTATTGGCTACAATTATAGAACTAAAGACACCTATAATCGGAGCTATTGGCCATGTGGAGGAAAAGTTGTTTATCAAACAACTGGTAGATAAATGTGCTCCTACACCAAATGGCTTAGGACAATATTTTTCAGAAATGGTTGAAAGTGCAAATGAAAAGAAAACACATTCAAGAGCAATTTTAACAGAACAGATAAAAAAACAATTCAAAGAACAGATTGATGCCGGACATAAACAGAACAAAGAATTGCAGGAGAAATTGCGTGTGCTTACTGAAAATCAAAAGAAAGCAACTGAGGCACAAGAAATAGCAACAAAGAAGCATAACGAGCAAGTAGAAGCCGCTAATAAACTAAACAAAGAACTGCAAGATAAACTTCGTGTCCTGACAGAGAATCAAAAGAAAGCTGATGAAGAACAGCAGATAGCAAATAAAAAACATATAGAACAAATTGAGGCTGCACAAAAGCAGAACCAGAGCCTACAAGAACAACTAAAAACTCTCAATGAGAGCCAGAAAAAGCTTCAAATAATTCATCAAAAACAGCAGGAAGACTTAGGTAAGAATCTGACTAAAATGCAGGATGCGAATACCCTGTTACAAAAAAGTTTGGAAAAGGCTACTATGCAAAATGCAGAAACATTGAAAGAGCTTAATCACGCAAAAGAGCAAGCAAAAGAACTCGAACATTCTATGTCCGAGCTTAAATCAAAGAATGGCACGAATATTTGGATGTGGATAGCTATATCTGCAATTCTTATATTACTATGTATGTTGGTTCTATAAAGGTTATACTTTAGTATGGATTCAGAGATTCTGAAACAATATATCGCCATAGACTTGAAATCATTCTATGCTTCTGTGGAATGTGTGGAACGAGGGTTAGACCCTCTTGACACTTGCCTTGTCGTGGCAGACCCGACCCGGACGGAGAAGACCATTTGTCTTGCTGTGTCTCCGGCTTTGAAGATGTATGGATTAGGCGGTAGACCAAGGCTGTTTGAGGTTATGCAGAAAGTGCGTGAGGTAAATCGGGGACGTGGGCGTCAAGGAAAATCCTATTCCAAACGTGAGCTTGATTCAAACAATGGTCTTGCCTTAGACTATATCGCGGCAAAGCCCCGTATGGCTCACTACATCAAATACAGTACACGCATTTACGAAATGTATATGCGCTATGTTGCTCCAGAAGATGTGCATGTCTATTCTATCGACGAGGTGTTTATTGACGCAACGCCATACCTTTCCACATATAAGATGACGGCTCACGAACTGGCCATGAAGATGATCCGTGAGGTGCTGGAAGAAACGGGTGTTACTGCTACTGCCGGGATTGGAACAAATATGTATCTGTGTAAGATAGCCATGGATATTGTGGCTAAAAAGATGCAGCCTGATAAGGATGGAGTGCGCATTGCAGAACTTGATGAGATGTCATATCGTCGGCAGCTTTGGGAGCATACTCCACTGACAGATTTTTGGCGTGTAGGCCGAGGTATTGCAAACCGTCTGTCCCAATATGGTATCGTGACTATGGGGGATATAGCCCGTTGCTCATTGGAACATGAAGATTTTCTGTACAAATTGTTCGGAGTTAATGCAGAGCTTCTGATTGATCACGCATGGGGCTGGGAGCCGGTAACTATGGATTTGGTAAAAGCCTACCGCCCTGATACACGTTCTATGAGCAGTGGGCAGGTTCTCCAGTCAGCCTATACTGTCGAGAAAGCCCGTATCGTAGTGCTTGAAATGGCACACTCCGTTTCTCTTGAACTTGTGGATAAGAAACTGTTGACAGACCAAATAGTCCTTACCATAGGCTATGACATAGAATCATTATCCAACGGCATATATGAAGGCAAGACTACCACAGACCATTATGGCCGTAAAATTCCGGTTCATGCGCACGGCACTGCCAATATAGAGCATCCTACATCTTCGGGAAAGATTCTCATGGATAAGATAGGAGAGCTATTTGACCGTATCATTAATCCGAATTTATTGGTGCGAAGACTAACCTTGTCAATAAACCACCTTGTCAGCGAAGAGGAAGTGAAGCCTACAAATGATGTTGTGCAGCTTGACCTGTTTCCAGATTATGAGAAGATGGAACGAGAGAAAGCCGAGAAGGAGCGGCTGGCAAAGGAGCGTCGCCGTCAGGAGGCGGTAATCCAAATAAAAAAGAAATTCGGTAAGAACTCTATTCTTACAGGCTTGAACTATTCAGAAGGGGCTACACAAAAGGAACGTAACCAGCAGATAGGAGGACACCATGAGTAGATATGAAGATATAATAAACCTGCCTCACCATGTTTCCAAAAACAGGAGACCTATGCCGATGGAAAACCGTGCCGCTCAGTTCGCTCCCTTTGCGGCTCTCGTCGGCTATGATGATGCCATATCAGAGGCGACAAGATTGACAGACGCAAGAACTATGCTTTCTTCTGACGAAATGGAAGAACTGTCGCAATGCCTTAACCAAGCACTTGAAAATATCACGGAAAGGGACAGATATACCTTCATATATTTTATTCCAGATAATAAAAAGAGTGGCGGAAAATACGAAACCGTTACCGGCATTATAAAATCTTTCAACGAATATGAGCGAACTATTAAACTGGAGAATGGAGACATCCTACGGATAGATGACATCGTATCTATTTCAGAAGAAGTCTTTGACAAAGATTAAAACCTTTAATACCGAACAGCCATTCATCATCTTTACAGTTGCGACAGCAACTCGAATTTTGAGTAAAGGTCTACAATACTCCGACCCACACCTCACGGCGCAAGTCGGAGTTCAGAACACATATCAGGAACTTATGCTGTAACCTTCGCCTCTAAGAAACGGTGGGCATTGTCATTGACCAGCTTGATAATCCTGTCATGGAATTCCGTATTGGAGTTGCACACGCCACGGCTTTGCACCACTTTTCCTTCTGTGAGTGAGAACTCTACGGTTTCGATACGGTTGCCTTGTCGGTCGTGTGCCGACAGAATGACGGTATCAGTCTTTGCATAATACTCGCATTGAAACACGCAGTGCTTCATCTTTTCGCCCTCCGCCTTGTATGCCTCCAAGGAGTCAAGCACAGAAATTTCAATGTCATTGTCACGGATGACGATGCCGAAGAAGCAAGACTTGTTCTTATAGAAGTCCGCCTCGTGTCTTTTAGCTCGCTCCATCCGTTCCCTGTTCCTGCGCTTCTCCTCCATGAGGTTCACCTTGTTCAGCCAACGGTCATGCTCGGCTTTGAGGTCTTGGGGGCAGATGTACTTTGTGTTATGGATGTCCCGTCCGCATCTGTCAAGCAGTCGGATGGTGTCACACCAAATATCATAATCCTCCGGTTGGTAATGGTGTCTTGCAGCTACCTTGTAGGACTGCCAACATCTGTCAAGGTCGTGAGGATGGCTGATAAAATACGCTACGGCTTGCAAGTCCTTGGCTTTCATCATCGTCTCTATGCGATGGTCGGAAAGCAAGGCAATCGCCAAACGCAGGGGATGAGCATCGGGCAGTCTGCCCTTCATTCCGTTGCGCCTGAGTTTAGGAATGACGGAATAATAAGGATAGACGTATGTATTGGAGATAACCCAATGAACATCGGTCATGCTCCTCAGTTCGATGGATGATGCCCAACTGAAGCTGTCCTTGTAATATCCCAAAGTCCTTGCCAATGAAGTGACGGCAGTCTTTCCTTTGCTGTCAAGCCACAGACGGCACACCTCATAACAAAAGACCTCCATCGGCTTGCCTTTCCTATAGTTGACGGTCAGCAGGAATACTCGCTGCACTTGCAGGCCATCCACCGCTTCAAGGGTGGAAAAGTAACTTGCTTCTTTATTCTTACGTGCCAGCGTGTCAACCGCCTGTAAAGGGTGTCCGCAGTGGGGGCAACGTGCAGACTTTCCTTTTCCCTTATAGTCAAACTTCCCTCCACAATCGCCACACGTGCATTTATGCCCCGATGTGCGGAAAGCAATATGTTTCACGACGTTCCGTATAGCCCAATCAACAGCTTTTGAGCTGATGGCGGCCAGCCTCTCGTTGGAGGCTACCACCGTTTTTTCAAATTTCGTTCTCGGTTTCATGGCTTAAAAATCAAAAAGTGAGGGTTGGGGTTGTATTGTCTCTTTCGGCATGCTTGCCCTTGGCTTGGAGTGGCGCACCTGTAACTTGCGCAGCTCCTCCTCTTGGTAGCGTTTGAGGGCGAGTGCCTTTTGCTCCGCCTTTTCCTCCTCGGTCAGGTCTATATGACGGTTCACTACCACATCACAGTTAATAGGCTTTCCGATTTCCAATGCAGGCTCGTCTATGACGTGTACCGCCATTGAATAGATTTCTTCATCGGCAAAACCGCAACATCCCGACTGCTTCACCTCATTCAGTATATAAGTGACCACATCGTCTATGGTGCGTTCTGTGGTTTCATACTTGGCACGGAAGAGTTCATCCTCTTTTGCCCTTTTGTCAAGATAGCACTTGATTATTTCCTTGAATTGCTCTGTTCCTTTCATATCTGTTCTGATTTATATGTGTCCGTATCTTAGAAATGATACCCGAAAACCGCTCCGATATACAGCTTATCTCCGATTTCAAGACTGCCTATGATGGTCATCAGTTCCCTCGACCGTTCCGCCAGTCCGTAGCCGTTAGCGAAGTCCGTCACAAAGAGCGCATCGGTGTTAAGCGGATTAAGGATGGCTTTCTGTAGTTGGTAAGCCGGACCGACCCATTCCATGATGTTCTCCTCGTTGATGTCTGCCACCCTTGTATGGATGGTGTCAAGATTGCCTTTCCGCCATTCGGCAAAACCGCTTTGGAATACAAGTGTTTCTCCGTCCTCGCTAAGGGAAAACATATCTTTTGGCAATATGCGCTCCGCAAGGCAGCGGATGTTCTCTTTGCGTTCCTCTTCGCTGGTCTCGTAAGCATAATCAAGGGAAGTCATGTCCCCTGCTTCGATGTGGTCAACTCCGATATGTTCTTCTTTGCTTATCGGTTGGTTGCTGATTTGATAAATGATGCTGTGCATAGTCCTGATATTTGATGGTTCATAAATTGCTGTCCTGCAACGGCAGTGATTGTAGTATATCCATAAAGGGTATGGTGTTGATGTCCTTATCGCCAAAAAGCACCTTCCATTCCGGCTTGACGAAAACCCGATGGAACTCATCAACCCTAAAGCCCTTCAATGAAGAATAGCAGTCAATGGTGGCGAAGTTCCTGCCGTCCTTGTGGATGTGGGCATATTCTGGGGGCATACCGAAGCAGCACCTGCGGATGTCCTCTCTGTTCCATAGCAGCGTGAGTTCATACACACTGCCATTGAATGTTACCTTTTCGTTCCTGTCTTTAAGTATGATAGCCATAGTTCTTAATTTTTTCCCTTTTGTTTGAAGCCTTGCGGCTTCTCGCTTCCGGGATGTTTACGATACCTGCCTCACGGAGGGCATAAGTGCCACAAGGCAAACGTGGCCGACGGAAAGAGGACGGAATACCCAATTTGGCACAAATTGCGGAAGGTTGCCGGCCACTTTCCGTGCAGCCAAGTGACACGCCGTTTGCCGCCGGCACTGCCCTCCGTTTCTTTGTATCGGAAAATCCGCAGGGAGCGTGATGCCTGTATAGTGTGGACAAAGAAAGCCCCGATGTCGGCACACCGGGACTTCATGGAATCAGTATCAAAAGAAAGGCCGTCACAAAACAAGCCCCGACACCTTACCTGATAATAAGATGCCGGGACATAAAGTATTTTACGATACTATCCGGAGAAAAGGAATTGTGCCTACATCAACGGCACCTCAAAGGATTTCACCACACAAAGGGCTTCCTTGTCGAGTATGAACCAGTATTCAGAGCGGTAGGGATTGCCGCCCGAATCCTTGGCCTCGAACTCTATCTTGACCTTCCAGCCGTTGAAGGGCTGTTTCGTATTGCCATGGGGATTCCCTTCATAGACAATGAGGCCTCGCAACGCCGTCATCGCAGCCATCTGCCGTTCCATCAGGTCGGACATCGCCTTGTCATCGGGGTCAAAATTCTCGAAGCCGTTCGTCTCCTTCATCACTTTCTCGTTGATTTTCATCATCGCCATTGAAAGAGCCATCTTCTCATCCATGGTCACATAGTCCCTGCCGAACACGGAATCCGCCTTGCTGATACCAAGTATTTTGACGGATTTAGGGTTATCGACCGAAGCCATCAATGCCTTCTCCGCCACTTCCACCGCCCGGTTCTCCGGCTTGCCGGAACAACTGACGAAACAAACCACGCCGCCCCAGAACAGCACGGCTGAAACCAAAATAAAGATAATCAGTGAACCCTGTCTCATACCTTCACGATTTGAAGTTTGTCAGGCGCAAGCCCCAGCCGTTTGCGGTAGATGGAGCCGTCATCCCGGTACATTTCCAATTCGGAGGCGGTGATACCCTTCTCGCAGATATCCGTTGCCTCGGCAAGCGTGAGCTGGTGGCCGCCGATGTTACGCCAGATGGCAAAAGAGCACGGTGTCTCTTGGTTGCCGTAGTTGGAGCAGTTGAACGCCCGGCTTCCCACCCGGATGTCTCCGCCGCAGTGGGGACACTTGCCGATGACCGGACGCATATTGACCGCACCGTCATCCGCCAGTTCAAGTACGGTCGGGAAGGTCTTGCCTTCCTTGGAGGCAAAGCCGTCCAGCAGGATGCGGCGTTTCTCCAGCAGCTCCGCCACTTCCCCGTCACCCATCTTGCGGTTTCCGATGATGCCGTTGATGTTGAGCACGCAGGACGGATTGTCGCCGATATTATGCTCACAGCGGTAGCCCTTGCAGGTCTTCACTACATTGCCGCCGCACAAGGGGCAGCGGCCTATGATTTTCTTTTCTGTTTCCATTTTCTTATTTATTTGTTGCTACGATGTTCGTATTCCTTATTCCCTTACCATTTGAGCAGGTAGCCTTGGTTCCATTCCGCCACGATGCCACCGATGATGTTCTTGCCCGACATCACGTTGGCCCATCCTTCCGGGTCGAGGGAGAACCATAGGTCGTTCCACGACAGCGTGCGCACCTGCCACGCCAAGATGAAGAGGTCGGTGTTGATGGCCTCCAGCCTTGTGACCACCTCGTTGGCGATGTAGTAGCGTTCCGAAGAGTTCAGCAGGTTCACCTTGTGCTTCTCGTTCTTACCGTCAGAGCCTGTGACGTTATAGCTGCCCGAAGTCACCAGCTGTTTCATGAATGGATAGAGGGCAGCCATCTGTGTGGCCGCGTCCGTCAGTTCGTCCGAAACGATGGCGGCAATGGCCGTCCCTTTGAGGTTTCCGCCGACCGATTTTGTCAGCAGGCTGCAGTTCTTGGGGATTTCCGTTGTCACCAGTTCCCCTGCCCGTTTGATTTGGTACAGGTTCTGCATCGCTCCCTGCGCATTCGACAGGTATTCCAGCATTTTGTCCTCGACGCTGTGGACACGGTCGAGGGCCACCGTTACGGCGGCTTCTGCGGCGATGATACGCTCCTGTAGTTTCCTCCGCTTCTTGTGGATACTTTTCAGTTCCGCTGTCTGTGCCACAACCGCTGCGGTCAGGGCCGGGTCAGTCTGTTGGGCGAAGACGGGAACGCCCCCTGCGCCCAATCCCAACAGGACGGCAAAAGCCGCCAGTCGCTTTTTGATGAAGATTGATTCCATATTCCTTAGATTTTAAGACCGGCACTTCTGCGCCCGGCCAAGTTTTCCTCACGTTCCTCCTTATGTGGAGAGATTACCGGTGCCATCGGCTTGTTCAGCAGGCAGTCGTTCCAATCCTTGAACGCCTTGGGCGGCAGCCATTGCCCCATCTTGTGACGGATGGAAAGGTGCTCGCTGACCTGTGCCGTCAGCGGGCGTTCAGGGGTCAGCTCAAAAGTCTTACCTTTGGCTTCCACTGATAGGAAATTGTCCTTCTTGTTGATTTTCATCGGGATGCCTTCCAGCAACGCCATCATGCGCAACCCGTAGATACGTCCGGCAAGGTCATTGTCGAAGCAGTCGTATCCACGCGCGTCGGGAAAGCGTTCCATCACACCGGTTATCTGTCTGTCCGAGAAGGTGCCTCCGAGCGACACAAGGGCAATATCAGTTCCTAATTGCGCCCGGTTCACCTGATAGAAAGCCATCGCGTCAAATGCGGACTCGCAGAAGAACACGCTTTTTACGATATAAGGATTGCCGCCGGACAGGTCGGCCACCCACGCCGATGAAGAGGAGTCCGTACCTGCCGCCTTCGACTTGTAACCGCCATAGCCCCGTATTTCGTAGCCTTGCGGCACGTTGCTGTGGCCGTTGGTGTAAGGGAATCCGATGTTGTAGCCGTCAAACTTCCCGTTCTGACGGTCACGTATCAGGGAAAGGAACGGGGCAAGTACCTTGACCGTTCCGTCCGAAAGTCCCCGTTCGGAGAAAAGCCGTGGAATCCTTTCCGTGTCTATCGGCTTCACCTCGTACCGTGAGGCATCGAAAAACGCGGTGGCTTTGGCCGACTTCACATATTCGCGGTCTTCCCGGTATTCGGGTTCGGGCATGTTGGCAAACCGTGCCATGACCTTGGCAATCTTCTGCCACTCGTCCTTGCCCGATACCGTGAAAGCGCTCAGGTTTTCCCGTATCAGCGTGACCACATCACCCTTTGAACCGTCCCGGCGGAAAAAGGTCTGCGCTGCCTTGTTGTTCGGATGGCTGACGATGATGGTGTCACGACAGTTGCCGTTCTCTCCGAGCACCAGCTCTATGTAGCGTCCGACACCGGCCTTGCGGTCGAGACGGTAGCCCAGCGCATAGGCGATGTCATCGACACCCACCCGTGCTTTCAAGTCCTTGAAGTTTACCTTGTAGTCTGCCATAAGCCGGTCGTTTTACATCATGCTGATTCCGGTACCCGTTTTCTGTGTCCGCTGCATCACCGCCAGTTCCGGCCCGTAGGTCTTGCGTGCCGTCATGTGCAGGAACGCCGCCTTGTCCTTCATGTCCGTGAGCTGGAAATAGGTCTTGGCCGTCTCCTTGGAGACGTTTTTCAGCCCCAGTTCCACCCCGTCGTAGGAGGCGCGGATGGCGTAGCCGCCCGAACGGGTCTTTACGATGGCCGCGTTCTTGAAGGGCACTTCTTCGTCCGGGCCTAACGGTACAAGAGGGTCGTTCTTGGCAAGGTACGGCTGTTCGCCGAGTGCCAGCCGCTGCTTGTCAACGTGGTCAAGAATCAGGTCGGAAGCCTTGTTCACGTCCGCCATGACGGAGACGATGAACTTCGGTTCCTGTTTCAGCACGCCTATCCATGAATCGAGATACGCCGCCGAGTTGTCTGTTACCTTGGAATCGAAGCCCATTGAGTGGCTGATCATCGCTGCGGTCAGCTCCGCCACCAGTTCCTCCTTCGCATACTTCGGGTCGCCGAACCTGCCGCCCATGTCCCGGTTGAGCCGTTCCGCCGTCATGGTCGAGTGCGTCATCTCGTGCAGCATGGTGGAATAGAACTCCATGCCGCCACGGTAGGTTTCCTCCGGCGTGCCGCCGATGTTGAACTGTGCCTTCATGGGCAGCACGATGTGGTCTTTGGAGGGAGAGTAATAGGCCCCGTCCACACGCTTGTCCGCCTGTATCGGGCAGAGCCAGTCCTGTGTCTCCACCATGCGGTCGAGGGCGGCATGGGCGTACATCCCGGCAGTGTCACGGAGTTCGGGCACTTTGAACTTGTCCAGAAGTTTCTGCATCCGTTCCGGCTGAACCTCCGCCAGATTGGTCTGCTGCACGTTGTACACGGGGAAAGCCTTGATAAAGGGGATTACCTCCATTCCTTTCTTCTCCTCCTTGCCCATTGCACGGTATTCTTCCGAGCTGATGCGTTTGCCGTACTTGTCCTTCACCATCATGTCCCAATAGACCACGGGAAAGGCCTTCTCACCTTTCAGTACATGGGCTTTGAGATTGTGCGCCTGCTTGAAGGTCAGATAGACCGGCAGGCGGTAGCCCATGGCCGCCGTCTGCAGCTGGAGGAAGAACGAGTTGGAGCCGGAGTAGTTCCGTCCGCTTACGTTTTGGGGCAGTCCGGCAAAGCCTGATGCTCCGCCGATCCATCCCTGCTTCCAGCCGGTGTCTTTCATCTGCCGCATCCGCTCGATCATCATCCCGGCAAAGCGGTCGAGTGCCGCCTGTCCTGCGTTGCCGGAAACGGACGGGGAATCAGTTCCAGATGCCATAGTCCTCGTCATCTATCATCTGGCGGTCCATCTGCTCGATGTCCGTCTGTTCGACATAAAACTCCGCCGACTCGTCGGACGGGTCCGTTCCGTGCGAGCGGCACCATTCCAGATACTCCTGTGCGTTGTCACCCTCCATGACAAAACGGAGGTGGCCGATCTTGCCTTCCTGAAGGAGCTGCACAAGCTCCTCATGTTTCATTGCTGACATAATATTGTTGTTCTTGTTTATGGTTTGACGAATTGGTTTACATTTTCATGGAGGCGGATTTCTCCACCTTGGCGGTGTTCGCCGCCAGCAGCCCGGTGATTTCCGTGTTCAGGTACTTGGCGGCAATCTGTTCCCGTGTGGCGGTCTTCGCCTTGAAGAGAGAATAGCCGTCGTCGAAGGAGATTTCCTGCCTGGTGGTGCGCCCTTTCTCACCCATGTCCACCGATACCTTCCACTTGTTGTCAGCACGGTCTTTAGCCACCCGGACGCCTTTCTGGTCAACACCTTCGGGAAGACGGTATTTCTCGTAGGCCGATTTCAGGTGCAGGCGTTCGCCGAAGTTCCGCTCCACCAGCTTTTCCGGTGTCACCACCCGGTCGAAGTAGGCGTTCAGGTCCTGACGGGAAGCGACGGCGGACATCTTGGCCTCGCCGACCTGCGCGTAGAACTTGTATTTGCCGAAGTCGGGACGCTGCTCGTCCTTCTCCTTGTACACGTTGAACTTCTCCACGGTGATGCTGCCCTCCGGCCCGGCAATCGACTTGGGCATCTTGAACGCCTCTTCCGGCACTTTCGGCATCAGTTTGGTCGGGTAGTAACGCTCCATCAGCTGCGGCACCGTCAGTTCCTTCTTCTGGTAGGCGGCAAGGTCGGCGGCATCCATCTGCTGCGGTTTCAGCTGCTGCCCGTCCATCTTGGCGGTGAAGTACCATTCCTCCGGGTTGGTCTTGCTCTGGTAGGCATGGCCGTGGGTCACTTTCTCTCCGTTGGCTGTCACCATCTGCGGCTCGCGCGGCTTGCGCTCCTGTTTCTCCTTGGCTTCTTCACCGTCCTTGGTTTTCACGGCGGCCCCGGCTTTCTCTTCCTTGGCAGGTTTTTCCCCGGCAGTATTCTTCACAGTCCGGGCAGGCTCTTCCTGTGCGGCCTGTTCCTTTTTCTTCTTTGCCATATCTGTATGATTTGATTGGGTTTGTTCCTTCTTCACGCCCTCCTTCGCCATCTTCGTCAGCTTGGGGTCTTCCACCTTGTCGCAAATGGCGACCCTCGTCCCTGCGCGTATGAGTTTGGGCAGGTAGGTGTCGAGCTTGCCGTATGGGAACATGGTCATCTTCATGGGTTCCTTCTCGCCGGGAATGATCCTGTCGGTGAGGGTTATCGCAAGTATGGCGGCGGCCTTCACCGCGTCCTGCCGATATAGCTCATAAAAGTCGCCCGTCCTGAACAGGAGCATCGCGTCGGGATGCTTCTTCTTCATGTCATCGAACTGCCTGACGAGTCCGATGTTTTCATTCGTCTCTTTCTTCTTTGCCATAACTATCAGCGTTTAAGACCGTTACCGATATTCTCTTCACGCGAGGGTTTGAGCGTCAGGGCACGCTCCTTAGATTGTGCGTCCACCACCTGCTGGTACTCCCAGCGGTTCTTGTCGGTCATCACGAGGCCGAGGTATTCGGGGTGCAGGTCGTCGTAACGGAGCTTCTGCTGCCTTTCCCATTCCTTCATGTCGCCCTTGATGAGTTTGAAGCCTTGTGGTTCTTTGAGGTCGATTCCCACGGAAACCTTCTCGCCGCCCACGTTCAGTTCTACGGGCTTGCCGTCCCGTACCTGCTGCTTCTGCTGTGTTCCCAGTTCGATGTCGTTTACCTTCTCCATGTCTTTGAGTTTCCGTTCTATTTCGATGTCCGTCACCCTGCGGTGGATGACCGATTTCGTTTCCGGGTCGAGCTGTAGGTACTGCTGTGTTTTCTCGCCGTTCACCTCCACGGCCTTTTGAATCACCTCGCCCTTTGCCAGCCTTCCGGCTTCCTGGGGTGTCAGGCGGAGCACTTTGTTCCGTTCCGCTTCGAGTTCCGCCCGTACCGGATAGGCGATGAGGGCGGGATTGCCGTCCTTGTCGGCGATCATCTGTAGTTTGAGCGGCAACGTGATCACGTCACCGTTTCGGGCACTTATCGACACCTGCATCAGCGGTGTGACCTCTCCGGATACCAGCCTTTCCTTTACCTCTTGGGGCAGATTGTCGGCCTTTTCGCGGTCGATGCCCAACAGTGCCAGTTTCTCGTATGGCAGCTGTTCGGATTGATTTCTGTTGTGTAATTCCATTTGACTGTTGTTGAGCTGTTAATTTTGCGGCCGTGGCCGTTGGATGCCACAAAATTATTTGCTGTAACCCCCTGAAAAAGAAATGCGCAACACTATTCTGACAATGTTCACCGCAATGCTGCTGCCTGTGGCGGCATCCGCCCAGTTCTACACGATAACCAAAGAGACGGAAGTCAAGCCGCCTCTGGTTACAAATAGGCTTATAAGTGCTGATAATAAGGGAGAAACATCAGTCAATAGCACTAAAACTATAGGGAAAGACACGGTGACTGTTCCTAAAAACGGCCAAGCTGTCAATGCACCCAAAGCCCGAAAAGGTGACAAAAGGATGTCCCTGAAAGTGACAACGGGAAAGTCGGAAAAAGTAAATCCGGCGACATCGGATGCAGGACTTCCCGAACTGACAATTCCTAATCTCTATAAAGAAATAGTAAACAACGGTATCCGCCATCCGAAAATAGTATTGGCACAGGCCATTTTAGAAACGGGGTGGTTCCGTTCAAAAGTCTGTCGCAACCGGAACAATCTTTTTGGCTTGACCAATCCACTGACAGGACAATACTTCGAGTTTGGGCATTGGACGGAAAGTGTACGTGCTTACTATACCAAGGTACAGTACCGGTATAAAGGTGGCAACTACCTCGTGTGGTTAAGGGATATTGGCTATGCGGAAGACCCCAATTATATTCGTGAAGTAATACGGGTACTGAAAACATTATAGCATTTTCAGAATAATATCTTTTTCAATTGATTTTGCAGTACTTAAGAATGTGATATAAGTCAAATACAAGTTATAGTTGTATTTTTTACGAATTCCATTTGTAATATAAAACTTTTGTCGTATATTTGCAGGCAAATGGATTTACTTTCAAACATACAAGTCACAAAGTCAATCTTATCAGAAGAAAAGGCTGGAACGTTCATGACCTCTTTAGATGTAATCCAAAAGGTTATGAATGTACCGATGTGCGCATTAGCCTCATTGCTAAGGGCGAATGGGTATGATAATATTGATGATACGTCAAGCCTTTGTATAGATGAAAAAGGGCTTGAGATTTTCGCAGAAGCCTATGTGCGAAAAATCCGAAGTTATTTTATTAGTTCTCTTCGCAACGTAAGCAAACTTCCTCACAAAGAACTAAGCAGTTTCAAGCAGTTTATTGAACTCTTTAAAAACAAGAATTTACAAAGTGAGCCTTCAAAATGGTCAGACATTGATGTCGAACATTTGATAGAAGTCTTTAAGGAAAAAGTAAAAAATGAAACACCTTCCAAACTATCCGCATATATTACTCGATTGACGGATTTGTTTGAAAAAATAACAGTAGATAAAAAAGAATTAGCTTTCCATCCTTTAGGTTTAGCAATTAGAATTAGACCTACTTATGAGGTTTATTCTGTTAATGAAAAATTCCGACTGGAAAACCAAGTATTAGATGCTGTTATTCAAAGCTATTATTACATAGCGAAATCAACCTATGTTAAACAAGAATGGCACATAAATTTCCTTATAAGGAATATCTATATAGCCGCAAGGTATCATATATTCTCTTCTGACTCTGACGATGATTTTAATAGTAAAAAGAAAATTGCATCCTATAATTAATTTTACTATTCAAATTATTTTTTATGAACAAAGAAGGTATTTTAAAAGAAATAAAAAACAGTAACCTCACGGAAGAGTGTAAAACAGAAGTCATTCAGATTATTGAACAATATGACAAAAATAGAGCTGAAGAAATTTTGCCTCTATTGTTCAAACTAATCGAAATTGCACCTACGCTTATAAAGCTGTTCTGTGGCCATTTATAAACAACAAAGATTATGGATATAGGAAATGCCATAAAATTACTTAGAAAGAGAAAAGATATTTCCCAAAAAGAATTGTCTAATCTGTGCGGAATTTCAGCAAATGCATTGTGTAGCATAGAATCTGGAGGTACGTTTCCCTCTAAAAGCACCATTACTAAAATATGCAACGCGCTGGAAATTCCGGAATCTTATCTGTTATTATTCAGCATTTCTGAAGAGGATATTCCTGAAAATAAAAGGATTCTGTATAAAACACTATGCGAATCAATAAAGGAAGACCTTATCCAGAATCTTTAATATATACGGTTCTCACAATTTTGGTGGTAGAGAGATAATGTACATACAAATTAAATGTATGTACATTATCTCTCTACCACCAATTCGCAAGACCAAAGATAACCATAAGATGCGCCGGATAAAAAGTATAGAACCCATACTTTGCAATATTACCATGTATGAATCCTCTTGTTCCATCATACAAGTAGAGTACCATACACGCAAGCAAAGCTCCAGCTATGCCGTAATGCATCATGAACGGAAAAGCACAGAACAACTGCGTCATTCCACCAAAGGGAGAAGCATGCTTGTGACTACATCCCAACAAGTAAAAAATGACTATCATCAATATGCCTCTCCATTCGTAATCCATACCCAACCATGTGGCCAGCCACGCTATCATTAGGATTGCACAACAACAAAATGCACGATGCTCACAAAGTTTCTCAAAAGCAGCCAAAGCCACTACGCCCAAAGCCAAGGTGAACATCACATTGTGCGTACCGTCCGCTCCGTTCAGCAGATACCACGGCACTTCACTGATTACGGCAAAAAACAGGAGCTGTAGAAAATATTTTCTGCGGTTTCGGGTATGCCGGAAGCCTTCCGCTATCAGAAAAGCAAATACCGGAAAAGCGATTCGCCCGAAACAGCGTAGGGTTTCATAGAGTATGGTGTCATGTTCCATCAAGTAGTAGGCACAATGATCCATCACCATTGAAATCACAGCGATGACTTTTAATGCACTACCACTTAATACAGGTATAATTCTCATAGGATTATATATTGAACAACAACCTATTACTTGTTGTATATCAAACATTTATTTGATTACATAAACAAGTGCTTCAACTGATACCCAGCAGTTCCCTGACCATATCCTCGACCTCCTGGTTGACCCGTTTGAAGTTGCGGTTCAGCATGATTTCCTTCTCCCGGTCATTCTTGAACTCGTAGATTTTAGGGAGCGGAACATAGTGGTCTTCCTCCTCCTTTATCTTCTTCATGTCGAAGTGCGTCTTGCAGAAATATTTCGTGGTCTTGAACTCCTCCGACTGCTCGATGTCAAAACGGTTGAGCATCCTTTCGTCCGTGGCAGTGAAGTCGCGTGCCGCCTGACCTGCCAGCCAGCCGGTCGCCATGTCTGCAATCTTCGCCGCCGGGACGAGGTAGTCCATTTTCTCCGATATGGTGGTGGAGACCTTCTGGTCGTTGATGGAGATGGAGCGTGAGGTCTGCTTCGCCTTGCCGAACACGTCATTCTGCGCCCATTCCAAGGTCTCCTTGTTGCGTGCCGCACCCATGAAGATATTGCCGCAAGTGGTGATTATCTTCTGCATCCCCACCTTGCCATAGTCCGCCTCCAGCTGTGGAAGTTCCTGAAAGCCCAGCGTCACGGCCACCTTGTTGGAGCGTGCCGTACCGATAAGACGGTCTATCTTGTGGAAGTACAGGGTGGGCAGCTCGTCCACGATGATGCTCACCGGGATGTTTCCTTTGGAGTTGACCCGTGTTATCAGGCGGTTGAGCACGAGGGCGTTCAGCGAACCGATGACCTGCTCCTTTTCCGGGTCGTTGGCAATCACGAGGTAGCTCGGATGCTCCCTGTCTGAAATCTTCAAGTCAAAATCATCCCCGGTAAACACCCAGTAGGCTTCCGGTGACACCAGCCGGGCGGCATTCACGCGGAGCGTGCCCACCATTCCTTCCAGCTGGTCGTTCGCCTTGTTCTCGTAGGCACTCTTGAACGGCGCCATCAGCGAGGCAATCTTGTCATCCTGCATCAGGATGTTGAACACCTGGTCGTAGGGTCTTCCGAGGAACGACAGCACGTGCGGCATATCCGAATACTCGCCCGTAACGGTGTCCGGCTCCACTTCGTTGCCCTCCTCGTCCTCATACCAGCAGCGGTCAATGACAATCCGTTTCCCTGTCCTGTCTTTGTAGGAAAAGCCGTCCAGCTCCACAAACATACGGTCTTCGTCGGTAGAGACATCATTCCCGTTTTCATCCACGAAGTCCAGCACCACATTCCCGTCCTCGTTGACGGCATTGAAGTCATCCCAGTTCCGTATCACCAGTTCCAACTTCTTTCCTTCCAGTGAGACAAACCGTTTCAGCCGCTTCCCGTTCCTGAACCCGACAGGGTGGAAGTTCACGAAGAAATAGATGATGGCCGCCAGAAAGTTCTCCGCCGAGTTGGTGAAGAACGCTTCCGAACCACCTTTCTTCTCGCCACCGCCCTTGTTCAGGGAGGCCAGCAAGGTAGCAGCCGTTTCCGAAGCCGCCGCCAAGTCGGGAATGTACTTCCGCTGTATCGGGTTGATACGATTGGAATACTCCACATCGGTAAAGTTGACGATACGGAATCCGCAGTTTTCAGGCAGTTTTCCTACCTTGCGGTTCTTGCAGAATTGGTAGAACAGCGTTTTGGCCAATGTCGGGAACTTGAAATCATAGACCATGAGGGCAAAACCTTTAGCTGCGTGCTGCCGGATGAACGGGTCGATGATGCCGAAGGACTTACCCGAACCCGGCGTGCCCAATACAATCGTCCCACGGAAGGGATTGATGATATTGATCCAGCCCCTGTGCATCTTCCGCTTCCAGTAGTATATCATCGGAATGTTCACCGAATAGTCGTTGCAGACCAAGGCCTCCGACTGTTGGAAGGATTCGTTCTCGAAGTTGAAGCGGTCTTCGCCCACCTTGTAGTTGTAATACTTGGCGATGCCGTCCAGCCCCTGATGCACCAACATTGTCCCCACGACCGAACAGACGGCATAGAGGATGCGGTTCGCAGGGAAACCCATCCAACTGATGCCGAAATCCATCCCGTGGAAGACAAAGCACAGCCCGACAAAAGTCAGTCCTGCCAGTACAGGATAGATGACCATCGTCCTGACATTGAACTTCAAGGCCTTCTTAGCTTTCGTACCGATGCAGACCACACAGATGCAGACCAGCTCCGTCACCTTGCAGCCAGACACCGAGTTGAAAATCTTGAACCGTCCTAACAGGTCGAGGATGAACTGCGTGATGCGGTTGTCCGCCGTCACCGGCAGGTTCATGACAATCTCTATGATGAGAAAGATGTAAATGCAGCTGCGGAAGTAGTTGTACATCTGCTGCTGTTCCCGTGTTTCCTCAAATGCCATATCCGTGTTCCTTTCCGTTGATGGTTAAAAAGGTATCTTGAATCCGACCAGCATACCGTTTCGGAACGTGTCACCGTGTATGAAGTTCACATTGTTCTTCTGGATAAGGGAGAACTCCAATCCGTTACGGAACACATAACTGTATTCAAAGCCTCCCTCCAGTCCGAGGAAGAACTTCCTTTCCACCGCCCCGAACTGAGGTCCGAAGCGGAAGCGCAACATCCCGTTCTTGTAACGGGCAAGGCGGTGCTTGTACACGATGCCGCCGTCCCAATAGTAACCTTTCCAAAAGTCCGGCTTCCGCCAGTGGTTGCCGACCTCACCGAATACCTTCACGGCATTGCCGTAGGCCAGCGGATGCTCATAGCCGACAGTCGCGTTGAGCGTGGAGGGGAACAGGAAGCCGGCATTGACCGTCAGTTTGCCGTCCTGTGCGGACGCACCAACCGTTGCCACCGCACACAATAAAGCGAATACCAATCTTTTCATGGCTGTGAGGGATAAGTGATGTAATAATAGGGATAGTAGGCCGCGTTTTTCAGGATGTCCGAGTCAAAGCCGTCGGCGTGCAGGATGTCCTCGTATTCGATGGTCAGCGTGATGACACGTCCGCTGATCTGGTTCTCCGAAATCTCCAGCCGCAAGACCTTCTCGTCCGGGAACGTCAGCTTGGGTAGCACCAGCACGTTGCGGTAGCTCTTCTTGAACTTCCTGACATGGTTCAGGGAGAATACGGGAGACAGCTCGATGGTCTGCGAGTTGGTCGCCTTGGTCTCCTTCTTGTCGGCCAGCTTCACCCTCAGTTCCTCTATGTCGTATGCGATTTTCGTCCTGTTCTGCAGGGAATAGTCGATGAAGAAGTAGTCTCCGACGGCATAGATGTTGTTGACGACGGCCTTCATGCCGTGCGCCCTCGACACGATCTGGTTGTATTTCCTTCCGCTGCCATAGACCGCCCACGCATACCGCGCCATTTCCGACATCGGCATGGTGACTTCCGGATTGATGTAGGACTGCGTATGGCTGTAAGGCACCTCGAAGATGGAGGCGGCCATTTGGGGCGACTGCGTATAGAGGATGTCGTACTGTGCGATGTGCCGCTCACCGATAAGCGTCAGCGTGCCCAGCAGCTCGTTGTCCCTGTAGCCGGCCTCCGGTATGGAGTCGCTTCCGCAGGACGGTTTTATACGGACAATGTTGTCGGTACACTGGTTGCCGGCAATCTTCGTGGTGGAAATATCCACCATCTTGATGTTCTCCGGCATGACGATGTGCGTGGTCACTTCCCGGTTGACATAAATCCTTTCGTTGGCCGATGCGCCGGCAGCCGCCATAAAGAGGGAAAGGAAGCATAAAAGCATTTTTGATTTCATAGTGCGTATATTTATTGTTTTACGGATTATGTTGCCTATCTCGCGTCATCCGAGTTGATCAGATAGACGATGGTGTTGTATTTGATTTTCGCCTTGTTCTTCCGGATATTGGAAGAGATGGCGGATGTGGCGGAGTTGTACATGTTCTGCAAGGCTTGCAGGGCGATGGCCTCGCCTGATATGCCCGAGCCGTAGCCGTCCTCTGACTCCAGACTGATGTTTTGCTGCACGGTGCTGGCACCGGCGTCCTTCACGAAGTCCCTGAAAGCCGATTCGGGGACATAGAAGCCTTCCATGCCGTCATTGTCAAAGACCGAGAGTTTCACTTTGATGAACTTTCCGCCCACAAGTATGCTGGTGACCGCCGCGCGGACACGCTGCCCTCCGAAGCCTGTCACCGTCCCGTACAGGTAGGTGCCCTTCCGCAGTTTCGTGCCGCTGACCGTCACGTCATCCAGCAGCTTGAAGCGCAGCCGGGTGCCTTCTCGTGCCTTGGTGGTCCGGTCAATCATCGCCCGTATCAGGTTGGCTTCCGCCGCTTCATCGGGCGTTGATACCGTATGGAACTTTCCAGCACCGGCATCGGACGACTTGACTACAAGGTTCGGCCGGTTGCGTTCCTTTTCCTCCATGCGTACCTTGGCGATGGAGTCCGCCCGTTGTTTTCGGGCCGCTTCTTCCGCTTCGGGATTGCCGAAACCCAGTCCGCTCTCGATGGCTTTCTGCCGTTGGTAACTTCGCCGCTGGATTTCTTCAAGGTCACGGGCGAAATCGTCCTGTGAGGCATTGCCCGAAGAACCGCTACCGTAGGCGTATGAATTGATGTGCTTCCTTGATTCGGCAAGTGAACGCTCCAGTTCCTCCATTTCCTGCTGCTGCCGGATACGCTCCGCTTCGGCGGCATCGAGCCTGTTCAGCTCCTCCTCGCTGTAGCCGTGTTCCAGCTCCTCCTTGTCCTTTTCCTCCTCGCCGATGGCACCGACGGCGGTAAAAGCGTCCTCGTCACCGAAACGCCGGGACATCTCGGTCATCTTGTCGCCGGCTTCCTCCGCGTTGGCCTCCGGCAGTTCCATGTTGATGCGGTCGGTGGCCACTGTCTGCCGCGTGTCACCGCCTCCCCCGAAAGTCTGCATCACGAAGTACACCAACGCGCAAAGCGGCACGAAGACCACCAGCGGAAAGATGTACTTGGGTTGTTTGAAGTTGATTTTCATCATGGGTTATCGTTGTTTTTGAGTGATTTGACAATGCTTTCCAGTCTCCCGTACTGCCGGACGATGCGGACGGAATCCGCACGGCTCTTGTATGGCAGGGCTATCATGGAGTCCAGTTCCTCACGGAGTGCCTGCCCCTCGGCGGCCAGTTCCAGCAACGTCTGCCGCTGTACGCCCTTGTTCGCCTGTATGGTACGGAAACCGCTGAAAAGCGGTTCCATGCTGGCGATGGCACTGATGTCCGGCCCCTGCCCATCGTTCGGACGCATACCGTCCAACGTGACGGTGGCTGCCAGCAGGAAGGACAGAGTGCCCACCACACAGGCAAAGGTGCGCTTGGGATGCTTCCTTGCCCATGCGTTCGCCAGCCTGATTCTTGCGGCCAGCCGGTATTTTGTGCCGATGCTGCCCAGCTTGGGCTGCAACCATGCCTTTATCTGGTCATGCGTCTTCAAGCGGTGGGCATGTAATGTTTTTCTGAGTGATTTCATATCTTCTCTTATTTCAGTAATCCAAATCCTTGTTCTCAATCGTCCTCCAGTTCGTGATCATCAGCCCGTGCGGATTGTTCCTTGTCCTCGGCACATTCTCGATGTAGCCTGTCGTGACCATCGAACGCTTCAAGTCCTTGGTGCGCCGCTTGATAAGCTGCGTACCGTAATAGGTGAACTTCCGTTCATGCTCGTCCAACAGGATGGAGTCGCACATGATGGTGCAGACCGCCGACGAGGAAATGATGTCGGAATAGAAGCCGTTCTCGTCCAACGCCTGTTTCTGTTTGAGTGCCGTACCGTCCGCCATGTACATCGCCTTGCCGAGCGTCCACTTGATATAGTCGTTGTCGGGCGGCAGGTTGAAGAAGTACTGGTGGAAGAGCTGGATGTGCGCCTTCGCCTCCATGGTGAAGTTGGCCTCTAACTGGGCACGTTCCGCGAGGAACGGGATGTCGCCGTCAAGGACGTATATCTGCTGCCTCTCCTTGTTGACCAGCGAGATGCAGCACCAGACGGTGAAGCCGCAGATGACGGCGCAACCGGCGATGGTTGCCACTACCGTCATCATGGCGAGCCTTGTTTTCTGTGCCAATGATTCTATGAGCATATTCTTTCCTGTTTGATGTTGTTACTACCTATGATTTGAGGGACTTGGCCACTGAGCCTGCGCCTCCCACCGCCGCGCCTACGGCACCTCCCGCCACCGATCCTGCCGTGCTCGTGATGCCCATGGCGGCTGAACCTGCCACCGAGCCTGCACCGGAGCTTACGCCGCCGGGAATCAGCCATGAGGCCACTTCGGGAACAAAACGGATGATGTACGCCCCCACGAGCATACCCATGGCGTACATGCAGTTCGAGCCGATGCCCTGCAAGCCGAGTGCGCCGATTTGCGACCATGAGTTGACGGAGCCGTGCAGGAGATGGTTGTAGGCCACCAAGTCCTGCTGCAGGTTGTATAGGAGGATAAAGTCGATATAATAGAGGCACATGTAGGTCACGAAACCCCACAGCGAGAGGGAGAGGTATTTCGACATCCACTGGCTCCATGCCGAGTTCCACGGCGGGGCGAGGGAGAGGGCGAACATGATGGGGCAGAATATCACCATGATGGCCATGAAGATGCGCTGCGCCACGAGGATGCCGTAATAGGACATCTGGAAGATCAACTCGCCCACGAAGCGTATGACGTCGTTTATCCACTCGCTCATTTTCGTCTCTGCCGCCACCGCCGCACGCTGGGCGTAGTTGTTGATGGTGGTGCCGAGGTTCTGCACGTTGTAGATGAGCTTGTCCCACCATGCCGCGTCCTGGCCGATGGCGGCCACCTGCTGGGCGGTGGCGATGGAATCCTGCACCGTCCTGAGCCGGTCAAGGTACTCGCCCTGCTTCTGCGCCACTTTCAGCTCGAAAGCGGCCACTTCCTTGTTCTTTGCCTGTGCCATCGCTTTGGTGGCGGATTCCAGCCCTTTGCCGGGCACCTGCAGGGCCGAGCATATCCACGAAGAGGAGGAGATGCAGATGGAGATGCCCACGATGCGGAGCAGCTTCATCACGTCCATACCGCGCCGTCCGAGCATCATCATCCAGCACTCGTAAGAGCCGACACAGAGTGCGAGGCACAGCCCGATCACCCGTGCCATCCCGACCGCATCGCCCAGCACCGCCACGTTGGGAAATGTTTCCATGGCGACCAGCAGCTTGTCAAGGCTCTCGTCGATGGCCGGCAGTCCTATAGTCAGTAGCGTACAAAGTATATTCATAACCTGTTCTTGTTTTTCTGTTCGTATTCCTTATTATAATAGGTATAAACTTTACTTAATAATGTGTGGCTGCCACCGCACACAGACGGGCGGTACGGTCCACCAGTTCCTCCATCTTCGCCTTGACTTCCTCGTATGCCTGCTGCCGCTTGGCGTTCTCCAGCCCGTAGCCGACTCCCGTCTTGTGGATATAGGCGATGTCCGCGCAAAGGATCTCGTTCTGACGGCTCAGCTCGTCCACCTGATGTTTGAGCTTGCCATCGCTTTTCTTCATGCAATAGAGCAGTCCGTCCGTGATGCAGCCCTGCATACGGTTGAACTCGTCCTTGTAGGAGGCGTAGGTCAGATCCACGTTACGGTCAGCTTCCCTCAGCAACTCCTCCTTGTAAAGTTCCTCTATGTGCGTCCGTTCCTCTTCCACCTTTTTCACTTTCTGGCATTGGGTCTCTTCCGAGGTCACACGTATCGGCATGATGCGCTTTACACTGGACTTCGGTTCTTTGAAACGTACCCGGAAGCCCGACTTGAAGCCAGCCCACTTCCAGTACATTTCCGCACCGGAATATTTATTGTGGAGGAAGTAATAGTACCAGTCCGGGGCGAAGTCCCAAGGGCCGTTCTCCATCGACTGCCATTGTTTCGCCTTCTCGTTGTCACGGGACGGCCTTTGGGCATAGCCTGCAAGAGGAAGTCCTATAAGCATTATTCCAATAATGATTTGTCTAACTTGCATATCCTTGTTTCCATTTGTTGATGACTTTGTCCGCTATCTCGTCCTTGACGCTGGAGTTCAGGATTTCCCAGATGTAGTCCGGCTTCCAGCCGCAATCGGTTATGAGAAAGCAGTACAGGTTCGCGTTGTCAATGATGTACCTCGCTTTGTCGATAGTGGTTTTGAGCGTCATCACCAGATTCAGCTTCTCGTCCATGGAGGCTTTCATCAGGTTGATGCCGGAGGCGGCCACGAAAGCGTAAAGTTTGTAGCAGTGTTTGACTTCACGGGAAATGGCTACGTTGGCGTCCGCATAATACCATGCCACGAATGGTTTCTTGGATACATGGCTGAACGTATGGGATGTAAAGTCCTTGTAGTCCCTGACCAGTTGGTACAGCGAGTTGGCGGTGGAGGATATGGCACCGGCCAGCACAAGATAGGAATGGGCGTTACTCAGCTTGGTGTCGAGTGTGGTGCGGACATCGTTGAACTTGATTGCCCCTTTGGTGAGCAGCGACTGTTCGCCAAAACTGGTTGCCACACGCTGCAGGGCCTGGTCTTCGTCCTTCTTCACGGCTTTGTGCAGGGCAATCAATGCCTCAATGGTCGGCAAGTCCTTCGGCAGGACGTAGGCAAGGGCACGGTCTGGTGCCGTAAAGGACACCATTAGGCTTAGTAAGCATATCTTTAACGTACCGTATCTCATAGCTTTTCTAAAATTGGGGTTAATAGTTTGCCGCTACCAGTCCGTTCCAGTCCTGAATCAGACCGCCGACTTGGTTTTTCATCGTCACCACGTTGGCCCAGCCTTCCGGGTCTATGGCGAAGAACAGGTCGTTAGCTGTCGCGAACTGTGCCATCAGCATCATGCCCTCCACCTTGTAGCGTATTTCCATCAGGTCGGTATAGATCCGGTTGGCCAGTGACAGCCGTTCATAACGGTCAAGCAGGTTGTAGCCGTCGCTCTTCCTTTCCGCCGTGCCTTGTCCTTTGAGGGGATTCTGCACCTTGGCGTTGTTCACGATGTTCACGAAGTTGCCCACCAACTGCTGTGTCTCCATCACGAGGCCGCCCAGCTCCGTCAGGCAGGCGAGCTTGTTCTTGAACTTGGCCTTGTTCACCGTGCTTATCAGTTCCGGCACGTCTTTGAGTATGTCAAAGGCGCACGTGCCGATTTCCTTGTAGTACAGGCTCTCCGTCCCGAACCCCGAAACGTTCTCCATCGTGAGCTTGTAAAGTTCCTTGATGGTGGCCATGCTCACCGAATAGAGTTCCACCTTCTGCTTTTTGGAAGCGATGGAATCCAGACGCTGGTTATGCTGGTCTTCAATCAGTTTCTGTGAGGCGGTATTGGCAGCCACCACCTTGATGCAGTTCTTGTCAATGACAACCTTCCATCCGGCAAACACCGGGATTGATGCGGTTGCCATTAAAACCATTACCAGTATGTATCGTATCTTTACCATTGTGACATTATCTTTTGATGTTCATTTACTTTCCTTGCAAATTCCAGATATTTCGGACTTCCTGCACGTTTGCGGTCGGATTCGATACGGGTTATCGCCTCCTGCATCGTGCCGTAATGGGCGAGGTATACCTTCAGGGCTTCCTTTTCGCTCCGTTCGGTGGTATAGGCCCAATAGCATTCCGGGGCTTCCTCCACGCCGTACACGTCCGAGTTCTGCCCCCTGCATATCCACACTTCCTTGAAATAGCTGCGCCCCTCGCGGTTGTTCAGGGCGTTGATGGTGAATATCTGCTGCCGCTGGATGGGCGTGAGGCCCAAGATGGCGGCTATCTGCTCATACCTGTCCTTGAACTTTGTCTGGTCCAGCAGTATCTTCACGTCGGAGTTGTTGATGATGGCCTCCTTGACGATGGGCGAGTCAATCACGTCGTTCAGCTCCTGTGTGACCACCCCGGCGATGCCGTGGAATTTCCTGACCGTTTTGTACAAATATTTTATATATTCCGCCATGGTAGGCGAGGCGATGGCCTTCCACGCCTCTTCGATTATCAGGGCTTTGCGCCCTTTCTTGATGCGCATCTTTTGCAGGAACACGTCCATGATGATCAGCACCACGATGGGGAAAAGCACGGGGTCATCTTTTATCTTGTCAATCTCGAAGACAATGAAACGCTCGTCGAAGAGGTTCACGTCAAGGTCGGAGTTCAGCGTCACTTCCAGCTCGCCGCCCCGGTAGAACTGTTTCAGGATGGCTGCGAAGTCCCGGATGTTGAACTGGATCTTCTCCTGCGAAACGATTTGCGGAATGCGCTCCAGTGCGAACTCATAGTAGGAGTTGAAGGACAGTTCCGTTACTTTCAGCCTGCGCTTCTGCTCCTCGATATGGTCAATCTGCTTGTCTATCTTGATAAGTATGGAGTTGTTGTACAGTTCCTTCTTGTAGTTCTCGATAATCAGCAGGGCACGTTCCTTTTCTCCTTTGCTGGCTGCCTCGTCCCGGGCAAGTGCCAACAGGGAACGGCACTGGCGGAGCAGTTTGAGCCGCCGGGCTTCTGTCGGAAGCATCAGTGCCTTGCTTTCCGATTGCCTGTCGGTTTCCGCATCCTGAATTTGGGCTTCAATGTCCTCCATGCTGTGGGAGAACTTGTCATAGTCCTCTTCCATCTTGGAGGCGACCAGCAGCTTCTGCCTCAATCCTTCGCGCTCTTTCTCGGTGAACTTGGTAAAGGGATGGAAGTAGGCCTCGTAGTATTCCACGATGGTCTGGTTGACGAGCATGTCCTCAATCTTGGTCGGAAACTCGTTGCCCTTGTATATCAGGAATATCAACGATTTGAGGAAGTTCTTCTTCTCCCCGAAATTCTGGTCATACTCCTCCTTTGTCACCTTGAACGGGTTCATGGAGATGGGCTTCTCCTTGGAGTAGGAAATATATGTGCCCTTGTAGTAGCCGCAGATGCCTTCGTAGGAATCGCCCGTATCAACCATGACCACATCCGTTTTCTGCTCCAGCAGCTGGCGGACAACACTGTTCATGTGGAAGCTCTTGCCGCTTCCGCTCGGCCCGATGCAGAAAAAATTGGCATTGTCGGTCATCTTGACCTTGCCTTCCTTGCCGGTGATGTCGATGCAGACCGGGAGTCCCTGTCGGTCGGTGTAATAGGTGGTCAGCGGTGTCTCCTCCGAGCCTTTCAGGTGTTCTTTGAAGAAGAAGCACAGGGCTGCGTCGGATAAGGTCAGAAACAGGTCATAGTCCGGATTGAAGGCGTAGGCATTGCCGGGGAAGCTGTCCGTGAACAGCTCCAGCTGGTTGTAGGCTGTCCGCGAGGGCATGATACCGCACTCGTACAGCTTGGTTTCCAGATAGGAGGTGACGGGTGTCACCTTGTCAGCCGGGCAGCTCACCAGTATGTTGAAGTTGCAATAGACCAGCTGCGTGCTGTCTATTGCCAGCCGGTTCAGCACCTCCTCAATGTCCGCCTTGGCTATCTTGTTGCTCGGGTCGGGCATGGAGCCGTGGCGTTTCGCCTTGGCCTGCAGCTTTCTCAACAGTTTCCGTTGTTCGGGAATCTGCACCACTTGGTTGAACACCACACAGTCCGAGAAAGGGACTTGGGTCAGGAAGGACAGCAGGTCGGTGGCGATACCGTAGCCGTTGACGCTCATCTGTGTATAGGGCTTGATGACGGACGGCAGGTTAATCTCGTCTATATCCACTAACGGGTAGGAACGGATGACCCGGCCACCGGTTTTCAGGTACTCGTCCGATGCCTTGAAATTGGTCATGGAGAAAGGGCCGTGACGGAAACGGAACGCCATGAAGCGGTGGCAGTACTCGTTGACCTCCGCCTTGTTGAGTTTGCGGTGCTTTATGCCCTTCTCCTTCAGGATGTCATCCACTTTGGCCACTTTGGAATGGAAGTCCAGCCACCTCTTCGGGTCGTATTGCACGAACTGGCCGCGCCGTGCCTCCTGCGTTATGATAAGGAAGGTGCGTATCTCGGTGAACTCCCTTCCCTCGAAGTACCTGAAATAGCTTTTCGTCAGGAACTCCGCATTTTCGGGTACCTCGTGCCGGTAGCTTTGCTTGCAGAGAATGTCCTGCTTCTGCAAGGCATAGCCCTCCCCAAGTGTCTGCACCACGCCCGAAAGCACGTCCTGAAAACGCAGGTACTGCTCTGCGTCCGTACACAGCTGCTGCACGGGGTTGGTCATCTCGAATATGACCGACGGCTCGCCCTTGGCCGAGAAGAGGACGACATTGCCGTCCGTCTCCTCCAGCTGCGCGTAAAGTCCGTCAAACGCTCTTTTCCGTTTTTGTGCCATGCTTTTTGTTTTTATGGGTTACGCATCAGGTGCCTGTAGATGAATATGCCTTTGGACCGCCGCTTGTTGTGCAGGCCGCCACGCTGCTTGACGTAGATGACGACCAGTCCTGCCACAGCCATCACCAGCATGGCGATGAACCCGGCGAGTTTTCCCAAAATAATGGAGAACACGATGAAGCCGACGAACGACACGCCGACCGCCGCAGCCGCCAGTGTGAGGAAGCGGCCACGGATGCCCATGAACTCCAGCGGCTTCTGCAAACCTTTGAAAACGGGATAACCCTCCTGATTCATCGTCATGCAAGTGTTTGCGGTTATTACTTGAAGAACAAGGGCAGGGCTTCTGACAGCGCGATGAACGCGATACATCCGCCGATGGTCAGCATGATGGTCTTTTTCACGTCTTGGTCACCGTTCTGCATCTTGAAATAGACGTTGAACGCGCCGACAAGCACGATGACGGCGGCGATGGCCTTCATGAGGTTGGAGACGGGTGTCTGGTAGGAACTGACCTCCTGCGTGGCCTTAGTAAAACCTGCCGCACCCTTGCTGGCTGCCATGGCCTCGCCGACCGATACCGTGAGGCAGACGAGTGCCAGCACGCCTTTCTGTGCGAACTTCGATGCCATGAAACGGTCTGCCGCACGTTGCAAATACTTCTTTAACTGTTGCATTTTTCAGAAAATGTTTATGGGTTCTATCGCCAAAGGAACAGGTGTCGCCAAAGGAACGGTAGGCTTTCAGGTACAAGCCATATAGCTATTACATTGCGTTCTCGCAGTTGAAGATGACCGTGCCGAGGTCACTGGTGCCGGTCTCCGCCAGCCGGTTTATCTCGTGGATGATGTCCTCGACAAGGATGCCGTCGGTCATGATGGCTTCCCGGTAGCCGGGGCGGTGGAACGGCTTTTCGGTATCAGGTGGCTCTTGTGCATCGGGTTCTTCCGCTTCGTCTTTTCCTGACGCTTCTTCTTTCTCGGAAGTATCTTGCTTCTTGACCGGTTCGTCCCGGCTTATCTTCACGGGCTTGAAGGTCTGCGCTTCATCCGATATGTCTATGTCCTCCTCAGTCTGGCCGTCCTGCTCCGCCGCCTGTGCCGCCTTGGTCTTCTGTATGTCAAGGACTATCAGCACTGCATAATAGAGCAGGAGAACAATGAAAAGGAGGAATACGATTTGTCCGTACTGCATGGGTAATCAAATTATGGCTGTGAATAATGTTGTCGTGTCTTGGGGAAAGGGCAGGAATCGGAGTCCCAACTTGGTGCCACGGTGTTCCAGATGTTCCTTGCGCACCAGACTGACGGTATAGTAGAGGATGTTACGTTCTTCGCTTACGATATAACCGATGCCTTTCAGCCGTGAGCGCAGGCGTACCCTCGCCCTGTTCGACACCACCTTGATCCGTGTCACCGGGTCAAGCCCGAATATCACGCGCCGCCGCTCGCGCCGTATCATTTCGCATCGGATTCGGGAAGACACTTTGTACACCTGTTCCTTGGTGCGTCTCAGCCCCAGCTTGGCGGCTATGCGGCTGACGCTCATCTTGCTTATGCCCAGTTCCCTGCCCATTTCGGAGAATGACTTTTCATGAAAGTGGCTTTTGATATGCTCGGCACGTTCCAGCCAGCCGGACTTGGCCACCTTGACGATGCCCATCTCGCGTGCCTTGTTCTTGACCGCCGTCTCGCTCATGCCGACCACTCCGGCGGTATAGGCCGTGGTCTCCACCGGGTAGGTCTCGGCGAGCAGGGCTGTCTTCCGTTCGTCCCATCTGTTCTTTCCCATGGTCATGCTTCCTTGTAATTCGTGAAAAGTGATTTTTTCTCCCGGCGGTACCGGGCAAGCTGCGGCAGGAACGCCCCGAAGAAGGCGCGGACGATGGCGTTCACGAGGTCGGAACGGCAGCGGCCCTGAATGTCGCAGTCGTCCAGCGAATCGGCAAGGTCGCGGTCCAGCTTGCAGACCAGACGCTCGTTCTTGTCATCCCTTTGGCCGGCGGTGTCAAGATAGGACAGGAAGTCCTGCCAGCAATTTTCGATATTGTCCGAAAGGGGAACGGACTGCTCGGGCTGTTCCTTGGCCGCTTCCTGACTTTCCTGTGCATCGGATGTTTCCTGATGGCTGTCGGAAAGCATGATGTCGGGGTCGTTGATGCCTTTGGTCAGGTCATCTATTTCCGGAATGTCTTTTGTCATTGCGCTATGGTTGTTGATGTTACTGTTCATTTTCATTCTCTGTTGTCGGTCTTGCTTCAGATTTCTGCTTGCCATTCTTCTCCGTCTGCTGTATGTCGGGGAGGATAACTTCACGGATGGGCATGGCCGTATCGAAGATGTCGGTGTAGATCCGCTCAAAGACCGGCGCGACGATGCCGCCCTGCATGTCGAGGGCGGCCATGGTGCTGAAACGCTCCATGTCGGCACGCTTGGGTATCCTTGCGGTCACGTGCCCGTAGTTGGAGAACGTCTCCCTCGCGTTGTCCCAGATGACCAGCTCGGAGCGTTTGCCGACCCTGCCGTCATGCAGGTTGGGGACGATGAAGAGCCTCGCCTTCATACGTCCGCCGACGGCTTTGCGCAGGCGGTCGATGAACATGAGGAAACTGGCGGTGGAGGGCACTGTCACCAGATCATAATGGAACGGCACGATGATGATGTCCGAATTGACGAACATGGGAATCAGACCGTCCGCTTTCAGGCTTCCGGGAGAATCCATGAGCACCACGTCTATGCTGGGGTCGTTGTGCAGCTTTTCCATCAGGTCGGTCATGGCCTTTTTGTCGTTGGCCTCGTATGACAGCACGTCGTAGGGCGTATGCTCCTCGCCGTATTTGCGGATGTCCGCCTTGCGGCACTTGACGATGGAGTGCTGGAAGTCGCAGTCGATGACGGCCACACGCACACCCTTCGTCACCAGATAATTGGCGAAGGTCACGCAGAGCGTCGTCTTGCCGACGCCGCCCTTTTGGTTGGCAAATGTCACTATGACCGGTGTCTGTATCATGTCCGTGCGATAATTGATTACGGCTCAAAATTACCGTCCGAAGCACCGGAAAAACGAAATACGCAACACTTATGTGCTTTGAGTCACCCCAACCTGAGTGTGTGACAAATGAAATACCCGATTATCTGGGTTGACTGAAACCGAAAAGGTTACGGCAGAAAGTCCATAGAGAACTTTAATACCGTAACCTTTCTGTCCTGTGTACCGTGATTATGTGAAGTCACCTTTTCAGCGATCGTCCGTCATCAATCTCATCGTAGTTACCTTTATGTCCGACTTCCCACTCACGCTTCTCGCTTTGGCTGCCACCTCCAACATCACGCAGCTTGGCGTGGTGTGGATGCGGACGGGCTGCGTTCCGGACAGGGGCTTTGTTAACTTTTCTTTTTGAAGGTTTCCGTTTCAGACGGTCGAGGTCGAAGCCTTCCTCCGTCAGATTGACGAGGATGTGCTGCTTGAAATTGATGGCGTAGGTTGATCCGTCATTCTCCCGGATGATAAAACCCTCCGCATAGAGGCGGCTTCTGACGGACGTGTCCGCCTCCTCGTTGAAGATTTCCTGCAAACGTAGGACGGCATCCATGCGGGATGTCGGCTTCTCCGATGAGAGGGCAACCAAATCCGGACGGTTGACCTTGAAGATTTGACAGAGCAGGTCTCTTTCCGCTTCGGAGACGGGGCTGAACTTCTCCACCCATGCGATGCGGTTGTTCCGGTCGATGGCTTCCGCCATGAACGGTTTCAACGGACGAGTCTGACCGTCAAAGTGGATGACACCTTTCTTTATATAGGCACGCTGTTTGCGGATTTTATCGTAAATCTCGCCTTGGGTCATCTTGGGATTGAGTGTGAGCAGGCGGTCTATGAAGTCCTCGATGCGGTCAAGACGCTCTTCGGGGGTGGCGAAGTCCAGCAGCTCGTCCATGGCCAGCACCCTTGCGCCGTTGATTACCGTCTTGTTCGCATGGTCAACCAGCATGTAGCCATAAGGCTTGTCCTTCTTGCCGAAAAATACGAGGTCGATGCCGAACTTGGCTTTCAGTTCCTTTTGCAGCTCTTCCTTGTTCGTGCTCACGTCCCGGTACTTTTTGAGGATGCTCCTTAGCTGGCGGCAGCGTGCCCTGTCACGGTAGCCGCTCTTGTACAAGGCTTCAATCTCGGAGAGCGGAAGTTTCTGCTGCACTTTTCCTCCATGCTTGATGAATACAATACCGTCCTTTTGATAGGTTTCATATCCCATGGAGGTCATGACGGACTTGAACTGGGCGAATGAAGAAAAGGTGTACTGCTTGGCATCATTTATGTCCCTCCCGGTTTTCTGTTTCCGGTCAGTATGCAGAATGCGGTCGATGGCTTCCTGCGAACGTCTGCGCTCATGGTCGTGGACGATCTTCTTTCCGTCCGGTGCAATCCGTGAGGTGACGATGTGCAGGTGGGTGTTGTCCGTGTCATGGTGTGAATAGACCAGCAGCGGTTGTCCGGGTTCGCCATATCCCATTTCCTTGAGATATTGGTGCGCGAACTCCAGCAACTCGGATTCCGACTGCTCATGGCCTTTGCAGGATATGGCCACATGGAACTGCGCTTTCTGAATCCGGCTGTTCCGGGAACTGTATTCTTGGAGGTACTTGGTCAGTTCATCGGGGGTAGGCTTGCCGAACGTGCCGAGTGCCCCGAAATTCTGGATTTCGAGCAGCCGGGCGACACCTTTCGATACTTTCCGTTCGTTGTAACCGACTGCATGGAAGTTCGTGCTTCCGGGTAATATGGTGGCTATCATCTTGCGTGCTGTTTATCGGGTGATTGATATAACGGGGTAAATGAAACCTCAGTATTTGGGTATTCAGAGTTTGACGGCCTTTTGGGTGACGACATCCAGTTCCCTTTTTATCCCGTTCAAGATACGCTGTGTTTCGAGGATGGCCGGAAGCAGGACTTCACGGACATAGCTTGGCGGCAGCAGTCCTGCCACCGAAAGCTCGTTGGCACGCTTGACCGACTGGTTCAGGTTGCCGCCTGCCCAGGAAAGTTCGTTCCGGAATTTCCGGTAGAACATACCGAGTTCCTGAATGAGTTCGAGCCTTTGCCTTACATGTATGTTGGAATATTCCGCCACGGCACAACGGATATAGTGGCTTACGGAGCCGTATGGTTCTGATTTCTCTTTGAGCAGGGCGGCTTCATCCGGAGTGAGCCGCAACTGGAATACTTTGGTTCTCTGTCTCGTCATACTTTGATAAACTTGTTTAAGGGTTTCCCGGAAACATTTCGCAGGGCGAAACAGCGATGCAATCGCCCCGATGCGGCAGCAGTCGGCAAGTCACCTTTGGCAGGACGAAACGGAGTTTCGTAATGACAAAGGTACAACTTGCTTGACAAAACCTGCAACGCAGTCCAATATGCTCCCGGACACTTTTTTTTACCAAAATTACCGCAGGAAAACGTCTTGCAAAGAAATGGGCAACACAATTCTTTGATAAGGCGGTTAGCACTGACCGAAATCCCGAAAGTCCGGTGTGCTTAGGATACTTAGTCGGTTGGCTTACAGGTCAGATGTAACACGCTACTGTATTTCTATATGCCTTTTGGAACACGGACGTAGGAACGTTGGTTTGCTCGGTTGTCCTTACCATAATTTGCAAATTTGCATTGTTTTGGATTCTTGATAATCCGAAATCTCGTGATTGCAGTCTGACGGTGCAGGAATGCGGTTGTATCAAAATCCATGTTTCCATGGCATCAAAGTACAACGGTAAACGGTACATTACCATACAAGAACCTGAAATCAGACTTTTGGAAGTCTGCGTTCTCTTAGACTGGCGGTTATAACAACCCTGATATTCCAGTATTCAAGATGCGCGAAAACTGATATTCAATGTATGGGAATAAGAGGGAAAAGAAGTTTTGGGATATAGAAAGCCGGGAATGTCGGTAACACATTCCGAGAATTTGCTGGGTGAAAATGTTACGTGAAAAATGTTGAGAAACCGCTTAAAATAGTGATGATTTTATTTCGCTAATTCACAGATTATTAGTATATTTACATAAGAAATACCTATATAAGGTTACGCCTTCTAACAATAAAATTGCATACCATGTTCGAGTTATTGCTCCTTATATATCTGCTGCCGCTCATCGCAATCGTTGCGCTGCTTTTGAAGCTGGCCATTTGGCTGGTTAGGGCGGTGTTTCGACTGGTTCTATGGCTGGTCAAGAAGGCTTTTGTCCTTTTAGGAAAGGGGCTGCTGCTGGCTTTCGCTTTCATTGTGGGAAACAGGAGGGCATCTGCCGGGAATTATACTGACAGGCAGCAACGATAAAAGCCGTACCAATACAATGACTGATACGGCCTCTATGGAGCATGGACTAAGTTTTTCCCTCTACGTTGAAAGGTTGTTTTTGTTCCGATTAAAAGCCTTTACCCTTGCTTCTTTCATATACCACCTCTTTTCCTGAATCACAATTTGTAATGCGGAATTGGACGGTACAGCCGACAGGGATGTCTTTGGGCAGTTGCTTGACAAGTTTTGATATTACTTCTTCGACATTGCTGAAACCTATGTCAGTAAGTTCTCCTACAACCTTGCCTTTGAAATAGGCTCGCCCGTATATCATCTTCTTTTTTGTGATGCGGAACAGTTTATCCGCCGGTGCTTCAAAATCAAGTGCCTTTCCCTGCTTGCTCTGCGCATCGCTGAAAAAGATGAAATCTATGACCTTGGCGTTGAGGTTCCATGCAGGGGTGAAGTCGAGCTTTACATAGCCTCTTGTCACGTTCAGCCCATGGCTGTGGTTCATGCCGAATGCCACTTCAAAAAGATTGGCATCACAATCGTTTTGGGCGATGGTTGCCCACGTATGCCGAAATGTATAGAAACAATAGCAGTCTTCCTTTTCCATGCCCATATCCCTGCAAATTTTGCGGATACCGTGGTTCACGTTCGCATTGAAACTGTCGAAATCACAGTATCGCTTGTGGAAGTTGAACAAGTATTCGTCTTCTTCGTCCGAAAGATACTTGTCAAAGGTTGACTGGATGAAAGGTTCTATCCGCATCTCCATATAGGCTTCATCCCTTCTGCTGTGCCTGGTCTTCGCTCTCTTGTAGCCTATTACGCCATTATTGTAGTCTTTCTTTTTTAGCCCATACAAGTCTACCGTATTGATGCCACCGATACAGAGTGAGAGAAGCGCAACGTCCCTGCCAAGTTCGGGTAAGGAGGAAATCATCTTGGTTTGAGGCAAAGGGCGGTTGAAGAACTCCCGGCAGGCTTCTGCGCTTATGGCACGTTTCAACGTGGTGTCAGACTTCGGAATTTGAATTTTCAACCAAGGATTGAATTTGATGCGCATGACACCACGCTCTTCGTCATTCAACTCGATAATAGCCTTCTTAAAAATTTGACGGATGCAAGTGGGGTACATTTCCTTTGCACGATTCGTTTGAGATAGATGCTCTATCCACTTTTTCAATACAGCTGATGTCAGCTGACTAAACATAATTCGGTTAGTCCCCAAATAACGTTCAAGATGATTAACTGCCAAACGGTAATTCTTAGCAGTACGCTCATGACCCTCACTTTCCATTCGAGCAGTGAACTGAGAGGCATATTCGCTGAAACTAACCTCGGTTTCTGAATTAAGTAGGAATTTAATCAGTTCCGATACCGTATATTGAGATACATCATTCCGGTTGATCATATCGTTATAACGTAGTATCTCCCGTGAACAATATTCATTCACAACTGGGTCTTTGATTTCTCCAGCTTTTGAAATTTGTTTATCGGTAACAAACTTATCAGTTTTGATATAGCCCGATTTTGTACGATGAACGACTCGAATATACACCTGATAAAATCCGTCCGATCTCTTATACCTAATAGTTGCTTTAAATGTTGCCATACATCATTGATTTTCAGTTATGTTTCTTTTGTAAATTCTTTGTAAGTGCATTCTTTCAGAACTGTAAGCTATTTGTAAATAATCACGTTCATTTGGCTCATTTTCTGCGGTCAAATGCACGAACCGCCTGAAAACAGATTAGGCTGTAATGCCTGTTATACAGTGCATTACAGCCTAATTCAATGATTAGCTTATACTAACTATTCTGCTTCTACAGCAGCCTGCGCCGCAGCCAGACGTGCAATAGGCACACGGAACGGAGAACAGCTGACATAATTCAAGCCAACTTTGTGGCAGAACTTCACAGAAGAAGGTTCACCTCCATGCTCGCCGCAAATACCGCACTTCAAGTCCGGACGGATAGCACGTCCCTTTTCAGTAGCCATGCGCACCAACTGTCCTACACCATTCTGGTCGAGTACCTGGAACGGGTCTACTTTCAGAATCTTCTTCTCCAGATAAATCGGGAGGAAGGAAGCGATATCGTCGCGTGAATAACCAAATGTCATCTGAGTCAAGTCGTTCGTACCGAATGAGAAGAACTCGGCAGAGGAAGCAATGCGGTCGGCAGTCAAGGCGGCACGCGGAATCTCAATCATTGTACCTACCTTGAAGTCGATGCTGTCACCCACTTCTTCAAACAACTGGGCAGCCTCAGCACGAATCACTTCTTCCTGCTGCTTGAACTCATACAAGATACCGGTCAGAGGCACCATGATTTCAGGATGGGTTTCAACACCTTCCTTCTTCAATTCCAAAGCAGCACCCAGGATGGCACGCGTCTGCATCTGTGTAATTTCAGGATATGTATTTCCCAAACGGCAACCACGATGACCCAACATCGGATTATGCTCACAAAGTGCCTCAACACGTTGCTGGATATACTGGAGGCTCACGCCCATCGTATCTGCCATTTCCTGCTGTCCCTTCAGGTCATGGGGAACAAACTCATGCAAAGGAGGATCAAGCAGACGCACCGTCACCGGACAGCCTTCCATTGCCTTGAAAATTCCCTTGAAGTCAGCTTGCTGGTAGGGAAGAATCTTAGCCAAAGCCTTGCGGCGCCCTTCTGCATTTTCTGCCAGAATCATCTCGCGCATGGCTTTAATCTTCTCGCCTTCAAAGAACATGTGTTCCGTACGGCAAAGACCGATACCCACAGCGCCAAAATTACGTGCTACTGCGGCATCATGAGGAGTATCCGCATTGGTACGAACCTGCAGCTTCGTATATTTGTCTGCCAAATCCATCAGTTCCGCAAAGTCACCGGACAGCTCAGCCGCTTTTGTCTCCACCTTGTCTTTATATACTTCACCGGTGCTTCCGTTCAAGGAGATATAGTCACCTTCTTTCAACAGTACACCATCCACTTCCACTGTACGCGCCTTGTAGTCGATGTTCAAGGCACCTGCACCAGACACACAGCACTTACCCATACCACGAGCAACCACTGCCGCATGCGAAGTCATACCACCGCGGGCAGTCAGGATACCTTCGGCAACTGCCATACCTGCCAAATCTTCCGGAGAAGTCTCGATACGTACCATCACCACACGCTTGCCGGCAGCATGCCATTCGGCAGCATCATCGGCAAAGAATACGATTTGTCCCGTAGCGGCACCCGGAGAAGCGGGAAGACCACGAGTCAACACCTTAGCTTGTTTCAGAGCTGTCTTATCAAATACCGGGTGGAGCAGTTCGTCCAACTTATTGGGCTCACAACGCATCAATGCAGTCTTTTCGTCAATCATACCTTGATGGAGCAAGTCCATGGCAATCTTCACCATAGCGGCTCCGGTACGCTTACCGTTACGGGTCTGGAGGAACCAGAGTTTACCCTCTTGTACTGTAAACTCCATATCCTGCATATCACGGTAGTGATTTTCGAGTTTTGTCTGCAAAGCATCCAGTTCCTTATAGATTTCCGGCATAGCCTCCTCCATGGAAGGATATTTGCTGACACGTTCTTCTTCGCTTACACCGGCTAATTCAGCCCAACGTTGAGAACCGATTTTTGTAATCTGTTGCGGAGTACGGATACCGGCAACCACGTCTTCACCTTGTGCATTAATCAAATACTCGCCATTGAAAAGGTCCTCACCGGTAGCAGCATCGCGGCTGAAGCAAACACCCGTAGCAGAGCTCTCGCCCATATTACCGAATACCATAGCCTGAACGCTTACGGCAGTACCCCATTCGTCAGGAATTCCCTCCATCTTACGATACAAAATAGCACGTTCGTTCATCCAGGAGTTGAATACGGCACAAACGGCACCCCACAACTGCTCGTAGGCACAAGTCGGGAAGTCTTTTCCGGTTTGTTCTTTCACCGCAGCCTTGAACTTCTTCACGAGTTCCTTAAGGTCTTCCACCTCAAGCTCGTTATCCAGCTTCACGCCTTTAGCATGTTTCACCTCTTCTATAATAGCCTCGAACGGGTCTACATCTTCCTTGTTCACCGGTTTCATGCCCAGCACCACGTCGCCATACATCTGCACGAAACGACGGTAAGAGTCCCATGCAAAGCGTGCATTGCCCGTCTTGCGCGTCAGGCCTTCCACCACTTCGTCATTCAAGCCAAGATTCAGGATAGTGTCCATCATGCCCGGCATGGAAGCGCGCGCACCCGAACGTACGGAAACCAGCAACGGATTCTCCACATCACCGAATTTGGAACGCATCAGTGTTTCCACATGGGCAATGGCTTGTTCAACTTCATTCTTCAACAGAGCAACGACTTTATCCTGCCCCATTTCATAATATTCCGTACAAACTTCTGTCGTTATTGTAAAGCCCGGAGGAACCGGAACCCCTATAAGGTTCATTTCTGCAAGGTTAGCACCTTTCCCACCCAAAAGGTTTCTCATATCGGCCTTTCCTTCTGCCTGGCCGTTACCAAAGGTATAAACTCTTTTTTTGTCCATAATATAAATTTAAAGTTTTTGATAGTGATTTCTCTTTTCTGCTCGCAAATCTAAGTATATTTCGCAGACTAGAAAACTTTTTCAGAAAAAACTTTATGCTAAAATGCAATTTCGACATTGCAATCTTTAATATTTCATTTCATAGAGAGAAATCCCGAAAAAATGTCTATTTTTGCCGAAGAATTTATTAGATTGGTGTAAAAGTGGCAAGAAAGAGAAAAGAACTTCCCCTACTGGAGAAGGTGACAATTACGGATGTGGCTGCCGAAGGAAAAGCCATCGCAAAAGTCAATGATTTGGTGATTTTCGTACCATATGTCGTCCCCGGCGATGTAGTTGACCTGCAAATTAAGAGAAAAAAGCATCATTATGCTGAAGCCGAGGCTGTGAAATTCCATGAATATTCGGCAGTACGGGCAGTTCCATTCTGCCAACATTATGGTGTATGCGGCGGTTGTAAATGGCAGGTTCTCCCCTATTCCGAGCAAATCAAGTATAAGCAAAAACAAGTAACGGACAACCTCACCCGCATCGGCAAAATCGAATTGCCGGAAATCTCTCCGATATTAGGTTCAGAAAAAACTCAGTTCTACCGGAATAAACTGGAGTACACTTTTTCCAACAAACGTTGGCTGACGACAGAAGAGGTTCAGCAGAATGTAGTGTACGAACAGATGAATGCCGTAGGCTTCCATATTCCCAATGCTTTCGATAAAGTGCTTGCCATAGAAAAGTGCTGGTTGCAGGACGATATATCCAACCGCATCCGCAATGCGGTACGCGACTATGCCTACCAGCACAACTATTCCTTCATCAACCTGCGTACGCATGAAGGAATGCTACGCAATATGATTGTGCGTACCTCTACCACCGGCGAACTGATGGTAATCCTCATCTGCAAGATAGAGAAAGAGGAGGAAATGGCTCTGTTCAAGCAAATGCTGCAATACATAGCAGATACATTCCCCGAAATCACTTCCCTGCTATACATTATTAATAATAAGTGCAACGATACCATCACCGACCTCGAGGTACACACCTTCAAGGGAAAAGACCACATCTTCGAGGAAATGGAGGGACTGCGCTTCAAGGTAGGTCCCAAATCTTTCTATCAGACCAACTCCGAACAAGCCTACAACCTCTACAAAGTAGCACGCAACTTTGCCGGACTGACCGGTAACGAGCTTGTTTATGACCTTTATACCGGCACGGGTACCATTGCCAATTTCGTATCCAAGCACGCACGCCAGGTAATCGGCATAGAATATGTGCCCGAAGCCATTGAAGACGCCAAGGTCAATGCCGAGATTAACGGAATTAAAAACACATTGTTCTTTGCCGGAGATATGAAAGACATGCTGACACAAGACTTCATCAACCAATACGGCCGTCCCGATGTCATCATCACCGACCCTCCCCGTGCCGGAATGCACCAGGATGTAGTGGATGTCATTCTGTTTGCCGAGCCCAAACGCATCGTATACGTCAGCTGTAATCCGGCTACGCAGGCGCGCGACCTGCAACTGCTCGATGCGAAATATAAAGTGAAGGCCGTTCAACCGGTAGACATGTTCCCGCACACCCACCATGTGGAAAACGTAGTATTATTGGAATTAAAAGATTGAAAGTACAAGTAGTTTTCAATCGTAAATTGTAAATTGTCTAATCGTAAATTAAAACCAGTCGTGGCAAAAGAAAAAATTACAGCAAGAGCCCGCACACAATATACGGACTACATGGTGAAGGAACCGATGGAGCTCATGGAGTTTCTGGCAGCTAAAATGCCGGACGCCAGCCGCACCAAGCTGAAATCATTGCTGAGCAAACGCATTATATATGTGGACAGCGTTATCACTACACAATACAATTTTCCCCTGAAACCGGGTATGAAAGTACAAATCAGCCGTGAGAAGGGACGTAAAGAGTTCAACCATAAACTGATGAAGATTGTATACGAGGATGCCTATATCATCGTGATAGAGAAGATGCAGGGTTTGCTGTCCGTCAACACTGACCGGCAAAAGGAACGTACCGCCTATACCATCTTGAATGAATACGTGCAACGCTCGGGCAAGCAGCACCGTGTACACATCGTGCACCGCCTGGACCGTGACACCTCCGGCTTGATGATGTTTGCCAAAGACGAGAAGACCCAACGTACACTACGCGATAACTGGCATGGCATTGTAACAGACCGGCGATACGTAGCCGTAGTGGTCGGCGAGATGGAAAAAGATGCAGGAACCGTGGTTTCTTGGTTGACAGACCGTAAGCTGTATGTATACTCCAGCCCGACAGATGACGGGGGACAAGAATCCATTACGCATTACCGTACCATCAAACGAGCCAATGGATACTCTCTCGTTGAACTGAACCTGGAAACGGGACGAAAAAACCAGATACGTGTACACATGCAGGATTTGGGGCATCCCATTATCGGCGACGGACGCTATGGACTGGAAGACGTAAATCCTATCGGACGCTTGGCCCTGCATGCTTTCAAACTCTGTTTCTATCATCCCGTCACGGGAGAGCTGATGCGGTTTGAAACACCTTATCCGGGAGAGTTCAAGAAATTGGTTTTGAAGAATAAGTAAAAAGCTGACATACAATAAAAAACGGAGCAATTGATTTGCTCCGTTTTTTATTGATAAGCATGTCGTCATTGCCGACGCATACGAAAAGGCTGTCCGTGAATATTATCTTGATATTCCCTCCAGCTATTATACCAAGTACCACTGAAAGAATAAGAATCAGCCATGGCTCCTTCAATGTAAGCCATGCTGCCATCATCATAGAATTCCAATTCCATCAGATTGTAAGCCCCACTAACCCAATTCCATCTGAAAAGCAAATAATTCGGGTCGCCATATGAACCAATAGTACCTTGGTTGCGCGCGTTAAAGGTCATAATCGTCCCCCTACCCCAAGTATATGCCCCGAAATCTATTTCTTCAGATGTATACCATTCACCGGGCAGATTATATTCCGTTTCTTCCTCACTATCACATGATGTCAATCCTAATACAAGGACAAACAACAATAACATTTTTGTGTATTTCAACATATTATTCATAAGCCATACTTTATTTATAATTAGCATCTACCATCATAACAACCACTCCATCCAGTTTACCGGATAAATAATGTTCGCGCACCCATACATTATCAAAATACTTGATTTCACCGGCACCATAATTCAGAGTCAACCCCTCCATAGACTTATCCATCCATTTCCAAGTAAAAGTACGTGAAGTCGTTTCATAGGGACGGGACTCGCCTCCGCGATAATACTCCCAGATTTCCTGTCCAGAATTATCAGCCTTGGCAAACTTCAGCTGATGACTGCATAACACTTCAACTCCATCTTTGTTTTCCGTCTGATATTCTTCTATCCACGTCTTCCCACACAATTTGTCGTCGCTATTCTGCATGGTATAATATACATCATCCCCACAAGACGCCAGCCCAATCGTAAATACACACAACAGCAATATCTTCACATAATTCAAAGTCTTCATAAGTTATCGAGTTTAGTTAATACTTGCGGACAAACATACACAAAAAAAATGAAACACTTAATACTTATCCTGGAATTTCTTGTAGAAGACAAGGAATAAAATAAATCCCATCAGTGCAAACGGTACGCCTGCCAATGCGGGATAACGGTATCCTCCACTCAAGGCAAGACCTCCGATATAGGCTCCGATAGCATTCCCCAAATTGAAGGCCATCTGCACACAAGCGCCTCCCAACATTTCTCCTCCAGGGGCCACACGAATCATCAACACCTGCTCCGGACTGGAGACGGCAAACAAACCTGCCGTACAAAGCGTCATCAATATTGCCGAACACCACGGATGGGGAGAGAGTAAAAATATCAATAATAAAATAACACATATCATCCCTTGCACCACCGTACCTACCTTTCCCGGAGTGTACCGGTCGGACATGCGCCCACTGACCAGATTGCCGGCAACCATTCCGAATCCTGCCAGTACCATCAGCGCCGTAATGCTTTCCGCACTAAAACCGGAAACCTCAGTCAGCAACGGGGTGATGTAGCTATACCAGCAGAATACGCCACCGTTGCCCAAAGCCGTAGCTCCCAATATGAGCCACGGCGCCGGCTTCTTCAAAAAACGGAACTGTCCTTTAAATCCCGTGTCTTTCAGTCCTTCGACCTGCGGTACCCAACGCCAAATGTAGTACAATGTTATCAATCCCCAGGCACCTACCAGCAGAAACGTGGCACGCCAAGACAGTGTATGGCTCAACGAAGTACCCAACGGCACCCCAAACAGATTGGCCACAGTCATTCCCGCTATCATAATTGAAACCGCCTCCGAGCTTTTCCCCTTATCAGCCAATTTTCCCGCAACAATGGAAGCCACCCCAAAATAAGCGCCATGAGGAAGTCCGGAAACAAAACGTCCCAACAGCAAGACCCAATAATTGGGTGCCATAGACGCACAAATATTACCCACAATCATTAATGCCATCAAGACCAGCAGAATCTGCTTCAACGGGCGTTTACGGGCCAGGAGCAGCATGGGCGCACCAAAACAAACACCCAACGCATACGCAGAAATGAAATGACCGGCCACGGGAATGCTGATTCCCAAATCAGTAGCCACATAGGGCAAAATACCCATCATCGTAAATTCGGCAATCCCTAGCCCCAATGTGCCGAACGCCAATGCAATAAGACTCTTCTTCATACCTTAAAAAACAACCTATATTTTTTACCGGGCGCAAAGATAATGACATTGCATTCTCCAAATAAAAAGGATACCGAATTATTTTCAGTATCCTTCTTCATTTTTTATCTTATATCAATTGTATACCCACCTTTAAAGACTCCTCCCGGCGCCAAGTGCTGCATCCAGTCCTTATCCTTATATTCGCCCTTATAATGGGCACGGTCACAACGCCCGTACCACGGCTCGATGCAGACAAACGGAGCATTCTTGGCCGGAGGCGACCACAACCCCACCACCGGAGTGTCGAAATACAGACTGAGATAGGGCTTCTTCTCCTTATTATATAATGTAACTTCTTTCACTTGACTGTTTTCCAGAATCAGGGCATCTTTATCAAAGGAGTGGATGTCCAAAGGCAGCAGGCCATCTGTCAACTCAAGCAAATATTCCTTATCCGGAGCGGCACATCCTTTCTCGGAGATAAGGATATAGTGCAAACCTTCCGTCTTATCAAAGCCGAAATATCCACGGTCCGTTGTCTCCGTATCATAGTCCGGGTAATAGAAAGCCGGATGGGCCCCTATCTGGAAGTGCATTTCGCGTGTTCCGGTATTGATGACTTTCCAAAGCACCTCAATCTTCTTTCCCTCTATCCGATAGCCTATCTCAAGGCAAAACGGGAAAGGATATTTCTTGCGTGTTTCCTCACTGTCAACCAGTCGATAACGCACTTCATCTTCCAGTTCAAGCATCAATTCAAAATCCATATCGCGGGCAAAACCGTGTTGCGTCAATGCGTAGGAAACGCCTTCGTGACGGTATTCATTCTCCCAAACGCTGCCTACAATGGGAAAAAGCACCGGAGAATGCCGTTTCCAGAAAGCGGGGTCTGCCTGCCAAAGATATTCTTTTCCATCATGCAAGATACTGCATAACTCGGCCCCATGTGGGGAGACTTTAATTGTCAGTTCTGAATTAGAAAGTGTTTTCATATCATATATCATTTTGTTATTTTCTCATATAGTGTGGCATCTCTCCGGGTATTTCCATCGAAATCTCCACCAGGCCACCGACTACTCCGTCCTGCTTCCATGCCGTCTGATAAATCATTTTCCTGACACCGTTCTTCTCAATGGTGTAGGCATTCACTCCCCCCGTCTCCAGCAGTTCGCGTATCTTGGCTTGCGATTGCGGGTTGTGGCAATCAAAGAGATTCTTGCCTATCAGGTCACCGTGTTTGGCAAACGTACGGCATGCTTTCTCGTTCATATATAGGATGATTCCCTTTGTGTCGCATACAGTTACGGCACAGTTCATTTCATTGGCCCATTCGTACATAATTCTTTATTTTTAATTGGCTATTTTCTATGCACTTGAAATACATTTACAGAAAACTCTTCAAAGTCAAATGTCCTTTTCTCTATCGAATTATTATTGCATTAATCCTCCTTCTATGAAGAAAACGACTTCATTCAATCGTTCTTTATTCGATTCTTCATCTTTGAAAATAGCTGGAGTGAAGATTATCCTATCTTGAATCAGATTATCTACCAAATCCCACATGATTTCATGGTACAGCATCACCATTGCCACTTTTTCATTGTCAATACCATATTGGCTTGCTAAGGAGCCACAATTATTCTTTAGTTCCGCACTGATAGAGTTTGCCAATTTTTCAGTTATTTGATGAAAGCGGTCTTGCCGTTTCTTTATAATAGGAAATAATACATCTCCATTATCATCTACCAGCCCATAAGGTTTTAACTGAGAAACGAGTTTGGCATCTGTTACTTTTCCGAATTGTGCTATTTCATCAGCACAATGGTCCATAATGTCGTTGTCAGGAGCAATGCCGCTATTGATGTAAGTCAAAATCAAATTCTGTTCTCCGAAACCATTCGTACCGCATGCAAAGCCATTTCTTGATTCGTATAATACCCAGTAACAGCCACTCCAGCTTGTATAATTGTCAACATCCTCAAACAAGACTAACTTTGTCCACATTTTTCCATCCAGAAGGTATGAAAAAACAAGTGAGAGTACATTGTTCTTGAATCCCATTTCACTGATAGTTTGTGCCAATGATATAAAGTCTGCCTTTGTTTTGACATACATGGATTCAGCAATCTCCTTACTTAAGCTTCTTAGAGAATTGGTCTGTTCTTTGTCGAGAATGGGTATAGTAGCTTTCCATTTTCCTTTTGTTTTACTGACAAGTCCACCTACTTCCAATAACAATAATTGGCTATCAGAGCATTTAATACCCATTTCACGAAGTTCGGCTTGAGTACGTGGAGTCCGTAAATTGTATAGTATTTCCCAATTATTATCTGGCGTTACATAGTCTTCGGGCTGATGTCCGTTCACTGCAACAAACTGGGTTGCTTCCCATTCGCTATAAGGTCTTATCGATATTTGTGCTTTAATCATTGTGGTAACGGACAATAAGGCAAACAACAATAATAAGTCCGGATAATGTTTCATATATCGCTTAATTTTAGTTTTGTTCATCATTCATGCACTTCTCTTATGTAACAAAGATAACGTTTTTTTCAATTCCTCTCTCAAACCTATAACAAAAAACTTCCCGACTACCAATAAAAAACTTCCTAACTACTAATAGTAAAGTTTGCAAGTATAGAGATAAAGAATTACCTTCGCCCTTGGTTTGTCTATCCCAAGCCTTGGGATAGAAATCCCCAACCTTGGCATACACATCCGCAACCTTGGGACAAACTCTGTAAGCCCCAATAAACAAACGAACCTCATAACAACGCTACCATCATGGCAGAATACAACATGCAGGAACTGAACCTGCCGGGAGAAGACGGCAAACGCATCCTCTACCCACGAATGAAACTATACGGGCAGGTGGACTTGGAAACCATCACCGAAAAGATAGCATACGCCTCATCCTTCACACGAGGAGACATCATCGGACTGATGCAAGCCATCACCGACGAAATAGCCTACCAAATGGGGCAAGGTTACTCCGTGAAGATTGACAACTTAGGAGTATTCACCCCTGCCCTCGGTCTGCGGCAAGACCGTGAACGGGAGACGGGCGAAGAAGGAGACACCAAGCGAAACGCCGTCAGCATCTGCCTGAAGGACATACATTTCAAGGTGGACAAAGAACTACTGTACCGTACCGCTCGCCATTGCCACCTGAAACGTTCCACCGACAAATTCCAACGCTCCTCACAAGTGTTTTCTCCGCAGGAACGGCTGGAACGGGCAAAAAAATACCTGGAAAAGAACAGCTTCATGACCCAAGCCGACTATTGCCAACTGACCGGCTTATTGAAGTCTGCCGCCTCCCGCGAGTTGCGCGAATGGATAGCCAATCCCGAATCGGGCATCGACTACAAAGGACGAGGAACACACAAGATTTATATTCTAAGGAAACCATAACCCACATCCATTGAAACCATAAAAACAATGAAGATACTACACACCAGCGACTGGCACCTGGGACACACCCTCTACAACTACGACCGTACCGCCGAACAGCAGGCCTTCCTACGGCAACTCACCCGCATAGTAACCGAAGAGCAGCCCGACGCCATGGTGGTAAGCGGAGATATCTACCACTACTCCTCTCCCGCTGCCGCCACGCAGAAGATGTACACCGACGCCATGCTGAACATCCATCAAGCCTGCCCCGGAATGGCCATCGTAGTCACCGCCGGAAACCACGACAGCAGCTCGAAACTGGAGATAGACAGCAGCCTCTGGCAGCACTTCGGCTTGAACGTTGTGGGAAACATCGAACGTACAGCCGAGGAAGTGAATCTGTACAAGCACATCATCGAGATAAACAATGAAAAAAAGACAATAGGCTACGTCATTGCCGTGCCCCACGTCTATCCGCAAAACTTCCCCCTGCTGGACACTGAAACACCGCGCGACCAACGGCAGGCACGCTTCTTCCAGGCACTGCTGGACGAAGTGAAGAAACGGAATACGGCACAGCTTCCCGTCGTCCTCATGGCCCATCTCTCTATTGAAGGCAGCGACCGTAGCGGGCACGATGAGAGTATCGGCGGAATAGAGTATGTTCCCCTCAGCGCTATGGGAGAAGGGTACGACTACCTGGCACTCGGACACATCCATTGCCCTCAGGACATCAAAGGCAGTCATCACCACGCACGCTATTGCGGCACTCCCCTCCCCGTCAGCTTCGACGAAACCTATCCGCACTCCGTCTCCATCATCGAGTTGGAGAAAGGGGCAGAGCCACAAATCAGTACAAGGGAAATTGAAAATCCGATTCCCCTCGTCACGCTTCCCCATGACCCGACACCTTTCGAAGACGCCTTGAAACTGCTGGAAGAATATCCGGAAGAGAAACCTGCATACCTCCGCCTGAACGTGCTGACAAAAGGCTACCTGCCCCCCGACTGCAACGAAAAAGCCTCGAACGCCGCCAAAGGCAAGGCATGCAAATATTGCTACATCAAGACTACCCGAGAGCGACAGGCCGACACTGACGAGAGCAAGCCTATCTCCATCCAAGAGATGCAGGAAATGTCTCCCCTGGAAATAGCCAGACTCTACTACCGCGAAACCGAAGGAGAAGAGATGGACCCAGAACTTTGCCAGCTGATGGAGACTGTCATGCAAAAAGTGAAAAGCAAGAACAACTCCTAATCATTTGTCCGAACCATGAAACTCCAGAAACTGACCATAAAGAACCTTGCCTCCATAGAAGATGCCGTCATCGACTTTGAGAACGGACCGCTAAGCGAGGAATCCCTTTTCCTTATCTGCGGCGAGACGGGTGCAGGGAAGACAACCATTCTCGACGCCATCTGCCTGGCACTCTACAACGAAACGCCCCGCATGGACCATGCCGAGAACGAAAAATACAAAGACCTGAGCCAGACTTTCTCTGCCAAAAAGGAAGATGTTGCCATCAACGACAGCCGGCAACTGATGCGCCGTAACACCAGTGAAGCATGGACGGAGCTGGAGTTTACCGGCTCGAACGAAATGCCCTACACCGCCCGATGGTACGTGGCGCGGGCACACCGCAAGATTTCAGGAGCCGTGCAGGATGTGCGCTGGACACTGGAAAACAATAAAAGCGGCATACAGCTCAACAAAAAGAATGAGATAAAGGCGGAAATACAAGCTGCAGTGGGGTTGACCTTCGAACAATTCTGCCGCACCACCATGCTGGCACAAGGCGACTTCACCAAGTTCCTGCAAAGCAAGGAAAGCGAAAAATCGGATATTCTGGAAAAGCTGACCGGTACAAGTATCTACTCCGAAATAGGTGCCGAAATATATGCTGCCACCAAGGAAAGACGGACGGAATACGAAAACCAGAACCGGAAGCTGGAAGGCATCCACATCCTGGCAGAAGAAGAAATCTCCACAATCAAGGAAGCCATAGCCACGCAAAATGCCGGAGTCAAGGAAGCCAATGAGCAGAAAACCATCGCCCTCGCAAAAAGGGACTGGCTGAAGAAATACTCCGAACTCCTCCTCACCCGTGAACAGCAAAAGAAGATGTGGGAAGGGAAGCAAGCGCAACTGCAATCGGACGAATTCAAACAGAAAGAACTGCTGATTAAGGAATGGAACGCCACCGCCGATGCCCGCAACTGGCTCTCTACCTTGAAACAGCAGCAACAGCAACAACAACAGAACTATGCACAAGCCGGAATGTTAAGAGCATCCTTTGCCCGGCTGGACGGAGGAAGCAAGTGGCTATGCGGTTTCCTGAAAGAGCAAGAAGACAAGCTGCATCGTGCCGAGAAGTACTTGCAAGAGCATTCGCCCTTACTGCCCATGTTCGAGCAAAGCCAATCCATCATTACCGGCCTAAAATCCGCACTCGATGCCCAAACACGCATCGGCACCTACAACGCGCACCTTGAAAGACTTGCCGCGCAACAACCCGTAAAAGTCAAGGAGCGTACCGACAAGGAAGCTGCCCTCACCCGGAAAGAACAAGAGAACCATACATTGCAAAACGAAATAAACCTCCGGAACAAGCAGCTTGAAACCATGGACCGCCCTGCCCTGCAAGACAAGAAAAACAAACTCGATGCCGGACGGGAGAACCTGCTGCAAGCATTGAGCGCCTTGTCTTTACTGGCTGAAACGGAAAGGACACTGAACGAGGCAAAGGAAAACGAAAAGGCTTTGAACGCCAAAGTGGAGGCGTGCCAAAAGCAATACGTCCTCCTGCAAACGGCATTCGACAGCAGGAAAACAAGTTATGATGACATCCGCACCCTCTACGACAAGCAAAAGGAAGCCGTAGAAGAGTGGGCAAAGGAAACACGCTCCCGGCTTGTCGTCGGGGATACTTGCCCCGTGTGCGGACAAGAAATAAAATCGCTTTGCAAAGATGAAGATTTCCAGTCTGTCCTTGCTCCCATACGCACCTCCCTGAAAACAAAAGAGAAAGAATACAAGGAAGCCGAGCAGGCATTGAACAACAATCGGACAGAATCCAAGACCTACGGAACGCTGGCAGAGAATGCCCGTCAGTCCACAGCAAGAGCGCTCCGGAGCTACAACCTTGCCCGTACTGACGCACAAGCCAAATGCGCCCAATGCAACGGCATCGGCCTCTCCACAACCACCGGCGAAACCCTGAAGAAGCTACTGGAAGAGAACAAGCTGGAAGCAGACAAACTGAACGAAAAGCTCACTGAAGTTCAAAAGCTCAGCGCACAAATCATAACTCTGCAACGGCAAAAGGACGAATGCCAAAAACATGTGGACGCTGCACGCCAAGCCTTCAACTCTGCCGACAGAGTGCTGAATGAGCTGAAAAACAACATCGTCAATTACGAGTCGCTCACCGCCAACGAAAAGGAGAACATACGTGCCACCATGGACCGCGTCACTCCCCACATCCTCTGGGAAGGATGGAACACGGAATGGAAGAACTCCCCCCTCTCCTTTATTGACCGCCTGACGCAAGCTACGCGCAACTACCGTCTGGCGCAGGAAAAACAAAGAGAACTGAAATCCGCCATTGCCCTTATCCACAAAGAGCTGGAAGGGATAAACATCAACAAGGAAAGCATCGATGCCGCATTCCCCGACTGGCGCAACGCACCTGCAGCAACACAGGAAATGGAAATCAAGGACCTGGGGATTGCCTGGAATAATCTGAATACACAAGCAAGCGGACTGAAACAAAGCATATCCTCCACCGCAGACCAAATGGCAAGGCTGCAAAAGGATTTAACCGGGTTCTATGCCGCCAACCCCACTCTCGACGAGAATCGTATCACCGTCCTATCCGCTTGGTCCGGCTCCCGGATAGAAGCATTACGTGCCTCATTGCAGACACTTAAAGAGGAAGAAGTAGCTGCATCGACCGCCTTTCATCTGGCCACCGGACAAGTGGAAGAGCACATCAGCCGGAAGCCCGAAATAGAAGAAAACGAGAACTTCGAAACCCTGGATGCACTCATCGCAAATCTCGAAGAAAAGATAACCGCCGGCAACCAATCCATCGGCCAGCAGAAGTTACGCCTGGAAGAAAACACTCGCAACATCGACCGGATAAAGGAAGAAAAGGAACGTGCCGACCGGCTACGCGAAGAGTATCTGAAGTGGGACCGCCTCTGCCACCACTTCGGTGACGAACGGGGAAAGAACTTCCGCAACATAGCCCAGAGCTTCGTCTTAAAAGAACTGCTGGCAGGCGCCAATTTCTATCTGCAACGCTTGACCGACCGCTACGAACTGGAATGCCAGGCCGGTTCGCTCACCATCCTGCTGCGCGACTTCCATCAAGGAGGTGCGGCACGTCCGGCATGCACCTTATCGGGCGGCGAAAGCTTCCTAGTATCTCTGTCACTTGCCCTCGGACTTTCTTCCCTCAGCCGCCAGAGCCTCTCGGTAGACACACTGTTCATCGACGAAGGTTTCGGCACACTGAGCAGCGACTACCTGAACACCGTTATGGACACATTGGAAAAACTGCACCAGATGGGCGGCAAGAAGGTAGGCATCATCAGTCATGTGGAAGGACTGAAAGAGCGCATAAAGACCCAGATACAAGTACGGAGGATAGACAGTTCAAGAAGCGAAATAGAAGTGGTGAATACCCTCTAAGCTGGTATCGGGATAAAGAAAACGAATGTTTTTTCGGCTCTTGATAGTACAAGCACCTGCATTATTGTGTATTTTTGCAGTCTCATAAAAAAGAAAAGACAATGAAAAAGTTCATGAAAGGAGTCCGGTTTACTCCTAAAAACTATTCCGACGAAGTAGAAGCCAAAATTCAACATTATAAGAAAGAAGGATATAAACTGCCGATGCGAAGCGCACTCCGCACCGAGGAGCAGTTGGCCGGTATCCGCGCAAGCGCCAAAATCAACACTGCCCTGCTGGATTATCTCTCCGAGAACATTCGCGAAGGCATGTCCACAGCTGAAATTGACCATATGGTGTATTGCTTCACCACAGACCACGACGCCATCCCCGCCCCCTTCATGTACGAAGGCTTCCCCAAAAGTGTGTGTACCAGCATCAACGATGTAGTGTGCCACGGCATTCCCAGCACCAGGGAATTCCTGAAAAGCGGTGATATTGTAAATGTCGATGTATCCACCATTTACAAAGGTTACTTTGCCGACGCATCACGCATGTTCATGATTGGCGAAGTCAGCCCCGACATGCAGAGACTGGTACAGGTCACCAAAGAATGCCGTGACATAGGCATACAGACCGCACAGCCCTGGGCACGCCTCGGTGACGTAGGCGCCGCCATCCAGGAGCATGCGGAAAAGAACGGATACAGCGTGGTACGCGACCTCTGCGGACATGGCTGCGGCGTCAAGTTCCACGAAGAACCGGATGTGGAACACTTCGGCAAACGTGGTACGGGCATGCTGATAGTGCCGGGCATGACGTTCACCATCGAACCGATGATTAACATGGGAAGCTACGAAGTCTTTATCGACGAAGCCGACGGATGGACCGTCTGCACAGACGACGGACTGCCTTCTGCCCAATGGGAAAGCCAAATCCTGATTACTGAAGACGGAAACGAAATATTGACACAATAAGGCGGACACTTCAAAACACCTATGGAGATAGTATTACTGATTATAGGGATAATCATCGGAACCGTAGTCGGCTATCTGGCGGCAGACCGCAAGTCTGCCGCACTGAGGGCAGAAATCAGCGGGACAAAGAAGGAAATAGAATTATTGAAGCTGCAGAAGGAAGAAGCCGAAGCGTTGCACAAGCGCATGAACACCGAGTTCGAGAATCTCTCCAACCGTATCTTCCAGAGCAAAGCCGAAGACTTTACCAGGCTGAATACCGAACACCTGGGCAATCTGCTCCGCCCGCTGGGCGATAACCTGAAGGACTTCCGCCAAAAGGTGGAACAAGTATACAGCACCGAAGCCAAAGAACGCTTCTCGCTGGGTGAACGCATCAAGGAACTGGTGGAACTGAACAACCGCCTCAGCGAAGATGCCAACAACCTGACCCGTGCCCTGAAAGGAGACTCCAAAATGCAAGGCAACTGGGGCGAAATGATTCTGGAACGTTTGTTGCAAGCCTCCGGACTGATTGAAGGCGAACACTACTTCCGCCAGGAGTTTCTAAAAGACGAACGGGGCGAAGCCATCATCAACGAGGAAAGCGGGCAGAAGATGCAGCCCGACATCATCGTGAAATACCCCGACGAACGGGAAATGATTATCGACTCCAAAGTGTCGCTGACTGCCTATGCTGCCTACACCTCTGCCGAAAGCAAGGAGGAGCAGGCACACTTCCTGAAAGCACACCTGCAATCTGTCCGCTCCCACATCGACGAGCTCAGCCATAAAGACTACTCGCATTACGACGCCCAATCACCGGATTTCGTTATGATGTTCATCCCCACCGAAGGTGCCTACCTCCTCGCCATCCAAAGCGATGCCCACCTCTGGGAATATGCCTACAACAAAAAGGTGGTACTAATGAGCCCCACCAACCTGATTAGCGCCCTGCGCCTCTCGCTCGACCTTTGGAAGAAGGAGAACCAGGTAAAGAATGTGCAGGCCATCATCAAGCGCGGCACCATCTTATATGAAAAAATCGCAGGCTTTACCGACACCTTCCTCGGTATCGGCGACCGGCTGGCCAGCCTGCAAAGGGATTACGATAAAGCCTTCAACCAGCTCTCGGACGGTAACGGCAGTGTAGTACGCCAGGCCGAAATGCTGAAAGGCATGAGCCTCACTCCCAAGAAACGCATTTCTCCAAGATTGCTGCCCAAAGACACCATTCAAGAAGAAACAGAAGAGGAAAACGATAACATTCAATAAAACATCCAACATGAAAACTCTGAAAGACCGCATTCTCCTTCACCAAGAACCATTCATACGAGGTCTGTGTCAACAGGAATTACCACCGGAGAAGTAACAGCCATTCTGGCAAATGCACTGATTCATATCAAGGAATAAAGAAAAAGCGACGAAGAATCCACTCCACTTTCTTTCATTAGAGAGGAAATGCCCCGAACAAAAAACTCCGGCAAAGCCCTGAAGGACAAGCCGGAGTTTTTTTTATCTCAAGACGGACAAGGAAGATTATCCGCCAAAGTTATCGAACATCAGGTTCTGAGCCGGAACACCGAGGTCGTCGAGCATCTTCTCAACAGCTTTCGACATCGGACCGGGACCGCACATGTAGTATTCGATGTCTTCGGGAGCTTCGTGGTCTTTCAAGTAAGTCTCGTAAATTACGTTGTGTACGAAGCCCGGAGTGTACTTCACGCCCGCTGCATCGGCTGCCGGATCGGGACGGTCCAGTGCAAGATGGAACTTGAAGTTGGGGAAATCCTTTTCAATCTGCAGGAAGTCTTCCAGATAGAACACTTCATTCAATGCACGTGCACCGTAGAAGTAATTCATCACGCGGTCTGTAGTGTGCAGCGTCTTCGTCATGTGCATAATCTGTGCACGCAACGGAGCCATACCGGCACCACCGCCGACCCACATCATCTCCTTCTTGGAGTCGAATATCGGATGGAAGTCTCCGTAAGGGCCACTCATGGTTACCTTATCACCCGGTTTCAGGGTAAAGATATAAGAAGAAGCGATACCCGGCATTACATCCATGAAGCCCGGGCCCTGGTCTTTCGGCTTGAACGGAGGCGTGGCGATACGTACCGTCAGCATAATGCGGTCGCCTTCGGCAGGATAGTTGGCCATAGAATAGGCACGGATGGTTTCTTCGTCATTGCGGCACTTCAAGCCCAGCAGACCGAATTTCTCCCATGCAGGCAGATACTCATCACCGATAAGGCTCTTGTCGATGTCCTTATCATAATCCATCGAATATTTAGGAATCTTAATCTGCGCATAAGAACCCGGAACGAAATCCATGTGCTCGCCTTTGGGCAATGCAACGATGAACTCTTTGATGAACGTAGCCACATTCTTGTTGGAGATAACCTCGCACTCCCACTCTTTTACGCCCAGTACGCTTTCGGGAACCTTGATGGCCATATCGCCTTTCACTTTCACCTGGCAACCCAGACGCCAGTGATCTTGTATTTGCTTACGGCTGAAGTGCGGAGTCTCAGAAGGCAAGATTTCACCCCCACCTTCCATTACCTGGCATTTGCACTGTCCGCAGGAACCTTTACCACCGCAAGCGGAGGAAAGGAACACACCGTTTACAGACAGCGTATTCAGCAATGTAGAACCGGAAGCTACGTCCAGTTCCTTGTCGCCATTGATAGTCAGTTTTACATTACCCGAAGGCACCAAGAAATTCTTGGCAACCAGCAGGATAACAACAAGCAGGATGACAACCACGAGGAATACTCCAATGCTTGCTAATATCATATTCATATCCATTGTTTTATTCCTTTCTTTTAGATGTTCAAACCAGAGAAACACATAAATGCCATTGCCATCAGACCTACAGTGATAAACGTGATGCCCAGTCCTTTCAGTGGAGCCGGAACGTCAGAATAGGCCATTTTCTCACGGATGGCAGCCAAGCCTACGATAGCCAGCAACCAACCGATACCGGAGCCCAACGCATAAGAGACAGCATCAGCAATGCCACCGATGAATTTCGGGTCGCTCTCACCCAGCGTGATGCGCTGCTGCATGAAAAGGGAAGCACCCATGATGGCACAGTTTACAGCAATCAGCGGCAGGAAGATACCCAGTGAAGCATACAGCGAAGGGCTGAAACGCTCTACAATCATTTCCACCAACTGAACGATAGCTGCGATTACAGCAATGAAAAGAATAAAGCTCAGGAAGCTGAGGTCAACGCCTTCAATGATTGCGTTGGCAGCCAGCACCTTGGTCTGCAATAAATAGTTGACCGGAAGCGTAACCACCAACACGAAAGTTACGGCGATACCCAGTCCTACGGCAGTCTTCACATTCTTCGATACGGCAAGGTAAGAACACATACCGAGGAAGAACGCGAATATCATGTTGTCCACAAAGATAGAGCGGACGAATAAACTTATTAAATGTTCCATATCTCTTCGATAAATTAAGAATTAAAGAATTAAAGAATTAAAGCAATGAGAACTTGTACTGCAGCAGAGCAGCCCATTTTTCATTCTTTCATTTTTCATTCTTCATTTATTTATTACTGCTTTTCCTGCAATTCTTTGTGACGTGCACGCTGATACCAGATGATGCAAGCGCAGAGAATCAACGCCATTGGCGGCATCAGCATCAAGCCGTTGTTCACATAGCCCAACTTCTGCAGAGGTTCATAGTTCAAGATGTTGAAACCGAGCAGCGTTCCCGAACCCAGAAGCTCGCGGAAGAAGGCTACGATTACCAGAATCTTGGCATATCCCAAACCATTACCCACACCGTCAAGGAAAGATTCCCAGGGACCGTTCTGCATGGCAAATGCTTCCAAGCGTCCCATCAGGATACAGTTGGTAATAATCAGACCTACATATACAGAAAGCTGCACACTTACATCGTAAGCAAAAGCTTTCAGAATCTCACTTACAATAGTTACCAACGCGGCAACAACCACCAGCTGAACGATGATACGGATACGGTTGGGTATCGTCTTGCGCAGCAGTGAAATCACTACATTGGAGAATGCTGTAATCACCGTCACTGAAAGACCCATCACAATGGCAGGCTCCAGTTTGGCAGTAACAGCCAAAGCAGAACAGATACCCAATACCTGCACGGTAACGGGATTGTTCAGTCCCAGCGGAGTAGAGAATACTTCTTTATTCTTCTTTGAAAACAATTGTCCCATATTCTTATTCCTCCTCATTATTATTAGTTAAAAAGTTTTTGTAGCTGCTCAGACAAGCCTTCAACATGGCATCCACACCTACAGAAGTGATGGTACCACCGGAAATGCCGTCCACCTGATAGTCAGGTTTCTCTACCTTGCCGTTCTTCACAACACCGAGGACTACCTCGCCGTTCTCCAACGTTTTCTTGCCGGGGAACTCTCCCTGGAAGTGCGCACTGGCAATTTCGGCACCCAGACCCGGAGTCTCACTGGCATGGGAGAAGTAAACACCGTAAACGGTATCCTTGTCGCTGTTCAGTGCAACATATCCCCAAATAGCGCCCCAAAGACCGGCACCGTAAACGGGAAATACATATTTCTTCTCACCGTCAACCTCTGCCACGAATACGTGCAGACGGTTATTTTCTTTGGCTTCCTTCTCGTAAGCGGTAGCAAATGCACCGGTATTCTCTGTCAGAGTACCGTCAACGTTCATCAGCATATCGCCCTTTACATATTTATTATATTCAGCTTCGGCATCCTTCACGTCCTTGATGTTGAGTGCAGCAAGAATCTGCTTCTTCGTGTCAAGTTCCACATTCTTGTTCTGCGTCTCGCGCAAGGAAGAACTTACGAATGCCAGCAGGAATGCAACGATAACAACCATTACCGAAGCATAAATGATAGTATAACTATTACTATTGGTATTCATTTCTTTTCCGGTATTTAATTGTTAGACTTGATTGCACGTTTCTCGCGACGGCTGATGTTACCCTGTACCACACAGTAGTCAATCAGCGGAGCGAAGATATTCATCAGCAGGATGGCAAGCATCATACCTTCGGGGTAACCGGGGTTGAGCACACGGATAATGATAGCCATGGCACCAATCAGGAATCCGAAGATATACTTACCGGTCTCTGTACGTGCCGATGTAACGGGGTCGGTAGCCATGAACACGGCACCGAAGCAGAAACCACCCAGCACGAGGTGTTCGTACCAAGGCATCTGTGCCATCGGAGTGTCGGGACCGATTGCATTGAACACCCATGCCATGAAGGCACCGCCTACGAATACGGAGAACATCGTCTTCCAGCTTGCAATACCCGTCCACAACAGCAGAATGGCACCCAGAGCGATGGCGATAACACTTGTCTCACCGATGGAACCCGGAATAAGGCCGGTCACCATGTCCCAGGAGAACTCCGGAACGGCTCCCGAGGTAGCGGCTGCACCCAACGGAGTAGCTACCGTCAGACCATCTACCGACTGTCCCAGACCGAAGATACTGTCGCCCGATACCCAAACGGCATCACCGGACATCTTCGTAGGATAAGCAAAGAATAAGAATGCACGGGTAATCAAAGCTACGTTGAACACGTTCATACCCGTACCACCGAATACTTCCTTAGCAAAAATTACAGAGAATGCAGTAGCCACCGCCAGAATCCACAACGGGCAGTCTACCGGAACAATCATCGGAATCAAGATACCGGAAACCAAGAAGCCTTCCTGAATCTCCTCCTTCTTCCACTGAGCCACTACGAACTCAATGCCGAGACCTACTACATAAGATACAATGATTTTTGGCAATACAGCCAGAAAACCGTAGATGAACATTTCCCAGAAGCCTCCGGCAGCACCGGTAGCGTGGAAATGCTGGTAACCTACGTTATACATACCGAACAGCAGCGCCGGTACTAACGCAATGACCACCATCGACATGATGCGTTTGCTGTCAATGGAGTCGTGAATATGCGTTCCCGATTTCGAAGTGGCATTGGGCACGAACAGGAATGTTTCGAAGCCATCAAACACCGAACGAAATGCGTGGAATTTGCCGCCTTCCTCAAAGTTCGGCTTTATCTTGTCGAGATAATTTCTTAACGCTTTCATTAATATATTTACGATTTTACGATTTACAATTTACGATTTGCCATACGCCCCGATTATGCCATTTCGGCACGAAGCATATCGAGCCCTGCACGTACGATGCGCTGCACTTCCACTTTGGAAGAACATACGAATTCGCAAAGAGCGAAGTCTTCGGGAGCTACTTCGTAGATACCCAGAGCCTCCATACGGTCGATATCACCTGCAATGATTGCTTTCACCAAGTATTCGGGGAAGATGTCCATCGGAAATACGCGGTCGTATTCGTTGGACATAATCATGTGACGTTCGCCACCCTTGATACGGGCATCTATCACATATTCCTTCTTGCCCATCAACCAACTGAAGTAAGAGCGGTTGACGCTGAACTGATTGAAACGCGGCATAATCCAACCCAACATTTCATGGATTTCATCTCCTTCGGGAATAACGGTCAGCTGGCTGTCGAAAGAGCCGAGGAAGCCGTTCGGAGAAACTTTCTTACCGGTCAGCACGTTGCCGCTGATGTAGCGGAGGTCTTTGTCGGTAGTCACGTTACCTTTGAAAACGTTCGTCAACAGAGCGCCGACTTTCAGCTTGCAATAAGCGGGTTTCAACACTTCGGAACCCGTTACAGCCACCGTACGGGTCATGTCCACACGACCGGTATTCATCAGACGTCCGATGAAGAGTACGGCTTCGGCACTGATGGTCCAGACCGTTTCACCCTTCACTACCGGAGAGATGTGGTTAATCTGTACACCCACGTTGCCTGCCGGATGTGGTCCGTCGAAAGCTGTTACGGTAACGTTCTTTGCCTGCACAAGAGCAGCAGACTTTTGTTTTACACTAATACCCAGATACGTCTTTGCCATCTTTGACAAAGCGTCGAGTCCCGTCTGGAAGTTTGCTTCTTCTCCCTTCAGCGCGAATTCAAAATCGGGAGCCAGCGGATTGCTGTCGAAAGCCGAAATGAAGATAGCTTTCGGAGTTACCGTCGGATCAGCGATAACGTCGTACGGACGTTGGCGGATGAAAGCGAACATACCTGCTTGCAAAAGAGCTTCTTTTACTTGCTGGCCGCTCATCTTGGACGGGTCCATCTTGCCGAATTCCTCATAGTCTTGCTCAGTGGCAGCCTCTACGACGATGTTCAGCACCTTGCGACGTGCACCACGCTCCACGCTTGTCACTACGCCGCTAACGGGCGAAACAAATTTCAATTCAGGATGATTCTTGTCGATAAACAAGGGTCCCCCGGCCATCACATATTCCTGCTCTTTGACTACCACTTTCGGAGTGATGCCTGTATAGTCATCGGGAACCAGCGAATAGAATCCCGGTTCCTTAACAGACACAAGTTCCTGGGCAGCAGCGCCTTTCAGGTTGATGTCAAGGCCTTTACGTAACTTAATTACATTTGCCATGCGTTTATATAAAATAATGGTTTCATTAATTTGCCGCAAAAGTAGCAAAAAAGAACGTGAATAAAGAGTAAAAAAGAAAGGAATTACGGAGAAATTTCCGTAATCCCTTTCGTTAACGAACACGAGAACAAGGATTAGGGGTTAATACCCTGCGGAATCATAGTGCAGCCCACTAATCCTTAATCCCTAACCCCTAATCCTTATCATCACTTTTCTTCAGCGAACATCGGGTCCCATGCCGGCAGGCGGACGGGCTTTTGTTTAAACAGTTCCATCACTTTGGCGGGAACATACTTTGTCTCCACTACCAGACGGAACATGTATTCATTGAACCACTCGTCGGTCATGATGAGATGTCCCTGATAACCGGAAGCGGCTCCCCAACTGTTCTCTACCATCCATTTTACGGGCTTTCCGTCTTTGTTCAAGTCAACGGCCATCAAGGTCATGGCGTGGGAAGAGCCACTGGAGAAAGTCTGGATACGTTGCTTCTTGTCCATCCCGAAGGTGGTGCCCATCAGTGATTCGTAGTCATAGTTTTTCACATCGAGCAGACCGCGTTCGGAATTCAGGAACTTGCCCACGTCGCAGGAGAAGTACATCATGGTGCTGTCCTTCAAGGAGGCAATGGCCATCTCTTTGATGTCCTCTACGGGCAGGTTAACATAAGTCCAGTTCTTGCCGTCGTAACGGTGGCGGTCATAGTCTATTTCATAGCACTTGTAATACTCGCGACTGGGGTCGTTCATCAGCATTACGTAGTTGGTCAGCAGTTGTTTGTCTCCATATTTCTCAAGGAAAGACATGGGAGTGTGATGCTCTGTCTCCACAGGATTACCCTTGGCATCGTGGCGGACATAGTCGAACTCCGTGGGAGGTACACCGAGGTTCAGCACCAGCATGCGGTAGATGGTTCCGAGCATCGTAGTTTTCTCCTTCTCCAGAGCTTCGGGCTTGGCACCGGCGGCAGCCATGTCACGCAGTTGCAGACCATACTCTTTCAGCTTCAGAGAGATGAGGTTGGCCATGCGGGAGGTATTTTCACTGCTGTTTGTTTCGGGCATGGCATCTTTGGGAACAAGGCCGTATTTGGAAACAATGTCGGCCACACCGGTAAAGGTACCCCCATCGCTCAGCGGATGCTGGAAGAGCCATTCCACGGTCTTATCAGTCAGGGGACTCTTGGAGGTGTCGATGATGCCTTGCAAGAAGAGGTTTGCCTTCTCCAACTGGTCCCAGAAGAAGGGATAGACTTCGGAGAACTCGAAAGACTGGAAACCGTATTCGGCAAGGGTCTTGGCACGCATCACATTCAGCCCCGTAAACAGCCAGCAGCGGCCAGACGACTTCTGGTCGGTGATACCTTTGGATTCTACCTTGATGGAGAAGTGGGTATCCATGCCCTGCATATTCTCCTGGTTGAGTGCCAGTTTACGGATGTCATTATTGCCTATGGCATTGCGGAGCGCCTTGTCGGCAGCCGTGCCTTGATAACTTTGCTTGATTTGTCCAAGCATTTCGGGGCTGATACCCCCTTTTCCCTCTTGTGCCTGCACGGAGAGCAGTGCGGCACTCAGAACAATTACAGATAAAAATCGTTTCTTCATTCAGATTATGTGTTTTTAGTTATTGATGTCTTGCTTCGTGAAGCAGACAAAAGTAATGTCTTTTTTGATAATTTTAGTGACATCTTTAGATTTATTATCTATTACAGTGAAAACTATTCGGGATAAAATAGTTTCCTTTGCACCCACATTTCGTACGACATGAAAAGATATATACTAAGCATTATCGCACTGGTGCTGTTCGCCACCACCTTTTATGCCCAGGAACAGACTGCGGCCGCCACAAACGACAGCGTTCCTGCACTGACCAAAAAAGAACTACGCAAGCAAAAGGTAGCGCGTCGGAATCTGCATTACAATATTCTGGGCGGACCCAGCTACACCCCCGACTTCGGTGCCGTGCTGGGAGGAAGCGCCCTGATGACCTTCCGCATGAACCCCAGCGACACCACGCAGCTGCGCTCCGTAGTGCCCATGGCCATCGCCTTCATGTTCAACGGTGGCATCAATCTCTTCTCCAAACCGCAACTCTTCTTTAAGGGCGACCGTTTCCGTATCTTCGGAAAGTTCAGCTATAAAAATACGGAAGAAAACTTTTACGGCATCGGCTATAATACCAATAAAGATTATGTACGAAGCGACAGTACCAGCAAATACCGGTACAGCGGCGTGCAAATCAACCCCTGGTTCCTTTTCCGACTGGGCAACAGCAATATCTTTGCCGGACCTCAAATCGACATCAATTACGACCACTTGACGGAGCCCGGCAAGTTCTTGGTGGACGAACCCTCGTACAAAGAGGCAGGCGGTACGGCTAATGGCTATAACAACTTCAACTCCGGCCTCGGTTTCCTGCTGACATACGACAGCCGTGACGTCCCTGCCAACGCCTACCGTGGTATGTATCTGGATTTCCGCGGCATGATGTACGCCAAGTTCATCGGCAGCGACCAGACCTTCTACCGCCTAGAGATAGACTACCGCCAATACAAGTCACTGGGCAAGCGCAGGGTGCTCGCGTGGACGGCACAGACCAAGAACGTGTTCGGTGACGTCCCTCTGACGCAATATGCCCTCACCGGAACGCCTTTCGACCTGCGCGGCTACTACATGGGGCAATATCGCGACAAGTCCTCGCATGTGGTCATGGCAGAGTACAGACAGATGCTCAATACCGACTGCAGCACTTGGGTGAAGCGGATGCTCAACCACATAGGTTTTGTAGCCTGGACCGGCTGCGGCTTCATGGGCCCCACTCCCGGCAAGATAGAGGGTGTACTGCCCAACTATGGTGTAGGTCTACGCATTGAGGTACAGCCACGCATGAACGTCCGCCTGGATTTAGGCAAAAACACGGTAAACAACCAGATGTTGTTTTACTTCAATATGACAGAAGCGTTTTGAGTAACGCCCTGCCTACCTGCCCATCCCTTTCCTATGGAGAATGATGATTGAAAGCCTTTAATCGCCTCTCACTCACAAGGTTATTCAAGCTCACCTCTATAGGAAGCCCACTTCCTTATAACATCGGAACACCTTGAGAAACAAACATTTTATTTTTCTTTTCTTTTTCTTGCATCGGTAAAAGATTATCCATACTTTTGGCAATCACATTTCTTTTTATCAAAAAAGAAAGCAAACGAGCGGATACATGAAAGCCCTTGAAGTACTCTTCTGGATAAGTTTATTCATAGTGTTCTATACTTATATAGGATATGGTATACTATTATATATCCTGGTCAAGATAAAAGAATGTTTCCGTAAGCCTGCGCCCCGTCCGATGCCTGCCGACGATGCTTTACCCCCATTGACGCTATTTATCGCCGCCTACAACGAAGAAGATGTAGTGGATGAAAAAATGCACAACTGCCTGGAGCTGGATTATCCCGCCGACAAGCTACGCATCCTCTGGGTGACCGACGGCAGCAACGACCATACCAACGAACGCCTCTCCCACTGGCCGCAAGCCATCGTCCTCCACCAACCCCAACGCCAAGGCAAGACAGCCGCCCTGAACCGCGGTATACATTTCGTAGAAACGCCCCTTGTCGTGTTCACCGATGCCAATACTCACCTCAACCGCGAAGCCCTGCGGGAGATAGTGCACGCCTTCACCGACCCTAAAGTGGGATGCGTGGCAGGCGAAAAACGTATCGCCGTGCAAAGCAAGGACAATGCTGCCTCGGGGGGAGAAGGGCTATACTGGAAATACGAATCCACCCTCAAAGCGCTCGACGCACGCCTCTATTCGGCAGTAGGCGCAGCGGGTGAACTGTTTGCCGTGCGCCGCGAGCTGTTCGAGGAAATGCAGACAGATACGCTGCTCGACGACTTCATACTCTCCCTGCGCATCGTCATGCAGGGACACACCATTGCCTATTGTGCCAATGCCTATGCCGTAGAAAGCGGCTCGGCAGACATGCGCGAAGAAGAAAAGCGCAAGGTGCGCATCGCTGCCGGGGGCTTGCAATCCATCTGGCGGCTGCGTCCGCTGCTCAACCCATTCCGTTACGGCACATTCTGTTTCCAATATATTTCCCACCGGGTGCTGCGCTGGTCGCTCACTCCTATCCTATTGTTCCTATTGCTTCCCCTCAACACAATTCTCATCTTTACGACAAGCACGCCATTACTGTATGCCATCATCTGGCTGTTACAAGCTCTTTTCTACCTCATGGGAAGTTGGGGGTACTACCTTTCAATGAAGCATATAAAAAACAAGATACTTTTCATCCCCTACTATTTCCTCTTCATGAACGTCAACGTCATACGAGGATTCAACTACCTGCACAAGCGCAAAGGCAATGCAAGCGGCGCATGGGAGAAGGCCAGAAGGGCATGAAACTAATACTGTAAGAATGAAAAACATTTTGAAACAAGCTGAAAACGCCGAGAGACTATTGAAGCTGACGTCAGATACCATGCTCCTTCTGAACCGGGACGGCATTTGCATGGACATCGCAGTGCACAATGTAAACCTTTGGTTCATGAAGGAAGAAAAGCTGCTGGGCAAGAATCTGTTCCAACTGATACCGCCGTCCACTTACTACCAAGTATATCCGGAGTTCAAGAAGGTACTGACGCAAAAGGTACGTTCAGTCCATAATTACGAAATGACACTGGGTCACACTACCTATTACTTTAAATGCATCATGTACCCGTACGACGGCATGGTCCTCTGCCAGTACCGCGACATCACAGAACGCAGCCAGCGCAAACTGGAACTCGAAAAGAAAAACCACGAGCTCAACGAAATACAAAAGGCCGCCCTCATCGGAAACTGGCAATACGATACCCAGACCCGCATATTCTGTTATGCAGGCCATACGGGTATCATGTGTTCGGAAGAGGTGCAGCACATCAATATGGACAATTATCTGGAACTTATCCTTCCTGAAGACCGGAAAAGCTTTACCGGCTGGATGAAAGAGAATCTGAAAGGCAAGATGGAAAACAGCGTGGACTACCGCATCTTCCTCAAAGGAAACATTTTCTATATCCGCCTCAAAGCGTTTGCCCGCGAACGGCAGAAAGACGGGAATGTCACTATAGAAGGATACATACAGAACATTACCGACATACAGAAACGGCGCAACGACATCAATCTGCTGACACATGCCATCAACAACTCCACCGAGGACATTTATTCGGCACACGAAGACGGCACGCTGATATTCTGCAACCGTTGCTTCAAGGAACGGCATGGCATCGGTAATGGCCAAGACATCACCCGGATGAAGATATACGACCTGCCCTCATACGGCAGGGATGAAACATCCTGGAAAGAGTTTGCCAACCGTGTCAAACGTGGAGAGACGAACCACGGATACATCGTCTACCATCCGCTGCCCAAGCGTCCGGAAGTACTCGCCATTGAAGGAAACGCTTATTGGGTGACAAGCGACAAAGGGGAAGGAACCATCTGGACATTCGGAAGAGACGTATCGACACGCATCCGGCATGAGCAGCAAATCAAACAGTTCAACCAGATTTTGGACAAAATCATCGAAAACCTCCCGGCAGGCATTGTTGTGAAGGACATCAACAACAACTTCAAGTACCTCTATCGCAACCGCGAATCGTATAACCGCGAAATCCCCATACAAGAGGCATTGGGAAAGGACGACTTCGATTTTTATCCTCTGGAGACTGCTCAGGAAAAGAGGGCGCAAGACATCGAAATAGCCAGAACCGGCAAAGAGATGCACTGGATTGCGGAAGAACGCGACGGAAACGGAAATCCCATCTATCTGGACAAACGGAAGATGAAGATTGAAAGCAACGACTTCTCCCCCATCCTGCTGAACATCGAATGGGACATCACGGAAATGGAACAGATGAAACGGGAACTGCTCGTAGCCAAGGAGAAAGCCGAGACCTCCGACCGACTCAAATCTGCCTTTCTCGCCAACATGAGCCACGAGATACGCACACCGCTCAATGCCATTGTAGGCTTCTCACGAATTATTGCCGAAAGTACCGACGAGGAAGAACGGCTAGGCTATTACGAAATAGTGGAATCGAACAACGAACGCCTGCTCCAGCTCATTAACGAAATCCTCGACTTATCAAAAATAGAATCGGGCATCGTGGAGTTCACCATCACGCCCGTACGCCTCCATCCACTCTGCAAGGAGATACACGACGCACATATTTTCCGCTGTCCCGAAGGAGTGGAACTGATATACGAACCCTCTGACGAGAATATCGTGATTGACGGAGACAAGAACCGGATTTTCCAGGTCATTTCCAATCTGATAGGCAATGCCTTCAAGTTCACCACCACCGGGCACATCAGTTACGGGTATCGCCGGGAAGGCAAGTATGTAGCATTCCACGTCACCGATACGGGTATGGGCATTGCACCGGACAAGGTGGACCGGGTATTCGAACGTTTCGTCAAGGTGAACAACTTTGCCCAGGGCACCGGATTGGGACTTTCTATCTGCAAAACCATCATCGAACGTCTGGGTGGCAACATATCCGTCACTTCAGAGGTGGGTAAAGGCACCACATTTACTTTTGTTCTCCCGCTGGAATCCACCAGCAAAACAGAGGCGGAAAAGAAAGAAGAGGACAACCAGGAAACGACAGCAGAGACACACTCCACAGAGCAGAGGGGCAAAAATGCAGCCCCCGGAGATTCCCCGAAGAATGAAGAGGTCGGAGCACTCCCTACCCCTCCTTCCAAGACCATCCTGATTGCCGAAGATACAGAAAGCAACTTCATCCTAATTAACGCCATTTTAGGCCGACTCTATCGGCTGAAACATGCCAAAGACGGCATGGAAGCCGTAACGATGTTCGAGGAAGTCCACCCCGACCTCATCTTGATGGACATGAAAATGCCCAACCTTGGCGGAATCGACGCCACTCGCATCATCCGTGAACTGGTACCGGACGTCCCCATCATCGCCCTTACGGCCTATGCCTACGAGCACGACAAGCAAGCTGCCCTGGAAGCAGGTTGCAACGACTTCCTTACCAAACCCTTCACTCAAGAAGTGCTGAAGGAAACCATCAAGAAATGGCTGGATGATAAAGGATGACTGAAAAACAGTCATCCTCCACTTTATGCAAAAATATCACTTCGCTGGATATAAGCAATCACATCCCCTTTATTGACCACATCCCCTTGCTTGGCACAGACTTCCACCACACGTCCGGTAAATCCGGTCCATATCTTCTCGTATTCGCCCCACGGCGTAGAGATGTAGCAGAACACCTCATCATGCTGGTACTTGCGTCCGATGAAAGGAGCAGAAGAAGGACCTTCGACGGAAACCTCCCAAAGCACTTGCCCCTTGGAAGGCGCGATTATCGGGTCTGCCTTGGCACGCTTCAGCTTCTTGATTTCTTCTTCCGAGTATCCGTTTTTGGCCATCGCCGCATCCTTGGCACGCTGCAGGTCATCCTCAAAACGTTTCTTGGCAACGCCGGATTTATAGTCGCGATACTGCCGGTCGTGCATGGCAAGCTCGAAGAGTTCCTCGTCATCATCGCCATATTCCCAACCGTTTTCGTCCATCTCTTTCCGGTATGTATCCAGAGCATCCGGGTAGTTCAGCTGCGGGTCCGTATCCACGAACTCAAAGCCTTTGGACTTAGCCAGTTCCACTATCTCGGGCGCTAAAGTACCGGGGAGGCGTCCACTCTTGCCCAGAATCATGTCCCACGTATGGTTGTCTATCATCGTCCAACGCTCCTCTCCCTTTACCTGCTGCATGAGGTTCATCAAAGCCACATTCTTCACATACTGGCTGAAAGGAGTCACCAAAGGAGGATAACCCAGCTTGGGCCATACATATTCCACTTCGTCGAACAGCATGACGAGCAGGTCGTCCAGACTGAGTTCCGGCTCGTTCTTACCGCGCAGTATCATGTTGATGCCGGAATGCACTCCCTTCAAGTCGGCCATCATGGAGCCCATCATGCCACCCGGCAAACCGCACTTCAGCAAGAGTGAGGACATATGTTTATTGGTGGGGTCCATGAAATAACCCAAGAACTCGTCAATGAACTCCTGCGTCATGGCACGGGCTTTCATGTAGGCTTTCATGTTTATGTCGGGCACTTGGAAACCCAGGTCTTTCAGCATGGCCTGCACGGAGATGATGTCCGGATGAACCTTGCCCCACGACATGGGTTCCATCGCCACATCGATGATGTCGGCACCGTTCTCACAGACTTCGAGAATGGAAGCCATGGAAAGTCCGGGACCGCTATGCCCGTGGTATTGTATCAGCACATCGGGGTGCTTCTCCTTAATGGTTCTGACAAGCTGTCCCAGCATACCCGGACGTCCGATGCCCGCCATATCCTTCAAGCAGATTTCAGGTGCCCCGGCTTCAATCAACCGGTCGGCAATACTGGCATAGTATTCCACCGTATGGACGGGAGAATACGTGATGCAGAGCGTAGCCTGCGGTATCATGCCCGCTTCCAGAGCATATTTGATAGAAGGAATTATATTCCGCGTCTCGTTCAATCCGCAGAAGATACGGGTAATGTCCACACCCTGGGCATGCTTCACCTTGTACATCAGCCGGCGCACATCTGCCGGAACGGGATACATGCGCAGTGCATTTAGCCCGCGGTCGAGCATATGCGTCTGTATGCCTGCTTCCCTAAAAGGTGCGGTAAAGGCGCGTACAGCCTTGTTGGGATTTTCACCATACAGAAGGTTTACCTGCTCAAAAGCTCCTCCGTTTGTTTCAACGCGTGCAAAACAACCCATTTCAACTATCAACGGAGCAATACGTACCAACTGGTCTACCCGGGGTTGATACTTACCGGACGACTGCCACATGTCCCGGTAAACAAGACTGAATTTAATTTCCTTTTTCATCATAGTCAATAATAAGAGATTTTCCTTCGGTTAACTTAACATATACAAATATAAAGGATTATTCTGACATATAGTCAAGAATAACCCTTAAAAATTCATCATAAGCAATATGTTATATATCATATTGCTACTATCAAATTATTATCAGATGAAATCTTTCAATTCATCCTGCAACTTCTGGCGCGTAAAGAAGATGCGGCTTTTCACCGTTCCGAGCGGAAGGCCGAGGCGTTCGGCAATCTCGCGGTACTTGAAACCGGACACATGCATGGAGAAAGGGACTTTATAGTCGCGTGGAAGGGCATTGACGATGCGATGCATTTCTTTCAGGTCGTAGGCACCCTCGGTACTGGCAAAACCAGAGTCCTGGGGCATGCTGAGGTGATACTGATTGTCCGTCTGGTCCACAAAAGTCTGTTCGCGAACTATTTTCCGGTAATTATTGATAAAGATGTTGCGCATAATGGTATACATCCAACCTCTGAAATTGGTGTCGGGTTCAAATTTGTCTTCGTTATCCAAAGCCTTGAGAGATGTCTCTTGCAACAAATCATTCGCTTCTTCCCGGTCGGCTGTCAACTTGTATGCAAAGCGAAGCAGTTCTTCTTGCACTGCAAGCAAATCTTTTCTAAAACTGTAAGTATTCATACTTTGCTCAATTTTTAAATAGTTAATAATGGTTTAGGTTTTACGATTGCAAGTATAAGGAAGATTTGAAGCCCCGGGGGACGGAATACGGTTTTTATTAGGGGGGAAAACTATCATTTGACAGTTTACACCCCCCTCTCTGATAGTTTACGGGTAATATTATATACTGAAAACTATCATTTTTCCGAAGATTTCGTAAATGTTACGTGATTTTTTTATAGCTTTGCCTACATATAGGAAAACACTTTTATTACATAAAAACACTTTATTTTATGAAATCATTTCAATTTAAGTCACTTCTTCTGCTGACTACCCTTATCATTTCCCTGCCCTCCTTCGGACAAGGACTGAAGGCGTTCAAGCTGAAGAACGGTCTTTCCGTATATATATGGGAAGATGAATCCAAATCGGACGTGTTCGGACTGGTAGGCGTACGTGCCGGTTCCATCAACGACCCCGAAGAGTACACGGGACTTGCACACTACCTGGAGCACGTCATGTTTAAAGGAACAGACAAGATAGGCGCGCTGAACTGGACGGAAGAAGAACCGATCTACAAGGAAATCATCGCCAAGTACGACCAGATGGCCGAAGAAGCCGACCCGGCAAAAAAAGAAGCCATCAGCAAGGAAATCAATGAGCTGACCGTCAAAGCTGGAAAATTGGGACTTCCCAACGAATACTCCAACCTGATGGAAAGCATGGGTGCCAAAGGGGTGAATGCAGGCACCTACTATGACTGGACCTTCTATCACAGCTCCTTCCCTGCCTATCAGATAAACAAATGGCTGGAAATCTCCTCACAACGTTTCCTGCATCCCGTATTCCGTTCCTTCCAGTCGGAGCTGGAAAACGTGTACGAAGAATATAACCGTTCACAAGATGACCAGGGACGTGCACAGAACCAGTTCGTGATGGAGAAAGCTTTTGAGGGACATCCTTACTCCCGTTCCATCATCGGCCTGCCCGAACATTTGAAGAATCCCCGCCTGAGCAAGCTGATTGAATTTTACGAACAATGGTATGTCCCCGAAAACATGGTACTGGTACTCGTAGGAAACATCAAAGCCCAACAAATCAGCGGACGCATCAATGCCGCCTTTGGACGTCTGGCTGCTAAACCCTCACCCGAGCGCAAGGTCTACCAGAACCTCGAAATAAAGGGCCGCAAACAGTATTCGGCTAAAGTAGGATTCTACCCGCAAGTGGCAATGGTATTCAATGGAGTACCTGCCGGACATCCCGACGAAGACGCTCTGGACATCGCCCTGGCACTGCTGAACAACAACAGTCAGACCGGAACTATGGACAAGCTGGTACTGGACGGTGAACTGACCAGCGCCGGAGCCTACACCCGTACTTTCCGCGAACAAGGACGCGCCATCGTAGCGGCCATTCCACTCTACGACGAAAACCAGCGCCGTTTCGAGTCTACCAAGAGCGCCGAAAAGAAAGCCTTGAAAGCCATCCAGCAAATCGCCAACGGAGAATTCGAGGACTGGAAAATTGATGCCATCAAAGCCGAGAAATGCCGCCAGTTCGACCTGGAAATGGAGTCGAACGAGGACAAGGCCATGATACTGATGAACGCCTTCTATAACGAGCAGGACTTGGGCGACATACTCAATTACAAGGACAAGATTATGGCCATCACCACTGACGACATCAAGCGAGTAGCCAAGAAATATCTGTCAGACAATTACCTGGCCCTATATATCGAAAAAGGAAAGCCTGACAAGAACGCCAAGATTGAGAAGCCGGGTTACAAACCCGTAGAACCTCCGATAGGAAAAGAATCGCTCTATGCAACACAATTCAAAAACCTGCCCATCGGACAGATGGAGGAGAAATTCGCAGACTACGGCGAAGTGCAAATCAAGCAACTGAACGACCGTTCAAAGATGTACTACACACCCAACAAGGAGAATAACGTATTCCAGTTGGTTGTACAATACGGAGCCGGTGAACGCGAATTCCCAAAACTTGGCTATGCCGCCCAGTTGATGAACAACGCAGGCATCATGGGGGCCTACGAACCGCAAGAGTTGAAAGAAGAACTCAGCAAGCTGAACGCAACCTGCCACGTGACAGCCGATGATGACAACCTCTACATCATCATGGAGGGCTACGAAGCCACCCTGCCGCAAGCCTGCCAGCTACTTTCACGCCAAATTTTGATGCCAAAACTGGACGAAAAGCAACTGGCACGTCTGAAAGGTTCGGCAATGGGTATGCGCCAGCAGCGCAAAGACAACGTCAGCATCCTGAACGAAGCACTGCGGCAGTACATGCTCTACGGAGAGAAATCAGACTACATCAAGGAACTGACCGACAAGGAGATTTACGAATTACAGATTTCAGAACTGACGGGCGACATCAACCGCGCCTCCAACTACGAGGCAAAGGTGTTCTTCACCGGAACACTCCCCTTCGACCAAGTATACGATATCCTGAGCAAGAACCTCCCATTGGTGGCCAACGAACGCCCGTCCAACTCCCCACAGGCAAAGGACATGATGCCGGTGACCGAAAACACCGTCTACTTCCTGCCTAACAACGATGCAGAACAAGCCCAAATCCACCTCTACATCCCGATGCAGAAGGCTGACAAAAAGGACGACGTGCTGCGTAGCGCATTCAACCAATACTTCGGTCTTGACTTCACCGGCATCGTTCTGAACGAAATCCGCGAAAAACGCTCCATGGCCTATACAGCCTACGCATTCGTCGGCACGCAAGGCATAGCCGGAAAAGCAAGTTATCTGCGCGGCTACATCGGTACCCAGAACGACAAGGCAAACGATGCATTGGACGTACTGATGGGTCTCGTCAACGACATGCCGAAAAATCCGGAACGTATCGACAACATCAAGAGCTACCTCCGCCAAGCCATGCTGACCAGTCACCCCAGCTTCCGCAACAAAGCCATGGAACTGGTAGACTTGGGCTACAGAGGCTACACAGACGACCCAGCAAAGGAAAACCTGCCGAAAGTAGATGCACTGACCTTTGACGACATCGTGAAATTCTACGAAGAGAACATCAAAGACAAACCTTACTGCATTTCCATCATGGGCAACCCAAAGAACATTGACCTGAAGCGACTGGAAAAATTCGGCAAGGTAGTGAAACTGAACGAACGCAAACTTTTCAACACGAAGGATGCATTGTTCTAACCTTGTTTTATCCCTTTAGCAATCCCATCCTCCTTCCCCCTTATCAGGGGAACGAGGAATATGAAAGATTCCCCGACATTTCGGTTCCAAATGCCGGGGAATCTTATTTTTAACACCTGAAGTTCTTTTGCACATTGCCCGGAATTTCACCGGAAAATCCCTGAGATTCTCAGACAGCAGATAACGGACTACCCTTCCTGCTCCTCTTCATTGCCCGAAAGGATAGGCAGGCAAATCCTATACTTCACCGCCAGTATGCGGGTAACGAACACCGTCACACCGCCCACAATCTGACACACGAAAGACTCCATCCCCAGAAGATGGCACATCCAGTAGAAGGTTCCTCCCACCACACAAGCCATCGCATAAATCTCCTTCCGGAATATCAGCGGAATTTCGTTAATGAATACGTCACGTATCACACCTCCCGCAGCCCCGGTGATGCTGCCCATAATGATGGCCACCCAGAAGGGATAGCCCAGCGCGATGCTCTTGCCCACGCCGACCACCGTGAACAGTGCCAGGCCGATACTGTCGAATATGAAGAACGTATTGTGCAGATGGATGAGATGTTTACCGAAGAGGATGACCCACAACAAGGCCAGTCCGGTACAAATCAAGTAAATGGGATCCGTCATCCAGCCCGGGGTGACGTCCAGCAACAGGTCGCGTATCGTACCGCCGCCAATGGCCGTCACAAAACCCACCACATACGCTCCAAACCAGTCGAACCGCTTGGCCGAGGCCAGGCGTATGCCACTGATGGCAAAGGCAAATGTGCCAATGAAATCGAGTATCTGAACAAATGTTGGCATTATCACTTTGAGAATTAAAAATTATAAATTATAAATTAAACATTGAATAAGTGTGTATTTTCAACAGACACTCTGAAAATAATAGGCAAAGTAACAAATAATTTCCCTAAGAAAACGTATTTTTGTCGTATCATTTTTCACCAACTACGACAATGAGAATAACAATCGTATCGGGCGCACGCCCCAACTTCATGAAAATAGCCCCCATCTGCCGCGCCATCGACGCCGCCAGAGAGGCAGGAAAGAACATCTCCTACCGCATCGTCTACACCGGTCCGCAGGATGACACCAGTCTGGATGCCTCGCTCTTCTCCGACCTTTCCATGAGGAAACCGGATGCCTACCTCGGTGTCACCGGACACAACCACTCGCAGGTGGCAGCCTCCATCATGCTCGCCTTCGAGCGGGAGTTGGACGGGCATCCGGCACAAGTCGTACTGGTGGTAGATGACATGACCGCCACTATGAGCTGCTCCATCGTCGCCAAGAAGCGCGGACTGAAGGTGGCGCACGTCATAGCCGGCACACGCTCTTTCGACATGAACATGCCCCGCGAGGTGAACCGCACCATCGTGGACGCCATTTCCGACTATCTCTTCACCGCCGGCATGGTTGCCAACCGCAACCTCAACCAGGAGGGCATGATACCCGAATATATCCACTACGTGGGCAACATACTGATTGACACCATCCGTTTCAACCGCCACCGCCTGGTGCAGCCCATGTGGTTCTCCAGCCTCGGCCTGCGGAAAGGGAACTACCTGCTGCTCACCCTCAACCGCCGCGACCTGCTGGAGAAGAAAGCCGTACTGCACTCCCTGCTCCAGACCGTCATCGAGAAGGCCGGCGGCATGCCTATCGTCGCCCCGCTACACCCCTACGTGCAAAAGGCGGTGAAGTCGCTGGAAGTGAATGCTACCAACCTGCACATCCTGCCTCCGCAGAGTTACCTGCACTTCGGATTCCTCATCAACCAGGCACGGGGCATCGTCACCGACTCGGGAAACATCGCCGAAGAAGCTACCTTCCTCGACGTCCCCTGCATCACCCTCAATACCTATGCCGAGCATCCCGAAACCTGGCGCATCGGTACCAACGAGCTGGTAGGCGAAAATTCCTTCGCTCTCTCCGCCTCGCTCGACAAGCTGCTGCACGGAGAATGGAAGCACACCACCCTGCCCGACCGCTGGGACGGACGAACGGCGGAACGCATCGTACAAACACTACTGAACGGCAACAATTCATAATCCTCCATAAACTCTATCCCAAGCTTGCAAACGTCTATCCCAAACCTACGGACGCTTATCCCAAGCTTGGGTCTTTCTATCCCAAGGCTTGGGATAGAACTTTCTCCATACGTCGTGCAACTTTATCCTTTATATCCGGCAACTTTTCTATAAGGATTCTGTACGTTTTTTATCTGTATCCGGCAAACAAGACATACGACTTTCACGTTCATTTAACCATATCTCCCGTTTCTTTAGTCTATATTTGCTTCTTGATTAACCTTAATTTGTTAACTTTGTGCCCGAATTATCTGTAACTTATGAAGCAAAGATATACAATTTACGCCCTTTTCCTGCTGTCACTGTTCGTCTCCATCAGCGCATCCGCCCAGATAAAGGGTGTCATCACAGACTCCCTCACGAACGAACCGCTGATGTACATCACCGTACAGTATGAAGGGAAAGGTGTAGGCGGCATCTCCAACGCAAACGGTGAATACCAGGTGGAAACCCGCAAAGGCTGGAATGAGCTGACGTTCTCTGCTGTAGGCTATATCACCAAGAAAGTGAAACTAAAACCCGGCACCCGGGTGCTGAACGTCAAACTGCAATCGGATGACATCATGCTCTCCGAGGTCGTGGTGAAGCCCAAAAAGGAGAAATATTCCCGCAAGAACAACCCCGCCGTGGAGTTCATGAAGAAGGTCATCGAGAACAAGAAGGCACTGAAACTGGAAGAGAACGACTACTACCAGTACCAGAAGTACGAAAAGATGAAGATGTCGCTCAACGACGTCACCCCTGACAAAATGGAGAAAGGCATCTACAAGAAATTCTCCTTCTTCAAAGACCAGGTGGAGGTATCACCCAAGACCAACAAAATGATTCTACCCATCTCCATCAAGGAGACGGCCAGCAAGACCATTTTCCGTAAAAACCCCAAGAGCGAAAAGACCATCATCGAAGGTATGAACTCCACCGGTATCGAAGAGTTCTTCAACACCGGAGACATGCTGGGGACCATCCTTACGGACGTATTCTCCGACATCAACATCTACGACGACGACATCCGGCTGCTGCAACGCCGCTTCGTCAGCCCCATCGGCCGCGGAGCCATCAGCTTCTACAAATACTACTTGATGGACACGCTCATGGTGGATAGGCAGGAGTGCGTGCACCTCACCTTCGTTCCCCAGAACCCACAGGACTTCGGTTTCACGGGGCACCTCTACGTGGTGAAGGACTCCACCTATGCCGTGAAGAAATGTACCATGAACCTGCCCAAGAAGACGGGTGTCAACTTCGTGGAAAACCTCGACATCGTGCAGCAGTTCGAACAACTGCCCGACGGAAACTGGGTGCTGACCGATGACGACATGACCGTGGAACTGCACTTTGTGAAAGGCATCCAAGGCCTGGAAGTGCAACGGACCACCAAATACAGCGACTATCAGTTCACGGAGATAGAACCCCGCCTCTTCCGCCTGAAAGGAAATGTCATCAAGGAGGCGAACATGCTTGCCAAGAGCGACGAGTATTGGGCGAAAGTGCGCCAAGTGCCCCTCACCAAGAAGGAGAGCACGATGGACGTATTCATGAACCGCATCGAACAGATTCCCGGCTTCAAGTACGTCATCTTCGGGGCGAAAGCCTTGATTGAGAACTTCGTGGAGACGGGCAGCAAGAACCATCCCAGCAAGTTCGACTTCGGCCCTATCAATACAATGATAACCAGCAACTACGTCAACGGCACGCGCTTCCGTCTGAGCGGCATGACGACCGGTAACCTCGACCCGCATTGGAGCCTAAGCGGTTACGGTGCCTACGGAACCAAGGACAAGAAATGGTTCTACTCCGGGCAGGTGGCCTATTCCTTCAACAAACGAGAATACGTATTGTGGGAGTTCCCGAAGCACTACATCGCCTTCAAGTACACCTACGACGTGATGTCTCCCATGGACAAGTACCTCGCCACGGACAAGGACAACTTGTTTGTCGGTTGGAAATGGACTACGGTAGACCAAATGTCCTACATGCGCGACGCCACGCTGACCTACGAGCTGGAGACCAATACCGGCTTCTCCGTACAGGCCATGGCACGCCACCGCAACGACCAGCCTGCGGGGCAACTGCAATACTGGAAGAACAACGGAGAAACACCCGGACAGTGGGATGAAAAGAATACGCTGGTGCACGACATCACCACTACCGAGCTGGGTGTGACCCTGCGTTACGCTCCTGGTGAAACCTTCGTCAACACCAAACAGCGCCGCGTGCCCGTATCGTTGGATGCGCCCACCTTCACCCTCTCCCACACCGCCGGATTCAAGGGCGTGCTGGGTGGAGAGTACAACTTCAACTTGACGGAAGCCAGCATCCGGAAGCGCTTCTGGCTCGGCTCGTGGGGCAAGCTGGACGTAACGGCACGTGCCGGTGCGCAATGGAACACCGTTCCCTTCCCCCTGCTGAACCTACCGATGGCAAACCTCTCGTACATTACGCAGAACAACGAGTCCTTCAACCTCATCAACAACATGGAGTTCCTGAACGACCGTTACGCCTCCCTCAACCTAAGCTACGACATGAACGGAAAACTCTTCAACCGCATCCCGCTCATCAAGAAGCTGAAGTGGCGCGAGATGTTCCGCATCCGTGGTCTGTGGGGCACGCTGACGGACAAGAACAACCCATACAAGAGCAACAATCCCGACTTGTTCCTCTTCCCCATGCGCGACGGTGTACCCACCAGCCACGTCATGGGCAAGACTCCCTATGTGGAAGCCAGTGTAGGTATCTACAATATCTTCAAGCTGCTCCACATAGAATATGTACGCCGACTGACCTATACGGATATACCGGGAGTGAAGAAGGGCGGTATACGCTTCATGATATTAATGATTTTTTAAGAGTTACATACTATGCAACCATTAGCAGAACGGCTTAGACCAAGAACATTAGATGAATATATCGGTCAGAAACATTTAGTGGGACCGGGTGCAGTGCTGCGTAAGATGATTGATGCAGGACGTATCTCTTCGTTTATCTTATGGGGCCCTCCGGGAGTGGGAAAGACAACCTTGGCACAGATTATCGCCAACAAGCTGGAAACCCCTTTCTATACACTTAGTGCCGTGACCAGCGGTGTGAAGGATGTACGCGACGTGATAGAGCGTGCCAAGAGCAACCGCTTCTTCTCGCAAGCCAGTCCCATCCTCTTCATCGACGAGATACACCGTTTCAGCAAGTCGCAGCAAGACTCGCTGTTGGGAGCCGTGGAGCAAGGCACCGTGACGCTGATAGGCGCCACCACGGAGAACCCTTCGTTCGAGGTCATCCGCCCGCTACTATCCCGCTGCCAGCTCTATACCCTGAAGTCACTGGAGAAGGACGACCTGCTGGAACTGCTGCAACGCGCCATCACCACGGACACCGTGCTGAAGGAACGGAAAATAGAACTGAAAGAAACCACTGCCATGCTCCGCTTCAGCGGAGGAGACGCCCGCAAGCTGCTCAACATCCTCGAACTGGTGATAGATTCCGAAGCCACCGACCCTGTCCTCATCACGGATGACATGGTGACCGAACGCCTTCAACAGAACCCTCTTGCCTACGACAAGGACGGCGAGATGCACTACGACATCATCTCCGCTTTCATCAAATCCATTCGCGGCAGCGACCCGGATGGCGCCATCTACTGGCTGGCACGCATGGTAGAAGGCGGTGAGGACCCTGCCTTCATAGCCCGCCGCCTCGTCATCTCCGCCTCCGAAGACATCGGACTGGCCAACCCCAACGCGCTGCTGCTTGCCAACGCCTGCTTCGACACGCTGATGAAAGTGGGATGGCCCGAAGGACGTATCCCCCTGGCAGAAGCCACCATATACCTCGCCACCAGTCCTAAGAGCAATTCAGCCTATATGGCCATCAACAATGCCCTGGAACTGGTACGCGAAACGGGCAACCTCCCCGTCCCCCTGCACCTACGCAATGCGCCCACCAAGCTGATGAAGCAGTTGGGCTACGGCGAGAAGTATAAGTACGCCCACGACTACCCCGGCAACTTCATCAAGCAGCAATTCCTGCCCGACGAACTGAAAGACCGCCGCATCTGGGAACCACAACTCAACCCTGCCGAGCAAAAGCATAAGGAACGGATGCAGCAACTCTGGGGAGAGGAAAAGAAATGGTAAACTATCAATTAAAATTAAAAATTAAAAGTTAGAGATTAAAAGTCGGATACAGAAAATCCCCACAACAAATAACTTATAACTCATAACTCCATGAATATAGTAGTATTAGACGGCTATGCCGCCAACCCCGGCGACCTCTGCTGGGACGAATTGCAAGCCTTGGGCGAGTGCACCATCTACGACCGCACCGCCCCTGCGGAAGTATTGGAACGCGCTGCTGGTGCAGAAATCCTGCTGACCAACAAAACTGTACTCACCGCTGAACACATGGCGGCACTGCCCGAACTGAAGTATATCGGTGTGCTGGCCACCGGATATAACATCGTAGACACCACTGCCGCCAAAGAACGCGGAATCATCGTCACCAATATTCCCGCCTACAGCACCGACTCCGTAGCCCAAATGGTCTTTGCCCACATCCTAAACATCACCCAGCAAGTGCAACACCACTCCGAAGAGGTGCACCGGGGCCGCTGGACAGCAAGCAAGGACTTCTGTTTCTGGGACACGCCGCTCATCGAACTGCGCGAAAAGAAGCTCGGAATCGTAGGCCTGGGCCACACCGGTTTCACCACCGCCCGCATCGCCATCGGCTTCGGTATGAAGGTATGTGCCTACACCTCCAAGACCAACTTCCAGCTTCCTCCCGAAATCCGCAAGATGGAGCTGGACGAGCTGTTCCGCGAATGTGACATCATCAGCCTGCACTGTCCCCTCACCGACTCCACCCGCGAGATGGTAAATGCAGAACGGCTCCGACTGATGAAGCCCACCGCCATCCTCATCAATACCGGACGCGGCCCGCTCATCAACGAACAAGACCTTGCCGACGCACTTAACAACGGTACCATCTATGCCGCCGGCGTAGACGTACTCTCGCAAGAACCTCCCCGTGCCGACAATCCGTTGCTCTCTGCCCGCAACTGCTACATCACTCCGCACATTGCCTGGGCAAGCACCGCCGCGCGCGAACGCCTCATGCAGATTATGCTCGAGAACATCAAGGCCTACCAAGACGGCAAGCCGGTGAACGTAGTGAATAAATAAGCAAACAACATGGGAAAGTCCGCCGTAAAAGGTCTGTTCTACATCTGTCTGATAGCAGCGACATTCGTCTTGGCCACCATCACCATAGTGGCAGCCTTCTCAGGAAACATGGCTCCGGTCGATTCCGTCATCATGCCATTACTGGGGCTGGCAGTGCCCGTACTCCTGATTGCCAATCTGATAACGGCACTCTGCTGGGCATTGGCGCGTAAGCGCTGGGCACTGGTTCCGCTGGTGGCATTCTTCTGCAACTGGGGATATCTGACGTCTGTCTTCCAGCTCCACCTGCCGAAAGACAAAACCCCGGCAGGCAAGTATCTGAAGATAGCCACCTACAACATACACAACTTCGGAGGTGAGATTACCGGTTATTCCTGCAAGGAGATAGCCCGGTACATGCAGCAGGAAGGCGTGGATGTGCTGTGCTTCCAGGAGTTCGGAGACAACAGCGACTTCCCCACAGACAGCATACGGCGCATACTCTCGCATTGGTCACACGCGCTCATCCCTTCCGAAGACTCCAAGGGCGTACTGCCTATCGCCGTATTCAGCCGCTATCCATTGGCGAACCACCGTTTCATCACTTACCAGCAAAGCTCCAACTGTAGCATGATGTGCGATGTAGCGATGGGTACGGATACCATACGTCTGATAAACAACCACCTGCAGACCACCAGCGTCAGCCAGAAGCGCAGGAAGTGGGAACGCGAGCTGGCCACCGACGACACCCGCCGCGAAGTCCAGGCAGCCAAAGATGCCGCAGGCACCCTGCACGAAAACTTCATGAAGCGGGCCACGCAGACTTACGTCATCAGTCACTACGCTAAGACCAGCCCCTATCCCGTGCTGCTATGCGGCGACTTCAACTCAATACCTTCCTCCTACACCTACCATCATTTGAGGAAAACCCTCAAAGACGGATTCCGCACTGCCGGAAACGGATACATGTACACCTACCGCTATGCCAAACGCATGTTGCGTATTGATTACATCTTCCACTCCCCTAGCCTGAAGGGTATCGAATACTACTCTCCGGACCTGGATTTGTGCAGCGACCACAATCCAGTGATTATGGAGGTTGAAATACAATAAAGTAAAGAAAGCCAAAAACAATAAGGGCTGTCCCGGAAATCCCGTACCAGCAGCATCGTCAGTATGCTCCCACTTTCTTTAACATAACCTCTTTTAATTTAGCACCTTAAAACGTTATATTTCTCAAAATAAAGGCAATAGTATGCAAAATTATATATAAAGCCATTACATTGCGATTACAAATTTTAAGAACTTGCATGGTCTTTTTCATTGAAATGAGGGAGAAGGAAGATGAAGGGAGGCAGAGGGAGTTATCAGGATTTATTCAATACAAGGCAGCACCACCGTGAAACGGCTTCCACGACCTTCCTCGGAGCGGAGTTCGATGCGTCCTCCCATCTTTTCGACGATGAGCACACAGATGGACAAGCCTAGCCCGACGCCTTGGGAAAACTCGCTGCGCTTGTAGAAACGCTCGAAAATCATCTTCTGCTCGCTGTGCGGAATACCTATGCCGGTATCTTCCACATAGAGATGTACCTCGCTCATGCCGGACGGACAGCAATACCCCAGCCGGATGCTGCCTTCTTTCGTAAACTTGTTGGCATTGTTCAGGAAGTTGGTGAGTACCTGTGTCAGTCGCATGGGATCTACATTCACCTGCACATCTTCGGGAGGGAAATCCTTGAGGAACTGCAACGGCGGCCGGATAAGCAGGCTATGCGTCTGATAGACGTCATCGAGCAACCGGCACACGCTCTCCCGCTGAAAGGTGAACGAGAGGTTACCCGACTCGATGCGCGACAGTTCCAGCACATCGCCCACCAGCTTCAGCAGCAGTTTGGTATTGGTGTTGATAATGTCCACAAACTCCTGCCGCTCTTCGTTTGAAAACTCCGGCTCATTGGCCAGCATGTCCGAGAAGCCGACAATGGCATTGAGCGGAGTGCGGATCTCGTGGCTCATGTTGTTGAGGAACGACTGTTTCAGTTCGGCCTGCTCCGCCAGCTCGCGGGATTCTATCAGCTCCTGCTCGTGGTCTTTCAGTTCCTGGATATTCTGCAGCAATCCGGCTATGATGGGTGCGTGTCCGGGGGTGTGGATGGTATTGTAGCTGAACTCCCACCACTGGAACTCACCGGTGAAGTTACAGCGATACTGCCCCTTGTGGTGCGTGCGTTCATGCCTTGCCGCTATGTTCTTGCGGAAGGCGGGTAAGTCGTCGGGATGGATGTAGGGAGTGATTTCATCGAGCAGAAGACGGCCGGGGCGATGATGAATAAGCTCGCAAAACTGCGAGTCGCAGGACACGGAATCTCCCTCCAGTCGCCAGGCGTAGGTAGAATTTCCTTCGATGGCCAGGCAGAGGGTCTCATGCTCGTAGAGGAGGTTTCGCAATGCCTCACGCTTGCGCCTGCGTTCGCGCAGCAGGCTGAAGGAGAGCAAGACTATCACCGTCAGCACGAAGACTGCGCCCAAGATGGAACCGATAAGTATAGGATAGCGGTAGCGCTCCGAAAAAGGGATATACATCACAGTGTACTCTGCCGGAATGCTCTCGAGCGGGATGCCATACTTCTGCAGCACATGCCAGTTCAGCACGTACTGCTTGGCGCATTCCGTCACCTGCTGCCGGGGCATCCGCCCTTCGAGGCGTTCCTTGATACCGGTCGCCATGTATCTTATCTGGCTTTCCAGTGGAGTGAAATATCCTCCCAGCAAGTAGTCGGCAAAGCCGAAGCCCTCGTTGATGGTCTGAAACGTGGGATTGTCGAAGAGCATGCCCACACGCTTGGTGGTATAGTCTCGCTTGGTGTAGAGCAGCAACGTATTGTCGCCGCGTCCCAGCCACATCAGATGGCGTATCGCTATGGAGTCGCTTGTCATGCGCACAATCTTCGTGGTGTCCAGCAACACGTCTATGTTCTGCCGTTTCAGTATAGGGCTGATAGTCTCCCTCTCGCGCACACGGTGATAGGAGGAACCGGCAAAGTAAGCACCCTCGGTAGAGGTCACGATGGCGAACCCCTGCCCACGACACTGCTCATTCAACGCATGCCATATCTTGCGGTCCAGAAACACTTGTCCCTTCATCAGGCAGATGCGCGACTTTCCCATGATACTCTCTATCATGCGTATGGTACGCAAGTAATCGGGCGTGTCGGCATAGCCCGTGATGTTGGGGTATTGCAGGAGCAGAGATATGTTGGGATAGTTCACACCGCTGAACACAACGGGTATTTCATGCGCCAACGGGTGTCTGCATGCCATCAGCGCATAGGCAGCCTGGTCGTCGAGCACGGCTATCAACTCGGCTCCCCAGGCAGAGAGGTCGTCCACGAAACCGGCCATACGGAGGTTTTCTGCCTCCTCCATGTAGCGGTCGCAGTCCAGATAGTATTCGCGTACATCGCAGTCCAAGCCGAGAAGGCTGAACTCTTTTTGCAACAGTTCCAGAGCCTTCGCAGCAGGCGGATAGCCCGGCTCGAAAGAGTGTATCAGCGCAATACGCCGTGTCTCCGCATGGGCAGGGTGTGCACACACGAGGCAGAGAGAAAGAATCAATATGTATCCGGCAACTGCCTTTATGTGCTTCATATCCGGAAGGTCCTTTTCGACTTGTATCAGCAAAGATACGAATGTTTTTTAAGAATAATGGACTATTTCTTCTGTTTCTGTAACAAAGAATACGTTTTCTTAAATCATTGACACATCCCAACTTATCTTTCAGAGGATTTACCGAATATCCCTAAAGAACCGATTCTTCGTCCAGTATTCCAAAGTGGAGATCTATTTGTTCTTAACCTTCGGCAACACCGCATTCAGTACCATATATCCCAACATACCGGCAACAATCGTTCCCAGCAATACACCAAACTTCGCCTGGTTCAGCAGATCCGGATATTCTCCTGCAAAAGAAAGGTTGGCAATAAATAAAGATACCGTAAAGCCAATACCCCCCAACAAGGATACTCCGGCAACACTTCTCCAATTCATTCCCGGAGGCATTGAGGACAAACCACTCTTGACCGCCAGCCAGGTAAACAGAAAAATACCGATAAACTTGCCAAGAAGCAATCCTGCAGCCACCGCTATACTAACAGCTCCAACAACGCCACCGCCTCCACTGAACACCACACCGGCATTGGCAAAGGCAAAGAGCGGCAGTATCACAAAGTTTACCGCACCATGCAAATTGTCTTCCAGGGATTGCAAAGGACTAATTACATGATCAGAAGCGCGCTCCACTTGTTTTAGAGTGGCAATCTGCTCATTGGTCAATATAATATTATCTGATTTGGTAACCGGAAAATCACCGATAATGTCGCGGATGCGTTTAATGTATTTCCCGGCATCCAAACGGGGACGGGCCGGTATTACAAAGGCCAGTATCACTCCGGAAATAGTGCTGTGAATGCCCGACTGAAGGAACAAATACCAAATAATTACCCCGATAAGCAGGAAGAATATCTTCTGTGTCATACCGAATTTCCCCATATAGTAAAGGAAGAAATAAAGGACAGCAGCTACAATAAGATATCCGTATGCCACTTCGGAACTATAGAAAATGGCAATAACCAGAATACCGCCAATATCATCGACCACTGCAAATGCCGTCAGGAAAATTTTCAGGCTCAAAGGCACCCGTTTACCCAGCAGACTGAGTACACCCAATGAAAAAGCAATATCCGTAGCCATCGGTATAGCCATACCGCGCGTTTCCGGAGTACCCTGAACGACCAAAAGTGAATAGACAATGACCGGCACCAGCATACCGCCACATGCCGCTACAAAGGGTAAAGAGGCCTTACGAAAGGAAGAAAGTTCACCCACCAGCAGTTCCCGCTTTATCTCCAACCCCACAGCCAGAAAGAAAACAGTCATCAGGCAGTCGTTTATAAACTCAATCATTTTCAATGGATGACCGCCATGGGAGAACAAGTTGAAGTCTCCGATGCGCAGATGCAGTTCCTGCAAAAGAAAGCCCTGATACAACGGAGCCATTGGTGAATTAGCAATAACGGCCGCCAAAATAGCCATCAAAAACAGCAAGATGCTCGCCGCTATATTCAGCGACGAGAAGTTTTTCACAGTACGTAAAATAATCATAAAGAAGTATATTTGATTTAAGATTTCATCCTTTCGACATCAATCCAGCTTCAAGACTGCCAGGAACGCTTTCTGAGGTACCTCCACATTACCAATCTGTTTCATACGCTTCTTACCTCTCTTCTGTTTCTCAAGCAATTTTCGTTTACGGCTCACGTCACCTCCATAACATTTGGCCGTTACGTCCTTACGCACAGCCTTAATCGTTTCCCGGGAAATAATCTTGGCACCGATAGCAGCCTGAATGGCGATATCGAACTGCTGTCTCGGAATCAGGTCTTTCAACTTCTCGCACATCCGGCGTCCCAACTCGTAGGCATTGTCAAAGTGTGTCAAGGTAGAAAGAGCATCCACCGGCTCACCGTTCAGCAAAATATCCAGCTTCACCAGTTTGGAAGGGCGGAAACCGTGGGGATGATAGTCAAAAGAGGCATATCCCTTGGAGATACTCTTCAATTTATCATAAAAATCGATGACTATTTCGCCAAGAGGCATGTCATAGTATATTTCTACGCGGTTACCTGAAATATATTCCTGCTTCACCAGCTCGCCACGCTTGCCCAGGCAAAGAGTCATGATAGGACCGATGTAATCAGTGGTGGTAATCACCGAAGCACGGATATAGGGCTCCTCAATACGGTCTATCATGGTAGGGTCGGGCATGCTGCCGGGGTTATGCACTTCGGTCATATTTCCCTGCTTGTCATAGATATTGTAGGAAACGTTGGGCACGGTGGTGATAACGTTCATGTCAAATTCACGGTCAAGGCGTTCCTGCACAATCTCCATATGGAGCAGCCCAAGGAAACCGCAACGGAAACCAAAGCCCAAAGCCAATGAAGACTCAGGCTGGAAAGTCAGCGAAGCATCATTCAACTGCAGCTTCTCCAAAGAAGAACGCAGGTCCTCGAAATCTTCCGCCTCGATGGGGTACACACCGGCAAAAACCATCGGCTTCACTTCCTCAAAACCGGCGATGGCCACTTCGCAAGGACGGGCAATATGCGTAATCGTATCACCTACTTTCACTTCCTTAGAGGTTTTGATACCCGAGATGATATAGCCCACATCCCCCGTACGCAACTCCGGACGTGGCATCATTTCCATTTTGAGCACTCCGATTTCATCCGCATCATATTCCTTGCCTGTATTGAAGAATTTCACTTTATCCCCTTTACGAATCACACCGTTCACTATCTTGAAATATGCAATGATACCACGGAAAGAATTGAAGACAGAATCGAAAATCAACGCCTGCAACGGAGCTTCCTCGTCACCCTCCGGATGAGGGATACGCTCAATGACCGCAGTCAGAATCTCTTCCACTCCCATGCCTGTTTTGCCGGAAGCACGGATAATCTCATCACGCTTGCAGCCCAACAGTTCAACGATTTCGTCCTCCACTTCCTCGGGCATGGCGCTTGCCATGTCACATTTGTTGATGACGGGGATAATCTCCAAATCATGCTCAATCGCCATATAGAGGTTTGAAATGGTCTGCGCCTGCACTCCTTGCGAAGCATCTACAATAAGCAAGGCTCCTTCACAAGCGGCGATGGAACGTGACACCTCGTACGAGAAGTCCACGTGTCCCGGAGTGTCTATCAAGTTCAGAATATACTTTTCACCTTTATAGGTATACTCCATTTGTATGGCATGGCTCTTGATGGTGATACCTCTTTCCTTCTCAAGGTCCATGTCATCCAGCATCTGTCCGTTAGTTACTTGTATAGTATTGGTAAATTCCAGCAGACGGTCTGCCAAGGTTGATTTACCGTGGTCGATATGGGCAATAATGCAAAAATTTCGTATATTCTTCATTGTCAATAACTATCTATTAATTGGGTGCGCAAAGATAATGAAAACAGAGCAAATAAAAAAAATGCGTTGATAACATATTCATGTACCAACGCATCTTTTTATAACATTCCAATCAATTCCTCGCTTAGTTCAGCTTTACAAACAATTCGCCTTCCACTTCAGAAGTAGAAACCTTGTCTTCTCTTAACAACCAGCCCAATCCCAGGAAGAAGTCCTTGTCGATCAGTTTAGTTGCTTTCTTGATTTGCTTGTGAGTCAAGCCATCTGTGCCATTCAGTGCAGTCCAAATCTGTCCTGCAACATTACCAGCTTTTTCTTTTAACATTTCTATTTGCTTTTAGTTAAACGTTATCCTCATCTCCAAAGATAGAGATGTCGGTGTTTTTATATCGCTGCAAAGATAGGTATATTTATGTTATACAACACGTTATTAGGCACTTTTTTTCTTACTAAGGAGTAAAAAAGTTCTTTTTTCTTACTTTGAGGACGTTTTTTCCAGGTATTCGGTCCAAATTTGGGCAGCTACCTCTACCATCCTGGCACACGGGCGTTTAGCATAATACTGCTCGGTACGGGCTTCCGGAACGGACGAACCTTCCGGTTTTCTCAACCCCAACAATTCAGCACATATCAAAGAGCCATTTCGTTTCTTGAATTCAGCAGCCAGCTCCTGCACCAACGCATAGTTTGCCGCCTTACCTTCACGGTCCTTGCCTTCCACAGCTCCTTTTTCCAATCCGGCCAATAGGAACATGCCGCATGCAGCACCGCATGTCTGCCTCATACGACCTATGCCACCACCAAAAGAGGCGGACATCCGGAAAGCCTGCTCTTCTGTAAAGCCATACATATCTGCAAAAGCTCCCACTACCGACTGCGAGCAGTTATAGCCACTCTTGAAAAGCTCCACAGCTTTTTCGATTCTGTCTTTTGTTTCCATAATCATTCTGTAATTTCCAACAACATCGGGCAATGGTCCGAGTGGACAACGTCACCCAATATTCTCGCCTCCTTCAACATCGGACGCACCGGCTCACTCACCATGCAATAATCAATGCGCCACCCTTTGTTCTTGGCACGTGAATTAAAGCGATAGCTCCACCACGTATATTCCTGCTTGTCGGGATGAAGCCAACGGAAGGAATCTATGAATCCCGCATTGAGAAAGCGCGTCATCCACTCCCGCTCTTCAGGCAGGAAGCCACTGTTAGTGGCATTCCTGATAGGGTCGTGAATGTCTATTGCCTCATGGCAGATATTATAATCGCCGCAAAGAATGAGTTTAGGACGCGTACGTTCCAGCTCCAATACATATTCCTGGAATTTCTCCAACCAGACCATCTTGAAGGCCTGGCGTTCGTCACCGCTGGTACCGGAAGGATGATAAACACTCACAACGGACACATCACCGAAGTCGGCACGGATAAAGCGCCCTTCGTTATCATATTCTTCAATGCCCATGCCGTACTCCACATGGTCCGGTTCTTGCTTGCTCAGAATAGCGACTCCACTATACCCCTTCTTCTGTGCAGAATATAGATAATGCTTATACCCCAAAGCATCCAGCGCTTCTGCCGGATACTGTTCCGGTTGCAGCTTCGTTTCCTGCAAACAAAGCACATCCGGCTGCTCTTGTGCCAGCCACTCGGGAAAACCTTTTGTCACGGCAGCCCTCAGCCCATTTACGTTATATGTAATAATCTTCATACTACTTATTTGATTTCTTAAAAATGAATTATTCAAGATGTCAACTCGGATACCAGCAGCATGATATTCAGCACAGTGACCACCGCAGCAATGGCATAAAGTACAAATGTACTCCATTTGCTGTTTACATACTGCCCCATCACTTTGCGCGAAGAAGTCAATCCTACTTGCAGGAAAACCGTGAACGGCAGCTGGATGCTCAGTATCATCTGTGAAATCAGCAGTCCTTTGAACGGGTCTCCGATAAAGAAAATCAGCAGCAGTGCAATGCCCAGCGACAGAATCACACCCACCTGCGAGTGACTATCTTTGATATGATAGGATTCTCCGAAAATACCGGCAAAGATAGAACCTGCCGCCATACCGCTGGTTATCGTAGAAGATATACCCGCCATCAGTAATGCCAATGCAAAAACCACGGCAGCACTGCTCCCCAGCAACGGCTCCAGCAAGGATTTGGCCTGCTGCAACTCTTCCACCTGAATACTGCTTTTAAAGAAAGTTGCCGCTGCCAGCAGTATCATGGCACTGTTGATGGCCCATCCCACAATCATAGAGAACAGCGTGTCGAACAATTCATATTTCAACACCTTACGGATGGACGCATCATCTTTCTTATTATATTCATGGCTCTGTATCACTTCCGAATGCAGAAACAGATTATGCGGCATCACCACCGCACCGAGCACACTCATGATAATCAGCATGCTCCCATGCGGGAACGAAGGTGTCACCCACCCTTGTGCAGCCAGCGACCAATCTATCTTCACCAGAAACAGCTCATAGATAAAGGAGAGCCCGATGACCGAAACAAAAGCAATGATGGAACGTTCTATCTTCTTGTAGGAATTAGTGAAAAGCATGACGACTACAAATACGGTAGTCAAGATAGAGCCCCATATGATGGGAATGTCAAACAGCATCTGCAAAGCGATGGCACCTCCCAATATCTCTGCCAGCGAAGTCGAGATGGAAGCCAGCACTGCTGTACCCAATATGGGACGCGACACCCAGGAAGGAGTATATTTGGTAGCGGCTTCGGACAAGCACAAGCCGGTTACAATGCCAAGATGCGCCACATTATGCTGCAATACAATCAGCATGATAGTGGATAAAGTCACGACCCACAGCAATGAATAGCCAAATTCAGACCCTGCCGCAAAATTAGATGCCCAGTTTCCCGGGTCAATAAAGCCCACAGTCACCAGCAGTCCGGGACCTATATATTTAAAAACGTCCAGACCGCCCAGATAGCGTTTGTGGTCTCTCCGTTTCAAGTCTTTAAAAATATTCTTCATTGTGTCTGTTCAATTAAGAGCGTAAAAATACTCAAATAATAACAAATACCTCCATGTTAGGTTCAAAAAAAGCCCCTGGCATCTTTCAATGTCAAGGGCTCTCATCCATTCTTTCAGGCAGTAGGCTCAATACCCCATCTCGTGCAATGCCTTGCACAATTGGTCGGGGCAGGAAGTGGAACGTCTTCCGCAGCGAATTCCTTCCAAACGGGCAATCACCGCATCTACCGGCATGCCTTTCACCAAACGTGAAAGTCCTTGCAGGTTTCCATTACATCCACCCCAAAATGCCACTTCTTTCACAATACCATCTTCCACATTCAGTTCAATGTTACTGCTACACGTACCTTGCGTCTTGTATGTATATGTCATTATTCTCCGCCTTCTTCCGGTTTCATGTTAGTATAAACCGTCTGTACATCATCAAACTCTTCGAGACGCTCTATCATCTTGTCGATGGTTTCGCGTTGCTCGGGAGTCACATCCTTCATATCGTTCGGGATATAGGTAAACTCACCGCCGACATCTTCAAAACCGCACTCTTCCAAATGTTTCTGGATAGCTGCATAGCTTTTCGGATCACCATAAATAGTGATAGTACCTTCTTCTTCATCCTCTTCGTAGTCTTCCTCTACGTCATAGTCTATCAAGTCAAGAATGAGTTCCTCCATATCGATACCGTCTTTCTTCTTGAAAGTGAACACACACTTGTGGTCAAACAAGAAAGCCAGTGAACCCATTGTTCCCAAGTTACCGCCGAACTTATTGAATACGGAACGCACATCGGCTACTGTACGGGTAGTGTTATCGGTCAGTGTATCCACAAAAACAGCTACACCGTGAGGACCGTATCCTTCATAAGTCATACCCTTATAGTCGCTCTGGTCCTTACCCATCGCATTTTTGATAGCACGTTCAATATTATCCTTCGGCATGTTTTCACGCTTACAAGTAGCGATAACCGAACGCAGTGTCGGGTTGTTTTCCGGCTCTGGACCACCGGCCTTCACCGCAATAGCAATTTGTTTACCCAGTCTTGTAAAGGTCTTTGCCATGTGACCCCATCTTTTCAATTTGGCAGCTTTTCTATATTCAAACGCTCTTCCCATTGGAACTGTATTTTAAATTATGAATTATAAATTCTGAATAATGAATCAACGCAGCTTGGCATTCAACTTGTCCTCCAGGTTCTTCACTAGTTTGGACATAATCTTGTCAATCTGCTTATCGTTCAACGTGGCATTCTCATCCTGCAGCAGGAAGCTCACCGCGTAACTCTTCTTACCGACTTCCAGATTCTTACCCTCGTAAACGTCGAAGAGAGAAACCTCCTTCAGCAGCTTTTTCTCCGTCTCGTAGGCAATCTTCTCGATTTCCGCAAACTGCACTTTCTTGTCGAGCAGTAACGCCAAGTCGCGTTTCACGGCAGGGAACTTGGAGATTTCCGTATAGCTCACCTTCACATTGCGGATAGCCTTCAGCAATTCTTTCCAGTTGAAATCGGCATAGTAAACCTCGTTGTCAATATCGAATGCCTTCAGCAGCTTCTTTGTTACAATACCGAAAGTAGCCAACCGCTTTCCACCCCTTGTCTGTACGGATAAACCGGCAGCATAGATGTCATCAGTCAGATTGCCGACAACCAAATCATGCATGTGCAGCCCCAATCTGGCAAAGACATTCTCAACGTATGCCTTCAGCTCATATACCGAGCTGTTCTCATCCGGATGAGCCCATGAGTTGGTCACCCTCTTGCCAGTCACCCACAAACCAAGATGATAGTCTTCGGAATAAGCGGCAAGCACCTTTTCCGGATTCTTCTTCTCCTCGTTGAAGTGATAACAATTACCGAATTCAAAGAATTTCAGGTCTGCATTCTTACGGTTGGCGTTGTGCGAGATGCTTTCCAATCCACCGAAAAGCAGTGTCTGACGCATGGCATTCAAGTCTGCACTCAACGGATTCAGCAACATTACCAGATTCTTTGACGGATAAGACTCCAAGTTGTCATAGTAAGCGGCACGCGTCAACGAGTTGTTCAGAATCTCATTGAAACCACAGCCCACCAGCTGCTCGGCAACCAGGTTCTGCAGTTTGTTGGATTTATCATATTCACCCTTGGTAGTCAGGCAAGACTTCAAGGTAGTCGGAATCTCCACATTATTATATCCGTAGATGCGCAGAATATCCTCTATTACATCGCAATCGCGCTGCACGTCCACACGGTAAGGAGGAACATCCAGTGTAAGCCCTTCGGCTGTCTCGTCTACAATCTTCATTTCCAGACTTGTCACGATGCTCTTGATGGTATCCACCGGAATAACTTTACCAATCAGTGAGTTCACTTTCTCATAGGCAAGTTCCACACGGAAATCCTTGGCAGGAGCGGCGCACACATCTTTTATTTCAGAAGAAATGGTACCTCCGGCAAGTTCCTTTACCATCAAAGCAGCCAGCTTCAGGCAGTAAATAGTGGCATTCGGGTCAATACCTCTTTCAAAACGGAAAGAAGCATCTGTGTTCAATCCATGACGACGGGCTGTCTTGCGCACCCATGTGGGATGGAAGTAGGCACTTTCAAGGAACACATCCTTGGTGGTTTCCGTAGAACCGGAATCCAGACCGCCGAACACACCGGCAATACACATCGCCTCTTCCTTGTTGCAAATCATCAGGTCGCGTTCGTTCAATTTACGCTCCACGCCATCAAGAGTTACAAACGGAGTACCTTCCGGCATGGTCTTTACAATCACCTCACCGCCTTTAATCTTATCCGCATCGAAGCAGTGCAGCGGCTGGCCGAAAGCATGAACGATATAGTTGGTAATATCCACCACATTATTGATAGGACGCAGGCCGATAATACGCAACTTGTTCTGCAACCATTCGGGGCTTTCTTTCACTGTAACCCCTTTCACCGTAACGCCGGCATATCGGGGACATGCCTCGCTGTTCTCTACAGTTACTTTAATATCCAAGTCGTGATTTTCTACCGCAAAAGCGTCTACCGAAGGTTTCTTTAAAGTAGCCGGCTTACCGTTCTGTATCAAGTAGGCATACAAGTCGCGTGCCACCCCATAATGTGAGCAAGCATCGGCACGGTTGGGAGTGATGTCCACTTCCAGCACGTAATCGCTCTTGATGTTATAGTAGTCCTTGGCAAGCGTACCCGGAACAGCTGTCTCCGGCAGTACGATGATGCCTGCGTGGTCCGTACCGATACCGATTTCATCCTCAGCACAAATCATGCCGACAGATTCCACGCCACGAAGTTTTGATTTCTTGATGGTAAAGCATTCGTCACCGTCATACAGTTTTGTACCCAACGTGGCTACTACCACTTTCTGTCCGGCAGCTACATTCGGAGCGCCGCATACAATCTGCACGGGTTCACCTTGTCCCAGGTTCACCGTAGTGACGTGCATATGGTCTGAGTTGGGATGAGCTTCGCATGTCAGCACTTCGCCGATGACCAGTCCTTCCAGTCCGCCTTTAATGGTTTGCACCTCTTCCACACTTCCCGTTTCCAGTCCGATGGAGGTCAGTGCCGCAGCAACTTCATCCGGTGTCAAATCGAAATCGACATACTCTTTCAACCAATTATAAGAGATATTCATATCATTATATTTTTATTGTTTCCAAAAGTGACCTGCAAAGGTAATAAGATTTTTTGGTTGGCAGGGAATTATAAATGAAGAAAATAACAAAAAGGCGATGAAGTGCTTTTCCTTCACCGCCTTTCTCCTAATATTCTATATAAATCTACAATTTATACATTCATTGCATTGGCGCCTAAAGCTCCCAATATGGCGGAAGCAACAGCTATCACTACCTTCAAAATCTTGTCCCAAACGTTCTTTTTCATAGTCTTAATCTTTCAAAATTAGTAAATACATCTTATCCTAACGGGTTCTCTCCCTGGTCACCGTCGGAACCGCCACCGGAATTACCACCATCACCGGCATCATCCTTACCATCAGTAACCACTCCCGTCCATTTCTCAAACTCCACACCCTGGAGCAGGGCACGCGTAGTGCCGATGGCAGCCGGGCGCGTGTATTCCGGAGTAAACTGGCAGCGCAAAGCAGTCACCTGATTGGGATTCACGTCTTCAGATTTGGCCACTCCCTTACCTCGCGTACGGGCCTTCATGGTGAATGTGCCCAGGCCATCCAGACGCACCGTACGGCTGTTCAGCAACTGGCTCCTCATTACCGTCATCAGGTTACGGATTACATTATGTACGTCACCCGGAGTCAGGGAAGACTTCTCGGCAATCACCTCAGCCAATTGTTGTGCATCCACGGCTCTTCCCACTTTCTTCAAACTCAGATGCCAAAGTTTGGCACCCTCTTTTGTCGCCAGAGACGACTGTCTTGCATAATAAAATAAAGGCATACTTTCTTTCTCCTTTTTACATTTTTAATTCAACATGGTTTTTAATCTCGTTTTGTTGATCAACAATGCAAAGGTGAGGATATATTTGCCTGCAAACAAAGAAAACAGCCTCGCTGAAGCTGTTTTCTGAGATAAGTTTATAAAGTATTGATTTACAAGTCGACAGATTAGGCAAGCCAACTTAATCAAGATATCCTACGATGATGATTGCCTGTACTGCCATATAGGTCAAAGATACTATGACATGGGGAATCTTCAGCTCATTCGCCATAATCTGATAAGATGTTTGCGATGCGGTAGTCCGATATTCTCATGAAGCATCAGGCGGTGAATATTTGGCACGCTTGCAGAAATTGAAGAAGCAGAAGACTAGAACGGAACAGACAACGATATAGATGAAATCCGCATTGACAAACGTATTGGCAACCGACAGCGTTGTCAAGGTCGTAGTTAAAAAAGCTGTATTTTCATCTATTATTTTACTATGGCCTCTTTTATACACTCCACGATATAATATACATCTTCATCAGTCACCCACGGCCCGGCAGGAAGGCACATACCGATTTTAAAAATAGCTTCGGATACCCCATTGATATAAGCCGGAGCATCCTTATAGACCGGCTGCTTGTGCATCGGTTTCCAAACCGGGCGTGCCTCTATTTTTTTGCCAAGCATAAAAGCACGCAAAGCCTCCACATTCTCGTTGGGCTGGCAATCTGTTGTAGCACAATCTACGGCATGAATCACACCTGCAGCACCACCTACGGCAGTCCTGACAACATCCTTATAAGCATTTTCCTGCCCTTTGATGCGAAGTGAAGAATCCAGAGTGATTGTACAAAGCCAGAAATTAGAGTCATAATCAGCCGAAGGAGCTTCATGCAGCAATACCCCCTCCACATCCTTAAGCAGTTCCTTATAGAGAGCCTGCACATGTCGGTGATGTGCAATATGCTTATCGGCAACGGTCATTTGACCACGACCAATACCTGCACATATATTACTCATGCGATAGTTATACCCTATCGCCTCATGCTGGTAATAAGGATAAGCCTCACGAGCCTGCGTGGCATACCACATGATTTGATTCTTGCTTTCGGCATCTTTACAAATCAACGCACCACCGCCACTGGTAGTAATCATCTTATTACCGTTAAAGCTCAGCACCCCGAACTTGCCGAACGTCCCCAGTACCTGTCCCTTAAAACGGGAGCCAAAACCTTCGGCAGCATCTTCCACCACTGGAATAGCATACCTATCGGCTATCTCCATGATACGTGTACAGTCATAGGGCATGCCGTACAATGCCACAGGAACAATAGCTTTTGGCTTTTTTCCAGTCTTGGCAATGCGGTCCTTGATGGCTTCTTCCAACAGTTCCGGAGACATGTTCCAAGTTTCTTTCTCAGAATCCACAAATACCGGAACAGCCCCCAGATAAGTGACCGGATGCGAAGACGCACAGAATGTGAAGCTTTGTACAATCACTTCGTCACCCTGTCCCACTCCGCAAGCCAACAGAGCCAAATGTACTGCCGCCGTACCGGCCGAAAGTGCCACCACTTCCTTGCCTTCGCCTACAAAACGTTTCAAATCCTCTTCAAAAGCATTCACATTAGGACCGAGAGGAACCACCCAGTTCGTATCGAAGGCTTCTTTTACATATTTCTGTTCAATACCCTCCTCGCTCATATGGGCAAGGCAAAGATAAATAGTTTTATCCATAAATATATATGTGATTATTTAATGATCAAACTTCGGATTCCTCACATAGTGGGGAATAAAAAGAAAGGAAACGGCTTTATAAATCCTTTCCAGATATCGGAATAATTTACTCATAAATGTTTCCATGACCGGGATACAGACTGCAATCCTTTGTTAATTCCATGATACGTTCTTTCGAGATCCGTGCATCTTCCCTATCGCTATTAGGGAATGAGGCAATGACTTTAACACCCGGGATATATGAATCACCCGAGAAAACATTGTTCTCGACTTTATAGGTAAGGCAACTTTTATCATGTCCGGGAGTTTCAAACACTTCCACGAAAATTCCCGGAAATATTTCCACTTTATCATTCTCATGTAAAACCGTCACATTATCTCCCATCCATATTACAGGATCATTGTGATAACGGGAAAAATTAAGTTTATCCGAACCTAAAGCCTCCTTACCGAAAGAGGAAGTGTAAACTATGCAATCAGGATACAATCGTAATAAATCTTTTATACCATAAATATGGTCGTAATGAGTATGAGTCAGAAACAAGGCTTGTACCGTTCCGCACTTTTCCTGAACACACTGCTTTATAGGAGCAATATCCCCAATATCTATCAATACATGCCCATCTTTCCCCTCAACAGACAGTATATAAGTATTGGAGGTGAAAACAGAATTGACAATCTGATGGATGTTCATTTCAGTTATGACCGTTGAAAGCCTCAGTGGTAGCATTACCTTCCTTATTGATCCCTTCTCTAACGAACACTTTCTTTATGGTTAGCAGAATAATCTTCACGTCCAGCCAGAAAGAAATATGATCCACGTACCACACATCCAGTTCAAACTTACGTTTCCAACTGATATCATTCCGTCCGTTTACCTGTGCCCACCCCGTAATTCCCGGACGTACTTCATGGCGACGGAACTGTTTCTCTGAATATAAAGGAAGATACTTCGGCAATAAAGGACGGGGGCCAACCAATGCCATATCCCCCTTTAATACATTAATTAATTGTGGCAATTCATCTATGGAAAGAGAACGGACTATTTTACCAATCTTTGTCAGGCGTTCAGCATCCGGCAACAAGTTTCCTCCAGAATCCCGCTCATCTGTCATTGTCTTAAACTTTATGGCTTTGAATATCCGAGCATTTTTTCCAGGGCGATCCTGGGTGAAAAAGACACCGGCACCCTTATTGGTGAAATGGAGGAAAATTATCAGAAGAAGTAATATGGGCCAGATAACCAACAGAACTATAAAAACAATTACAAAGTCTAACCCACGCTTTAATCCTCTTTTATACATAAGCCTATAATTCTATTAACGGTTGTTTACTCCAATTGATTTCCTTTGCAGCCTGCCCTACATTGCAAAAAACATAAGTTTGCAGCAGGACTTCTAATTTATTCAAAGCCCCTCCTTTACCTATATTTGCCTTAGCATAACGAATTATACGATTTTTTAATGTTCCAACTTCCTTAAAGTACTCCTCAAATTCTGCCTTAGTCATAAACTTTGAATTTTGCTCTATCAAATCATTGATATGAAAATAAAACATCACATAATCCATACGTTCAATAAAGTTTTTCTGTAACCATAATGGAACTAGCCTAAAATATCCTCCTCCTGAAAAAGTTACACTCTTACCCATTAGTGTAACTGGACAAATAGGAAATTCCTTTATTGTATATACTCCTTTCTTTATTAGCGCAGGTATGGATGAAGTAAAATGAGGAAATCCCCCTAAGTCGCGATTGGCCGGAAATATAGAGCAGTCATATTCTATACCGTTTTCCGCCAATACATCAAAAGCCCAGTCGTTGTTTTTCCCTATGGAAAATGCAGGGGCACGAAAACTTTTTACTTTCCTCCCTATAAGATTTTCTATCTCTCCTATTGCAATACGTGTGTCTTCGGCAAATTCTTGTCGAGTCATTTTATTTACCCACAAATGCTTATTTGAATGACTTCCTATTTCATGTCCTGCATTCGCTATTTTTTTCAATACATCAGGAAACTCAACTGCCAATTGTCCTACACAAAAGAAGGTCGCTTTGGTATTATTCTTTTCGAGAGTATTCAAAATCCAATCCAGCAATTCGTCATACTGCCGATATTTTTCTTTTCTCCCTCCCTTAAAATGTTTCTCAATATACCACTCCTCGGTATCAAAAGTCAATATTTTCATAAATAATATACAAAATCCAAATCTGAATCTGCAGATGTAATCAACAAAGAGCACTCTTTATTTATATGTGGGATAGTAGTGCCACCGTATAATTTTTTACTTGTCCGCAATATAATAGGGAAAAAATCAAGCACTTTTCTTTTCAATGAAGACAATGTTAAATAAAAGCCAATACGGTTCATTTTAGCAATTTCAGAAACAGCTTTATGTATGCTATTTACATAGTCCTCTTTTCTATATCGAAAGTCAACTAATGAGACTACATCAAATCCTTTATAGTGTGCCACACGTACAACAAAGTAGCAAACTAAATTTCTACACAAATAACCTTCGTAAACAACATACTTTTTATAAATATTAAAAAAGCGCTTTTCAAAGAATGATTTATCACGTATTATTTCAATATCATCATTTTGCCAGAAGCCGTCAGAAGTAAAAGACATTTGTTCCAATTTATCTATTCGATAAAACATCATGCCTCTTACCGCCATTTTCAGTGGATAAAACACATCCTCTATTCCTCGTCTGTAGTGTAAACACCTCCTATACAAACTGTTTAAGAAGAAACGGTTTACAGATAAATACACATAAACCGGATTAATAGGCCGAAAACAAGGAATAATCTTAGGCTGTATATTGTATGCGGCATCAGTAAGACCAACTACACATCTATCCGAAAACCTCCCCATTTGTTCATAAATCATTCGCCCCACTCCTTTACCGCGATAAGCTTTCAAAACAATGGCATTACCTTCCCAATAAAAATCTTGCTTTTTACCATGTATCTTTATCTCATTCCAATTAGCAGTAGTGCAAGCTATTATCTTACCTTTATCTTCTACTAGAAAAGTACGGTTCAAAAGATTTTTTTTCACACGAATATTGCTTAACCACCAATCAAAATACCTTTTGTCCCTATTAGGAAAACTCTCAACAAGAAACAATATAAGCTGTTCATATAAATCGGGAGTATAAGGAATGATTTCCATATTATATACCTGATTTTGATTTACGAAAAGAAGAAGAACATATCTTTTTCAAACCGGAAAAAAGAGAAAAAAAGATTGCCCCACTTTCTTGATAATACAAATTCCGGGAAAAGAATATGAACCAAGAAGGAATACAAGAAAAACGTCTATTTGATGATATAAACCACATAATATCAAGTCCTAAATATCGTAATTGCTTATTAGGAACATAAGCATAAGGGGAGATTTTTATACCCAGCATATCATTGACTATCAAAGCCGGGAAATTAATACCTGAAACTTCTGCTGCACGAATAGAAGCAGGAACACGAGGATTAATCTCTATAATCTTGAAATCTCCATCTTTAGTTTGCAAAATATCAAAATCGGCAAAACCTGTCCAATTCAAAACCTCCAATGTCTTCGTACAAATTTCAGATAGTTCTTTCGATTCTACAGTCCTGCAAAAAGAGCTACTTCCTCCTTTTATTGGATAATATCTGATAATCTCTATAATCACAGTGTTGATTATATTCCCTTTTGCATTTCTGTACATCATCACATTATAATAGGGTGCACCAGAATTATCAATGTATTCCTGTAGAGTACATTCACCGTATTTTCTTAATATTCCATCATACTTATCTTGTAAATCAGACAAAGAATAGACCATTGTAATACCTCTTGCTCCCACTGAAATATTAGGTTTTATCAAAGCTGGAAATCCTATGGCATCTGCCGCTTCCTGTAAGTTACTTGAGGTCAACAACTGTGTTTGAGGATGAGGAATAAAATTTTCCTTACATAAAGCTAAAAGTTGCCACTTATCATTTGCCTTTTGAAAAATATCATAATTAGGGATTGCGCACTTAAGATGGTATTCATGTTCTAATTCCACTTTATTTATACTTAAAAACTCAGCAGTTACATCACTTAAAGGAATAATTACAGAAATAGCATGTACTTGCAAAACACGATGTACAGAAGACAAATACTCCTCTTTGTGTGTTGGAGTTATATCAATAGTATAAAGTTTATCTATATATTTTGATTTTGTCGAAATATCTCCTCTATGCAACAAGGCAATGACACTATACCTTTCTTTTTTTAAAGAGCGGGCTACAGATAATGCTTGGAGTCCACCACCAACAATCAAAATATTCATACTATAACCAAATTATATCAGGCACAATCATAGGTTTCGTCTTCATCCACATTGTCCCCCAGCTTAATCCAAGCCCAAAAGAGGACATCAACAAGGTAGTCTCTTCCTGCATCAGCCGTTCACGCAAGCGGCTCACCATTAATGAAGGAATAGAAGCTCCACCCAAGTTTCCAAACTCCTCCAGGTTATAAGGAACCTTCTCTTTGGGCAACTTCAACTTCTTCACAATACGATCCACAATCATCTTGTTCGCCTGGTGAATCAAGAAATAGTCTATATCCGTTTCACGATTAATTTTATAATCATCCAAAAAGGCCTCGACGGATTTAGGAGGACGGGATATCGCGAAAGAAAAGACATTCATTCCATTTATCAATGTATGAATGGGAGCACGCACAATGCCATTGCCAAAATCTTCATATTCAAAGGAAGCAGGTGTAGCCGGATGGCGGAAACCACCATGAGGGGTCATCAAAGCTTCATATCCCTTGCCATAAGTATGAAAATCAACCACAATATCACTGGCAGTCTCATCATATTCCAAAGCTATGGCTGTACCGCAGTCACCGAATAAAGGTACACGGCTTTTGTCTTTCATGGACCCCATCCGCAAAGCCGTATCACCAACAAGCAACAAGGCACGCTTTACATTACCTGTCGTCAACAAGTTACCGGCAACTGTTATAGCATACATACACCCACAACAACCCATTGGAATATCCATACAGAAACAATTTTCCGACAAGCCAAGCCTGTCTTGCAATATGCAGGAAGTAGGAGGAGTACGATAATCACCCGTAACAGACTCAAACAGCAATACATCAATGCTGTCCTTCTCCCAACCCAGCTCTTCAAGCAGTTTCTCAGCGGCAGTCTGGCACATATCCGAGGCACACATTGTGTCCGGAGCGATATGCCTTTCTTTTATACCGACTGTATTGTCAAATACATCAGCTTCCTCTTGGGAAAGAAGTCCCAGTTCGGAAGTTTTTACCACATTCTCCGGAACGGTCATAGCCACTCCCTTCATGCCGACATTCTTAATTTCCCATCTTGCCATTACCTTGACCCTTAAAGTTCGACTTCGTATTTTTTCAAGATTTCACGTCCCTTTCCATAGGAAGTAAACTCCATGATATCCTCCGGGTCAAACATTACGTCAAAGGACTCTTCCAGCAATGCGATTATATTCAGTTGGTGAACAGAATCCCAGGATTCCACACTGTCTTTTGAAAAACTATCGTTCAACACTGCACTGTCCACACCAAACACTTCTACAAAAGCGTCATTATACTTTTCAATATTTGTCATCGTTCCTGTCTTTTTTATGAATTCAACTTACTATACAATATTTTTCCCGCCTCATTCTTGGGTATGTCAGCTATCACTTTTACCTCAAAAGCCGAGGCTACCAGCTTGGTCTTTTCAACCAGTACTTCCTTTACAGCCACTGCATATTTCTCATCGGTCAGATAGACGGTCATCTTATCGTCCGTACCCACACAAGCGCATTCTATCGGATATTTCCCTTTGATTATCTGTTCACACTCATCCAGACCGATACGCATGCCAAACAGCTTCAGGAAACGTCCCATACGCCCTACAATGTAATAACAGCCGTCCTCATCCCTGTAAGCCAAGTCACCGGTACGCATAAAGCCATTACGCTCATCACCCAGCAGCAAATCTTCCCGACTACGGGCATATCCCATCGTCACATTCTTGCCACGGTAGCACATTTCACCTTCCGTGTGAGAACCTTCTATCACATTTCCGTCACTATCTATCAGGGACAGTTCCGCATTGGGAACTGCCCGACCTATGCTCCCGCATTTGGATATTGCATATTCAGCAGGAAGATAGGCCATGCGGGCAGTACCTTCAGACTGGCCGTAAGTAGCTATCCAGCGTTTGCCGGTGTCACGGCAATATTCAGCAAACTTCAGATTCAGCTGGCGAGGCATCTTACCGCCACCCTGAGTAAGCAAAGTCAAATCAGGCAAATCCATACGGAAGAAACGCATCAGATTCAAAATTTCAAAGCTGTAGGGCACTCCAGTAAAACTGGTGGCCCGCTGTTCCTTCATGAAACTCCAGAAAGCCTTGTCCGTCATGCTTTGGTGGGTTATCAATATAGTGGCACCCACATATAGGTGGCTAAATACTACGGACAGCCCCATTGTATAATACAATGGCAGCACCAGCAATGGACGGTCAGAGGAGGTCAGTCCAAAGAAAGTGGAGATATTCAGAGCTGCCGCCTCTATATTCTCATATTTATGACGAACCAATTTGGGACTTCCCGTAGAGCCGGAAGTCGGCAGCAGATGGGACAAGTCATCATGTACCCTACATGGTTCCATTCCGGTACATAGTAAAGTATAGCCATAATACTCATACACAGACTCATATTGCAGTGTGTCCGCCATCGATGATGGTACACACACATAAGGAGGACGGTAAATCTCAAACAAATTATGAAAAAGCCCTTCCTCAATATGAGCATTCAATATCAAGGGGACATTACCGGAATTAATGCTACCGATACTCCATGCTATCCCACCAACATTATTTTCTGTCAACAAGAACAACAGGGAACGCTGAGGAAGTAAAGCACCGATTTTCTCCGAAAATGCCAACAACTCCCCATACTTCAAGACAGTTCCCGAAGCATCTATCACAGCAACCGCCTCTTGTGGTCGCTCGTTCAAACTTAATATCATCTTATTTTTATCTTAAATGGAAGCGCAACCGTCAACCCCCAATATCTGTCCCGATATATAGGATGAACGGTCTGATGCCAGAAAGGCACAGGCATTGGCCACGTCCAAGGGAGTCCCCAAACGCCCCAATGCAATTCTCTGGATACGGTTGTCAATTTTCTCACCGCTCTCTTCGTAAAGTTCGGAAAAACGCTCCGTCTTTACAATGCCCGGAGCCACCGCATTCACACGGATTCCTTGAGATGCCAGTTCCTTGGCGGCAGACTTGGTGAAAGCTATAATCGCCCCCTTGGTTGCTGAATAGGCAGACTGGCCGGGAGAGCCGAGTACAGCTGTCACCGAAGCTATATTCACAATGGAGCCGCCATGTCCTCTGGCCATCAGCCGGGAAACCAGCTGTACCATTTCTATCACAGCTATGACATTCACCCTAAACATAAGCTCGGTCTCCGGACGAAGTATCATGCCGATCTTCTTGTTGAATACAACACCCGCATTGTTCACCAATACATCAATCCGTCTTTCCTGCTTGAATACAGACATAAAGGCTGATTTTACAGCCACAGCATCAGTCACGTCAAAATACAAAGGACACACACGTGTGCCGTATTTCTCCGAACAAGCTTTCGCCCATTCATCCATAACTCCCTCTGCACGGTCACAGGCATAAACCAAAGCACCATCCGAAGCAAAACGTTCGGCTATCGATTTACCAATGCCTTGTGCAGCACCGGTAATGATACATACCTTATTCTCTAAAAGCCTTTCCATACAAATTATTTCAGACTACGACCTCCATCAATTACCAAGTTAGTACCTGTAACCCATGCAGAAGCATCGGAAAGTAAATAAATTATAGCATGAGCCACTTCTTCCGGCTTGCCATAACGCTTCATCGGATATTGTTCTATGTCTTTAGTCACATCTTCCTCTGATAGCAAACGATTAGAAATCAAAGGAGTATTGATTCTTCCCGGCTGTACAGCATTACATCGAATCCCCTTCCCTGCCAACTCCAAGGCAGCATATTTCATATAAGTGCTCAAGGCACTCTTTGAAGTTCCATAAATACCATTTGCAGGCGCCACATTATTATAACCAGAAATTGATGCAGTAAAGACTACTGAAGATGAATTTCTCAGTTTCTTTTTCTTCACCAACAATTTCAGTAGCAGCATAGGAACAAAACAATTCATCTGAAATACTTCGTTTAGTACATCCAAAGAGTAGAATTGCAATGGTAACATTTTTCCTATTCCCGCATTGCAAACAAAGCCATCCAATACTGGTAATTGAGCCACCAATTTCTCACAGGATTCTTCTATTCTTAAATCAGCAACCAGCATTAAATGCTCTTTATTTGAATCAGATAGCAACTCTTTAGTTTCTTGCAAAGCACTCTCATTCCTACCTGTCAGAACTAAAGTTGCTCCCAGCTTCGAACATTCAATGGCAGTAGCTCGTCCGATACCGGATGAAGCACCTGTAACTAGTACAGTCTTCCCTTCTAAAGAAAAAGGATTATACATTACAAACGGGAAGATACCAAATTATACAAATCACCAATAGTTGCCTGCTGTTTCATATCATCACCAGTAACAGTGACATCATATTCCTCATCAATCATTGTAATAATCAATAGAGCAACCAGCGATGTGTAACCATCTAACTCGCGAAATTTAGTTGTAGAACTAAGTTGTTCTACATCTACATCATCAAATTGCTCAGCAAATTTTTCAATAAAGTCTACTAATTCCATCTTATTTATTATTTATATTAATCTTTTAGCAGGATTTCCCATAACAGTAGTACCAGCTTTAACTCTGCGTATAACAAAACTACAAGCGCCAACATGAGCATTATCTTCTACAACAACTCCATGATTTAACACGGAAGAAGTATAAATATCTACCTCATTTCCAACAACCGTACCACCTACACAAGTGACATGTGTATCAATACGATTCCAATCACCCAAACGAACATCATGCCCCACTACTGTATAAGATTGTATCATATTATAATCACCTATCACAGCATCAGCACCAATGCTTGTATAAGCACCGATAATATTTCCTTCACCCAATTTTACATTAGAACCAATTCTAGCAGTATGATGGATTAAGGAAATAAAACGTCCTCCTCTATTAATAATTTCACCCATACATTTTTTACGGGCATTTCCACCTATAGAGCAGACAAAAACATCATCGTTCTGTGGTATATAAGTACTAATCTTATCTATTACCGGAGGATAATTTGGAAAGTCATTCAATGCGGACAAATTATCATCAATAAAACCTTTAATGACAAATTCTGTTGCAAAACCTAAACTTTCACGTGCCATATCATATAAAGTACGACCCATACCACCGGCGGCAATAATTATAAGATTCTTCATGACATTTTTTTCTTTTTTTCGACTGCTTTTTGGAAAACATCTACCAATTTATCGGAAATCACAGAAGGTGAAAATCTATTATAACAATCTTGAGCAATTTCCTGACTATCATATTCACCCAATGTATCATACATTTTTTTCATAGCATCAGCTAATGCTGGTACATTTTCAACAGGAACTAATAACCCATTTTTTTCATTAATACACTCCTTAACTCCGCCACAGAGAGTTGCAATAACAGGTAAACCTACAGCTAATCCTTCTAATATTGATACTGAAAAATTTTCGCTACGTGAAGGTAATATGAAAACAGAACTATCACTTAATATTTGGACAATCTCACCCTTTGTTTTCTTTCCTACCAAATGAATATTATGCGAGAGTTTTAAATTATCTATCTGCTTTTGCAAATTTTGTCTTTCTACTCCATCACCTATTATAACTAAATGTATATCTTTATTTCTTCTATTAATAAGAGAAAATGCCTCTATTAATAAATCAAAACCTTTGCCGTAAACTAAACTCCCTGTAGATACGAAAGAAAAGCTATTTGTTTTTTCGACTTTCCTTACAGAATCGAAAAATATATTATTGACTAAATTATGGATAACATAACTATCTCTTTTAAAATGATATAATATCCTTTTTCGCAAAGTTTGAGAGACCGTTATTATTTCGTCAGCATTTGCATAAGCATTAGTTGCCATCCATTTTGTAATCGAATCTAGCCGGTCAGAATTAAATCTACCGGCATGTTCTATACCAACTAACGGCAAATTGTACTTTTTTTGAAGATAAACTCCTATGTCAGTATTAAAAAAGAATTGTCCATATACTACATCTGGTCGTCCATACAAGAACTCAACTTTCTTATATAGTTTATCCACTTGGCATTTTTTTATGAAAACATTAAATTTTCGACTTATAGTCCTCGTCAAAACACCTGGAAACCAAAAACTATTATAATAATTTACGCCATTTTTGCTATAATGTGTTATTCCTACTTTTCTGAATTTCCATAAAAAACGGCTATCAACACTAAGAACAACAACTTGGTGACCATTATTACATAATGCTTCAGCTTGATCTTGTTCAAAGCATCCCCATTGAGGGTCTTCTTCAGTAGGATATCCACGAGCAATCATCAATATATACATAATCTTAAAATCTTTTGATTATAGATTGATATTGTTTCCATAAACCACAATTGTGCAATTGCTGAAAATCATGATCAGCATTATCATTACCTTCTATCAATAAAAAGTGACCTCCACTCTGTATTACAATATCCCAACCTATATATCGAACACTTGGAATATGTCTTGCTGCACGCTCAACAAAAGTTTTGCACTCTTCCCAATATGGAATTTGAGCACCTATTATTTGCTTTCCTGTAATCGGATGTACTATATAAGTGTTATTATGTGCATCATAACCAATTGTATCTATGATGCCTGTTTCTATATTTATATTTGCACCAATTCCACTAAAATGAAAATTATCAACATTATTTTTTTTGTTCCCCATTCGTAAACGAGCATTCATAATATGAACTTTATCATTTATCGTATCATAAACCGTTACTATACGTATCGTATTGATTGACCAAGGATGAAAGTTTGCCAGTTCACTAATTTGGGTTATTTGTTCTTCTGCTATATAGTGAGAATTTATATCTGAAATCAGTTCATTATACAAGTCTTTTGCATTCAAATTCTCCGTCTCTATTTTACGAGTACCTATACCCCTATATCCATTAATTTCTTTAATAAAAATTACAGGATATTTATGACAAAATGAGATAAACAGCATCTCATCAACATTATTTACATCAATCCAATCACGCCCTAAAAACTCTTTAAATAATTCATTAAATTTATTTTTTTCTCGACATAAACATCTATCTGAAACTTTATTGCATTTATTTTGTATAACATGATAACGCCTATAAGTTATATACTCCTTTCTTCCCTTATATCTAAGTTTATAAAAACCATAAGCAAAATAATCACTAATAGAAGCCCCATGAATTATGAAAGCAAAAACATAATCTACAGCATAAAAGATTTTATCTAGAAAAGAAACTTTCGTTCCAACATAACAAGTTCTCATTTCACGAAATCGTGTACAAAAACGTTTCAGATTCATATATAAACAATTAAACGATTTTCTTTAATACATCTAAAAAGCCATGACCATACTTTAAGTCTGGCTCCACATAATTACCCTCTGCCCATTCATTCCATGACATTAAGAAAGTAATTTTATGTTCATCTTCTTTATCTGACAATAAATCCACTACAGATTTCAATTGCTCACTAAATACTTCCGGAGTACTACCCGTATAAACTCTTGCTCTTGCTCCACTTCTTGCAGTTCTATCCCAATTAGGCAACAAAGTAGGAAATACATTTTCCCATCTATCTTCCTTGACATAAAGATATTTATTTATATTCTTCTGCTCACACCTTGAAACAGGAGTGTACTTAAATAAGCGCATACAGATACTACGCCACAAAACTTCTTTCAAAGAACGGCAATAGTAATCGGCCCGATGATAACCTCGCGAATTAACAGCATCATATCCTGCATTTAACACAGCTTTATAATATAAAGCCGATTTATCTGCTATATTTTTCAAAATAATATTTTTTAAAGTCCAGTCCTGTGGAAGCATATTATAGGCAATTCCTACAAAATAAATACCCTTAAGGCCATTTTCTTGTGCCATTGCCTGCCATAGTTCAATAAATTCACGAGGATTGGGTATCTCCAATGGTCTAAAAACAAGAAACAAGGGTTTACCATCTACTTGAATATACCTTTTATCCTTAAAAGCTGGCAATACTTCATAAAAATGCTTTATATACTCTTCCTTATTATAAATCATCTCCATCAAAGTAGCCTCTTTGACCTTTTTAGTTCCCACTTCCCAAGATTTGTTAGTCCAGCTATGGTTTGCCCAACCAAGACAAAACGGAAAATCAGGTTTTCCACTGAGAAGTACCTCCTGAAAAGGTCTTTCTAACAACTTTTTCCCATTACCAAACCAATAATGCCAATAGCAAAAACCTTCTATACCAGCTGCACGTGCCATCTCAGCTTGAGCTTCTCTAACTTCAGGCATACGCAAATCATAATACCCTAAATCTGCAGGAACACGGGGCTGATAATGTCCTTTAAACAAGGGCTTAGCTTTTCCGACATTAGTCCATTCTGTAAAGCCTTTTCCCCACCATTTGTCATTTTCTGGAATAGGGTGAAATTGTGGAAGATAAAAGGCTATAACACGAGTTTTTTTTGTCATACTACTTATTCTTACCTATTACTAATCGTTTAAAAGTAAAGTATTTAAATACAAATATCCAAAATATGGTATAAATAATAGAAAGATTGCCACTTATCTCTGAATACGGAAATAAAGTAAAACCGATTACCACTATATTATAAGCCAAGGATAATATTAATATTGTTCCAAAATCATATTCATTAGTGATGATCTTTTTATAAAAATAATATGCTGCCAAAGAAATAATTATAAATGCTAAAATAGGACCAAAATCAATAACAAACTCTCCAACAAAAAATGTAAACTGAGAATCATCTACCTTCAAATTCGGATATAACAAGCGACGTGTTTTGTAATCACCAGCCGTATCTAATCCTAACAAGACTCTAATTAGAGGAAAAACCCTATCACCATACCTACATCCTCCCACATCTAATACAAAATTATCAAACTTTATAAAATTAGATGAAGCATAATACAATACGATATCCATAATAGTAAAATCTGCAGCATCATTAAAACGCCCCAATGTTAATGCAGCTCCTCCTACAAATATGAGAATGACAAAAGCTGCCACTGTAAAAAGATATTTTCTCCGCATTTCTTGGCTCATCAAAGGAGAAAACACAAAATAAACAAATGGAACTTGCATAATAATAAAAACCAACGGACCTCGAGCTCCCCATGCCAAACTAGTAAATACCGAAATGATAATTGCTATAAATACACCAATAGTCAACAATTTCTTCTTCTGAATCCAATTGTACATAAACAATATCCACAGAATACTATTAAAAATATTTTTCAGTATCCCAAAAATATTTACTTTCCCATCATTGTATCCAACATTATCTGATTTTGTTTCATAATTTTCTGCTAAAGTCATTGGATCAAAAAGATTCGACAGAGAAAAGTTTGAAAGTATCGTTTGGAAAAAGAAACATAAATAGACAATTATCACTACTACAGAAATCATACTCATCACCATATCATCCGGCATTTTTATATTGCTCATTTTTTTATTGGAGAATTTCAACAAAGGATAAAAAGAAATCATCAAAACAATATATAAATATACCAAAGGAAAAATCGTGATAGTTTCAAAGGTCCAAACACTATCTATATTATACAACCAAACACTACCAACAGAAAGTAAAGAATAAAAAAGTAAAATAAAACTTCCCATCTGAAATGTTCTCATACGTATCTGATACATCACAAATGCTGTTATATAGAAAAGTGAATTTATAATTAAAATGACAGTGCTTGCATCCATAACACATAATCAGAATCTAAGCTTTCTACACAAAAAACTCTTCTCTATTGGAGTTAGTACAACCAAATAGCCACTTATCCCAATACACGACAAAGAAACCAAACATACTACAACAAATTGTACAAATCCACCAGAAATGACAGATTGAATATAAAAAGCAGGTAGTGCTGAAAAAAAAGTTACCAACATAGTTGGAAAAACAAATTTCTTCCAATACTCTTTAAAAGAAAATGTCACAACTTTAGCAAAAACAAATAAACGTATGATATGCGCTATCATAAGCATAACAACAGCAACCAGCAAGCTAACCTCTGGCGGACACCCAAATTTTAAGAATACGTATGACAAAGGTAAAGTAAGTAATACAAAACTATCCACAATACCATGATATAATTTCACTTTCTTTGCCGCTTGCATAATGATAGTTATGGGATTCCCTATTGCCAAGACAAGGCAATAAACTAAAATCAACTTAGTAAAAGAAATCATATATTCTCCTACATCGCCCAACCACAATTTCAAAATAAATTCAACCTCCAATATCAATGGTAATATAACGGCGTACAACAATAAAAAAGAAAAACGGCTACTCAAATAAAATAATTGCATCATATCAACATAATTCCCCTCTGCATAGCTCTTTATTAAAGGAGGGCGAATAGCCATGAAAAAATTTCCTGAAAATTGTTGAATAACCGTACTGACTTGCTGGGCAACCGAATAGGCAGCATTAACAACAGGTCCCCAAAAAACATTCAACAGCAAATTAGTACCTTGCGTATTAGCAACTCCTGCCATTGTTCCAAACAAACTCCATGAAGAATATGAGAAAATAGATTTGAAAAGTGCTTTGTCCCAAAATAGTGAAATTCGGGATTCTTCATATTTTTTAAAGCAGAACAAAACATAAATAGCCGAAACAATACAGGTCACCGCGAACGTCAATACAGCATATAACTTCAATTTATCTATTGCAAAAACTACTAATAAATAAACAATCAATAATTTAAGAAAAGCCTCTACAATACTAACATATGCGTAAATCTTCATATTTTCACGAGCAATAATCACTGCATTATAAGGATTTGTCAATATCTTAACTATAAACGATAGTAATGCAAACTGATAAACCCAATTAGCCGCTTCCAAACGATTGACTGGTATAGTCATTACATTATTCAAAAACCATAATCCTAAAGTTTCAGCGATAAATAATATCGCCAAAACAATAATTATATAGACTATAAAAATCATGCTAAAAGTATGTCTCAATTGACAAAAGTCTTTTCGCCCTAACTCATAAGCGAAAAAACGTTGAGAAGCAGAAGCTATTGTCTGAGATAAAAAAGATAGTGCCAATACAATACCACCAACAGCCATATATATACCATAATCCGTTACATTAAGTGTTCTAATAACAACTCTAACAGTATATAGAGATACGATTATTATTAGAAACATTCTAACATATAAAAATAAGGTATTTTGAGCTATTCGCTGTTTATCCGATGCCATGCTTAAAATATTATTTCTGCCAACTTAGGATGTGACTTATCTTTTTCACTTAAAAGGATTTCGTCAATAGAAATTTGCCAGTCTATTCCTAGATCTGGATCATCCCATGCAATAGCGCCTTCACTCTGAGGAGCATAAAAATTATCACATTTATACTGGAAAATGACTTCTTTACTTAAAACTGAGAAACCATGAGCGAAACCTCTTGGAATAAAAAATTGTCGATGATTATCTTCTGTTAACTCTACAGCTACATGCTGACCAAAGGTTGGAGATCCCTTTCTTATATCAACAGCTACATCTAATACCGATCCTTTCACTACACGGACTAATTTACTTTGAGCAAAAGGAGGCTTTTGAAAATGTAAACCACGAATTACTCCATAACTAGATTTACTTTCATTATCCTGTATAAATGTGGTTTTACATACTTTTTCTTGAAATTCCTTTTGATTAAAAGATTCAAAAAAATAACCACGTTCATCTTCAAATAGACGAGGTTCAATAATTATAACTCCTTCAATATTTGTTTCTATTATATTCATTGTAAAACATTACTATACATACTTTTCACCTCTGAAAGTATCAATAAACCTCCTTCCCAAGAGTATCCAACTAACACATACTATACCGACCAGAAATACAACACCCAAAAGTATCATAACTTTATTAGGTTTTGACGCCTTTACAGGAATTGTCGCAGGCTCAACCACCGTATAAACAGGAGTAATTTCCTGCACCTTTGCCTCCGCCATTTGCAACTGCTGCGCAACGCTTGTATATACTTGATAAGCAAGATTCATTTCATTCTCCAATCGCACTTGTTCGGCACGGTAACTCTGGAGGATGATATTCTTGTTGGCATCGGCAAACTTGGCATAGTTTTCTTGAGCTTGTTCGTACTCCTTCTTCTTACGCTCAAAAAGCTTTTCTTGGAAATGAAAATCCTTACGGGCTTTATTAGTCCGATAATCAATAATGTAAGACTGCAACCTGTTCACAACAGTATCTGTCAGACATGCTGAAATACGGGGATCCTGCATCGTGACGGAAATTGTAGTAACCCCGGTCTTTTTATCTACCGAAACACCTATATGATCACTCAGTGCTTTCACAATATCAGTCTGCTCTTTTGTCAGCTGAAAAGGATCTAATTTATCCACCTCTTCTTCTGATTCCTTAAACAGAGAAATAGTCCAACTTAAAGCCTTGAAAGGGGCAGATATGATATACGACCACCATGGCATACGCTGGTATTCGTCCATATAGTCATAAAGTGTGGTGTTTATCTCCCCATCCATATCACGGACTGGGACATCAAACAACCCTGTCACAAAAGGAGTGGAACTCACAATATCCGGATATAAATCAGGATAAATCGCATCAGATCCCGAAGATGTATTCAGATTGATGCCAGCCAAACTTGCCAATGAGGAAAGCCCTCCGCCTTTATTATCAGAAGCTTCCGGAGCAATCATTACACTTGTCGTATATTCCTTGGGAATACTGAAAGCAATCACCAGCCCCACAATCACCGCATAGCCGCAACACTTCAATATCCACCTGCGCTCCGCCCAGACCTTCAAGGCAAGCTCAAGCAAATCAATCTCCTCTTCCTGTGTATGTTTATTCTGTTGTTCGTCACTCATACCGGTATCTTTTCTTTTTATATCTTCCACTTGTTTCTTATTTAAAAGTATTAGCCAAAGTAGCCACCATCGCCGCAATAGTCGCAGTCGTGGAGCTCAGACCCATAATCTCGGAAAGCTGGAGACGCTTCCTCTCAGACTTCGTGGGAACCACAATCTCACAACCCGGCTGGATTAAATCACTGTCACTCTTCTTAGCACGGGCTACCGTACCATTCAGATAAATGATGTATGCTTTCTTCTTTTTCGCATTTTCGCCATAACCACCTGCCATATTGATATAATGTTTCAGCTTGGCATCTTTCTCCCAGGTTACTGTATTAGGATACATCACTGAACCGCTGATCTTCACCGTATTGACGTATTCAGGAATATAAACGATATCTCCCTCACGCAGGACAATGTCATAGTCACTTCCCGGATTAAACAGAGCCTTTTCCATATCGATGCCTACTGCATAAGTCTCAGAGATGGCAAGCTTGTCCACAGAGATGCTATCCTTCCCCTCACCACCCTGAGCTATGCGAAGCACATCCGTCTCACGCCGACGTTCCTCATCATTGCGCTTGCGAATCAAACGTCCCCCCTTTATATATGCCGCCGGAGTAATTCCGCCTGCACGACCTATCACATCACTCAGACGTTCATTCTTTTTCAACAACGAATAGCTGCCGCTGAAAAGCACCTCACCCGCAATTGTCACCATGCGCTGAACTTGGTAGGCAGGACTGCGACGAACTTGGACTACATCGAAAGGTTGCAGGTAGAAACTACCGGCACCCGTCAGAAGACCGTCCTTGATGTCAAAGGTGAATGTCTCCGCAAGCTTGCTGCTGTAGGCAGTACTCTTGGGATCCTTGATGCGGCGCGTCACGCTCACACAGGTAGTGGCGGCAGCCTCAGTAAGACCTCCCGCCTGGACAATCATATCCTCTATCGTTAAGTTGTCGGAGTACAGGAAAGTACCGGGATTGAGCACCTCACCATAAATGGAGACCGTCTCGCTCTCCTTCAGGTCATGGATACCGGGAACATACAGATGGTCGTTCTTCTGAAGGGGTATATCAGAAACCGTACCGTTCATGATACCCTCTAGATCAACGGCAACCATTTCGTGCGTAAGATCTTCACGCTCACGGTCCAGAAGGACCCGGGCAAGGAAAGCATCTCCCCGGAGTCCCTCAGCCTTCTTTATCAGCTGCTTCACCGTATTCACCTCACCGTCCAACTGATAAAGCCCCGGACGATAGACGGCACCACTGACCTCAACCTTGTTCTCAAAACGGTCGAGTACGGCGTCAACCGTCATTAAGTCACCGTCGTCTAAACGGAATACAGAATAGTCCATCTCATCCACATTATATACTTGATGTTCACGTCCGCTTTTACGGATGATGCGTACAGCCTTCTTATAGGCATCTCCCATAAAGCCACCCGCATACTTCAGTAAGGAAGCAACCGTCTCGGCAGGCTTCATTTCATAATACATGGGACGTTTCACCTTACCTACTATCTCGACCAACGACTGGTAGGGACTCACGATAATCACATCGCCCTCCTGCAGACGGACATCGTCATTCATCTTGCCCTGCATGATGAACTCATAGACGTCCAAATGCTCTATCGTCTCTCCGTTACGAACCAGACGGATGTCACGCAAGCTACCGATATTATTCACACCACCGGCACGGTACAAGGCATGGAAAACCGTAGAAAAAGCCGAAAGTGTATAAGTACCCGGCACCGTGACCTCACCCATAATATGAATCTGAATGGTACGTATATCGCCTAAAGTCAGACGGATCTGTGAATTGGGATCCCCCCCTCCGATACCGGAATAGATCTTGGACAGTTCCCGTTGCAGATAAGCGTTGGCTTCTTTAACAGTCATGCCGTTCAGATAAACGGGACCGAGGTCTTTCACCTGGATACTCCCCTCGGGACTGATGGTCTGGCGGATGGTATTCTCGGAAGCTCCCCAGATATCTATGATCACCTCGTCACCGGGCCCCAGCCGATAATTTGCCGGAGTAGCCAAATTCACACTAGGTTCAAAGGAGAGATTACGGTTCTGGAACAGATTATGACCGAAAATCTGTATGCCGGCAGCCTCAGGGGCGGACTGGCTTTCAAGTCTCTCATCAACAACCGCTTTCTGGTCATCCAGTTCGGCAGCCTCGTAGGATTCTCCCACAGCAACCGAACGCTTGCGCATCTGTGAGGGAGCTTCGGAACCCGGGACAGCAACACCCGAGTTCTCATATTTATCCTTGATGCGGAGCACCTGTTCGCGGGTCACACCACGGCGCAACAGTTCGGCAGTCATCTGCTTCTGAGATTTTCCGGCTGCCTGTGCTTGTTTCACATATTCAACCACTTGCTCGTCGGACATGCGCTGGGCATAGGCAGAACCGAAGAAAATAAAAAGACATAAAATCAGAAATAAGATTCGACGCATAATTTAATGTTTGTTAGATTCTTATATGTCACACACTGAAAAAATCAAACTAATCCGGGAAGGTGGAACCAAAGGTGATTTATATTTATTACTTCGCGTAGTAATGAAAGAGTTAGTACCACGCTTCCCGGATATTCAATAGATATTGGGCATCTACTAAAGGGGGTATAACCCACTTTGAGTTATATTTTTAATCAAATAATAAGTTATTTTACTATATTCATTGGCAGAAATGCCATATAATCCGTTTCTCTGGAGGCTATTTTTCGTAATACAATGCGTGGAATCCTTTTCACTCATTACATGAATATATCACTTGTATGTTTAGCTCTATATGCCTTTAACTTTTCCCGTGTCTCTTACATTCTCCACTCCATTTCTTTTTTTGCCTTGCGAGAAAACTTTCACCTGTTTTAGTCCTCAAGATATTCCCACGGATAGGGATTGTCAACTACATTCCGGAATTCCTCGACAGCTTCCTGCTGTTCGGCAGTGAGCGATGCGGAGTCCCAGGAAGAAATAATCTTCCGGGCTTCGTCGACCAGGAGCTCATCGAACACTTCTCCATAACAGGCAGTAAGCAGACGGAGTTTCAACAGCGAAGCGGGAAGGGTATCAAGGAGATTCCAACAACGGTTTAATATCTCCTGGAGGTGATCCTGCTTCTCGCCATGGTCAATGAACGATGCGTTATAACCCATCAAGAGAGCAAGACAGACGTTTGCCTGTTCTTCCGTAGTAGTACCTCGAGCACTGGAACCATACAAAGCCGCAGTCAAGCGGTAAACCTCACCGTTGCGGCGGGAAAGGTCATCACTATAGATAGGACTACCGTCCATACCTAAATACATCAGTTCGTGCGCAGCACGCTGGAGATTAATTGCTTCTTCGAAAAGGGAGGAGGACATTTTTTGAATTATGAATTGTAAACTATGAGTTGTAAATTATGAATTATAATTCAGCCGATCACTTCTATAAGGTCCGGATGGATGGTGGCCATGGCAACAGCAATGACACCTTGTATCTCTATAACCACACGACGGTCACGTGCACCCTTTACTTTCAGAAAAATACCCTCCTGACCTGTAAAGTCACCACCCGTAATACGGACTCTAGTTCCTTTCGACAGATTCAACTCTTCGGGCTGGAAATAAAGCAAATGGTCGTTATAGGTTCCGGCAACGGCGATGAAGCGCTGCATCTCATGGTCGGGAATAATTATCTTCTGACCACTGCGAGTATCGGTTATATATTGCAAATAAGTAATTTGAGACTTAACACGTTGTACGTCGGAAGGACGTGCATGGACAAAAACCAGATTACGGATGACGGGAACCAAAGTACGGACTTTCTTACCCTTACGGATACTTACCTTATATTGCATGGGGACAAAACAGCCGAGGTTCTCCTTCTCGAGAAGATGCACCGCATCAAGCTCTCTGCGGTATGTGGCACGCATGGCATGCCAGACTTCAACCTCGTTATCCGTTTCCATTTTCGTTGTTTTGTTCACAAAAGAGTGTTCCTCTGGGGCTTTGAACCCTCGGTATATACCTGGTATCCAATCATTTGCGAGCACCTTATTAAAATACAGCAAGCATTGTGCCCTTCTTGCCAACAGTTTTTTTGCAGTTCGTCATTACCTTCTGGTAAGAGACTATAAACGAGCGGATTACAAACAAAAAGCGTTTTTTAAACGTTCGTTTAATGGACGTCAAATTTCAGGAAATGAAATAGGGAATGAGTTAATAAAAGGGAATGGAAATTTTAAATATTAAATAAGATACTTAACATACTGAATTACTGTAGATTAAACTGAGATACGATGGGTTTTCCAAAATATTTTTATTAAACATTTTGAGGATATAAAAAACAGTCTTATCTTTGCGTCCATTAAACGAACGTTTAAAAAACACTTCCAAGTCAAAGTCATTTCCATTTATATATCAACGCATTAACCCATCATAAAGATAAAACCCAGCTTTTTATCTCCATCCTTACTCCACAAAAACAAAAAACTTGATATACCTTTGCATTTATTTTACAAACTACAGTAATTTTAATTATTAACCCAAAAACATTAGAAAATGAAGGCAAAAGAGACACTCCAAAGTAAGGAAAAAAAACAAAAAGAGACACCCTTAAAACGGATGTAAAGCACGGCATATCAGCTCCGAAAGCAGGAGTAGGACGCCCCTCAAGTGGGGAGGTTATGGGAATATTGCCACAATATAGGAAAGAAGTCATTAAAGACATCATCCTATGGAAAAAATCAAGATACTTTATAGAAGAAAAGCCGACAAGCAACAAGGCATTAGCACAATGGGCATACTCACATTTCGACTTCAGAACGCCAGACTATAAAAGACTGTCAGAAAACACTATAATACAAGAGTTCGGTGAAGTGTGGCGGGAAATGAAGGTAGCAGGAGAGATATAGGGAATAAAACAAAAAAGGGCAGAAACCACGAAACTTATTGACAACAATTAAATATAAACAACTTAAGGAATAAACCACTTATCTTTGCCGCCACTTTGGTAAGGATGAAGCCACACCGCCTATAGATGCCGCTTTCTCAACGAATGCGGCATTTTTTTATATACAAGCGTACCTCCTGCCAAACTAATACAATTATTAATTTTAAAGACAACAAGATGAGAAAGTCGACAAAGAACGCTTCACTTCACGAAGCACTGAGAAACCTATGGAAAATACGTATCATGCTGGAAAAGAACTACACGGAAACATGCGCCACATGGATGGCCCGACGGATAGAAAGCCTGATAGACCACATGCAATACGGCCACGCACTCATAGCCTACCACAAGCAGGACGGGACATTCAGGCTGGCGAAAGCCACCTTACTGCCCTACAAGGCAGACTTCAGAAGAGATTATGACATCACAAGAGTGACAAGCACCATAGCCTTTTGGGACGTGGAACTGCAGGCATGGAAAACCTTCCAGCTGGAAAACTTCCTCGAATGGAGCCCCATATGCTAACCATTAACCATTAATCACTAATCATTAAACACTAAAAACAATGGCCATGATGTACGGGGGAATGCTATACTTCCCCCTCAAAGTAAATCTATTCGAAGAGATAGCAGTGGAACTGGTGGAAGCCAGGTTCGGACTGAAAGGAACGGCGGCGGTAATGAAACTGCTGTGCAAGATACACAAGGAAAACGGATATTACCTGAAATGGAACGCGGAGCAATGCACACTGTTCACAAACAAGGCGGGAAAGGACATCAACGAGCAGGAGATGCAGGGAATCGTGGACATCCTGGTGGAGAAAGTCTTTTTCGACCCCAAAACCTATAGGGAACAAGGGGTGCTGACCTCTACCGAAATACAGAAGGTATGGCTGGAAGCCACCAAAAGAAGAAAAAGGGACCTCACCACCCTACCCTATCTGCTGGTAGAGACGGAGGAAGATAAACCGGACAAGGACAAGACTTGTACGCAAAACCGAGAAAATTGCACGCAGGATGCAGACATTTTCCCCGAAAATGCATGCAATTCCAAACAAAGCAAAGAAAGCAAAGTAGAAGAAAGCAAAGCAAAAGAAAGTAGAGCACTTCCCCCTCTTACTCCCCCCGGGGAAAGCGGAGGAGCGCAGGGAAATCCTGATCTGGACATTCCCGGATATGCCTACAACAGGAATACGCACAACCTGGAATGCCTCATGCTGAATCTGGAAAAGCTCTACATCACCGACCGGGAGGAAATCAGGAAGATTCTGAAGTTATCGGACTACGGCAGGCTGGGAAACTACGTCTGGAAAATATTCAATGGAACAAACTGGAACAAGGTGAACAGCAAGGGAGGGTACATCATCTCGGTACTGGCAAGGGAGAAGCGGAGTACGGGAAGCTGATTCCACAGGGCACAAGCTATCAATAACATGTCATGCAGGAAATCAACAACGTGTGATACAAAAAACAAATATCGTGTCGGCAGGATATTAATTCCTTGCCGACACGATATTCATTCCTTCTTCGTCCTTAAAATTGTGACTTATAATTATGCTGATATTCAGCGCAAAACCTCTGCAATTCAATAAAAAATGGCTGGAACACAGCAAACAGTTCCTCATCGTGCTCTTCAAGGTATCGAATTGCCTTATCTACGGATATATCAATATGATGATATTCCACCATGATGTTCAAAGACTCTCTTATTCCGTTCAGAGTGGCGTATTTCCGCAAACGGTCGGTCAGGATAAAATGCCAGATAAAACGTTTGAACCGTAGCGGAAGATAGCGGTAATTGATAAGGAGGGAAAGATAAAAATTCCGGGTATACTTCCTCAAGGAGCCTCCGGAGAACGACTCGAAACGGGAAGCCAGCAAATAATCGAAACAAATATCCAGCAATACCCCCGAATACCGTCCGAATTCAGGTTGAAGCCTATGCACCACCTCGCAAACTGCCGGATGATGGTCGGTATAGTCGTCAATAGCGCGGTGAAGCTGAATACCCTTGGCTATATCCGGCGGATAATTCTTATAGGAGCTTCCCTTTACGGCATCGCCTACAAAATTGCCCAACTGTACTTTTCTGTTCGAACCGGAAAGGAATATATGTGCCAGATAGTTCATGACAAAAGATTTACCAGCTCCTTGCAAAGACGCTCCTTCACCTCCTCCATCGACACCTCGTGTCCCAGCTCTTTCTGCAAAGAAGTGACACCCTTGTCTATGAATCCGCAGGGATTGATATAGCTGAAATAACGTAAATCGGTATTCACATTCAGTGCCAATCCATGCATGGTGACAAAATGGCTGCTGCGCACGCCGATGGCACAAATCTTACGGGCACGGGGAGTATCGCCCTCCAGCCATACGCCCGTTGCCTTCTCCAGACGTCCGGCCGCGATGCCAAACGAAGCACAAACACGGATTACCGCCTCTTCCAGCAGATGCACATATTCCTTCAACCCCAAAGAAAAGTCGTCAAGGTTCAGAATAGGATAGCAGACCAACTGTCCCGGACCATGATACGTAATGTCTCCGCCACGGTCAATATGATAGAGCGTAGCCCCTATCCTGCGCAGTTGTTCTTCTCCCAGCAGCATATTCCTTTCTTTTCCGCTACGCCCCAATGTATAGACATGGGGATGCTCGCAGAGCACAATATGATTGACATAGCACTCTCCTGCCTGCTTGGCATGTACAAGTGCGTCAAACCATTCCGTCTGCCGGCTCCATGCTCCGGCATAAGAAATCATGTTCCAATCTGATATTTCCAGTTTCATGCAAGCAAATATAGCACTTTTTTGAATTCACTCCCCGAATTTATCTTAAATATGTAGCATCAATTCATAAAAATACACCTTGATAATCTGGTAATATCTCACGTACTTTGCAAACATTCTGATATAACTATTCACAAAAAGACAGACTTATGAAAAAAAGAATTCTAATAACGCTATTCGCAGCGTTACTGTTCAGCTTTTCCATATCTGCACAGATATTGAAGGGGCACGTATATGATGCAACGACCAATGAACCGCTTGCAGGGGCATCGGTCACCTACAAGCTGAAAGACACGCAAGGCGTAGTGACCGACATAAACGGTGCATACGAAGTACACCTGCCGGCGGGAGGTGTAGATTTGGTATTCAGCTACGTGGGATATGAGGATGTGCCAATGCCCATCGTCATCAGCAAAGGAGACATTATGCAGAAAGACGTGTACATGAAGGAAAGCACCAACCTGCTGGAAGATGTCGTGGTCTCGGCCGGACGGTTTGAACAGAAGCTGAGCGATGTGACGGTCTCCATGGATTTGATAAAGGCCAGTGACATTGCCCGCCAGGCTCCCACAGACATCACCTCGACACTGCAGACCATTCCGGGGGTGGATATCATCGACAAGCAACCCAGCATTCGAGGCGGTGGCGGCTGGACTTACAGCGTAGGTGCCCGCAGCCTGGTACTGGTAGACGGGATGAGCGTGCTCAGCCCCCAAAACGGAGTCATCAACTGGAACAGCGTACCTCTGGAAAATGTGCAGCAGGTAGAGGTCATCAAAGGAGCCTCCAGCGTGCTCTATGGTTCGTCGGCCCTGAACGGCATCATCAACATACGCACCGCACGGCCGGGACTGACCCCTCAGACCCGTTTCAGTGCCTATGTAGGAATCTATGGCGACCCCGACAACAGCGATTACCAATGGAGTGACAAATCTTTCTGGAAAGAGGACAAATATCCGGTAAAGCCCTTGTTGCGCAACAGCCTTTTCAGCGGTGTACGCAATCCGCTCTACGAAGGTTTCGACCTCACCCACTCCCGCCGCATCGGTAACTTTGACGTCAGTGGCGGACTGAATCTCTTTACCGACGAGGGCTACCGCCAACAAGGTTACAACAAACGTTTCCACATCAACGGAAACCTCACCTACTATCAGCCGGATATGGGTATGAAACTGATGAACTACGGTTTCAACGTGGATTTCCTTTCCAACAAGTACGGGGATTTCTTCATCTGGCGCTCGCCCGGCGAGGCCTACCGCCCCTCTCCCTTTACTAATATGGGACGTGAGTCCAACAACTTCCGCATTGACCCTTTCTTCAACTTCACCAATCCTGAAAGAGGTACTTCACACAAAGTAAAGGGCCGTTTCTACTACAGTGCGGACAATGTGGTACGCCCTACACAATCCGCCTCCATTACGGATATTCTGGGCAACATGGGCACCGACGCACAAGTCATCCAGAACATTGCCAATGGAGACTACACAGCCCTCCAGCCACTGATGACCGGAGTTATCAAATGGCTGGGAAGCAACAAGTTGAGTGATTTGATGGACGGTGTCTTCGGCTCTCTGGACAACATATTCCCCAATGCCACCACTGCCGACTATTGCGACCTCATCTCCTGGGTAATGAGCAACAGCCTGCCGTCTGACATGGGAGGACTGCTTGAAGGGAAACTACCCAGCGACCTGGTTCCCTGGCTATCCGGTGTACTCAATCCGGAGCGCAATCAATCACCGACACGGACGGACAAGAATTACGACTATTATCTGGACTATCAGTTCAACAAGAAATGGGACGGCGGCGCACAAATCACCACGGGTCTGACTTACGAACATATCCGCACCTTCTCCGGCGAAACGGAAGAAGTACATCAAAGTGACAATGTTGCCGCCTATATGCAATACGACCAGCGCTTCTGGGACCGCCTCAGCGTATCGGCCGGTGTACGTGCCGAATACTACCGGATAGACAAGCACTACCGGGAAGCCGACACAAAGGTTTTCGGGAGCAAGATTCCTTTCCGCCCCGTGTTCCGTGCCGGGCTGAACTACCAGCTAGCCGATTACAGCTTCCTGCGTGCCAGCTTCGGCCAGGGTTACCGTAATCCCTCCATCACCGAGAAATACCTTCGCAAAGACATCGGAGGTGTAGGTGTATATCCCAACTACAACGTACAGCCGGAAAAAGGATTCAATGCCGAGCTGGGATTCAAGCAAGGGTACAAGGCAGGCAATTTACAAGGATTTGCAGATGTCGCCGCTTTCTATACCCAATACAAGGATATGGTGGAATTCCAGTTCGGCCTATTCAACAATGCGGACCTGAGCATGATAAACAGCGTTACAGACGCCATACAAATGCTGAAGAACGGCAAGGGTTTCGGCATCGGGGCACAGTTCCACAACGTGTCCAAAGCACAGATTTATGGAATGGAAATCAGCACCAACGGCATGTACACCTTCAACAAAAACGCCAAGCTGCTCTATAACCTGGGATATGTATATACCGAACCGAGGGATGCCGACTACAAGAAACGCAATGCCCTGGAGAACACCTATACCGACCCGCTTCAGATGAAGGAGAAAAGCAATGACGGCAAGTACTTGAAATATCGTCCGAAACACAGTTTCAAGGCCACGCTGGACTTTCAGTGGAAACGCATCAACATAGGTGCCAACGTAAACTGGAAAAGCAAGATACTTGCCGTGGACTATATTATGCTGGACGAACGCAGCAAAAGTGAACCTGACCTGCTGGACTACGTGCGCGGCATCCTCTTCGGCTCGTCCAACGGGGAAACCCTGGCATCCTATTGGAAAAAGCATAATACGGACTATGCCACAGTGGACATGCGCTTCGGGGTGAAAGCCACCAAGGAAGTAGCTTTCCAGTTCATGATAAACAACCTGCTGAACAAGGAGTACAGCTATCGTCCCATGGCAGTGGGCGCGCCACGTACTTTCGTCGTAAAGATGGACGTTACATTTTAAAAAAAGAACATTTCATTTTAAAAACAGAATGTCTTCCGTTACTTTTTCCCGGAAAAGAATTACCTTTGTGCGAACTCTAAACGACAAAGCGTATGGAATTTCCTCAAGTCGACCTGCCAGTAGACATGATTGCATGGACTGAAGTAACGGAAGACATTCTAAACATATACAAACAGTCGTGCCGCCTGAAAGCATGCATCTTTGCACTATGCATAGAAGGTTCCATCACGGTATCCATCAACTTGATGGATACGGAAATCAAGCAAGGGGATTTTATCACCCTGCTTCCCGGAACCATCATACAGTTTTACGAACAAAAGGAAAAAGTGTGCCTGGGATTCGTGGGGTTTTCTTCCCATTGCCTCAATGGAGTCAACCTCATCCAGTCTACATTGAGCTCCTTCTCCAACATACTGGAGTATCCGGTACTGGCTGTCAACCCTACCGTCGCCTCCTATTTCAAGGACTATTTTGCGTTATGGGCACGCATCACGACCGGTCCCTATCCTCCCGATACAAAAATGGCTCAAAGCACATTGAACTTGCTCCTCAGCGGCATAGACAGAATGTATTGCCACCGTCCGCAGATGCAAAAAGGGAACAAGAGCCGGAAAGAGGAAATATGCCGCGAACTGGTGCAGCTCGTCATCGAAAACTATACCCGCGAACGCCGCGCGCAATTCTATGCCGACAAACTGGGCATCTCCCTGCAACACCTCAGCACCACCGTGAGGCAGGTGACCGGCAGAAATGTATTGGACATCATCGCCCACGTCGTCATCGTAGACGTGAAAGCCAAGCTGAAATCAACCAACATGACCATTCAGGAGATTGCCTATTCCCTGAACTTCCCCAGTGCTTCCTTCTTTGGAAAATACTTCAAGAGGCACATGGGCATGAGTCCGCTGGAGTATAGGAACAGCTGAGAATACAGCCGTCAGAACCTGGAACTCAGACGAAGGCTGCTCAAAGCCACGGATACACAGGAAAGAGCCATGGCAGCACCTGCCAGCGCAGGACTCAGCAGGATGTCATAGACGGGATAGAGTACTCCGGCCGCGACAAAGATACCCACTGTATTATAGATGAAAGCCCAGAACAGATTCCGGTACATGAGGCTCACAGTCTGGCGAGACAACCGGAAAACTTTGGGCAACAGCAGCAGGTCTGAAGTCCTGAGAGTAATCATGGCGGTGTCCATCAACGTATCGGTCCCCTTTCCCATGGCAATGCTTACATCAGCACAGCTCAAGGCTTGCGCATCGTTCACGCCGTCACCTACCATGGCGACCGTTTTACCCTGAAGCTGCAGCTTATGGATGAAATCCTCTTTGTCGTCGGGCATGGCATCAGCCACAAAACGCATGATACCCAAACTGCCGGCCACGGAAGAAGCTGTACGCTCACCGTCTCCCGTAAGCATGCATATCTCGATGTCCTGGATACGCAGTTCCCGGATAGCTTCCATAGAAGTCACCCGCAACTGGTCCTTGATGGCAATAACGGCAAGTAAATCGTTCTCACGCCCAAAGTAGACAATACTGTTTCCGTCCGATTCATATTGTGTCAGCATATCGGCCAGGATATCCGACAAATTGGCTTGATAATCTTTCAGCAGTTTATGGCTTCCTACCCAATATTCCGCACCCTGATAGGCCACTCTGACACCTTTTCCGGTAATGTTTTCAAAACCGTCCAGGTGGGCAGGGATAACCTGCTCCTCCCCTTCCAGGGCCGTAACGATTGCTTCTGCCAGAGGATGGTCCGAAGTAGACTCGGCAGCAAGCAGTACATCTTTATAATGCTCCTCCTGCCCTTGCGCCCACAGCCAGCCTATTACCGTAGGATGTCCTTCTGTCAAGGTCCCGGTCTTGTCGAATACCACCACATCCACATTGCGCATCTGCTCTAAAGCGGAAGTGTCCCTGATAAGGATATGATTGCGGGCAGCTTTATTAAGGCCCGCCGCCAAAGCTACTGGAGTGGCCAGCCCTACCGCACACGGACAAGCCACCACCAATACGGACAAAGCGGCAAACAGACCGTGTGACACTACATCTATGCCTCCGAAGAACACCCATATAAAAAAGGTCAGCAGGGAAATGATGAGAATGACCGGGACAAAAAGCTCGGCAACGCGGTCGTCAATGCGTTGCTTCTCCGGCAGTACGCGGGCTGCGTTATGCTGCCAGCCTCCCAACCGGCAGATAGCCGCCGACACATTTCGCCGGGCACGTTCCTCCATAAACTCGCCGGTCAGGGAAAAGGCGATGATGACGGCGGCAACCCCATAATAGACATGCGGTTCCAGCCCGATGCCCAGCCAATAATCCGGGAAGAAAGTGTTGAACACACTGAACAGAAAAGCCACAGAGGTGGTAAGCGCCACCAGACGGTCTATATTGTTGCGGCCCGACCGGGTTCCCTTCCAGGCACCGGCATAAAAAGGAGCGCCGAAAAACAGCAGTACCGGAATTGCCAGTACCATCTGTATTTCACGGGTATAGGGTACATGCACAAAGACTGTAGAAAACAGTATCAGTACGATGGCAAAAAGCCATGCACCGACGACGCGCAATCCCGTGCTGTGCATATCCGGCACGGGATGTGTCTTAGTAATTATATTGCTCATTCGATTTATTTTTTAGATGGTTGTTGTTCCGCTTTAATAAAGCAACAACTGGAATGAGCAGTTTGTTCAATTACTTCTTATCGTCCTGCTTGGTTTCCTTGACAAACTCCGCTTCATAATGGAACTTTTGGAAACCTTCTTTCAACTTTTCCACATTGGTCTTGTCGGCATCATACGTGATGGTTACCGTCTTTGTCTTCAGGTCTGTGTGGAAGTCCTTCAGTCCCTTCTCAAAACGGATGTTATTGTTTATCTTCCTTACACAGTTCTCACACTTCATCTGTGCTACCTTGAACACGGCTGTACGGATGTCTTTCGCCATTGCGGCAGATGCACAGAAGAGTACAACTGCCAAAGTCATTAAAAATCTTCTTGTTTTCATTGTTTCGCTATTGATTTAATAAATAATATTATATTCTCGGCAAGTTAAAACGGACACCTACATAGGCTTTTGCTCCATGCATGGGTCCCCAAACCATCGTAGCATCAAAGTTGCTTCCCCAGGGATTGGAAGCATCGATGATGGGGTTTTTCTGCTTGAAGTTTGTCAGGTTCTCGCCACCGACGTATATAGACCAGCGACGGAAATAGCGCGTCACCTGGGCACTCAACTGCTCGAAGCCGCCATAGCGCCTTTCCCACGACCAGTTGCCGTCTGTCAGTTCGTATGGAGCCGGCATGCGCCCGCCACCGTTCAGTTGCAAAGTCACATCAAACTGCCACAATCCCAAAGGTGTCTGATAAGAAGCCGTCAGCAAACCTTTATATTTGCTGGTAAGGGGTTTCTCCATCAGCTCTCCGTTGTAATTCGTCTTGGCATCCGTCCAACGGTAAGCCGCGGTAAAGGTGAAACCCGGGAAGAACGGATAGCTTGCCTCCACCTGCACTACCTGCGAATAGGAACGGCCGTGAAGGTTGTAAAACAGAACGGCATGCGGGTCCGTATCCATGTCTACCACCACCTGCTTGCTGAAATCCGTGTAATAGTATTCCGCATTCAGGTTCAAGGTTTTGCCGAACAAGGGAATATAGGCGGAAGTGCTTGCGCCATAGTTCCAGGCCTCATCCTGGTCAAGACGTTTGGCGATGTCTATCCGGCGGCTGCTTGCCAGCAGGTAGTTATTCTCGGCCAGCACATGGTTCGTGCGGTATCCCTTTCCTGCCGAAAGACGGAAATGTACATACTCGTTGGGATTGTACTTCACATGGAAACGCGGAGTGACGAAATAGCCGTACTCACTGCTATGGTCGCCGCGGATACCACCCATCAGCACCAGTTTATCGTCCCAGTTGTAGGTGTACTGCACGTAGGCGCCGGGGACGGCTTCTTTGGTGAATTTCTTCGTCAAAGGCTGTGCGGCGTCATTGTCCAGGCGATAGTGCTGGTCGTAGGAGTCATAGTTGAAGCTCAGTCCGGCAGAAAGGCTTTGACGCTTGGTCAGTTCCGTCTCGAACAGCAAGGAGGCATAAGCGTTGTGCTGGTCCACATCGTAGATTTTCCGTCCGTACAAGGCATCCTGCTTGTGCAGGGAGCCGGAAAGAATCAATGCCAGGTTGGTGTTCTTCTCCTTATTGAATATATAGGCGTTCTTGGTGAAGGCTTCGTAGCGGTCGGTACCTATACTTATCTTATAAGGGTCTGCCAGGGACGTTTTACCATGGCTGACTTGCCCGCTGTTGCGGTCTTCCGTAAGCACTTTGATGCCTGCCTGGAAGACGTAGCGGTCGCCCATGTATGCCCAGCGGTTCCAGAGGTTGTACTGCTCCACACGGGGGATGTCGGCAAAGCCGTCGTCGTTGCTGTCGTGAGCTTTGGTCTCATTCTCGTAATGCGCCAGCAAAGAGGTGCTCCAACGTTTGGAGAGTTTCACCGTGGCATCGGCATTGGCTTCGTAACGGTTGGTGCTGCTGGCAAAGAGGTTGGCGGAAAACCAATCGGCTTCGGGCAACTGGGGTTTCTTGAATTCCACATTGATTTGTCCCGTGATGGCCTCATAGCCGTTCTTCACGGATGAACTGCCCTTGCTCACCTGAATACTCTGCATCCATGGCCCGGGTACATAACCCAGTCCGTAGGGGGCGGCAGAGCCGCGGTAGTTGGGGATATTCTCCGTCATCATTTGCACATACGTACCGGACAAGCCGAGAAGCTTGATTTGCTTGGCACCGGTGGCGGCGTCAGAGTAAGTGACGTCCACCGAAGGATTGGTCACAAAACTTTCTCCCAGGTTACAGCAGGCGGCACGGCTCAACTCGGCGCTGCTTATCATATCTTCGTTCATCACACTGTTACGCAGCTTCATGGTGCCCAACTTACGGCTGACCACATTCACCTCGCTCAGTTCCACCCCTTCGCGCAAGACAATGTCGAGCGTCTCATTGCGGTTACTGACGTGTATCGTATCGTTCTCAAAACCGATAAAGCTGACTACAAGCATATGCTTGTCATTGGGTTTGGACAAGGAGAAAGTACCGTCCGCCGAAGTGGTGGTACCTTGGGTGGTTCCCTGCCAGAAGAGGTTGGCACCCGCAATCGGGTCGCCCAAATTATCCTTTACCGTTCCCTTTACCTGCGCCTGCAAGGCGGTGAAAGAGAACAGAAGAATGGCTATCAAACTATATTTCATTTCTGTTTTATACTTAAAGAAGTGATTAAAAAACAAACAGTTCCCTCCGGGCAATCCAGGTCATTGCCCCGTATAAAACAACACTAAATGAGAAGCGTGGAATAGAGCGCCAGATAATGACGCGAGCCGACGACATATGGCGGTGCTCCTGAAACAACTCTCGGAGTACAAGCCACCTGCGGCAAGGAGTGATCAAACAGCGGCAGTTGCTCGCAAAACAGTATAAGGAATGGCACGAACGAAACAGACTCGTGTGCATGCTTCACGAAATCCACCTTGTAGTAGACGGCTGTACAGCCGGTATCCTTGCATGTTTTTTGTGAACCACGATGTGCATGATGGCATTTGGAACAGCCGGAGGTGCAGCAACTTTGTGTCGTCTCGCATACGGCACAGCAATACTGAACTACAGAAATCCCCACTCCGCTTATAATGATAAGGGAGGAAAAGAGTACAGCCAGTATGTAACGGAGTTCCTTCATAAGCGCTGCAAAGATAGAAAGTTTTAACCGTTTGCCGGAATTAATTTTTCCTTTTTTATGTGTGCAGTTCGTTAATAAGTTCTATATTTGTCGATAAAGTTTTTTGATTGATATGTTGATTTATAAACGAAATTCAATATGAAAAAGCAAACTGTCAGCCTACTTGTCCTTCTGCTTGCGGCAAGCGGCTTTTTCTTTTCCTGCGGTAACACCGTGAACAAAAACGCATACGCGTTGGAGTTCGACAGTATACAAGTAAACGAAACCGTACATCTCTTCGGAGACACAGCCAAGCCGGCCTGCAACCTCATCCTCAACTTTGCCTACGCCAGCCAGTCATCCGACGTAAGGCTGAAAGACAGTCTGAACACCTTCTTCCTCTCTGCCTGCTTCGGCGACAAGTACATGGCGATGACACCCGAAGAAGCTGTCAAGAAATATACGGAGAAATATGTCGGCGACTACCGCAATGACCTGGAGCCGATGTACAAGAAAGACGAGGAGGACAAGCAGGACGAGCAGAGCATAGGAGCCTGGTATTCCTATTATAAAGGAATCGAAAGCCATGTGCAGTTGTGCAATACCTTGATGCTGACCTACCGTATAGATTACAACGAATATACCGGCGGCGCACACGGCATCTATATGTCCACCTTCCTCAACCTCGACCTAAAGACCCTAAGCCCCATCCGCCTGGACGACCTCTTTGAAGGCGACTATAAGGAAGCGCTGACCGACTTGCTTTGGAAACAGCTGATGGCAGACAACAACGTCAGCACCCGCCAAGAGCTGGAGGACATGGGTTACGCCACCACCGGCGATCTGGAGCCCATCGAGAATTTCTATCTGGACCCAACGGGAATCACCTTCTATTATAATGTATATGAAATTGCCCCATACGTAATGGGAGCAACCAAAATCACGTTGTCTTATGAGGACATAGCCCATCTGATGAACGGTGAATTCATCACATTGAGCAGTGCTATAAAGGCAGACGGTGAATAGGAACTGTAATCAATTGTCTATCAACATAAAATTCACAATGGATTTAATACTCAAATATTTCCCGGACCTGACGGAAGAACAGAAACGGCAGTTTGCCGCACTCTACGACCTCTATCTGGACTGGAACTCTAAGATTAATGTCATTTCACGCAAAGATATAGAGAACTTGTACGAACACCATGTGCTGCACTCTCTGGGCATAGCCAAGGTAATCAGGTTCAGACCGGGGACACAAATTATGGACCTCGGCACGGGAGGAGGCTTTCCGGGAATCCCGCTTGCCATCCTTTTCCCCGAAGTACAATTCCATCTGGTGGACAGCATCGGAAAGAAAGTACGCGTAGCCTCCGAAATAGCCAACAGCATCGGGCTGAAAAACGTCACCTTCCGCCATGCCCGCGCAGAAGAGGAAAAAGGGAAGTTCGACTTTGTGGTGAGCCGTGCCGTGATGCCACTGACAGACCTACTGAAGATTATCCGCAAGAACATCTCCTCCAAACAGCAGAATGCATTGCCCAACGGACTGATTTGCCTTAAGGGGGGCGAATTGGGAAACGAAACCATGCCCGTCAAGAACAAGACCACGTTGTGGGACTTGAAGGAGTTCTTTGAAGAGGAGTTCTTCGAGACAAAGAAAGTAGTATATGTAGGGGGATAAATCTAAATACATAATATGAAAATAAAGAGATTCGAATTTAATATGTTCCCGGAGAACTGTTATGTGCTTTGGGACGAAACCAATGAAGCGGTCGTCATTGACCCGGGCTGTTTTTATGAGGAAGAAAAGCAGACCTTGAAAAACTTCATCATCAAGAATGGGCTGAATGTGAAACATCTGCTGAATACCCATCTGCATCTGGACCATATCTTCGGCAATCCTTTCATGCTGAAAGAGTTCGGTCTGAAGGCCGAAGCCAACCAGGCCGATGAGTTCTGGATTGACGAAGCGCCGAAACAAAGCCGCATGTTCGGCTTCCAACTGCAGGAAGCCCCCGTGCCCCTGGGCACTTATCTGCACGATGGAGACATCATCACCTTCGGCAATACAGAACTGGAAGCCATCCATGTGCCGGGACACTCGCCAGGCAGCCTGGTGTACTATTGCGCGGCAGACCACTGCATGTTCTCGGGGGATGTGCTGTTTCAAGGCAGCATCGGCCGTGCCGACCTTACCGGCGGCAACTTCGACGAACTGATAGAGCATATTTGCAGCCGTCTGTTCATCCTGCCCAACGACACGATTGTCTATCCCGGACACGGAGCACCGACTACCATAGGAATAGAGAAAGCGGAGAATCCGTTCTTCCGGTAAATATACAGCAAACTTTTAAATCATTACAGCCATGAAAAACGACCTATTGGCCTACCGCCACATCGGCATCAGCGAAAAAGACGAGGAGAAGATGCTCCAAAAAATAGGAGTGAAAAGCCTGGACGAGCTGATTGATAAAACCATTCCTGCCAACATCCGCCTGAAAGAACCGCTGGCTCTGCCCAAGACAATGACAGAGTATGAATTCGGACAGCACATTGCAGGGCTGGCTGCCAAAAACAAACTCTACACAACCTATATCGGTATGGGATGGTACAACACCATCACTCCTGCCGTTATCCAACGGAACGTATTCGAGAACCCCGTTTGGTACACTTCCTATACCCCCTATCAGACCGAAGTCTCACAAGGACGCCTGGAAGCCTTGATGAACTTCCAGACTGCCGTATGCGACCTCACCGGCATGCCCCTTGCCAACTGCTCCCTGCTGGACGAAGCGACTGCCGCAGCCGAAGCCGTGACGATGATGTATGCCCTGCGTCCGCGCGACATGCAGAAATCGGGCGCCAACGTGGTATTTGTTGACGAAGCCGTCTTCCCGCAGACGCTGGCAGTAATGACTACCCGTGCCATTCCGCAAGGTATCGAGCTGCGTATAGGAAAATACCATGAAATGGAATTCACACCGGACATCTTCGCCTGCGTACTGCAATATCCCAACGCCGCCGGCAACGTGGAAGATTATCGCGCCTTCGTGGAAAAAGCCCATGCAGCCAACTGCAAAGTGGCCGTTGCCGCCGACATTCTGAGCCTTGCCCTGCTCACCCCTCCGGGAGAATGGGGGGCCGACATCGTCTTCGGAACCACACAACGGCTCGGTACACCGATGTTCTACGGCGGACCGTCGGCAGCCTACTTTGCCACCCGCGACGAGTACAAGCGCAATATGCCGGGACGCATCATTGGCTGGTCGAAAGACAAATACGGCAAGCTGTGCTACCGCATGGCGCTGCAAACCCGCGAGCAACATATCAAGCGTGAAAAGGCGACTTCCAACATCTGTACCGCGCAGGCACTGCTGGCTACAATGGCAGGCTTCTATGCCGTATATCACGGTCCGGAAGGCATCCGCACCATTGCGGAACGCATCCACAGCATTGCCGTATTCCTGGAAAAGAGCATCAACAGACTGGGATACAAGCAGGTCAATGCACAATATTTCGACACGCTCCGCTTTGCACTGCCCGACACCATTTCGGCACAGCAGATACGTACCATCGCTCTAAGCAAGGAAGTGAACCTGCGTTATTTCAAGAACGGGGACGTAGGCATGAGCATTGACGAAACTACGGACATAGCCGCCGTCAATGTACTGCTCTCCATCTTTGCCATTGCCGCCGGAAGGGATTGGGAAAAGGCAAGCGACGTACCCATGGCAAGCAGCATCAGCGCGGAGATGAAACGCCAAAGCACCTATCTGACACACGAAGTATTCAACAAATACCATACGGAAACGGAGATGATGCGCTACATCAAGCGTCTCGACCGCAAGGACATCTCACTGGCACACTCCATGATTTCCCTCGGCTCGTGCACCATGAAGCTGAACGCTGCCGCAGAGATGCTGCCGCTCAGCCGTCCGGAATTCATGAACATGCATCCCCTGGTGCCCGAAGACCAGGCCGAAGGTTACCGCGAACTGATAAGCAACCTCAGTGAAGAACTGAAGATAATTACCGGCTTTGCCGGCGTCAGCCTGCAACCCAACTCCGGTGCGGCAGGCGAATATGCAGGACTCCGCGTCATCCGCGCCTATCTGGAAAGTATAGGACAAGGGCACCGCAATAAAATACTGATACCTGCATCCGCACACGGCACCAACCCGGCATCCGCCATCCAGGCAGGCTTTACCACCGTGACCTGCGCCTGCGACGCACAAGGCAACGTGGATATGGCCGACCTGCGCGCCAAAGCGGAAGAAAACAAGGCAGACCTCGCCGCCCTGATGATCACCTACCCTTCCACACACGGTATCTTTGAAACGGAAATTGTGGAAATCTGCCACATTATACACGCCTGCGGTGCGCAAGTATATATGGACGGCGCCAATATGAATGCCCAAGTAGGCTTGACGAATCCCGGCTTTATCGGTGCGGATGTCTGCCATTTGAATCTGCACAAAACGTTCGCCTCTCCTCACGGTGGCGGCGGACCGGGCGTAGGTCCCATCTGCGTGGCAGAGCATCTGGTTCCGTTCCTTCCGGGACATAAATTGTTCGGCAATGCCGCCAACCAGGTGTCCGGAGCTCCCTTCGGCAGTGCAGGTATCCTCCCCATTACTTATGGCTATATCCGCATGATGGGAACAGAAGGGCTGACACGGGCCACAAAGATAGCCATCCTCAGTGCCAACTACCTGGCAGCCTGCCTCAAGGATACGTACGGCATTGTTTATCGGGGTGCTACCGGCTTCGTGGGACACGAAATGATACTGGAGTGCCGCAAGGTGCACGAAGAGACGGGCATCAGCGAAAACGACATCGCCAAGCGTCTGATGGACTACGGCTATCATGCCCCTACCCTCTCCTTCCCGGTACACGGCACGCTGATGATTGAACCGACGGAAAGCGAAAGCCTTGCCGAACTGGACAACTTTGTCCACGTGATGCTGACCATTTGGGACGAGATTCAAGAGGTAAAGAACGGCGAAGCCGACAAGACGGACAACGTGCTGGTGAATGCCCCACATCCCGAATACGAAGTGGTAGCCGACACGTGGGAGCACAGCTATACCCGCCAAAAGGCAGCCTACCCGATAGAAAGCGTGCGCGAAAACAAGTTCTGGGTGAACGTGGCACGTGTAGACAACACGTTGGGAGACCGTAAACTGTTGCCCACATGCTATGGATGCTTCGACTGATGAAAAGAAAGCGTAACGGACTATTTTATAGTAAAAAAGAAGAAACCATCAATTCCATCTCCCATGGCATCGGCATTGCCATGGGAGTAATTGTAAGTACACTATTCCTGATAAAATGCTACCAGGCGCAGAATCTTTGGGCAGCATGCGGCGTATGGCTCTATCTGTTCGGCATGGGAGGCTCCTATCTTGCCTCCACACTCTACCACTCCCTGAAACATCATAATCCGTGGAAACGACGCTTGCGGCATTGGGACCATGCAGCCATCTATTGGCACATTGCAGGCAGTTATTCCCCCATCATACTCATTGCATTGAGAGAGGACGGCGGTTGGGGCTGGGGACTTTTCGGCTTCGTCTGGCTATGCGCCATCATCGGTACTGTTGTCAGCTTCCGCAAGATGGAGGAGCACAGTTACGTGGAAACAGTATGCTACATCCTGATGGGGCTGTCCGTACTGGTAGTATTCAAGCAGCTTTTCGCCCTCTCCCCCACAGCCTGCTACTGGATTATTGCCGAGGGGGTATGCTACATCACGGGAGCCGCCTTCTACTCCTTGCGCAAAGCACGGTACATGCATTCGGTTTTCCATTTCTTTGTATTGGGCGGTTCAGCCTGCCACATGGTGGCTGTATGGGACATACTGGTGAAGATGCTGTAAGCAAACGGCAAGCGCACAACCGCTAAAAGAAGTTAATAAGTATCTCTTTCCCTTGCTTTTCTCCATAACTTACCCTACGTTTGCAGTATTGTACATCAGTGCAACACTAATAAAATTATGATAACGATAGAGAATACGAGCTACGGTTACAAGTCCAATCCACTTATTTTCAACAACATATCTTTGGAAATAGGAAACGGTATATATGGACTTCTGGGAGAAAACGGCGTAGGCAAAACGACGCTGATGCATCTCATCTGCGGACTACTCTTCCCCAAAAACGGAAAGTGCAGCATAGACGGAAGAAACACGGCAGAGAGACAGTCCGAAGGGTTGGCCCGTTACTTCTTCCTGCCCGAAGAGTTGCAGATGCCAACCGAGAGTATCGCCAGCTTCGCTGCACGCCATTCCGTATTCTATCCACATTTCAATCAAGAAGAATTCGAGCTGAACCTGGAAGAACTGAAAATCGACCGGAAACAAAAACTCTCTTCCATCTCCTACGGACAACAGAAGAAGGCAATGCTGGCATACGCCTTTGCCCTGCATACTCCATACATCCTACTCGACGAACCGACAAACGGGCTGGACATCACCTCTCGCCAAGCCTTGAAGCGTATCATCAGCCGCAGCATGGACGATGAAAGCACGCTGCTCATCTCCACCCATCAGGCACACGATTTCGAGAACCTGCTGGACCACCTCATCATCCTTGGCAAAGGCGAAATATTACTGAACCGTTCGCTGGACGAAATCAGTAACCGGCTTCTCTTTGCCCGGACAAGCATTCTGCCGGAAGAAAGCATCTACAGCGAAGAGAATCTATCGGGTTATTTCTCCATCATTCCCAACGAGGACGGAGAAGAGAACACACCGGACATCGAGCTGCTGTATAAAGCGGTGCTGCAACAACCGGAAAAGATACAGAGCATGTTTCAATGAAAATCCATCATACAAACAGAACTATGAACGCAACTTTTAATCTGAAACGCTTCCTGCTACTGGAACAATATAAAAGGAATGAGACCGGCAGACACCTGCTTTGGTCAGCAGCCGTCGTATCGTTCATCTGCATCCTGTGCATTCTCTACGACATAAACCGCGGTGGAAGTTACTACGGCAAACAGACCTCTGCCACCGAATTCTCCCGCTACGTACTATGGTTTATCCTCATGGCCCCCTGCCTGCTGGAAACAAATTTCAGCAAACGCAGCTCCACTCTCGATATACTGCTGCCGGCATCGGCATTCGAGAAGTTCCTGCATATCTGGATAAAATACCTGCTGCTGCTTCCCCTATTCTGCGGTCTACTGATAGCCTGCCTCAAAGGTCTGCTGTCCTTAAGCGGCAGCGAGTTCCTGCAGTATTTCGCAACGCACATCACGATGTTCCGGATACACAACACCCAGATACTGACCTATGTAATCCTGCATGCTTCCGCCTTCATCGGCTACTTCGCCTTCAGCCGGCAAGTCCTGCTGAAAAGCTTTACCATCTTTGTAGGCTCCATTGCCGTCTGCATAGGAATTGTAACTTTTGTGGCCTCCCTCATGCCCGAAGCCAGAGCGGACGGATATTGGATGGATAACATTGCCACATGGCCCAACACCAACTATCCGTTGTCGGCCGGTGCACAAGCCATCGTGACTTTCTGCAATTATGCGGCTCCTATCAGTGTGCTGCTCGGTTCATGGGCATCGAGCTACTTCCTGCTCAAAGAAAAACAGCTTTAGCCTATGGACTTCAAGACCAACAAACCGATATACCAGCAGATTGTAGACTTCTGTTTCAGCAAGATTCTCACCCGCGAATGGCGGGCAGAAGAGCGGGTGGTATCCGTGAGGGAGCTCTCCACACAACTGGCAGTGAACTCGCGCACCGTGCTGAAGGCCTATGAATACCTCCAGACGGAGGACATCATCTACCCGGAACGGGGAATGGGGTTCTACCTCTCCAAAGATGCGGTGAAGAAAGTGATGCGAATACAGAAGAAAGAGTTTTTTGACAACCAGCTTGCCGACATGTTCCGCAGCATGGAGCTACTCGGCATCAGTATAGAAGAAATAACAGAACGATATAACAAACTTAAAAAAGACGGTTCATGAAGAGATACGCAAAGACTGCATTATGGATTACCTTCGGACTCCTCTTCGGACTTACGATTGTCAAAGTTTCGACACTGATGTACGAGATTTATTCCTTCATGCATTCCTAACTTTCATCGGACAGACGAGGAAAGTATAAACAACTGATATACAAGCTTCAGCATCTTCCCTTAGCAGGAAGAGTGACTTTTACATCCCTATCCAACAGTAACAGACTAATACAAACGATTATGAAAACCAAACTTTTTTTACTATTGCTTGCCCTCTCCGTACTCCGTACGCAGGCACAGAGCCTCTCCATCAAAGGACGCGTCACGGACGCCTCGCAAGAAGCAGTTATAGCCGCCAATGTGTCATTATGGACCATAGACTCTACTTTGGTGACCGGAGTAACCTCGGATGCACAAGGCAAGTTCACCCTCCATAAAATCAAGGCAGGCGATTACCGCCTTTCCATCTCCTTCATCGGCCTCCAAAGTGAAAACATACTGCTGAAACTGAATAAAAGCCTCGACCTGGGCGATGTACAGTTGCAGGAAGATGCCGTAAGCCTCGGTGAAGTGACGGTATCCGCCAGCAATGTGCTGCAGCGGGTAGACCGGCAAATTATCCTGCCTTCCGAAAGCCAGCTGAAACGCTCGTTCGGTGCCTACGACCTGCTGAACAATCTCGGCATTGCCCGTCTGCAAGTGGACAATCTGAGCAACAGCATGAGCGTCAGCGGTGGTGGGTCCGTACAAACCCGTATCAACGGCATTAAAGTGACAGACAAGGAGATAGCGGCCGTCAGAGCCAAAGACGTACTGCGTGTGGAGTTCATCGAAGACCCCGGCAAGCAGTACGGAGACGATGAACTGGGCGCCGTAGTCAACATTATCCTGCGCCGCCGCGAAACGGGCGGTGTTGTGAACTTCCAACTCTCCGATTCGCCCCACACCCTATGGGGAGAGAATTTCCTGAGCGCGAAGTTCAATTACAAGAACTCCGAATGGGGCATCGACTACTTCAACAAGAACGGCAAGTATCACAGCCGCCTCGAATCCCATGAAACCTTCTATCTGGGCGACCGTACCATCGACCGCATCAAGGAAGGCATCGAAGACGAGTCTCCCTCCCTGAGCTTCATCAACAACCTGAATCTGACGTACAATCTGACGAAAGCGGACAAATATGTATTCAATGCCATTTTCCGTAACAACCTCAGCAATGCCCCCTACCAGAATGAGCTGAACAAGATGTGGGCAGTGGGCAGCACGGAGTCCATCTATTCATACGTCAACAACCACACATCCAGCTACTCTCCGGCGCTCGACCTTTACTTCCAGCATACCCTGCCCCATCAGCAGAGCATCCAGGTGAATGTAACGGGAACGCTCATCCATACCAAGAACAACCGGAAATACAAGGAGTACAAAGACGAGAACGCACCGCTGGCGGACATCCAGACATTGGTGGACGGTGACAAGCGCTCCGTCATTGGCGAAGCCATCTATGAAAAGAACTTCAAGGAGGTGAAGCTGAGCGGCGGTGCCCGCCACTATCAGATGCGGACAGAGAATGAGTATAAAGGTTCCAACCCTACCACTTCGAAGATGGACCAGTCGCAGACATCCGCTTTCTTCGAGGTGCAGGGCAAGGTAAAGGACTTCAGCTATGCGGGCAGTGTAGGAATGACACGTGCCTGGTTCAAGGAAAGTGAGGAAGACCATGCTTACTATACCTTCACGCCCACCGTGCGGTTGAGCTATAATCTGAAGAAGGCGGGATTCCTGCGCTACCGGTTCAACATCAGTCCTGCCATACCGTCACTCGGTTCGCTGACGGATGTGGAGCAGGCGATGGACACGATACAGATAGTCCGCGGAAATCCGTTGCTGAAAACGTATCAACAGTTCACGAACTCCTTGTCTTACAGCTATTCGAAGAAGCAGTTCAATGCCAATCTGAGCGTACGCCACCAGTATTATGACAATCCCATCATGGAAAGCATCTTCGTGGAGGACGGCAAACTGATACTGAAGGATGAAAACCAGCGGTCGTTCCAAAGCCTGAATACGGAACTGATGGCCGGCATAAATGGCGCTACACTGTTCGGACTGAAAGATTTCCTGACGCTTTATGCTTCGGGAGGATATACGCGCAGTTGGTCGGAAGGCCTGAACTATAGCCATATGTACGATGAATTCTATTACAGCGTGATGGCACAAGTGCAATATAAAGACTTCTCGCTGCTCGGGCAGTTCCGGAAAGTGCAGAACAATTTCTTCGGCGAAACCATCAAGAAGAACGAAAACCAGACGGCATTCATGGCAATGTACACCCGGCAGAACCTTCAGGCGGGAATCGGTATTATGTTTCCTTTCACCAATAACTATAAAGTGGGAAAAGAAAGAATCAGCAAAGTGGCTCCTTTCCGTTCCGAGACATTCGTCAGGGAGACGGGACAGATGGTCGTGCTGCGCGTGGGTTATACATTCGAGTTCGGACGCAAGCACAAGGCAGGCAACAAGGGTCTGAACAACAGTGATACGGACAGCGGCATCATCAATATGCAGCGATAACCCATTTCCTCTGTGAAGAGGAAGCCCAACGGAGAGTGGCGGAATTATACGTTATTTTGCTTCATGTATGATTAATTACCTGACCGCCACCTCTCCTGCGGGTATCTCTGTTTAGCGGATGATGGTCACCGTACCTTCCTTCACCTTTTTCTCCTTCACCGGAGCATCGGCGGGAGCATATCCCAGGGCTGCGCAGCCATATACCTTATGGCTCTCGGGTACACCCAGCTTTGTCAAGAAAGCGCGGACATCGGGGTCGTCGCAGGTCTGCCCCAACTGGTTAATCCAGCAGGAACCGATGCCGAGGGACTTGGCTGCAAGGAAAATGTTCTCCAAGGCGCAAGCGCAATCCATAGCAGCCCACCATTGGGTAGGCTCGTTGGAGACAATGACCAGCGTGGGGGCATGATAGTAGCAGCAATAAGTCTGGCTATGTCCACGTTCCCGTGTATGAGGGTCGTCACTCTTGGCAAAGGCGCCTTTGATTTTATCGTTCAGCTCTTTCAGTACTTCCTTATTCTGAATGGCAGTGAAGTGCCACGTCTCCAAATGCATACCGTTGGGGGCATAAGTAGCCGCCTCAAGAATAAGGTTCAAATCTTCTGCAGAAACTTGCTGTTCCGTATAGGCACGGACGCTGCGGCGTGCCTTAATGGTTTGTAATGTCTCGTTCATTTATTTATTTGAGAATTGATAGTTGATAATTGATAATGCACATCAGTACGTGTTCAGTGGGGCTGTTTCACCGTTTCACCAGCCCAATCTTTACATTCAGCTTGAAGTACCAGACGCCGTTCTCGCGCTCCAAGAAGCCGTATTTATCTTTCTCTACGGCACCTTTCTCCAAACGCGTGTTCTGATAAAGGAAATCTGCAAAGACCTGCGGACGGGATTTGTGGTAGCAAAGTACCTGCCCGCTACCGTCCGTCAGGAAGATGCCTTCGACGGCAGAGTCCGTACCGTTATAAATTTTGGCAGGGCGCATGCCGAGGGCAAGTGCCAGCAGGAACTGCTTCATCTTGAACTCGTAGAAGCGGTGCTTGTTTATCAACTCGTCCTTTATCTTCAACGGATTCATCTCCTTGATGCGCTCCGTCAATTCGCTGATGCGGGTGATACCGTCCAAGTGCATCAAGCGCACCATCTCGGCAAGCATGCGGGGGAAGTGGAGGTCTATCATCAGCAAGTTGCAGCGGAACACGCGGTCGGCAACGTCGGCATACTTCAGCACGCCGCCCAGTCGCTCAATCATCATCATGCGTTCTGCCACTTCCGTAGGAGATTCCGGCAGGGCATTCACCTTGTTCACCGTGGGCACGGCAAACTTGACACCGCTTTGCTCCAGCTTCAGATTCGCCGTGCGCCCTCCGTCCAGCAACGGATTCATCGGGGTAAGACGACAACGGACATTGAAGCCCGTTAGAGGTGCTTCGGGATGCCAGAAGGCAACGGAGAAGTCGGTACGGTCCTCCGTCTTTGCTTCCAGGTCGAAGATATTGACAGCATCCAGAAAGGCTTCCAAGCCTTCAGTCACTTCCACTTCCTCGCCCGAAACGTTCTTCAGCAGATGCAGAACCAACTCTGCCGCATCACCAAAGTCTTCGCGGGGGAAACGCAGTTCCTCCTTCTCGCCCGGAACAAACGAACCGTCCTTCCCGGCAGTTCCGCTGACAACGCGCACTTCCTGCGCTTCGATATAGTAACGGCGCGTACCGTCATGCTCTTCCCTCTGTATCAAGGCAACAGGCCAGCGCAGGGTTTCGTCTTTTTCAGCTTTCGGTGTACCCAGTGACACGGCTCCATCCGCCAGCAGGCGAAAGAAGGTGTAGAGCTCGCCCAGTTCTCTTTTTGTTGCACTAAATGCCATAAACTTTCTTTTGTTTAAAAGGGGGGAGTCAGCCTTTCATAAGAAGTGGTACCGTTTCCGCAAAGAAAACAGTCTGTTCCTCATAGGAAAACAACTTGTTCCGTTAAAGGAAACGAACAACTTCCCTATTAAAAGGGGCTCTTATCCCATTTGTTGTATTATTCAAACCTTAATGTTTCTACTTTCTCCAACCGTGCCCGCAACTTCGGCATCATGGACTGACGGATGCGGAGCGTCATACGGCAGTCCATATCATACGACTGTTCCAGAATTTCCGGCTCCTCCTCCTTCACCACCCGCATCACATCGTTCATGAAAGGATATTCGAAAAGGAAGGTAACCGTCTCATCCACGGTCTTTTCAATAACGGTGGCGGCAGCAATGGCTTCGGCGGCGGCGGCTTTATAGGCTACAATCAGTCCGCTCGTACCCAATTTGATGCCTCCGAAATAACGCACTACGATAATCAATATATCCGTCAGTTCGTTGGAATTGATTTGTCCCAGAATCGGCTTGCCAGCCGTACCCGATGGTTCGCCGTTGTCGTTGGCACGGAAGTCCTTCCGCTCATGGCCCAACATGTAGGCATAGCACACGTGGCGGGCGTCGTAGTATTTCTTCTGGTAAGTTTCCAGATGCGCCTTCACCTCCTCTACTGTACGCACCGGCAGGGCAATAGCAATGAACTTGCTGCGCTTTTCAGTGTAAATGCCCTCGGAAAGGGCAACGATGGTTTTATACGTATCTTCGCTCATGCTGCAAAGATAATGCAAACTGAAGAGAGAACTTTCATGCTTGCATGAAAAAGAAATGAAATTTTGTATATACCTTTGTAATTGTACAACTTGTCATCCGAAGCATGACGAAATTATAAAAGACCGCATTTATGAAAAAGATAGTGATTGCCCTTGATTCCTTTAAAGGATGTCTCACCTCGGCAGAAGCCGGAGAAGCTGCCGCCCAAGGGGTACATGCCGCATGTCCCGAATGCCGGACCATCGTGCTCCCCGTGGCCGACGGTGGAGAAGGCATGCTCGACGTCCTGCTTGCAGCCAGTAACGGAAAACGTATCACCGTCCGTGCCCACGACCCGTTGATGCAACCGTGCGATGCCAGTTACGGCATCTCCGGAGACGGCAATACCGCATTCGTAGAAATGGCTGCCATCAGCGGCCTGCCACTGGTTCCTGCCGACAAAAGGAATCCGATGAAAACCACCACCTTCGGAACGGGTGAACTGATACGCGATGCCTTGGAACGGGGATGCCTCCGTTTCGTCATCGGACTTGGAGGGAGCGCCACGAACGATGCCGGTCTGGGAATGCTGCAAGCATTGGGATTCCGTTTCTTCGATAAAGAAGGACACGAAGTGGGAAGCATGGAAAAAGGCATCGCCCTATGCGGTGCCCTTCTATCGGCAATCAGCTCCATTGACAGCTCTTCCGCCCATCCCGCACTGAAAAAGACATGTTTCACGGCGGCGTGTGATGTACGCAATCCTTTCTTCGGTCCCAATGGAGCAGCCCACATATTCGCTCCCCAAAAAGGAGCAGACGCAGATATGGTAAAGGAACTGGATGTTGCTATGCAGCATCTTTCAGACGTCATATTCCACACTACCGGCAAAGACGTATCCTTGCATCCCGGTGCCGGTGCGGCAGGCGGCATGGGCGGCAGTCTCCACGCATTTTTGGATGCACAGTTGAAACCCGGCATAGAGCTTCTTTTGGAAACTCTGGACTTCGCAGAAAAGATTAAGGATGCCGACCTCATCATCACTGGAGAAGGGAAATCGGACCGGCAGACTCTTATGGGGAAAGTACCTTCAGGCATCTTGCAGGAAGCAAGAAGGCAACATATTCCTGTCATCCTGCTGGCAGGAGCGATAGAGGATGCCGGGATACTGAATGCAGCCGGATTCCGGGGCGTATTCTCCATTACCCCCTCTCCCGCCTCTTTGGAGCAGGCCATGCAGCCTGAATTTGCTCAAGAAAATATCCGAAGGACAGTGGAGCAAATTTGCCGGATTTTCTTTTAACTCCCTCTAACTCCTTTAACATACCGATAGCACCAGATACCGACTACATCGGCAATCAGCCAGCCGATGGGGATGGACCACCAGATGCCTGTCACCCCAATCTCAGGTATCGAAGCAAACCAATAAGAAAGAACTACACGGGTGCCCAGCGACAGCACGGTCAGCACAACAGACATGCCCGGCATACGGATGGCCCGGTAGTATCCGTACAGCAAAAACAAGATGCCGATGCCACAGTAGAAAGCACCTTCGATGCGTAGGTACGCCACTCCCACCGCAATAATCTCCGTTTCGTCCGGACGGACAAAGATAAGCATCAACGGTTTGGCAAAGATGAAAACCAATACGGACACAAGGAGCGAAAAAACAACAGCCGTGACAAATGCACTGCGAACACCCCGGTGGATACGGTCGTAACGTCCGGCCCCGAAGTTCTGTGCAATAAAGGTGGAAAAGGCGTTCCCAAATTCCTGCACGGGCATATAGGCGAAAGAGTCAATCTTCACAGCTGCCGCAAAAGCTGCCATTACCGCTGTTCCAAAGCTGTTGACAAGTCCCTGTATCATCAGGATTCCCAGATTCATCACCGACTGTTGGACGCAAGTCAGTGTAGAGAAGGAAGCTATTTCCTTCAAGCAAGTACGGTCAAAACACATATCTTCATGATGCCATCGCAGTTCCGGACGCCTTCTGTAAGTATAAATGATGATGCCCAGAGCAGCTACTCCTTGAGCGAGGACAGTGGCCGCAGCCGCACCCTGAATCCCCCAATCCAGTTGTAGGATAAAAAACAAGTCGAGCGCTATATTCAGAACGACAGAAACTGCCAGAAACCAAAGCGGAGTGACAGAATCCCCTACTGCACGCAGCAGAGATGCGTAGAAGTTATAGATAAAGGTGAAAACTATACCGCAGAAGATTATCCACGAGTAGCTGCGCATCATGCCGTATATGTCTTGCGGGACCTGCAACAGCCGGAGAATAGGGTCGAGCCAGATAAAAACGGCTACATTCAGTATCAATGTCACGATACCTATCAGTACAAACGAACTGAATATGCTACGACGCAGTGCTACATGGTTTCCGGCACCATAATGTAAAGAGAACACAGTGCCACTGCCCATCGCCAGTCCCAGCAAAACGGATATAAGGAAAACCATCAATGTGTATGCCGAACCGACCGCCGCCAACGCCCCTGCACCAATGCATTGGCCTACAATGAGCGTATCTGCAATGTTGTAGCATTGCTGCAAAAAAGACCCTACCATCATGGGTAGGGTAAAATGTAATAAAGTACCGGTTATGCCTCCTTGAGTGAGGTCTCCTTTCCGTAGCATCCTGCTTTTGTTTTTAAGAGTTTCATTTCCGGGTACAAAGATACAAAACCCTCCAACAAATCATCTGGACTCGACGAAGAAAGAGGCATGTAATAAAAAAAGCAGAGGGTTAACCTCTGCTCTCCATACTGTTTTTGTCAGGATTCAGAATCTTTACGACCTGACGAACATCTCTCTTGTCTGCATTACCGTAAAGGCCAATCTGTTGTCCGGGTACTGTTCCCTTTTCATGTTCTGCCTGGGACAATGCTACTTTCGGGTCAATATGCCCTGCTTTCTTATCTATATTCATACCTATTGAGTTTTTCTAAATTCTTATATGAGAACAAGATAAAAAAGCAAATTGTTCAGCAGTGTCACGAGATATTTAGTAATTCCACTTCAAATATCAGTGTGGAATACGCCGGAATGGGTCCACTGGTACGTGTACCGTATCCCATGGTGTAAGGGATATATACAATCCAACGACTTCCGGGATGCATTCGTAGCAAGGCAATCTGCCAGCCCTCAATCACTTCATTCAGACGAAAAGCCTCCGGACAATTCCGTTTCCACGAATTATCGAACTCACGCCCATTGATAAGAGTGCCTTTATAATGCACAGATACTACACTGTTGAGACGTGGTGTCAGACCGTCTCTGCCTTCCTCCAATACCCGATAAAGTATGCCGCAAGGCAATTCCTTGATTCCTTCTGCCGTACGCAACTGCTCCAGAAACTGTTCGTTTTGCAATTTATATTCTTCTTTTCTACTCATATTGACTTTTTCAATACTTTACAATAAATTGTGCACTGCTTTCTTGCAGTTCCGCATATCCTTTTCCGTCAGCTCAGGATGCTTCTTAGTACCTCCCCTCTCAATGGTTTTCACAATCTTGAAACCACTCCATTTCAGAATCTCCCTGAAAGCTTTCACCACACCGTGCGTCTGATTATAGAGAATATTGAAAGGATAAGGGGTAGTACAAGTGCTTACCACAATCGCTTTCTTGCCCTTATGAAGCGGAAGGGGCATTCCCCAGGAGTTCTCCCCCATCATACCGTAAACCATACGGTCGAAAAGCACTTTCACTTCTCCCGGCATGTTTCCCCAATAGCAAGGGGCACCGATTATCACTGCATCGGCTTCTTTCATAGACTGCAACACTCTCTGTGCCCCATCCTCGGGCAGACAACACTTCAATGAACTGCGACACTTCATGCAACCGATGCAGGGATGTACCTGCAACTGTGGAACGTCTATATAAACTGTTCCAACTCCGCAGCCTTCAAGTTCCTGCTTCATCAGCTCCAACATTTTCGACATGTTGCCATGACGACGAGGACTACCGTTAAGAATCAATACCTTCATTGCATACTCTTAATTTTTCGGCAAAGGTCGGCATTTTCTACATAATAACCTTACTTCTTGTTCAGTTTTAGTTCTGTAATAAAAGCCACTATCAGTCCGATTCCACCAACACCCAGCACACAAGCCCCATAAATAAGGGAAACAGTCTCCCTATACATCCAGTCTCTGTCCGCAGTAAAGTAATTGGGAATCGTCGCATAGCAGATAAGATAACCCAGCAATAACCCAAGTCCCATACCAGCCAACAGACATCCTATTTTCAGGGCAGAGAACGAAAAGCTACTTCCACGTAATTTAGGCGTATCCATCTGAGGGAGTAGTCCCCGCTCGTCCATCTTCTCAATCAGCATGATTCTTTCCTTCTTACAAACAAACAGCTCAAACAATTTGTAAACTCCTAAAGTAATGATTGTCATCACCGCAGGCACCATAATAAAATCCATCATATTCGTTTCAATTTAAATTAGTAATTTCGTTTCTTTGTACCCTTTAGACGCGGCAGTTTACATGAGGTTACACTTTTCCGGAAAAATATTTTTTCTTCCGAAAATCTGTAACCAACCAAACAAACTTGCGTCTAACAGACAAAATGAAAGACGACGAGAGACATATCATCCAGCGCATCTTGAGGGGAGAGACTGCTCTTTACGAGCATTTTCTCAACACATACGGCCAGCAGGTATTCATCCTGGTGGCCCGTATCGTCTCCAACCAGGAAGATGCCGAAGAACTGACCCAAGATGTCTTCCTGAAAGCCTTCCAGCATCTCTCGTCTTTCAAGGGCACCAGTTCTTTTTCGACGTGGATTTATTCGATTGCATATAATACGGCCATCTCGAATGCACGGAAAAAGAAATTTGATACCTTTGTCATGGATGATACACTGCTTGCCAACATATCCGATACACAAGTAGATGAAGCCTTAAATGATGAAGGGGAAGAGCAAATTGCCAAATTGAACAGAGCCATGGAGCAACTCGATTCCGAGGAACAGGCACTGATAAGCCTGTTCTATTATGAAGAAAAAACATTGAATGAGGTCGCTCTCATCCTGGGACTGACGGAAAGCAACGCAAAAGTGAAGCTACACCGTATACGTAAAAAGATTTATGTGTTGATGAAACAAGAAAAAGTATGAACGAAGAACTAAAAGATAGAGGATTGAAAAAGGCGGTAAGAGAACAGACTACTTTCCGCCTGCCGTCCAATTTTACCTACCGCACCATGCAGAAGGTAGAAGAAGCCATACGTCTGCGCGAGAAGAAATCAGAAAGAAGAATTCTGCTTGCAACTATTGCCGCTGCTATCTTCTTGATAGGTGTCAGTGGGACAGGATTGGTTCTGTACTTCGGAGACAGCATCCGGGAAGCCTTTACGCCCACCACCCTCCCACAGTCAGAAAGTATCCAGATTCCTTGCTTTTATCTCCTACTGATTCTGACCATTCCGCTTTTCATCCTGTTTGACCGGTGGATGAGAAAACTGTATTTCAAACATCACACTCCTAAGCTTCCAGAGTTCTGAACGAAAAACGGGGATGTCTTTTATTGGAAGACATCCCCGTTTCAGTTTATATCAATTCATTTAGTCTAGTTTATGAATCACCAGTCCCGAACGCAACTTCGGCTCAAACCAAGTTGTCTTGGGAGGCATGATGTTGCCCGTATCGGCGATGTCCATCAGCTGCTTCATGGAAACGGGATAGAGGGCCAATGCCACTTTCATCTCACCACTGTCCACCCGCTTCTTCAACTCTCCCAGACCACGGATGCCGCCTACAAAGTCAATACGCTTGTCGGAACGGAGGTCTTTGATGCCGAGCACTTCATCCAGTATCAGATTGGAGGAGATGGTTACATCCAGTACTCCAATGGGGTCGTTATCATTATAAGTACCCGGTTTGGCAGTAAGGCTGTACCACTTTCCGTCCAGATAGAGGGAGAAGTTATGCAGTTCGGACGGCTTATAGATGTCCTCACCTTTCTCCTCCACGATGAAATTCTTGCCCACAGCAGCCAGAAACTCTTCGGGAGTCATGCCGTTCAAGTCCTTCACCACCCGGTTATAGTCAATAATAGTCAACTGGTTGGCAGGGAAGCACACAGCCATGAAGTAGTTGTACTCTTCGTCACCACGGTGATTGGGGTTTTGCTTGGCTTTCTCCGCACCCACCAAAGCGGCAGCGGCGCTGCGATGATGCCCATCGGCAATGTAGAGGGCGGGCATTTGGGCAAACTCTTGGGTAATGGCATCAATGTCCTCCTGCTTGTCTATAATCCAGAAGGTATGGCCGAAACCGTCACCCGGAGCGATAAAGTCGTATACCGGTTTCCCCGCTGTATAACGGGAAATGACGGCATCCAGTGCAGCGTTATCGGGATAGGCAAAGAATACGGGCTCAATGTTGGCATTGTTCACGCGGACATGCTTCATACGGTCCTCCTCTTTATCACGACGAGTCAACTCGTGCTTCTTGATGACACCGTTCATATAATCGGGAACATAGGCACCGACAACAAGACCGTACTGTGTCTTGCCGTTCATGGTCTGGGCATAGACGTAATAGTTTTCTTTATCGTCCTGCACCAGCCAGCCTTTCTCCTGGAACATACGGAAGTTCTCTGCAGCTTTCTGATAAACACGTTCGTCATGTTCATCCGTACCGACGGGAAAATCTATTTCCGGCTTGATGATATGATATAGGGACTTCTCATTACCTTCCGCTTCTGCACGTGCTTCTGCAGAATTCAATACGTCGTAAGGACGGGACGCTACTTGTTCCACCAAATCCTGAGGGGGACGAATCCCCTTAAAGGGTTTTATTATAGCCATAAGAGAGTGTTTTATATGGATTATTGAGGTTTCTTTTTCACGAAATATCTTACCAGATAAATTGCACTACCTAATATCAGTACAATAGATACGCCCTCGCAAAAACCGAGGGCGAAATCTGACAATTCATTTCTGAATATACTACTTAATAAAAATATACCAGCACCTATTGCTAAATAAAGAACTGAACATTTATAGGTAGTCTTACTATTCATCTCATTTCCTGTTTACGCGGAACTTCTCGCAACCGTCTTTCAGGAAGCCTACAATCTGCTTGGCAGCGGCAATACCTGCGTTGATATTGGCTTCGGCAGTCTGGGCACCCATCTTTTTCGGTGTAGAGAAATAACGTCCGGCAAACTTGGCTGCAAATGTTTCATTGGCAGCAGGCATAATGTCGGTCATGTATTTCAAGTCGGTACGCTCTTCCATCAGCTGGATAAGCTCGGCTTCATTGATGACTTCCTTACGGGCTGTGTTCACCAGCAGTCCACCTTTCGGCATCTTGTTCACCAATGCATAATTGATGGAATTCTTCGTTTCGGCAGTTGCAGGAATATGCAGGGAAACGACATCGCAAGTAGAGTAAAGCTCTTCAGCAGAACCCACAGCCTTCACTCCATCCTTCTCGATTACTTCTTTCGGGCAGAAAGCGTCGAACGCATAAATCTCCATACCGAAGCCTTTGGCAATACGGGCTACGTTGCGACCCACGTTACCATAAGCGTGGATACCCAGTTTCTTGCCCATCAGTTCCGTACCGGAAGTACCGTTATACATATTACGGACAGCCATCACCATCAAGCCGAAAGCCAACTCGGCCACAGCATTGGAGTTCTGTCCCGGAGTATTCATTACACATACATTGTGGGCAGTAGCTGCTTCCAGGTCCACATTGTCATAACCGGCACCGGCACGCACCACAATCTTCAGTTCCTTGGCGGCATCCAGCACTTCAGCATCAATGATGTCACTGCGGATAATGATAGCGTTGGCATCTTTCACAGCCTCCAGCAGCTTGGCTTTTTCGCCATATTTCTCCAGCAACACGAGTTCGTAACCTGCTGCTTCTATTTCTCTACGGATACCGTCTACTGCCACTTTGGCAAACGGTTTGTCTGTTGCAACTAATACTTTCATAATTTCATGATATTAAAAAGACTCACCACAGATTACACAGATTATCACAGAGTTTAATCATAAAAACAATCTGTGCAAATCTGTGTAATCTGTGGTGAAAAACAATATTATTAATGAAGTTTCTCAAATTCCTGCATGCAGTCAATCAAAGCCTGCACACTTTCCTTCGGCATGGCATTGTAGCAGGATGCACGGAATCCACCTACAGAACGGTGTCCCTTGATACCTACCATACCTCTTTCGGTAGCGAACTTCAAGAAGTCAGCTTCCAATTCCTTGTATTCGGGAGCCATCACAAAGCAGATGTTCATGCGTGAACGGTCTTCTTTGGCAGCCGTACCTACAAACATTTTGTTACGGTCAATTTCGGCATACAGCATATCGGCCTTTTCGATGGCACGGCGTTCCATTTCCTTCACGCCACCCTCTGCCTTAATCCAGCGCAATGTCTGCAGGGCTGCATAGATGGGGACAACGGGAGGAGTATTGAACATAGAGCCGCTGTCCACATGCGTCTGATAGTTCAGCATGGTCGGGATATAGCGGGATACCTTACCCAGCGCGTCATTCTTCACGATGACGAATGTAACACCGGAAGGAGCCAGATTCTTCTGCGCACCACCATAGATACAGATATATTTGGATACGTCGATGGGACGGGAGAAAATATCAGAAGACATATCGGCCACCATCGGAACGTTTACATCCAAATCCTCTTTCAGTTCCGTACCGTAGATTGTATTGTTGGTAGTGATGTGGAAATAGTCTGCATCAGCAGGCACTGTATAGTCCTTCGGAATATAAGTATAAGTAGATTCAGCGGAAGAAGCGACTTCAACTACTTCACCGAATGCCTTAGCTTCTTTCATGGCTTTCTTGGCCCATACACCCGTATTCAGGTAAGCAGCTTTCTTTTCAAGGAAGTTGAAGGGTACCATGCAGAATTCCAAACTGGCACCACCGCCCAAGAACAGTACCGAATATCCTTCGGGGATATTGAGCAATTCTTTGAATAATGCCACAGCTTCGTCCACAACGGGTTGGAAGTCTTTGGCACGGTGGCTGATTTCCATCAGTGAGAGGCCTGAGCCATTGAAATCAAGAATAGCTTGTGCCGTATTCTCAATCACCTCACGAGGAAGGATAGAAGGTCCTGCATTGAAATTATGCTTTTTCATTTGAAGTTTGTTTTGGTTATACAATTTCGTTCATTAATGTCTTTCGACTTTGCGAAATTACGGAAATATTTCTTCAAAACAAACCTTTCCTGATGAAATTCTATTTTTAGGCCGCATTTAGCTTACTTTTTAATGGTTTATACAAGATATATACACCATTTTGTTATCCTTACTTATCAAGGATAATACTTTTAGAGAAACTAAAAGCAAGGCGGTTTCATTACTTCATATTCAAAAGAATAAGCGCAAATAAAATGAATATTTATAAGATAAATCACTTTGCTTCCTCGATAACAGTTTTCATTCCCTTGATTTTTTCACCGCGTACCAGCGTCAGCAATTGTTTCATTTTACTGCGGCGCACGGCTACAAAGGCATAGTGTTCCTTTACGTCCACCTGCCCGACATCTTCACGCGCCATTCCTCCTTTTTTATACAAGAAGCCGACAATATCTATCTTGTTCAACTTATCCTTTTTCCCTTTACCTATATATAAGGTAGCCCATCGGGGCTTGGCCGGTTTGGGAAGCGTCTCCGGAAACTCGTACGTTTCGATGTCTTCAGAAATGTACTCGGGTACCCGCTCCTCGGCATGCAGGACAAGATATGCATTTCCCGATGCCTCCCAACGGGCAGTACGTCCATTACGGTGCGTATAGGCTTCCTCGTTTACGGGAGGATGGTAATGCACCACATTCTCAATACCCGGAATATCCAGTCCACGGGCGGCAAGGTCTGTGGATATCAGTACAGCGCAACTGCCGTTGCGGAACTTGTAAAGCGCACGTTCGCGGTCGGGCTGCTCCATACCTCCATGAAACATGTCGCAAGGGAACTTCCTGGCTTTCAGGTACCCGGCAACACGCTCCACGCTTTCACGATAATTGCAGAATACCAAGGTGGAATGACAACCGAGGGTACAAAGCAGGTTATAGAGGGTTTCCAGTTTGTCCTTCTCCGGAGAAACAACCTTGTGCAGCCGCAGACGCGGAGCAAGAGCTTCCGGAGTAAGAAAATCAAGCTTCATGAGCCGGGAGCCGGAAGACGGGGAATCACCTCCTACTCCGGCAAATTGCGGTATTTCCTCTGCATCGGTGGCCGAAAGAAGCACACGCTTTTTCAGTGAAGGAAGCTGCCCGATAACCTCCGCCATCTCGTCATGGAAGCCGAACTCAAGACACTTGTCGAATTCATCTATCACCAGAGTGACGACAGTGGCGGCATTGAAATTCCCTTTCCTCAAATGGTCGTTCATACGTCCCGGAGTACCGATAATGACGGTGGGATGAATGCCTTTCATTGTCCGGTGTTCTTCCATGGCAGGGCGTCCGCCATAGCAGCTCATAGCTTTGAAAGGAGTTCCCATAGACTTGAACACAGTTTCTATCTGCAAGGCCAATTCGCGTGAAGGTACTAGTACAAGAGCCTGCACACCTTGTATATCCGCTTTCAAGGTCTGTACCAGCGGAAGGAGAAAAGCCAGTGTCTTACCCGAACCGGTGGGCGAAAGAAGCACTAAATCTTTGGCTGATTGATAAGCTTCCGTAGCAGCCTCCTGCATCGGAGTGAGTTCCTGTATCTTCAAATTATGAAGTATATCCGAAAGTTCCATGAATATTTTTTTTTAATCAATATGCAAAGATACGGATAAGAAGTCAGTTTCCATCAAAACAAAAACAGCTTTTAAGAAAGCTACCTAAAATCATGACATGCCCGTCAATCGAATAGGAGAAAATTAAAGTCGTTTTCTCCCACTTTAATTTTGGGGAAGTAAAGATATTGAGGTTGTCAAGGACGTGCTCAATCAACCTGTTTCCTCAGGTAGATTGAGCACGTCCTTGACAAAATCACCGTTTTCTTTTGACAAATACATTTTTATACCAAAGATATAATAAAAATTGTAATTGATATGTAACGGTAATCTGAAAGTTATTGTTTAAATTTGCAACGTTTTTTAATAGTTTAATCATATTAATTAAAATCTCATGGCAAAAAGAATGCGATTCATTCTTTCCACAATTATGGTGATAGTCGCAATGACAGCTAAGGCTCAGGTGACTACCTCCTCATTAAGTGGAAAGGTAACAGACCCAGACAAGGAAGCCATTATCGGTGCAACAGTTCAGGCTATACACGAGCCTTCCGGGACACGATATGGCGCAATTACAAACATTGATGGTCGTTATACCATTCAAGGTATGCGGGCAGGCGGGCCTTACAGTGTGGAAGTCTCTTACATCGGCTACCAAACAATGATGTACAAGGATGTGACTCTTCAATTAGGTGAAGTCTACAATTTGAATGTACAGATGAAAGAATCATCAGAGCTTCTTGAGGAAGTGGTTGTTACAGCTCAAAAGACTAAATTTGCTTCCGAAAAGACCGGAGCAACAACCAACATTTCCAATACACAGATTGCCAGCATGCCTTCTGTAAGCCGTAGCATTACCGACTATTCTCGTTTGTCTGCTTACGGTGGTAATGGGATGTCGTTTGCCGGATCTGACGGTCGTACAGCCAACTTCACAATCGACGGTGCCAACTTCAACAACAACTTCGGTTTGAGTTCCAACCTGCCTGGTGGCGGTAATCCGGTCTCTATAGAGGCGATTGACGAAATTCAGATTGTCATATCTCCGTTTGATGTACGCCAGACCAACTTCATCGGTGGCGGTATCAATGCCATTACCAAATCAGGTACCAATACTTACAAAGGTACAGCTTATATTTATCACCAGAATGAAAACATGCGCGGTGATGCCATTGATCGTGAAACAATCTTAGGTGCTCGCGAGAAAGACCAGTCAACTACATATGGTTTTACTATTGGCGGTCCGATAATCAAGAATAAGCTCTTCTTCTTTGCAAACGGCGAGCTGCAGAATACTCCTGCAATTGCCAATCGCTGGCGTGCTTCCGAAGACGGTGTGGCCAATGCAGACGCATACATCTCACGTGCAACCGTTGCCGATCTTCAGAATGTGTCCGATATAGCGAAAGAAAGATATGGCTATGACACCGGTTCATTCAGCAGCTTCCCGTCTGACAATAAGAACACTAAATTATTGGCACGTATAGACTGGAACATCAACAACAACCATCGCTTGGCCTTGCGTTATAACTATACCAAGAATACCGTATGGAATGCCCCTAACGCTTCCTCTATGGACGGTGGTACTCGTATGTCGGGTAGTCGTACTTCACAGTATGCCATGTCGTATGCCAACTCCATGTATTCCTTGGATAACTTGGTACATTCATTGTCTTTCGACCTTAACAGCCGCTTCTCTGCTACCTTGTCCAACCAGTTTTTGGCAACATTCTCCAAGTTGGATGACGTACGTGGTACTAATTCCAGTATTTTCCCATTTGTCGATATTTTGAAAGACAATCAAAACTACATCTCTTTTGGTGAAGAACTTTTCACTTACAATAACGCAGTCCACAACACAGTGTGGAATATAAAAGATGACGTAACTTACTATACCGGCAATCATAAAATCATGGTTGGCTTGAACTATGAGCATCAAATGGCCGACAACCAGTATCTCCGTAACGGTACAGGATATTATCGCTATACCAGCCTGGATGACTTTGTTCAAGGAGCTGCTCCGGAAATTGTATGTTTGACTTATGGCTATAACGGTGAAAACGAACCTGCATCACGTGTTCAGTACAATAAATTGGGCTTCTACTTGCAAGACGAATGGAACGTACGTTCCGATTTCAAGGTTACAGCCGGTCTGCGCTTCGACGGACTCTTCTTTGATAATGGTGACTTGATGACCAACAATGCTATTCTTGACCTTGACTACAACGGTCGTCATATCGATACCGGCAAATGGCCCGGAAACTCATTGACAGTATCTCCTCGTATAGGTTTCAGTTGGGATATACTTGGCAACAATACTTTGAAGCTGCGTGGTGGTAGCGGTTTGTTCTCCGGACGTCTGCCTTTGGTATTCTTTACCAATATGCCTACCAATGGCGGTATGATTCAATATCAGGCGCAAGTCAATGCCAAGAATGCAAAAGACAAAGGTTTCACTATGGATGAATTCAAAGGTGGAATCCTTTCTACAGAAGCTCTGAAACAAAAGCTTTATGATTTGGGTTATCCTCAGACAATCAAACCGGAAGACGGTACAGTTCCTTCAAGTATTTGCGGCGTCGATCCCGACTTTAAAATGCCACAGGTCTGGAAGTCTTCAATTGCCGTGGATTATACAGTACCCGTATCATTCCCATTGAACGTGACGGTAGAAGGAATCTATAACAAGACACTTAATGCCGCCATGTTGAAAGACTGGAGCCAGAAAGATATAAACGGCTTTACACGCTTCAATGGTGCTGATAACCGTCCTGTATTCCCGTCTGACGCTACTTATACGGACGAGGCCGGCAAGAGTCTGCCCAGTGCTTACATGCTTGAGAATACAAGCCGCGGTTACGGATGGTCGACCAGCGTTACCGTGAACGCAGCGCCTGCCAAATGGATCAATTTGATGGCTGCTTATACGCATACAGTATCTAAGGAGGTGACTTCACTTCCGGGTTCCAATGCTTCTTCAGTACTCAACTACCTTTCTACATACGAAGGTGTCAACAACTTCCGTTTGCACAATGGCCTTAACGTTACTCCCGACCGTTTCATTGCAAGTGCCACTATCAACGACAAGAGCGGCAACCACTTTAGTTTGATTTACGAGACTTGGCGTGGCGGTTACAATTACTCTTACATGCTTGCCAACGACATAAACGGTGACGGTTACAACTACGATGCCATTTATATCCCTACAGACAAGCAAGTTGCCGACGGTTCATTCCGTTTCGTTAGCGAGGATGACAAGACACGCTTCATGGATTATGTACACAACGACTCATACCTTAAGAATAATCAGGGTAAATATGCTGAGCCCAACAGTCTTTATTCTCCTTGGGTACACCGTGTAGATTTCTCTTATAAGCACGATTTCAACTTGAATGTATGTGGTGCCAAGCACAAATTGCAGCTGAGCTTTGACATGAAGAACGTGCTTAATTTCTTCAATTCAAGCTGGGGAGTAAGTAAGCATTTGAATCCTGCTATCGGTAACGAAGCCCGTATCTTGAAGTATGAAGGTGTAGACGCTGAAGGTTTTGCTACATTCTCAACTCCGGAGTCTATAAATGGCAACACCAAGACTTGGACTCTCAACCATGCTATTGGTCAGTGCTGGTATGCTTCTATCGGTATTAAGTATTGCTTTAACTGATTATCAATTTAAATATAATCGAAGAATATGAAAAAATATCTATTTATAGTACTTGCTGCTGTGATTTCCCTTTTCTCAAGCTGTGCTGAAGATGATGCAGCAATAGGCTTGTCAGGATTGAAGGTTTCACAGTCGTACGTTGCGCTGCCGGTTGAAGGAGGTAGCACTGACATTACAATTGAATCGAAGTCCGAATGGATTATCACAGGTAACGACAAGGCCGATTGGCTTACCATCTCTACAACTCAAGGTCCTCAAGGCGAAAGCAAAATCACATTTTCTGCTGATGAAGCTGTGGATGGCCGTTCAGTGGAACTGAAGCTGAGCAGTGCCAATGAAACTCAGAACTTGACTATCATGCAAGGCTTGCCAGTCATTTCGGAAGCTACTTGTGCCGAGGTAATAGCCGGTCCCGACAAGAAGACTTATAAAGTGACCGGTGTTGTTTCAAATATTTCCAACACCGTTTACGGCAACTGGGACATTGTGGATGCCACCGGTAAGGTTTACGTCTATGGAACTTTGGACGCCAAAGGCAATACGAAGAATTTTGCCAGCCTGGGTCTGGAAGAAGGCGATGAGGTAACAATACAAGGTCCCAAAACCACCTACGGTACTACAGTTGAGCTTGTTGATGTTACTGTGCTCAAGATTAACAAATCGCTCATCAAGGTCGACTCTGTCTACAATGATGTACTTCCGGTTGAGGGTGGTATCTTTGAGGCATACATCATAACCAAAGGCAACGGCGTTTCTGTAGAAATTCCTGAGGATGCCAAAGAATGGTTGTCTATTGTCTCTATCGACCAGAAAGGAACAGATGCTTGCGTGAAGTTCCAGGCTGCCCGAAACGAAGGTGGTGACCGTTCAACCAGCATTACATTCCGCACTACTGACGGTAAAAAAGATTACACAAGCAAGACTGAACTCTCACAGCAGGGCGCCATCGTTGAAGCTACTGTTGCTGAATTCATTGCCGCCGAGGTTGGTGCTACACAATACCGCATTAGTGGTGTAGTGACCAAGATTGCTAATACCCAATATGGCAATATCTACATCAAGGATTTCTCGGGTGATGTATATATCTATGGCATCAAAGATTTTGCTGATTCTAATATCAAGGAAGGTGATATTGTAACTCTCGTTGGTCCACGTGCCGAATACAAAGGTACTCCGCAGATGACCAATGCCGTTGCAGAGGACGTGAAGAGTGTAAAAACAGTTACTGTTGCTGATTTCCTTGCAGCAGAGGAAAGCCCTTCACAATATTACCAGTTGACCGGTACTGTATCAAATATCGCAAGTACCCTTTATGGTAATTTTGATATTACAGATGAAAGCGGCAAGGTATATGTTTATGGTCTTCTTACAGGCTGGAAAGGCGCAAGCAAACAGTTCGAATCACTGGGTATTGTTGAAGGTGATAAGATTACTATATGCGGTGTTCGTACCAGCTACAAAGATTCCGATCAAGTGGGAAGCGCATTCTTCATTTCTAAAGTGACTGAATAAAGAATTTTTTATAATAAAGTAAAATCCGCACTGCCATCACAGTATATGTAGATGACATTGCGGATTTCTTTTTCAATTTTATATATGATATGAATAAAAGATATTACAATTTGATTTTAGCGATTTGCCTGTTGCTGCCATTGTTCTGTGGATGTAGCTCAGATGATTCTTCAGAAATGAATGAACATCCCACTATCAATGACATTCAATTCACTGAACAAGGTTCCAAGCGTGAAGTACTATATGCTATTGATGGTAGCAAAGGCTTGACATTGGATGAATCAATCCGTTCGCAAATCAGTATTGCAGCCAATAAGACTATTTCCGGTGACGGATTCACCTTTTCAGAAGAATTTGATACTGATAATCTATCGTCACTTCCCGATTACTCCACCGTAAAGCAATGGAGTGACAAGGCTGTGGCCAAAGCAAAAACTTCTTATTGGGTACGCTATCAGCTTCCTTCACAAGTTGCCATGTTCAAACTTCGCATCGCATACGTTGATGGGATAAATGTAGGAGTGGAGCATAATGCAGCCCAAAAAATTGTGATAGAAAACAAAAATGCGAATGTATCCGCCCAAGGACAAAATTACGTGACAGAATACGAAATGCCACATCTGATGGAGGGCAATACCTACGTGGAGCATGAAGTTACGGCCGGTGGCAACAAGGTGCTTAACTATGCAATGGAATGGAACGACCACATGAAACATTCTCGCTGGGTGGCCTATAGCTACGATGCCATTACGGGGGTGAAAAATGTAACCAGAAGTGATGACGCCTGGGCAGTAGACCCATTGCTGCCGGAGAGTATGAGGGTTGACAATAGCTGGCATACCAATGACGGATTCGACCGAGGACACCTCTGTGCTTCCGATGACCGTTCTTTTTCTACAGAAGCCAATAAGCAGACTTTCTACTTCAGCAACATGAGTCCACAACTCAACTCATTCAATGGCGGTTACTGGGTTACCTTCGAGCAGTTACTCAATTCATGGGTGCGCAAGGACAATGCCTTTGGAAGTGTGTACGATAAAATCTATGTGGCAAAAGGTGGAACGCTCGACAAGCTATTGATAGATTATAAGGGAACCAAGGCAGGAGGAGATGGAGTGATGCCCGCTACTGACTCAAAGGGTTTCACATCAAAAGGATTGCCTGTTCCACAATATTACTTCATTGCCGTATTGGCTCATCGTGCCAATCAGCCCGTTGACATAGCTACATCCTATCAGACCATAGGTTTTTGGGTGGAACATCGTGATGACTACGGCTATACTTTTGAACATCCGCTGAATAGGGATGACACCAAAGCAAATGCCATCAGCATTGATGAACTTGAAAGCAAGACTGGCATAGACTTCTTCTGTAATCTTCCCGATTATATTGAGGATGAAGTGGAGAGTAGCTATAATCTCACCGATTGGGCCTGGTAGTATCATGTGCTACGAATGAATATTCGTGAATCTGAACATGAATAATGGTATATTACACACTCCCTGAGTGACGAGTAGATAATAAGAAGAGAGAGGGAGGTTTGCCTTATGGCTGACCTCCCTCTCTCCTATTTGTTCTTTGAAATACTCAAATCAGTCATTCATCAACTTTCTATAACGTACACGGGTGGGTTCTTCTTTCCCAAGGCGCTTCTGTTTATTTTCCTCATATTCTGAATAAGAACCTTCAAAGAAGAACACATTGGAATCTCCTTCGAAAGCGAGGATGTGCGTACAGATACGGTCGAGGAACCAACGGTCGTGGCTGATAACCACGGCACATCCGGCAAAGTCCTCCAAACCTTCTTCGAGGGCGCGAAGCGTGTTCACGTCGATGTCGTTGGTAGGCTCGTCCAGCAGAAGCACATTACCCTCTTCCTTCAGGCAGAGCGCCAGGTGCAGGCGGTTGCGTTCACCACCGGAAAGCACTCCGCAGAGCTTTTCCTGGTCGGCACCGGAGAAGTTGAAACGGGACAGATAGGCGCGCGCATTGATGTCGCGTCCACCCATGCGAATCAGGTCGTTTCCACCGGAAATGACTTGATATACACTCTTGTTAGGGTCGATGTCCTTATGCTGCTGGTCCACGTAGGCCACCTTTACGGTTTCCCCTACCTCGAACTCGCCCTTGTCTGCCTTTTCCAGTCCCATGATAAGGCGGAAAAGCGTGGTCTTACCGGCACCGTTGGGGCCGATGATACCCACGATGCCGTTGGGTGGAAGCATGAAGTTGAGGTCGTCGAACAGCAGTTTGTCGCCGAACGCCTTTGCCACCTGCTTGGCTTCAATCACCTTGTTGCCCAGACGGGGGCCGTTCGGGATAAAGATTTCCAGCTTCTCTTCCTTCTCTTTCACGTCCTCGTTCAGTAATTTGTCGTAGGAGTTCAGACGGGCTTTCCCCTTTGCCTGACGAGCTTTGGGAGCCATACGTACCCATTCCAGCTCGCGTTCCAGTGTCTTGCGGCGCTTGCTGGCTGTCTTTTCTTCCTGCTCCATGCGCTTAGTTTTCTGTTCCAGCCAACTGGAGTAGTTCCCCTTCCAGGGGATGCCCTCGCCACGGTCCAGTTCAAGAATCCAGCCTGCCACATGGTCAAGGAAATAACGGTCGTGCGTCACGGCAATCACCGTACCCTCGTACTGCTGCAAGTGTTGTTCCAGCCAGTCGATAGATTCGGCATCAAGGTGGTTAGTGGGCTCGTCGAGGAGAAGCACATCGGGCTTCTGCAACAATAGGCGGCAAAGGGCCACACGGCGGCGCTCACCACCGGAAAGATGTTCTACGGACTGGTCTTCGGGCGGACAACGGAGGGCATCCATGGCACGCTCCAGCTTGCTGTCGAGGTTCCAGGCATCGGTCGCGTCGATGATGTCCTGCAATTCGGCCTGACGGGAGAAGAGCTTGTCCATCTTGTCCTGGTCCTCATAATATTCGGGCAAGCCGAACTTCTGGTTGATTTCCTCGTATTCTGCCAGCGCGTCCACAATGGGCTGCACGCCTTCCATTACAATTTCCTTCACGGTCTTGGTGGGGTCGAGGTACGGTTCCTGAGCCAGATATCCCACAGAATATCCCGGCGAGAACACCACTTCGCCCTGATAGGACTTATCCAATCCGGCGATAATCTTCAGCAGGGTCGATTTACCCGAACCGTTCAGACCGATGATACCGATTTTTGCCCCGTAGAAGAACGAGAGGTAAATGTTCTTCAGTACCTGCTTGTTGTTCTGCTGAATGGTTTTATTCAGCCCAACCATAGAAAAGATAATCTTTTTATCGTCTACTGTTGCCATGTATTTAATGATTAATGTTCAGTGATAATGATTAATATCAAGGATTGATGGGGACAAAGATAAGAAAAAAGATGATATTATTTTGCAAATTTCAAAAAAGTATCTATCTTTGCACCCGCTTAACAGCAATGAAGGATTGAATCGCTAGCTCAGCAGGTAGAGCACAACACTTTTAATGTTGGGGTCTTGGGTTCGAGCCCCAAGCGGTTCACATAGAAACAAAGCCAGAAGGCGACAAAAAGAAAAAAGTCCTACAATATCAATGTATTGTGGGACTTTTTTTATGTTTCCATCTTACCTGAAAGTCCCAAAAGGGTACGAAAAGAAAAGTTGGACATCCAAACAGTGGTACAATTGGTACAGTGGGTACAGCGCCTCTTCTGCTTCACACACATACGCTTATGTACATTACTTCATAACGCGTACATTATTTATATACATGCGTGTGTGAGATAGAAGAGACGCTGTACCCACTGTACCAACTGTACCCATAAACCTCACCTTTACGCCGCTCAAGTTCACCTTTACACGGCCCAACCTCACCTTTGCTTATGTCACTTCACCTCTTCCAGATAAAGCACACAGCTCGAATAGTCGTTCTGCTTGTGATAGTCCACCTTATGGTTGTAGGGAATCTCCAGCCCGTTTGCCATGAGGTAGGCACCACTAAAACTCTTTCCTTCGTAGTTCAAGGGAACATTATCTATACGGTTCAGCTCATGTACCCGGTATTGCTTGTCAGCACAGAGACCGGCCATCTTCACACGCGGCAGGTGCTGGTTACAGAAATGTTCCGTCTTCCACCAATAGAAGACTGCCTTGTCCTTCTCCGGAGCCACGTACATCAGAGAAGCTACACCTTGCTTGTCATAAGGAGAGAGCAGGCGGTAAATGTCTCCCAACTGTACTACGGGACGGATGGTCTTGTACTCGGCAATGGCATTCTTGCAAAGAGCCTTTTCTTCTTCCGTCATATTTTTGGGCTGGATTTCCATACCCAAACGACCACTCATGGCAACGTCTATCCGATATTTCAGAGGGATGGTGCGGAACGTCTGATGATTGGGGGCAGCACTGATATGCGATGCCATAGCGATGGCGGGGAAGAAATAGGAAGTTCCCCACTGCATATAGACACGTTGCAGGGCATCGGTATTGTCGCTTACCCAGAACTCGTCGAAGTAAGGCAGCACTCCGTAGTTGGCACGACCGCCGCCACTGGCACATGCCTGGATGGTAAGGTCGGGATATTTGGCACGGATGCGCTGGCAGATTTTCTCGAAGCCGCGGTGGAATTCGATGTACATGTGGCTCTGATTATCCTTCGTCAGATATTGCGAACCGTGGTTCTGGACAGACATATTGGCGTCCCACTTGATGTAATCTATTTCAGGATAAGAGGTCATCAGGTTGTCTACCACACCGAAAACGAAGTCCTGCACGGCAGGATTGGCAAGGTCAAGCACTACCTGCGTGCCGCCGCGTCCCAACACAACGTCACGTTCGGAAGCTTTAAGTACCCAGTCGGGATGCTTCTCGTAGAGTTCGCTGGTAGTGTTCGCCATCTCCGGCTCAATCCAGATGCCAAACTTGACGCCATGTTTCTTGGCATCACTCAGCAAGCCTTCAATACCGTTCGGAAGCTTGTTCTTGTCCACCACCCAGTCGCCGAGTGATGAGCTGTCGTTCTTACGGGGATACTTGTCGCCAAACCAGCCATCGTCCATCACGAACAACTCGCCACCCATGGAGGCAATGTCCGCCATCATTTGGTCCATACCTTGCTGGTTGATGTCAAAGTACACGCCTTCCCAACTATTCAAAAGAATCTTGCGGGGGGTAGTGCCGTGCGCCAGTTTGTGCAGGCGTGCCCAGCGATGGAAGTTACGGCTGCCGCCACTCAAGCCTTCATTACTATAAGTCAGGGCAAGTTCGGGAGTGCGGAAAAGCTCGTCCTTCTTCAAGGAATAAGTAGAGTTCTCTTCGTTGATTCCGGCAAAGAAATGGTGGTATTCATCATCGTGTGTCTCAATGCGGAGTTTGTAGTTGCCGCTGTAACAGAGGGCTGCACCAATCACGTTGCCCGTGTTCTCCTGCGGACGGCCGTCAAGGGAGAACATCACTTCGGCATGGTCAGTATGGGAATTGCGCACACCGTCCTTATTCTTGATAACCTTCATGCCCGGAGTGAGAGGTTCCTGCGTCAAAACCCCTTCATTGGCCCAGGAACCGGAGAGATGGGACAGCCATACATCGCCACGGCGGATGGGCAGATTGCCGGAAGCAAACTGATTGAGCACCACCGGCTTCTTCTCCTGATGGGAGATTTCAGTCCAGGATTCTATCACGTCGGCATCCTGCCAGGCACGGTAACAGACGTTGACGAAGAAGGGATACACCTTATCCTTCAGTGCCACGACAGTCGTCACGGCATTCCCTTCCTTTTCGGTAGTCACGTTCAATACTTCGAGCTGGAGGGTCATGTTACCGTCGGCATGCTTCACAGCGAGGGCCGTCTCCACGGGAGCATTCAATCCATATTCGGGATAGGCTGCATGGTTCGCTTCTGCCGCAGAGATATTCTGCAAGTCGGCTTCAGAAAGTCTGTTACCATAATACAAGTGTCTCAGTATACCGCCTTCAGGAGCCGAAAGCACCAAAGAGGTTTTCGGAGTGGATACACATACGTTTTGAGCCAACAAACTGCCGGTCAGCAGCAGTGCTCCAAAGAGAAAATTTGTTCGTTTCTTGAAATTCATGCTTTTCTTGTTTAGATTCTATATTCATTTAGCTGTGCGCAAATGTAGGCGTTTCCCCGAAGATAAAATAGTATCATTTTATCATATCCTTATACAAATTCTATTTCCGGCTGACAATTGTCCCCGTGGCTTGGTTGGCAGGCATCACCAGCACTTCCGCAATCTGGATATGCTCGGGGACGGCAGCGGCGAAATAGACCACTTCGGCTATATCGTCGCCGGTCAGCGGGCGTATACCTTTATATACATTATCGGCCGCCTCCCGGTTACCACGGAAACGGACGACGGAGAAATTGGTTTCCACCAACCCCGGCTTGATATTCGTTACGCGTACCGGGGTATCCACCAGGTCGATGCGGAGTCCGTCGGAAAGGGCCTTGACGGCAGCCTTGCAGGCACAGTACACACTACCTCCCGGATAAGCGTAATCTCCGGCAATGGACCCCATATTGATAACGTGACCACGGCCGCGCTCCACCATACCGGGAACCACGAGGCGGGTCATGGCAAGCAAGGCTTTCACGTTAGTGTCGATGACAATGTCCCATTCATCCAGGTTGCCTTCATGTTCCTTGTCCACCCCAATGACGAGTCCGGCATTGTTCACCAGTATGTCTACCGCCTTCCATTCCTCCGGAAGGGATTCGAGGGCGGCATGGGCAGCCTGCCGGTCGCGGACATCGAAAAGAAGCAGATACACATCGGCTCCATATTTCTCCAACAATTCTTTCTTTACAGCATTCAGTTTCTCCACATTACGGCCATTGAGTATAAGCCGGTAACCGTTCATGGCAAATTTACGCGCGCAGCCTTCCCCTATTCCCGAGGAGGCTCCGGTGATGAGTACAATCTTCTTTTCCATCATGTTATTAAGTTTTAATATCAATACTGCCAACAAAGGTATTACTTATTATTTTAACTTCATAGGAATAATGAATTTTAGAGTAAGGCGAAAAATCCCGATAAATTATGTAACTTTGCACCCGCTTTTTGAAAGCCCGAGAAACTGTTTTGATTTTATTTCAGCTTTCTTCTGAGATTTGTTTAATTCGTTTGGATAAAGTAAAAGACGCTTATGCAAAAGTCCGATTGCATCATCGGTGTGGAGCACGTATCGAAATTTTTCGGAGATAAGGCCGTGCTGAATGATGTGAATTTGTCTGTCCGTAAGGGCGAGTTTGTAACAATACTGGGACCGTCCGGCTGCGGAAAGACAACTCTGTTGCGCCTCATTGCAGGCTTTCAGACAGCCTCGGAAGGAGTGATAACCATTGCCGGAAAGGACATCACGCAGACACCGCCGCACAAGCGTCCGGTGAACACCGTGTTCCAGAAGTACGCTCTCTTCCCCCACCTCAACGTGTTCAACAACATTGCTTTCGGGTTGAAGCTGAAGAAGCTGCCCGGTGCCACCATCGAGAAGAAGGTAAAACAAGCCCTGCGCATGGTGGGCATGACGGACTATGAGGACCGCGACGTAGACTCCCTCTCCGGCGGGCAGCAACAGCGCGTAGCCATTGCCCGAGCCATCGTCAACGAACCCGAAGTGCTGCTACTGGACGAACCCCTTGCCGCCCTGGACCTAAAAATGCGCAAGGACATGCAGATGGAGCTAAAGGAGATGCACCAGAAGCTGGGCATCACCTTCGTATATGTGACCCACGACCAGGAAGAGGCACTGACCTTGAGCGATACCATCGTCGTGATGAGCGAAGGACGCATCCAGCAAATAGGCGTGCCGACGGACATCTACAACGAACCCATCAACTCCTTCGTAGCAGACTTCATTGGTGAAAGCAACATCTTGAACGGAGTTATGATAAAGGATAAAGCCGTCACCTTCTGCGGACACGAATTTGAATGCGTGGACACGGGATTTGGCGAGCAGATGCAGGTAGACGTAGTGATTCGCCCCGAAGACATCTACATCTTCGATGTATCCGACGCCGCACAGCTGACGGGGACCGTAACCAGCTGCATCTTTAAAGGCGTACACTACGAAATGCTGGTGCAGACGCGCGAAGGCTACGAGCTGATGGTGCAGGACTACCATGCCTTCGAGGCAGGACGCGAAGTCGGCCTGCTGGTGAAACCCTTCGACATCCACGTGATGAAGAAGGAACGCACCTGCAACACCTTCGAGGGAAAGCTGGTGGACGAGACGCACGTAGACTTCCTGGGCTGTAACTTCGAGTGCCTCCCCGTGCAGGGCATCGAGCCGGGCAGCGCCGTGCAAGTGGAAGTAGACTTCCAGCACGTCATCCTCGAAGACAACGAAGAGGACGGCCGTCTGACGGGTGAAGTGAAATTCATCCTCTACAAAGGGAACCATTACCACCTGACCGTGTTTACGGACTGGGACGAAGACATCTTTGTCGACACCAACGACGTGTGGGACGACGGCGACCGCGTAGGTATCACCATCGCCCCTCAAAATATACGGATTGTTCAATCTCTTAATAAGGAAGGAAGTGCTCAATAAGTTATCCCATTTCTTCATGCGCCGGCGCAACTGGACGGTACCCTACGCGCTGTTTCTGCTTGTATTTGTCATAGTACCGCTGCTGCTCATCGTGCTCTATGCCTTTACGGACGACGGAGGGGCGTTTACGTTGGCCAACTTCCGCAAGTTCATGATGCACCCCGAAGCGATGAACACGTTTGTCTACTCCATCGGAATAGCCGTTATCACCACGTTGGTCTGCCTGCTGCTGGGCTATCCGGCAGCGTATATCCTGAGCCAGAAGCAATTCAACACCTCACGCACCATGGTGGTGCTGTTCATCCTCCCCATGTGGGTGAATATCTTGATACGTACGCTTGCCACAGTGGCGCTGTTCGACTTCCTGAACCTGCCGCTGGGCGAAGGTGCCCTTGTGTTCGGTATGGTCTACAACTTCCTGCCGTTCATGATATACCCCATTTACAACACCCTTCAGAAGATGGACCACAATCTGATTGAGGCTGCGCAGGACTTGGGAGCCTCTCCTACCCGCGTATTCGGCAAGGTGATTCTGCCGCTCTCCATGCCGGGAGTGATGAGCGGCATAGTGATGGTGTTTATGCCTACGGTTTCTACCTTTGCCATTGCCGAGTTGCTGACAATGAACAACATCAAACTGTTCGGCACCACGGTGCAAGAGAATATTTACAACGGAATGTGGAACTACGGTGCCGCCCTCTCGCTCATCATGCTGTTGCTGATAGGCATCACCATCCTCTTTACCAACGAGGAGGACGGGGCATCGAATGAAAGCGGAGGTGTGATATGATGACACGAATCTTAACCCGCGGCTACTTGTGGCTGCTGCTGGCGTTGCTCTACTCGCCCATCTTAATTATTATGATATTCTCCTTCACGGAGGCAAAGGTGCTGGGCAACTGGACGGGATTCTCCACCAAGCTGTACAGCTCCTTGTTTACGGGCGGGATGCACCACTCGCTGATGAATGCCATCTGGAACACATTCGCCATTGCCCTGCTTGCCGCCACCGCCAGTACGGCGCTGGGCAGCATTGCAGCCATCGGCATCTTCAATCTGCGCTCGCGCACACGGCAGGTAATGAACTTCGCCAATGCCATCCCGATGATGAATGCAGACATTATCACCGGTGTGTCGCTGTTCCTGCTGTTCGTCAGCTTCGGCATATCGCAAGGATTCACCACAGTGGTACTGGCACACATCACTTTCTGCACGCCCTACGTGGTGCTCAGCGTAATGCCCCGGCTCAAAAAGATGAACCAGAATGTCTACGAGGCGGCACTCGACCTGGGCGCCACACCGTTCCAAGCACTGCGCAAGGTTATTCTTCCGGAGATATTTCCGGGTATGATAAGCGGATTCATCCTTGCTTTCACGCTCTCCATCGACGACTTTGCCGTGACCATCTTCACCATCGGCAACCAAGGGCTGGAAACGCTCTCCACCTACATCTACGCCGATGCGCGCAAAGGTGGACTGACGCCGGAACTGCGGCCACTCTCCACCATCATCTTCGTGACGGTGCTGGTGCTGCTGATTGTAATCAACAAGCGGGCCGAACGGACGAAAAACGATTGATGTGAGTGATGAGTTATAAGTTATCAATTGTCAAGAACAAGATGATGAAAAGGATAATAAACATACTGATTCTACTGTGCTGTATCGCATCCCTCTCTTCTTGTGGAAACTCCACAGAAGAGCGCAGCCGTGTACTGAAGATATACAACTGGGCGGACTACATCGATGAAGATGTGCTTGCCGAATTTCCCGACTGGTACAAGCAGCAGACGGGCGAAGACCTCCGTATCATCTACCAGGTGTTCGATATCAACGAAATCATGCTCACCAAAATTGAGCGCGGGCACGAGGACTTCGACGTCGTATGCCCCTCGGAGTACATCATCGAACGCATGCTTCGCAAAGACCTCCTGCTACCCATCGACCGCAACTTCGGCCACACGCCGGACTACATCCCCAACGTGTCGCCCTACATTCGCCACGAGCTGAACAAGACCTCGCAACCGGAACGCCAGACCGAGGACTATGCCGTGCCCTACATGTGGGGCACCGCTGGTATCCTCTTCAACAAAAAGTTTATTACCGCCGAAGAGGCCGGCACATGGGACATCCTCTGGGACTCCAAAAACCGCGGCAAAATACTGATGAAGGACAGCTACCGCGATGCCTACGGTACCGCCATCATCTACGCCCACGCCCGGGAGCTGGCCGACAGCACCGTCACCGTAGAGCAACTGATGAACGACAACTCCCCGCAGGCCATCGCCCTGGCCGAGCAACGCCTCAAGGAGATGAAACCCAACATCGCCGGCTGGGAAGCCGACTTCGGCAAGGAAATGATGACCAAGAACAAGGCGTGGATTAACTTCACCTGGAGCGGCGACGCCGTCTGGGCCATCGAGGAGGCCGATGCCGTGGGTGTGGAACTGGACTACACCGTCCCCTGCGAAGGCAGCAACATCTGGTACGACGGCTGGGTAATCCCCCGCTACGCCCGCAACGTGAAGGCGGCAAGCTATTTCATCAACTACCTCTGCCAGCCTTCCGTGGCACTGCGCAACATGGATGCCATCGGCTACGTCAGCGCCGTAGCCACACCGGAAATCATGGAGGCCAAGACCGATACCACGCTCGACGTGCACTCCGACCTCAGCTACTTCTTCGGCCCCCTGCCCGGAGCCGACAGCCTGCAGATAGACCCGGTACAATATCCTGACCGCCGAGTAGTGGAACGCTGCGCCATGATACGCGACTTCGGCGACCGCACGGAACTAGTGCTCGAGATGTGGAGCCGCGTGAAAGGTGACAATCTCAACACAGGCATCGTGCTGCTCATCTTCGCCGTTTTCGGTCTGCTCTTCATCTGGCTGGTATATGCCAAGATACGAAAGTACAAGCAGAAACGCCGCCACCGTCTCCGCAGAAAGCGGAAAAGGGGATGAGCAACACATTGTTTACCTAAAAACCCGTCAACGTGCAAGGAACAAAGAATCTGACACAAGGCCCCATCAACCGCCAGCTTTTCACGCTGGCAATGCCCATCATGGCCACCTCGTTCATCCAGATGGCCTACAGCCTGACGGACATGGCATGGGTAGGGCGTCTGGGCAGTGAGTCCATGGCTGCAGTAGGTGCGGTAGGCATACTGACGTGGATGTCCGGCTCCATCGCCTTGCTCAATAAAGTGGGCGCCGAAGTCAGCGTAGGCCAGTCCATCGGTGCACGCAGCGAAGAGGACGCACGCAGCTTTGCCTCGCACAACATTACGATTGCCCTGCTCATCTCCGTCTGCTGGGGAGGCCTGCTCTTTCTTTTCGCCCGCCCCATCCTGAACATCTTCGAGCTGAAACAGCATATCACGGACGCCGCCGTGACTTATCTGCGCATCGTGTCGACGGGACTGCCTTTCATCTTTCTCTCCGCTGCCTTTACGGGCATCTACAACGCGGCAGGACGAAGCAAGATTCCGTTCTACATCAGCGGGACGGGACTGATAATGAACATCGTCCTCGACCCTCTGTTCATCTTCGGCTTCGGTTGGGGAACAGTGGGCGCGGCACTTGCCACATGGCTTTCCGAAGCTACAGTATTCGGCATCTTCGTCTACAAACTCCGGGGGAAAAGCGCCGTGCTCGGAGGTTTCTCCTTTATCGTTCCGCTGAAAAAGAAGTACACCCGGCGCATCTTCAAGCTCGGGCTGCCCGTGGCTACGCTGAACACGCTATTTGCCTTCGTCAATATGTTCCTCTCGCGCACCGCCTCGGAGCAGGGAGGACACATCGGACTGATGGCATTCACCACCGGTGGACAAATCGAGGCCATCACCTGGAATACTTCGCAAGGATTCTCCACGGGGCTGAGCACGTTCATCGCCCAGAACTATGCCGCGGGGCAGAAGTCGCGCGTGAAGCAAGCATGGCGCACCACCATGTGGATGACGGGCGTATTCGGAAGCCTCTGCTCACTACTGTTCATCTTCTTCGGCAGCGAGGTGTTCTCTATCTTCGTACCCGAGGCCGAAGCCTACCGTGTGGGTGGAGATTTCCTCCGCATCGACGGCTATTCGCAAATGTTCATGATGATGGAAATTACCATGCAGGGCGTGTTCTACGGACTGGGACGGACAGTGCCGCCTGCCATTGTCAGCATCGGATGCAATTACATGCGTATTCCGGTGGCGTTATTGCTGGTGCACATGGGTATGGGAGTGGATGCCATCTGGTGGGCAGTAAGTGGAACGACCGTTGCCAAAGGTCTTATACTGACAGCCTGGTTCGTCCTCATCAAAAGGAAAATTCTCTAAAAAAGGACAGAACTGGCGAACTTTAGAAAGAAGAATATGGTTATTATATACATAAATTTGCAACATTAAAGATAAAGTCAACTTTTAAAGAAAAAGAGTTATGAAGAAGATGAAATTTACAGTATTACTTTTGTGCGGCGCATTGCTGCTGGGCAGTTGCGGCACAATGAACAACAAGGCCAAAGGTGGAATAATCGGCGGTGGCTCCGGTGCAGCAGCAGGTGCCATTATCGGCGGACTGATAGGTAAAGGCAAGGGGGCAGCCATTGGAGCTGCGGTAGGTGCTGCAGTAGGTACGGGTGCCGGCGTTGCCATCGGACACAAGATGGACAAGAAGGCTGCCGAAGCTGCCAAGATTGAAGGCGCCCAAGTGGAGCAGGTGACGGATGCCAACGGCTTGCCGGCTGTCAAAGTATCCTTTGCGGCAGGTATTCTTTTCGGCTTCAACTCCGCAGCACTGAGCAACGAGGCAAAGGCTTCCCTGCGCGAACTCGCACAGATTCTGAAGGAAGACCCGACAACCGATATCGCCATCATCGGCCATACCGACAAAGTGGGTACTTACGAAGCCAACATGAAAGTTTCCAAGAACCGCGCCTATGCCGTAGAGAACTATTTGCAGGATTGCGGCGTATCTCCGGCCCAGTTCAAGAAAGTGGAAGGCGTGGGATACAACGAATACGACGAAAGTCTGTCTGCCGACCAGAACCGACGCGTAGAGGTATATATGTATGCCAGCGAACAGATGATTAAGAATGCGGAGGCAGCTAATTAATATGGTAAAGTGATTAATGTGTTAATGTGCCAATATGCATATTGGCACATTAACACATTAATCACATTGGCACTCTCTCCATGAAACTCCCGAAGCCTTTGCGGTTCCTCCGCAACATCATATTATTCTTCTTTATTTCCACTATCCTAGCGGTAGTGGCTTATCGTTTTGTACCCGTCTACATCACGCCACTGATGGTTATTCGCAGCGTGCAACAGGTCTTTAAGGGTGAAAGTCCATGCTGGCACCACACTTGGGTATCTTCCGACAAGATATCCCCTCACCTGCCTATGGCCGTCATTGCCTCGGAAGACAACCGGTTTGCCACACACAACGGATTCGATTTCATCGAGATACAGAAAGCGATAAAGGAGAATGAAACAAGAAAACGGAAACGGGGCGCAAGCACCATCAGCCAGCAGACGGCAAAGAATGTATTCCTATGGCCCCAGTCTTCCTGGGTACGTAAAGGACTGGAAGTCTACTTCACCGTACTGATAGAATTCTTCTGGTCCAAAGAACGTATCATGGAGGTCTATCTCAACTCCATCGAAATGGGAAAAGGCATCTATGGCGCACAAGCTGCCGCCAAATACAAGTTCAAGACTACAGCAGCCAAGCTCTCTGCCGGACAGTGCGCACTAATAGCGGCAACATTGCCCAACCCCATACGCTTCGACTCAGCACACCCCTCCCCTTACATAAAGAAAAGGCAAGGACAGATTCTACGATTGATGAAACTGGTACCCAAATTCCAGCTAAATGAGAAGCGGACAAAAGAATAAGAAGAGGATGTATCAAAACAGTTAATAGCACACAGATGACACATCCTCCTTTAATTTTTAATTCTTAATTTTTAATTAATACGCGTGTCCTCCCTCTTCCATCTCCTTCGCATCAATCTTGCGATTGTCGATACTGCGCCAAGCGTAGAAGATGTAGGCAAGAACGAAAGGAACAAGGATAGAGACATAAGCCATAACCTTCAGTGTGAACTGGCTCGAGCAACTGTTTGCCAACGTGAGTGAGCTTTGCAGGTCGTGGGTAGAAGGATAATAGGCCGTATTGTTATAGCCTGCCACAAGCAGCAGTGCCAATACCGTAAGCACCGTCCCTGCACCGGCAAACCAGATACCCTTGTCGAATGCCGGCTTCCACAGCGTGCGGATAATGCCCCAGAGCACAGCCACCACACCAACCAGGAATACAAGCAGCACTACCGGCATCTGCAGGAAGTTCGTCAGATACTTGTAAGGTTCCATGAACACCTCTCCCGTTTCCGGGCGTACAGCATAGCCGTCGGCAAGCAGCGTACGGATGACGAAGGCCAGGAAGAATACCAGGAACAACGCCGTATTTCCCCAGAGTGCCCGGCGGCAGCGTTTCACCAAATCATCCTCATTGATATTATTAATAAAATAAAGCGCTCCCAAGATACGTGCCAGAAAGAACACAGCCAGCCCCAGCACCACATTCCACGGATTAAGCAGCGCATCCAACCCATGCCAGCCGTTAGCCCATTGACTGATAACCGGCATTGCCGCATCTGCGATATTCCCTTTATTGATATAGAAGTTAGACCCCGTGAAGAACGTGGCCACTGCCCCACCCAGCAATACCGGACCTACCACTCCGTTTATCACCAGGAACGTGCGATACGTTGTCTTGCCCAGCAGATTTCCCGCCTTCGACTGAAACTCGTAGCTGACAGCCTGCAACACAAAGCTGAACAGAATAATCATCCACAACCAATAAGCTCCTCCGAAACTGGTACTATAGAACAACGGAAACGAAGCAAAGAACGCGCCTCCAAACGTGACAAGCGTTGTAAACGTGAACTCCCACTTCCGTCCCGTAGAATTAATCATCATCTTCTTCTGCTCCTCCGTCTTCCCCAGACAGAACAGAAGCGAATTACCTCCCTGCACGAACAGCAGGAATACCAGTAGTGCTCCCAGCAAGGAGACTACAAACCACCAATAGTGTTGAAGAAATATATAAGCATTCATTGTGAGTTATGAGTTATAAGTTATGAGTTATGTGACGGTGTGTGCGTTTCGGTTTCCGGACCTTTGCGAATGGCCTTCAGCATAATTCCCACCTCAGCAATCAGCATGACAGTGAAAAGTACCAGGAAGATAAAGAACGTGGTCTGCACGGAGCCTACATCCAGCTTAGAGATGGCGGCACTCGTGGGCAGCATATCTTGGATGGCCCACGGCTGGCGACCACACTCGGCAACCACCCATCCGGCTTGTCCAGCCAGATAGCCCAGCGGAATGGTGAGCATAGCCACCCAATGCATCCATGGCATCCGCGACAAGTCTTTCTTATAGGCCAGGAACAGCACCACAATAAAGAAGAGGATGAAGTACCCACCCAACATCACCATCACACGGAACATGTAGAACGTAAGGGGCACATTGGGCACCAGCTCGTTCACGTCCTTGATATAACCGTAACCGAAATAGGCTACATTATCTTTCAACACTTTGGCAGCCACCTCTGCATCTGCCTCATTGCCCGCAGCCTTGGCTGCACGATAGGCGGCAAACGCACCGATAGCCGTTTTTCCTTTTTCTATTTTCTCTTCTGCCGAAAGCGCTACGGTACCGTCCCTCAACGGATATCCACCTTTCAGCAGGTCATTGATGCCGGGAACAAAAGCATCCATCTTGCGCTCGGCAAGCAGCGACAGCATCTTCGGAATTTCCACACGGAAAAGGAATGGGTCTACTCCGTCCTGCGGTGTCTGCTTGGCAGGATTCAGCAGCCCGAACGCTACCAATCCGGCACCTTGCCGCCCTTCATAATAGCCTTCCATAGCAGCCAGCTTCATCGGCTGCTTTTGCGCCACCTGATAGCCCGAGCCATCACCCGTCCAGGCAGAGAGCACAGCGGCACACAGACCTACCCATGCGGCAATCTTTACACTTGCCAGCGCAAATTTCTTCTCGCGCTTCTTCCACAGATACCAGCAGCTTACGCCTACTACAAACACGGCAGCCAGCACCCAGCCGGACAGCACGCTATGGAAGAACTTATTGACAGCCATCGGCGAAGTTGCCACAGCCCAGAAGTCCACCATCTCGTTGCGTGCCGTATCGGGATTGAACTCCATACCTACGGGATTCTGCATCCACGCATTGGCAACCAGAATCCACCAGGCAGAAATCGTGGCGCCCAACCCCGTGAGCCAAGTAGATGCCAGGTGGAAACGCTTGCTCACCTTATCCCAGCCGAAGAACATGACGGCGATAAACGTTGCTTCCATAAAGAAAGCCAAAATACCCTCGATGGCAAGCGGCGCACCGAAGATGTCGCCCACAAACCAACTGTAATTACTCCAATTCGTACCGAATTCAAATTCCAGAATAATACCGGTTGCTACACCAATAGCAAAGTTGATACCGAAAATCTTCATCCAGAATTTGGCAGTACGTTTCCAAAATTCGTCACCCGTACGGTAGTACGCTGTCTCCATGATGCCCATAATTACCGCCAGTCCAAGTGTCAGCGGCACAAAAATCCAGTGATAGATGGCGGTCAAGGCAAATTGGGCTCTCGACCAGTCAATCAGGGAAGTGTCAATGTGTCCAAGCATAAGAATCAAGTTATGAGTTATGAGTTATAAGTTATGAGTTATTAAGTTTTTAAGTTATCGGGTAAGAACAGAGAGACACGGAGAATTTATAAGGGCAAGGAAATAAACTCTGTGTCTCCGTGTTTAGTCGCCCAGACTCCGATGGATAAGCTCATTACTGACATAGCCTTCCTTGTCATCGCCCACCACGGGGGTATTCAGAAACCGTGGGAAGAAGAAAAGGCGGAGAATGAAGAACATGATGAATAACTTCACAAGAATGATAAGCCACAAAGTACGCCCTAACGTCATACTTCGAAAACCTTCCAAATAAAAACGCCAAATGTTTACCGCAGTCTGTTTCATGCCGATAAAATTATAATGATTACAAATATAAAATACTTTTATATAAAGAACAAATAAAAAGGTGAAAAGTTGAACAGAAAAAAGACTTCTCCCATTCATCGGTACAAAAAAGATTTTAGGCGAGGAAAATTTCCCCAACGTCTATCACTTTTGCAATCCTTTCTCCACCCTACTACATTTGCAAATGTAAAACCATAGAATAACGAAGATATGACGAACGTAAAAAGATTGACAGTGATAGCGCTATGTATGGCAAGCTGTATGGGAGTGGCCGCCCAAAACGGCACTTCCACGCAGATACCCGGCAGTTCCGAGCAGCCAGCCGACAGCCTGCCCGCCCAATGGGACTTGCAAGCGTGCATCGACTATGCCTTGCAGCAAAACATCACCATCCGCAAGAACCGCCTCAGTGCGGAAAGTGCCCAGGTAGATGTAAAGACCGCCCGAGCCGCTCTCTTCCCCAGCCTTTCGGCCAGTGTGAGCCAGCGTGTCGTGAATCGCCCGAAGAGCGAGACAAACACCATCATCGACGGCGACAACATCACCAGCAGCCAGAGCAAGACTTCCTATAACGGCAGCTACGGCATCGATGCCAACTGGACCCTCTACAACGGCGGGAAACGCCTCAACACCATCAAACAACAGCAACTGAACAACCGCATTGCCGAACTTAGCGTAGCACAGAGCGAGAACAGCATCGAAGAAAGTATCGCACAAACCTACGTACAGATACTCTACGCCGCCGAAGCCGTGAAAGTGAACGAATCGACCCTGGAAGTGAGCCAGGCCGAATGCGAACGCGCCCGCCAACTTCTCGAAGCAGGAAGCATAGCCAAAAGCGACCTGGCACAACTGGAAGCGCAAGTGAGTACCGACAAGTACCAGCTGGTGACAGCACAAGCCACCCTGCAAGACTACAAACTACAACTGAAACAACTCCTGGAACTGGACGGCGAATCCGAGATGAACCTCTACATCCCCACACTCGGCACGGAAAACGTACTGGCACCCCTGCCCACCAAAACGGACGTTTACCGTTCTGCCCTCGTGCTCCGTCCGGAAATAGAAGCCGGCAAACTGAATATACAGACATCCGACCTCGACATCAAAATTGCCCGCGCTGGCTATCTGCCTACGCTGAGCCTCAGCGCCGGCATCGGAACCAGCCATGCCAACGGCAATGACTTCACCTTCAGCGAGCAAGTCAAACAGAACTGGAACAACTCGCTGGGCTTCACCGTAAGCGTGCCTATCTTCAGCAACCGGCAGACCAAGAGTGCCGTAGAGAAAGCCAAGATTCAGAAGCAGACCAGCGAACTGGACCTGCTGGACGACCAAAAAACGCTGTACAAGACCATCGAAACCCTCTGGCTCGATGCCAACAGCGCCCAGCAGCGCTACGCCGCCGCCACAGAGAAACTGAAAAGTACGCAGACCAGCTATGAACTGATTCAAGAGCAGTTCAACCTGGGCATGAAGAATACCGTAGAACTGCTGACTGAGAAAAGCAATCTGCTCAGCGCACAGCAGGAGACACTGCAAGCCAAATACATGGCCATACTGAATATGCAGCTACTGAAGTTTTATCAAGGAGAAAAAATCGAATTATAATACCTTATATATATATGAACAAAAAAAGAATCATCCTCATTGCCGTAGCTGCCGTAATCATAGTGGGCGGCGGCGTATGGCTCTTCGGTGGTGCCAAGGCCAAGCACAAGGTGACCTACGCCACAGCAACCATCCATAAAGGTGAGATTTCCGAATCCGTAACCGCCACGGGAACCATCGAACCGGTGACAGAAGTGGAAGTGGGTACCCAGGTGAGCGGTATCATTGACAAGATTCATGTAGACTACAATTCCGTAGTAACCAAAGGCCAGCTCATTGCCGAGATGGACCGCGTGACCCTGCAAAGCGAACTTGCCTCGCAACGCGCCGCCTACAACGGTGCAAAGGCCGAATACGAGTACCAGAAGAAACTCTACGAACGCAACAAGACGCTGAACGAAAAGCAGCTCATCGCCGCCACGGACTATGAGCAATCCGTCTATAACTACGAGAAGGCCCGCAGCAACTACGAAAGCAGCCAGGCATCACTGGCAAAGGCTGAACGCAACCTCTCCTACGCCACCATCACCTCTCCCATCGACGGTGTGGTCATCAGCCGTGACGTGGAAGCAGGACAGACCGTGGCTTCCGGCTTCGAGACACCGACACTGTTCACCATCGCTGCCGACCTGACGCAGATGCAGGTTGTGGCCGACGTGGACGAAGCGGACATAGGCGGTGTGGAAGAGGGACAGCGCGCCACGTTTACCGTAGACGCCTACCCGAATGACGTGTTCGAAGGAGTGGTCACACAAATTCGTCTGGGAGATGCCAGCTCAAGCAGCACGTCGAACACCAGCACCAGCACGGTTGTGACCTACGAAGTAGTCATCTCCGCCCACAACCCGGACCTGAAACTGAAACCACGCCTGACAGCTAACGTCACCATCTTCACCCTCGACCGCAAAGACGTGCTGTGCGCTCCCGCCCGTGCCCTGCGCTTCAACCCCGAAAAACCGCTTATCGGCGACAATGATATCGTGAAGGATTGCGAAGGGGAACATAAACTCTGGACCCGCAAAGGCAACACCTTTACCGCCCATCCAGTGAAGATAGGTATCTCCAACGGAGTCAACACGGAAATTATCAGTGGCATTAACGAAGGTACCATAGTAGTGACCGAAGCCACCATCGGCAGCATGCCCGGCAGCGGCGCTCCGGACATGAGCCAGGAAGCTCCCGGCGGTGAGAAGAGTCCGTTCATGCCTGGCCCTCCGGGAAGTAAGAAGAAGAGCGGAAAATAATACAAAAAAAGAATTATGAATAAAGCAGTCATTGAACTTCAAAATATCAAACGCAACTTCCAGGTGGGGGACGAAACCGTGCATGCCCTGCACGGCGTCTCGTTCACCATCCGTGAAGGCGAGTTTGTCACCATCATGGGTACATCGGGCTCCGGAAAGTCTACTTTGCTGAATACCCTCGGCTGCCTGGACACACCCACCAGCGGCGAATACCTGCTGGACGGTATCTCCGTACGTACCATGAGCAAGCCTCAACGCGCCGTACTACGCAACCGTAAAATCGGCTTCGTATTCCAGAGCTACAACCTGCTGCCCAAAACCACTGCCGTGGAAAATGTGGAGCTACCGCTGATGTATAACTCCTCCGTCTCGGCTTCCGAAAGGCGGAGACGTGCCATCGAAGCCCTGCAAGCCGTGGGGCTGGGCGACCGACTGGAACATAAGTCCAATCAGATGTCCGGCGGTCAGATGCAACGCGTAGCCATCGCCCGCGCCTTGGTGAACAATCCCGCCGTTATCCTGGCAGACGAAGCTACGGGTAACCTGGACACCCGTACTTCTTTCGAGATTCTGGTACTGTTCCAAAAGCTGCATGCCGAAGGGCGCACCATCATCTTCGTCACCCACAACCCCGAAATAGCCCAGTACAGCAGCCGCAACATCGTGCTGCGCGACGGACAAATCAAGGACGATACCATCAACACCCAAATCCAGAATGCAGCCGAAGCCCTGGCAGCATTGCCTAAGCAGGAGGAGGAATGAGGGATAAGGGATTAAGGATTAGGGATTAATTTTAAACTTTCCATTAAAACGATATGAACGGAACAAACCTTTTCAAAATAGCCTTGCGAGCCTTGAACAACAACAAGCTGCGCGCATTCCTCACCATGCTGGGCATCATCATTGGCGTGGCGTCCGTCATCACGATGCTTGCCATCGGACAAGGTTCGAAGAAAAGCATCCAGGCGCAAATCTCCGAGATGGGCTCCAACATGATTATGATTCACCCCGGTGCCGACATGCGCGGCGGTGTCCGCCAAGACCCCAGCGCCATGCAGACCTTGAAGCTGACCGACTACGAAGCCCTGCGCAACGAAACCAACTTCCTGGCTGCCGTCAGCCCCAATGTCTCCTCCAGCGGGCAGCTCATCGCGGGCAACAACAACTACCCTTCCTCCGTGAGCGGCGTGGGCACGGACTATCTCGAAATCCGGCAGCTCAGCGTGGAGAACGGCGAGATGTTTACCGAAGCCGACATACAGACCTCTGCCAAGGTGTGCGTCATCGGAAAGACCATCCAAGACAACCTCTTTCCCGGAGGAGAGGACCCCGTGGGACGTATCATCCGTTTCAACCAAGTGCCCTTCCGCGTGGTGGGCGTGCTGAAGTCCAAAGGCTACAACTCCATGGGCATGGACCAAGACGACGTAGTGCTTGCCCCCTACAGCACCGTGATGAAACGCCTGCTGGCACAGACCTACCTTAGCGGCATCTTCGCCTCCGCCCTCACCGAGGACATGACGGACAATGCCACCGACGAGATCACCGAGATACTGCGCCGCAACCACAAGCTGAAGGAGAGTGACGACGACGACTTCACCATTCGCAGCCAGCAGGAACTCAGCACCATGCTGAACTCCACCACCGACCTGATGACCACGCTGCTTGCCTGCATAGCCGGCATTTCGCTCGTAGTGGGCGGCATCGGCATTATGAACATCATGTACGTATCGGTGACGGAACGCACGCGCGAAATCGGCCTGCGCATGAGTGTAGGCGCCCGCGGTGTCGACATCTTGAGCCAGTTCCTCATCGAAGCTATCCTCATCAGCATCACCGGAGGCATCATCGGCGTCATCATCGGATGCGGAGCCAGCTGGATAGTGAAGAGCGTTGCCCACTGGCCCATCTTCATCCAGCCGTGGAGTGTATTCCTCTCCTTCGCCGTATGTACCGTCACCGGAGTGTTCTTCGGTTGGTATCCCGCCAAGAAAGCTGCGGACCTCGACCCGATAGAGGCCATACGCTACGAATAACCTTTTCTCCCTTGCCGGAAGTTAGCCAAATAGTTCTTAAGTATTAGGAAAAAAGTTTCCGGCAATAGGGAAAAAAGTTATGTGAAACCAAGGATAATCTCTATCCCAAGCCTTGGGATAGACATCCGCAAGCTTGGGATACATATCCGCAACCTGGAAACGCTTATCCGCAACCTGCGAACAGAGATTTGCTTCGCAGGCAGCGGATATTTCCAATATCCACCTAAAATCCGTATCTTTGTATCATGATGAAACAACAGCTCCCTAACCCACGCCGCCGCGGCATCGAAACCCTGATACACATCATTGTCTGGGGTATCGTCATCGGTTTCCCCTTTCTGATGATGACACGCAGCGGCTTCAATATCAGCCTTGCGGACTATCTGCGCCACGGTAGCAGCAGTACCCTCTCATTCTTCCTTGTATTCTACATCAACTACTGCCTCCTCATTCCCCGCTACTTGTTCGAGGGACGCATCCGGCAGTATCTCCTGCTGAACACACTGCTCATCATCTGCATTACCACCGGCGCCCACCTTTGGCAAGAATACACATTCCAAAACCATATGCGCGGCGATGATGACGGTCAGCACATGGGGCCTCCCAAATGGATATTCATCTTGCGCGACGTCTCGACCATGATTCTCACCGCCGGCCTCAGCGCTGCCATCAAGCTGAGCCGCCGCTGGGCGCAGATGGACGCCGCCCGCCGCGAAGCCGAGAAAAGCCGCACGGAAGCCGAGTTGAAGAACCTGCGCAACCAGCTCAACCCGCACTTCCTGCTCAATACGCTGAATAACATCTACGCCCTCATCGCCTTCGATGCCGACAAGGCACAGACTGCCGTGCAGGAACTGAGCCGACTGCTGCGCCATGTGCTGTATGACAATCAGCAGAACTTCGTCACCCTGGACAAGGAGATGGACTTCATCCGCAACTACATCGAACTGATGCGCATCCGTCTCTCCGCCAACGTCCGTGTGGAAACAAAGATAGACGTCCGACCGGACAGCCGTACTGAAATAGCTCCGCTCATCTTTATTTCCCTCATAGAGAATGCCTTCAAGCATGGCATCTCCCCCACTGAGCCCAGCTTTATCCGTATCCACTTCAGTGAAAGCCCCGGAGAGATACATTGCGAAATAACCAACAGCTATCATCCCAAAAGCGTGGCAGATAAAAGCGGAAGCGGCATCGGCCTGGAACAGGTGCGCAAGCGTCTGGAACTGACCTATCCCGACCGTTACGACTGGCAGCAAGGAGTGAGTGAGGACATGAAAGAGTATAAATCTATTTTAATTATAAAGATATGAATCTGAAGTGCGCCATTGTAGACGACGAGCCTCTCGCCCTGGGGTTGCTGGAAAGCTACGTCAACAAGACCCCGTTTCTGGAGTTGGTCGGTAAATACTCCAGTGCCGTACAAGCCATCAAGGAGTTGCCCGAGAAGCACATCGACCTGCTTTTCCTCGACATCCAGATGCCCGAACTGAACGGACTGGAATTTTCGAAGATGGTCGATTCCGGCACCCGCATTGTCTTTACCACCGCCTTCGACCAGTATGCCATAGACGGCTACAAAGTCAATGCGCTGGACTACCTGCTGAAACCCATCTCCTACGTCGACTTTCTGCAGGCTGCCAACAAGGCTGTGCAATGGTTTGAATTGCTGCAACAGTCCAAGGAAGAGATTCAGAGCATCTTCGTAAAGAGCGAGTATAAGCTGGTGCAAATCGAATTGAGTAAAATTCTGTACATAGAGGGGCTAAAAGACTATCTCAAAATCTACGAGGAGGATTCTCCCAAGCCTATCCTGTCTCTCATGAGCATGAAGGCAATGGAGGAACTTCTGCCTGCCTCGCGTTTCATGCGCGTCCACCGTTCCTACATTGTTCAGAAGAATAAAATACGTATTATAGACCGTGGCCGCATCGTGTTCGGAAAGAATTACATCCCGATAAGTGACAGCTATAAACAAGCTTTTCAAGAATTTTTAGACCAAAGAAGCTAAAAAAATCGACCAATCCGTCGATAAAATCGGAAAAAACGTCGATTTATTATAGAATCCTTTTGCATATTAAAATATGTTTTTTTATCTTTGCACCGAACAGATAGGAGTTGTGAAACTCCCCCAATAGAATAGTTTAGTTAAGTCTAGTTTAGTTTTTGTGTGAAGCACTTCCTCCGTAAGCGAACGTTGGAAGTGCTTTTTACATATCAACACTATTTAATCCACAAGCAGAAAAATTATCAAAGCAAATTTAAAAAACTATATATAACTACATATCAAACACCAACATAACATTCATTTTCTTATCTTTAATACAGAAACAAGTGGGCACGCATGTTTTATGATTTTACTAATCACATCTGTATAATGTTAGTTTCGCGACAACCATTATACGGTAATAATCTTGTAAATTATGGAAATCAAGAAAACATCCAAAGCAAGCCTGGAAAACAAGAAGTCAAGTTGGCTACTTGTAGGTTATGTAATTGTGCTGGTCTTCATGTTCGTTGCATTTGAATGGTCGAAGCGTGATGTTAGGATTGACATGAGCGGTGCTATTACCGAGAACGTATTTGAGCAGGAAATTGAAATTCCTATCACGGAGCAACCCGAATTAGTAGCTCCACCACCCCCTCAAGCTCCTGCAATTGCCGAGGTATTGACAATTGTGGATGATAATGACAATGTGAAAGAAACAGCCATTGCCTCTTCCGAAGAAATCGGTGAAGCTGTAATCATCAAAACCATATCTCCAACCGTAGATGAAGAGATTCCGGTAGAGGATGAGATTTTTGAAGTTGTAGAGAAGAATCCCGAGTTTTCTTATAATGGCATGAGTCTGATGCAATATCTGGGTAAGAGTATAAAATACCCGACTATTGCACAAGAGACCGGAACCCAGGGGCGCGTAATAGTACAATTCGTTGTCAACAAAGACGGCAGCATCGTAGATGTAAAAGTAGTAAGAGGCGTAGATCCCTATCTGGACAAAGAAGCTATCCGTGTGATTTCCACCATGCCCAAATGGAAACCCGGTGAGCAACGAGGCAAACCGGTCCGTTGTAAATTCACAGTTCCCGTAATGTTTAAATTACAATAGCAGACATGCCAGTGTCCACTTTCCACTTGTCTTCATAAGGTAATCTCCAATATCCGAGGGCGTGTCAAAACTGGTATTCACCACAGATTACACAGATTTGCACAGATAAGCATCTTTGATTATCAGTAGATTAAGCTCATTCTGTGTTAATCCGTGTAATCTGTGGTGAATTTTGACACACCCCCATTTTTTTAAGTATCAACACAGCCATTTCCTTCTTCCATATTTTTCTTTCCACAGAAAAACAAAAACATTCAGCCCTCTCAGACTGTTACATAGAAAAACAATATATCACTCCTGATAAAACCACACGATAATGAAATCACAACTCTTTGACATCAGAAGAGAATATAAGAAAGGCAGGCTGACACCGGGTAACCTCAACGACAATCCCTTTGAGCAATTCGACCATTGGCTGAACGATGCTATCCATAGTGATGAGTACGAGCCCACCGCCATGACGGTAGCTACAGTCTCGACAGACGGGCATCCTTCTACACGCACAGTGTTGCTGAAAGGGGTGGAAAATGGCCGTTTCATCTTCTTCACCAACTACGAAAGCAGGAAAGGCCGGCAACTGACTACAAATCCGTATATATCCTTATCTTTCGTATGGCACAAACTGGAAAGGCAAATACACATTGAAGGAAAAGCTGAAAGATGCGCTCCTGCCGATTCTGACGCCTATTTTGCAAGCAGGCCTTACAAAAGTAAAATCGGGGCGAGGATTTCACCCCAAAGTCACGTCATCGGCAGCCGTATGGAGATAATGCGCGCGTTCGTCCGCGAAGCGGCAACATGGATAGGGCAAAGTATCAAACGTCCCGACAACTGGGGAGGTTTTGCCGTCACCCCTTTCCGTTTTGAATTCTGGCAAGGACGGGAAAGCAGGCTACACGACCGTTTCCTCTATTCCCAACAAGCGGATGGCAGCTGGAAAAAGGAGAGGCTGGCTCCCTAAATACGGACAGGGAAACACTTCTCATCACAAATAAATCTTAAAAGGAGGAACAAAGCCACAGAAACGCTGTTTGAAGGGGAAACTCTAAAAACAACAGTTATGAATTACGGTATCAGTATTCTTTTCAGGGCTATACCCTTGTTGATGGCCCTTTTCTGTTTCGGCTACGGAGCCTTTGTGCTCCACGAAGGACTGGATTCGGCAAAATTTGTGGCCGGTCCGGTAGTATTTTCCTTAGGGATGATTTGCATTGCCTTGTTCGCCACAGCGGCAACAATCATTAGACAAATTATTCATACCTACAATCCGATAGCCAGATACGCACTTCCGGTTATTGGTTACCTGGCAGCCGTACTCACAGTAATCTATGGTTGGAATTATATGCACGAAGCTGCCACGGCAAGCAATTTCGTGGCAGGACACGTGATTTGCGGAGTCGGTTTCATCACAGCTTGTGTAGCTACCACAGCCACAGCCTCCACCCGCTTCACCCTCATTCCCGCCAACTCGGAACGTACCGACCAGCTACAACCTGCCGATGCATTCAATTCCTCCCAGGGATATATCCTGATAGCAGTTGCCACCCTTATGGCAGTAATGGCATGGATATGGGCCTTCTGGCTATTGTCAAAAAGCAGCGAGCACAATGCATATTATGTAGCAGGCCATGTCATGGCAGGACTTGCTTGTATCTGTTCCAGCTTGGTGGCGCTGGTTGCAACCATCGTCCGCCAGATACGCAACAACTATACAAAGTCTGAACGGAAACAATGGCCGGCCCTTGTTTTGATAATGGGCAGCATAAGCATTCTCTGGGGACTTCTGGTCTTGGCCAACAGCAATCCGGCACTCTCCTCCACAGGATATATTATGATAGGCCTGGGACTGGTATGCTACAGCATTTCCAGCAAAGTCATACTACTTGCCGCCATCTGGCGGAACACTTTCAAGCTGGCCAACCGCATCCCGCAGATTCCGGTCTTCACGGCCCTGGCTTGTCTGTTTCTCTCCGCCTTTCTGTTTGAGATGGCAAGCCTGCACAATGCCTATTTTGTCCCTGCACGCGTACTGGCTGGTTTGGGAGGCATCTGCTTTACATTATTCTCCATCGTAAGCATTCTGGAGAGCGGTACATCTAAGTAGACATTTTCCCGCCATTGGCCTGAGCATCGAGGAACAATTCCACACGCTCGGCATGGTGGGCCACATAAGCTGCCGGACCGGTATCCCCGGAATCAAGAATATCGCGGACCACATCCGCCTTATTCTTGCCGGTAATAAAGAAAATAAGATTCTTCGCAGCAAACAAAAGGCAGCCGGTCATGGCTATGCGTTTCTGCCCATTATAGGGATTGACACTCACCTCATAAGGATGAAAGGAAGAAAGCAGATATTCCTGCCCCGGAAAGATAGAGGAGGTATGCCCGTCGTCTCCAGCACCGAGCAAAACGACATCGAAGGCCGGGAAGCCACCCCAAAGCGGAACCGTGCGGCAAACCAGCGTCGAATAGTTCTTTGCTTCAATCTCCGGGCGGTTCACTCCATAAATAGGGTAAACGTATTCATCGGGCATGCCTACTTCATCCAACAGCAAACGGCGCATAGTACCATAATTGCTCTCATAATCCTCTGCCGGCACACACCGTTCATCCACCCAATAAATCCGCATCCGCATCCAAGGAGTCACCTCCTTGTACTCGTTGGCCCAAATGTCAAACATCAGCGAAGGAGTACTTCCCCCACTGAATGCAAAATAAAAGGTCTTTTCCGGCTCACGCTCCATCATCGCAATCAAATGTTCAATCAACGCATGTGCCGTAGCTGTAGCCGAATGGTAAACATAACTTTTCATAACTCGCAATATTCATCTGTATTAGTCAAATTCTTACACGGATTAGTCCACTCAGCACCATGTTCGTGCATCATCGCTTCACTTTCCAAAGGTCCCCACGTACCTACGGGATACCCATATAAAGGAGCATCCGTATGCTCTTTCCAATAACGCAACACGGGATCGAAAAAGCGCCATGAAGCCTCTACCGCGTCGCTGCGGGTAAAGAGTGTAGGGTCACCTTGTATGCAATCCTCTATCAGACGGGCATAGGCATCGCCGGTAGGCAACCCGCCCAACTGGTCATAACTGAAGTCCATCATCACCTGCTTCACGTCAAATCCCGGTCCGGGAGTCTTCATGCCGAATTTCAGCACAATGCCTTCATTGGGTTGCAGGCGGAGAATCAGCTTATTCGCGCGGGGACAATGTCCACCCTCGCAACGAAACATCTGATGGGGCGTCTCACGGAAATGTACAACAATCTCAGTCACCTTTGTCGGCATTTGTTTGCCGGTACGGATATAGAAAGGAACACCCTTCCACCGCCAGTTGTTAATACCGATTTTCATGGCAATATACGTTTCGGTACGCGAATCAGGTGCCACGTTCTTCTCTTCCCTATACCCGGCTTTCGAGCCCGAAGCCGTATATTGTCCGCGGACAATGTGTTCCTCCAAATCCTCCTCTGTCAAGGGGGCCAATGACTCATAGACCTTCACCACCTCGTTGCGGAAATTATCGGCATTGAAAACGGCAGGCGGTTCCAATGCAGTGAGCGCCACAAGCTGTATGAGGTGGTTTTGTACCATATCGCGCAGGGCTCCGGCACCTTCATAGAATCCGCCACGTCCTTCGATACCCAGATTCTCTACGGCTGTAATCTCCACATAGTCTATATAATTACGGTTCCATAGCGGTTCGAAGATTCCGTTGGCAAAACGGAAGGCGAGAATGTTCTGCGCCGTTTCCTTACCCAAAAAATGGTCGATGCGGTAAATCTGATGCTCCTTGAAAACGGAAGCATAAATGCTATTCAGCTTTCTGGCTGACTCCAAATCGTAACCGAACGGCTTTTCAACGATGATACGCGTATCAGGACGGTTCAGACCGGCCGCCTTCAAGTGCAAGGGAATGACACCGTACAAGGAAGGTGGAGTAGCCAGATAGAACAGCAGGTTGTCCGGTTTCTGCTCACCGGTAAACTCTTGTAAACGTCCGTCCAGCAGATGATAGCCTTCAACCTCGGCGGGATCCAATGTCTGGTAATGCAGATGGCTGCAAAAATCCCTCATTTTATCTTCCACCTGCTCTCTGGAAGCTACGAACTTACTCAATTCACTCATTATATATTCTTGGTAACGGGCATCCGTATACTCGGTGCGTCCTATCCCCAGAATGGAGAATCCTTCCGGCAACCGCCCGCCACTATACAAAGTATAGAGCGCCGGCATCAGTTTGCGCTTCGTCAAGTCACCCGAAGCGCCGAATATAACAATCACTAATTTCTTCATCATCTTCTCCCCCTTTCTCACACATTGTACGTACCCGATTTCGTATCTCCTCCGTGTCCCGTCCAATTTTCATGGAAAAACTGTCCACGCAACTCGTCTGTCCTTTCAAAGGTATGCGCACCAAAATAGTCACGTTGCGCCTGAATCATATTGGCAGGCAACTTGGCAGACACCAGCGAATAGAAATAATTCAAGGCGGACGAGAATGCAGGCACCGGAAGTTCCTCTTTCATGGATTGTGCCACCAGATGTTTCCAGCCGGAAAGCAACAGCTGCATTTCATTTTTGAAATAAGGAGCCAACAGCAGATGTTTGGGCTTGTCTTTTGCCTCGAAAGCCGTAGCTATGTCGTTCAGGAAAATACTACGGATGATGCAGCCGCCCCGCCACATGCGGGCGATGGATGCCAAATCGAGGTTCCAGGCAAAAGCGTCGGATGCACGCTGCAACACAGCAAATCCCTGAGCATATGACACTAATTTGGAAGCATAGAGTGCGGAATAGATATCCTTCACCATCTCCGACTTGTTGTACACCGCCTGCGAGCGTCGGCATACAAATTGCTTGGAAGCCGTTTCACGCAAGCCCTTCTGTGCCGACAAACTACGTTCGAACACAGCCGTAGCAATTAGCCCCAACGGCATACCCAGCTCCATCGCATTGATAACGGACCACTTGCCCGTACCTTTCTGTCCGGCGGTATCCAATATCTTATCTATCAGGTAACCTCCTGATTTGTCCTTATGACGCAGTATGTTGGCGGTAATTTCAATGAGATAGCTACGCAACTTACCCTCATTCCAATCAGCAAAGATTTCCGCCATCTGTCCATTGTCCAGACCAAGCAGATTCTTCATCACCCAATAAGCTTCGGCAATAAGCTGCATATCTCCATATTCGATACCGTTATGTATCATCTTGACGAAATGACCGGAACCGGCAGGACCAATCCACTGGCAGCACGGGGTACCGTCAGATGCTTTTGCCGCAATACTCTGCAGGATAGGCTTCACCTCAGGCCAGGCACTTTCAGAGCCTCCGGGCATGATAGACGCGCCGTTCAGCGCTCCTTCCTCTCCACCGGAAACTCCAGCTCCCACAAAACGGAAGCCTTTCTTTTCGGCCAATGCCACACGCCGGTTGGTGTCCTCATAATTGGAATTACCACCGTCAATCAGGATATCCCCTTCGGACAAATGGGGAAACAGCTGTTCCATCAGTTCATCCACCGCACTGCCGGCACGAACCATCATCATTATTTTGCGGGGTATGGCAATGGAAGTTACAAATTCGGCTATATCTGTATAGCCTTCAATTTTTTTCCCTTTGGCGCGGCCGTTCACAAAACGCTCCACCACCCCTTCTTCCACTCCCGGAACCGTACGATTATATACCGAAACATTCCATCCCTTATCTGCCATATTGAGGGCCAAATTCTCGCCCATAACTGCCAGACCGATAAGTCCAATGTCTGTTTTATTTAAATTCTTCATATTCATGTAAATTTTGTCTTTATATGGAAACAAAATGCTAACAGCATTTGTTCGTATGAATTACGAAAATAAAATAGTACTTTTGTCAGCGAAAGCCTATTTTTCAACCAGACAGAAAACCAATGCTCATGAAGAACTTCCACATCGGACTATTGCCACGCATCATCATTGCCATTATCTTAGGTATACTTTTCGGAAATTTCCTACCGGCTTCGCTGGTACGGCTGTTCGTAACATTCAATGCCATTTTCAGTGAATTCCTGAACTTCTCCATCCCCCTCATCATTGTGGGACTGGTCACGATTGCCATTGCCGACATCGGCAAAGGAGCCGGACGGATGCTGGTCGTCACGGCGCTCATTGCTTACGGAGCTACCTTATTCTCCGGCTTTCTCTCCTATTTCACCGGTATGGCGGTATTTCCTTCCCTCATAGAAACCGGGGTGCCGTTAGAAGAAGTCAGTGAGTCTCAAGGCATTCTTCCCTATTTTTCCGTGGGTATCCCGCCCTTGATGAATGTTATGACCGCACTCGTACTTGCCTTCACACTGGGGCTGGGCCTGGCTCATCTGAAAAGTGAGGTACTGAAAAATGCGGCACGCGATTTTCAAGAGATTGTCATCCGCATGATCAGTGCAGTGATATTGCCGCTGCTTCCCATCTATATTTTCGGCATTTTCCTCAACATGACGCACAGTGGACAAGTATTCGGCATCCTGATGGTCTTTATTAAGATTATCGGTGTAATCTTCCTGCTTCACATCTTTCTCCTGGTATTCCAATACAGCATTGCGGCACTGTTTGTCCGCAAGAACCCTCTCAAACTACTGGGACGAATGATGCCTGCCTACTTCACGGCTCTAGGCACTCAATCCAGTGCCGCCACTATCCCTGTAACATTGGAGCAAAGTCGGAAGAACGGCGTCTCTGCCGATATTGCCGGATTCGTCATCCCACTTTGCGCCACCATCCATCTGTCGGGCAGCACATTGAAGATTGTGGCATGCGCCCTGGCACTGATGATAATGCAAGGCATGCCCCATGATTTCCCTCTATTTGCAGGATTTATCTTCATGCTGGGCATCACTATGGTAGCCGCTCCCGGGGTACCGGGAGGCGCCATCATGGCATCACTGGGCATCCTGCAATCCATGCTGGGCTTCGACGAGTCGGCACAAGCGCTGATGATTGCACTATACATAGCGATGGACAGCTTCGGTACTGCCTGCAATGTGACGGGCGACGGGGCAATCGCACTGATTATCGACAAAGTGATGGGAAAGAAATAGTTTATATTTTGCCATCTCGTGGAAAATAACGAATATTGCAGTCCGAAAAGACATAATAACAAGAAGCATACATTATGAAGAAAGCCCTTATCTCCGGCATTACCGGGCAGGACGGCTCGTTCCTTGCCGAATTCCTCCTGCAGAAAGGATATGAAGTGCACGGTATCCTGCGTCGCTCTTCCTCTTTCAACACCGGCCGCATCGAACACCTCTACTTCGATGAGTGGGTACGCGACATGAAACAGAAACGTACCATTAATCTGCACTATGGAGACATGACAGACTCCAGCTCTCTCATCCGTATCATCCAGAGTGTGCAGCCGGACGAAATATATAACCTTGCCGCCCAAAGCCATGTCAAAGTATCCTTCGACGTGCCCGAATATACCGCCGAAACCGATGCCGTAGGCACCCTGCGCATGCTCGAAGCCGTACGCATTCTCGGTATGGAAAAGAAGACACGCATCTACCAGGCCTCCACTTCCGAGCTCTTCGGAAAAGTGCAGGAAGTGCCGCAAAGCGAAACGACCCCGTTCTATCCCCGCAGCCCCTATGGCGTAGCCAAACAGTATGGCTTTTGGATTACAAAGAACTACCGCGAAAGCTATGGCATGTTTGCTGTAAACGGCATACTCTTCAACCACGAGAGCGAACGCCGAGGTGAAACCTTCGTGACAAGAAAAATCACACTGGCGGCTGCCCGCATCGCCCAAGGCTTCCAGGACAAGCTGTATCTGGGCAATCTGGATGCCCGGCGCGACTGGGGATATGCCAAAGACTACATCGAGTGCATGTGGCTCATCCTGCAGCACGACACCCCCGAAGACTTCGTCATTGCCACCGGAGAAATGCATACCGTACGCGAATTTGCGACACTGGCATTCCGGGAGGTAGGCATCACTCTGTGCTGGGAAGGCCAGGGAGTGGATGAGAAGGGTATCGACACACAGACCGGAAAAGTCCTCGTGGAAGTCGACCCCAAATATTTCCGGCCTGCCGAAGTGGAACAATTGCTGGGCGACCCCACCAAAGCAAAAACACTGCTGGGATGGAATCCGAGGCAGACCAGTTTTGAAGAGTTGGTACGCATCATGGCAGAGCACGACATGAAATTTGTGAAGAAACTGTATTTAAGAAGCAAAGAGCTTTGAATGAACTATTAAACTTTCAGACAACAATGTTAGACAAAAATGCCAAAATATATGTAGCAGGCCACCGGGGACTGGTAGGTTCTGCCATCTGGAAAAATCTTGAGGAGAAAGGATACACCAATCTCATCGGCAAGACCCACACAGAACTCGATCTGCTCGACGGAGTTGCCGTACGCCGCTTCTTCGACGAGGAACAGCCCGAATATGTATTCCTTGCCGCCGCCTTTGTGGGTGGCATCATGGCCAACAGTATCTACCGTGCCGACTTCATCTACAAGAACTTGCAGATACAGCAGAACGTCATCGGCGAAAGCTTCCGCCACGGAGTGAAAAAACTTCTCTTTCTGGGCAGCACCTGCATCTATCCCCGTGATGCCGAACAGCCGATGAAAGAAGACGCACTCCTCACTTCTCCGCTGGAATACACGAACGAGCCCTATGCCATCGCCAAAATAGCCGGACTGAAAATGTGCGAAAGCTTCAATCTTCAATACGGTACGAACTACATTGCCGTGATGCCCACCAACCTTTACGGTCCCAACGACAACTTCGACCTGGAACGCAGCCACGTGCTCCCTGCCATGATACGCAAGATACACCTCGCCCACTGCCTGAAACAAGGCGACTGGGATGCCGTACGCCACGACATGAACCTGCGTCCGGTGGAAGGCATCAACGGCGACAGCAGCAAAGAGGACATTCTGAATATCCTCCGGAAATACGGCATCAGCGAAGAAGAAGTGAGATTATGGGGTTCCGGCACCCCCTTGCGCGAATTCCTCTGGAGCGAGGAGATGGCAGATGCCAGCGTCTTCGTCATGGAACACGTCGACTTCAAAGATACCTTCAAGCCGGGCGACAAGGAAATCCGCAACTGTCACATCAATATCGGTACGGGCAAGGAAATCACTATCCGCCAGTTGGCAGAGCTGATTGTCAACACCGTAGGCTATCAGGGCCGGTTGACCTTCGACACTTCCAAACCCGACGGCACCATGCGCAAACTGACCGATCCCGGTAAGTTACATGCATTGGGATGGCATCATAAGATTGATATCGAGGAAGGTGTGCAACGCATGTACCGATGGTACTTGGGAAAGTAATTAGTGACGTCTGATTAGCCATGAATGCCATACGGTACAAGGTGGAAACTGTATTGTTTATATTGCTGATACTTTTATCAGGTATCAGCCCAACCATGAATGCCATGATAGCTCCCGTGACCTATTCCGTTCGCGGCAAAGTCATCGACAGACAGTCCAGACAACCCGTGGCCTACGCCAACGTTTTCGTTACCGGCATCCCCGGGAAAGGGGCATCCACCGATTCACTCGGCACATTCAAGATAGAGCAGGTACCTCCGGGCATCTATAGCCTTGAGGCATCCTGCATAGGATACCAGACTGTTTCCACCCCCGAATATATCGTTTCAGCCTCAACCCCGTTCATCGAGATAGAGATGGAAGAGGATGCCAATCTGCTGAACACAGTAGTGGTGGTGCCTTCCCCCTTCCGGCGAAGTATCGAAAGCCCGGTCAGCATGCGTATCATCGGCTTGCAGGAAATAGAGAAAAGTCCCGGAGCCAACCGGGATGTTTCGCGCATCGTACGCTCCTATCCCGGCGTCTCTTTCTCTCCCATCGGCTATCGCAACGACTTGATTGTTCGGGGCGGTTCTCCTTCCGAAAACCGCTTTTATATGGATGGCATCGAAATCCCCAACATCAACCACTTTGCCACTCAGGGTGCATCCGGAGGACCGGTAAGTATTGTCAATGCCGACCTGATACGCGAGATTACATTTTATACGGGCGCCTTCCCCGCCAACCGCTCCGGAGCCTTGAGTTCCGTCCTCGACTTCCAACTCAAGGACGGAAATCCGGACAAGCAGGCGTTCAAAGCCACCATCGGCGCATCGGAAGTCTCGCTCAGCGGAGCAGGCCATCTGGGGCAGCGCACCACTTATCTGTTCTCCGCACGCCAGTCCTACCTGCAACTTTTGTTCAAGGCTTTGGGACTGCCCTTCCTGCCCAATTTCATTGACGGACAATTCAAAACAAAAACCCGTTTCAACGAGCACAGCGAGCTGACCCTGCTTGGTCTTGCAGGCATTGACAAGATGAAACTGAATACCGATGAAAAAGGAGAAGATGCCGAATATCTGCTCAGCTATCTCCCCACTATCCATCAGGAAACATTCACTCTCGGAGCCTCTTACAGACACTACAATGGAAGGCACGTACAATCCCTTATACTGAGCCATAACTACCTGAACAACCGCAATCTGAAATACCGCAACAACGATGACTCTTCCGAAGACAACCTGACCCTGCGCCTACGCTCCACAGAACAAAAGACCACCCTGCGTTTCGAAAACCAAACGCGCTTGGGAGCATGGACCCTAAAAGAAGGAGCAGAACTGAACAACTCCATCTATACAAACCACAGCAGGCAAAGACTATACGGCAGTCATTCGGGTACGCTTTCCATCTACGAAACCTCACTCGACATCTTCGGCTGGGGGGCTTTCTTCTCTTCCAACTATACCACCGCCGACAAGCGTCTGGCCCTTTCTGCCGGTATCCGTATGGATGGCAACACTTACAACCGAAAGATGCGGCAGCTATGGAAACAGTTCTCCCCACGCCTCTCTGCATCCTACAAACTCTCGGAACAATGGACCCTGAGCGGAAGTACCGGCCTCTACCACCAATTGCCTCCCTACACCGCTTTGGGATATAAAGACAATGAAGGGCAATATCTCAACAAAAACTTGAAGTACATGCAGGTCTTTGAAAGCAGCCTCGGTCTGGACTGGCACCTGCAAGACCGGTTCATGGTTTCTGCAGAAGGTTTCTTCAAGCGTTACAGCCGTATGCCACTTTCCCTCCAAGACAACATTCCGTTGGCATGCAAAGGAAACGATTACGGTGTCACCGGCAACGAAGCACTCGCCCCTACAGCCAGCGGCAGGGCCTACGGACTGGAAACCATGTTCCGCTGGCAGGCATCCGGCAAGTTCAATCTCGTATCCTCCTTCACCTTATACCGCAGCGAATACCGCAACCGTCCAGATGGAGACTTCATTCCATCTGCCTGGGACAACCGTTTCATACTCAACATGAGCGGTACATACAACCTGCCCCGGCGCTGGAGCATAGGAGGCAAGCTAAGCTATATAGGCGGCAGCCCCTACACTCCCTATGATGAAGACAAATCATCACTCGTAGAAGCATGGGATGCCAAAGGACAGCCCTACTACGACTATGCGTACTATAATACCGGGCGGCTTCCCAACTTTGCCCAGTTAGACTTGCGTGTGGACAAGTCCTTCTACTTCCATCACTGCATGATAGGAATCTATCTGGACATACAGAATATCACCGGCAACAAACTGAAGCAACCGGATGTGATAATGAGTACGGGCATCATCGAAAATCCGTCTGCTCCTGTTACCGAACAGCACTATAAAATGAAATACCTCAAGCAGGAAAGCGGCACTATCCTGCCTACTTTAGGTATAACTGTCGAGTTTTAGCAAATAGCCGCCATAAAAACTATTTTCCCTATAAAAGTTTGCTTTCTATATATAAACCCTTATATTTGCACAATTTTCAACCAAATGTGCAATTAATATCATGGAACAAAGTTTTATCGCCTATATAGAGAATAGCATAAAGGAAAATTGGGATTTAGACGCTCTGACCGACTATAAGGGAGCAACCCTACAATATAAGGACGTAGCCCGCAAAATAGAAAAGCTGCATATCATTTTCGAGGCAAGCGGCATCAAGAAAGGCGATAAGATTGCCGTCTGTGGCCGCAACAGTTCCCACTGGGGCGTAACGTTCCTCGCAACATTGACCTACGGTGCGGTAATCGTCCCCATCCTTCACGAGTTCAAGGCAGACAATGTACACAACATCGTGAACCATTCCGAAGCCAAACTGCTTTTCGTAGGCGACCAGGTTTGGGAAAACCTCAACGAAAGTGCCATGCCGCTGCTGGAGGGCATCATGATGATGGCAGACTTCTACATTCTTGTCTCCCGTAGCGAAAAGTTGGACTATGCCCGCGAACATCTCAACGAAATGTTCGGTAAGAAATACCCCAAGAACTTCCGCAAGGAGCATGTCAGTTATCACAAGGACCAGCCCGACGAACTGGCGGTCATCAACTATACATCCGGCACCACCAGTTACTCCAAAGGAGTGATGCTGCCCTACCGCAGCCTTTGGTCAAACACCACTTTTGCTTTCGAAGTATTGCCGCTGAAAGCCGGTGACAAGATTGTCTCCATGCTGCCAATGGCACATATGTACGGACTTGCATTCGAGTTTCTGTATGAATTCGCCGTAGGTTGCCACATATTCTTCCTCACTCGTATGCCCAGCCCCAAAATCATTTTCCAGGCTTTCACCGAAGTGAAGCCTAACCTGATTGTGGCTGTTCCGCTCATTATCGAAAAGATTATAAAGAAGAGCGTACTGCCCAAGCTGGAAACTCCTGCCATGAAGCTGTTGCTGAAAGTACCCATCATCAATGACAAGATAAAGGCGACCGTACGCGAACAAATGATTCAAGCCTTTGGCGGAAACTTTGCAGAAATCATTGTAGGAGGAGCTGCCTTCAACCAGGAAGTGGAGCAGTTCTTAAAGATGATAGATTTCCCCTATACGGTAGGCTATGGAATGACGGAATGCGGCCCCATCATCTGTTACGAGGATTGGACCCGCTTCAAACCCGGTTCTTGCGGAAAGGCCGCACCGCGTATGGAGGTGAAAATCCTATCATCCGATCCCGAAAACATTCCGGGAGAGATTGTCTGCCGTGGTCCCAATGTCATGCTGGGTTACTACAAGAACGACGAGGCCACCGTACAGGTACTCGACAAAGACGGCTGGCTGCACACCGGAGACCTTGCCCTGATGGATGCCGAAGGCAACGTAAGCATCAAGGGACGCAGCAAGAACATGCTCCTTGGTCCGAGCGGTCAGAATATCTACCCGGAAGAGATAGAAGACAAACTGAACAATATGCCGTATGTAGCCGAAAGCATCATCGTGCAGCAGAATGAGAAACTGGTAGGTCTGGTTTACCCCGACTTCGATGATGCCTTTGCCCATGGGCTGAACAATGACGACATCGAACGCGTCATGGAGGAAAACCGTGTGGCACTGAATGCAGAACTGCCCGCATACAGCCAGATATTCAAAATGAAAATCTATCCTGAAGAATTTGAAAAAACGCCGAAGAAATCTATCAAACGCTTCTTGTATCAGGAGGCCAAAGGATAATGTAAAAAAACAATTAAACTACAACCTATCTAACCCTTTCTAAATTATTATCTAAATGAGAAACGAATTATTATTATCCGCCATGCTTCCGATATGCGGAATGGCGGGAGAAGCGTATGGCATGCCGCCTGGGGATGCCGTACCTGCTCCAAAAGAGCAGCCAAACATCATTCTGTTCCTAGTGGATGACATGGGATGGCAAGACACGTCCCTCCCCTTTTGGACACAGCGTACCAAGTACAACGATACGTACCATACTCCCAACATGGAACGGATGGCTACACAAGGCAAAATGTTTACGCAGGCCTATGCATGCAGCATCAGTTCACCTACGCGTGTCAGCCTTTTTACGGGAATGAATGCTGCCAGGCATCGAGTCACCAGTTGGACCCTCCGTAAGAACACTACCCATGAACAACCCGACTCGGTCATGATTTATCCGGAATGGAACGTTAACGGCATTTGTCAAGAGCCTGGCGTGGAACGGACCACACAAGTCACCTCCCTGGCCGAAGTACTCAAAGACCATGGCTATCACACCATTCATTGCGGAAAAGCCCACTTTGGTGCTGAAGGCACTCCCGGAGCCGACCCGTTGAAAATGGGGTTTGAAGTGAACATAGCCGGACATGCTGCCGGTTCACCTGCCAGCTACTATGGCAAGGAGAATTTCGGCAACAAAACAGACGGTAAAAGCCCGCTGGCTGCCGTACCCGGTCTGGAGAAATATCATGGAACCGACACTTTCCTAAGTGAAGCCCTTACCATAGAGGCCATGAAGGCACTGGACGATGCACAGCAGACTGACAAGCCATTCTTTCTATACATGGCACACTATGCCATCCATACCCCTATACAACCTGACATGCGTTTCTACCAGAAGTACCTGGACAAAGGCCTTCCTCCGGTAGAAGCCGCCTATGCTACTCTCATTGAGGGTATGGACAAAAGTCTGGGAGACATCATGGACTATCTGGACAAGAACAACCTGACGGAAAACACTATCCTCATCTTCATGTCCGACAATGGCGGTTTGGCGGCCCATACCCGCGCCGGACAACTGCATGTCCAGAACTATCCGCTCAATAGTGGTAAAGGTTCCGCCTACGAAGGAGGCATACGTGAACCGATGATTGTCCGCTGGCCGGGCATCGTAGCGCCCCAAACCCAATGCGACCATTACCTGATGATAGAGGACTTCTTCCCCACCATCCTTGAGATGGCAGGCGTAGACAACTATACAACCGTACAGCAACGCGACGGCATCAGTTTCATGCCATTGCTCACCGGAAAAGGTAAAATGAAAGACCGTGATATCTACTGGCATTATCCCAATAGCTGGGGTCCTTCCGGCCCGGGCATCGGAGCCACTTGCTCCATCCGTTCGGGCGAGTGGAAGCTGGTGTATTATTTCGGTGACGGTAGACGGGAACTTTTCAACATCCCCGCCGACATCAGTGAAAAACATGATATGGCCCGAGAGAAGCCTGAAGTTGTCAAAGAGTTGTCACGGAAATTAAGTAATTACCTCCGGTCTGTGGATGCGCAGCGCCCTCTGTTGCGTGCCACCCGCCAACCAGCTCCCTGGCCGGACGAAATATAGAAAAAAAGTATGAAACGAAACCTTTCCCTCCTCCTTGTGTCCCTGCTTCTTGCAGGGACAGCTCTTGCCCAAGAACATAATCCGGGCAGCGTACAGCCGGATACGATTCAGAAATCCTCCGAAAAATCTTTCCGGAAACAACGCTCTCCACGAACAGACCATGGCCCGGTAGGTATCAATATCTCCTTATGGAAAAACATCTCCACACAGCGGACTGATACCATAGGAAGCACCTGCTTCAATCTGGGTGTGTTCTCCTCCATGAACCGTCTGAATGGCCTCGGCATGAATATTCTTGGCAGTGTAACCGGCAGGGATGTGAACGGTGTACAGATGGCAGGTCTGTCAAATATGGTGGGGGGAAGCATGCGAGGCATGCAGATAGCAGGAATTACCAACATCAATGGCAACAACTTTATCGGAGTATCCGTTTCGGGACTGGTAGGTATCACCGGAAACCATGCGCAAGGCGTCATCATTTCCGGTCTGGCAAACATCAGTGGGGACTATAATCGTGGCGCCTCCATAGGCGGCTTGTTGAATATCAGCGGAGAAGGTGCTTCCGGCATACACTTTGCCGGACTCGCCAATATTTCCGGTGGAAATTTCAAAGGATTTTCAGGGGCCGGCCTGCTAAGTGTAATCGGTGAAGACTTGAATGGCATGCAGATGTCCGCCCTTACCAACATCACCGCCGGAGATATGACCGGTGTTCAGGTTTCCGGCCTGGGCAATGTGGTGGGTGGTACAGCCCGAGGATTACAAATAGGCGCTGCCAATATGGCCATACGTGCCAAAGGGCTTCAAATAGGTCTATTCAACTACTACAAAGAAAAATTAGATGGTTTCCAGTTGGGATTAGTCAATGCCAATCCCCAAACAAAAGTTCAACTGATGTTTTTCGGTGGTAATGCCACCAAGCTGAATGTAGGTGCCCGTTTCAAGAACCGGCTCTTCTATACCATCCTCGGTGGCGGTACCCATTATCTGGATTTTGGCGATAAGTTTTCCGCTGCCCTCTTCTACCGTGCCGGTCTTGAATTACCGCTCTACAAACAGCTGTTCATCAGCGGAGATCTGGGATACCAACATATAGAAACCTTCAAGAACAAGGACTACGGCATTCCGGCACGTCTCTATGCCCTCCAGGCACGTGTCAATCTGGAATACCACCTGACCGACCGCTTTGGCATATTCCTCACCGGCGGTTATGGCGGCAGCCGCTACTACACCCAAGGGAAAACCTATGACAAAGGCATCATTGTAGAGGGCGGGGTGACGATACTGAAATTATAAATTATTGTTTCTCCTTAATCAGCCCCGTCCTATACGCCACCAGCAGTTTCATCAAATCCTGAATCTGCGTAACGAGTTCACTTCCTTTATCCGTATCCTTCACCATCATACGCTGCGAATTGAATTCGACAACCAGGGTTGTAGACTTGATGTCTTGTCCTTCTTCAATGGCTTTCTGACGGCTCTGGAACGGCTCATGCTGCACCAACTGCAAGCCGTGGGAATGATATACCAGCGTATATCCCGCAATTCCCGTTTCCGGCTGATAGGCTTTTGAAAAACCACCGTCAATCACCAGCAGCTTACCATCCGCTTTGATGGGTTTCTCACCTTTAATGGTCTTTACCGGTACATGTCCGTTGATGATATGCGAATGTGGCCCCGGCTTCACGCCGAACTCTTCAAGAATGCGGTCACACACCTCAGCCTCGTTGCGCAAAGCATAGTAATGCCCTTTCGTCTCCTTATGCAATGTTTTGTCGGCCACAAAATAGCGTTCAAAGGTAGCCATCTTGTCTTTATCGAAGGAAGGGGCATCCGGTCCGCACCACATGTACCAGACATAATCCAGTGCAAACTGTTTCTCGTCCGAACCGTCCTCGTCAAAGTAAGCGGTACGTATCAGCTGGTCGGTCTTTTTCAGCAACTTACGTCCCCAGTATTCCTTTTGGCCGATGCGGACATGTTTAAAACTGCCGTCCGCATTCAGAGGCACGGAAGCATGATAAAGCAGGTTACTGTTGCACACCAGATACATGCCGCCATACGTAAACAAGCAGCGCATGTGCTTCTTCATCTTCTCGCTGTTCATGAAAGAAGAATGAATCCGGTGCATCAGTTCGCGCTCTTCGTCCGACAGACGATACGGGTCCGCCGGGTCTACGGTGGGGAAATTCACATCGCGCAACGGATATTCCTTGCCTTCGTATACAAACACACCACGCTCGAAATCCACCAGATGCAGCAGTTTCCGGTTCTCCATACCGAACTCAGGACGGCGGCTGATGATTTCCGCTTCCAGTTTCAACTGGATAACCGTAATTGCCTTATGCATCTGTGTAATCAGCCGCAAGGTCTTCTCATTGTATTCCGCATCGGCAAAGTTCATTTTCGGTGCAAAGATGGTGCAAGGGTCATCCGCATAGGTATCCATGGCAAACGTTGCAAGCGGCAACAGATTGATGCCATAACCATCCTCCAGCGTTGCTAAATTGGCATAGCGCATCGACATACGGATTACGTTGGCTATACAAGCATCATTACCCGATGCGGCACCCATCCACAGAATATCGTGGTTACCCCATTGGATGTCGAAATTATGATAATCACAGAGAGTATCCATGATAATATGCGCACCCGGTCCGCGGTCGTATATATCGCCCACGATATGCAGCGAGTCGATGGTCAAGCGCTGGATAAGGTTGCACATCGCCACAATAAAATCATCCGCACGCTTCGTAGAGATAATGGTACTGATTATGACATTGATATAGGCATGCTTGTTAGGTTCGATGCTCGATTCGTGCAACAGCTCTTGAATGATATACGAGAACTCTGCCGGAAGTGCCTTGCGTACTTTCGAACGGGTATATTTGGACGAAACGTTCTGGCATACTTTTACCAACTGGTTCAGTGTTATCAAATACCAGTCATCCAGGTCCGTTTCCTGCTCCTTGATAAGTTGCAGCTTCTCTTCCGGATAATAAATTAACGTACAGATTTCCTTCTTCTCACTTTCGCGCAGTGTATGCCCGAATATTTCGTTCACCTTACGTTTCACTGCCCCCGATGCATTCTTCAGCACATGCTGAAAAGCCTCATACTCGCCATGAATATCCGTCAGAAAATGCTCTGTACCTTTCGGCAGATTCAGAATGGCCTCCAGATTGATGATTTCTGTACTGGCATCAGCAATGGTAGGAAAACTGCGTGATAATAATTGCAAATAACGCAAGTCATTGACAATACTTTCCGGAGTTATATTTCCCATAGTTATTTAATTGATAGTTGATAATTGACAGTTGATAATATCCCTCATTCTTCATTATCCATTAATGAAGAACATGAGCAGCACTTGGGCTATAATTACCCGTAGAAACATGCACAGCGGATAAACCGTAGCATAAGCTACAGACGGATTGTCTCCCGGAATGGTGTCGTTGGCGTAGTTCAGCGCCATGGGGTTTGCCATGCTTCCGCACAGCATACCCGCCATTGTTCCGAAATCTATCTTCAGCCACTTGAAGGTAACGATACCCATAATCAATACCGGAACCACAGTCAACGCAAAACCCGTAGCAATCCATAACAGCCCTTCCGGCCGGAATACCGTATCGAAGAAATGGGCACCTGCATCCAGTCCCAGGCAAGCCAGGTAAAGAGACAATCCCAATGCACGGAGCATCAGGTTCGCACTGCGCGTAGTATAAGTCACCATGTGCATCCTCGGACCGAATGTCCCGATAAGAATACCTACGATGATAGGGCCTCCTGCCAATCCGAGCCGCACGGGAGCGCTGATGCCGGGAATGGAAATAGGAATTGCTCCCAAAGCCAGACCGATGACAATGCCGATAAATACCGCCACCAAGTTCGGTTCCTTCAGGCTTTTCACAGCATTGCCCAGCACCTTCTCCACATTTTGTATAGCAGCGGCTTCGCCCACTACGGTCAGGCGGTCACCCAATTGCAAGGTCAGTTCCGCTGTGGCCAGCAGCTGCACGCCGCTACGATAAACCCGGCTGATATTGATACCGTAATGATTACGCAGATGGAGAGAACCCAGCTTCTTGCCGTTCAACTCCGGGCGCGTCACCACGATACGTTGCGAAATCAACTGGCTGTCTATGGCATTCCAGTCTATATCTTCCTTGTTCCAATCAGTATGCTCCTGCTCGCCGAAAAGCACGGTCAGAGCCGGCGTATTTTTCTCCGAGGTAATCACCAGCAGGCGGTCACCTTCCTTTATAATCTTTTCCGAGGTAGGAATACTCACATTCCCATCCCGCCACAAGCGGGAAATCACGAACTTCGGATAGCTGTTCAGCCCGCCTATTTCCTTGATACTCTTGTTGAAGATGGCAGGATTGTGCACCTGGAACGCAACAATGTAAGGCTTGTTCACGTCATCCTTCTCTTTCAATTCCAGGTCTTCCTTATGCGCCAGCGTCTTACGGATGAACAGTACGGCCAGAATGACCCCTACCACCCCCAGCGGATATGCCACCGCACACCCCAAAGCAGGGGTACTGGACTCCAATCCCATCTGTTTCAATGTCTGCTGTGCCGCACCGAGTGCCGGTGTGTTTGTCGTGGCACCGCAAAGTATGCCCACCATATCCGGCAGGGATACTCCCAACCCATAGCTGCCCAGTACAGTCAGCAGGGTGCCGATAAGCACTACACCCGTGGCGAGCATATTCAGTTGTACCCCTCCTTTACGGAAAGAGCTGAAAAAGCCCGGTCCCACCTGCAAACCCAAAGCATACACAAATATCACCAGCCCGAAGCTTTCCGCATAATTCAGCATCTGCGGGTCTATGGACAACCCGAAATGCCCGGCAATGATGCCGGCAAAGAATACAAACGTCACTCCCAATGAAATGCCGCAAACATGTATCTTCCCCAATCCCAATCCGATAGCGGAAATCAGTGAGAGTACCACAACCGCCTGCAAGGCGGAGTGCTCGACGAATAAACTATATAGCCAGTCCAATGTGCATTCTATTTTACAGTTTCAGGCTGCAAAGATAGTGCAAACCTCATGCAAAATAAAACGAACCCGTCTATTTTTTATGCGGCAGCACTTCTAAAAAAGGGATACGATACAATAAATCCCTGCTGCCAGCAAAGCACTGACGGGGATAGTCAGCACCCAAGCGGTCATCAGACTCTTCGTAACTCCCCAACGCACAGCCGAAAGCCGCTTCGTGGCCCCTACTCCGATAATAGCTCCCGTAATGGTGTGTGTCGTACTTACCGGAATCTTCAGATACTCCGTCAGATAAAGCGTAAACGCACCGGCAGTTTCCGCAATCACCCCTTCCAGTGGCGTCACCTTCGTAATCTTAGTCCCCATGGTCTTCACAATCTTCCACCCGCCGGACATGGTACCGAGTGAAATGGCCGTAAAACAAGAGAATGCCACCCAGTCCGGCAGGTCATCAATACTGTTTATCCCCATTCCCAGTCCTTCCGAATGTCCGGCTATCATAGCCGCAGCAATGATACCCATTACCTTCTGTGAATCATTCAGACCGTGCCCGATGCTGAACAAAGCCGAAGACACCAGCTGCAGTTTCTTGAACCACACCTCGGCCGTATGGGGATGCGCCCTGCGGCAAATGTACAAGACCAACAACGTAAAACCAAATGCCACCACCATACCAATCAAGGGAGCCAGAAAAATGAATGCCGCAATCTTCAGAATGATACTCAACTGGATGGCCTCAAAACCGTGTGCCATGATGGCAGCTCCGGCAAAACCTCCGATAAGCGTGTGCGAAGAAGAGGAAGGGATTCCCTTCCACCAAGTGAACAGATTCCAGGCAATAGCCGCAATCACGCCGGCCAGAATGATAGGCAAAGTAATGTAAGGCTCCATCACCGTTTTCGATACGGTGTTGGCAATGCCGAAACCGCCGATGACACACTTGGCGATGAAAAAGGCCACAAAATTGAAGAAAGCCGCCCATATCACCGCCTGAAACGGTGTAAGCACTTTGGTAGACACAATGGTGGCAATAGAATTGGCCGCATCATGAAAACCGTTGATATAATCGAATATCAGAGCCAGTACAATGATAATCACTAATAGTTCCATGCGTCCGTTCGTTTATGCGTATTTCACAATCAGGCTCCTCAAAATCTTGCCCACGTGTTCGGCTGCGTCCGTCGTTTTTTCCAACTCATACATAATCTCCTTGATTTTGATGAGTTCAATGCAGTCCTTCTCTTCTTCAAAAAGCCTGGTGATGAAAAATTCATAAATATCATCTGCCCGGTTTTCTATGTCATGCAGCTGGTTGCAATATGCGCGCAGCTTATCCGGACTCTTGCGGAATGCCTCCAGTTCATCCATGGCCTGGCCGATGAGGGCCGCTTCTTGTTGAACCATATGTCCCAGCTCTTTCCCCTTGTCCGAAATAGGATGCGGATTATAGATAGTGATACGCTTGGCACAGCTGTTTATTCCATCAATCACATCATCCATGCCCGAAGCCAGGTCATGGATATCCTCCCGGTCAAAAGGAGTAATGAAAGTAGTGCCCAGTTCATCCAGAATCAGATTGGTCAGCTTATCGCCCTCGCGCTCCAAATCTTTGATTCGTTTATAATCTTCCGCCCTCTTCTCAGGCGAGTCATGGCCCAATATTTCTATCAACAGAGCCGACGAGGACAATAAAATCTCAGACAATTGCTTCAGCAAAGGAAAGAATTTCGGTTCTTTCGGTGTGAACCGGCTAAAAAAAGAATTCTTCATAATGGATAAATGTACTAAGTATATTAATTTATTTTTGTTTTCGTTGTTTCAGTCTTGCACGCAGCACTTCTACCACGGCCGGCAGTATGGAAACCACAATAATGGCCACAATCAGCAGTTTGAGGTTCTCTTGTACAAACGGAAGGTCACCGAAGAAATAACCCGCATAACAGAAGATGGCAATCCAGCAGGCGCCCCCAATCAGGTTGTACAGCATGAAGTAATAGTAATGCATCTTACCCATCCCCGCCACGAATGGCGCAAACGTACGGACGATAGGCACAAAACGGGCTATGATAATTGTCTTGCCTCCATACTTCTTATAGAACTCATGGGTCTTGTCGAGATGGCTTTGCTTGAATATTCTGGAATCGGGATTATTGAAGAGCCTTTGCCCGAAGAAATGCCCTATCATGTAGTTGCAAGAGTCGCCCAATACCGCGGCAACAAACAATATCAAAGCCAGCACATTGACCTCGAGAGGCATGTCGGGCAGTGCGGCAATAGCTCCCGCCACAAAAAGCAGGGAATCGCCCGGCAGGAAAGGTGTGACCACCAGCCCCGTTTCGCAGAAAATAATCAGAAACAATATGGCATACGCCCACATATGATATTCCTGCACTATATCAATCATATACTGATCGATATGGAGAATAAAATCTAATAGAAAATCCATTATATATTGATTATCAGTACTTAAAAAATAGAGAAAAACTCGGCATGGGGAGACGGGCAATCTCTCTGGCTCCCGAAAGAGAGGAAGGGAAAGTACTAAATAAGAATACGCCTCAGCGTATATACATAATATCTATATGAAATCTTATGGGGATGGAAAGTAAAGGGGAAAGAAGTTGTCTTTTCTTCCGGGAGCAGAGTTTTCAGGGTTCTCGTAACCTTGGCGGCAATGAAGTCCGGATTAAGCCTCAACAATTTCGAGCAAGAGGCATGCCGTAATGAGAAGGTATTTCCTATGCAACCGGCATCTGCCAGGCAATTATAATTCGCGTCCTCCCCTTTTTCCTGGCATTGTCTGCCATCTGCCCCCGACAAGCTGTGCTGGGCTCCGGAGAAATAATGCACATCCGCAGTAGGGAGTGTCTTACATCCCTCCATATCATCAGAAACGGAAGTGAACTTCGATATGAGGAACAACCCTAACAAGATATAGAATATACATTTCGCCATAGCGGGTGCAAATATAGAAACTATTTTCGGATTACAACAGAAAAATGAAAAACAAAAAGCGGTTAACCGTTTCATCAGTCAACCGCTTTCTTGTTTTTGTAGTGGGTACGAGAATCGAACTCGTATACCATGCGTGAGAGGCATGTATCCTAACCGTTAGATGAACCCACCCTCGCATTTGTCTTGTACACCCTCAGGGATTCGAACCCTGGACCCACTGATTAAGAGTCAGTTGCTCTACCAACTGAGCTAAGAGTGCATCTGGCGGAAGCTGGGGGATTCGAACCCCCGGTACGGTTACCCGTACGTCAGTTTAGCAAACTGGTGGTTTCAGCCACTCACCCAAACTTCCTTTTTTATAACCAGCATTCTTTTCAAATGCGGTGCAAATGTAGGGCAAACTTTTGGACTGTGCAAATCTTTCCTACATATTTTTTTCACCGTTTTCATACAATTTGAGATAACACGTTAACACTCAAACCCTAAAACAAGAAAAAAAATTTGATACATATCAAACCGTCCTTTTCAACCTTTCCTTATCTTTGCGCGATTTTTAAAGTATAGTGCACATACACGGACAATGATACAACAAGAAAGCCTAAAAAAGCGGCTTGCCAAGCTGGCCGCCCCCATTTTTATAGAGACACTTCTCATCATGATGCTCGGTGCGGTGGACACCATCATGCTGAGCCGCCACTCGGACAACAGTGTTGCCGCCGTAGGGGTAGTCAACCAAATTATCATGCTCACTTTCCTCGTTTTCGAAGTCATCAACCTCGGAACGTCCGTTCTGTGTTCCCAGTATCTCGGTGCGAAACTACACAAGAAAGTAGTGCAAGTAGTCGGCGTATCCATCCTCGTCAACCTGGCGGTAGGTATCACGGTCAGCCTGGTACTGTTCTCCTGCGCCCATCCCATCCTCCGGCTGATGGGGCTCACCGCTGAACTGATGCAGGACGGCATGGACTATATGCGTATCGTAGGCGCTTTCGCCTTCTTCCAGGCACTATCCCTCACCCTCTCCGCCTCCCTGCGCAGTGCCAACAAGGCCATCTACCCGATGATGGTCACCGTCGTAGTCAATATCCTCAATATCATCGGCAACTACTCCCTCATCTTCGGCCGCTTCGGCTTTCCGGAACTGGGCGTGGAAGGCGCCGCCATCTCCACAGCCTTCAGCCGGGGTGTCTCCATGATTATACTGTTCGTCATACTGTTCCGCAAGCACATCCACCGTTTCCCACCGGCATACTTCCGCCCTTTTCCGTGGATAGAACTAAAGAACCTGATGAAGGTAGGCCTGCCCTCTGCCGGCGAACAATTGTCGTACAGCTCGTCGCAAGTCGTCATCACCTACTTCATCAACATGCTGGGAGTGGAAGCGCTCGCCACCCGTACCTATTGTGTCAACATCATCATGTTCGCTTATCTGTTCAGCATCTCCATGGCACAAGGCGGCGCCATCTGTATCGGGCATCTGATAGGCGAGAAGAAACCTCACGCAGCCTTCCTTATGGGAAAATACGTCATGAAGAAATCCGTCATGATTACCGTCATGCTGTCCTGCATCCTCGCCCTTTCGGGGCATGCCATCTTTGGCTGGCTCACGTCCAACCCCGACATCATACGTATGGGTGCCACCATCCTTATCATAGATGTACTCCTCGAAATAGGCCGCCCCATCAACATCTTCGCCACCAACGCCCTTCGTGCGGCAGGAGATGTCAACTACCCCTTCTACGTAGGGTTGGTGGTGCAGTGGAGTGTAGCTGTAGGTGTGGGATACCTTTTCGGCTTCCCCTTCGGCTGGGGTATCTGCGGCATGTGGGTAGCCTTCCTGTTGGACGAGAATATCCGCGGCTTCATTTTCGTCCGCCGCTGGTATGGCATGAAATGGGTAAACAAAAGTTTCATACGGAGCTGATTTTTTCTCGTAAAAACCTTATCTTTGCCCCTCGAACAAACAAATTATGGCTTTATGGATGCACTATTGAAAGAAACCGTAGATGCCGCTATCAACTCCCGCTATCCAGGCATGGCTCCCGAGGGAAGAAGGTTGATAGAGGAAATCCTCATTCGCAAGGAAGTAGAAAAGGGCGCATTATTACTCAATGAAGGGCAGATAAGCCATAATATCGTATTTGTAGGAAAAGGCATGTTGCGCCAATTCTATTATAAAAACGGTAAAGACGTCACCGAACACTTTTCCTATGAAGGCTGCATCATCATCTGCATAGAAAGTACCTTGAAGCAGGAACCCACCCACCTCATGATTGAGGCACTCGAACCGAGTGTCGTATACCTGCTGCCATACAACAAGCTGCTGACACTTACCGAAATCTCATGGGAAATAAACATGTTCTATCGGAAGATTCTGGAATATTCCCTGATTGTTTCACAGATAAAGGCTGACTCCTGGCGGTTTGAGACTGCACGCGAGCGCTATAACCAGCTCATGGAACATCAGCCCGAAGTCATCAAGCGGGCTCCTTTGTCGCACATTGCGTCCTATCTGCTGATGACCCCCGAAACACTGAGTCGGGTACGTTCGGGCATACTGTAACCCTCCTCCTGTCTGCCCGGAGAATACATATCTGAATTTATATAGAAATTTTACCATTTCTCCCCTAAGCGTGCATTGATTGCCATACAATCATTTCATGCTCAAGGTTGTTTTATATGTATTTAAAATATTAAAATTCAGATTATGAATACTATACATAATTTTTCCGCTTCCCTGATACAGCGGACAAAACAAGCCGGACGATACAGTACATCCGGTATATATACCAGTACAGTGAACAGCTTTTTCCGCTTCATCGGCCACCGTTCCATCACTTTTGCAGATCTCACCCCCAGCCTCATCAAGCAATACGAAGACCGGCTGCTCGGCGAAGGGCGGCGCCATAATACCATATCCACCTATATGCGTATGCTCCGTTCCATCTCTCACCAAGCTGCCGAACAAGGCATTCCATTCACACACAGTATAGACGATTTGTTCGCCTATGTATTCACTGGCTATGAGCCTACCGCCAAACGGGCCATCTCTCCTTTACTAATCCGGCGCTTGGTAAATCTTGATTTGGAGAAGAAACCCGCCTTGCGTTTCAGCCGCGACATGTTTCTGTTAAGTTTTTACTTACGAGGCATTCCGTTCGTAGACCTTGTACATCTCCGCAAAACGGATGTCAAGCACAATACCATTTATTATTACCGCCATAAGACCCGTCAGCAATTGTCCGTACATATAGAGTCGTATGCCGCACAGATTATAAATAGGTATAAAAACGAAGCCGCCTCTTCCCCCTATTTGCTACTGATATTATCACTGACCGGGGAAGATGGTTACAGACAATACAAAAGTGCTTTACGGCTCTACAACCAACATTTACACACACTTTCGAAGATGTTACGGTTAAGCATTCCATTAACATCTTATGTAGCCCGCCATAGCTGGGCCACCACTGCCAAAGACGAAGGAGTGGCCATTTCTGTGATTAGTGAAAGCTTAGGACATACTTCTGAAAAGGTAACTCATGTTTACCTCGCTTCTTTTGACAACAATGCGATGAGTAAAGCAAATAAAAAAGTGATTGCGACAATTCATCCAAACAAAAAGAAAAAGCCCTAAAAGCAAGAATTTGTAAAAGTATTCCTATTTGTATAGGAGTACTTTTATTCGTCAATTTTATTCTCTTACTTACAAGGTAATGGATACCAATACTCTCTTACTTACAAGGTAAGAGAATATATTTTGTGGCTGCAAAGATATGAAAAAG